>Ga0302347_1000006_pt1 | contig 661894 bp, 651 predicted proteins | sample PhyWR1_FD_202178 | JGI IMG/M metagenome (GOLD analysis project Ga0302347, IMG submission 202178) | Leaf surface microbial communities from wheat plants in UC Gill Tract Community Farm, Albany, California, United States - DLSL W.R1 (v2)... | ecosystem: Host-associated > Plants > Phyllosphere >... | reverse complement strand
TATTTAAGAATAACCAAACAGACCACAGCCTAACCTTATTTGGTTGGGATGGTGATCTAATGATATGGGAGTCATATCAAGCAAACCAAACTCAATCAAAACAGGAAGACTATACCAAACACTATGTCTATGAACCGAATAACTTTGTACCGTTATTACAGACTGGTTATACAGGCTTTATTCAGCTGATTGAAACACCTGATTATCGCCAATTCCAAAATGTACCTTATTCGATTTATAAAGATCCTGTATGGAAAACAGAAACCAGAAAAAACAAAGCTGAATTAGAACGTGTTGCCTTTTACCACTGTGACCAAGTCGGTACACCACAAACTTTAAGTAATGAGCTAGGGGAGTGTGTCTGGGAAATTAAACAGGATACATGGGGCACAGCTTTAGAAATTAATACAACAAACCAAGACAATCCATTGCAACAAAGTAATATTCGTTTTCAGGGACAATATTACGATAAGGAAACAGGGCTACACTATAACCGTTATCGTTATTACGAACCGTATAGTGCAAGGTATGTGAGTAAAGACCCGATAGGGTTATTTGGGGGATTAAATAATTCTGCTTATGTAAGTGATCCAAATCAATGGGTGGATCCGATGGGGTTGATGGCTAACAAAAGCGATAAACAAAGGAATCAAGAAATATTAGAGCGAATTAAACAACAAAGAAAAGGAATTGAGCAAGAGAATAAAAAATATAACGATTGGGCAAAATCATCTAATGAGCAAAATAGAAATGATTATGAACAAAAAAAATTACAATTAGAAAAACAGAAACAGGCAGCGGAACTAAAGCGTATCATGCAAGGTGATGAATTTTATCGTGATGTGATTTGTGACAACATACCAAGTGCAAGACAGCCTGGCGGTATTCGTTCACAAGCAGTATTAGGCAAGAATGCCTATAGACATCTTTGCCCTGCTACAAATTCACAATTTATTGACTATCTAGTATGTAGTAGTAGCATAGGAGCAGTTGGAAAAACTGAAGTAATTAATTTACATAATGGGCAGATATGGTCATCACTAACAATGTATCCTATTGAAGCTGCAAAAAGCGTAAATAAGGCTCAATCCTATAAAAATAAATTATCATTAAATGATGTTGGAAAGAAATCAGTTAATAGCAATTACAAGTTGGGAGGTGGAACCCTAGGTCAAGTTTCTAAAATTGTTAAAGAGATGGGGGGTGCGAGTTGTATGGCTGGGCATATTGTTGGTAAAAACCAGTTCGATCCTATAGCGGAGCAGACAGACAATTTCTTAGGTGGTTGGGCTGTAAGTGTATCAAGTGGAAAATTAGTGAAGGCTGGTGTAACAGTCCCTTTAAATGCTAGTACTTTATCATCAAGTGGTACTTTTGGAATTGAGGGTGGGGTTGGATTTGGTTCCAATGGTGTTAGTTTCTCATATGGTGAAAAAAATGAAAACTTCAGTCTATTTGATTTTGTTGATCAAATTAGAAAATAGAATTAAATAACCTAAAGGGTAATGTATTGTGAAGAAAATTATTTTTTTAATGATATTAATTATATTTTTACAAGCGTGTAATGGTATAGGTAAAGATAGTTCCAAAAATAATGAAATTAATGTTGAAAAAGAGGTTTCATATTTATTTGATGGATATAATTATGATTTAAAGGCGGGGATGCAACGAGGTTTTGCGAACTACTATAATGTTTTTATTCCTAAGTCTGATTTATCCTTGTCCGATTTTAAAATGATAAAAAGTAAAATAGAAAAAAAATGGAAGTTAGTTTATACATCTGAGGATCAGTATGTTTTTTGTTATAATAAGTATAATCAAATGACAATTATTTATCCAAGAAAAATAGAATACTATGATAAATTTGGTCAGAAGTTATACATAAAGTCTAGTTCTCTTGATAAGTGGGGGATAAGTATAAAGTATATAAAAGAAGGAACTTCATATTGTAGGAATATAGAATTTTAAACTAATAGACTTTTTGCATAGAATAAAATGAATTACTCAGGTACATCTAAACTCTTTAAATTGAAACGATTATTTGAAGGTAAAAGCCCTAAAATGATAATTGAAAAGTGAGTGATGAAATGAATGTAAGGTATAGAGCGATATTTTTTATCTTTATGTTATTTATTATATCAATAATAGTATTTTTTTTAATCAAGGATTATCAGTATAAGCATAGAAAAATAGAAGAAAAACCTTACACTGATTTTGTATCTTTAGTTAAATCAGGAGATTACTTAGAGGCATACAAAAACTTGTATCCTCTTGTTTTAAATAATGATCCTAAAGCTATGAAATTGATTGGGGACGCATACCATGAGGAATATGGAATTGAAAGAGATTTAATAAAGGCAAAAATATGGTATCAAAAAAGTGAAAATATGGGGAGGGATGGAGGGAACGTCGAATATAGCCAAGCTATGGATTTTTTGAAAATAAAAGATTACGGAATGGCTTCAGAGTTTTTACAAAAATCAGCTGAACTAGGAAATCGTGATGCCATTGAGAAAATTAAAAACGAAGAATTTATTAAATTAAATAAACTGAATATAGATCCTAATTGGAAAGAGTATTGGAAAAGATTTGATTATGAAGATTTATATCCGTATAGAAAGGAGATGAAAAATAATAATTAAACTATTTTCTAATTTTATTCTTATAAGCGGTTATTAACTTTATTGAATAAGTATAATGATTTATAAACTATGATGAATCTCAAAAATGATCACAGGGCTTTACAAAGGGGGCATGAAAAAAGGTAGAGAATGAGATACAACAGAAAAATGAGGTGCTAATACTGAAAAATAATGAGAAAAATAACTAGTGTTCAATGTTGCTATTTAAGTGTTTGAATTATTTTTAAATTTTAGGAAATTACAATGTTAGAATTTGTTATCACTTTGATATCAAGCTTTTTAAGGATTGAGGATAAGCCATATCTAACTTTTTTCATAAGGACTGTTACTATTAGTCTAATAACGGCATTATTTTTAATTATTTTTGAATCTAGTGGGAAAGAAATAGTGGTAAGTTTAAATTGGTTAGTTGGTTGTTCTTTATTTATTGGACTGTTAATAAGTTTTATTGCTAGGATTTGTGAGATAGGGCGAGAGAATGTTGAAAGATAAACATATAAAATTATAGATATGTGATAATATTTTTAACCTGTGGTAAAGTTTCTGATATTGCTATAAGTGAATATATCATAGAAGAAGCTTTTTATAAATTAAATAAAAAAAAGTTTAATAAAGATATCGAAGTGATAAATCTAATTTTGTTTTGTCCCGGTTAAATTTTATTTTCGTTAGTATTTTAATTTAAATGAGTTAATTCAGTTGTAGCAAAAGAATTTCCATTTTTCGCTGATTCCTCAAACCAGGTTCTTGAAATAGATAAATTTTTATCAATACCGAGTCCATCTTTATAAATTTTACCTAAATGGTATTGCGCATCACTATCACCTTGATTTGCAGCTTCTAAGAACCACCGTCTTGCTTCTGAATAGTTTTGTTTAATATGATCACCAGTTAAATACATAAGCGCAATGTTGTATTGTGCAGTTATTACTCCTTGTTGGGCTGATTTATGAAACCACTCAAAAGCTTTTAATTTATCTTGAGCTACTCCTCGGCCATGCATAAGCATAATACCCATATTTGTTTGAGCATCTGGATCTCCATGATTCGCTGCTATGGAGTAATATTCAACAGCTTTTAATTCATTTTTTTCGGCTCCTAGCCCAGTACTGTATATATAGCCTAATTTATTGAATGAGGGCATATCTCCTTGACTTGCTGCTTTTTCATACCAAAATTTTGCTTTTTCATAATCATGTTTAATATTGGGATTGCTACTATATAAAAAGCCCAAATTATATTGAGCATTAACATTTCCTTGTTTTGCAGAAGATAAATACCATTTTATAGCTTCATTTATGTTCGGTTGAATATCTCCATATCCATCAGTATAAATTACACCCATATTGTATTGTGATTCAGAATCACCTTTTTCAGCTTTTGATCTAATATCATTAACATCAAGGTCATCTGAGTTAGGTTGTTGTTGAGTAATATTATTTTCATTATTATCCGAATCTACAGATTTTGCACAACTTGAATTTAGTGCGCTAAGTAAACAAATTGTTAGAAGAATTCTTCTTGATAACATAAACTTACCTGAAATTATTTGGGATTTTACTCCAAAGAGTTTTTTGTCTTAAAAATTAATACAAATGTAATATAAAAGATAATCTGTTTTTTCTATAATAAATAATTACACCAATCCTTTTTTAAGGATTAACCTAAATTTATTATAGCTTTTCTGATGAAAAATTTAAAGCATTTATCTATTATACAATGTTACAAGAATATCTTATTAAAACTAATGAAGTATAGGTTTATTAATTATGAAAATCTTAAAGGTTTTGAATATTTTATTTATTTGTAGTACTTGTGCTCATAGTGCTTCATATGAAAAAAGTTATGAATTAGGATTAGCTAAGTCAGGAAATATTGACGCACAATACAATGTTGCAATGAATTTTCTAAATGGTGAAGAGGGATTTCCTAAAGATGAAAATGTTGCTAAAGAATGGTTTGAAGCAGCAGCAGAAAGGGGAGATGCCCCATCCCAAAATGCTTTAGGAATTATGTATCTGAGAGGAATTGGTGGAGAGAAAAACTTGGATAAATCTGAGCATTATTATAGATTGGCAGCTAATCAAGATCATGAGAATGCACAGCTTCAATTAGCTTTAATATTATTAAATAAAGATAAAAATAAGAATTTAAAAGAAGCTATATTTTGGTTAAAAAAAGTTGAGAAACAGGGGAATACAGAAGCTCAAGACAAATTAAAAGAGTTAGATCAAGCCGAGTAAAAGTCATATTTTAAAAGCATTTAATATTTGATCCAACCCAATGAACGAGTACAAAATATTTGAAGATTAACGTTAATGTGTTAGCTAAATGATAAGAGTCTATGGCTTAGTATGCGAATTATGGAAAAATCTATCACCGATATTAGGACAACGATAATGCTAAAGAAAACGCTCTTTATATTGTTAAGCAGTACAATTTTTTCAGTACACGCAACTCCTGATTTTTTAAGCTATAAAAATTGCAGTCCGCTAAATTTAAGTGATGCAAATTTTAGTCTTTCATCGAAAGATGTCTTTCCTGAATATTCATACATCACTAAAAATTATAACTTTTTGACGTTACCGATTTCAGATCAAGATCAACGTTACTGTTTAATTATCAATAATAAAAATAAAGTGATTGTTGATGCTATTCCGACAATGTTAAGTGGTATGTGTGCTGGAAAGTGGGATAAGCAAAAAGATCTACCTATTTGGGAGGCTGATGTAGGTGGGGGAAGAGGCGCAGTTATTTATATAAATTATTCAACAAGCCAAAATTTAAAGAAATTGAAAAAGTCTGAGAAATTAGAAATAGATGAAATAATCAAAAGCATAAATTGCCAATTGCCTGTATATAGCGAAAATGATATTCAAGAGCTTAATGATTCTGCATTTTATTTATATAAATTAGGCTATTATAATGAATCTTTAAACATTTTAAACCGTGTTACAAAGCTAGATCCAAGTAGAGCAGTAGCTTACTTAAATATAGCCGATATTTATGTCGCACAAAAAAATGAACCGCTCGCAAGGAAAAACTACGCTCTATATTATGCAGAGATGAAAAAATTAGGTCTTTTAAGCAAAGTGCCAAATAGAATTAAAAAATACTTATAGTTAGGTTTTTTAGAGAAGATTTTTCTCTAATTATTTTATATCCATTAGGAAAATTCGCAAAGACTCCAGCAGGTATTCCATTAAGCTATGATGACATTAATGTCTGGCAGATTTCTGTTTATAAAAGTACATCAAAGTTAGCTGCATGTAATCAAAATTCAAACGATTTTATTGATTTTAAGAAGCTTTGATTTGAATCGTTGCCATAAGTTTGGTTTTTCAATAAAACCTAAAAATCACAGTTTTTTACCTCCTTATCGTGATTGAATCAATCCGCATTAAACACAGTCTGTAAATTCCGACTTTATAGTTTGCCCATTGTTTGTTGTACATAAATTCTTCATTTTTATATGAGGTTAAACAAGGATGTACAACAATGAAGAAGTTATTTCTATTTATAGGTTCAATGGGGCTTTTGGTCAGCATGCCTAGTTTTGCAGCAGATTTAAGTATAGGTGACCCTAAAACAGAATCAGGTGAACTTAAACTTTCAGGCGCAATCCGTACCCGATATATGTACAAAGATTATATCGTTGAGGCAAATGAAGGTTCTAAAAACAAGGATTGGCAGCTTGCAGATATTAAAACGGTATTGAGTTATGAAAACCCAAATTGGATTGCCTCATTAGATCTACGCTGTTACCAATACAGCCGTTTATGTGACGGATTATTTCTAAAAGATGCTTGGGCTGGGTATAAAATTTCAGACCAACAACGCTTTACCGTGGGCTTTCAATCAGTTGATTTTGGATTTGGTCGACTGTGGGGTAACAGTTATTATGAAACCTTGCTAAATACCGTTGGCTTAGAAGATATTCAAAATCTAGGTGCGAAGTATCAGTTTAAAAATGATCAATACAATTTTATTTTAGGCTTTTATCCAACAGATGGTGGTAATTATACAGGAACGTCTAAAGACGCCAGCCGCTATAGTGGTAACTTTGTTCAAGCCGATGATTTAAGCCAAGGCACAGATATCGATGAAAAAAATATGTGGGTGACTCGCTTATCTAGAAAATTTGAGCTAGACCCAGCGCAAAAGTTTTCAACTGAGATTGGTGGTTCATTCTGGTACTCAGATCTGGAAAATAATCGCACGCAGCAAGATGGTCATCGAAGTACATGGAGTGTATTTAGTACAACCAATTATCAAGCATGGCAATGGCTCTTCCTTGCAGGTGAACAGAACATTAAAAATGCTGATAATCTTCTGCCAAATAGCTCAACCATCGGGGCATTTGATTATCCCTACCAAGTGGCCAATAAAGGCAAATTTATGGCCAATGAAATTAATTACACTTTGGCCCAACCCTTTTATCAGTTGGAAAATATTAAACCTTATCTGTCCTATAGCCGTTTCTTTAAAGATCAAAAGGGCTATCAAGATTCAGATCGTTTAATTGCTGGAGTGTATTTTAATTACAAGGCCGTAGGGATTCAGGGCGAATATATTTGGAGTCGTAATGATCCAATGACAGGTGGCAGTGCCAACGGTCTTGCACAAGGCGACAGTAATCAGTGGAATAAATTATTTTACTTATCACTTGGTTATTACTTCTAAAATTAACATTGAAGATCAACCAGTCTATTTAAAATAGGCTGGTTCTTTCGATTCTGCCTACGCCAGCCATTCTTAGGAATAGTTGGTACTTAGGAATAAACGGCTGTTAGGGTTAGGCAGCTCTTAGGATCAATGCCCCGATTAAAATAATACATGACGAGACAATACGTATCGTATTAACTTGTTCTTTAAGAATAAAAATCGAAATTAGCGTAGCAAATAAAATCGAGGTTTCACGCAGTGCGGCAACAATAGCAACTGGTGCAAGTGTCATCGCCCACAATGCGAGTCCATAAGAGAAAAATGAGCCAATCCCACCGATTAGACCGAAATGCCAATTATGACGAAAATAATCACCCATCTGGTGATATTGCATTTTCAAGGCAAACATAAAAAAGATCAGACCTGAGAGTACAAAGCTCCATAAGATATAGGAAATGGGTGATCCGGAGAGACGAATACCATGACCATCCACCAAGGTATAGCCAGCAATCAAGACTGCATTGAGCAAGGCTAAGCCAATTCCTTTTCGTCCTGTTTGAGAGGTTGCGAAGATCATGGATAAAATGCCGATGGAAATAGTAATGATCCCAAGCCAAGCATTAAGTTCTAGTGTTTCATGCAGCAAGAATGTCCCTAAAACTGCCACAATAAGCGGTGCAGTACCACGCATCAGTGGATAGCTTAGTCCCATGTCAGCGACACGATAGATTTTGGCAACCATACCAAAATAGAGAATCTGTATTCCCGTTGAGGCCAAAATATAAGGCCAACTAGCGCGATGTGGTATCGGGAAAAAGGGCAGTAGTAGCGCTGCTAAAACTGCTGCTGATGCAGTCACCAGTACAGTGGTTAAAAATTTATTTGAGCCTGCTTTGACAATAGCATTCCATGTGGCGTGAAATAGCGCTGCGATTAAAATAAGGCCAAATATTGCCGTGCTCATATGCTGCCTGCATGTTCATGATTGAATTAATGTGCATGATGTTGTTAAAAAAAGAAAGCAGGCAGCTGATCTCGATTATAAAAATACCTTTTCAGCGTGCTGTGTTACCGATTCTACTGGTTGAATCAGTTGTCCACGTGATAGGTTCTGAACATGCTGCAATCGATTCTGTAATTCATTTTGGATAAACAGGATACAGGTCTGTAATTTAGACGAGCTTTTTAAACGTGACGGATAGACAGCCCATACATCGGCATCTTGCCAGTATTCAGGCAAAATATGCTGTAACTGACCGCTAATCAACTCATCTGCAACATCCCAAATTGAACGTAAGATAATGCCATGACCTTCGACTGCCAATTGGTGAATAATTTCACCATTATTGGAAATAAAACGTGGGGTGACATGTACCGACATATCTTCTGAAGCGTGGCGTAATTTCCATAATACCGAGGATTGATCACGTTCACTGATGGTTAAGCAATCATGACTACGCAAATCGTCTAAACTTTCAGGCATTCCATTTTTTAGTAAATAGCTTGGTGCAGCACAAAAAATTCGGAAATTAGAAACCATCTTTTTGGCAATCATATTGGGTGCAATTTCATTGCCAATCCGAATATCCAGATCAATACTGTGTTGAATTAAATCTTTCGTATTATCAATCGTATCAAACTGAATTTCTAATTTTGGATACATGGTCAGCAGTTTAGACAGGATTGGTGCAACGTGTTTCCGCCCAAAACCAAAGCTGCTGACAATATCCAGATGCCCTGTGGGGGTACTTAATGGGTTATTGACCAACTCACTGATTTCATCAAATTCATCCAAAATATGAGCGACTCGCTCCAAAATCAGTTTGCCATCTTCAGTCAAACTAACATGACGGGTACTGCGATGAAACAATTTACAGTTTAAATTGTTTTCTAAAATGTTGATGCGCTTACTAATAAACGCAGGCGAAACACCCAGTTCCTCAGCAGAATCAACAAAACTTTTACGTTTTGCGACTGTGCAAAAAACCTTTAAATCCGATAGGTTAGGTAGATTATTCACGATCCGTGTCCATTGGGGTGATAGTTTTATTATTGATCATTTTTGCTGAAAATAGCATGTTTACAGCTAAGGATATTAACCAAAGGTGTAAGGGAGCGTTATGGCAAAAAAGTATAAAGTTGCGACGATTGCAGGCGATGGAATCGGGTTAGAAGTTCTACCAGAAGGGATCAAGGTTGTAAAGGCAGCTGCAGACAAATATGGCATAGCGCTACAGTTCGATGCATTTGAGTGGGCAAGTTGTGATTACTATCTTGAACACGGAAAAATGATGCCGGATAACTGGTTTGAAATTTTACAGCAATACGATGCGATTTTCTTTGGTGCAGTGGGTTGGCCTGAAAAAGTGCCAGATCATATTTCTCTTTGGGGGTCATTGCTACAGTTCCGTCGTCGTTTTGACCAATATGTGAATTTACGTCCAGTACGTTTAATGCCAGGGGTGAAATGCCCACTTGCAGGTAAAAAACCGGGGGATATTGATTTCTACGTGGTACGTGAAAATAGCGAAGGTGAATACTCTGCGATTGGTGGTAAGGCTTTTGAAGGTACTGAGCGTGAGTTTGTTTTACAAGAAGCTGTGTTTACCCGTCATGGTGTAGACCGCATTTTGAAATATGCTTTTGAGTTTGCCAATCAACGCGATGCTAAAAAAGTTACCGCTGCAACCAAATCAAATGGTATTGCAGTAAGTATGCCGTACTGGGATGAACGTGTTGATGAGATGGCAAAACAATATCCGCAAATCAAGGCAGATAAACAGCATGTCGATATTTTGGCCGCGCGTTTTGTGTTACAGCCTGAACGTTTTGATGTCGTGGTTGCTTCAAATTTATTTGGTGATATTTTGTCGGATTTGGGACCAGCATGTACAGGAACGATTGGTTTAGCTGCTTCTGCAAACTTAAATCCAGAACGTAATTTCCCATCGTTGTTTGAACCTGTACATGGTTCTGCACCCGATATTTATGGTCAAAAAATTGCCAATCCAATTGCTGCAATCTGGTCTGGCGCAATGATGTTGGATTTCTTGGCAGATGGCGACGAACAGGTGGTCCAAGCAGGCCAAGAGATTATGCAGGCGATTGAACATGTATTGTTACATGGCCCGAAAACACCAGATGTGGGTGGAACAGCCAAAACGGACGACGTTGGAGATGCGATTGCAGCATTTGTAACACATCAAAAAATGGACTTATTCGCGATGGAGTAATCGCCCTTAGGGAATAAACAATCAGGATCCAAGATGGATTGAATGGATATGGATAATCAAAATACAAAACTTTATACAGATAAGACACTTGCAATAACCAGTCTTGCCGTTGTGTTTATTTCGGTGGCTGGTTTGGCAATTTACTCGACTGAATCTATACAGCTTGCTGCTCAATGGATGAAGTGGACAACATCTGTTTTTACTACACCAGTGCTTTTATTTGCATTTTTATCAATTATTTTTACCTTTGCTTTGGCGTTCAGTAAGTATGGAAAAATCAAGTTAGGTGAAGGCAAACCGCAATACAGTACCATGTCATGGATTTTCATGTTCATTTTATCAGGTATTGGTTCTTCGACCTTATATTGGGGCTTCTTAGACTGGGCTTATTATTATCAAACACCAGGTTTAAATTTAACTCCTGAATCTGCGGAAGCATTGAAATATAGCGTTGCTTACTCATTCTTTCATTCGGGATTGAGTGCTTGGTCGATCTATGCGCTGGCTTCAATTTCACTGTGTTATAGCTACCACGTCAGAAAGAATAAAGGCTTGAGTTTGGCTTCAATGATTGAAGCGGTCACTGGCTTTAAGGCAACTGGACCTGTTGGGCGCCTTGTCGATCTGATGTTCTTGTTGTGTATGTTCGGTGCTTTAACAATTTCTTTGGTGCTGACTGCGGTGACTTTTACCAATATTTTGTCGCAGCTGACAGGTATCCCCAATACCTTTATGACCAAAGTGGTGATTATTTTTGCAGTATCGATTTTATTCGCCCTGAGTTCTTATGTGGGGATGGATAAGGGCATGCAACGTCTCAGCCATATGGTGTGTTTAGGTGTGGTGTTGTTTGCGATTTATGTGCTGTGCTTTGGGCCGACCCAATTCATTATGAATAACTCGCTGATGAGCTTTGGCTTAATGGCAACCAATTTTGTCGATATGAGTTTATTTACCGACCCAATGGGCGATGGAAAGTTTACCCGTGAATGGACCGTATTTTATTGGTTATGGTGGATTTCTTATGCACCGGGTGTGGCCTTATTTGTAACGCGCGTTTCAAAGGGACGTACCATCAAAGAAGTGATTCTTGCCATGGTCATCGGTGGTAGCGTTGGTTTATGGTTCATCTTTGGGGTGTTTGAAAACTACAGTGTCTATAACTTTATTCACGGTATGGTCAATGTGCCACAAGTTTTAAGCCAACAAGGTGGTGAAGTTGCGATTAGCCAACTGCTTGGTTTATTGCCTGCTGGCAAGCTGATGATGTGGATTTTCCTTGGGATTATGGTGATTTTTCTTGCAGCACATATGGATGCTGTGGGCTATGCAGTGTCGGCAACTTGTACCCGTGGTTTACGTGAGGGGCAAGACCCATCACCAAATGCACGTTTGTTCTGGTGTGTGATGCTAACCCTTGTCCCGATTGCGATGATTTTCTCTAAAGCACCTTTGGACACCATGAAGACTGCGACCATTGTGACTGCCTTGCCATTCATTGTGATTATTTTGATACAGACCTATGGCTTGGTGAAATGGTTGATTGAGGATTATTCAAAGGTTCCATCCCATCTGATAGAGCAAATGAGTTTTAGTGAGTTGGAATCTTTAGATCAAACAGACGCAAATAAACATATGCACATTGATGTTGCAATTGAACCCACTGCGGATAAAACCAGTCAAAAGGAATTGTCATGACACAACAACCGAGCATGCACTATAGATTGAGTGAAGAAATGCAAAGTCTGGTGTATTGGAGCAGCATTTATTCACCTGCGGATGATGATATCGATTCTATTCGGGCTGCGTATGATGCGATGTGCTTACATTACACCTTACCACGTGATGGTACGGTTAATATTGAAGATAAAACTGTGCCGCAGCTCAATCATCCAGTTAATGTTCGGTTGTATTCACCATTGGGCGAAGCACCAGCGACAGGTTGGCCATGTATTTTATATCTTCATGGTGGCGGTTGGATGGTGGGAAATCTTGATTCACATGAGTTTATCACTCGCTATTTATGCCGTGATTTAAATGTTGCTGTGCTGAGTGTGGATTATCGCTTAACACCAGAACACCATTTTCCAGCTGCATATGAAGACTGTGAAACGGTATATCACTGGCTCTATCAACATGGTCTGCAATGGAAGATTAATCCAAATCAAATTGTTTTGATGGGGGACAGTGCGGGCGGTAATTTAGCGGCTGCACTTGCAGTGCAATTACAACATACAGGTGCTCAAGCCTGTGGTCTTGCAATGATTTATCCATGTTTGAGTAGTGGTTTTGATACAGCATCTTGTCAGCAGCAAGCAGATGCACCGTTACTGTCGCTAGCGGATATGCATGATTACTTGCAAGCCTATGCGCCAAATACAAGCGACTGGCAGGACTTACGTTTATCACCACTGTTGGCACAGGATTTTTCTGATATGCCCCGTAGTTTTATTGCTGTCGCTGAGTATGACCCACTCAGTGATGATGGGCGTATTTTTGCTGACAAGTTAAAACAGGCCAATATTGCAACCGAATTTTATCTCGGTAAAGGATTACTACATGGCAGTTTGCGTTTAGTACGTGACTGTCCTGTGGTGCAAGATTTATATCAGCGCATGCTGAGTTCGTTAAAGCCAATGTTCAATTGATTTGAACATCAGCCAATTTTAAACAAACGGTCGTTAGGACAAAAAAGAGTTTAATGGAGTAAAAACATGAATGCAGTTGAAAAATTACCAGAAGATTTCTGTTCAAACCCAGACGTTGCTTGGACATTTCCCAAAGTGTTCTATACATCTTCTCAGGTTTTTGAGCGTGAAAAAGAAGAAATTTTTGCAAAAAGCTGGATTTGCGTTGCACACGGCAGTGAAGTGGCACAAGCCAATGACTATATTACCCGTAAGGTAATTGGTGAAAATATTATTGTGATTCGCGGTAAAGACAGCGTATTACGGGCTTTTTATAATGTCTGCCCGCATCGTGGGCATGAGTTGTTAAGTGGCAGTGGTAAAGCGAAGAATGTGATTACCTGTCCTTATCATGCATGGACATTTAAGTTAGACGGAAGTTTGGCGCTGGCACGTAACTGTGATCATGTTGAATCCTTTGATAAACAAAACTCAAGTATGGTGCCTGTAAAAGTTGAAGAGTATGCCGGTTTTATCTTTATCAATATGGATGAAAATGCCACTTGTGTTGAAGATCAATTGCCTGAGTTTGCACAAAAGCTCAATGAAACTTGTGCGGTGATCAAAGATTTAAAACTTGCAGCACGCTTTGTGACGGAAACACCAGCGAACTGGAAAGTGATTGTAGATAACTATATGGAATGTTATCACTGCGGACCTGCGCATCCGGGCTTTGCCGATTCTGTTCAGGTGGATAAATATTGGCATACCACACATCAAAACTGGACCTTGCAATACGGTTATGCACGTTCTTCAGAAAAATCCTTCAAGCTGGATCCATCGGTACAAGATCCAACCTTTAGTGGTTTTTGGACATGGCCTTGCACCATGTTTAATGTGCCACCTGGCGGTAATTTTATGACCGTGATCTATGAATTTCCTGTAGATGCTGAAACGACATTACAACATTATGATATTTACTTTACCAATGAAGAACTGACTCAAGACCAAAAAGATTTGATTGAATGGTATCGTAATGTCTTCCGCCCAGAAGATTTAAATCTGGTTGAAAGTGTGCAACGTGGCTTAAAGTCACGTGGTTATCGCGGTCAAGGGCGAATCATGACAGATAAGCAACGTTCGGGGATTAGTGAACACGGCATTGCTTATTTCCAAAACCTCGTTGCGCAATATCACAAATAATCATTTAAGGGAGCCTCTCAAAATATCACTGGGGCCAAGAGCTCGATCATGTGTTTTTTTGAGAAGCACTCAAGTTAAAGGTGCGGCAAATAAAGTCGTACCTTGCTTTCAAACCATAGGATCATGACATGTCAAGTTTGCAAGGTAGTCCGCTATTTCAACAACGTGGATGGGTAAATGGTCAGTGGATCAATGCACAATCCAATGCCACTGTACCCGTCACCAACCCAGCAACAGGTGAAGAGATTGGGCTTATTCCCAATATGGGGGCAGCAGAAGCAAGCCTCGCGGTTGATGCTGCATATCAAGCCTTAGCAACGTGGAAAGCCTTAACTGCACAAAAACGCGCAGATTTATTATTGGCTTGGTATCAGTTGGTATTGGCACATGCTGACGAACTGGCTCGTATCATGACCATTGAACAAGGCAAGCCTTTGGCTGAAGCCTTAGGTGAAGTGAAATATGCTGCTTCATTTATTCAATGGTTTGCAGAAGAGGGCAAGCGAGTTTATGGTGATGTGATTCCTACCACCAATAATCAACAGCGTTTTATCATTACCAAGGAACCTGTAGGTGTGGTTGCAGCGATCACGCCTTGGAATTTCCCAATCGCTATGATTACCCGTAAAGCTGCGCCAGCTTTAGCTGCGGGCTGTACGATTGTGATTAAACCTGCCAATGAAACGCCTTATTGCGCCTTGGCCATTGCCAAACTTGCAGAAATGGCAGGGATTCCTGCTGGGGTGATCAATGTTGTAACAGGTCAGTCACAAGAAATCGGTGCAGTATTTACCAGTCATGAAAAAGTCAAAAAACTGACTTTTACTGGCTCAACACCTGTTGGTCGTTTATTGATGCAGCAATGTTCAGACACGATTAAAAAACTTGCGCTCGAACTTGGTGGAAATGCGCCATTGATTATTTTTGATGATGCGGATTTAGATAAAGCAGTACAAGGTGCAATTTTTGCCAAATTCCGTAATGCAGGGCAAACCTGTGTTTGTGCCAACCGTATTTATGTACATGACAAGGTTTATCAGGCATTTACTGAGAAATTTGTGCAAGAAGTTGAAAAATTTAAGATTGGCAATGGTCTTGAAGAAAATGTACAGATAGGGCCTTTAATCAATGAAAAAGCCGTCCTTAAGGCTCAACAGTTAATCGATGATGCACGAAAAAAAGGTGCACAAGTGGCTTGTGGTGGTAAACAGCATGCACTTGGACAGACCTTCTTTGAACCGACCGTGCTTACTGATGTGGATCAAAGCATGGAAATTGTCAAAGAAGAAATCTTTGGGCCAGTGGCACCACTGATTCGATTTAGTGATGAAGCAGATGTGGTTGCCCAAGCCAATGACACCATCTTTGGTTTGGCAGCCTATGTGTATAGCGAAAGCATTTCACGGATCTGGCGTGTCGCAGAACAACTCGAATATGGCATGGTGGGGATGAACTCAACTGCAATTTCAAATGAAGTGGTCCCGTTTGGTGGCGTGAAGCAATCAGGGGTAGGCCGTGAAGGTTCTAAGTATGGCTTAGAAGAATTCATGACCATTAAATATATGTGTTTAGGGCTATAGGATAAAGGCGTGTTGGACATTCATTGATGATCATCCAACACGCTGCCCTCCAATGAGAAAGCGCTTGAATAAGTACTTAAAAAAGCAATATGTGGTAAAGAGGATTTAGACATGGCAAGTCATTATGAAATGTTTGCATCAGTGGTCACAGGGGTAGAGCAACTTACACCATTGATCAAACGGTTTACATTTAAACGTCAGGATGGACAAAATTTTCCTCAGTTTAATGGGGGCAGTCATATCATTGTAAAAATGAATGATCAGCTTTCCAATGCCTATTCACTGATGAGCTGTGCTCAGGATCTTAGCACTTACCAAGTATGCGTACGTAAAGATGTAGAAGGTAAAGGTGGCTCGGTCTATATGCATGAGCAATGCAATGAAGGCTGTGAAATTCTGATTTCAGAACCTAAAAATTTATTTCCACTTGCTGAAAATGGCGCAAAACATATTTTAATTGCAGGTGGGATTGGGATTACGCCTTTTGTGCCGCAAATGGATGAGTTGGCTGCACGTGGGGCAGATTACGAATTGCATTATGCCTATCGTTCGCCAGAGCATGCTGCACTGTTGCAAGAGCTCAAACAAAAACATGCTGAACATATTTTTAGTTATATCGATTCAGATGGGAAATGCCTTGATCTTGATCAATTAATTTCTGCACAGCCAAAGGGCACACACGTTTATGTCTGTGGGCCAAAGCCAATGATTGATGCGGTGATTGATCGTTGTAATTTTCATCGTTATCGAGATGAATATATTCATTGGGAACAATTTGCTTCAACCGTACCTGAAGATGGTGAAGCGTTTACTGTGGTTTTGGCGAAATCCAATCAGCAAGTCGAAGTTCAAGGCAACCAGACTATTTTACAGGCGATTGAAGCATTGAATATCGATGTTGAGTGTTTGTGTCGTGAAGGGGTGTGTGGTACCTGTGAAACTGCAATTCTAGATGGTGAAGCAGAGCACTTTGATCAGTATTTGAGTGATGATGAAAAGGCATCACAGCAATCGATGATGATCTGTGTATCTCGTGCTAAAGGCAAAAGATTGGTATTAGATTTATAAATAATCCTTGGCGTAAACTGAAGTGATTTATGTTGATATATTGCAGCTTTACTTTAACCCGAAATTGACGGTTTCTAAATTAACGCCGAATGAATTTCATTCGGCGTTAATGACTGATTATGAGTATGATTTAACAACTACAATTGAGCATCTGCGCAAAAAACCAAATATTGCTGAGTGCAAAGCATAGCCACTAAAAAGCCCAAACAAATTTTAATACACTCGTATGGCCTTCAGGGCGATTCTCAACATGAGTTTCTTTTAAATACTTTGCTTCAATTGACCAGTTTTTATCTTGATATTGTATGGCAGGACCAATTGCCAAAACTTGTCCACGCATCGCAATATTTTCACCCTGTTGCTTATCTGACTTGGTTTGCTTAAAAGCATAGCCTTCAACAGCGACTTTAACCTGATCAGTAAGTTTATATCCAAGACTATAATCACCAGCAAAATATTCCCCAGATTTGTATTGGGTATCATCATTTTCAGTATTAAAGCTATAAGAAATTTTAGTTGAAATATCTAAACCATTTTTTGGCGCATAGCTGTAAGCAAAAATCGGTCGAACAGTATTGTAGTTTTTGCCAATATTGGCGACCAAAGGCTGCTGTGCTGTGGCCTTATCATATTGACCTGTAGCGAGTACTGTTTCTATCGCAGCAATCCAGTGGTGATCTCCTTGATGCCAACCTAACATTGACCCCAACATTAAATCACCTAAGCCACTGTTATGATCTGACATCCCCGCTGCAGATAATCTGAGATCAACCATAGGCTGTATGGCATAGAAACCCAGTTGACCGCCGAGATAGTTTTGTTCTGTCATCCAGACCAAACGGGGGATAAAGGCATTTACATCTAAATGAAAATTCGCTGGGCCGTTGTCAAAACTTCCAGCATGGTAATTTTGATAATAGCTTAATAGATACACGCCAGCGGGTGGTAGTGCGCCCGCCATCATACCTTCTGCACCGAGGGCAAATGAGTCAGCCCCATTTTCTGTGGCACAGGCAATGCTACTGGTTAAACCGAGCATCAATGGAACTGAAAGTTTGAACATCAATTGTTTCATAGAAAATCCTTTTCAATGATATTTTTATTGCAGGTAGCTCTAGCTAAACCTAAGCGGGTTAAGCATCACTACATTTTTGACTAAGCGGCTACTCGACGACGATCAACCTCTGTAGAGGGGACTTGATCAACGTCTTTGACCAATTGGAAATTAAATTTGATGTGTTTAAAGGCTTTATCTAAATTGTATTGTTTAATTTTCGCGAGATCCGTTACATCCAGCGCAGTAGCGATCAGTCCATCACGAGTAGCAAAGGCAAAGTCATCCCAAAGGTATTTGTCACCTTCAATATTAAATTGAGTGGTCAGTTTGCGATAACCCGGCGCAGAGACAAAGTAGTGAACATGCGAAGGGCGGTTACCATGTCGACCCAACAAATTGAGTAAAGCTTGTGTTGTACCTTCAGGTGGGCAGCCATAACCGACCGGCATGGTGGTTTGAGCGATATATTGACCTTGTGTATCGGTGAAAATACTGCGGCGTAAATTAAATGCAGACTGAGATTTATCAAAGAATGAATAGTTGCCTAAACTGTTGGCGTGCCAGATTTCTACTTTTGCATTGGGAATAATCTGTCCAGCAGTGTCTGTGACAATGCCTTCAATGATTAAGGTATCGACGTGCCCAGATTCAGAGCCATCATCCATACGAGCAAAGCCAACGAACTCAGGCGCACCTGCAACATAAAGCGGTCCTTCAATTGTTCGTGGTGTTCCACCTGTAATACCGGCTTTAGCATCTGCTTCATCTGCACGTAAATCTAAGTAATGTTCTAGCCCTAGACCTGCTGCCAAAAGTCCCAGTTCATTGGCTTGACCTGCATCTGTCAAATATTCTAAGCCTTTCCAAAGCTCGGTTTGAGACATATCTAAGTCTTCAATGGCTTGGAATAAATCACCAAGTAAACGAACAACGATTTGCTGAACACGCAGATTGACTTCACCTGTTGCTGTCGCGACATTCATTTGCTGAACGAGGCTATCGATTTGTTGTCTATTCATCATCATCTTCCTTTGATTGATATGAGTATTTGGCAGCGATCTGGAATCAGTGCAGATCACTCACGCTGGTGTTGCTATATTGGATAATTTAAGAGTTCAACCACTCAACTTTAGATGTGTCTAAAAAGTGCCGAACGTGATTGCCCATTTGCACCATCTGCCGCACTTAAAAAGCGTTCAGTATGGATGTCTTTTTCAAATAAACGGCTTTGCATCAAGGTGGAGATGGCGGCATCAATCATCGGTGGCGGGCCACATAAATATGCCTTGTGCCCACTGCATTTATTTTCAAAATAATTGGCAACCGCTTCATGTACATAACCTGTAAACCCTGTCCATTGGTCTTCTGGCTTAGGTGCATTTAAGGCAGGGATGTATCTGAAATTTGGATATTCTTTGACAAGCTGTTCGAATTTTTCACGGTTATATAATTCAGCAACATCCCGTGCACCTTGGAACAAATAAATGATACGGGTGTCACCTTGTTCTAAAAGATCCAGAATCATCGATTGAGGGCTTGAAAGCCCTGAACCACCTGCAATGAAAATGACATTTTGCTGATCAGACTTACGCACAAAAAATTGTCCATAAGGTCCTGAAAGCGCTATTTCTTCACCAACACTCAGTTCATCATGCACATAGCGTGTTGCACCACCACCTTGCACTTTACGAATATGTAATTCGATCAGATTTGCTTCGCTCGGTGTATTGGCGATTGAAAATGCCCGGGTTCCTTCAATATTAGGGAGTTGGATATTGATGTATTGGCCTGCTTGAAACTGCATTGGTCGATCAAGTTGAAGTCGAATACCTTTAATCGTCGGCGATAAATCCGTTATTTCAATGACTTTGGCTTGGTAGTCTTGGACTAAATAGCCTAAGAAATCCTCGTCTTCATCCACATCAGCTTCGATGACCATGTCAGATTCTGGCTTGCAACAACAAGCCAACACTTTATTTTCTTCACGTTCAATGTCCATAAGTGCAAAAGGCGAGGCTTCACCTACATCATAAAAGCCGTCTGTGACTTGAACTTTACATGTACCGCAAGTGCCATGTCCGCAAGCAAAGGGCAACCAAACACCTTGACGCAATGCTGCATCTAAAATGGTTTGATCTTCTTCAACTTGAATGATGGTTCCTGCTGGTTCAATCGTGACTTGATAGCTCATCTGTGTTCTCCTTAAACATGTGTGCCTTGGTAACCTGCTAAATCAGGCGTTACAAAGCGCAGGAGAGATTTATGATCAAAACCCAAATCTTCTAGGGACTTAGAAAAATCAGCCTGTAAAAGATTGCGGTTTAAACGGAATTCAACTTTAGACCAATCAATATGTTTAAAATCGGGATGTTGCTCAAAACCTGCTTGAATTTGCCCATCGATCAAGGCTTGTAAGCTTTGTTTTGGCGAAACCACAAAAGCATGCGCCGAACAAAATAAGGTGTGATGATCCCAACCAATAAACAACAACATGTTTTCGCCGTAATTTTGTTGTAGATCTAGTGGTTCAAATTGATATTTTTCAACAATCGCTTGTACAGTCATGGTGTATTTCCTTAAACTTTTGAATAAATCCTTGAGCGGATGCTGTCGAGTTAGACAACATCCATTGCTTATTTTTTAATTTTTGGATGAGGGTTTAAGCTGCGTTGCCTTTCCACTTTTTCCAGCGCTGTTGGTCAGGTGAACCTTCAATATCGAGATTGTCTGCACCGACATTAAAGTTGTAGTAATCCCTTAAAATACTTTCTAAATCTGGACCACCACAGTTACCCTGCAAAATTTGATGTACAGGCAACCACGCTTGGATGTATTTCTCAGGTTCGCGTTCAAAAATGTCATGACAACCATCAGAGCAAGTGTGATAACGCTCATCTTTGTAAATTGAATCACGATAGCTAAATAGTGTTGGGTCGCCATCCATTTCAGTAAAGGTCATTGGAATTTGGCACACTTGGCACAATTGAGGTAAACCTGCGCTATAGAAGCGTTTACCTTCAGCTTCCATTTTTCGAGCGAGTTCCCAACGTGGGCGATAATATTTATCAAACGTGTCAGGATATTTTTCTGAGAGCCAATCCATTTCCTCATCTGTTGGGATCCACGTATGGAAGCCTGCTGCATGACCGAAGTTATAGAAAATCCACCATGCTTGATGCGAAACATGTTCTTTCTCTTTGCTAATCACTTCACTATATTTCGGCATACGAATCCCGTAGCGACTTAAGTCTTTAAATAAAGCGCCACCCGCTTCTTCAAAATAAGTTTCCCAAGCTTCTTTCCATGACATGACTTTATTTGGCAACATGTAATCCATCATCATGCCGACGATGGACAGCAGGCGAGTTCCTCGCCAGAACCATTTATCAATCCATTCTTGTACGATTGGCACATTATCTTCGTGCTGTTCCAGTAAGAATTTTACAATTTCCAGTCCTAGCGTCATGTGGCGTGCTTCGTCTGATTGTGCACTAAAGCCAAATGTTACGGTTGCCATATCACCATTGTAAGCCGCTCCCGACATGAAAGGAACGAACAATAAGTTAGTTAGGACATATTCAAAGGCAAAGCTGATTGCTAATAAAAACTCAAAAGGCCCCGCTGAACGTGCATCTTCAAAGAATGATTTAGGTACAGACAAGTACCAGACACGGTCATGCATATGTGCCCAGTCTTGGAAGCCATCAAAGAACTTGTTGTAATGGCTCATCGCATGAATCTGGGTTTGTACATGACGTAATTCATCAATGGATTGCATTTGCGAGGCGATACGTGCACCAATGCCACTGAACTGACGTCCAACATGTGCATAGCCTTGGTACGCTTGATATTCAAGCGGGGTTACCGCGGTTAAAAACAGTTTAATTGCGTTGACATAACGTTCATTTGAAACATTCATTTGCCCATTGTTTTGTGCAAAAGCATCAAAAATGGCATATAGCTTCTTTTCTTTTTCTGCTTGGTATTTCCAATAGTTATCCATGGTTAAACGGAAAGGATCTTCCCATTTCGACCAGTCGGTAATTTTGATGCCTTCAAACTCTTCATACGGAAAGGCATCTTTACTATCTGCATAGGAAAAGTCCCAATCTAGATCACGGGTGAGTATCCGATAACGTTCTTTGGCATTGAGCTTTTTATTGTTTACTTTGGCTTGGCTATTCATTTTGATCATCCTTTAATTTACATGCAGCTACCTGCTATTTATGCTTTAAATCTAGGGGAAGTGCGGCTTAGTTCCACTTCAAGGTAAAACTGTCATCATCTTCATCAACATTGCCACCCAAGGTAATCATGTTGAGTTGTAGTTCTTGGATATCCCAGTTTTGCCCAAGTTTTTCTGATACTGTTTCTGCACGTACCACCAGCTCGCCAGTGCTTTCGACCCGAATCATCGCGGGAAGATATTGAATTGTTGCTTGAGGATTGTCCTGTTCAATCGCTTCAATGATGTAGCGTGAGGTGTCATTGTCTTGCAATGCTAAATAAACTTTAGAGGTCATGATGGCAAATCCTTATGCTGCTAAATCGAGTAAAATGTTGCCGGCTTTTTTGCTACGCCCAGAGATCTTATTTAGACCTGAATCAATCCCTGAATCCGTGAGTGCGGTTTGTGCCCAAGCACTAAATGCTTGTTTAACTTGGGGTAGTAATTCCGTGATCCATGATTGAATCAGGGTTTTGTTCTCTTCAGATTCTGAAATTGCAGTTTTTAAAACACTGTCTGACCACTTCGCTAAATCAGTTAAACAGTCCTTCATAAATTCAGTAAGAATGGCAATATCACGCCCGCCATTTTCAACCAGCCATTCATCCAGCTGCCCAAAAACTAGCTCTTGTAACATGCTGTCAATCAATAGATTTTGCAGAATGTAAAGTTTGAACCAGTCTTGTTCGGTTAGGCTTTGTTCACAAAGTTTACGTAAGGGTTGCCAAGTTTCATCATTTAGCCAAGCGTGTTTGGCTTGTTGTAAGGATTCACCTGTATTGCCATCAAGAATCAAGCCAATACGTGAAATGTATTGCGCCATACCGAGACGATCCATAGCCGCAAAAATACATGCTTGGGTGATGACAGTGCCATAACCATAAGCACTGCCTGACATCATATGTAAGTTGGCTGTTTGTTCGACATAGCGAAAAGGTAATAAACACTGGATGATTTTTTGTTTCACTTCATCACTGAGATTATTGACCAACTGACGTTTTTCAAAAAAAGCATAATGACTTTCAGCGGTATCTTGCAGACGTGCACGATGTTGTACATAAGCGCCATAATAAAATTGACGAGGGTCTTTAAATGCATACCAATCTTGCATTTGCAAAGCGGTATGGGTTTTATCATTTAAGGTTTTATCTGGCTTCCATAAGGGGCGATAGTGAAAATTTGTCGAAGCTTGAATATCAAAGCTGACTTCTTGATAGCGTGTTGCGGGCTTGGCTCCAAAACGGCGTTCGATATACGCATAAGTCTGACGAATCGGTTGCAAATTGGATGTTTTAATTTCTAAAGTCATTAGCTTCTCCTTGTAGAATTAAGCCTGATCTTCTTGATCAGAATGTTAGCGAGCATGATTTAAAACAGTCGGTTCAATGCCATAACGCCATTTATCTTCCTGCGCATCGTTCCAAGCTTGTTGTTCTGCGGTCATTTCAATGACATGATTAATTTCACAAAAATGCTGGAAAGCCTGTTGGGGGAGAATCAGTTCAACAAAAAGCGTGGGGTCTTGAATGGCAAAATCGAACTCGACAAATTTGGCATTCCGCTCACCAGTAATACGGATATATTTGACCAATGCGGTAGGCTGTTTAGCGTCAATCATGTGCTTATCCTTTTATCAACATCAAAACAATTTTGATGTAGAGCTTCATGCTCATGTGCTAGGTTTGCTCTAGATATTCCAAAAGTCATGCCAACTTTAAAATTTAATTAAAATTCAATTGCTTACTATTTATTGATCATTAAGGTATGAAGAACGACAGCATTATTTTCATCAAATAATGAACCTAAAGAGATGCTGATTTCATCAAAAGATGAAACAGTGATTTTGATGGGGGAAGGTCGAGTTAATGTTTATAAAAACCAATAACGACTTGATATCGATTAAAATAAAAACAATATACCTTAAAGGTATGAAAATATAAGAAAAGGTAGTGAAGCTTTTGGTTCAGAATTAGGTAATATCAAGATTGCATTCACAAAGACATATAGCCAAGGATGGATATATCATGCCCCCAGCCAAAGATGTGAAGGTATATAAAAAAATACTGGAACAGAACAAAGATATTCAAGATTTACTCGATAAAATCGTTTTTGATGCTCAACACGGACAAATCTGGTTTGATGAAAATCGAATGCTGTTGATGCATACCAGTATTTTGGGCTTTTTAAGAAAAGATCTCTATCAAATGTTGGGGCTTGAACGCACTAAACGCTTTTTTATTCGTTGTGGTTACCAAGCTGGCATGCGCGATGCAGAAGTGACCTCAAAACTACGACCAAATTTAAATGAAGCAGAAGCTTTTATGGCTGGACCGCAAATGCATGGCATTCGTGGTATGGTGCAGGTTGACGTCAATGAGCTGCATTTAAGTCATGATTTAAAACAGTTTTATGCTGATTTTAACTGGCTTAATTCATTTGAGGCAGAGGTGCATTTAAGTGAATTTGGTGCTTCAGATCAACCTGCTTGTTGGATGTTATTGGGCTATGCCTGTGGCTATAGCAGCTTTGTCATGGGGCAGACCATTATCTATCAAGAGACACATTGCGTTGCTCAGGGTGATGAGCATTGTCGAATCATTGGAAAGCCATTGAGTGAATGGGAAAATGCCGATGAGTTGATTCGCTTTATGTCACCCGATGCTGTCTCGGACGAAATCATTGCCTTACAGGCGGAACTCAATCAATTAAAGAAAAATATTTATACCGATGCTGAAAGTGATTACACCATGTTTAATGCGGTAGGCGAGTCCGTTGCCTATCGAAAAGTTTGTGATCTACTTAAAAAAGCAGCAGGGAGTAAAGTCGCAGTTTTATTACAAGGTGAAACAGGTGTTGGCAAAGAAGCATTTGCACGGGGTATTCATAATGGCAGTCAGCGTCAAGCGCAACCATTTGTGGCAGTGAATTGTGCCTGTATTCCTCCTGATCTGATTGAGTCAGAACTGTTTGGTGTGGAAAAAGGCGCATTTACTGGTGCGGTTCAATCTCGAATGGGAAAATTTGAACGTGCTCATGGCGGAACAATTTTTCTAGATGAAGTGGTTGAGCTTTCACCACGCGCACAAGCTGCATTATTACGGATGCTGCAAGAAGGTGAGTTTGAGCGGGTAGGAGATAGTCGCACCCGCCAAGTCGATGTCAGACTTGTTGCTGCGACCAATGAGGATTTAGAGCAGGCCGTTAAAGATGGAAAATTCCGAGCAGATTTATATTATCGCTTAAATATTTTTCCTGTGATTATTCCGCCTTTACGTGAGCGAAGAGAAGATATTCCCTTGCTGATTAATCACTTTTTGGCACGCTTTGAAAATATGTATAACAAGACCCTAAAAGGGCTCAGTGATAAAGCGAAAAACTTTATGATGAAATATGATTGGCCTGGCAATATTCGTGAACTGGAAAACTTATTGGAAAGAGCCACTTTACTGACCGATCATCAACAGGAAATTAAATTGGACAGTTTGTTTCCTCAACATAAAGACTTAGAAGCAGTGGGTGAAACTGCACAATCGCTGATCAATGTAGAGGATTTATTTAGTGAGAATTTCTCTTTAGATCAACTTGAACAAAATATTATTCGTAGCGCTATGGATAAAAGCCAACAGAATGTCTCAGAAGCTGCACGTATGCTTGGAATTAGTCGGGCAACATTGGATTACCGTTTAAAGAAAATTACGCTAGGTTAAAATCAAATTTGCCTCAATAACCATAGACCAATAGCCATAGAAATGTGCTTGGATAGCGCTTTGATCAGCTAAAGGCCGTTATGTTATCTGTCTATAGTTGCTGATAGTTGTCAATTTAAAACAGATGAGTTGAATGCTTGTTTCAATGAAGTCGATTTTACACTTGGATGTTGATCTCATATTTTATTTAAATCATCGGGCTTAAATAAAATACTAAAACAACTTCCCCCTAAAGCTTGTGACTTGGAATATTCAATGCGACCTTCATGCGCGATCATAATTGCATTGACAACAGATAGACCTAAACCACTGCCACCATTCTTCTTGCCTCTGGATTCTTCAAGTCGATAAAACGCATCAAATATAAAGGGGATATGCTGATCTGCAATACCGGGTCCTTGATCTTCAATGGTTAAAACCAAACCTTCTGATTTTTTTTGGGTGCTAATCCGTAAAATCCCTGCCTGTGCATAACGAATTTCATTTTCAAATAACGCAATTAAAATCTGTTCAAGCCGTTGTCGGTCAAAAAAGCAGGCTTGATCTGATAGATCGGTTTCGATGACTAATTTTGCTTGATCAAAACGGTCTTGAAGTAAGTTTACAGATTGTGTAATGACGTCAGATAGACAAACTGACTCTAGGTTAAGTCGAAGTTGTTGATTATCCGCCAGACTTAGGGTTCTTAGATCTTCGATTAAAAATGACAGCTGCTCAACTTGATTGAGCAAATTTTTTAACAAGGCCTTATCGGGGGTAAATATATCGTCAAGCACGCCTTGTAAGCGACCTTGTAAGATGGTCACAGGTGTTCTTAATTCATGTGCAATTGCGGCATTCCAAATAGATGCATTGTTGACTGAGATTTCCAGTTTTTCTGCCATACGATTAAAATCATTGATCATCTTTGTGATTTCAGCGACAGAAGAGGGATTGTCCAATTGTGCTCTTACGGAAAGATTGCCCAAACTAATTTCTCTTGCTGCAATGGCTAAAGAATTTAGCGGGGCGATAAAGCGTTGCGCTAATTTTAATCCTAAATAAACAGAGGTTAGTGAACCGAATAAAGTCACCAATAAAATCCAAGTGAGATCAACAAAATTAAATGACCAGTCTTCGGAATTTAACTGTTCTAGCGAGACCAATTTAAACTCGATGGCAACAAAATAAGTCAAATAGCCAAAAATCAAGGAAAAGCAAGTGGTTAATAAGCTCACTTTGGCCATGGTGATAATCAGCTGGCGGCTAATTCCAATGTTATTTTTCATCATTTTGCCTTAAACGATAGCCAACACCACGGACATTGATCAGTAAGTCGGTTTGATGATGATCTTCCAGTTTTTTACGTAATTTACTGATATGACTGTCTACAGTACGCTCTAAGGCATCACCATCAGGCAAGCAATGGTTCATTAATTCTGATCGGGTAAAAACCTTGTAGGGCGCTTGCGACATCAACGCAAGGATCTTAAATTCCGTTAAGGTAAGGTTTAACAGTGCTTTCGAATGTTCTTTGATAATGTATACACAAAGTGTTTCTATATTAATTTCAATTGATTTAAAGCTAATGATTTGGGCTTTCGCCTGAGATGACATTGCACTTCTTCTCAATACGGCTTCAACTCTGGCAATAATTTCATTTGGATTGAATGGTTTTACCACAAAGTCATCAGCGCCGATTCTAAGTGCTGTGACTTTATCCACTTCTTGATCTAATGCGGTTAGCATAATCACAGGGGTTTGTTTGGATTGACGAATATGATTTAAAACTTCCCAACCATTTAAGATTGGCAATTTCACGTCAAGAATCACCAGATCAATCTGTTGCTGCGCATGTATTTCAATGGCTTGCTGTCCATTAAGCGCTCTAAGCACATTGAAGCCATTTTTTTTCAGATAATGCTCCACAATATCACCGATATCATAATCATCTTCAACGACTAAAATTTGTTTACTGGCTGGATCAGACGCAAAAGAAATATTGCCCATCGCTGGATACTTTAAAATGGATACAGCCCCATCATAATTTATTTTTAGTGGTTATATCCACACAATCTCCACACTTTAGTGACGCTAAGTACACAAATATTGCCAATAATCGTCATATCTAGAACTCTGGGTGCAGATGATGCCTAAGCCTTATTTTTTTATTATTTTATTGGTTGTTTTAAGTGGGAGTGCGTTAACTGGATGTAATCGCTCAGGAAATGCTGAAGCAGAACAAGCACAGCAGGCTGCACCAGCCAAAGTCAGTATTTATACAGTTCAACAGCAAGATATTCATTTGATTGAAAACTTACCTGCACGTGTACAAGCCTATCGAATTTCAGAAATTCGCCCACAAGTTGGCGGAATTATTGAAAAGGTGCTGTTTACCCAAGGCAGTGAAGTTAAGGCTGGACAACCCTTATTTAAGATCAATTCGGAAATTCTTCAAGCAGATGTCAATAGTAATCAGGCTTTATTGGCAAAAGCACAGGCAGAAGTGGTGCGTCTAAAAACCCAACAGGAGCGATATCGACAACTGCTTCCTTCCAATGCCATTAGTAAACAGGAATTTAATAATACGGAAGCCGCTTATCAACAGGCTTTGGCCGAAGTTGCTCAAACTAAGGCAGCATTGGCACGACAAAATTTAAACTTACGCTATGCGACTGTACGCGCCCCGATTTCAGGTCAAATTGGTAAGTTGCTGGTAACCGAAGGTGCATTGGTCAGCACCAGCGATACCAATCCAATGGCTTTGGTGCATCAGTTAGATAAAGTCTATGTTGATGTTAAACAATCAATTTCTGAATATGAGCAATTGCAAGATCGTTTGAATGATGGTTCGTTATTACAACGTGGTGGTGCTGAGGTCAGCATATCCAATAGTCAGGGTAAAATATATCCAGTGACTGGAAAGATTTTATTCTCAGATACCAGCGTAGATCCCAATACCGGTGATGTCACTATCCGTGTGGAAGTAAATAATCCTCAACGGAAATTATTGCCAGGGATGTATGTCAGAGTCGGTTTAAACAGAGCATCACAACCCAATGCCTTACTTGTCCCTGAGCAAGCTGTGCAAAGAGATATTTCAGGTCAAGCACAACTGCTGATTGTAAAAGCAAATCAGACTGCAGAAACACGTCCAGTGAGTTTAGGACAGTTATATAAAGGTTTCTATGTGGTGAATAGTGGAATTAAAGCAGGTGAAAAAGTCATTGTTGAGGGGCATGATCGAATTCAACAGCCAGAACAGCCTTTAAAAATAACCCAGTGGAAGTCGCAATACACAACCGATGTTGGGACTTTACAAACGCAAAATAAGGGCAGTGATCAAAGCACGGCAGGTCAGTCTTCTCCGAATATAGGAGAAAAATTATGATATCGCAGTTCTTTATTAAACGGCCAATCTTTGCTTGGGTGATTGCACTCTTTATTATTCTGTTTGGTGTCTTAAGTATTCCAAAGTTGCCGATTTCTCGTTTTCCCTCAGTTGCACCACCTTCGATTAGTATCTATGCAACTTATCCGGGAGCAACACCAGAAACCTTGAATGATAGTGTTGTTACCTTGATTGAGAGAGAGTTATCGGGAGTAAAGAATTTACTTTATTACAGCGCTACCTCAGATGCCAGTGGTCAAGCGAGTATCACCGCCACATTTAAACCGGGGACTGATCCAGAGTTAGCTCAGGTAGATGTGCAAAATAAACTAAAGTCTATCGAACCGAGATTGCCACAATCGGTTAGACAGCAAGGCCTGATTGTTGAAGCGGCATCTTCTGGATTTCTGATGATGGTCGGAATCAACTCACCAAATGATCAATTTAAAGAAATTGATTTAAGTGATTATTTGGTTCGAAATGTGGTTGAAGAATTAAAACGGGTTGAAGGAGTAGGACGTATTCAATCCTTTGGATCTGAAAAGGCCATGCGTATTTGGATAGATCCAAACAAATTGGTGTCTTATCAGCTGTCGATTAAAGATGTCACAAATGCCATTCAAGCACAAAATACGCCGATATCTCCGGGAAGTGTCGGGAGTTTGCCTGCGGTTCAAGGACAGATGATTACACTGCCATTAACGGCTGAAGGGCAGTTAAGTACAGTTGAAGAATTTCAAAATATTACCCTACGTGCCAACCAGAGTGGCGCACAAGTCACACTTAAAGATGTTGCACGGGTGGAGCTTGGGGCGCAAACCTATAGTTTTTCTATTTTAGAAAATGGAAAGCCAGCAACCGCTTTGGCGATTCAAATGAGCCCGGGTGGTAATGCAGTCAAGACCTCTGAAGCGGTCAAAGCAAAAGTTGAGGAGCTGAGCAAGGTTTTACCAAAGGGAATGCAATATTCGATTCCTTATGATACTGCGCCGTTTGTTAAAATTTCGATTGAAAAAGTAATTATGACTTTGCTGGAAGCAATGGTGTTGGTTTTCTTTGTCATGTATTTATTTTTACATAACATTCGCTACACTTTGATCCCTTCAATTGTTGCACCGATTGCACTTCTAGGCACATTTGCGGTGATGTTGATCAGTGGTTTTTCGGTCAATGTTTTAACTATGTTTGGTATGGTTTTAGCCATCGGTATTATTGTCGATGATGCGATTGTGGTGATTGAAAATGTGGAACGCATCATGGCAACGGAAGGCTTATCACCAGTTGATGCCACCTCTAAAGCAATGCAAGAAATTACCAGTCCAATCATCGGGATAACCTTGGTACTGGTGGCGGTATTTTTACCAATGGCCTTTGCCAGTGGTTCAGTCGGAATTATCTATAGACAATTTACCGTGACCATGGCGGTATCCATTGCATTCTCAGCATTTTTAGCACTGACCTTAACTCCTGCACTTTGTGCAACCTTGTTAAAACCGATTGAAGCCGATCATCAGAAAAAGGGCTTCTTTGCGTGGTTTGATCGCTTTTTTGACCGCATCAATAAAAAGTATGAAGCTATTTTAGTGAAATTGTTGAAACACATTTTTACTGTGATGATTGTATTTGTTGTTCTAACAGGTTTCTTATTATTTGCGTTTAAATCGATCCCAACCGCTTTTTTACCAGAAGAAGACCAAGGCTCATTTATCACCTCATTTCAATTGCCTGCAGATGCCAGTCAAGAGCGGACATTGACCATTGTAAAATCATTTGAGGAACATTTAAAAAGCAGAGAAAGTATTAAGGAAAATGTCTCTGTGCTTGGGTTTGGCTTTAGTGGTTCTGGTAATAACACAGCCATTGCCTTTACAAATTTAAAAGATTTTAAAGACAGAAATACCTCAGCTGCAGATGAAGTTAACGCTGTAAATGCGGCCATGGCAGACAGTGCAGAAGGTACGATTATGTCTGTTTTACCGCCTGCAATTGAAGAAATGGGAACAACTTCGGGCTTTACTTTACGTTTACAAGATCGCGGTAATCTTGGAATGCAAGCTTTGAATGAGGCACAAGCGCAGTTGATCGGTCTTGCAGCAACCAGTAAAAAACTGGCTTATGTTTATCCAGAGGGTTTACCGCCAGGTAGTAATGTCGATTTAAAAATTGATCGGAATAAGGCAGAAGCTTTAGGTGTGAATTTTGCTGATGTGACAGACACCATTTCATCTTCAATGGGCTCAATGTATGTCAATGATTTTCCAAATCAAGGACGAATGCAGCAAGTGATTGTTCAAGTCGATGCCGATTCACGGATGAAAGTTACTGATATTCTAAATTTGAATGTGGTTAACAAGACTGGAGCACTGGTTAAACTGTCTGAGATTGTAACACCTGTGTGGACACAGTCTCCGCAGCAATACAATCGCTATAATGGACGACCATCATTGAGTATTGCAGGGGCAGGCGCAGAAGGGGTGTCTTCAGGAGTAGTGATGAAGGAAATCGAGCGATTGATTGAGCAGTTACCAAAAGGAATTGGTTATGAGTGGACAGGGCAATCCTTGGAGGAAAAACAGTCCGAAGCACAAACCAATTTCTTATTGGCATTGTCAATGTTGGTGGTCTTCCTCGTCCTTGCTGCCCTTTATGAAAGCTGGTCGATTCCATTGTCGGTGATGTTGGTTGTACCTTTAGGTATGATTGGTGCAGTGGTTGCGGTATGGATCCGAGGAATTCCCAATGATATTTTCTTTAAAGTGGGCTTAATTACCATCATTGGATTATCTGCAAAAAATGCCATTTTGATTGTTGAATTTGCCAAAATGCTAAAAGAAGAAGGAATGAGTCTGATTGAAGCCACTGTTGCGGCTGCCAAACTTCGTTTAAGACCGATCTTGATGACATCCTTGGCTTTTACCGCTGGTGTGATTCCATTGGTAATTGCTACAGGTGCAAGTTCTGAAACTCAACATGCGATTGGTACAGGGGTTTTTGGTGGTATGGTCAGTGCGACGATACTTGCAATCTTTTTTGTGCCAGTATTTTTTGTGTTTATCCTCAGTGCTGTTGATAAATTACGTGGCAAAGCTTTAGCTGTACGTAAACTGCCTTAAGCGCTCTGCGTTAAGCTTTTAATTTTAAGTCTTGTGTTTTGTAGAGGATAAAGCATTTGTCCTCTACAATATTTCTAAGTCCTCCATCGCATTTATTATATGCATTTATTTGGATGCCTAATTTTTCTTCCTATTATTTTTATCTCGTATTGTTTTCTTTAGATATACAGGTCAGTTGTTTTAACTACATTATTTATATAAGTTTATTTTTTACATTTAAATAAATACATTCAGTGGCCCACTGTTTTATCGTCAAATCATACCTCCTAAACCATTCTTATTTACATTTAATTACATTTCTCATTAGGCATTTTTGCCTTCTCATTCGTCTATATAGATAAAGGCAGTGTTTTTTAAATTCACGGCAATTGATCTGATAGACGAAGCAGGAAGGATTCATGAACAGTACAACGCAATACAATAAATTGAGCAGACAAGAAAAGCACAGGGTTTTATTCAGCACTCAGCAAATGCACTACATTTATTTGCGCTGTATCTAAGCCTATGTCTGCTGTAATTCTCGCTTCAAACGATAAGCAAAAATACTCTACGCTTTGTGGGGTAGTGATCAGTCATATATTGTTGTTATGGTCTTTGACTTATTTAAAAACAGATGTTCGTATTGAATCACATGCACCTGAAAATGCGATTCAAATTCGTTTTATCAGCTTGAACAAAACCGATGTTGTACAACAGAGCAGTACAAAGCTGCAGACGGCATCAGAGCAAGCTGCAACGCAATCAAAAGCACAGCCTCAATCTACAGTAGCAACAGTGGTACAACATCAACAACAGGTCAAAGTGATACACAGTACTGAGTCAAAAAAGTTGAAGATGGATCAAACAACACAACAGACAACAAAAGCACAAGAAAAAAAACCAACCGATCAACAGGCGGAAATTAAATCTGAATCAAATCGTCAGTCAACACAAACATTCACTGAAACGAAATCATCTGCGAATACTGAACAGACTGCTTCAGGTCAGTCAAATGAGATAGCCAAACGTGCAGGCGGTGAAGCAGGCAAAGACAATAAAAAAGAACAAAACGCTGCCTCTACTTCTCAACCACAGCAACCGCTTCCTGTGAGTCGGGTTGATGTACTCAGCTTTGGCAAGCTTAATTACGATGATCGCGAATTGCAAAACCAGCAGCGCTTATTGGTTCTCACCATCAAAATTAATCCACAAGGGCAGCCGATAGATGTCAGAGTAAAGCAAAGCTCGGGCATGAGTAGTTTGGATGAAAGAGCTATACAAGCTGCACAAAAAGCAAAATTTAAACCACATATTGTCAATGGTGAAGCATTGGCAATCGTGGTGGATTTTCCCATTCAGCTTAAGCTTGGTCGTAATCGCTGATTGGATCATTAAACAATGAAAGGGTTTATTTAGGAGTTTTTATGAACGCATCAACAGAAAAAGTGATCAGCAGTAGTTTAATGCAACGCTTGAAACAAGAAACACTGGCAGAGCATGAACGTATGGAAATCTTGATGCAGCAATCAGGCGCGTTTGAGAGTAAAGAGAATTATGCGCAATTCACCCTGTCGCAATATTATTTTCAGAAAGATGTTGAACATCTTTATCAAGATTCACAGGTTGAACAATTGATTCCCGATTTAGATGTGCGTGGGCGTTCCGATGCAGCTTTACAAGACTTGGCTGATTTAGGTTTAACACCTCAGCAGCAGGGTATTGCAACCGATGAAATTAGTTTTCCACAATCTTTGGGCTGGATTTATGTTTCAGAAGGTTCAACCTTAGGCGCAGCATTTTTACTCAAAGAGGCTCAGGCTAGATTTGGCTTTAATGCTGATTTTGCTGCACGTAACTTAGCAGCATATCCAGAGGGTCGTGGATTAGTATGGAAGCGCTTCAAGCAAAGCCTAGATGATGCAAATTTTAGTTTAGAGGAACAGCAATTGATTATTGAGGGGGCTATGCAAGGCTTTCATCGTTTTGGTGAACTTTTAGCACAATTAAAAACACTGAAATAAATAATTGATGATGGATAAAGGAAATCAAGCAATGAAGCAAACGGGGTCAGAGACCAATCTAAATACCAGTATTTCTATGTCGGAGCCGAGATTGGCGAAGTCATGGTTGGTTCGCTGGATCTGTATTGCACTGGCGGGGTTATGTCTGGTCTTAGGGACGATCGGTTTGGTGGTTCCTGGTTTGCCTACGTTTGATTTTTATTTTTTGGCAACGTTGTTTGCTGCAAAGGGTTCGCAACGAATGCATCAGTGGATTGTTAATAATAAAGTCATTGCTCCGATTTTACAGCAATGGCAACTCAAACGAACTTTGCCCGTAAAAGTAAAACTATTTTCTTTGGCCAGTATGAGTGTAGCTGCTGGCATTTTAATTTGGACTGTGCCTCATCCATGGGCAGTAGGAACCATTATTGTGATGATGGTTTGTGTGCAATTGTGGATGTGGTTAAAAGCATAAATGAGGATAATCTCAGGATGGAAATCTTTGAATATTATAAAAATACTGAAGAACTTAAATGCTTGCTGTTGCAAGCAAATTTAAAAGTAACTACAACACGATTGACTGTACTGAATATTTTAAGAAATGCACAACGAGAGCTGACAGCAGCCGAAATTTTGTATAGTCCAGATTTAAAAGTGAAAAAATTATCTTTTGCTGGTGTCTATCAAACCCTGAAACAGCTTGTTAAAGCAGGATTGTTGGTTAAATTTAAGCTGGGAAGTGAACAAGCATTATATTCATTCAAGGGAAGTCAAACCAATATGAGAATATATTGTAAAAAGTGTAGTCAGTTGCAACAAATTAATGATGAGGCTTTAGAGCAGCAAATTCGAGGACTTATTTTAGAACATGGTGCAAGTTCATATCATCTTGTTATAGAAAAACCCTCTTGTCCTTATTGTAGTCATTAAAACAACATGCCAAAGGGTAGATTATTTTATGATAAAAATATCCATAAATAATAAATCGGAATTTAAACTGAATGATAACCAAGATATTGAGGTTCAATGGGCATTAACTATTGATAATTTAACTTTATTTTTTAAGTATATTAAATGATCAAATAGAACATAAGGATGTACATAAACTAAAAAATAATCATATATACGGGGATTTTCTCTCAGGGTGTCTTGACATTTAAATGATAATTATTATCATTTAAAAGACCATCAAAGAGTTGATCCTATTGTGAACAAAAATCCTGCATTTGTAGATCAATTGTACCGTAATCACCAATCTTGGTTGCATCAATGGCTTAGAAAAAAAGTAGGCAATAGTGAGCAAGCCGCAGATTTGGTACAAGATACGTTTATTAAAATTCTGCAAACGCGTGATGAACTTTTTGGAGTAAAAGAACCTCGTGCATATCTGGTGACTATTGCTAGAAATTTAATGATTGATCAGGTGCGCCGAAAGCGCATAGAGCAAGCCTATCTGAATGAATTAAGTCAGATGGAATATATTCTGGATACAATTCCTTCACCAGAAGATCAGCTTCAGATTGTTCAAGCCATTGACCAGATTTGTCAGGCTTTGATACGCGTCTCTGAAAAAGCACAACAAGCTTTTGTGCTCCATTATTTTGAAGGTTTAACCCATAAAGAAATTGCAGAAATCATTGGTGTTTCAACCAAGATGATTCAAAAATATCTAGCAACTTGCCTTGTGCAATGCTACGCACTGAAACAAGAGAAGGATTTGTTTGAGTAAATGATTGAAGAAGAGAAGAGTAAGCAACAATTAATCGAAGAAGCAGCGGAATGGATTGTGCTGCTGAGTACCGATGATGATTTACTCAAAAGAACAGCGCAAACAGATTTTGATGCTTGGAAAAGCAAGAGTCCACAACGCCAAAAAATTGCTCAAGATATTGAGCAATATATTACTTCGATTCAAAAACTGGTACAGAATCCACAACAACAGAAAATGACCCAATCTGTATTAAAAACTGGTTTACATAGTGCTCGTAAGCAAAAAAATATGCGCTATGGTGGAATTTTGACGGTGATATTGTGTTGTGTAGGGGGTATTTATAGTTATTTTATTTATCATCCAGTGTCATATCTAACCGCTGATATTAAAAATCATGCAGGAGAATGGAAAACCCAAACCTTAGCAGACGGTTCACAACTTAAACTCAGCGGTCAGAGTGCGGTTAATCTGGACTTTTCATCAAATCAGCGTGTTGTGGAGTTGGTTCAAGGGGAAATATTTGTAGATGTGGCCAAAGACAAAGCCCGTCCTTTTATTGTCAAAACCCAACATGGTCAAATTGAAGCATTGGGAACTGCATTTAGTGTTCAATATCAGCCAGATGCGACTGGGCTTAAAATGCTACATTCCAAAGTGAAAGTGCAGTCCTCGAAACAAGACGAAGATCAAACCAAAGCATCTTCTGTGATTGTGACAGCAGGGCAAGAAGTCATACTTGATCGAAATGGTATACAGCCTATACATACTTTTAATTTATACAATGAACAGCAGAAATGGAATCAACGGCATTTGATTGTTGAGAATATGTCTTTGTCAAAAGTGCTAAATGAGTTGAATCGAAACAGCAAAGAAAAAATTATATTTAACGCTGCTAAGTTAGAGAAAATTAAGGTCAATGCTGTATTGCCTTTAGATCATACCGAAAGTGCATTGCAATTATTAAGCAGTGTATTCCCTCAGCTAAATGTCTATCAAATCACCCCATATTTCACAGTTGTGACTTTGCAATAAACAGCATGATTTAAGCACTTGGTTTGAATCATGCTGTTTAGCTTTAAATTAGGCCTAAAATTTATATCGTTTTTTACTAATTGTTTGATAAATATAATTAATAATAAACTTAGAAAAATAAAAGATAAATCATTTAAATTTATTTTGAATAAATGGTTCCACTTTTTCAATTCTGAAGCGTCATAGTAAGTAGAAGCAAATATTAGGAATACATTTAATTTAATATATTGAATGATTCTTATTTACATTTACTGGGGCGTAAAATGAGTGAAGCTGTTTGCGGTCAAAAGCATCCAAAATATTCTTTCAAAGTGACATCATTGGCATTGGCGATTCATCTCGTTTGTGTGGGTGTAGCAACAACAGTCGTGACACAAAGCACTTATGCGCTCAGTACAGAAACGCAGTCATATCATATTCCAGCGGGTTCACTTGCCAGTGTTCTGAATACCTTTGCCGAGCAAGCGGGGACCTCGATTGCAATTGATGCAAATCAGCTTAAAGGTAAAAGTAGCTTAGGTTTAAGCGGACAATATAATTTAGAAAACGGCTTTCAACATATTTTAGCAGCAACCGAGTTTACTGTGGTGAAAGTTGGAAATGGCTATATATTGAAGCATGTGGATAAAGCTGAAATTAGAACCATTCCAGTACAATCTCAGCCGATGATAGCTGATCAAGAAAATGTCGTACAACTTAGCCCAATGACTGTTTTTGGCACTGTCAGTCGCGATACAAAAGGGCAGAATGATGTTTATGATCAAGATATTTCTAGCGTCTATGCCAGCAAAGAGCAAATAGAACGATATAAAGGCGCTCAGCCAGCAGATTTATTCAAGGGAATGGTCGGAGTATACAGTGGTGATGCCCGAAACAGTGGTGCTTTAGATCCAAGTATCCGTGGTGTTCAAGGACCGGGCCGTGTTCCTGTCCTTATTGATGGGACAGAACAGGCACTCACTGTATGGCGTGGTTATAACGGTGCGAATAATCGGAGTTATATTGACCCTAATTTAATCGGTGGGTTACAAGTCATTAAGGGGCCTTCCATCACACGCAATGTAAATACAGGTGTGGGTGGTGCGGTCGTTATTCATACTCTAGCTGTAGATGATGTTTTAAAAGAAGGTAAAAATTTTGGTGGGGAGATAAAAGTAGAAACCAGCAGCAATGCAGTGAAACCTCGAGAACCACAACTATTAACTGGTCAAAGCATTTACGATAATCCAAATTATCCAGCTACAGGAACGGACTGGCAAGGCAATCCAGTGTTCGAGCCTTATTATGATCCATCCTTATTTAAAGTAGCACGTCAGAATAAAGAAAATAATATTTATTCAGGCGATGATGTTGCAACACGTATTGCTTTGGCGGGACGTAGTGATAATTTTGAAGTTTTGGCTGCTTATGCTTATCGTAATAAAGGCAATCACTTTGCAGGAAAAAATGGCAGTGATTTTTATGATAAACCTGCCACAGGACGATTTAATTACGTTCCATACCTTGCCAAAGTTTACCCAGGAGGTACAGAAGTTCCCAATACATCCCTTGAAACAGAATCTTATTTGTTAAAAGCGGCGTGGAAACCCACAGATGAACAGCGTTTAGAGTTCGGTTATCGGGACAGTTCAATCATCAATGGAGAAATTTTACCTTCACGAATTGCTTGGGGTGAAGTCGTCAAAAATAAAGCAGGGGTACCACAATGGCCTTTAAGTCATATCGACTCTAAAGCCTATAATATGGAATACAAATATCAACCTCAAAACAATAATTTAGTCGATTTCTACGGCAATATTTGGCGGACTGATACCAAGAGTCATACCTATAGTTCAGGTGGATTTCCCAATGATACCAATGCAAACTTGGGTGTTTTTGTGAACAGTGCTACCGCAAACTCAGACAATACTCGCCAAGGAATGACCTTAAGTAATAAGTTTAAATTGTTGTCTAATCTGGGTTTAACTGTTGGGGGGAGTTTTCAAAAAGAAAAACTCAGTTCGGATGATATTTATAAAGACCCGAATATTAACGGAACAAATTCGGGTTATAGGATGTTACCGAGAGCAGGTCGTCGAGAAGAAAAAGAATTTAATTTTAACTTTGACTATCAACCTGTCTCATGGCTGAATTTAAACGCTGGTGCAAGATATCAAAACTATTGGGCCTTTGATGATTTTCTTAATGAACGAGTCAATGCGGGTGATCCCCAGTTTAGCCTGATTAAAAAAGCCACGGCATTAAGTATGACTTATTATACAAAAAGAGCAAATATGACTCCAGAGCGAGAACAACAATTAAGAGAAACGATTGACGCAGCAGCCTTGGCTCAGGGTTGGTCTGAAGAGTATAAGCAAAATGAATTAAATAGAAGTCTCTACGCTAAAAGCAATACGATTGACTATAAAAAGGATAGTCGTGGAAAATTAACCATTGCCAATAATCCCTTTTTAAATGGGACCTTAGTACAAGGGCGGGATTATGGATACTATACTAGTGGCACTCTTGGTGCTTATGAGGATATTGATTTAACTAAAACAGGTGTGCAAAAAACTAAAGATCATGGTTGGACACCAACAGCTTCAGCAACGGTCAATTTTAATTCAAATAGTCGAATGTATTTGCGTTATAGCGAAGCTTTTAGAATGCCAAGTATGTTTGAAAGTACGCTTGGGTTTTCTGGTACCTTAAGTGGTTATAAGTTACAACCAGAGCATGCATCGAACTATGAACTCGCCTATGTTCATAATCTATCTGAGTTATTTAAAAACAGCAGTTATGCAGATATTAAATTGGCTTATTACTATAACAAAACTAAGAATGCGATTGAGCGTAGTCCAACTTTAGCATTTAGTAATGTCGATAGTCTTACTACAGAAGGGTTGGAACTGCAAAGTCGCTTTGATAATGGGCATTTCTTTACCGACTTGAGTGCCAATTATCGTTTTAAAAACAAAGTTTGTGATGAGAATTCAGCGATGCTTTTAGGGGCGAACCACCAGTTTTCATTAAATCGTTGTGTAGATGATGGATTTGTAGGGGGATATTTGGTCAGTATGGCAACCCCTAAATATTCAGTGAATTTAACACTTGGTGGACGATTCTTTGATCAAAAACTTGAAGTCGGAACTCGTGCGAGTTATCACCATAAGTATGAAAATCCTGAAACGAAAAACTATAACGATATAGAGATGAGTTATTACGCCAATACCCCTTTGGCATGGAACTCGATGACCATTGTGGATGCTTATATCAATTATCGACTTAAACAAGACACCTTATTTGAACTAGTGGGGACTAATCTCACTGACGAATTCTATATTGATCCATTAACTCGTTCGGCAATTGCAGCACCAGGTCGAACATTTAAGCTAAGCATTAGCCATAAGTTTTAAAGAAACTTTGGGTAATCAACTGAATTTGTTGTCACTCCATGTGCAACAAATGTGTGGAAAATAAGACACGTACTCCTTGATTTTTACACTTAAATTGAATATTAAGATCAACGCAGCACATGTTTTATTTTAAATAATAATCATTAAGACTTTTATTTTTATTCTTAATGAAAAACTTTAAACTCATATCGAGGAATTTAAAATGAAACTTCAATCTATCTCTTTGGCTGTTTTACTATCAGTAGGTTTAGTCGGTGTGGCACAAGCAGCTATAGTCGGTGAGTCTAGTGATAACACTAAAATTCTGGTTGGTTCAACTGGTTCACTTGGACCAACTCATCCAAACTCAGGTGTTGGTTTTGGTGTTAAAACCCTTTATAACGGTGCAATAGTTGCATTCTCAGGGTTTAACGGCTATGCAGATGGCAATGGTGTTGTACGTCTAAGCCCGTACTTACCTGGGCTTCCAGCATCTCATGCTGGGATTGGTTATGCTAATTACAAACAAGTGCCTACACAAGATGTTTGGTTTGGTGAGTGGAATGCCGAAGCCAAAGATGCCAGCGGTAAGCGTCTAGGTACAGTTGATCCTGCGACACATACGGTTTATTACAATGGTAAAGATGCAGATACCAGCGTACCGTCTACAGGTACTGCAAATTATAGTGTTCAAGGTGTCAATAATTATAATGGCTCTAATTTATTGTCAGGTACTTTTACTGCTAACTTTGCAACCAAACAGTTAACGGGGTCATTGAGCGATAGTTCACGTACCTTTAATTTAGGTACTGCAACGATTAATAATGATGCAACGATTAGTGGTTCAAATGCATCTTGGACAGGTGGCCCTTCAGGTGGTGATGTTTCAGGTCAATTCTATAATAGTCAAAGCAGCTTAGCAGGAATAGCAACATTCACTGGTAACAGAACATATGATGTTGCTTTTGGTGGTAAAAAGTAATGATTTAAATGAGAAAGGCTTACTTCGGTAAGTCTTTCTTTTTTTATTCTATCAGGTGAGTTTATAGATGAAAAAAATAGTATTGCTTGGTGCCATATTGCAGTGTGGACAATGTGTTTATGCAGCGGATGATACTAGTATTAGGTTAAATCAGGAAATTAGCCAACAGCAATATCAAAATGATAAGAAACTACTCAAATCAGAAGACCCTAAAAACACACAAGCATTACCGAATCTGATCATACAAGGTCAAGAATATGTGGTTAAGGATGAACCCGCAGAAGTCGCATATGCACTTTACTTGGCAGTGATGCAAAAACAATGGCAAGTGGCTTTAAGCTATCTTGAAAAATATAAAAAATTTCCAAATTATGATCAGGCTTTGACTGAGTTCGCTGAGGGCGTCATGGCACGAACACAGGGGAATTTAAGTTTAGCTGAGAGCAAACTAAAACACAGTTTAGAGATTCAATCGAATAATTTAATGACTCAACTTGAACTGGCTCGTATTTACACGGAACAACAAAAAAATCAGCAAGGTCAACAGTTATTTCAGCAGATTCAATCTCAACTAGCCCTGTCTACAGATCCCGCTGCCCAAGGTATTCGTCAAACCGTAGAGATGTATCTCAAAGGGCTTAAACAACGAGATGAATGGCATGGTTCATTGGCTTTTGGTTCACGTTATGCTAGCAATATCAATAATGCTTCCGATAAATACGACATTATTACTTACTACGGTATTGACCCAGTGACCAAGGAAGTAGTGCCGGTTGAACAATTAAAGCGTGGCACACCTGATGCGATCAGTGCGCAAGGTTTGGACTATGAAGCCACCTTAACTAAACGATGGTCGCTTTCTGGACAACATGGCATTGCATTGCGTGGATTATTCTATGGTCAAGTTTATCCAGAGCAGGCTGATTATAATGAATTAACTTTTAACTTAAATGCGGGTTATAGTTATTACAACGAACGTAATCAAGTCTTGATTGCACCCGTATTTGAACATAAATACTATGCCCACGACCCACTCTATAGTGCCTATGGGCTAAGGGGTGAGTGGATGCGTTTTATCTCCAACGACAAAGCTGTCAAGTTAGAAGCTGAAATGAAGGATATAAATTATTCCCAGTATAAAGGCCAAGCTGGTTTGGAATATTCTGTCTATTCAACCTTTTGGAAAATTTTACCGAAAAACTGGACGCTATTTGGTGGACTGGATTTTGTCGACCATAACACCCAAGAACAATATTTTACAGCTTATCAGCAACAGGGCATACGTTTAGGCCTTTCCAAAAACTTTGACTCAGGTTTTAACGCAAATTTATTTAGTTCTTTCCGTTGGCGTCAATTTGATAAATTTACTCCAGTGTTGGAGGCTAGACGACATGATTTTGAACAAAATTATACTTTGATTCTAAGTGCACCACGCTGGGCTTTTTATGGTTTAACACCTAATCTCACTTATCAATATAATCAAAATAACAGCAATGTAGAGTGGCTATATTCTTATGATAAACACAATGTCAGTTTAAAGCTGGAGCATCGGTTTTAAAGTGTTGTAGATGTTTTATCTCTATTTGATGAGTTGAAACCGTACAAAAGCAGTCTTCTTACTGAATTCTAATTTAGACATCTATATAGCCAAATTGAATTTCAATAAATCTAAGTTTTAAATGGTTCTAAGATATAGAGGAAATCCTTCGATTTCCTCTATTCATTCATCATTTATTGAGCAAGAAAACTGACAGCTTCCTCAATCAAGTCTGAAATTTCTTTTGGATGTGATGCCAAAGAAGCATGACTTGCATCTATCGAAATCACTTTTTTTGCATTTAAGCGTGCAGACATGACTTTTTGATTTTCAGGGTGGATCATTCGGTCTTGAGTCGAGATTTGATACCAAGATGGTTTCGTTTTCCATGCTGGCGTGGAAATCGTATCGCCAAAAGTGCTTGCTACTGGCGCCTTTTGGGTGACACCCATTGCAAACCCTTCATCTTTGGTTAAATCCTGACAGAAACTTTGATGGAATTTATCTGCTTTAAGCCAGAGATAACCATCACTGTCTGGTTCTAAGTTTGGTGCAGCTTCAGGTAAATGTTGTTGAGTAATGCCGCCAGGGCTTTCGTTTGAGTCAGGCGCAAAAGCAGCAATATAAACCAGACCTACGACATTCGTTTGATTGCCAACTTCAGTAATTACAGCACCACCATATGAGTGACCAACCAGAAGAACATCACCTTTAACTTGCGCAATCATTTTTCTTGTTCGTTCAACATCTTCAGCCAATGAGCTAAGCGGGAGTTCTACTGCACGTAATGATTCATATCCTCGGTGAGACAGCTCAGTTACCACTTTACTCCAATGAGCAGCGCCTCCCCAAAATCCGTGTACGAATATAATTGTTGGTTTATTACTCATGTGTGTCTCCTAGCTAAATGCTATTGTATTTGTTGAGCTAAATGATTGAAGACTTTCTGTATAAAGATTGGATAGATACTGGATGTAATTTTTATACTCAAAAAAGCTTCTATAAGCGATTATTCATGTTTAAATTCATTTTAACAATAACAGAAACACCAATGTTTTTGCAGAAACACTTTTTAGGAATTGTGACAAAAAATGAGAGATGAATATGCTGAAAAAAGTGCTTTAACGGATCTATTCTTTGATATTTATCAGTTTGCAAAAATATCAGGTGAGATCTATGACTTCGCGCGATTTACAGATCAAAAACAGTTAAGCTTTAAACAGGATTATGCATATATCCATATCGTTCAGCAGGCGACATGCAGACTTAAAGTTGCATGCACTAATCTAGATCTGGTTTTAAAAGCAGGGGATATTATTGTTCTACCTTCAGCTGGAGAACACACGATTGAATTGTTGGATGCTGAAAATCAAGCAGCCGCTGTGATTAGCTGTATTTTTAAACTTAGTGGAATTTATGGTGAAGCTATAATCGAAGGGTTACCTCGCTATATCCATGTCCCATCACATAATGCTGCTGACAAAGTCGCAGAATGGGTGCCAATGACTGTTGCTGCGATAAAGCTTGAGCTTGAGCATCCTAGCCTTGGTAGTCAAGTGATGCTTTCACGTATCATTGATCTTCTATTGGTGTGGTCAATACGGTTTTGGTTGGCAAAGGCAACCATTGAACATAAAAGCTGGATTGTCGCTTTACGTGATCCCACGATTAGTAAAGCATTATCTTTGCTGCATGATCGTCCTGCTTATGCATGGGATGTAGAAAATTTGGCTCAATCCACCCATCAATCACGTTCAAGTTTTGCTAAAAAATTTGTAGAACTGGTGGGAGTTTCACCAATTCAATATTTAAAAAATTGGCGGATGAGACTCGCAGGTCAGTTTCTAAAAGAGACAGACAAAAATATCTTTCAAATTGCTGAATTAGTAGGATATAGCTCACAAGCAGCATTCACTCGTGCTTTTACACAAACATATGGATGCGCACCAAAAGTATTTAGAGCGTCATTGATACAAAGTGATCAATAAATACAAATGATCAAATTTAGTTTTTATGTTTTAAAACTTGCTTTAACACTGAATCGTACTTAGCCAAACTGATCTGGAACAGCAATAAAACTTGAAGATTTAGGCTAGATTTCAGATTTTTATTAAAGACTTGCTTAGATTGATTAATGTCATAAATGTAATTCCCAAGACCGTGAATTGTATAGTTTCGACCTCTAGAATGAAATGATATCTCAATGGGAAGAATGACATGAAAACTTTAATCAGATTAGCTGTTATTGGTCTTTGTAGTGTTTCAAGTTTAAGTTTTGCATCACATCAAAATATGCAAGAAATACGCATTGATCACTTTGGTACAGGTAGCGATGGAGATAATACGTCAGGTCTTTTATTGAAAGAGCCAATAAAACTGGTGCCTTATTCAAAACTTGATCAAAATAAGGAGCCGAGAATTGAACATTATGGCACAGGCAATGATGGAGACAATACCACAGGGTTATTATTAGTCGATCATGAAAAGTACTATGCGGCAAACACATCTACTGTGCAAGTTGATACTGTACGTATAGATCATTACGGTACTGGAAATGATGGAGACAATACCACGGGCTTGCTCCTCAAAGATTGATTTACAAAAAATATAGAAGCTTGTTGATAAGTAAGATCAACAAAGATAAAAAAATGGGTGTAATCAATACACCCATTTTTTATTTAAACCAACTAGTATTATTGTGCTGCTTTTTCAGCTGCGATTGAAGCAATTGCTGCATCAATACCGTCAATAGAATCTGCAGCTTTTTTAATACGAGCAAGTGCATCAACAAGTACTTCATCAGCAGTCGCATAAGAAATACGCATATAGCCGCCTAAACCAAAAGCATCACCAGGAACAACAGCAACACCAGTTTCTTCCAACAACCATTCTGAGAATTCTGTGCAAGATTTTAAGCCTTTTGCACGAATCAAAGGACGAATGTTGGCATAAGCATAGAATGCACCATCAGCAGGTAAGCAGCTAATCCCTTGAATTTCATTCAAGCCATTCACAACTAAATCATGACGACGTTTGAACGCTTCAATCATCGGTTGAAGTACATCTTGAGGACCATTCAATGCAGCTTCAGCAGCAACTTGTGAAATCGAAGTTGGGTTTGAAGTTGATTGTGATTGGATTTTTTTCATTGCGCCAATCAATTTTGCAGGTCCTGCTGCATAGCCGATACGCCATCCAGTCATTGCATATGCTTTAGATACACCGTTAAGCACGATAACACGCTCATAAAGATCAGGAGCTACAGTAGCAATATTGTAGAACTCATCATCCCAACGGATCGGCTCATACATATCATCAGAAGCAACATAAACTTGAGGATATTTACGGAGCACTTCTGCTAAAGCTTCAAGCTCAGCTTTGCTGTAGATCATGCCTGTTGGGTTAGAAGGACTATTTAAAACCACCAAACGTGTTTTGTCTGTAATCGCAGCTTCTAGTTGAGCAGGTGTAATCTTGAAACGTTGTTCTTCACCACATTTCACGATGACAGGAACACCTTCAGCAATGATCACCATATCTGGATAGCTTACCCAATATGGCGCTGGAATAATGACTTCATCACCTTTGTTTAACAAAGCAAGTGCTAAGTTAAAGAAAGACTGTTTACCACCGCAAGACACTAAAATCTGATTTGCAGCATAGTCAAGATTGTTATCACGTTTTAGCTTCGCAATAATTGCTTTTTTAAGGCCTGGTGTACCATCAACAGCGGTATATTTGGTAAAACCGTTGTTAATCGCTGTAATAGCAGCATCTTTGATGTGTTGTGGGGTGTCAAAATCTGGTTCGCCAGCGCCCAATCCGATTACATTTTTACCCGCAGCTTTTAATTCAGCAGCTTTGTTGGTAACAGCAAGCGTTGGAGACGGTTTGATGGCATTTACACGATCAGAGAGACGTACGTCCACGGCATTATTCCTTCTTATAGGGATTAAAAAAATAAAAAGCACATTATCATAGCCTAATTTTTCATGTTTGGTCGTCTAATATCTATGCAAATTCAATAAATATTCATCAAAAGCAGAAATTAATGTATCAAGAGAATACAAATAAAAGCGAAAGTTTAAGAGCACTCGCATCAAAGCTGAAATTTACGTACAATATAGCCAGTTAAAATTGAGTGAATCACATGAGCACCCAAAATACTCCCAAAAAGAAGCCATTGGTGAATTTACCATTTCCAATGCCATCATCTTTAGAAAATGATGATGATGTTGCCCACAACAACGTCCGTCCTAAACCTGAGCAATATGCAGATCGTACTTGGATGCCACCTCGTGGTACACGCCGTTCGATGGGAAAACGCTAAGTGTTTGAGATATAAAAATAGGTGCTTGATGCACCTATTTTTATAAAAAGAATTAAAAAGAATCTTTTACTTAACGCTATAGCATTTATCCTTGTGGAATATTAAGCACTACCATTTAACATTTCCGTGACATATTCATAATAATTTTTTTTCTTTTGATACATCAATAAATCTGCACGTTTCAACATATTGTCTATACTTTCATTTGTAGATGTTGTTGCATAACCAATGGCAATACTAATAGGCTGTGACGAATAATATTGATTGTCGATATTGAGTAATTCTTCAATGGTCATAATCATCGATTCGACGGTCTGTTCATTTGCCGCAGGCATAAGAATCACAAACTCATCTCCACCAATACGGGAAGCGGTATAACTTGTATTGGCAATGGTACGAGTCAGAATATTGCCCATTCGTCGCAATAATTCATCACCGACATCATGACCCAACTGATCATTGATGGCTTTTAAACCGTTCATATCAATAAAAATGGCTGAAGTCGGACGCAGTACACCACGCTCTAAACGATTAATTTCCTCTGTATAGAACGAACGATTGAATAATTTAGTCAGAACATCATGTTTTCCTAGATATTCCAAATATGTTTCTGCTTTTTTCCGTGCAGTAATATCAGTCAATGCAACTTGCACTAAACTCCAGTCATGTTCATAACCCGGGAAAACAGTAAATTGAAGTAATACATTTCGTACTGAACCATCCAATGCATAATTTACAGCTTCACGTTGATGATGAATTTTACCATTCCAGAGTTCAATCAGTTGCTCACGGAAAGTTTGATACATCTCTTTTGCAAATACTTTATTTAAGTTTTTAAACAGGGTTTCTTTGTCTTTGGCTTTAAATAAATCAAGGGTTGCTTGATTGACATCCAATAAGATGATGTCTTCGATACACTGGTTTACAAAGTCGGTATGCACATCTAAGAAGGTACGAAAATCTTCGATACCAATTTCACGGAGTTGATCTATACGGAGTCTTACACGGCTAAAATCTTCAACCCACAATGAAGTCGGCGAGTAAATAAAGCGAGATTCTGCCAGTTGGCGATTTTTTTCTTCTAAACGGCGCGCATTTTGATAGTCAGTAATATCTTCAGTGGTGATTAAAACTCTGTCTAAACTGACTTCTGAACCTGGCATGATGATACCGCGTAATTTGATATCTAATTTTTTTCCAGATATCGTGTAATTGACTGTGGTATTTGAAAACTCAGCTTCTCCATTCCAAAGTGCAACCAGCTCTTTGATATGTGAGTGCAGCATTTCTTTCTGAAAAATAATATTTAAGTTCTGATACAGGTGTTGCTGATTTCTGGCTTCAAATAAATCTAAGGTTTTTTTATTGACATGAAGAATCTTAATTTTATGTGCGCAAGCTGTAATCTGATCTGGATTTTCTTCTAAAAAGCTTTGAAGATTTGTGATTCCTTGGCCTTTCCACTGATTAAATTGTTCTCTTACTTCGCTATAGTCCTCTATCCACATCGGGGTAGGTGATATATCAAAAATAGAAGAATCAGAAAATTCCATTATAAGATTCTCGTGTGTTGAGCGGTGATCTAGAATGTTTGAAATATATCCTAAAAAAGAGCGATATAAAATAATAAAATCTAAGTTATTTATTACTTATTGTATTTTATGATCGCTGGTTATCCTTTGATTGGATTTACTTTGATGTTGTTTATTTTTAATTAATTTCTTTAATTCTTAAAAGACATTAATCCGTATTTAATAAATAAAATGCTTGCTTATCTTGATACATAATTTGATCTGCTTTTTTTAATAAATCATCAATATTTTTATAATGGCTTGTTGTCGCATAACCAATCGCCACATGAATTGGATGTTGAGGATTGTTCAGTCGATCTATCTCTAATTCTTGTTGAATGATCTTCAGTAATGTTTCTATATGCAGATGATTTGATTCAGGCATAAGAATCACAAATTCATCACCACCAATACGTGAAACAGAATAAGGTGTTTTGATGGTGGATTTTTTTAACAGATGTGCAAAACGTTGAATCAGTAAGTCGCCGACATGATGTCCCTGTAAATCATTCACTCTTTTTAAACCATTGATGTCTAAATACATACATGAAAGTGAATTAAATTTTTGAGATTGTAAGCGTTGAATTTCACCGATAAAAAATGTTCGATTATATAACTGCGTTAATTGATCATGTTTACTGGCATGTTGCAGATGATCTTCTAATTTTTTTCGTTCCGTTAAATCGGTAAAGGCAATTTGCACGGTATCCCAGTTATGTTTTGAATCTGGAAAAATAACAAACTGTTCGAGTACATGCAGCGAATCTCCGTTAATTGATTGGTATTCACATTCTCGTTTAAGTTGATGATGATTATTCCATAAGTGTAATAATTGTTTGTGAAAATTTTGTTGATAATTCTCTCTAAAAATATGATTTAAATGCTGATAAAAATGTTGTTCATTGTCGGCATTAAATAAGTCCAGTAAAGCTTGATTTACACCCACTGATCGGATGCTTTCAAAACAAAGAAATAGAAAATCTGGATTTTGCTGAATATATTGATCTAAGTCCGTGACATTATTCGCTACTAATTGATTAAATAATGATTTTATTTTGCTGTAGTCTTTGACCCAGAGGGCAGTGGGCGAATGCAAAAATAGGGATTCTGCAATCCGACGTGCATTTTGACACTGAGAGATATCTTCCGTGGTTAATAAAACTCGATCCCAGCTTTGTTTGGCATCCGTTAAAATATTGGCTCTGAGTTGGATATCAATTTTTTTGCCTTTACAGCTAAGATTGACCACTTGAATTGAGCAATCTGTTTCTTTATTCCAAAGCGCTGAAAAAAATTGGATATGTAAGAGTTCAGTATTTTCTGTATGCATTTCTGGAAATTTTTCTAAAATCTCCGCTAAATCATCAGCTTCATATAAAATCAGGGTGCTTTTATTAATATGAATGGTGCGGATCGCCGCCAAACAGGGTTTTAAACGGTTGGTGTCTTCCAATAGATGTTGCTTAATATCGGAAATACCTTGCGCAGTCCATCATCAAATATTTTTTTTATACCACTAAAATCTTGTAGCCACATGGCAATTGGAGACAAATCAAATATTGTTAAATCCATTTGCTCCATATATTTTCCAAAAAAATGTTTATTAATTTAATCTTAACTATATAGCATAAGCAAAAACTTAACATAAATAGTTGTTCAATTAAAAATAATCAAAGCATTTTACTTTATAGCCCGATGTTCTGCTTTTGGTGCAGCAATGGTACGCTGACCAGTCCATACTGCAATAAAGTCTGTTTCATTTAAATTATAAAGTTCTAAAAGCGCTAAAATAGCCCCTCCAAAAATCATTGAACCTTCTGAATTAGACTGAAATTCAAATATTTTTCCATTTAAATTGTGCAGGATATCTTGTATTTCAAAAATACGATCTCGACCATTACTGTCGTTAGGATACATTGGCGTATTGAGAATAATCGTAGCAAGGCTTTTTTCAGCTTCAGTTAAATCCAAGCTTTGAATCTTTTGCTCTATATCTGAACTAAAAATAACTTCATCAGTTAAAAAACTATGCAGTAATTTTTGCGTGAGCTTAGGCAAGGTTTTTTCTACAAATGGACGGAATGAAGCAGGGAAGATTACATTGCGTGAAATACCTTTAAACATCGGTGCGATTTCTTCGACTTTATAGCCTGCGACACCACAACCCACCGATGTAATAAAATATTTCATCTTTGGGTGATTTTTTGTATAAATTTTAAAATCATCAATATAGTGTTGAATTTGCGAAAGTGGCATTTGTTGTAAATGTTCATTCATGGTCGGTATAGCAAAACTTTGTCCTGCCCAGCCACGTCCAACACCTTTGGTTGCGCCAAAATGTAAATGTGCTGTTTTAGCCGCACCGCCTTGATGAGTGCCCGCCATATTACTACCAAAAACAAACACAGTATCTTCTGGCAAAGTTTTGATTATGCTTTCATCATGATAGTGATATGTCATGTTTTTCAATCTTTTAATTGGCTTGTTTCCATGTTGCTATTGAAATAAAAAAGGGTCAAGGTATTTGTTGAATATTGTGTAAAAAGCCCCATCTAGAATAGGTGTCAATGTATGGGTTTAATTGGTTTCTGTTAAACTACTGTGGCTTCTTCCCGATTGGTTAAAGAGTGAATTATTGTGAGTGAACATCAACCTTTTGAACTTGTTACAAATTATCAACCTGCTGGGGATCAACCACAGGCAATAGCAAAATTAGTCGAAGGCATAAATAAAGGTTTTCACGACCAACTTCTACTCGGTGTAACGGGTTCAGGGAAAACCTATACCATGGCAAATGTGATTGCGCAAACGCAACGTCCAACCATTGTCATGGCACATAACAAGACCCTCGCTGCACAATTATATGGCGAATTTAAAGCATTTTTTCCAAACAATGCAGTTGAATACTTCGTCAGTTATTATGACTATTATCAACCTGAAGCTTATGTACCATCTTCAGATACTTTTATTGAAAAAGATTCAGCAATCAATGATCACATTGACCAGATGCGTCTCTCCGCTACGCGTGCTTTATTAGAACGCCGTGATGCGATTATTGTCGCTTCAGTATCCGCGATCTATGGTTTGGGTGATCCCAATGCATATATGAGTATGTTATTGCATATTGTACAAGGGGATAGAATTAGTCGTGATGACATTATTCGTAGGCTTGTTGAAATGCAATATACCCGTAATGAGCTGGAATTTTTACGCGGTACCTATCGTATTCGTGGCGAAATTATCGATATTTTCCCTGCTGAATCGGACCAACATGCAGTTCGGGTTGAGTTGTTTGATGATGAAGTTGATTCAATTCGATGGTTTGATCCAATTACTGGGAAAATGGTTCGTAAAGCACCACGTATAACAATCTACCCAAAAAGTCATTATGTAACACCAAAAGATAATTTGCAGCGTGCAATTGGAACGATTCGTGATGAATTGGCTGATCGTTTAGTGTTCTTTAAAGAACATGAAAAACTCCTTGAAGCACAGCGGATCGAACAACGAACCCGTTATGATTTAGAAATGATGCAACAATTGGGTTATACCAATGGTATTGAAAACTACTCACGGCATTTATCTGGTCGTCCAGCGGGTGAAGCACCTCCGACATTATTTGACTATATCCCAGATGATGCGTTACTGATTATTGATGAATCGCATGTGACTGTTCCACAAATTGGCGCAATGTATAAAGGTGACCGTTCACGTAAAGAAAACTTGGTCAATTATGGTTTCCGTTTACCTAGTGCATTGGATAACCGTCCGATGAAATTTGAGGAATGGGAGCGTATTGTTCCAACCACCATTTATGTCAGTGCAACACCTGCGAAATACGAACTGGAAAAATCTGAACAAGTCGCAGAGCAGGTGGTACGTCCAACTGGATTAGTCGATCCAGAAATTGAAATACGTCCAGTATTGACTCAAGTGGATGATGTGCTTTCAGAAATTAATATCCGTAAAGAACTCGATGAACGTGTTTTAGTCACCACCTTAACCAAACGTATGGCAGAAGACTTAACTTCATATTTAAAAGAATATGGGGTGAAGGTGGCCTATTTACATTCAGATATTGATACCGTTGAGCGTGTCAAAATTATTCACGAACTGCGGACAGGGGTGCATGATGTTCTGGTCGGGATTAACTTGTTGCGTGAAGGTCTGGATATGCCAGAAGTATCGTTGGTTGCCATTCTTGACGCAGATAAAGAAGGCTTTCTTCGTTCTGAACGCTCATTGATCCAAACCATCGGTCGTGCTGCTCGTCATTTAAAAGGCAAGGCGATTCTATATGCTGACCGTATAACTGATTCGATGCAGAAAGCCATAGATGAAACTGACCGTCGTCGGGCCAAACAAATTCAATTTAATGAAGAGCATGGCATTATTCCGCGCAGTGCTGTCCGTCAAGCAATTAAAGAAATTGATACTGGTGAAGTGATCAGTGATGATGAAATTGAAGCAGGGATTAGTGACCAGCATCAGGCGTTAACTGCAGATGAACGTCACATTTTATCTGATCCAAAACTCTTTACGAAGCACATTAGCAAGCTTGAAAAAGAAATGCTAAAAGCATCTAAAGAGTTGCAGTTTGAACAAGCTGCGCGATTACGTGACGAAATTGTGCGTTTAAAAACCAGAATGTTAAAGTAATTGTCTCTTTGTGGGATGATTACACTTTGGTACTTGCTGTAGCTTTAGTTTGAACAAGGATACATAAAGCTACAGTCTAAGTTTAAATTTCTGATTATTTTATAATAAATAGTAAAAAGTAATGCTGAGGGTATAAGGTGCAATTATTCAAAATATTACCCAATTCTTATGACTTTAAAAAATTAATAATCGTATTCGGGGTGGTTTTTTCCAGCTTTTTTTATCCAAAAGTCTATGCTGAAAATTCGACTTTAGCTGCGGTTCCAAAATTGGAATTGGGGCAATATTTAGGGCTATGGTATGAAATCGCCCGTAAACCAATGTATTTTCAAAAAGATTGTAAGTCAGATGTGACTGCACGATATACCGTGAATGAATATGGCAATGTTGCAGTTGATAATCGATGTGTAGATCAAAATGGACAAGAATTACGTTCATTGGGTGAAGCATTTATCAGTAATGAGCCGTTTAATTCAAAATTTAAAGTGAGTTTTATTCCAGAAGCGATTCGTTGGATGCCCGTGGGCCGTGGTGATTATTGGGTATTAAAAATTGATTCAAGTTATCAAATGGCATTGGTGGGAGAACCGAAGCGAAAATATTTGTGGCTACTGTCTAGGGATCCTCATCCAGATGAAGCAAAAGTAACTGAATTTCTTCGTTATGCGCAGACTGTTGGTTTTAACTTAAAAGATCTGATTCGAACCAAGCAGAACGCACAAGAATAATCAAAAATTTAAGCCGATATATTTTGAATATTTCAATATTTGCAAATCTTGAGTTTGGAAAAATAATTGAATATTCAAATTAATTTTGGATGAAGATGTTTATAATGCCTAAGAATTTATTTGAAAATCACCGTGAGGCGACAGATGTTTAAGGGCGTCGTATTGTCTGTATTGGCATCTGTAACATTTGGGGTTTTATACTTTTATACCAAATTGCTGGGCGATCTAGATAGTCAACAAACCTTTGGTTGGCGGATTATTGCCACTTTACCGTTCCTGACCTTATTTATGTTATTGAGCGGTGATTTTGTCCATGTTAAAACCATTTATCATCGAATGGTCAAACAACCTGCTTTATTACTATTATTGATCATTACTTCTATTTTGACCTGTTTCCAACTCTGGCTTTTTCTTTGGGGGCCGATGAATGGGCGGGGTTTACAAGTATCGCTTGGATATTTTCTTTTACCCTTGGTTCTCGTCCTTGCTGGTAGCATTTTTTATAAAGAGAAATTATCAAAATTCCAGATGGTTGCCGTTGTTTTTGCGGTTCTTGGGGTAGGGCACGAATTATGGCGTTTGGGCAGTATTGCATGGGAAACCCTCAGTGTAGCATTGGGCTATTCGCTTTATTTTTTGGTTCGAAAAACCATTAAAACTGATAATTTAGGTGGTTTTTGGTGGGATATTTTAATTTGCATTCCCATTGCAATTTATTTCACTCAAACGGGATTAGATGCATATAGCCAATTTGCTGATGCACCCGTTTTAATTGTTGTGGTTGCAGGGCTTGGAATACTGAGTGCGATTGGTTTAGGGAGCTATATTTTAGCGAGTCGTCATTTACCAATGGTTTTATTTGGATTGTTAAGTTATTTAGAACCTGTTTTGTTGGCTTTAGCATCCTTGGCGCTGGGTGAATCTATTTCAGCAGATGAATGGTTTACTTATATTCCAATTTGGTGTGCAGTGGGGGTTTTGGTATTGGAAGGGATTTGGCATCTCTATCAACAAAACAATAAACGGAAAAACTTAGCCTTGAATATCGAAAAATTAGACGAAAGAATTGGTTAATCAAAAGAAAATAAATTGATAATTGTTGGACTATAATTTTTAAAAGTGTTAAATTTATCTCATTAATCTATGTTTTAATTTGGTTTTTAAGTAGAAAAACGCTGAATATATTATGAACACAACAATAATTCCCTATCAAACACGGGCAACCTTATTGCAATTAGAGCCTAGTACCGATTTAAACTGGGAACAGGTTTTGTGTGATGTTTTTGATGAAGCCAATATCGAAGTACGTGAAGAAATTGAGCGTCAAATTTTAAGACCGAAAGAAATTCAATGGAACAAAGGCAATAACAGCTTCGAATTTAAAATCACAAATTCATTAGAAAATTTAAAGTATAGCTTTGAAAATGAGCGAATGCGTTCCATTGCAACCAAATTGAGCAACTCAATCAATTGGTTAAAAAATATTACAGATAGTATTCAGATCGCAGATTATTTAGAAAATGCGTTGTATCAAATTGATTTGATTTCGGTGGATGATCATCTAAATTTGCAGCGAGAAAAATTACTGATTCGCCGTGTTTTTTTACAAGATGTGGCGAAATTGATCCGTACATTAAATATTGAAGCGCCAGCAGGTATCCGCAACTTAACTTCTGATCAAATTAAATGTTTTATTATTGAAGTGTTTATTAAACAACAATTATTGGGCTATTGGTTTAAGCCATTATTGACTAAATCATCTGAATTAATGAAACGTCCTTTTTTTAAGTATTTTATTTTAAGAGAACAACGGATTCGTAAGTTTGATATTGTTAAAACCTCTGAATTTATCTATTTAATTGCACCAATTGAAAATTTTGAACAGAATCCTTATTCAATTCGGCGTTTTTTGTTTGAAGAAAATATTGAATATAAAAATCAGGTCTATGTAACGGGTTTGGTTCTTGATACCGATCAAATGAGTGAAAGTGAATATCGAGATAGTACGGATCTTTTGATTCAGAAAATGGTCACAATTCAGCATCAAGTTCATAGAGATGTGATTGAAATTGTGCAAGAATTTGAGGATTTTACAGAAAATAAACTCTTGCCATTTTTGATGGAACCACTTGGAATGGTGGGGAAAAATAGTGATACTGTTGCACAAAACCATATCAAAACCATTGAACAATTGCTCACGGCCAATATATTGATGCCTTTAAGAAATGCGGTTAAAAGCGATTTATCACATATTGAAGAATTTGAATATTTGTTTATGAGTGTGCATCGAATATTTTCTGAAATTTTATCGCATTATCGTGACTTTAAAGAACAACCCGCATTATTTTTTAATTCTCATGTACAACTGTTTGAATATCGTCTGCTGGCTTATTTAAAGCTATTGGAAAAGCGTAAAGATGAAATTTTTATTCCAATGAGTCCGCGAGAGTGGCAAGTCATGCATGAACGCTCTCAACAACCGATTAGAAAACTTCAAGAAATTATCGCTGAGCAAGTGAAGGATTTTAGGGCTTTAGACAGCTATGTTAAGCAATTAAAGAATGAACAACATGAAGTAGAAGGCTCACTGTTAAAAAAAATGATCAAAGGTGGGAAAGTTGAAAAGGATATTGTTCAAGCAAACCATGCCGCAATGTTGATAAAAAAACAAACCTATTTAGAGGTATTAACTGTCCCTAAAGGTTTAGCAAAGTATAGTGTATTTATTGAGTTTGAAAGTCTGACTTCAATGAGTGAATTGGAGCGCCATTATGCATTTCCTTCAGGGGACAATGGCATTATTCGCTTTCCTTGTTTAATGAAGCTGCCTGAAAATTTAGCTGATTTTGATTTGGAAGAATTTAATGCGTCGATTAATGATGATTAAAGCGCGTGTTAGGGGCTGAGTAGAAAGCTCAGACTGAGTGCGATAATCGGGTTTTTAACGATACAACATCAGCTTTATTTTTGTTTTGTCTGGTTTAACTTTGTTCTTATCTGCTTTATTTTTCCAGTTGCTTTGTTAAAGTCAATATCAATAGTAAAAATCTACATAGATGCAAAAAACCGAAATGGCTGAAATATTGTTTAGAGATCAAGGCATAATTTAAAATAAAATACCCAGTATGACAAAATATTATAAAAATGTATCACGATTTGATTTCAACTAAATGAGAATTACATTACAATTATGGGGTTTAAAAATCCATGTCTAGATATACATAAATAGAGGACGTATCTGTGAGCAAAGACACTATCATCGCCCTACATGCAGAGCACCAAGGTCGCTGGAAAAACCGTGAAGAAATCGCGGAACGTATGATTGCATTAATCGGTCAATTATACCGTGAAAAAAACATTGTGACTTCTGTGTACGGTCGTTCTTTAGTGAACCGTTCAGTAATTCAAATCCTTAAAGCGCACCGTCGTACACGTATGATGGATGTTGAGCTTTCTGTTGTACATACTTTCCCTATTTTAGAAGCTTTAGCGAAATTAGATAATATCGGTTCTGCTGAAGTTGATTTAGGTAAACTTGCAGTTGAATATAAAGAAAAGGGCGGCGATATTGATGCATTTGTTGCTCAAGCTGTTCAATCTTTAGAAGGTCGTCCTGCGCAAGTTGAGCCTAAAGATGTTGTTCTTTATGGTTTTGGTCGTATTGGCCGTATTTTAGCGCGTTTAATCATTAGCCAATCAGGTCTTGGCCGTGGTTTAAGCCTTAAAGCGATCGTTGTACGTAAATCATCTGATGGTGATTTAGAAAAACGTGCTTCATTGTTACGTCGTGACTCAATTCATGGTCCATTTGCAGGAACGATTTCTGTTGATGAGCAAAATGAAGCAATCATTGCAAATGGTAATTTTATCAAAGTGATCTATGCGTCTAGCCCTGCTGAAGTTGATTACACAGCTTATGGTATCGACAATGCACTAGTGATTGATAACACAGGTAAATGGCGTGATATCGATGGTTTATCTCAACATCTTAAATGTCCTGGCGTAAGTCGTGTTGTGCTTACAGCGCCTGGTAAAGGTGACATGAAGAATGTCGTGTTTGGTGTTAACCAAGCGGACATCATTGATTCAGACAAAATCATTTCTGCTGCAAGCTGTACCACTAACGCGATCACACCAGTTTTGAAAGTGTTAGAAGACAAATACAAAGTGATTAATGGTCATGTGGAAACTGTTCACTCATTTACAAATGACCAGAACTTGATTGACAACTACCACAAAGCGGATCGCCGTGGCCGTGCTGCAACACTGAATATGGTTATTACAGAAACAGGTGCTGCAAAAGCTGTTGCGAAAGCATTACCTCAGTTACAAGGTAAATTAACAGGTAATTCAGTACGTGTTCCAACACCGAACGTTTCACTTGCTATTCTTAACTTAACACTTGAGAAAGAAGTAGATCGTGAAGAAGTGAACGAATATATTCGTCAAATCTCGATCAACTCTAACCTTCAAGGTCAAATTGGCTATACCAACTCTACAGAAGTTGTATCGTCTGACTTTATTGGTTCGCGTACAGCGGGTGTATTTGATGCACAAGCAACAATTACTTCTGGTAACCGTTTAACAGCTTACGTTTGGTACGATAACGAAGTTGGTTATAGCTGCCAAGTATTGCGTATTGCTGAACAAGTATGTGGCGTAAGCTATCCGAAAGTACCGGCTGAAACAAATGCATAATTTGTAAGAGTCGTCGAAAAGGAGCTTCAAATGAAGCTCCTTTTTTTATATTCAAAATTGATGATATATGGTTAAATTCAAATGAAAATTACCAGTTATCTCAGCAATTTGACTAAAAAAATTGATTAAGAAATTAGAGAAAAGCTAAATGAACAATAATTTATCTATCTTCGGGCTAGGTGTTATAGGCTCATTAACTGTGGCAAGTGCAACAGCAAATACTGCACTTGATTTAACACCTATGTTGCAGGATCGTTTTGAAAAAAATTGTGCGATTCGTCAACAGTTCGATTTTTATACTCATGATGATGAGATTCAGGCAATTTTAATGAATCAGGTGGTTAAGGATGAAGTAGAAGAGCAAGCGGCTTACGTCAGCAGAAATTTTAGTTTAAAAAATACGACTTATAGGGGATTAGTCGTAAATAAAATTGAGTTTTTATGGGGACGTGGTTTGACTTTGAGTGAGACGTTGTACTTTGATCTTCCAACGGCTTCAGCCAAGCAGCAATTTAATAAGATTAAAAGCAATATACAGCAACCAGCTAAAGCTGCAAATTTTGTAATGACTGGAGAGGGCAAGCGTGATGCAATTGCTATCTGTTCTTGGCCTGATAAAAATGGACATCAATAGCGTTATTGTGAATTAAGTTTTGGGATGATTTCTAAAAGTGATGAAACTTTTACTATCACATAGAAATAAGTGTATGAAGAGCAAGTTTGCAATGCCACACTTTACATTTAAAGTTTAAATTGCTTCGCTTAGGTAATGCGTTACGATAGAAAGGCTATCGATGGTTTCATCAATATTTAAAACGATACAAGTATTAAATGCTCATTTTTGACTAACGCAAAAAGTCTAATAAAAGCTATTTTATATAAAGTAATTTGCATCAATGGAAAATCACATGAAGAAAAAGATGTTACTGAGCATGCTGTTACTACTAGCGGGGGCTACACATGCCCAATCCTTAGAATTACGTCCTTTATTAAAAGATCGTTTTGAACAAAATTGTGCAATTCGGCAGCAATATGATTTTCATAATGAAAATACAGAACTGATTGCACCACTTGAACACTATACGATTGATGTAAAATATGTGGATAAACAGGTTTATGACTCAACCACTTATAAATTAAAAAATGTCACTTATGCTGGCATTCCTATTCGCAAAATAGAATTTAGTTTTGGTCGTCCAGCGCAACAATACAATGAATATTTATATTTTGATCTGAGTACTACAGCAGCAAAGCAGCGATTTAAAACTCTAAAATTCAATCAAAATCATGAAAAAGGCGATGTAAGTGTTGAGTATAAAAATAATACAGCAATTGTGCAGTGCTATTGGTTAGCTGATTTTTCGAAATAATCCGTAGATTAAATATCAATTGTTTATTAATTAAACAAAATTCTTCGACTTTTATACATAAAAACGCATATTAATTCACATAAGTATTTAAAATAAAAATAATTAAGGATAAAAATTAAGGACAGGATTTTGCAGTTGAAGCAAGTTATGGCAGGAGTAGCCTTTATTCTTATTGCTACAGTGTGTGGTGTGTTGATTGCAATCTGGGTATTTAAACATTTTAATATTTATATTCCACTTGAAAATCAAGCTGTAAGTATCGATTTAAAAGAACCTTTACAAGCCAAAGTACAAATTCATGACGCATTAGATGTGGATGTCAAAGGAAAAGTGAAAGCTGAAATTCCTATTCATGAAAAGCTAAACTTACCGATTACACAAACCTTAACCCCACATGTGTATTTTGATAATGAAGTCCCAATTCAAACCACAATTCCTGTGAATGAAGTGATCAAAATCAATCAGGATATGCCAATTGATACTAAGGTTAAAGTCACTGTTTTAGGTAAAGATATTACTTTACCGTTAAAAGGGAATATTCCGATTCATATGGATGTGCCGATTAATTTACAAGTACCACTCAACCAAAATATTCATTTAAAGTTTGATGCGCCTGTAAAGGTTTTACTTAAAGAAAATTTACATGTGCCACTTGATGCGACATTAAAAACCAATATTCCAATTCAAGGCCACCTCAATGTTCCAATTAAATCAGCACTTCAAGCAACAGTAGATGTTCAAAATACATTACCTGTAAAAATTGAAAAAGGGCAGCTTAAAATTCCGCTCAATAGTTTAAGGCTATCACGTCGCGATCATCCGCCAATAGAACCACAACAACCACAGTCCGAAGCTTTAAAATAGGGTAGTATGGAAATGTGGATCTTTAAATCTATACGAAATTTGTTGTTCACTTTTATCAGCGTCGTATTGCTCATTGCGCTGTGCGTTTGGTTATATTTGAATATTCATGCCTCAATGCAGGTTTCTGCACAAAGGGCACAAATTCAATTGTCGGAATCTTTACCGACAAAAATCCATGTGGGGAATTATTTACAAACACATGCACAAGGTGCTTTAGATACTGAACTGACGATTGACCGTGAGTTGGCTTTACCTTTAAAAGGCAAATATTTGGCTAATTTAAGTTTTGTTGTGACAACGCCGATTGAGGTTGAGCTTGATTATGAGACTGATATTCAGATTGAAACGCTAATGCCATTAGAAACAACCACGGATTTGGTTTATCAAAATAAACTGCTGCCTCAATTTCCTTTAAAAGTGGATATTCCGATTAAACTTTCGGTGCCATTTAAGTTAAAACGACGTTATCAAGTTCCGATCAAAATTATGTTTGATGGGCCTGTTTATTTAGAATTTGATGAAGTGATTCATTTATATGTTAAGCATAAACTTAAGCCAATACTGAATATTAATGATCCAATGACGATGAAAAAAATTGCGGTGTTCCGTGCAACCATGTACAACACAGAAAGACAGTCCCTCGCAGATCTGGAGATGAATATCGATTTTCCTATCAAAAATATTCATCCTTAATTGCTCAGTATAGTATGGGCTTAAATTTTGTATTAAACCCATGCTTATCTTTAAAAATGCCTAAAATAAAGCTTTAACCTGATCCTGAATATGCGTTGTTTTACGACCAAGCAAATGTTCTAAGTCTTTACTTTCACTATACATTGCACCATTTACAGTCTGTACATCTGCGTCAACAATAACCGCTACCAGTGCTTGAGGTAACCCTACCGTAAGCAGTGCCTGAGTATAATCTTCTGGGCTGATATCTTGATACTGTACAGTTTTACCTGATGCCAAAGCGATATAAGAGGCTAAATCTGCAAGGGTAAAATAATTAGAACCTGCAAGCTCATAGGTTTTATTTTCATGCCCTACGGAAGCAAGGACTTTGGCCGCAGCTTCGGCATAATCTAAACGAGAGGCTGAACTAATTTTTCCATTTTGAGCACTGCCGTATAGCGTTCCTGTTTCCGCAGTATGCTTAACGTTGCCAAGATAGTTTTCGCTATACCAATTGTTGCGTAAAAATGTATATTTCAAACCACTTTGCCGAATGAGTGCTTCTGTTTCACGATGTTCTTGTGCTAAACCGAGTGGGTTATCTGTTGCATTGAGTAAGCTGGTATAGGCAATGTATTCAACTTTGGCTGCGACTGCAGCATCTATAACTGCTTTATGCTGAGGCGTTCGACGACCAATTTCATTGGCTGAAATTAAAAGTAATTTATCTATGTGCTGTAATGCAGGAATCAATGTTTCAGGTTGATCATAGTTAAATAGGCGAAGTTCAATCCCTTGTTGTTTAAGCGACTGTGCTTTATCTATATTTCGAACCAGCGCTACAATATTTTCAGCGGCAGTATGTTGAAGTAAGGCTTGGATCACCAATTGTCCAAGTTGACCCGTTGCACCTGTAATTGCGATTTTCATAATTTCACCTTTAAATATGATTTAAATTGGATGTTTTTTAAACTTGATGTTATTATCATGATCATTAAACTTACTATATGTAAGTACGTACCTAAAAGTAAGCTAATTACTGTGTAGAGAGAATTTATGAGCATCTATGCTTCAAGTGATTTAATTGGTCAAGTTTTATCCAGTCAGTGCCCATCTAGAGAAATATTGGAGCATTTAACCAGCAAATGGTCTGTATTGGTTTTACGTTGTTTAAATGATGGCGTACAACGTTTTAGCGAACTGCGTAATCGAATTGAGGGAATCAGCGAAAAAATGCTTGCACAGACATTAAAAGTGCTCGAGCAAGATGGCTTTATATTGAGAACGGTTTACCCTGAAGTACCACCGAAAGTAGAGTATCAGTTGACGATTTTAGGTGCACAAGCGGCTGAAAAATTAAACTATTTGATTGGTTGGATCGAGCGCAGTTTGCCAGATATCTTAGAGAATAAACAAAGATTGCAAAAGTAAAACTCAGTTGATTTTATACTCACCAAGAACTTGATCGCTAAGTGAGTATATTGGAAGGGAGGGAGGCCTTATTATTGAGGATGATTCTCTTTTGCCGTGGCTTTTAAAGCGACTACTCCTGTTATGATTGCACCAATGGTGGCTAAGAACATATCCTTATGCGCATCCCATATATCACCTTGTTGCCCATTGTAGTTTTCAGCTTCTTCTGGGGATAGGCCAATAGCAATCCACCATTCAATCCATTCATAAAATAAACTGGTTGCCATAACAAATTGAATGACCAATAAAAATAAGGTTTTAGGTTTTAAGCTTGGTAACCATACTTGGAAAATTCGGTAGAAAAATGGATAAAGAAATAAGCCATAGAATAAGTGTACAAAGCGGTCAAACATGTTACGTGTCCACCCCATTGCTTGATTGAGGTCAAAGTGTAAGTATTTGATTGACCAATCATTATAAGGCACATAAGAATAAAGATAATGTGCAGCAATCACATGAATCACCAAGAAGAGGATGTACAATAAAAATGATGAAAATGTCAGACCTATTTTCTTTAGGCAGAAAAATAGGGCAATCAGCATGAGCAAGGTGCCAATCTGATGCAGCATGTAGGATGGGTATTCTAAAGGATTGATACTGGCAAGAATGATTGCGATTGCAAGCATAGCAAGAACAAGCCAATGTTTTTTTGTTAAGGCATGATAAATCATTATGATATTTTCTAAAAATTATTACCGCGCATTGTAATCAAAAAACAAAAAAATGCGAAGCATTGGCTTCGCATTTTTAGGTCTTTTAGAAGATTAAAAGCTTAGATTTTATCAATCAAATCTTTAATTTGTTTGGCTTGATCTGCAGCATTACCCGTGTAAGTAGCAGGGGTCATTTCAGCCAAACGTGCACGATCAGCAGCAGGTACAGCTTCAAGTTCAGTACCATTGACAAAATCAACCATCATGTCACGTGTCATCGCTTGACCACGAGTCAATGCTTTTAATTTTTCATATGGTTTTTCAACTGCATAACGACGCATTACAGTTTGGATTGGTTCAGCCAATACTTCTTGAGCATGATCAAGGTCTTCAAGAATACGTGCTGCATTAAGCTCAAGTTTACCAATACCTTTTGAACATGCTTCGAAAGCAATTAAACTTTGTGCCAAGCCAACACCCATGTTACGCAATACAGTCGAATCCGTAAGGTCACGCTGCCAACGAGAAATTGGTAATTTCTCGCCTAAGTGCGCTAATACTGCATTTGCAATTCCCAAGTTACCTTCAGAGTTTTCAAAATCAATTGGATTGACTTTATGAGGCATTGTAGAAGAACCGACTTCACCTTCTTTTAAACGTTGTTTAAAGAAGCCTAAAGAGATATAGCCCCAAACGTCACGGTTAAAGTCGATTAAAATTGTGTTAAAACGACGCAAAGCATCGAACAATTCCGCGATGTAATCGTGTGGTTCGATTTGAGTTGTATAAGGGTTGAAGGTTAAACCGAGTGATTCAACAAATGCTTGCGAGTGAGCAGGCCAGTTGATTTCAGGATAAGCAGAGTAGTGTGCGTTGTAGTTACCCACTGCACCATTAATTTTGCCCAATAATTCAACTTGTTTAAACTGTTTGATTTGACGCGCTAAACGATATGCAACGTTGGCCATTTCTTTGCCCAAAGTGGTTGGGCTCGCAGTTTGACCATGGGTGCGTGATAGCATTGGTTGTTCTGCATGTGTTTCAGCTAAAGCCACAATAGAATCAACAATTTGTTGCATAGCAACAACTAACACTTCACGACCATTTTTCAACATCAAAGCGTGAGAAAGGTTGTTGATATCTTCTGAAGTACAAGCAAAGTGAATAAATTCGCCTGCATTTTTAAGCTCATCAATATGTGCAATTTTTTCTTTTAAGAAATATTCAACCGCTTTTACATCATGGTTAGTGGTACGTTCAATTTCTTTAATGCGGTTAGCATCATCTTCAGAAAATTGAGTAACAATCGCATCTAAAGCGGTATTGGTTGCAGCAGAAAAAGCTGGAACTTCTGTGATTTCAGGACGATTTGCAAGCGCTTGTAACCAACGCACTTCAACAGTCACACGAGCATGGATTAGACCAAACTCAGAGAGGTAAGGGCGTAATGCATCACATTTGCTTGCATAGCGTCCATCTAGTGGAGAAAGTGCGGTTAAAGCGTTCATAAAGATTCCTTAAATTTTGGAATTAGAGCGAATGGCGTAACTCGAACAGTATCAAATTAAACAACCTGATATTGTAATCGAGCAAGATCTTGAATATCTTGAAGAAGTTTACGTTTGCTAAAGATCATATTCCATGAGCTTCCACCTAATTGACGCCATAGGTGAGCCATTTGTAAGCCTGTGAATAAACTGGCACGGATACGATTGGTATGTGCAGAGTCTTTAAAGGCTTCTGCATTGCCGCGAACTAGAATTCGAGGATTAATTTGACCAGCAGTGTCGACATAGGTTTGTGCTAAATTGGCAATGATACTTGGATGTAAATAGTTATTATCAAAAAAAGACAGCTGTTTTAATATTTTTTGTTGAGATTGTTCAATAATTTCAACAAACTTTGGATTGCTATAAACTTTTTTTTCCAAGGCCAATAATGACATGGCATAAGTCATTGGCAGTTTTGCATTGGCAATTTTAGGAATTCTAGATTTCGGTGATGCTGAGAAAGGTTGTGTAATGCTACTTTCTAAAGTTTTTAAACCTAAGGAAATGTCTGCCAATTGATTGAAGAAGTCTAAAGTTTGACCTGATGAATTGGCAGTGGCACGGATATTGAGGCTAGCTTTGATGAGCTGTTCAAAATAGAAATTACCGCTTTCACCAATGCTTTGACGTCCTGACATTGCAGTCATATGCGTCAGCTGTGTTGCTTGAAACACAGCTGCTAACGCCAAAGCTCGGTTTTGACGTTGATTCAAAGTTTGAGGCTGTTGAAAGGGCAACTCAACCATGCCTAAATTCCTTTAAATAATTTTTAATCATTACTCAATAAAATCTGGTTTTGGTGCATTGGTATGATGAATCACACCTCCACCTAAACAGACTTCATTGACATAGAAAACAACACTTTGTCCCGGTGTTACGGCACGCTGTGCTTCATCAAATTCGACACGAACACCATTTGGCGTGTTTGCATCTTTATAAATTGTACATGCTTGATCAGGCTGACGGTAACGAGTTTTTGCCGTGCATCGGAAACCTGTGTCTGGAATCGCTTGTTCACCTGCAACCCAGTCAATTGTTTCAGACCATAAAATGGTACTCTGCATCAGTGGGTGTTCATGACCTTGTCCAACCACAAGACGATTACCTTCGATGTCTTTATGTAGAACAAACCAAGCACCTTCTTCTGCGCCTTTGAGTCCACCTAAACCAATACCACCACGCTGACCGAGCGTATAGTACATTAAGCCGTGATGATCACCAACCTCTTTTCCTGTATCTAAGACAATTTTCCCAGGTTGAGCAGGTAAATATTGTTTTAAGAAGTCATTAAAACGGCGTTCACCAATAAAGCAAATACCTGTTGAATCTTTTTTCTTGGCAGTGGCTAAACCAAGCTCTTCTGCAATTTTACGTACTTGTGGTTTTTCAATCTCACCAACAGGGAACAAGGTCTTATTGATTTCACGGCCATGAACCGCGTGAAGAAAATAAGTTTGATCTTTGTTGTTGTCTACACCACGTAATAAAGGCGCATATTGATCACCTTTTGAATTGGTGGTTGTTTCACCACGACGACAATAATGTCCAGTTGCAATAAAATCAGCGCCTAAATTGACAGCATGATCTAAGAATGCACGGAATTTAATTTCTTTATTGCACAGAATATCGGGGTTTGGTGTACGCCCAGCGGCATATTCTGCTAAGAAATGTTCAAAAACGCGATCCCAATATTCCATTGCAAAATTTGCAGTATGGAGTTTGATCCCAATTTTGTCGCACACCGCTTGTGCATCAGCAAGGTCATCCATTGCAGTACAATATTCCGTGCCATCATCTTCTTCCCAGTTTTTCATGAAAAGCCCTTCAACTTGATATCCTTGTTGAAGTAAAAGTGCAGCAGAAACAGATGAATCTACACCACCCGACATACCGACGATGACACGTTGTTGCATAGGATTAGGCATCCAAATTTGAAATTAAAGGAGAGTTTTGGTGCTCATAGATGAGCGAAAGTGGGTATTTTTGCCCAGAAAGTGCGTCTTGTACAGCTTTAATGACCAAAGGACTTCTTGCGCGAGCAGATTCAAGTAGTTCTTCAAGTGTCATCCATTGTGGACCAATGATATCTGTATCAAGTTGCGCGTCTGGAAAGTATTCAGTTACATGGGCTAAAAAGCAAAATCTAAAATAGGTGCGGTCTGGAAACATGGGTGGGGTATAGGTATAGATCCCCAGTAATGAATTGATTTCTACTGCATATCCTGTCTCTTCCATGGTTTCACGTAACGCAGCTTGAATAATGGTTTCACCACATTCAACATGCCCTGCGGGTTGATTGAACACAGTATGGCTTACACCTTCAGTATATTCTTCTACAAAAAGAAATTTTCCATCTTTTTCTACAACTGTCGCAACAGTAACGTGGGGTGTCCAAGCGGTCATGACCAGCACCAAGGGAGATAAAGCATTATTCTACAAAATTTAGCGCGTGGTGGCTATGTGCATAAGGGTTTTCTTTGATCATCCTAAAAGGATTTATATCTATAGCCTGTTCAAAAATACATCATGGTCGAGTTTTGTTTATTTTTTAAATTTTTATTTGCTTATTTTTTAAAGAAAAGATTTATTTTATGGTTTTTAAAGTGATACTTCATGTAAAAAGTTTAATAAAAATACTCTTATATTTTGATATCTAAATGCAATTCAATGTGACATCAGTTTATGAAGTAATTTTGTTATTATTTTAATTCTTATCAGTAATGACCAATAGATAGAGGTTGTAATTCATGAGTAAATATTTCAAAACTATTGATTTTATGGTGAATGGCATTTAATTTATTTCTGTACAATAAATACCCGATTAAGGCATTTACTATGATTGAAACATATGATAAATAATACGTATATATAAAATTTTATTAAACTTAACAAATATTTATTTTTCCTGTTAATGGTGTGTTTATTCAATTTAGTTTGTCTGGATGCTTCGTTGAGTAGGTATGATGATCTAAAATGAATTAGGTCATGGATCTATCATTTAAAGGTGTGTAATCACAAATAGAATGGAAATAAACGTTTTGATAAATATGGTTTAAGCATATTTTATTGGAAATATATGCGTATATTGAATCAACAATAAGTCTAGCTTTAGTAATTTTATAAGTGGGTATCATCATGAAAAAGGCAATAAAAAAGGTATTGTTTGCAGCAGGACTTTTGGTTGCGGCTGAGCTGGCAACGGCATGTACACGGGTTGTTTATTTAGGTAATAATGATGTGATGACAGCACGTTCTATGGATTGGAAAAGTGATGTTGGAACAAACTTGTGGATTCTGCCTAATAATGTAAAACGCAGTGGTATGGCTGGGCCAAAATCGATTCAATGGACATCTAAATATGGCAGTGTTGTCGCAACAGGTTATGATATTTCAACAACAGATGGTGTGAATGAAAAGGGATTGGCTGCAAATTTACTTTGGCTGGTTGAGTCTGAATACCCAAATGTTAAAAATAATAAAAAACCGCCATTAAGTATCTCACTTTGGGCGCAGTATGTTTTAGATAACTATGCAACAGTAGATGAAGCAATTCAGGCTTTAGCACAAGAGCCGTTTATGATTGTGACAGATCAAGTGCCAGGTGAAAAAAGATTAGCGACCCTGCATTTATCAATTTCAGATGCAACGGGTGACAGCGCTATTATTGAATACATTGGTGGTAAGCAGGTCATCCATCATAATCGACAATATCAAGTGATGACAAACTCTCCAACCTTTGATCAGCAATTGGCGTTAAATACATATTGGAAACAAATTGGCGGAACAACGATGTTACCTGGAACCAATCGAGCAGCAGATCGGTTTGCAAGAGCATCTTTTTATATTAATGCGATTCCTAAAGATGCGACACCTGAATATTCTTTAGCAAGTGTATTTAGCGTGATACGTAACACATCTGTTCCGTTTGGACTCAATACAGAAGAAGAGCCAAATATCTCCTCTACACGTTGGCGTACAGTGGTAGATCATAAGCGAGGACTTTATTTTTTTGAATCTGCTGTATCACCAAATGTTTTTTGGGTAGACTTAAAAGAGATTGATTTTAAAGATGGTCAAACCAGAAAGCTTGAGTTGGGCGCTGATCAAGCAAAAGTTTATGCAGGTAAGGCTAATTCTTCTTTTAAGGTCGCTCCACCATTTCAATTTTTGGGCATACAATAGGATTTAAAAAAGTATGATAAAGAAATTATTATGTATACCTTTCAGTGTATTACTAATTACTGGGTGTGCTTCAAATCCTAATGACGCTACTTCAAATTTAGGTACGCAGGGATTATTAATTTGTCAGCCAAATGAGCTTTGTCCAATCGTCACCGTAGTGTGGAATGAGACACATAAAGATTTTTTAAAAGTGAAACTTAGCTTAAATAGTGCCTATACCAAATATAATATTGAAAAAGTTGTATTTAGTGATGGCGCAAAAAGCCACTCATTTAATGTGATTGGGCCAACTGAAATTGATTTTGCTTTTAAGGCAAACCGCTCTCGAAACAGTGTGCTTATTCCAGTCAACTTAATGGGGGACTTTAAAAACTCTCAAAATATCTTTATGGAAATACATACAGATCAAGGTGTGATTACCCGCTATATCTTAAAAGATAATGTCAAAGCACCAGTATTTGAAGAATTAACCAAATACTACAACGTTTCAAAATAGAGATTTGATCCCCAAAATATAAACCTCGTTTCACTGTATGTCAGTGGAACGAGGTTTACTTAAACCGCTTAATTTTCAAATAACCAATATGCTTTTAAGCATGCCTAAATATTTGCTATATCCCTAATCATTTGCTTCTAAATAATGATTTGCTACTTTGACATAGTGTCTTGCTGAATAAGGCAAAAATTCCTTTTCTTTATCAGTTAAAGGTCGAACCTTTTGTACTGGGCTTCCCACATAGAGGTAACCACTTTCTAAGCGCTTACGCGGTGGAACCAGTGAGCCTGCACCAATCATGACATCATCTTCAATCACCACATCATCTAGAACAATTGTATTAATTCCTACTAAAACCCGGTTGCCAATGGTACAACCATGTAAGGTGACATGATGTCCAATGGTCACATCTTCCCCAATCACTAAAGGTGAGCCATTGGGTTTAGCATCATTTTTATGACTGACATGTAACATGCAATGGTCTTGTACATTAGAATAACGACCAATTTTGATGTAATTGACATCAGCACGAATCACTGCAAAAGGCCAAACAGATACATTCTCCGCCAAAGTTACTTCACCGATCACAACCGAGAGATCGTCAATATAACAAGTTGAATCAATTTTAGGATGATGACCTAAATACGAACGAATATTTTTTTTCATGTTGGCTTCCATGTCAAAAGCAAATTTAACCAGTGTATTTTTACTGAGTATAAATTAAAAAGGCATCCAAATCTGTGATCAGGATGCCTGTGCTTTAGTCTAATAGATTCAATATTAGGTTTAAGCGAATAACTTAGAACAAGTTGCTAAAGAACATTTTGATATGGTCGATTAAGCGAGAGAAGAAGCCTGCTTCTTCTACAGCTTTTAAAGCCACTAATGGTTTTTCAGCTATCACTTTACCATCTAAGGTTGCTGTTAATTTACCAACGACTTGACCTTGTTTTAATGGTGCATTTAAGTTGGGTTGAACAGTGATTTGTGTTTTGATTGCATTGGCTTGACCTTTTGGCATGGTCACATTGAAGTTTTCAGCTAAACCAATTTGTACATCATTTTCTTTACCAAAATAAACTTTTGCTTTAGCAAGCACTTGATTTGCAGGTTGAACACTGACCGTTTCAAAGTTTGAATAACCCCAAGATAACAATGAGCGTGTTTGGCTGGCACGCTCATTCATTGATGGCGCACCAAAAATCACAGAAATCAAACGCATTGGACCACGTTTTGAAGATGTGGTTAAGCAATAACCAGCCTCATCAGTATGACCTGTTTTTAAGCCATCAACACTTGGGTCAGTATAAAGCAAGGCATTACGGTTACCTTGTTTAATCCCGTTGAAAGTAAATTCTTTTTCAGAATAAATAGGATAATATTTTGAACTGTCATGAATGATATGTTTAGCAAGTACCGCCATATCTTTTGCAGTTGAGTAATGACCCTCAGCAGGCATACCCGTTGCATTGATAAAATGTGTATTGACCATACCTACACGTTTGGCTTCTTGGTTCATTGCATAAGCAAATGAACCCTCATTACCTGAAATATGTTCAGCCATTGCTTTAGATGCATCATTACCCGACTGGATAATAATGCCTCGTAACATTTCTAAAACTGTTGCAGTACCATTTAACGGCACATACATACAAGATTCAGTACTGCTACCACGACACCATGCAGACTCATTCATGCGAACTTTTTCACTTTCGGTCAGTTCGCCTTTAAGAAGTTTTTGCTCAATGATGTAACTCGTCATCATTTTTGTCATCGAAGCAGGTGCTAATTTTTCATTTTCATTCTTCGATGCAAGAATTTGACCTGTCTCATAGTCCATTAAGACATACGATTTATTATTTAATTCTGGCGGAGTGGTTAAGACGGTTGCTGCATAAGAAAATGAAGGTAAAAGTAATAATGCAGCAATGGCGCTTTTTCGAGTCATTCTAGGTCGTTCCAATCGTTATATGAGCACAAACAGGCTAGCATTTTAGGGCAAAGCAAAGCCGACTTCTATAAGGAAAGTCGGCTTATTTCTTACTTATTGTAACTAATTCAATATTTGTTGGATAAATTGCAGAAATCGTTATGACTGATAGTTACTAATGTCATTACAAATTGCTGTATTTTCAGTATCACCCGCTTTTTTAGCATCACTTTTTGCTTCTTTTAATGCTCTTTGGAAATCTTTTTGCTTGGCAAGTGATTTTAAGGTTGCTTTAGGATCTTTGTCATTTGGCATATAGTCTTTAAGCAAGTGATCAAAACCTTTATTAAATGCAGCATCTGTTTTGATTAGACTCGGGCAGATATTTGACAATACATAAATTGCAGCCAATTCTTCTTTAGATACTTGTTGCTGTGTGACTTCGATTTTGTCAGATGCGGCAAAAGCATGGGTCATAAATAAACCACTTGCTGAAACAAGGCTTAATGTAAGCATTTTTAAAGTCATACGCATAAATAACCCAATCAATTTTTAATTTGAGAACCTGCATAGATTAAACGTAAAAACTGTGAAAAATATAGAGAAAGTGTATCGATGTTGTAGATTTATTTGAAATTTTCACAAACTGAACAATGCAAAAGATGTCAAAAAAGGATTTTTAACATCGCATTGGGGGAGGTTTTTTTTTATCTTATGTTAGTGTGGAAGTTCAAGTACATCTGCACATACTGCTTTGTGTTCAGCTTGATCAACTTCTTTGGCACTGGTTTGTGCTTCTTTGAGTACAGTTTGGTATTCTGGATCTTGTTGAAGCTGAGTCAATGTTGTAGGTTTTGAAAAATCCTTTAATAAGGTTTGGGTTAAACTTGCAATTTTAGTTTGAAATGCAGGGTTGTTTCCAATTAACGCTGGGCAAACTTCGGCAAGCACCTGTGTTGCGGCAATATCTTCTTTCGCAATTCGATCAGATTCTTGTGAAGTTAATGTTTCTGAAAATGCAGATTGTGCGCAAAGTGTGATGAGAGCGATAGAAATAGTATGAGTAAGAGAACGTGTAATCATCTTTATAGTCACAAATTAGATTTAAAATTGAGTAAGTAACTATATATAATTGTTCAATAAATTTGAATTAAATTACTCAGTAGTCATTTAATAATTTTTAGTCAGAGAACCTTTTAGTGAATATTTTAGTTGCCAATGATGATGGTGTTTTTGCACCAGGTATTCAAGCTTTAGCAAAAGCATTACGACCTTTAGGTCGAGTTGTTATTGTTGCGCCAGAAAGTGAACGCAGTGGTTATTCAAGTGCATTAACCCTAGATCGACCACTTCGACCGATTCAAGTTGCACCAGATATGTGGGCAGTAAATGGGACACCTGCTGATTGTGTGTATTTGTCCATGAACGGTTTATTTGATTTTGAGTTTGATTTAGTTGTCAGTGGAATCAATAGTGGGGCGAATTTAGGTGACGATGTCCTTTATTCTGGAACCGTAGGGGCGGCATTTGAAGGACGTTTGATGAAACAGCCAGCAATCGCAGTTTCATTGGCAGGCAGTAATGTACGTTCCTATGACAACCCTGAAGATTATGCACAAGCTGCAAACTGGGTTTACAGCTTTATTGCCAAAGGCTTACCCGAACTGCCTCCACGACATATCTTAAATATCAATATTCCCGATGTCGCTGAAATTTTAGGGGCTCAAATTACATATCAGGGGCGTCGAATACAATCAAAGCCGATAACCAGTCAGGTTGACCCGCGTGGTCGTCAAGTCTATTGGATTGGTTTGGCGGGTGAAGCGGTGACAGATCCGCAAAAAAATGCACAAAACCTGCAATCTGACTTTTTTGCCATTGCCAATGGTAGCGTCAGTATTACCCCAATTCAGATGGATGCAACCAATTACACAATTCTTGAAACACTACAATCACAACTCTCACATAGTCATTTTGATGTATGAGTGTTATAACTTTGTGAAAAAGCACTGTTAAACAGTGAAATGCGTGTGTATTTTGCTAATCTTAAGCAAATATTTTTAAATTTTAAGATTGTAGAGAGGGAAATCAATGCTTTTGGCTCGATCAACACTTCCAATTCAAATGCCTAAGCGATGGATGAAAATCATTTTGTCCACAATAGCAATCACCTCTGCCATAGTGGTGACTGGGTGTGCATCGAAGCCTCAAATTAATAACCCTACACGTTATGCTGTTGCGCCTGACTATTACACAGTTCGTTCTGGTGATACCTTAAGCGCAATCTCTATGCGTTATGGTTTGAGTTATCTCAGTGTTGCTGAAATGAATGATATTGCCGCGCCTTATCGAATTTATGTAGGTCAGTCATTACGTTTGAAAAAAGGTGGGGGCAATGTCACTCGATCTACAACGAAACCGTTGACGAGCAATGAACCGCAAATTCAACGTCAAACGATTAAGTTACCAACACAGCAGCCGACGTCGCCAACTGGTGCAACGACAGCTCAGCCAGTAACGCCGCCGCCTGTACAAACGACGACGACAGTACAATCAACCCAATTGAGATGGGTAAAACCATCAAATGGATCTGTTATTGCAAATTATAATATTGCGAATAATATTAAAGGAATACGTTTTGGAGGGAATCAAGGTGATCCAATTTTTGCCGCAGCGGATGGACAGGTGGTTTATGCTGCAGATGGATTAAAAGAATATGGTAATCTTGTCTTAGTAAAACATATTGATGGTTACATTACTGCATATGCTCATAACAGCAAAATGTTGGTGAAAAGTGGTCAAACTGTGACAGCAGGACAGAAGATTGCAGAGATGGGATCTTCAGGTGCTAGCAGTACCATGTTGGAGTTTCAGGTACGTTTAGATGGAAAACCGATAAACCCAGCAAATATTTTACCAATAAATTAAATATTTTAATGCAAAGTGTAATTTTCTTCGTATAATACAATGAGTTGTTTTGAACAAAAAAGTGTGAAACAGCTCATAATTTCAGAGGGAAATTTATGTTAGATCAACTTCGGGCAATGGGTGTATTTGCTTGTGTTGTTGAAAAAAGCTCTTTTAGTGGTGCCGCGCGTGACCTTGGCATTACGACTAGTGCGGTTAGTCAGCAAATTAGATCTCTAGAACATGAAATGGAAGTGACACTTCTACATCGTTCTACGCGAAAGCTGAGTTTAACTGAGGCTGGTCAAGCTTTTTTCCACAGTTGTCAAGAAATGCTCGCTGCCGCAGAGCGTGGAAAAATCCGCATTAATGAGTTGCGCGATGATTTAGTTGGGGATTTGCGTATTGCGACAACCCCGGAAATAGGGGCAACACATGTTGTTCCTGCTTTATCGCATTGGATGTCTGCACATAGAGGTTTGATGGTTCATTTTGAAGCAGATAACCAATATATCGACTTGATTCAAGAGCGTATAGATATTGCTATTCGCATGTCTTCAAAAATTGAAGATGCGAATAACTTGAGCTGTATGCCACTTGCACGAGTCGATCAGATCTTAGTTGCATCGCCAAGTTATTTAAATCAAACAGCGCCTATTTCACGTCCTGAAGATTTACAGAATCATGATTTGATTCCGATAAATATCATGAAAAATTCTCAACATTTTTCATTTCAGCATGGTGCAACAGGTGAAGTTGTTAATTTAGAAATGAAGCATCGCCTTCAGACAAATAACGTATTTGTTGCAAAATCATTGTGCCAACATGGGCATGGTATTGCACGAATCCTTTATTTAGATGTGCAAAAAGAATTAATGAACGGAACATTGGTTGAAGTGCTTCCAGAGTGGAAATTACCAACTTTCACTTTAAGTGCTGTGACCTTAAAGCGTGAACAGCAGCCGATGAAAATTCATCGTTGTTTGGATGCTTTGAAACAATATTTTAGCCAGTTACCTGGTGGTAGAATTTTCCAAGAAGCTTCATAAAGTTCTAATTCTAATAAGTTCTAATAAAAAAGCCGCTTTAAAGCGGCTTTTCTATATCTGCAATTTGATAAGCATTCATGACATAACCAAAAGAGATTAACGGGTTAATCTCTTAAAGCATTTATTCACAATTAGGCAAGGAACTCTTTAATTGCAGGTACTAAGCGTTTTAATAGATCATCTGCTTGCTCATGATTCATATTCAAGGCAGGCAGTAAACGCACCACATTGCCTGAAGTAACGTTAATAATTAAATGATGCTTATCACGTGCAATGTTTACTAATTCGGCACAGTCTTTAGGTAATTCGATACCAATCATCATGCCGAAACCACGCACAATCACATTTTGCTCTACAAGTTGAGCACGGAACTGATCGACCAGATATGTTCCAATTTCAGCAGCATTTGCAACGATATTTTCTTTTTGGATCAAGTCAATCACTGTGTAGACAACACGAGAGCCTAAATGCGTACCACTATAAGTAGAGCCATGATTTCCCGCAGCCAGTACTCCAACACCACGACCTTGTGTCATCACAGCACCGATTGGAAAACCATTTCCGAGGCCTTTTGCTGTGGTTAAAACATCTGGAATAATATTGGTATGTTGATAAGCAAAGTATTTACCGGTACGGCCATTACCTGTTTGAACTTCATCTAGCATCATTAACCAATTATGTTGGTTGCAAATACGACGAATATCTTCAAGGTAGCTAAAGCCTTGAGGTGCGGTATTGACACCACCTTCACCTTGGATCGGTTCGACCAAAATTGCCACAATATCAGGATGCTGAATAGCGGCTTCTTCAATAGCTTCTACATCGCCAAAAGGCACACGAATAAAGCCTTCAACCAGTGGTGCAAAGCCTTCTTGAACCTTTTTATTACCCGTAGCTGAAAGCGTTGCAAGGGTACGACCATGGAATGATTGATCCGCAACAATGATTTTGGGATTGGAAACACCCTGTAAGTGACCAAATTTACGTGCAATTTTAATTGCACCTTCATTTGATTCTGCACCACTGTTTGAGAAAAAGATTTCTTCCATACCTGAAACTTCAGCCAGCTTTTGCGCTGCTGCAGTTTGCCAAGCGACTTCGTAAATATTGCTGGTATGGATTAATGTAGCCGCTTGTTCTGCAATAGCCTCAGCCAGAACAGGATGAGCATGTCCTAAGCCACACACAGCAATACCCGTCAATGCATCTAAATACTCTGTACCATTTTCAGTATAAAGATAAGAACCTCGTCCTCGGACAAAGCTGATCGGTTGACGGCTGAATACAGGCATCAAGTGTGAAGGTTGATCAGTTTGTACCGGAGCGAGGGTAATGTTATTCATAACTAACTCTTATCTGTTAGGAGTGGAAAGGGTAAAGGATTATCTAACCAAAATATGCACAAGATTTAAAGCTTTAATATAAATAAAATTGGAAATAATCGTCTAGACATATTCTTTATTGTGGATTTAGGTATAATGCAGGCAGATGAGTTGAGGATTTAATCAATGACTGAACAAGCGCGTGATACAGAAGCGTTAATTCGCGATCAAATAGCTAAACATGCAGTACTTCTTTATATGAAAGGTACACCGCAATTTCCACAATGTGGTTTCTCTGCACGTGCAGTTGAAGCACTTAGCCAAATTGGTCGTCCATTTGCTTATGTAAATATCTTGGAAAATCCAGATATTCGTGCAACTTTGCCACAAATTGCAAATTGGCCTACATTCCCGCAATTATGGATTAATGGCGAATTGATTGGCGGTAGCGACATTATGCTAGAAATGTTCCAAAATGGTGAATTAAAGCCATTGATCGAGCAATATAGCCCAGCACCAGATGCTTAATAAGTTGATGATGTAGAAAAAGCACCGGAAGGTGCTTTTTTATTGGCTAGGCTTTATGTTGTTGTCACGTGACTGAATTGGTCAACAATCTAGAGAAATTAGGTTATGGCTGATGAGCGGTTCCAATCTTTGTTTGTATATTTAACAAGCTATCAGTATGAGTCAGACAAAGCTTTGAATATTCAAAGCTTTGTCTGACTGAGGTCTATCCAAGAAGCAATTTAAGCTGACTTGCGCTTATTTTGCTTTGCTGCAACTTCAGTTTGGTTTTCGTCAGTAATGATGCTTGCTGATTCAGCTTCTGCCTTTTTCAGTTTTTTCCCTTTGTTCTTTTTTTTCTTTTTCTTTGGCTTGTGCTCTATTTCAACGCCATCTTCCAAGGCTTGCCAATATTCAAGCTGTGCCATCACTGCCGCATAGATTGAACCTTTGGTATAACGACCTTTTTTATCTAATGCCCCAACAGGACGTGCCATTAGGATTTCTAAAGCTTGGTCAATGGTGTCTATGGCATGTATATGGAATTGACCCTCATTGACAGCCTCAATCACATCATGGCGAAGCATTAAATGCTGCATATTCTGACGCGGAATAATTACCCCTTGTTTGCCCGTTAATCCTTGGAGTTTGCACGCATCGAAGAATCCTTCAATTTTTGCATTGACCCCACCAATAGGCTGAACTTGACCCAATTGGTTCATCGAACCTGTGATCGCCCACGATTGATCAATAGGCAATTGGCAGATTGCGGAAATCAATGCAGATAGTTCTGCAACCGTGGCACTGTCACCATCCACTTGACCATAACTTTGTTCAAAGGCGAGGGCAGCAGAGAAATGCAAAATCTGTTCACGGCCAAAATGAGCTTTTAGGAAGCTCGACATCAGCAAGACACCTTTGGCATGTAATGAACCACCAAGTTCTACACTGCGCTCAATATCTAAAATGTCACCGCCGCCTTGATATACCGAAGCGGTTAAGCGTGACGGTAAACCAAATTCAACATCGGCATAGTGGATCACGGATAAAGCATTGATCTGACCTAAACGATGGCCGCGTGTCTCAATCAGTTGCGTACCACGTGACAAGTCTTGCCAATAAAGCTCTCTTAAATAGCCTAATCGATATTGGCGATGTTTCAGAGCAGTGTTGATATGATGAGAGGTGACTAACTTTTCTTCCGACTGTGCAGCGTGATGATGAGATTCACGGATTAAATCACCCAAAGTTAAAGCATGTAAAGACAATGAACTCTGGTCTTCAGCTTGGCGGCTCGAATCTGTTAGTAATGCCGCCAATGCTGAGCGATCAAAAGGCAGTAATTTGTCTTGTTGAACATAGTCTGCAATCAGTTGCATATAAGCTTGTTCATTATCATCATTACGTTGCAGGGTATCGGTAAAATCAGCACGAATTTTAAAAACACTGCCTAATTCCGGCTCTAGTTCTAAAATTTCATAATAAATTTCAGGTTCTGCCAATAAAACCACTTTTAAGTTGAGTGGCACAGATGCAGGCTCAATTGAAATACTGCCAGTTAAAGTCAGCATGTGCTCAAGAGAAGACAGCTTTAATTGTCCTGATTTTAATGCACGTTTTAGCCCTTGCCATGCATAAGGCTGTTCTAACAGCTGTTCTGCTTCTAAAATTAAAAAACCACCATTGGCTTGATGCAATGAGCCTGGGCGAATCAGAGTAAAGTCCGTGGTGATGGTGCCATTTTGCGTCAGCTGTTCAACATGTCCCAGTAAATTGTAATGTGTTGGGAAGTCTTCAAAAATAACTGGTGCACCGGAATTCGGTTTATTGCTGACCACAACATTGGCTTGGTAACGTGAAGGAACCCGATTAAATAAAGCAGGAGAGAACTCTTCACCTTCTTGGTCTAAAATCGTTTCAACATTTTCAATGATATCTGCTGCAAAATGTTTTAAGTATTGATCGAGTCCATGAACGGTTTTAAATTTACTTAAAATTAAATCAATACGAGGAATCACCACTTGTTTGGCAATATCACGATTCAGTTCAGAAACTTGATCACGTGCATCATCTTCCAAATCGCCGAGTTGTAGACCAAGGCGCTCAAGCTTTTTATCCATATAACGCATATTGGAATTAATTTCTGCGCGCTGTTTACTGTCAAGCGCATTAATATCTTCCTGTGACATTTCCAATACTTTGTCATCTTTGACATGGATCGGCACAAAAATATGTTCATCGTTACGATTAATCAGTTTTAGGTCGAGGTCTTCGCCTTCTTTGGTCAGTTCAACTAAAGCGAGTTGTTGCTCATTTCCCGTGATTTGACGAATACGTTCAATACGATTGTGATAAGTTTCGGCACTAAAGCGACGTTCAAGTTGCTTGAGAATGGTTTGCCATGCTTGGTGGATTAAAGCTTGAAACTTACTGCCTTGGCCCGCTTGAAAACGCAGTGCAATCGGTTGTCGCGCATTTTTAAAATTATAAACATAGACCCAATCATCAGGTGTTTGCATGGTTTTTGCATGCTGCTGTAACAAACGCTTGATCATGGTTCTTTTGCCAAGACCTGCCGTCCCCACTGCAAAAATGTTGTAGCCTGAATAAGGTAAAGCAATCCCTGCTTCTACAGAGGCTCTGGCGCGATCTTGCCCTAAGAAATTATTTAAAGGCTTGATCCGCTTGGTTGAGGTAGGAATCTTGCTTAGATTGGGGATATGCGTCAGTTGTTCTGATTTTAGTGCGGTTTGTGTCAACGTGTTTTGAATTTCCGTTTGATCAAAAGCAGATGGAAAAATCGTTTCAGTTTTTTGTATTGGGGTTGCAGTCGTCGTAATTGAAACAGTAGTAGAGCTTAATTGATCGTGTCTTTGGGTCACAGGTGAAATCCAAAACTTATATGGGTTGAAAAGTTAAAGGTATACAGGATTGGGGGTAAAGATCAAGCGCCAAAAGCGGAAATATCTGTAAAAGCGCTCATCAGTTGCATAAAAGTGATTGAAACTCTAAGCATTAAGCGGTTGAATAGCACTATTTCATTTTTCAGAAAATAACAACGCAATGACAACGCAACTATCTCAGCAATCAGCTGAGCAGAATTCCACAGCAAAAAATGGGTGGAAATCTGCTTTTGCCGCTTTTATCGATCGGCGTGCTGCAATTATGCTCTTTCTTGGGTTTTCAGCAGGTATTCCAATTCTGCTCATTTTCTCAAGTTTATCTTTATGGTTAGGTGAGGCTGGAATTGAAAAAAGTGCAGTGACTTTTTTTAGTTGGGCCGCGCTGGGCTATTCTTTTAAATTTGTATGGGCACCACTGATTGATGAATTACCCGTCCCGATACTGACCAAAAAACTGGGTCGGCGCCGTGCTTGGTTGTTGATTGCACAAATACTGATTATCTGTGCGATCTGTATTATGGCGTTTTCTGATCCCGCTTTGGGCCAAAGTTATATTTACCAAATGGCTGTGGGGGCAGTATTACTGGGTTTTTCCGCAGCAACACAAGATATTGTGATTGATGCCTATCGAATTGAGCTGGCTGAAACCGAGATGCAAACGGTGTTGGCATCGACTTATAACGCAGGCTATCGTTTAGGGATGATTCTCGCTGGTGCGGGTGCTTTATTTCTTGCTGCTTCTTTGGGGACTGCAAAAGGGAACTATATTTATGAAGCGTGGAAATATACTTATTTAACGATGGCGCTGGTGATGCTAGTGGGTATTATCACCACTTTAGTGATTCGAGAACCCTTGGTTAATCGAGTTGATAAACACTATAAAAATATTGATTACTATCGTTTAGTTTTGGTCTTTATTTTGGCTGTGGCGAGTTTTGTTTGTTTATATATTTACTCCGATGACATGGTTCAATATCTGCAAGCGACTTGGAAAGTCGAAGACAACTTGCTGAAGTTTTTAATGGAAGCTGTACGCTTTTTAGGCTCAGGGCTCGGTGCAATTCTTGTTGCAACATCGTTGATTCGTTTTGGTGTAGTCAATAAAAAGATGGCCTATGAGACTTGGGTTAACCCGATTGCTGATTTTTTTAAGCGTTATGGGGTAAAGCTGGCATTGGTTCTACTGTTATTGATCGGTTTCTATCGAATTTCAGACATTATTGCGGGTGTTATTTCGAATGTTTTCTATCAAGATTTAAACTTCACCAAAGAGCAAATTGCAGAAGCCGTTAAAATTTACGGGGTTATTTTTAGCCTATTGGGTGGTTTTTTAGGTGGCTTACTTGCACAACGCATGAATATTATGAAATTGATGTTTGTCGGTGCAGTTTTGGCAAGTTCAACCAATTTGATCTTTATTGGATTGGTAAAATCTGGCGCACCGATGCAAGCTGTATCTGTACAGATTGGCGATAAGAAATTTCAAGCTCAAACTGATGAAGTAGGCTATTGGAAAGTTTCTGTGCCTAGTCAGGATTTGGTAGGGGAAAATACCATTCATATCAAAGCAGCATTGGTTGAACAGGCTGTCGCGAATGAATATACGGTGCCCTATTTAAAAGACAATGCTAAGCCCCAAATTCAATTATTGCCTATTACCAGTGACAATCAATTGTCTGCAACAGAAGCGAAGCAAAGTATTGTGGTTAAGGGGCAGATTGCGGGAATACCTGTATCTGAGCTTAATCCAGATCAGCCGATTACCCTTAAACTTGATGGCAAAACATATCCTGCAAAATTAGATAAAGATGGTTTGTTTAGTGGTGCGATTGACGGTAAAGCCTTATATGCTTCTGGCTCAAAAAATGTGATCGCTGTGGTCAATTATCAACACGCACAAGCAGCATTAAGTACTCAACAAAGCTATCAATTAACAACGATAAAAAGTGATATCGATGTGGATATTCAACCACTTCCAGTGATTAAAGCCGATTCCTCTGCAGCAGTTGAAATTAAGGGGAAAGTAATTGAAAAATATAGTTCTGGTTGGCTGTATTTTGCTATTGTTGTCGATAATTTAGCTTCTGGTTTAGCTGGTGCAGCATTTATTGCGTTCTTGTCTAGTTTGACCAGTGTGTCATTTACAGCAGTTCAATATGCGATCTTTAGTTCATTGATGACGCTTACACCTAAGATTTTAGGCGGGTATTCTGGAACAATTGTCACTCACATTGGTTATCCTAAATTCTTTTTAATGACCACCTTAATTGGTATTCCGATTCTATTGCTTGTGCTATGGGTTGGAAAATTATTGCGAGAACATCAAGCGCAAAAGGTGAATCAATCCATCGAGTAAGCGACTGAATTACTCAAGTTAGATTTATGATGATCACAAGAGCCTATTTTATCTTATAGATAAAGTAGGCTTTTTTAACAGGATGAGAATTTGAATCATTGGATTGCTAACACATTCAAACAGCTTATTCGAAAGATAAAGCTGTAGTGTTCATCTAAAATAAGCTGTTATTGCTTAAAAATAATCCAGAAGACGACATCATTGAGCAACTGAAATATAGATAAATTGAAATATTGAACTGTATTGCCTATATTGGCAGATGATATCTGATAAAACAGGAAAATAAATTATGCGCATGTTGCATACCATGTTACGAGTAGGCAATTTAGAACAATCTTTAGCGTTCTATACTGAAGTTCTCGGTATGACATTACTTCGTAAATGTGATTATGAAGAAGGGCGGTTTACTTTAGCATTTGTGGGTTATGGTGATGAAGAGCATCATACTGTATTAGAACTTACCCATAATTGGGATACTGCAAGTTATGAATTAGGTAATGCTTATGGACATATTGCCATTGGTGTCGATGATGCCTATAAAGCCTGTGAAGAGATCAAAGCACGTGGTGGTAATGTGGTACGTGAAGCCGGACCTATGAAAGGTGGTGTCACAGTCATTGCTTTTGTTGAAGATCCAGATGGCTATAAAATTGAATTGATCCAACAAGATCAAGATGCACGAAATAATTGATCATTTAAAAATGATGCGGGGCTATTGTTTATTTGGCAAAGACATATCAATAGACCTTAAATTAACTTGATATGTGTCGTAAATAAATAGTGAACATTTAGCCAAATGAGTAGCTTTATTTATTTCGCTCAGTAAGATTGAATTTTACCCGATAGTAAAATTTAACTACTGGGCTTTTTCATGTTTAAAATACAGGACGTTGCTTATGAAAATGTTGAAATTATTAGCATTGGATCGCTTTACGATACTTTTAATCGCGATGGTGGTTTTAGCTTCTATTTTACCGATTTCAGGTCAGGCAGCGCTTATCTTTGGAAAAATCACCACAATTGCGATTGCGATTTTATTTTTCCTACATGGCGCAAAATTATCACGTGAAGCCGTGATTGAGGGGATTTTGCATTGGAAATTGCATGGATTGGTTTTTGCTTTTACCTTCTTGGTTTTCCCTTTATTGGGGCTAATGGCAAAACCTGTGCTTGAACCTTTGCTAGGTCAACAGTTGTATTGGGGTTTTCTGTTTATGTGCTTTTTGCCGTCGACAGTACAATCGTCAATTGCATTTACCTCTGTTGCAAAAGGGAACGTGGCAGCGGCTGTATGCAGTGCCTCATTTTCAAACCTGATCGGTATGTTTATTACTCCGATTTTGGTGAGCATATTTATTTTCGGTCAATCTAAGCATAATTACGATCCGACTTCTTCTATTATCGAAATCACCTTGTTGTTATTGGTTCCATTTGTTTTAGGACAAGTATTACGCCCCTATGTATTTCCATTGATGCAGAAAATGCCAAAGATCGTCAAAGTTTTTGATCAAGGCTCGATTTTGATGGTGGTTTATGGTGCATTTAGTGGGGCGGTGGTGGCAGGTCTATGGCATCAGGTCAGCTTATCTACATTGATTTACCTCACCTTGGCATGTTCGATTCTACTCACGGTGATTATGCTGTTGGCGTTGTATGTTCCAAAATGGCTTGGATTTAGCAAAGCAGATCAGATTTCAATCTTCTTCTGTGGATCGAAGAAAACCCTTGCCAGTGGTGTGCCTATGGCGCAGATTTTATTTATTGGGCAACCTTTAGGTATGATTGTGTTACCGATTATGATTTTCCATCAAATCCAGTTAATGGTTTGTGGGGTGATTGCAAACTACTGGTCTAAGCAAAAGCATCCTGACGAATAAATTAGTATCGATTTGCTCGCAATTTATAAATATTTCGAGTATAATCTTGCCCACTTGTTGTGCTTAGCTCTGACGCTTATAGTCTCGGTGGGCCAAAAGAAATGGTCTGTTGTGGTGTTAACCTGCTGGTTTTTAATTTAAATCTGCTTTCCTCAAAGTTTTATTAGATTTTGAGAGTGGTTAATTGCGATGACAGCTAAACCTTTCTTAACTTAGGAGAATCGACCATGCGTGCCGATATTCACCCAAAATATGAAAAATTAGTTGCTACTTGTTCATGTGGTAACGTTATCGAAACTCGTTCAGCTTTAGGTAAAGAAACACTTTATCTAGACGTATGTTCAGCTTGCCACCCATTCTATACTGGTAAACAGAAGAATGTTGATACTGGCGGCCGTATCGATAAATTCAAACAACGTTTTGCTGGTATGTCACGTTCTGTTAAGCGTTAATACGACAAAACATAAAAAACGGGCTTTAGCCCGTTTTTTTGTTGCTGATTTTATCTCGTGTTGATCTATTTCAGGATCAGACAAAGTGATAGATTTAAAAAAAGGTTGAGCATTTAAAACACTCAACCTTTTTTTAGTATTAGACTTTATTGATCTTGAACATCAGTCAAATGATCCAGTTTCTTTTGGAAATATTCACCTTGCAAGAATCTGACATCTACATTCCACGCATTTGCAAAAGAGTTCATATCATTTAGATTTTTCAATAACAATTCAATTGGCTTGATTGCATGATATTTTTCAAGGGTATGCTGGAATTGCGTCATAGTCGCATCACTATTGAGCTGCTTTGTAAACTTCTCATCCAGCGTTACTAAGCTCACATCCAATTGTTTTAAGATTGCTTCACTTGAAATGCTCGAACCAAAACGTCGAATTGAAATTTCGGCACCATGATCACGTAAAACGCCAATTTGCTTTTGAGTTTCTAAGATATTTTTTGCAATATCTTCCTCATCAAATTGTAAAATCAGTGGATGAGATTGGCGGCTTCCAACAATGGTCAATAGTTTAGAAATAAGCTCAGGGAACTGTTTGTCATGGAACAGCACATGACGATTTAAATTGACGATTAATTTTGCTTCTGGATATTGAGTGATAAAGTTATGTAATTGCTTACATGCTTCAACTAAAATCCAGCGATCTAATTTAATTGAAAGCTCAATATCATCATCTAAATCAATTAAATTACTTACTTTTTTCCACTGATTTTCAAAAATAAAACCGCTACTGACTTCATAAGTATTTAAATTGCTATCTTGTTTGTCATAAAGCTGTTGGTATTTTAGCTGAATCTCACCTTTTTCAAGTGATTGGGCAATTTGACCAAGAATCGCGGAGGTTTTAAAGATATGTGGCGCTGGCATTTCTTGAATTTGAACTGGTTTCTCTACAGCTGTATTTTCAACTTGAGGTTTTGGGGCAAATTCAATGGAGTTACTTTGTATTTGCAGCGGCTCTGCTTGATCTAATTTGGGTTCAAGCAATGACAATTCAATTTTAGTGTCTTGTAAAGTCGCCGTTAATTGTTGCTCGGATACAGAGTCTTTTTTTGCCAGACGATGATTATAAGCTTGTTCTAAAACGTCGTTAAAACTTGCTTCTGTAAAGCTGTTTTGCTGTATGTTTGAATAGCCAATCTTAATATTCAGTGGGTAGGTATGACCATCAATTTCCAATAATTGAGGTTTTTCTAAAGCATGCAGCCCATGAATACGAGATTCTAAAATGGTGTCAGACTCAGCTTGTAAAATCACTGCATACAACAACATATCAATTTGATATACCGTGGTATTGGTTTGTTCTTGAATAAAGTTTTTAAAGCCTTCTAAGTATTGAACGGCTGTTTTCCAAGGAGAAGTTAAAATATTCTCAGGACAAGCGGCAAAGCTAAACAGTACCAATGCATTCGATTTGGCAGGTTGGTTAATTAAAGCGTACTGAATTTTTTGCAGACTAGTTGCGACAGCACTGATGCTTTTCTTATTCGATTCGGATGATTGTGCTTGCGGTTTTTGACTTGCAGAATTGATCTCGATGGTGATTTGAATACAGTCTTCTTCATCTGAAGGCAGAAATTCAATTTTTAATGGATTTTCTGATTTAGCATTGCTATTCAGTGTATCAATTTCAAAACGTGCTAAATCAAAATTACCTTGAGAAATCTTTTTAAAACGTTGTTTAAAATCATTGATATTCTTCGGTTTTAAAATATCTAATACAGGCAATCCAATAATTTCTGCTTCATCTTTTAGACCAAACAATTTTAAATATTCAGCATTGGCTTGGGTATGGATACCTTCCTGAATTAAGGCAATCGCTTTATGTTGTTCTTCAACCAAGGCTTGAGCTTGATTTTTTGCACTTTCAAGATCGTTTAAAAGGTGCTTTTTCGCTTGTAAGGTACGGCTATAAGACAACGCACGGATTAAGCTAATATAAAAACGATCGGTATATTCTAAATTAACAACATCATAGATGCCTTTTTGAATATAGGACTGATATTGGTTGGTTTGATAATCTTCAGGTTTTAAGAACAAAACAGGCAGATCAATATCAGCAGAGGCTTGAATTAAGGTAATGGCTTGCTCAATTTTGATGTCATAAGCACGACCAAAAATAATCAAGTCCCATGAAGTATTGAGTTGTTTTTCAAAACTTTTTAAATCATCCAATAAAAGTGCTTGTACTTGATGATTCTTACTTTGAAAAAGATCAATAATTTGATTATAACGAATCTGGTTATCATCAATAATGAGTAATCTAGTTTCAGAGAGTTTTAATTTTTTCGATAATAATAAATTTCTCACTTTAAAGCTTCCCATACATCTTGATTATTCAAATTGGCAGATTGGTGTTGAATGAACTGATCAATGCGGTCATTTTCTTCATCATTAATCAATTCAAATTCGTACTGAATAAAGCTCTGGGTAATTAACAATGTTTTTGTTAAATACACCTTAATTTCTTCAGTGTCTAAACGTAGATAAATTGCTTGCTGTTCTTTGAAGAACGGTAAATTTGGCAAAATAATAGAAACATTGGATTCATTTAAATTTTGCACTTGAACCATAAGGCAAGGGTGGTAGTTAATCGTCGAACGATCCGCTGGAACTTTTACCGCACATGGGTAGATGTCTTGAGCTAAAACCTCTAAACCGACTTCATAAGTTTTTTTAACAGATTGTTTGATCCAACGAATGATCGCACCTTTCCATTTGTCATTGAGGCTTTCATTGACCAAGATAAATTCACCCGTGCGTAAATTTCGTGGGGTTTCATCTGACCAGCGAATACGATAACCATTTACACTGATATCCAGTACTTGGGTCTGATAGATCTGTTTTGCTTCACGGTCTAAAGTTTTGATTTGTCCTAAGTTCGATGCTGTGCTTGAACCTGTTGAAATCGATGAATGAATATTGGACTCAGACTGAAATGCATAATTATTATTTAAATTAAGTGTTTCATAAAAATTCTTAGCTTTGGATAAATAGAAGTGTGCGGTTTGTAAGCTAAAACAAATTTGAAGTTGTGCAGAGTATTCATAACGCTCATGTTGACGTTCAGTTGTGGTACCCAAGACATTTTGCACATGAAATTTTAATGCAGCAGATAAATAGATTTGTTCATTTTTAGACAGATATTCGTCTTTATGAATTGTTGAATTAATATGTTCAAGCAGATTCTGTGTAGAAATATACAAAGAAGTACGGAAATTCGCATGTTGTTTGCGATTATAAATTGGTGGAACGTCTTTAGAGCCATCAATCACATAACGCGATAAGCTGGTTTCTCTTGGTAAAATTTGGATCAATTTGACCCAATCAAAAGTACATTGATAAAGTGCTTGTGTTTCTGAAGGGCGAATTTGGTGCGTATTAAAAATATCCAAAAGCAGCACTTGTGCATAGGCCTGCTGGATATTTTGAATGGTAAAGTGTGTACCTTGTAACTGGTTGATATTGATATTAAATTCTTGGTTTTTAACCGCAAGCTCGTAAAGATGATGTGTGGTGAGCCATTGATGGGTCAATGGGCCACTGTAGAGCATTTGCTGTTGAACCAACAATAAACCAAGTTGTTCTAAGGCATAAAAGGTTGCGAGTGTACGTGCTGTTTGTAAATTTCGTTTTTGTTTAAAATTAAAAAATGAGAATTTATTTGAAACCAGTGTCTGATGACTTCTTCGCACAATATTGATATAGACGTTGGCAAAATAGGTGCGAATTCTAGAGGATAAATCAATAATATGTTCAATACGCGCATTTTGAGAAAGACCTTGATTTAAGATGTTTTTTTCAAGGCTTGATAAAATGCTTTCGGTAATTGGGTGTAAAACTTGAATTAAATCAAAGCGTAGCATTTCGCTACAATCCAGTTCGCTGATTTCACAAATCGCTTTTAAGACCGATTCTGAGGTATCGCCAAGTTGCATAATAGACAATGTGGCCACCCATGCATTGACAGATGCCACCGAATTTTCTGCAAAACTTAGACTTTCTCGTTGTAGAACCGTGATATTTTGAAAAATTTCTGAAATTTCTTTATTTATCATGAGCATTTCAACTCTTAAAAGGTTGTGACTCCAAACAGCGGTGTTTTATTATTTTCTCCCGCGACTTCTCGAACCAATTTAGGAACTAGATAACCCGGTAAACTGGCCAATACATCCTTATAAATCTGATCAATTTTTTCCGCCCCTAAATCGAAATGATGCGCACCTTTTACTTTATCTAAAACATGAAGATAATACGGTAAAATTTGTGCTTCAAAAAGTCGTTGACTTAAATTAACAAGAGTTTGTGCAGAATCATTCACACCTTTAAGTAAAACGGCTTGATTCAACACAAGAATATTTTGTTTTGCTAAATGAGATAACTTTGCACAGGTCAAATTATCTAATTCTGCAGGATGGTTCGAGTGTACCACTAGAATTACACGTAGCCTACTGTTTTTCAATAAAGAAACCAGCTCTTCATCGATTCTTTCTGGAATTACAATTGGAACGCGTGAATGAATTCTCAAGATATTAATCTGACTGAGAGATTCTAGACGTTCTATCCAAGTGGCTAATTTTCGGTTAGATAAAGTTAATGGATCGCCACCACTTAAAATCACTTCATTGATTTCAGGATGAGCTTCTAAATAGCCTTTAATGTTCAACCAGTCTTCATTTTTAGGTAAATTTTCTTGGTATGGAAAATGGCGACGGAAGCAATAACGGCAGTGCACGGCACATGCACCTGTGAGGGTCAGTAAAAAACGTGATTTATACTTATGTAAAACCCCAGGAATTTGATTGGCTTGTTCTTCATCAAGCGGATCTGTGACAAAGCCTTCGTGTTCTTCCATTTCTAGATGATGTGGTAAAACTTGCAGTAAAAGTGGATCTAGGGGATTGCCAACTTCCATCTTTCTGACAAATGCACGGGGCACACGTAGTTTAAATTGTCCAGATGCAAGGATTGCACCGGACAATAACTGTGTTTTAGAAAGTTCGAGTATTTCTAACAGTTCTAATGGATCAGTAATTAAATCACTGAGTTGAGATTGCCAATTTTGCTCTTGATATAAGTAGTTTAACATGCCACGTGCGATAAATAGTTGAAGATAGGGGAAAGCGGATGGTATTGCTTGTTCATATTGAATCTGTCAGGTTCAATCCGAAATGTTTCACTGGAAAAATGCTTTCAGTACAGCTGATTTGTATTGAACAGCAGTGAATCTCCAATGAATCGAAGATTTTACCCTCAATCTGACCGAACATGGGTAATTTTTCATTGCTTCACGATGTATTGCTCATTTAGAATACGAAAAATGTAAAATACATTCTTTGCTGTTTGGAATGATCACTGTCACAAATCGGGTGATTTGTTGATAGCATCGCAGTAGAGATTTAAATTAGTAAGTTCGGAGTGTGCCTTTCATGGCCTATTATTCTACAAATGATTTCAAAGCTGGCCTAAAGGTTATGCTTGATGGTAACCCATGTTCAATCATGGAAAACGAATATGTAAAACCAGGTAAAGGTCAAGCGTTTAACCGTGTAAAACTACGTAACCTAAGATCTGGCAAAGTATTAGAAAAAACTTTTAAATCAGGTGAATCTCTAGAAGCAGCTGATATTGTAGAAGTAGAAATGGATTATCTCTACAACGATGGCGAATTGTGGAACTTCATGGATCCAGTATCTTTCGAACAAATTGCTGCGGATAAAGTTGCAATGGGCGATGCTGCAAAATGGTTAAAAGATGATTCAAACGAAAAATGCACAATTATGCTATTTAATGGTATTCCATTAAACGTTAGTGCACCAAACTTCGTTGTATTGAAAATCGTTGAAACTGATCCAGGTGTACGTGGTGATACTTCAGGTGGTGGTGGTAAACCAGCTAAACTTGAAACAGGTGCAGTTGTACGTGTTCCATTATTTGTACAGCAAGAAGAAAGCGTTCGTGTAGACACCCGTACTGGTGATTACTTAGAGCGTGCTTAATCATTTTATTGAAAATGATGGCGCTGAGGGATGATGAAAATCATCCCTTTTTTATTGCGCATAGATTGAGTTGGCATATGGCTTTTTAAAAGTACAAGCCTTTATAAAAATAGAGAGTATCGGCTAAATTTTCGACTAAAGTCGTAGATCGACAGCCTATAATTAATAGTAGAGTCAGAGAGTCGGATAATTACATTGATGATAAAAATAACAAAGTCGCGATTTAAGTCACTGTGATGTCATGCTAATAGTACATATTCAGACCAGTTTTAATGCCAAAGTCTTAGATGAAAACAAAAAAATGAGGAGTAGAGTCACCAAGGAATGAGTCACGGAAATGCATTACGCTTTATAAAAACAATGGAACTGCTTTTTGTAATCAAGATGTGAGGTTTTAATGGAAAATATTCAAACAAAATCATCACCCTTATCAAAATTGATCTGGGTGATTGTCGCCATAATTGGTGCAGTATCTTTTGGAATACTTGCAGTCAGCAAGGGTGAGCATGTCAATGCGGTTTGGCTAGTGCTTGCAGCGATATGTGTCTATAGCATCGCTTATCGTTTTTATAGTTTATTTATTGCGACCAAAGTTTTTGAACTGAATCCTCGGCGATTAACACCAGCACATCGTTTAGCAGATGGCTTGGATTATGTCCCGACCAATAAATATGTACTTTTTGGTCACCATTTTGCTGCTATTGCAGGAGCGGGGCCATTGGTTGGGCCTATTCTTGCTGCCCAAATGGGTTATTTACCAGGAACAATTTGGCTTTTGGTCGGGGTTGTTCTTGCTGGTGCAGTTCAGGATTTCTTGGTTTTATTTATCTCCACACGGAGAGATGGGCGCTCACTTGGTGAAATGGCAAAGCAAGAGCTGGGTTCATTTGCTGGTGTGGTGGTGATGCTTGGTGCATTAGGTGTGATGATTATCATCCTTGCTGTATTGGCATTGGTGGTGGTGAAAGCACTGGCACATAGTCCATGGGGCGTGTTTAGTATCGCAGCGACGATACCGATTGCCTTGTTTATGGGCATCTATATGCGCTATATCCGTCCGGGCAAGATTGCAGAAGTTTCTATCATTGGTTTTGTGTTGATGATGGCTGCAATTGTTTATGGTGGAAATGTTGCTGCTGATCCTTATTGGGGACCATTTTTCACATTAACAGGAACACAACTTACCTGGGCACTCATCATTTATGGATTCGTGGCTTCGGTTCTACCTGTTTGGCTGTTATTAGCACCACGTGATTATTTATCAACATTCTTGAAAATTGGTGTAATTGCGGGTTTAGCAGTCGGTATTATTGTTGCAATGCCAATGTTAAAAATGCCGGCTGTTACGCATTTTGTTGATGGTACTGGTCCTGTATTTGCTGGATCTATGTTCCCATTCTTATTTATTACCATTGCTTGTGGTGCGATTTCTGGTTTCCATGCCTTAGTCTCGTCTGGAACTACACCTAAACTGATTGATAACGAAGTCAATATTCGTGTCATTGGTTATGGTGGTATGTTGATGGAATCATTTGTTGCAATCATGGCAATGATTTGTGCAACAGTGCTTGAACCGGGTGTTTATTTTGCGATTAATGCACCAGCGGCAGTATTGGGTACTACAGTAGAGAGCGCAGCAGAAGCAGTACGTACACTTGGTTTTGTGGTTACACCTGAAACTTTGAGCTTGCTGGCAAAAGAAGTGGGTGAAAGTACGATTCTTTCGCGTACTGGTGGTGCGCCAACATTTGCAATTGGTATGGCTCACATCATCACGGATATTTTTAATAATCGTTCAATGATGGCGTTCTGGTATCATTTTGCGATCTTATTTGAAGCGCTGTTTATCTTAACCGCTGTCGATGCCGGAACTCGTGCATGTCGTTTTATGGTACAGGATACGGTGGGTATCGTTGTTCCAGCACTTAAAAACTCACACAACTTTGTGGGGAATATGATCGGTACAGCGGTTGCTGTCGCTGGATGGGGCTTCTTTGTTTATCAAGGTGTAGTCGACCCACTCGGTGGTATTAACAGCTTATGGCCTCTGTTTGGTATTGGTAACCAAATGCTTGCGGCAATGGCTTTGATCTTAGGTACAGTGATTTTATTTAAAATGAAGAAAGAGAAATATGTATGGGTTACCATTATCCCAACAATTTTCTTATTCATTACCTGTATGACTGCGGGTTGGCAAAAAATCTTCCATACCAATCCTAAGATTGGATTCTTGGCTCAGGCGGATAAATTCTCAACAGCAATTGCCAATGGTGAAATTTTAAAACCAGCCAAAACACTTGAAGAAATGCAAACCATTGTATTGTCCAATCAAATCAACGCTGCACTGTGTGCATTCTTTATGATTGTTGCGATTGTGATGCTGTTTGCTGCTATTGGCGCAATTCGTCGTGCATTGGCAAGCCCTACACCAACAGTAAATGAAGCTCCAGCGGTGTATGCAGATCCTGAAGAAGTGTCTGTTTCTAAATCACACTAAGTTGATATTACAGATAGAGTGAGAGGTGAGTGATGAAGCTTAAATTTGCTCAAGGTGGTAAAACGGTGATTTATAAAATCATCAAGATGACCATCATGTCGCAAAAGGAGCTAATTTTTAATCCTAAAAATTGGTCTAGAATTGCAACATTATGGACACGCTTACAGCAAAGTTTCCGTTTGATGGTGGGTGTTCCAGATTATCAAAATTATCTGGAACATATGAAAAAGCATCATCCCGATATGGATGCAATGGATGAAAAGACTTTTCATCGCTATTGTGTAGATGCCCGCTATCCAACGGCTGGTGGAACAATGAAGAAGTGTCCATGTTGATGGAAGGTATAAGTTGATTTAAAGCTTAAATAGAAACGGCACTTGAGTGCCGTTTTTTATTGAAGATGAGCGAAGTGATTTATCGGTTTAACACAATAACAGCGTACTTCATGATGAGACTTGTCGTATAACTGACAGTTGGCAAAGTCTAACTCCGCTAGAATCATGTAATACATATAAATGAAAAGGAGACTGCTATGAAAATCTGTATTTATGGTGCGGGTAGTATTGGATGCTATATTGGCGGTCGATTAGCAGCGGTAGGTGCTGATGTGAGCTTTATTACACGTCCTCGTGTATATGAAGAATTAAGCACGTCTGGTTTAAAACTGACGGATTACACTGGTAAAACGATAAAAATCGCGGCAAATGATTTACAGCTCAGTGTTGATCCTAAAATAGTCACAGATGCTGATATTATTTTTGTATGTGTAAAGTCGGCTGCGACTGAGCAAGTTGCCAAGGAACTTTATGACAACTTGGGCGCACACAGACCCTATATTGTGAGTTTTCAAAACGGGTTGAGTAATGTTCCAATTTTAAAGCAGATTTTAAAACATCATTCGATTTTAGAAGGTATGGTGCCTTTTAATGTTGCAGTTCAAGCAGTTGGGCATTTTCATCAAGGGACATCTGGTGCGTTGCATGTGAAAGCGTATGCACAGCAACAGGATTTAGCCAAGCTTTTTAAACAAGCAGAATTAGAAATTGTTTTTGATCAGGATATGCTTGCGGTGCAATGGGCAAAAATTTTGCTGAATTTAAATAATTCAATCAATGCTTTGTCAAAGTTACCATTAAAACAACAATTGTCTAATCATCAATATCGACAATGCCTTGCTATGGCGCAACAAGAAACATTACATCTCTTAGATTTAGTACAAATCAAGCCAGCCAAACTCACAGCAATTTCGGCACATCTATTGCCTAAAATAATCAGTTTGCCCAATTTCATTTTTAAAATATTAAGCCGTAAAATGTTGGCAATCGATCCCTTGGCGCGATCATCTATGCAAGATGATTTGATAGCAGGGCGAACAACAGAAGTGGACTGGATCAACGGGGAAGTTATTCAGCTCGCCCAACAGCTAGGTAAACAAGCGCCTATCAATAAAACCTTAATTGAATTGATTAAACAGGCTGAAATTTCAGGAAGTGAATTTTCAATTGGTGCGCACGATTTAAAAACAAAGTTAGAACATGCCGCAAAATTAAAAGTTTAAAATTTTGGTTGATGGGGGAAGCTATAAATTTTGAAGTGTATTCAGCAAATGAAAATAAGGATTTATCGCAGTCAAGATTGAGTATTCCTTAAAACCGTGTATGTTAAGGAAGTTACAATAATTTTATTGGGGAAATAAAAGGTGATTTGGGGAACAACACAAGTAAAAGCATCAGAACAACATAGCACTGTATCAAATTTAGACCTCACTCAGTATTACCCAAAAATCGATGACTTTTTAAGTCAAATCAACCAAATTATTTTAGATAAAAGGCATCAGACTAAACTGGCACTCTGTAGTCTATTGGCTGGTGGACATTTACTTTTTGAAGACTTACCCGGACTTGGAAAAACGACCTTAGCCAGCAGCTTGTCACGTTTAGCAGGTCTCGATTTTCAACGGATTCAGTTTACCAATGATATGCTGGCAAGTGATGTAATTGGGATCAATATGTTTAATCAAAAAGAGCATCAATTTGAGTTTAAACATGGTCCAATCTTTACCCAAATTCTGCTTGCAGATGAAATTAACCGCTGTAGCCCTAAAACCCAAAGTGCTTTGCTTGAAGCAATGGAGGAGGGCAATGTCACTATAGATGGTACACGTTACCCTTTACCACAACCATTTTGGGTGATTGCAACACAGAACCCACTTTTTCAAAGTGGAACCTATAGTTTGCCTGAGTCACAACTTGACCGTTTCTTGATGCGACTGTCTTTAGGCTACCCATCACGCGCAGCAGAAAAACTATTATTGCAGCAAACCTCGCGCCATGATTTGATTGAAAAGTTGCAAGCGATTTTTCAACATCAGGAAATTTTGCAATTACAATGTATGGTAAATCAAATTACATTAAGAGATGTTGTTTTTGAATATATGCTTGATCTAGCAGAAGAAACACGTAAAGGTCGTCATGGCTTATCTCCACGTGGGTTATTGGCATTAAAAAAATCAGCACAAGCCTATGCCTTGATTGAAAAAAGACAATTTGTAATTGCAGATGATGTACAAGCAGTGTTTGTTGCTGTGGTGTCACATCGTATAGGATTAGGTGAGTCTGAGACACGAGCACTTATGCAAAAAGTTCTTGTAAAGGGCTAATTGGAAACGCTTATGTTAGGTCAACGATTTGTTAAATGGCTGCATCTTCGGTTTCGCTATACAGGAACCCGTACACTGAAACAAAACCAAGTGTTGGTGTTTATGTACCAGCAAGGTTTTCTGTATCTGGTCCTTATTCTGATTACTTTTATCGCTGGGATTAATTATGCCAACAATTTAATTCTTGGTTTTTGTTTTTTAATCAGTGCGATTTTATGTATTAGTTTCTATCTCAGTTTTAAACAATTACATGCGATTACATTAGATGTGGTTGTTGATGAGGTGGGTAAGGTTAATGAAGCTTTTAAGGTGAGAATTAACCTACAACAAGATCGTGCTACACCTAAGTTTTTAAACTTTAAAATTGATGAACAATTACAATCTTTTCTATTTGAAGAAAAACAACAAAGTTTCGATTTGAATTTTATTCCACAACTACGGGGTGAATTTTCAGTTCCCCCAATTCAAATTTACTCCACATATCCGCTCGGTTTGGTGCGGGCATGGACCTATATTTATTTAACTGAAAGTTACTGGATTGCCCCTGAAGCGAAGCCTTTAACGCATCAATCACAGAATTATTCCAATACAGGTGAGCCTGATTTAGATGAATTTAAAGAGTTAAGGACTTTTAAATCAGGTGATTCATTGCAAAGCATTTCTTGGAAACAGGCCGCGCGTGGACAAGGATTATTTGTAAAGCAATTCGATGATTTGGTTGATACCCATGCGATGCAAATTGAATATAGCAAAATGCCAAGCGCAGACCATGAAGAGAAGCTAAGTTTTATGATGGAGTTGGTCGATCGATGTCATCAGACGGAAACGCCGTACAGCATCATTTTACCGCATGCACAAACTGAAAATGGGATTGGAGAACAGCACTATATTCATATCAAAACCTTATTGGCGCAAGCATGAGGATGAACAATGAATAAATCGATACAAATTTCAATTTTAGTTGTGCTGAGTTTGATTTGGCTGGCACAGCTGCCTTATATGCCTGTTGCATTGTCTATTTTATTCCTCATGAATATAGTGGCTCTGACACTCTATTATGACAAAACCAATAAGCATCAAGTCTATAATCTGCCTCGATTCTTTGCACAAACCCCAAAATTAGTTTTTGCACTTTTAGCCTTAGTCATCATTTACTTTGATTCCCGTACTTTTTTAGGCGTAGAAGCAGGTACAGCGGTTCTCTCCACATTTTTATTTGCGAAAGCACTGGAAACCAAATCAAAGCGTGACTTTATTATTCTGTTTAACTTTGCTTTGTTCGTCAGTGCCAGTTTATTTTTACACAGCCAAGCCTTTTGGATGGCACTGTTAGTTTTATGTTGTTTAATCAGCTGTTTGGTTGGCCTGTATCGTGTACAAATTGCCAATTTTGAAATAGAGCAACCGATTTTTCAGTCACTTAAAAGTGATTCATTGCATATTCTTAAATTTATTGCTTTGGCACTGCCATTCTTTGTTTTACTGTTTATGTTTTTCCCGCGTTTGCCACCACTTTGGCAAATCCCCATTCCCAATAACAAAGCGGTAACGGGATTAAGTGATCGCATGTCACCGGGTGATATTGCTGAGCTTTCACAGTCAAGTGCATTGGCATTTCGGGTTATTGGCAATATGAAGCAATTGCCAAATCGTAATGAGCTGTATTGGCGAGCGATGGTGCTTGATGGTTATGATGGTACAACGTGGACAAGTGAGTTTGCCAATAAACAGGTAAAAGCTTATTCCAATATCGTAGGGCAGATTGATGGATTTCATTATCAATATCTTGCCAGTGATCCAAGTCAGCAATGGATTACCGGTTTGGAAAAGTCCATTCCAATAGAACTACGTTTTGAGTTACACCAAGATTGGTCGATTACACCTAAGCGACTGGTACAGCGTACCCAGCCAATTGAATTGCAGTGGGTGGGGAGTCAGGTTAGAGATATTCAGGATGCACATTTTGAACAGATGATGCTGAAAAATAATCTCAGTTATCCGAAAAAGAATGATCTACAGGCCCAGAAGTTTGCTTTAAATCTATATCAGCAGAGCCAGTCTAATCCTGAAGCTTATATTCAGAATGTATTGAACTGGTACAAGAAAGAAAAGTTTGTTTATACACTTGCACCTGGAAGGTTGGGGAATAACCGCGTTGATGAGTTCTTGTTTCAATCTCGGCAGGGGTTTTGTGAACATTATGCCTCAAGCTTTGTCTTGCTGATGCGTTATGTTGGAATTCCAGCGCGTGTAGTCACAGGCTACCAAGGTGGTGAGCTGTCTCCTGATGGTCAAAGTTGGGAAGTACGCCAGTTAGATGCACATGCTTGGGCTGAGGTTTATCAACACGGGCAATGGCAACGCATTGATCCAACGGCCATCATTGCACCAATGCGTATAGATCGTGGTATGCAAAATGTGATGAATGACGATCGTTCGATTTTTGGTGATGCGGGTTATTCAAATTTGCGTTTTCAGCATTCATCACTGCTTAGAACGCTGCGTGTTTGGAGTGACTATGCTAGTTTTCAATGGCAGAGTAAGGTTGTCGGTTACGATGCAGAGAAGCAAAGTGGCTGGATGAAGAAGCTTGGCTTAACATCGGCTTATAGTTATGGTTTGGTTTTAATTTTTGGAATTCTTGGATTACTGTTGATCTATTGGGGCGTGACGAAATTTTGGCGCATTCGTCAAATATCAGCGCTTGAGCGAATCATTGCTCAATTTAATCATCAATTATCTGAAGTTGATCAAAAAGCTGAATCAGAAACCTTTCAACAATGGATGCAGCGTTTAGCCTTGCGGACTGAACAAAAACATCTGTTTGAGCAAGCGAATCAGATTTTTCAAAAAATTGTCTATTTAGGTAATGAAAATCAACAGGATATTCAAAATATCAAGAAATTGCTTAAAGAGTGTGCGAATGCATTAAAAGTAAAGAAATAAGGCTTGTCATCTTATTAAAAAATGAATAATATTCTCAGCACTTCAGGTGTATAGCTCAGTTGGTTAGAGCGCTACGTTGACATCGTAGAGGTCTCCAGTTCGAGTCTGGATATACCTACCAAGATTTTTAAAGACTTATAAGCGATTCAAAAGCTTATAGGTCTTTTTTTGTGCTTTTATTGCATCTCTATTATTCGTGAATTCAGAAAAATTGCAGAAACTGGCGGTATATTCAACATGTTTGCGATAAGTTAGCAACAAAAATAAAAATATAGCGACTATGTGGCAATTTTGGGCGTATTCAACTCAAGTATAAACATCTTCGTGATGCTGGAACAGGAGATACCTTAGAAGAATGTATTATTGTTAGGACTCATAGCATACACATGCGACTTTAAATCAGGTTCTACTGTATTGAATTTAATACAGATTAAAATCTATTCACGTTATTGATATATTACTCAATAATCTTTCCAGCTTAGCTTAAATTTATCTTAAATATAGAAAGAAACATTTACATTTAATTATTAAATTACATTTTTAAAAAAATCATAATAAAAAAAAGAAATAAAAATGAGTTATAGTCTAAATGATTTTAAATTGCAGGAATCACACTATTGAGTATTCATGAAATAGTACTTCAAGATGATAAATTTCATTTACATAAACTTGTCAAAGTTAAAGATAGTATTTATGACCCAGTCAAAAAAGATGAATCTACTTTGTGGTTTTGGATTTACTCAGATACATCTGAATTTTTTTACTTTGAATTATGGGATGAACTTGATCATGCAAAAATAAACGAAAATATTAATTATAAAAGTTATAAATTTAAAGTAGTTAGTATTAATAATAACAATAAAATGAATTACTCATAAAACTTAATTATATTATAGATAAATAATTTTCATAATAATTTAAAACATGAACCTAATATAAAAAACGATTTAATTTTATCTATTTAGGGATAGTAACAATACATCTCTATAGGTATAGGAAATTAAAAGTGAAAACTTAACAGCGGCCATCAATACATTCATTAACCCGATTTGGTTTCTATTGTCGCTGGAAAACTTGTTACGCTTTTTAAATTAGTAAAAGCATCTATATCTGGTGAATCAGAGCAACTGGGTGCGAGTCAATCGGTCAAACTTTGAAATTCTTTAAAAGAGAGGGTCCATAACCCTCTCTTTTGATATTTAAAGAAAAGAGGAAATTCCTCGCTGATTTAAACCGACCTTTTTACGCACTCGAGTTTGCTTTTCTTTCAAAAGCTCATTTAATAAGCTATTTAAATGAGCTTTATTGAGGGCAGCTGGCGTAAATGAGTCATATCCAAGCTGATTAAAAAATAAATCAACTTTTGAGGACTTTTGCACGTATTTCATTGACCAGTTTTTAAAACTAATTTTGTCAATACCCATGATTTCAAATTCAATAATGCTATTATGCCTAGCGTCATTTTTTATACTTTGAAATAACGCTTGAACTATAGACTTTTCACCTTCAAGACATTGAAAAAAATGATTATTGGCATAATATAGAACGCCAAAAATTTTATTTTTCCCATTAAAATCACGCGCAGTATTTAAGATAGCATTTAAATCTTCAATAAGGTCATTGGCTAATTCATTTCGAGTACTCGCATAGCACAATCGAATTAGCATACATCTTTCCTCAAGTTGCGTAGATTCGCATAAAAAACCTTATTCATTGATATCAAAATTATATGGCTCAATAGCGTATTCCCCAGCCAAAAGGTCGATAAAAGAAGGGATCGTCTCGCTAGAAAGAAGAAATGGATTGAAATCATCACGATGATTTTCTAGGAAAAAGTCACCTAGTCTTTTATTGACAGGGGCAAATTTCATATTCCAATGCTTAAACAAACCTATGTCACATTTTTCGTAATATAAAATCTCACAATTTTGATGACGTTGATCTTTTAAAATTTGATTATAGAACAGATCATCAACCTTACTTTTATGACCTTCAAGACATTGAACAAAATATCCATGTCCATAGTAAAGAACACCTGTGATTTCATTGCGAGAGTTGAAATCAACAGCTGTGTTAAGAATATCTATCAAATCGTTCTTAAGATTTGGATGAGTACTCGTAGCTTTACTTGCATATAAAACTCTTACAAATTCCATTAGAAGGCTTCCACGATAAATAATTACTTCGAACTAGTGCTAACGCTTTAATTTTATTAATAAGCTTTATGTATTCACATAGAAAGATTAGTAACGATGACTACAATACATTGATAATTAATCAAAAGCTAACAAATCGTACCAATGGGGCGAAACAGGAAATGTAAAGTTTTTTTAACACTGTTTGAGTGTTTTGTTACTTTACAAAATAAATTTAGCATATTGTTAAAATTAACTAATTGAAAATAATAAATTTAATCAATATATTTTGAGTTTAAGGTGGTTAAAAAACGTACAAATGTACGAAATTTCTCACAGTCATGTAAGCCATGGATTATTTTGCTAAATTTCATATTATTTATACTGCCTAGATACACCACAAGTGCTCATCATTATTATAAATCTGAATATTAATTTAAGGTGATTGTCGCTAACGCTTAAATTAAAATAATTCGTTATAAAAATGATGTGTTGAATAAAAAGTGTTGTGTATTTGGGGAGTCTTCCCCCTTAGTCGGACAACTAAGGGGGGAGCATTTTTATAAATATGAAATGAGAGGGGATGAAATGCAAATTTTAAAAAATATTGTTATTTTTATTGTCTCTGTTTTAAGTATTTCATTGCTTATTATTATTTTTGATCAATGGGGGATGAATAAAAAACTCAACTTGTTTTTATCAGCTTTATTGTATGGGGTATTCATCACAATTTATTTGCAAAAGGTATTCCTAAGTCTATCTTACTTCTTAGGATTCTATAGCCTTTTATTCATGATAAGTTACTCGGTTGAAGTCATCGTCATGCTTTTTATTTCTTGCTCTGTTTTATTGATTATAAAAATGATTATGCCGAAATTAAAGGATACACGTGTCGATCGATTTTTTATTCTTAATAAATTATATAAAAAGTAAGTTTTAATGATTACTTTTTTATTTTTTAATTTTAAGTTGATCTTAATTGGTGAGTTTAAGTGTTGGGTGTTATTTTGAGTTGTAAATATTATAAACTAGAACATTTTAATCACATAAAATAACACTTGAATTAAAATATTAATTTATAGTGTTGTTTTAAATCAAAATATATTTTCGGGAGTACTATAGTATGTTTCGTTGGGCGATTATCTTTGCTGTAATAGCACTTATAGCGAGTCTTTTAGGATTTGGTGGTGTAGCAGGTCTTTCAAAAGATTTTGCAGTTATTTTATTAGTAGTAGCTGTTATCCTTACTGTGATTGGTTTTATTTCTCGTGGAAAGGCATAGTCACTATAAACCATCTAACGATAGAATTTAATCATTCTATCGTTAGATATACTGAATTTGAAAGTACTTAAATCATTTAAATAAATTTGAACTGAGCACATTATGAAAAATATTAACTACGATTTTGTTTTAGAACAAATTTATAATTTTTTACTTTTAAGACCTGAGTTTAATAGTAAAACAAATTTTGAGAAGATCGCTGAATATTTCAGAGCTTTAAATGAGGGCACAGATGATGAGTTCAATTTTGAGAAACCAAACAAAATCTCGGGTAAATTTGGCAATAAAAAAAATATAGTAATAGTCAATGCACCTGAAATAAATAATAAAAATAAATTTTTGGAATGGGTTGATCGGCAAATAAATCTATAAGATTTTTTGATTAAGGGTATTTATATGCATCATAGACATAAGCGAAAAAATGCAGCATTGATTTCAGAATGGTCAACTGATCAAGACTGCTATTTGATTGAAAATAGTTCATTACCTATTGAAATATTAAAAGATTCTTTATCATTCTCTGAAGAAGAAATACTTGAGAGAAAGATGCTGCTAGGATTAGTTCGCCAGCAACGACAAATGATGAGGAGCAGTTGAATCAAATATTCTAAGCTTCCCAATTCATTTTTATAATTTTAGCCTTAATTTAATCGGTCTAAAGTGATTAAGAGTAACCTCATAAAATAACTTAACTAATCAAAACTACATCCTGAATATAAGATGCTACACTCATGGTAGTTTTTAAAGATGCAAAAATTTAGGGCTGTGTGTTTAGCTACTGGAAGTGAATAATCATAACGTTTTTCTGTTTCTTGACCACCTTTAATGGGGGAAGCTAAGGCAACTCAGCCATCTTAGTTAAAATAAGGCATAAACTTTATTCAAGTGGAAGCCAGATACTAAAATCATTATACTTAAAATAAATACCTATACATGAGAGGTATTAAAAAGTGACAATGTTTACATGATTTTGACAGAAAATAAACTTAACTAATGATTTATAATAAAACTATTTAGGTGATAATGGATTATCAATCTTAATCTATAAATTGTTAATTATTTCATGTGTAAATTATTTATAAAATTTTAAAGATTATAAGTTTTATATTTAATGGTTTATAAAACTATTTGATTAAGATTTTTGAATTATCTTAAATAAGTGAGGAACGATTATGAAGATTGCTTTAATTGGTGCAACAGGTATGGCGGGTTCACGTATTTTAGAAGAGCTTGTTTCACGTGGTCATTACGTTAAAGCCATCGCACGTAATACACATAAAGTACCAGATACAGAGCGTGTCTTATCCGTAGATGTGGACTTAAATGATCATGAAGCGCTTGTAGAAGCTCTAAAAGGGCAAGATGTTGTGATAAGTGCTGTTCCTTTTCATGGCTTAGACGCGAATGCATTGATCAACACAATTCGGGATTCTAAAGTTAAGCGTTATTTGGTTGTTGGTGGTGCTGGTGGACTGACTATTCCCAACAAAAATGTACGCTTATTGGATACAGATGACTTTCCTGCTGCGTATAAACCTGAAGCAGAAGCTGCTGTAAATTTTCTTGAAAAACTTAAACAAGTCGATGATATTGAATGGACTTTTATATCACCTTCGGCAGAGTTTGGTCCAGGTAAACGTACTGGAGAATTTCGTTTAGGCAAAGATGAACTTATAATTGGTAAAGATGGCAGTAAAATTTCAGCTGAAGATTTTGCGATAGCATTATCTGATGAAATTGAAAATAACAACCATATTAATCAACGTTTTACTGTTGGATACTAAGAAGAAGTGTATAAGAGCCCTCATTTGAGGGTTTTTTTCTATAAAAATTAAATTGATGATTTTAGCATTTCCTAAACTTATTTGTACTTATAAGTATCTTATTTTAAATATTTTGGTCGTTGCTGTAGATCATTTTATTTATCTATATTGAATAAATATAACTGTATCATTTAAATGAATTAAGGATTGCAAATTTTAAAGATAGTGTTTAAAAGTTGAATGGACAATACATGTAATATTTTTATGATGATAAAACAGTTAATTATGGTTAATAAGCTGTCTGAAAAGTCATTATGGATTACATTAGTGGTCATAATTGATATAAATAAGACCAAAATTAAAATATAGAATTTGCTATTGATATATGGATTTGTCATGAAAAGCTCATTTTTGAATTGTTATACTATAACACTTTTATGTATAGACTTATATGTTAGAAATGTTATGAAACAAAAAGTATTAATTTAAAAAACTTTGAAAAATGTCTATCAGTTTCTTAGTTTAATCAGTATTTTTTATTTAAGTGTCTATTGGTTATAAGAATTTTAAGATAGTGTTATAATAGTCTCTAAAGGAGTCTTGTATAGAAAATAGATGAACGCATGATGATAAATGATTTATTGTCATTGGTTTTAAAATCACTATTCAGATTTTTCTAAATATTAATTGATTTAAATCAATAACATTTTTGATTTTGTTGTCATTTGAAGATAAATTATTTTTCGTGTTTTATTCATCAAACTTAGATTAGGTTGTACATAGATTAGGTCATACATGGACTGGCTCGTACTTGGATTAGTGCTGAGTAAAATGATATGAAGAGTTGCAACCATTGTAGATATGACTTTAAGTTTTATATTTTAGTCATCTGCATAAGTCCTTTTTAAGACCATAGATCAACATAAAATCCCCCTCATCCTAGCTTTCTTCCAAAGCGAGAAGGAACTTTCAATATCCATCTGATTCACTCAATATGATCATTTTTTGATTTATGAAAAATCTTTTTTAACAACTACAAGGGTACAAATATATTAGGAAATGTAAGAATAGAAGGGGAAAATAACTAAAAATTGTTTTTTTATTGGCATTAAATCTCAAAATAGTAGAAATTTCAAAAGAATAGTAGTTGATTTTCAACCTAAGATTGAATTAGTATATCTATAAAATACGATATAGCGAATCGTAACTTAAGCACCAATGTCTGGATAACTGGTCTTTCTGATAAGTTAAAGAGTATTTGATTGGGGAGATACGAGATTCTTTATCTGGTTATGACTAGTGATTTAGGAAAGAAGGGATATGCACAAATTTTCAAAAATTGAGCTGGTAACAAATCATTTAACTAAAACACTAGAGGATTATCTCAAATTAAAAATGAGCTGTGATGGGGTATATACACATACTACAAAAAAAGAAGATGAAAATTATAAAATTGAAGTTGTTATTGATCCACCAAGTGATGTTTTAGAAACCTTTAAGAATATAGCACATGATATTAAAGATTATTTAGATGCTATTGATTATAAAGGAAAATTTGAGTTTAAATTTATTGTGTAGCGATATATAAACTACATGCAATAAGTCATATTTTCATTGAACTAAACTTCGTGTGTTTTTTACTCATTTTTATGATTTATACCCACAAGACCAGCTCTTTGTGGGTATTTCTTACATCATTTTAAAATAAATGCCAATAACTACCAAGTTTCATATCCCATTCTTTGGGTTCAATAACCATTCTTCCAGCATTAGGTGTTAGGGTTATTTCACTGAAATAGATATTATTTTTTGATATCAAAAAATCTATTCGACTATAACCATATTTCAGGCAGAGCGTTTGTGATAACTTAATTAAGATGCTTAGCCGAGCTGGTTTTTTTAAATATGCAGGGCTATTGCTTTTTAAATCAACTGTAAATGGTTGGAGTGTCCACGAAGTATCGTAAATATTTGAATATTCATTTTTGAGACTATCTTGTACATCGACTTCGATAAATTTGGGTTGACCTTCAAAGCAATGGACTCTACATGTGGTAATGGTTAATTTAGTTTCTTGGTCAATCAATAATTCAACATATTGCTCAGCTAAAATTGATGGCTTAATATTTTTGTAATGCCATTCTCTTTTCCTGAAATACATATTTTGCTTTAAGTGATGCGTTAATTTGTTTTCCGCATTTCTTTGATCAAATTGGCACTTATCATTGCAGACGATTGCGCTGCCGCTATCATGATTGCATTTCAAAACAAATCTATCGGGTAGTCGACTAAAGTCAATTTCATTGAATGATTGGTATACACCGATCAATGGGACCAGATGAGAAGAACAAATTTTATTGCTGATCACTTCTCTTACAGCCAATTTATCAGCCAATAAGGTATGTAATGGATCTCTTTCAAAAATCATTCTTGCTGTAACTTTTTCATTAAAACTTTTGGGTTGATCAAAATTGGGAATATAGCCAAGTTTATTAATAAAACGTTTGGTTAAATATTGCTTATCTGAGACAAAATATGCTCTTATAACTTTTGCAAAATAGGTGAGATTGTCAATCATTTATCAAAACCCAATTAATGATCGTATAAGTATAAATAACCAAAGCTTAAAAAATTTTTAAAAAGCCAATGACTTTATGTATGAGTATTATAGTAATAGGCTTATTACTTTGAATATTTCATACTTACTTTCACTTACGGGGTGATTGGAAAATCTTATTAGGCTACGTTTTTGAATTATAAATTATTATATTTAATCAATATGTTGAATCCAGTTTTTATATGTGTGATATGACATATTTGAATCAAGCGCGTGGTTATTGTAATCCATGAAAATTTAAGCTTTAGATCGCTTAGGCCGACAATCCTTAGGTGATTTGCTAAGGATTTAAGCAGTCTGTTACATAAAATTTACGATACATATATGAAGCTTTACCAAAAGGTAAAATATTTTCTTGAATCTTAATATGAATTGTGTAAAATTTAACCAGTGAAGAAGGTTGTGCTTTTCACTTTGACTTGGTATTTAAGTCTTTAATAAACCCACCTATTTTTAGGTGGGTTTATTAATTTTATCCTGATCAATAAATGATAGGTATCTGGCTTCTATCTAAAAGCATAAAAATGATTTAAAAAATGAATAGTTAAGCTTTATTTAAAGAATATTGAGGATTTAATGTGATTTTAAGCACACTTTTAATAAATATGAATGAATTCATATTTGAAATAGCTACTGTAAACGGATGTTCTGCTTTCTAACTTAACATCATTATAGTTCAAATAATGTACTATTTGATCCAATGAAGTGGTCTATTATTGTTTTGCTTAAAATTTATACGAAGGTATGGGTTGTTTATTTATAGATTTGATGTAAATTCAGAACAACATCTTTAAAATTAATTCTTATGAATATTTGTATAGGCGGTCCCTGGCATGGAAGTAAGTTGTTAGGAAATGATAATAAAAAGTCTTTTAAAGTAAAAGGCAAATTACCTAATTCAACAACAAACTATTTTAAAAGAAAGATTCAGTTTAAAAACGTATTTTATATTTTTTGGGTATCTGATGAACTGATGTTATTAGATGAGAATGAAATTATTAAAAATTTTTTACTTAAAAAATTAAATATTATTGTTTAAATAAACTTCATATAAATGAAAGATGCTAAGGCGTCTTTTTTTTATATTTTTGCATTTTGCCTTGCAGCATTTCGGTTACAGTGAAATGGTGATCATTTTGGATAATCCATGATTTTTTTATTTTGATTGTTTGATAATTTATTTTAACAAATGGTAAAAAATATATTTTAAGTTGCTTAAATTGTTTGATATTTTACATAATTTATTGTATAAAAAAGAAACAACAATAAAATGAGGGTGAAATCATGATAGACAAATCAATAAACATCGTTTTTTTCTTTTCCGTATTTATTGCCTTAACTTTACTGGTACACCTGTTGGGAAATGTACCAACAGGCGTATGGTTTCCAAAATAAAACTGCTCAATAGAAAAGCTCATCTTGAGATGGGCTTCTTACTTTATGGAGGGATTGATTTTGATCCAGTTATTAAAATGTATGTTTGGCTTTCATCGGGTGATTGATACGCATTATTGTAAAGACGGAGAGTTGGCGGTGTGTCATCATTGTCTAAAAGTTGTTAAAAAATAATCATATAAATGAAATGACATGGAATACATGATATTTCAATTTCTATACTCAATTCAAAGTTAAGCTGTTCATAATATTTTTTTACTTTGTGAGTGTGAGTTTTTAAATGCCAATACCTAAAATGAATGAGACTAAAATAGATTCCAATCAAGCGCCATATTTTTCAATTGAGCAGCTTAAAAGATTTTTGAAAACACAAATTAGATTAAAAGCCGATGAAGGAGAGTTATTTGTAAGTGAATACATCACTACAGATTTCGCACAACATGACATCGTTAATCTAGGTGAAGAATTTAAGAAAGCAGGCTATAAGGTGAGGATCAAAAATGCTGGTAAAGAAAAAATATTTTCTGTTTTTTGGAATTAAAGCACTGTGAGTTTTAATGTCTCCTGAAGGAAATAACCATAACTTTATTCCACCACCTAAACGAACCAAGTTTTACTTTTTGATAGGGTTTAATTTTTTAAATCAAGACAGCGCCAACGATGAAGATCATTTCAATAGTCTGTCTCGTTTAATTGTGGGTTGAATCATATGTCGAAAATAAGATACATATCAACAAGATCAATCTAAGACTCTGCATTTGCAGGATCAAATCAGTGAATTGATGTCAGCTATTGGCCGCGTAGAGGCAATATGGCATAGTTCTGCTATCGTGATCTAGTCAACTGAATAGCCCCTGAATTCACTGTGGAATTCTTATGCGAGGCTTATGGGAGAACAAAGTGAATAATTTAGAGAATCAAGATCTAGAACAGCAATCTCAACCAGAACAAAAAGATTCTAGCGTAATGAATGATATCGTGAATTCGATCAATCCTTTGGATGCCGTTGATCTGATCTTGGAAACAGGTCGGTTGATTGTGAATACGAGTAAAGATGTTGTTTCTGACATTACCAACAACATTGATATTGATATAAGTCTTTAAAATCAATTCGCAAATGCACCCATCAAAAGTTGGGGCTTTAATTTATATGATTGAACTTTTTGTATATGACATTCAAATCAATGATGAAAAAAATTCTCTTGGCATTTCTTATATTGAATTCGAAATTTAGCTTTGCTGATCCAATAAAACCAACTTTTCTTGAAGAAAAATTAGATATTAAAAAGTTTAAAAAAGAGCTAGATGATAAACATACATCTAAAATAAAAAAGTCGCTTTTTCTTGTAAAAAGAGAGCCAAAATTGGACCAGCCTAGATATAAAGCAGTGATGCTAAGAGTCGCTAAGGATAGGCAGGAGAATTCTTTTAAATATATGAAAATGATCAATTATGTAGACTGTGATAAAAATAAGACTTATACATATTTGTCATTTTATGATGAAAATGGCATTACACATGGTATTGGTTCATCTAATGACGATCTTGCAGGAGATAGTCCATTAAGAAAACAAGTCTGTATCATTGAATGATGGTGAATAGTTGAAAAAGTATGCTTATTTTATGATTTAAAATTGACACATTTCACGTTTTTTAGTAAAACTGTGATTGTTAATTCATTATAGTGAATAAACATACAATAATCCTTAATCAGCGCAAAATTAAGGGGAAGCCTCACAGTGATGTGAGGCTTTTTTATTCGAATAACTTATTCCAAAGCAGTGTTCGAAATCGCTCGTGAGTAGTTGTTTGTGACTTTGTTTAAAACTAATAGAGATGATGCTCAGCTTTAAAGCGTTCCAGATTCCGAAGTGCGTCTTGATAACGTGAGCGTACTTGACTGCTATTGCTACGAAGATCAGATAATTTCTTTTTATAGTCGTCGCGATCTTTGGCAGATAGATCTTTGCTGTCTAATTTTCCAAGATAGTAATCTAGATTGTTTTGTGAAGTATTAAATTCTGAATTCGCATGATAAAAGTTACTGGCCACTTGATAATAATGACGTAAGGATTCACGTTTCTCTGCAGGGCAAACTCTAAAATTACCACGACCTTCTAAAGCTTCATAAAAGATATTTTCAGGTTGACAGTAAGCCCCTAAACCTTTTAGGTAACCCATTTCATAAAGATTTTGACTAGGAATAATATTGGCTTTTTTACAAGAGGAATAGTATTTATCTATGTGGGATTTATTTCCAGCAGCGCCATCTTTTTCACCAACGTTAAACCAATTTGCAGTTTTACATTGTTCAACACTCATTGCAGCACAACCGGAAAGTAAAACCGTAAAAGTAGATAAAATTACTATAAGTTTCATGAAAAATTCTTCCAAACGATTTTTGACTTACTTTAAAAAAATGATTTTATCATGACAAGATCAATAATTTCCTGATCATTAATGCTTTATCACATGAAAAGTGCATCTAAAATTTGAGATAAAAAAGTGTTTTGTGATCTTGAGTGGCGGGTAAAACTTTTGGTTAAATCGTTTGAAATATTGTTTATGCGGTAATCTAAGTAGTAGAACAGTTTGTAACTTTAGTGTTTTAGCAACCCAATGGCACGTACCTGAGGGAAGTATATGCTGTAGAAAAACTATCTTTTCAGATTTTATCAAATCAACTTATACAAAAATATTCGGAACTTGTTATTTAATAATAGAAGAATTCAATTAAATCATATGTATAAAAGCATATGTGTAAAAAGGATTGTATTAACCTAATTAATTGATAATTTGTTTATTTTTAGTGATTAGGACGAGGAGCTTTGAAAATATATGTTATCTGTATTTTTTATTTTTAGATATTTTTCTTGAATTAATAATATAAATTATGTAGAAATACAAATATTAATTATTAGAAAAATTAATTAAAGGTAAAGAATGGCAACACCATATATAACAATTGGTTGTTCTACTACTGGTGGTGGGAAAGTTTTAACTGGTAATTCTGCATTTTTGGTTGAAGGAATTCCTATAGCCTGTGTAGGTGATAAAGCTTCTTATCTAAAGCATAAAGTTGTAGCGACAATAGTCACTGGTGATCCGCACATGAACGTTTTCGGGAAGTCTGCTGCAAGGGCAAATGATTTACTATCATGTGGTTGTAAATTACTACCTAAACAGAATTTAGTTGTTGGTGATAATGGTGGTGGCTTAGGCAGTTTTTCTAACTTTTTACCGAATAATAGTACAAAAAACGTTGAAGAAAGTTTTTTTAATAATAAGAGTGCTGATCATGATACTCAAATTCAATTTGAAACTGTAAAAGGAGAACCTTTTGCAAATATTAAATATGAATTAAAGCTAGCTGATGGGACTACGAGAAGTGGTATAACAGATGCGGCAGGGAAAACGGCAAGAATTGAAACTGTTGGATCTGTTAAAATAACGAAAGTTACATTCGATGGTGAGGAAGAAAATCCACTTATTCCAAAGAAAAGGAGTGAACTTGATTTTACGACAAATACCGAGGCTTTTGGGAGTTCATTAGAGACATGTATATTAGAGATTTCGAAAAGACCTTTAACAAAGGGCGAAGTCAGTATTGCAGAAAAAGTGTTTAAGGGAAGTGTCGATTATTCAAAAATATTTATTCATAATGAAGAATATCTTTGGTTAGGTCTACAACCAAATAATGCAGCAATGACACCTAATGGTCAAATGTACTATGCTATAGAAGTGTATGTGGATGATTATTCGGTTGATCCCAATTTTATGCATTTATTTATTCATGAAATGGGGCATGTTTGGCAATATCAATTAGGTTACTCTGTAAAAAGAAAAGGATTGCTTTTACATCCAAAAAGTCTTTGGGGATTATTATATAATCCATATGATTATAGTTTAGATGCTAGTCGAAAATTATGTGATTACAATATGGAACAGCAACCAGATATTATTGCTGATTATGCGATGTTATATATTTTTCAAATTGGAGTTTATGGTAAAAATTACCCTCAAAGTGCCTTCCTATTGACCTTGTCTGAGTTTCTAAAGGATCCTAGTGATGTTAGCAATCTTCCAAAGAAATAATCTAAGATTAGTTTTATTTACGTTTTTATTGAGCTAAACAGTTACAAGTAACGCAATCGCTGATCGGGTTGGTGATGGTCCTGTAATCGTGACTACAAAAAACAATAACTTATGTTTCGCAGTTGATAAATACAAGCCTAAAGGGTCAATCTTTCAGAGTAGAAGTATTGCCCGTAAAGGTTTAGCGTTACAAAGTATTGGTGTTTTGAAATACCAAGGTGATGCTATTTGGAGCATCTATGTGCCTACTCAAAATATAGGAAACGAATTCATTTTAAAATCAGAACAATGTTTGGAGTATGGCATTATTTTAAAAAACTATAAAACCTTTAAAGAAACTAAGAGTTTGTCTACAGGAAAATTTACTGTTGTTATTTCTGGGATCGACCTTCAAGAGAACAGAACTGCTAAATTCTTAACTTCATTTAATTTAAAAATAACGGATGGACAGTTAAATTTAATAGATTGATAATTTGTTCAGATTTTTCTAAAAATAGGATTTTTCATCTAACGCTATAAAAATAAAGTGGATTAAAGCAAGACTACAAATCCAAAACATAGACAATCATTGAGCTCAGTGCAGTGACGATTACACAGAAATTTATAGTTACTTATTTAATTTCATAAAACTTATATACTATGATTTTATAGTTAAATTTACATTGATCTTTAAAGTGGCTTAATTCTAATGTTTGGGAAGATCCTTTTTGCTGTATCGGTAGTCTTATCCATAGTTTTTTTGGTTCTAGGTTTAACGGAAGCTATTGTTGAGTTTATCGTTATTGGATGCCTTGGTTTTATCGCATCGGGTTTGGTTTTTAAACAAATGAAAATATCATTCAAGCAGAATGACGACTAATTTTGTGGTTTTAACCAAGAGTACTTTTGGCTAATTTTTATTGTCAAAAAATGCTATGCAATCATGGTGTTGGATTTAAAAATTAATTGGATATTTTTTAACTGTAATTATTTTCACAGATTTCTTATCTACGATTTACCTATGAAAAACAAAACAAACAAAAATTATAAAAGTTGCTAAAAGAAGAAGATCTAATTTTACTATAGGAATGTAAGTACGGAGTTAAAAAGTACAAAAGCTTGATAGAGCCCTCATTGGAGGGCTTTTGTGTGTCAAGGTGCTGAAAAACATTAAAAAAATCACATATTATTATAATAATATAATATTTTATTATCATTTTATGATATTTTTATGTTGTTATATAGCGTTATAAATCATCTTATATTGAATAAAAGGGGTAAAAAATAATGGCTAAAATTAACTTAAATCCATTGGCTGAGATTGATGGCTTCACAGCAGCAGCACTTGTAGACTATACAAGCGGATTATCACTTGCCGCTCAAGGAACGGGGATCGATTTAGAGCTTGCTGCTGCTGGAAATACGGAAGTTTTAAGAGCAAAAATTAAAACAGCAAAAGCCCTAGATTTGAAAGATACGATTGATGATGTTTTAATCACACTCGGGAAGCAGTACCATTTATTACGTCCACTTGAAAAGAATAGCGATTTATTTTTATATCTGGTATTGGACCGCCAAAAATCGAACTTAGCGATGGCAAGACATGAACTTCGAATTTTTGAAAAAGAGTTAGATTTTTCTTAAAAGCAGCAATTGGCTATTATATTGGATACGATGTAATAGCCATTTTAAATCATCAATACTAATAAAATAGAATGCATATTTAGCATATAAATATAGCCCGAATATAGGCTATATAAAGATGTTAAAACTTGAGTGAAATAGTCGACTTAAGTCTATGAATGTAAAGTTATAAATATGAATACCATAAAATAAAAAAATATCATTGAAAATCTCATAAATGTTATTAGAATTCTATTTCTAAATAAATTAAGAGATTGGGGATATGGAAAATAAAACAGCAAGATTAACTATTTTGATAGACCCGAATAAAAAGGAAGCTTTTGAAGAATTGTGCAACCGTCAGGATCTAAAGCCTTCACAAGTGGTTCGCCAACTGATTCGTGAGTATTTAGAAAAGCATGGTGTTGATTACGCGACTAAACCGACTTTACCAAAAAAGTAATATTTAAATTATCAATTTTATCAAGAAATGGGACTGTGCTTTTTAGGGGGAAAAGAGGGTCTTATTTATCTTGAATCAGAAAAATTCGAGTAAGATTGATCAAAAATGTTGTACTAATTATTGATGACTTTGATATTTATAAATTTTTAATATATTTGATTCTATAAAGCTGACCAATTTGAGCTTGATGATATTGAGTAAAATAAGCAAAAGAGAGCTTACAAGCAGTTTTATGGCTTGTAAGCTCTCTTTTTTTGAAAAGAAAGTCTAGAAACAATATGATAAATAGATTTTTTTTAAATTTATTTTTGACAAAACTTCAGCTTAGTTTTGACTTTTATAGCGTTGTTTTTCATATGATTATGATTGAGTATTTCTCTGTTAATTGACTATAAATTAAAATTAAATAAATGATAATTATTATTATTAGCAATTGCATTTGATGTTTTGCTCAAATACAATGCGCAACAATTCTTTCACAATTCCTCCTTAATTTGAGTTGCGTATTAACATGAATAAACAATTAAGATTTCAAACGCTGTCAATTTCCATACTCACAGCAATGTCAATTTCAGCATTTGCAAAAGATTCTTCTGAAGATGCGACAAAGTTAAAAACAATTGTGGTGACTGCGAGTAGTCAGGCTGTAGATGTTAAAGAAGCACCAGCAAGTATTAGTGTTATTACAAGTGACGATATTGAAAAACAACCTGTCGGAAGTCTTGGAGAGTTATTAAGTAAAGTCCCCGGGGTAACGGGTGGAATTAGTCCTTCGAAGGAAGGTTCTAAGATTAAATTACGTGGTTTACCAGACAATTACACATTGATTTTAGTTGATGGCAAACGCATCGGGTCTTCAAGAGATGTCAGTTATCGTCCAAATTTAGGTCGTCAGGATTTAAACTGGATTACACCCGACATGATTGAGAGAATTGAAGTTGTTCGTGGTCCAATGTCTTCCTTATATGGCTCAGATGCCATGGGTGGTGTAATTAATATTATTACAAAGAAAATCCCCAGTGTTTGGGGAGGTAATGTCACTTTAAATTATATTCAGCCCACGACTTCTTCAGATTTAGGTACGTCTTTACAAACAGGTGTTATGGCCGCTGGCCCATTAACTGATACCTTAGGTCTGCGCTTGACAGCAGGGATGACAGAACGAGAGGCAGATAAAAAATATAAAGCAGGAAATGGGACTACAGGTTCTCAAGATCAAAACTACAATGCGATGTTGCACTATCAGCCAACAGATAAACAGTCACTCAGTTTTGAAGCAGGACACAGTATTCAAAAGAATGAAAAAGGTTCTCAAATTAACGCCACAACAGGTGCTGAACAGGAGACCAGTTGGGGCGCAAATAAATTAGAACATAATACATATAGCATATCGCATGAAGCTGAATGGGAGATTGGTAAATCCAAATTAAATGCTTATTACAATGATTATGACTCGAGTATAGGTGAGGTTACGAGCAAATCAAATGAAATGATTGTTGAAGGTAGTTTAACTATGCCATTTGAGGCAATGTTTAAGCAGGTCTTAACTGTCGGAGGCCAATGGAAAAAACAAGAATTAACCAATACTGACACGATTGGGACTCTACCAGGCGGGAGTTGGGATGGACAAGGATATAATAATCCTAAGGTAGATAATAAGAGCTGGGCATTATTTCTTGAAGACAATATTTCACTGCTTGATAATTTGACATTAACAGTAGGGAATCGTTTAGATCATGACGATAAATATGGTGCACATCATAGTCCACGAGGTTATTTAGTGTATAGTCCCACAGATGATTTGGTAATTAAAGGCGGGATCTCAAAAGGTTTTCGTGCACCAACAGTGAAAGAATCATCCCCTGGTGGGGCAACTGAATCTGGTGGGAATGGTTGTAATGGGCTAAGAGGTAGAACTTGGTATGATGAGAATAAACAACCACATGAATATACGGGTGGTAGTTGTTTTATGACAGGTAATCCTAACCTTAAACCAGAAGAAAGCACAAACTATGAAATTGGAGTAAATTATACTGGTTTTGGTACAGACCTAGGTTTGACGTTTTTCCATACAGATTTTAAAAATAAAATTGATTACTCCCCATTAGGTTATTATTACGGTACTTGGTTTACTCGCAATGAGAATATTCAAAAAGCAGTAACGCGTGGTATAGAAATGGTTGTAAATTTCCCGATTTTAGACAATCTAAAATGGAATAATAATGCAACGTATTTCTTAAAAGCAAAAAATGAAGATACTGGTGCAACTTTACTAACCACTTCAAAATTAACGGTAAATTCAGCTCTAAATTGGCAGCCAACAGATCCACTCAATGTGGAGTTGTCTGCGCAATATTTAGGTAAGCAATATTTGACCGATAAAGGTGCTACTCCTACGATGCAGAAACCACATACGATTGTAAATCTAGCAAGTAATTATCAAGTGAATGATAAATTGACTGTACGTGGTGGCTTTACTAACCTATTTGATAAAAAGCTGTCAAATGGTGGAGATAACTATTTGGTAGAACGTCAAAAAGTATTTGTAGGCGCAACCTTTAAATTTTAATCAAGTATACTGAAGTGAAAACTTACTTCAGTAATAAATCATGCGTTATAAAAACCATCTTCGGATGGTTTTTTTGTTATGTGTTTTTATTAGCAAAAGTGATTTTATTTCGATGAGTTAAGTGCTGTATATAAAATAGTAAAGCAATGATTTTCTTGATTTAAGCATTTTTATCCGCACCAAAATTTCCCCCAATATTTTTCGATAATTTTATAGTTTAATAAAATCAATAGGTTATATGTGCTTTAAAAACTTTGGGTATTTTATGGTTTTTATATTTAACTGGCTGTTATCATAGCGTTTTTTGATTTAAAATTATAGTTCACTGCCATATAGGCAGCTTAGAAAGTGTGGGAACTTGGCGGAGTGGAAGCCGCTAAGTTCACTGCCATATAGGCAGCTTAGAAAACGTACAAAATTGCCTAGAGCGATGTATAAGAGTTCACTGCCATATAGGCAGCTTAGAAATTGAACAATGCATAAATAATGTAGAGCTTAGTGTTCACTGCCATATAGGCAGCTTAGAAAATGAAATAACAATAAAAAAGCGTAATCAACGAGTTCACTGCCATATAGGCAGCTTAGAAAATGGAAAAAATTCATTCTTATAGGTGGTTTAGGTTCACTGCCATATAGGCAGCTTAGAAATGCTGTATTGATCACTTTAAAAAACCTAAAATGTTCACTGCCATATAGGCAGCTTAGAAAGAAGTTCACTTGAATTCGGTAGCGAGTTTAATGTTCACTGCCATATAGGCAGCTTAGAAAACTATCCCATCTACAACGTGTCCAATCCAGTCGTTCACTGCCATATAGGCAGCTTAGAAAGCTAGGCATTGGCAACATACCTAAAGTATAAAGTTCACTGCCATATAGGCAGCTTAGAAAGCACACAGGCAGGATTGATTGCAGAAGTTACAGTTCACTGCCATATAGGCAGCTTAGAAATAGAGCAAAGGGAACAGCAATTTCAATTTGGTGTTCACTGCCATATAGGCAGCTTAGAAAAAATGGATCGTCTTTAGCATCTCGTTTGGATAGTTCACTGCCATATAGGCAGCTTAGAAATTATAAAGGTGATTTGACTAGATTGGTGGTTTGTTCACTGCCATATAGGCAGCTTAGAAAAAAAAGAATGACTCATATCTTGTGAGAATATTGTTCACTGCCATATAGGCAGCTTAGAAAAGCTTAAACATACGCGGACGTACGACACGATCGTTCACTGCCATATAGGCAGCTTAGAAAAAACCCACAAATCAAGCAAGCGATGTCATAGCGTTCACTGCCATATAGGCAGCTTAGAAACTTTACGTCTTCAACTTCTTCGCTTCTGATTTTGTTCACTGCCATATAGGCAGCTTAGAAATTGTAGTCGAATAAATGGCACATTAAAGATGTGTTCACTGCCATATAGGCAGCTTAGAAAATTGTTAGATTTCAACCAACTATCACTTAATGCGTTCACTGCCATATAGGCAGCTTAGAAATCTAACGGGGTCGCGTGTACGCAGCTGCGACAGTTCACTGCCATATAGGCAGCTTAGAAAAATTGAAGCCAGCCCATCACCTATTAAAAGGCGTTCACTGCCATATAGCTAGTTTAACAATCAACGGAAAAACAATAGATGAGGTTTACTACTAGACCAGCAGAGGAGTTAATTTTAGTTATATTGATAACATTTGAATTTGTAGAGAAAATCACCTTTAAGCTAACTTTCTCTACATCTAACTCATTGGTTGATTTTAAGCTAAATCAATAAAGGTCTTTCATAAATCAAAAAATGATCATGTAGAGTGAATCATATTGGTATTGAAAGTTCCTTCTCCCACTGGGAGAAGGCTAGGATGAGGGGGATTTTATCTCAATCTATGTTTTAAAATAGGCTTATAAAAGAAATCTAATGTTTAACTAATTATAAATAGACTTCAGAATTACCAATCGTATTTTAACCCCACTCTAAAATTAATCGGTGTACCGTAGTAGCTATTACCTGTTGTTAAATAATACTTTTTATCAAAAAGATTATTTATATTGAGATTGGCTGTTAATTTATTGTTTATTTTATAACGTGCCATTAAATCAACAACACTGTATTCACTCTGGGTAAATTTCTGATCTGCTGATTGAATTTCACTTTGCCAACGAATACCTCCGCCAACGGTTATTGCTTCATTAAGATAAGGAAGTTTATAGGTTGTATAAAGTTTGGCAGTATTACTTGGAATATTAGAGTTTAATAGCTTGCTATTACGGTCTCGGCTTAAATTTCGGGCAAAGCTTGAGGAGATTTGCCAAGCATCTGTGAGTTTTCCTGTGGCTTCTAATTCAATACCGCGACTCTTGGTTCCAGATTCTGCTATATATGCTTGAGATCCATCAGGTGCTAAATGCGAGCCATCTGGCTGTTCAGGAATCGCGACCGCAAAATTATCTTCTTTATTTTCATAAATTGCTGCACTTAGATTAAGTTGATTGTCAAAAAAAGCACCTTTAATTCCAAGTTCTGTACTATTTCCCTCTAATGGGTCTATATAATCCCCAGTTCTTGTTTTTAGATCTTGTGGCGAAAATATATTTGTATAACTCGCATAAGCAGACCAATTGGGGGTGAGATCATAAACTAAGCCAAGATAAGGAATGAGTTTATTTTCTTCTTTTCGGGTTGTGACTGTAATTTTATTTTCTTTATAGTCATTATCTTCTTTTTTTAACTTCCAATTTTCTAAGCGTGATCCCAACAACAGTGCTAAATCATCACTTAATTTAAACCGAGCTGCGGTATAAAATGATGAACTTGTATTATTTTCTTTGGTCCATCCTATGGCAGGATTATTTGGACGTGCAGGCGTATTCCCATCCCATTTATATATATTATCAATATTTCCACTCCAACCATCAATCCACCAATTGGTAAAGTACGGCTGGCTATTTTCACTTCTGGTTAATGTTGAACCAAAGATCACATCATGGGTTTGATTAAATAAATCAAATGAGCCGTTTAAGCTGACATTAAACAAGTCTTGAATTGGTTTATAAGCCCAGTGAGTAGAATAAATCGAAACCCCACTACCAGTTTCTTTGTTGGGTGTTCCACCACTTGCATAGCCAACTAATTCATCTGAGTCCGTAATGATACGTGCTAATGAAGCCTTTAATTTCCAGTTATCATTAAATTGATGATTGACATCGGCAAAGAGTGAAGTGGTTGTTCGATCTGAGTAAGACCAACTGGGTGCTGCTGAATCTGATCGCGACCAGTTTGTTCGTGTCCCATCACTATAAAAAGCAGGCAAACCACCACGAGCTTGTCCAGTAATATAAATTTGTTGATAGCTTAAGCCTAGACTTGCTTGAGTCTTATCTGACAAATCAGTGTCAACAACCGCATAGGCCACTTTGCGTTCTTCATTGAAGCGGTCGATGTATGAGTCCGAGTTCTGATAAGCAACGACAGCACGTCCACGAAGCGTACCCGATTGATTAAGAGGTGTTGAGATATCGCCATCGAAACGGTATGAATCCCATGAGCTAAGATCTGTACTGATTGATGCTTTAAAATCTTGTAATGGTTTTTTCCGAACCATATTAATACTGGCGCTGGCGGAACCTGCACCAGTCATTAAACCTGTCGCACCTCGTACCACTTCAATTCTATCGAAAAGTGCAGTGTCTTGGCTTTGAAAAATAGAAGAGTAGGTACTTAGGAGTTTTACACCATCAAGTAAATAGCTATCTACACTTTTACCGCGTGAGTAAATTGGTGAAGAATCGGAACCTACATTTCCAGACTGGCTAACTGTTAATCCTGCAACTTGGTTTGCAACATCAGTCAGTTGTGTAAGGTTTTGATCTTGCATTCTTTGCTGGGTCATCACACTAACTGATTGCGGTGTTTCTTTTAGGCTGAGTGCTAAGCCTGTTGATGCGGTAGTAGCTTTAGCGGTATATAAACCAGAGCCTTCGGTTGTAAGGCTATTGGTATTATTGGCAGATACAGTGATGGTAGGAAGCTGAGTAGAGTTTTGTTCTTGGCCATCAGATGGATTCGGTGCTGCAAATACAGATCCATGTATTAAATAAATAGATCCGCCCCAAAGTGCAGTTCGAATTGCAATTGCTAATGCATGTTTGCTTTGATGTTCCTTCATTAGATTCTCGTATGAGTCATATTCATCTACTTAGTCGTTTTTATTTTAAAAAAAGCTCATTTTTTTATGATTTAAATGAGGGATATCGTTGGATGTAACAACAATAGCGAGCAGGCGCGAATAGGGAAGAGGGTTATAACTATTTGTATGATCAATAGATCGATGTCATGAAAGTTCGAGATGGATTTTTAAATATGTCTAATTGGCTTTATCTATTTATTTTTATTGAATCGTTTGTTTTATAAGTAAAAAGATTATGAGTTAAATGTTGTAGTATAAATACTGGAACAGGCTAAAAAAGCTTGTTTCATATCTCGTTTTACTGTGGCTTCAGAAATATTAAGTTTTTCACCGATTGCACGGTAAGTCATATCTTCCATTTGTGATAATAAAAAAACCTGTGCGACGCGTTCGGGTAGCTTTTCTAGCGTTTGTTGAACTTGATAGACACTTTCTCGAATACATATTTCATGTTCTACAGATGGATAGCCATCCTGTGGTGTATGTATTAGTGCATCTAGATATAAGTGTTCAACTTGTTGGTGGCGCCAATGATCAATAATCACATGTTTCGCAATTCCCAATAACCATGCTTTGGGTTCTTTAATATTTTCAAAACAGTAGTTACTTTTTAATGCACGATAAAAAACTTCCTGACTAAGATCTTCAGAGTGGTGATGGTTGTGAAGTTTATGTTTGAACCACAAAAGTAAAGTATTTTGATGGTCTTGATAAACATGATCAAACCATTGCTGCTTTTGTACGTTCAAATTCATAAGCGTTGCCTGTTATAAAAGCCAACAACATGGAGTTTATTGATTAAAGGGAGGTGTTGAAAATAATGATAGTGATAATGATTATTAAATGCAATAATAAGAATTACAAAATGCAACATGATAATTAGCGAGCTAAAAGACTATTTCTTCTTGATTATTAATGAGATGGGTGGTTAGTAATTGTGAAATTTCACATTATTATCTAATTGATAAATGATGAATAATATTGAAATTTCACTTTATTTATTTCGCAATTGTAAATTTTGATCGTTCTGCGACTGTATGAATAAGAGTTTTTATGAGTAAGCCATCTGTAAATGTAAACCCAAAAAAAAGTTTTATTGGCCGTAAGTTTAAATATTTAATTGGATTTATGCTGCTGATTATTTCCGGACTAGCAGGCTTCTATTGGAAAAAAACCTCATCCAAACCCGCAGAGGAATATAGCCAATGGAGTAAACCTGTACCCGTGCGAACTGTGCCAGTACAACGACAAGATTTACAGTTTGAAATCAAAGCAATTGGTACAGTCATTCCTACGCATACTGTGAATGTACAAAGTCAGGTTGCTGGGGTTTTACAGCAGATTTATTTTAAAGAAGGGCAAACCGTAAAAAAAGGTCAGCTCCTTGCACAAATTGATCCAGCACCGTTTCAGGTCGCACTTGCACAGGCTGAAGGAACACGGCAGCAGAATTTAGCACAGTTGCACAATGCTGAAACAGAGTTGCAGCGTTATCAATTATTGTTTAAACAAGATTCGATTGCGAAACAACAAGTAGAACAGCAACTGGCGCTGGTCAACCAGCTTAAAGGTCAAATACAGGCGAACAAGGCGCAAGTAGATGCTGCAAAACTACAGCTGTCTTATACTAAAATTTATGCACCTATTGATGGGCGGGTTGGATTTAGACAGAAAGATGCTGGCAACCTTATTCAAGCCAATGAAAGTGCTGGTTTAGTCAGTATTACTCAAGTTCATCCAATTTTTGTGCAATTTGCAGTAGCAGAAAACCATTTAGTAAATCTGCGTCAATCCTTAAAAAATGGCGATAAGGTGTTGGCAAGTGCTTGGGATAAAACAGAACAAAAACAACTTGCGCTAGGGCATGTACAAGCAATAGATAATCAGATTGATATCAGTACTGGAACTTTAAAAATAAAAGCAATTTTTACAAATCAGGATGATGCTTTATTTCCAAATCAGTTTGTCAATGTGCGTTTAAAGACACAAACCATTCAAAATGCAATCAGTATCCCGAGTGATGCTGTACAACATGGTGCAAAAGGCAGCTATGTTTATATCATCAATCCGCAAAACAAAGCCGAAATTCGCATGTTAAAACTGGGGATGACCTCCAATGGTCAAATTGAAGTTTTAGACGGATTAAAGGGTAGCGAAAAAGTAGTACTTGAAGGAATTGATCGTCTTTCGGAAGGCAAAGAAGTTCAAATTGTTGTAGAGAATCAACAGCCAATTTCTACGGCCAAGCCAACTGCTGGATAAATCATGAATATTTCACGGTTCTTTATTTTACGTCCAGTCGCAACCACATTATTGATGTTAGCACTGCTGTTGAGTGGTTTCTTGGTTTGGCGGTTGTTACCTGTCTCTGCCTTGCCACAGGTCGATTATCCAATTATTCAAGTCTATACTTTTCAACCTGGTGCCAATCCCGATACGGTACAACGCACAATCACCGCACCACTCGAACGAGAAATGGGCAAAATTGCTGGTTTAAAGCAAATGTCTTCCAGTAGTTCAGTGGGCGCATCCGTTATTACCTTGCAGTTTGAACTGAGCGCAGAACTTGGTGTCGTTGAACAAGAAGTACAGTCAGCACTCAGTACAGCCAGCAGTAAATTACCCAATGATCTACCAGCACCACCGGTTTACCGTAAAGTAAATCCTGCTGATGTTCCTGTGATTACCCTTGCTATCAGTTCAGAAACTTTACCTTTAACAACAGTCTACGACATGGTGGATACCCGAGTTGCACAAAAGCTTTCTCAGCTTTCAGGTGTCGGGATGGTCAGCCTCGCGGGTGGGCAACGTCCAGCAATACGCGTGCAAATGAATGCTGCGGCACTTGCCGCCTATAAAATGAGTGCTGAGGATGTGCGTTCTGCAATTGATTCTGCCAATGCAAATCAACCCAAAGGCAGCTTTGATGGACCATATCGCACCACCATGTTGGATGCCAATGATCAGATTCGTTCGATTGCAGATTATGAAAATCTAATTTTACGCTGGAACAATGGCGCACCGATACGTCTTAGAGATGTGGCAAAAGTCATAGAAGGGAGCGAAGATCGCTATATGGCGGCTTGGGCAGGCAGTCAAGCTGCAATCTTGGTTAATGTACAGCGCCAACCGAATGCTAATGTGATTCAAGTTGCAGATCAGATTAAGCAAATATTGCCTGAGCTACAAAAAAATCTGCCTGAAAATGTCAAAATTCGAGTGTTAACCGATCGAACTGAGAGTATTCGCAGCTCCATTGATGATGTGCAAAAAGAATTGGTTTTTGCCGTGTGCTTGGTGGTGATGGTGACTTTTTTATTTTTAAGAAATTTATCCGCTACGATTATTCCTAGTATTGCCGTACCACTGTCGATTATTGGTACTTTTGTCGTCATGTATTTTTTGGGATTCTCTGTTAATAACCTGACTTTAATGGCACTCACCATTGCGACAGGCTTTGTAGTCGATGATGCAATTGTAATGTTGGAAAATATTGCACGACATCGTGAGGCAGGAGAAAGCTTATTACAAGCCGCACTTAAAGGATCTAAAGAAATCGGCTTTACCTTAATTTCGCTGACGATTTCACTGATTGCAGTATTAATCCCATTACTGTTTATGGGGGATGTGGTTGGGCGACTGTTCCATGAATTTGCTGTCACTTTAGCAGCAGCAATCGCAATTTCATTGGTGGTGTCGCTTACATTGACGCCAATGATGTGCGCATATTTATTAAAAACTGCCAAACATTCAACTTCTCACAGTCGCTGGAGTCTAGACCGAATTATCCAGCAATACGGTAAAGCTTTACAGTGGGTTTTTCGGCATCAAGTACTGACTCTTGCGGTGATGTTGAGTACCGTCATTTTAGCGGGTCTGCTGTATTGGATGATTCCCAAAGGCTTTTTCCCTGTACAGGACAGTGGGGTCATACAGGTGGTGACTGAAGCGCCTGATGATATTTCATTCCAAGCTATGAGTGAGCGTCAACAAGCACTCGCGGGGCAGATCTTAAAAGATCCTGCTGTGGAAAGTTTGTCTTCATTTATTGGTATAGATGCCAATAATCCAAAACTGAGTAATGGACGTATTTTAATTAATCTAAAGCCGCATGCTGAAAGAGATCCTGTAGATCAAATTATGGCACGACTTAGAGGACAGTTCGCTCAAGTTGAAGGGATTGAAGGCTGGATGCAACCAGTACAAGAGCTAAGTATTGAAGATAAAATTAGTCGTACTCAATATCAACTGAGTATAAGTGCTGCTAAAACGACAGATTTAGCCGAATGGACCCCTATATTTGTTGATGCTTTACGACAACAACCTGAATTTGCCCAAGTCACCAGTGAAGAGGGGGGACAAGGCTTACAAGCATTTATTGATGTTAATCGAGATGCTGCAGCACGTTTAGGTTTAAACATTGAAGATATCAGTTTAGCTTTACAAAATTTATTTGCGCAGCGCCAGATTGCAACTTTATACACGCAATCTAATCAATATCGTATTGTTTTAGAACTTGACCCAACATTCACTCAAGGTATAGATGCTTTAGGACAAACCTATATTCACAATAAGCAAGGAGAACCGATATTACTCAGTTCCGTTGCCAATATTATGCAAAAACGCGTGCCTATTATTCTGCAACAGCAATCACAATTTCCAGCCAATGGGGTGTCTTTTAATCTTGCATCAGGGGTCGCGCTCGGGGATGCGATCAAAGCGATTGATCGCGTACAACAGCGTCTAAATCTACCAACAGAAGTCAAAGTCAAACTGCAAGGTGCAGCCGCTGCCTATGAGAACTCGCAACAACATACGTTCTGGTTGGTGATTGCAGCAATAGTGACCATGTACATTGTGTTAGGCATTCTGTACGAAAGTTTTATTCACCCGATAACCATTCTTTCTACCTTGCCATCTGCTGCAATTGGTGCTTTGTTGGCATTGTTTATGGTCAATCGGCCATTGGACATGATTGCCTTAATTGGGATCATTTTATTGATTGGTCTGGTCAAGAAAAATGGCATCATGATGGTGGATTTTGCTTTGGCTGCACAACGTCATGACGGATTGTCAGCACAGCAAGCGATTTATCAAGCCGCACTGATGCGTTTTCGCCCAATTTTAATGACCACACTTGCGGCACTGGTTGGGGCAATTCCATTGATGCTTGCGTCGGGTTCAGGGGCTGAATTACGTCAGCCTCTTGGGATCGTTATGGTCGGTGGTTTGATTTTAAGTCAAGTCCTCACGTTATTTACGACACCAGTGGTTTATTTATTTTTTGATCGTCTGCAATATTCATTGCAACATACCAATTCAGATTTATCTGTAGATGATTTACCCACAGATCATGATACGACAAGGAGAGAGTTTTGACTTTTCTCTCGACCTTTATTCACCGACCTGTTGCCAGTATTTTACTGGGAATCGCAATTGTATTATTGGGTATATTGGCCTATTTTCGCTTACCTGTAGCCGCTTTACCACAGGCAGATATTCCAACGATTGTGGTGCGAGCAAGTTTACCGGGTGCAAGTCCTGAAAGTATGTCTGCTACCGTGGCGACGCCGTTAGAGCGTGCCATGATGGGTGTTTCAGGGGTAAAAGCGATTAATTCTTCAAGTAACCAAAGCGCAACCCAAGTGGTTTTGCATTTTGATTTAAACACTGACATCAATGAAGCCGCCAGAGAGGTCCAAGCTGCAATCAATGCTGCGATGTCACAGCTGCCTTCTGGAATGCCAAGCCCTCCTGAATATTTCAAGATCAATCCAAGCCAGAGTCCAATTTTTTATTTGGCACTGAGTTCAGAACATCTTTCTGCGGGCAAACTCTATGAAATTGCCAGCAATCAGTTGCAGCCAAATCTTGCGCAAATTAATGGGGTTGGGGAAGTTGTCATTGACGGGGCATCTATGCCTGCTGTGCGAATTCAACTCAATCCAAATGCCTTGATTTCACAAGGGGTATCTTTGGAGCAAGTTCGGGAAGCGATTGTAAAAAGTAATACAGTACAAGCCTTAGGGGTAATTGAAACTGAACAGTTGCGTTGGCAAGTTGAGCTTCCAAGTCGTTTAAAAAAAGCGGATGATTTTGCCAATTTGAGCGTACATCAAAATGGTCAGACAGTTGTCTGTTTAAAAGATGTGGCTGAGGTACAGGATTCGGTTGAAAACCGTTATGTAAGTGGTTTTCACAATGGTAAACCCGCGGTCATTATCAAAATCAGCCGTCAGCCCAATGCAAATACCGTTGCCACAATTGAAAAGATCAAAGAAAAACTACCAGAGTTAAGCAGATTAATTCCAGCAGATTCACAACTGACCACAGTGATGGATGGATCGGAAATTATTCGGGCAGGCTTAAATGAGGCAAGGGATACTTTATTATTTTCCATGCTTTTGGTGATTATTGTGGTCGCTCTGATGTTAGGTCGTCTGCAAAGTGCTCTTGTACCAAGTATTGCTTTGCTGGTGACTTTGATTGGCGCATGCAGTCTGGTTTATCTCGCTGGATTTTCATTGAATAACTTGTCGATTATGGCGGTGATTGTTGCGATTGGACTTGTGGTTGATGATGCAATTGTGGTTTTGGAAAACATAGAACGTCATATAGAACAAGGTGAACAGCCTATACAAGCTGCCTTAAATAGTATTCGAGAAGTTGGTCTGACCTTGCTGGCAATGAATTTGGCTTTGGTGGTGATCTTTATTTCAGTGCTATTTATGGGTGGTGTGATCGAACGATTATTTAGGGAGTTTTCTTTAACACTGATTTTTATCATTATTTTATCTGTATTTGTCTCCCTAGTCCTTACGCCAAGCTTATCTGCACGCTGTTTAAAACCATTGGAGCGTTATCAACACCAGGCTTTATATCGCTATAGCCATCGCTTGATGCAGGGTTTGAGTCAACTCTATTTGCATTCACTGAAATGGATGATTAAACATGGTTATTTGGTCATTCTGCTATGGGGCGGTGCAATCGCTGCCTCTGTATATGTCTATCAAACATTACCCAAACGGGTGTTACCTGAGCAAGATACTGGACGGGTTGAAGCTTTTATTCGAGGGGATGATGGCTTCTCCTTTCAAATTATGCAGCCTAAAATCGCCACCTTTAGTGAAAGTGTATTAAAGGATCCCGCAGTCAAAGATGTGATCGGTACGTCTGGTGGTGCTGGCGGAATCACCAATTCTTTTTTAATGGTGAGTTTAAAACCCAAAGCAGAGCGAGATGGCAAATCTTCACATGAAATTGTAGACAGAATTAAAAAAAATGCCCCATGGCTGGCAGGTGCGATTTTTTCTGCACAAGTCAAACAGGAGCTAGAATTGGATGATCCATTTTCAAGTGGAAGTGGGCAAGATTATCTGTTGTTACTGCAATCTGATGATGTTGCGTTACTACGTCAGTGGGTGCCTAAAGTTGCTCAGGCAATGCAGAAGCTTCCAGAGTTAGAAGAAGTTGAAACTATGGGTGATGAAGGTGCTCAGCATGTGACTTTAGACATTGACCGTGAAGCAGCACGTCGTTTGGGTGTGGATATAGACAATATTTCAAGTGTACTCAATAACTCATTTTCGCAGCGCCAAATTTCGACTATTTATGATCAAACCCAACAGTTTTATGTGGTGATGGAAGTCGATAAACACTTTACTGAACATCCTGAAGCGCTGGCAAATGTACGCATTCCAAACCAACAAGGGATTGCTGTACCACTCAGTAATTTTGCCACATGGTCTTATGGTATTACCAATGATCGGGTTTATCGACGCAACCAATATGCTGCAATGGGGATTGGTTATGTGGTTAAACAAGGCTATAGCTATGAACAAGCGGATGCAGCTATTCGTAGTGTTTTACCCGAAGTGATGTTACCCAATGAAATTTTTATCATGACAGATAAAGATGTCGAGGCGGAAAGTTTGCAGGCTGGTTTATCGACCTCGTTACTTGTCTGTGTGGTGATCTTACTTATTTATATCGTTCTTGGGGTTACCTATGAAAGTCTGATTCATCCATTGACGATTTTATCGACAGTACCCGCAGTGGCTTTGGGGGCTTTGTTGACTTTATGGTTATTTAATTTCCAATTCACCTTAATTGCACTCTTGGGCATGTTTTTATTGATCGGAATTGTTGTAAAAAATGCCATTCTTTTAATTGATTTTACTTTATTAGAAAGAAGAGCAGGCAAGACTGCATATCAGGCTATTTTGTCTGCCGCAGCACTCCGTTTTCGTCCAATTCTGATGACCAATACCGCAGCGTTGCTGGGTGCAATTCCACTGGCACTTAGCTGGGGAGAAGGGGCAGAGCTACGTCAGCCTTTGGGTGTTGTCATTGTGGGTGGTTTAGCCTTGGGTCAATTATTGACGTTGTATACAACGCCTGTCTTGTATTTGGTGTTGGAAAAATGTGCTGAATCTTGTTTGAAATTGAAAAATAAATATGCACTTCATTGAGGTAAATAGGAAAATATAATGCAGAGTTTAATCGTTAAAAATGTCATGTGCCTTAGTGTGTTATTGATATTGACTGCATGCAATTCTACTGTTGTGTTGCATCCGCCTGAATATAAAGTGCCAGTCCTTCAAACGGATGATCATTATAAATATGCTGTTTTAAATTGGAAAAAAACCTCAAGCTTAGACGTCAATGCCAACACTTGGTGGGAAATCTATCAAGACCCTATTCTCAGTCAATTGATGCAACAATTGAATCAAGAAAATTTGAGTCTGAAACAAGCTGAAGCACGCTATCAACAAGCCAATGCCTTACTTGAGCAGCAACGCGCTAACCGTTTGCCAAGTTTAAAGTTAAATGGTTCTGCACAACGTAGTGGAACAAAGGACAGTACGCCAAACAACCAATTTACGACGGGTGTTCAGGTCAGTTGGATTCCTGATTTATGGGGCAGAGTCGCCAAAGCGATTGAAGGACAACAGGCAAACTTAGGGGCTTCACAGGCTGACTTAGCCGCAGTCAAACTCAATCAACAATTATTGGGCACAGAAACCTATTGGAATATCCGAGTACTGGATGCACAATTGGATGTTTTACGACAAACCCAACACAGTTATCAGCGTTCCGTCAAAATTTTAAATAACCAATATGTTGCTGGAATGATCGCGCGCGCGGATGTGATACAGGCTGAAACACAGCTCAAGCAAGTGCAAATCCAGCAGATAGAAACCCAGCGGGAACGTGATTTACAAGAAAATATTTTAGCTGTGGTACAAGGTAAAACAGTTGCTCAATTTCAATTGGCCAAACAGAAACAGCACTTTCAAGTTCCACTATTACCAACTCAGCTACCAAGTCGGATGCTGATCCAGCGTCCTGATGTGATCCGTGCTGAACGTGAATTGGCGGCAACACATGCCCAATTGGGCTTGGCTCAAACAGCATGGTTACCTGATCTCAGTATTGGTTTAACGGGTGAATTAAATAGCCGCGTGTTGAGTCAACTGTTTCAAGCACCACAGTATTTGTGGTCGACGGGCTTACAAACAACGGCATTGATATTTGACGGTGGAAAACGTAAGGCTGAGATTGCACAAGCACAAGCCAGTTATGCTGAAAAAGCAGCAGCGTATAGACAGGCTGTTTTAACGGGTTGGAAAGAGGTGGAAGACGCGCTTTTACAGTCATCCAGTTTTAAACAGCAACAATCTGAACAGGCTCAACTATTTAAACTTGCTTTAGAAAATGAACAAGTTGTAACTCGTCGTTATCATGCAGGCTTAGTCAGTTATTTAGAAGTGGTTACCGCACAGAATTTAACCTTACAGGCGGAACAGGCAACTTTACAGCTCAAACAGTTGCAGTTAAAAAATACAGCCCAACTGATTGCAGCCTTAGGTGGCAATATAAGTTGAAGGCACGATGTAAAAACTTAAGTGACTTGGCTTAAATCTTTGAATAGTGTATTTAAACATTACTGATTTAAAAGCTTACACACTTTAAAAGCTTACATGCATTTTAAAGTGTGTAAGCTAAGCCGTCTAAACTCTTGTTATTGAAAATTTTATGTATTTAAAAGCTGTGTTTGATTGATTAAGTTTAATGTTGTTTTTTAATCATTATTTAAAATAAATAGCACCATTTTAGATGTATAGCAGGCTCTAAAATTTAGTATGCACTATGAAAGCGCAAGTTAATACTTGTGATTTGTCATACAATTTTATTGTTAAAGTGTTATTTATGTCACGTTTATGTGTATAATCAGCGAAATTTATACCTTGATTTGATTTTGAAATGGTAAAGCTTGTAACTTTTTTCGTGTTGAGTAGTGTGATATTTCTAGGCTATTTTTCTTATGTCGATTCGCAACAAAAAAAACAACAAGAAATGCAAGATATTATCAAAGATGCGAATTTAACCATTCGGAAAATTGAGTCTAATCCTAATAATCACAATCATTTCAAAGTAAGTAATACCGTGATTTGATTTAGGCACTGTATATCCTTAAAGCATTAAACTTCTGAGTTCACATGAATTGGATGACTAAAAGCGTCAGATTGATAAAATTATTTAAACTGTATGTTATAATTTGTAATATGTAATCGATAACGACCGTTAAACCTTCTAGAAAATGAAAGCTGCTAATCTGCAGCTTTTTTAATTCAAGTTTTTTATCGGAAATGTCATTTTGGTATGTTTATTGAATGCTGAATTATGGCCTTAATTGACGGCATTTAGCATTTTTTAAATGAACTCGATTTTATCAACGAATAGCTCAAACTTAACAGGGGCTCAACAATGACGAATCCAAATCCTTCAGCGGGTTTGCTTGAACGCTTATTTAAACTAAGCGAAAACAAAACAACGTTTAGAACCGAAATACTGGCAGGTTTAACGACATTTTTAACAATGTGCTACATCATCATTGTTAACCCATTGATTCTTTCAGAAACAGGTATGGATCATGGCGCCGTATTTGTGGCAACGTGTTTAGCCGCTGCGATTGGTTGTTTGGTCATGGGGGTTGTTGCAAACTATCCGATTGCACTTGCACCAGGTATGGGGCTGAATGCTTATTTTACCTATTCCGTTTGTTTAGGTATGGGCGTTGAGTGGCAAACCGCTTTGGCTGCTGTATTTGTTTCCGGACTTGTCTTTATTGCAATTAGCATGTTTAAAATCCGTGAAGCCATTGTCAATGCGATTCCAATGTCATTGAAATTTGCAATCGGTGGTGGTATTGGATTATTCCTTGCACTGGTTGCATTGAAAAACTCAGGCATTATTGTTGCAAATCAAGCAACTTTGGTGGGTTTGGGTGATTTAAAACAACCTACAGTCTTACTGACTTTATTGGGTTTTTTCCTAATCGTGATTATGCACCACTATAAAATTCGTGGCGCAATTATTATCAGTATTTTAGCAATCACTGGTATTGCAACAGCTTTAGGTTTAAATGAATTTAAAGGGGTTGTTGGTTCGATTCCTTCTATTGCACCGACATTCATGCAAATGAATTTTGAAAACTTATTTACGGTAAGTTTAGTCGGCGTGATTTTCGTATTTTTCTTGGTTGATTTATTTGACTCAACAGGAACATTGGTCGGGGTTTCACATCGTGCTGGTTTATTGAAAGACGGTAAATTACCACGTTTGAAAAAAGCGCTATTTGCAGATTCAACTGCAATTGTTGCCGGTGCTGCTTTGGGTACATCATCAACAACGCCTTATATTGAGTCATCTGCGGGTGTTGCTGCAGGCGGTCGTACAGGTTTAACTGCAGTTGTTGTCGGTATTTTATTTTTAGCGTGTTTATTTTTAGCACCACTGGCTCAATCTGTTCCTGGATTTGCGACTGCTCCAGCATTATTATTCGTTGGTGTGTTGATGATTCAAGGCATCATCAATATTGAATGGGATGATATTACTGAGGCAGTTCCAGCATTTTTAACCATTGTATTTATGCCATTTGCTTATTCTATTGCAGATGGTATCGCAATGGGCTTTATCAGCTATGCATTGGTTAAATTATTTACAGGTAAAGCAAAAACAGTTCCATATATGGTTTGGATCATTGCTGTGCTCTGGGTGATTAAATTCGTTGCATTTGGTGGTTAATAAATTTAAGTAAGAAAAGGGTGTAAACTCAGGTTTGCACCCTTTTTTGTTTTAATCAGATTGAAATGAATCCAAGCGATTTGGATGATTGAAATTTAATTTAATAAGTTTGAGGAAAAACGTGAATAGATTAGAACTTATTCGTGCCTTACCTAAGGCAGAACTCCATGTACATATCGAAGGCACGTTTGAGCCTGAGCTGATGTTTGCGATAGCTCAGCGTAATCAGATTGATATCCCGTATAAATCTGTAGAAGAAGTTAAACAAGCGTATAACTTTCATAATCTACAGTCTTTCCTTGATATTTATTATGCTGGTGCCAATGTACTGATCAATGAACAAGATTTTTATGATTTAGCTTGGGCATATTTTGAAAAATGTGCAGAAGATAAAGTTGTACATACTGAAATGTTCTTTGATCCACAAACACATACCGACCGTGGTGTTGCATTTGAAACGGTGATCAATGGTCTACAGCGTGCATGCGATGATGCTCAAACAAAGTTGGGTATAAGCTCTCATTTGATCATGTGTTTCCTGCGTCACCTAAGTGAAGAAGCAGCATTTGAAACGTTAAAGCAAGCCTTGCCATATAAAGATCAAATTATTGCTGTAGGTTTAGATTCAAGCGAAGTTGGGCATCCACCAGCTAAGTTTGAACGGATTTTTGCTCAAGCACGCAAAGAAGGTTTCTTGGTGGTTGCGCATGCGGGAGAAGAAGGGCCTGCTGAATATGTCTGGGAAGCTTTAGATTTATTAAAAGTAAACCGTATTGACCACGGGGTGCGTTCAGAAGAAGACCCAGCACTGATGCAACGTTTAATCGCAGAAAAGATGCCTTTGACTGTTTGCCCACTGAGCAATTTAAAATTGTGTGTGGTGGATGATATGGCACAACATAATATTCACCGTTTATTGCAAAAGGGTGTGCATGTGACTGTCAATTCAGATGACCCATCTTATTTTGGTGGCTATATGAATGATAATTTTATTTCGATTGCTGAAGCGCTAGATCTTTCCAATACAGAGTTAAAGCAATTGGCAAAAAATTCATTTGAAGCGTCATTTATTTCAAATGAAGAAAAGCAAAAATGGAACAATCAAATTGATCAATTGGCTTAAATCAAGCTATATTCTTTAAGCCTATAAAAGCAGTGTGTGAACACTGCTTTTTTTCATGAGGAAAATAGAATGAAATTTTTAACAAGTCTAACCTTATTCATTATTTTACCTGTGACTGTTGCATGTGCAGACTCAAGCACAGAAACAATTACGCATAAGATGTTAAAACCTTTAATCGAACAGCAGTGTGCTAGTGAATTAAAAGCGTCAAAGATTTGGCAAGTATCCTCATTTTTATGGACAGCTACACAACAGCAACATGCACAGCAAAAAATCTGTGGCTGTGTCAGTGAGAATGCTTTGAATGATGTCCCTGCTAAACAGCTGGTTATGGCAACGTTTAATGAAGCTGCAAAAAATAAGCTGATTCAACAGGCGGTGATGAATAGTTTAAAAGGTTGTGCAAAAGAAGCATTAAAGTAAAGATCTAGAATTTAAGCAGCATAAATTTAAACCACAATAAAAATATAAAAAAGCACACCGTTTTGATGTGCTTTGCTAGATTTTTTAATTTATATTCAACTAACCTTGTCGTGTCATACTTTTCAATACATTGTCTTTATCAATGAAATGGTGTTTGAGCGCAGCCAGAACATGTCCGACAAGAAGTAAGCCTGCAGCCCATGAAATATAAATATGTAAAGGTTTTACAATCGCTGTTAAATCGGGGTTATCTTGTACAAGTCTTGGAATCTCAAATAAGTACAATACAGGCACGGGATGACCAGCACTCCAGCTAAATAAACATCCTGTGATTGGCAATGCCAATAACATGAAATATAAACCCAAATGACCTAAATGAGCCAAAGTTTTCATCAATGGTGACATGGTTTCAGGTAGTTCAGGTGCAGGGTGAGTGTAACGCCAAAAGATACGGATAATCACCAAAAAGATAATCACCGATGCAATATTCTTATGTAAGGTAATGACATCACCTTTAAACGGCCCATCGACATCATAGCTTAAAAAATTGCCACTATAAAAACCAATGACCCAAGCGGTAATAAAGATGATTGCCATAATCCAATGCAACCATTGTGCTGTCCTTGTATAGTATTGTGATTTTTGTTGCATGACACAGATTCCGATTTAATTTAGTGCTTATAATATGGATTTTATTAAAAGAAATCAGTTCTAAAAACTCAACGTATTGTTTTAAATTTGCAACGCTTAAAGCAATAATTGTGAAATATTTATCCATTTAGCGTCTAATGAGGTGATTATTCAAATTTTTAGTTTAATCCAAGTATAAGTTTAGGCAAAATAGCCCAGCTTTATCTCATAAAAAGGAAAAAATTGTGAAAAAACGCGTTGTCTTTCTTGCTTCAATCGCTTTAGCTCTATCGGCTTGCGCGACCAATGACCCAACAGGTGCTGCAGCAGCATCAACAACTCAGCAGTTAGGTGGTGTTGCGCTTAAAATTGCGATCAATGCGAAATGTACAACTGAACTGAATAATTTACCTGCTTGGAAGACTGCAACAAAAGTCATGACTGCAGATCAAAAAAACAATGTACAAAGTGAAATTTGTGGTTGTGTCAGTGAAAAAGCACCACAAAGTGTCAGCACTGTAGATTTGGCAACAGCTGCTTTAGACCCTCAAGCGCGTGCTACGATTGTTTCAAATGTGGTGACAAAAACAATTAATGCATGTGTTGCGGAAGCGATGAGATAATTGCATTAAAGCATCAAAGGCATATGAATTTATTGATACAGATTTTCTATATTGATAAATTCATGGTCTTAGGATTAATGCTGTTTTCTTTATATGGCGTCATTCACGCGAAGTAAAATATTCTAAATTTTGATCAGCCGATTGAATTTATGTACAAAGAAAAGGGCTTTCAATCTGTCATCATTTCAAGATGATGATCTATGAACTCAGATAAAACCTGTTGAGCTTCTTTTATGATAGGAAAGAAAATGTTAGTTGCTGGTGTAGATGAAGCAGGACGAGGTCCATTGGTTGGCTCTGTGGTTGCGGCTGCAGTAATTTTAGATCCAAACAAGCCAATTCAAGGCTTAAATGATTCTAAAAAATTAACTGAAAAAAAACGTGAAAAGTTATTTATTGAAATTCAGGAAAAAGCGATTGCTTGGGCAATTGCTGAAGCAACACATCAAGAAATTGATGAGCTGAATATTTTACAAGCTTCATTATTGGCGATGCGACGTGCTGTAGAGGCACTTAAAACGCGACCAGAACATGTGCTTGTAGATGGCAATAAAGTTCCTAAAGGCTTAAGCATGAGCTGTGATGCGGTGGTAGGCGGGGATGCTTTACATGCTGAGATTAGTGCGGCAAGTATTTTGGCCAAAGTAACGCGTGATCATGAAATGGTTGAATTAGACAAACAATATCCGCAATTTGGTTTTGCAAAACATAAAGGTTATCCAACCAAAGCACACTTTGAAGCCATTGCTGAACATGGTGTGATTGATCAACATCGTCGTAGCTATTCACCAGTCAGAAAAGCACTAGGTCTTGAATAAAACGGATGATGTTTTTTACTGATCAATAAAAATTTAAAGCGGCTTAAAAGCCGCTTTAGTTTCCAAAACCACTATAATCTTAACGATTATAGGTGTTTTGCGAATTATCATCTTCAAAAGAAGGTTGATAATCTTGATCAATATGTTGCAAATGCTCGTGCATAGCACGCTCATGTTGAATACGTTGATAAATTTCTTCGCGATGTACAGAAACTTCTTTTGGGGCATTTACACCAATACGAACTTGGTTGCCTTTAACACCAAGCACAGTAACACTGACTTGATCCCCAATCATCAAAGTTTCTCCGACACGGCGGGTCAGAATCAGCATGTTTATCTCCTTGCTTAAACGCTAAACCTGCGATGAATTTCTAAAAACTAGAAAACACAACTTTAAATAGCACCGATAATTTTAACAGAATAATGTGACAAATTTTTCATTTTCACGTTGCTCTATTGAAATTTCTCTAAAACCTCAAAAACTAATATAACAGAGCCACTATAGAAAACACTATAGTGGCTCTGATTTTTTCTTGGTCAAAACAGCGAATAAGTAGCTATATTTGATCAAAAATTATGCACGTGCACTCGATTCACCATGTTCACGGTCTAAACCGAAGGCTGTATGGAGTGAACGAACCGCAAGTTCTAAGTAATTTTCTTCAATAATCACAGAAATTTTGATTTCAGAAGTTGAGATCATCAGGATATTAATCCCTTCATCTGCAAGAGCAGTAAACATTTTACTTGCAACACCTGCATGAGAACGCATACCTACGCCAACAATTGACACTTTAACAATGTCATCACGCGTAGCAACTTCACGCGCACCAATCGCTGTAGCCGTTTCTTCTAGGATTGCTTTGGCTTTTTTAAGCTCACCACGATTCACGGTAAAAGTGAAGTCAGTTGTGCCATCTTCTTCAACGTTTTGGATGATCATATCCACTTCAACGTTTGCAGCACCAATAGGCGATAAGATTTTAGACGCAATACCTGGTTCATCAGGTACACCTAAAATTGTTAATTTAGCTTCGTCACGGTTAAATGCGATACCAGAAATAATTGGCTGTTCCATATTGTCTTCCGCTTCAGTAGTGATTAGTGTTCCGACATTGTTTTTGAAATCTTCGTCGAATGCGCCATCATTGTCATTATCAAAACTTGATAATACGCGTAAAGGCACTTGGTATTTTCCTGCAAATTCAACAGAACGAATTTGCAATACTTTAGAACCGAGAGATGCCATTTCAAGCATTTCTTCAAATGAAATACGATCAACTTTTTTTGCTTTAGGTGCAACACGGGGATCAGTGGTATAAACCCCATCCACATCTGTGTAAATCTGACATTCATCTGCTTTTAAAGCCGCAGCAAGTGCAACACCAGAAGTATCAGAACCGCCACGGCCTAAAGTTGTTGTATTGCCATCAATGTCGAAACCTTGGAAGCCTGCAACAACAATGACACGACCTGCATCCAAATGATTTGTCATCACATCTGTATCAATAGATTCGATACGGGCTTTGGTAAATGCGCTGTCAGTTTTGATACCAACTTGGCGACCTGTGAGTGACTTAGCTTCAACACCAATTGAATTGAGCGCCATTGCTAACATTGAAATCGTTACCTGTTCACCCGTAGACACCATTTGGTCTAGTTCACGAGGATCAGGGGTTTCGGTAATGGCTTTCGCTAAAGCCAATAAGCGGTTTGTTTCACCACTCATTGCGGATACAACCACTACAACCTTGTGGCCGTGGTCATGCCAACGCTTTACACGACGAGCAACATTTAAAATGCGCTCGGGAGTACCCATAGAAGTACCGCCATATTTTTGAACGATTAATGCCATAACGCCTAAACCCTTGAATTGATACAGGTAAAGTTTATTCCTGCTTACCGTGACTTTTATTATGTACACATATATGTACATAAATGAAAATACTGAATTTTTTAGCAAGCCGTAAAATTCGGGACAGTATATAGCAACGTAAATACGCTAACAATCATTGAAATAGACTAAAAGTACTAAGTTTTGCGATTTTTAGCTTTTATACTATTTATATAGCCTTTTTAACAGGTTCAGAAACTTGGCACTTTTCTTCCCATGCTATTACTTCAGTTGTAAGATATCTTTTCATTGTTCCACCATCCGAACCAAATGCAGGGGCAGGGAATGGAACACCCCATGGCGTTTTTTCCTGCCATCTATTTAAGGTGCGTTTTGAAATATGAAACATTTCACACACGCTATTTGAAGTTAGATATTTTTCCATCAACAATTCTCCGATTTATCTGCTTCATCCCAAACTGCAAAGGCAACACAGTCTTCTGCATAATCGTCTGTGACCTCTATATGCCCTGTATGTAGACAACTGGGGCAAGTGATTTTGTCACCTTCATAAAGAAGATTTTTATTTCCTTCTTCAGTTTCAACGTTGGCAATACCAAATCCGCATTTATTACAATGTTCTAACCAAAGCACTTCTATATTTTTAGTCATGACTTAGCTCCTTTGCTTCGATCATTGCTTTAGTTTCATCATTGAAAACCTTGATAAAATCATTTCCATGTTCAATGGCTAAAATTAAGAATTTATGCAAGAAAAATGATTGCTCATCTTCAGCTTTTTTAGGTATATCAAAACCAAGCTTGCGGTAAACCTGGGCAGCGTTGATAAAGTAAAAACACTGGTAACTTAATGCAGTTTTGATAGCTTTGGTTGGCTCAATAGGCAATAAAACAAACCCTTCAGGGGTGGCTTTGGCTGCAAGCCAAGATTTTTCACTTTGTTCAAAATCTTGCATGAACTCAGGGCTTCCATTTAAATACCACTGATAAGAAACAGGATCTTCTTGCTTGTACCATCTTTCATGTAACTTTTTTTCTTTATTAATATCCATCACATCCACCATAAATCTAAATTAATAATTACGTACCCATTTAATAAAATCATCACTTCAAGCAACATTAGAAACCCTTCCATGTTTAGTCCTCAAAGTTATATCTGGTGAAGATAAGTGCTCCTCAAATTCCTTACCCAATTCAAAAGCTGCTGTATTCCCATTTAAGCCATCAGTTACCAATACATAATGATGTTTCTTTTTGATTCCACGGTCGCTAATGCGCGCCGTGAAACCTTTAAATTTGAGATTTTTAACTTCATATCCAAGCTTTTCCAACCAAATTTGAAAAGCTCTTAAGTTTTTGGTTTTAACTACAGTTTTCAATTTTTAGCTTCCCATGGAATGTCGGTTTTCATCATGAGGTCTGAACGTCGTTGACTTACATAGCTCATTAAACGTTCCTGAATTTGAGGATCACATTCGCTTATTTCATCTTCAAGTTTTGTAAGTTCAATCAAAGTTTTTGCTTCTTGAATCCTTACCATTAATGATGATTGGGATTTCTCTGGTGGGTTAAATTCAGCTAAACGTTTATGGATAGCATCCATAACTGGCTTTCGTTCTTCTTCAGTCCAATTCATTGTGTATTTGTATAGGGCGTTTGCTTCTTTAGGAGTCTTAACTATCTTCAAACGTTCTATCAACTCATCAAGAACCGATTGATATGGATGCAATGCAGGAGAATTATCATCTGCAATTAATGAATATTCTGTGGTGGTCAATTTTTCCTGAGAAACGATTGTGATAGGTTGGCTTAATTCAGACAATTTACTTTCCTTAGCCATCGTAATTTCAAGCATTTGTTCAGCTGAAAACCCTTGAGTATCAAGATCCCTTAAAATGATTTCAATTTCTTTCTCAGATTCACAAGAGTTAATTCCATCTATATAAATTTGATGGTCCAAGCTTGTTAATTTTGGCGCATATTGTTCAGGATCAAGCTCTATCAACTTATCCTCTGTTAGCTTACATAGATGTTGAGTATGTTCACGCTCTAGATGACCATTAGCAAAAAACACCGTGCGTAACAAAAGAACAGCTTCTGTCGTAGTACAGTTTGCAATTTGCGCTGCAAATTTATTAATTATTAAGGTAGGATCTGTTTCAATTTCTGAAACTTCTTGAATAGTGAATCCTTTACGGCTTTCAGTTGTTGGCTCTTTAACAACGTCTTGAGCTATTTCACTAGTTGACTCAGTTTTTTTACGTGTAGTTTTTTTTGGTTTAGCTTCTGGTTTCATGAATTCTTGAAAATTCACAACTTTTAAGACTAAATCATTATTTATACCAAGTAAGCTTTGCATAGCTTTAGCTTGATTTTGGGCACTTTCAAAGTCACGCTGTACCGAACCATTTTTTACTGCTAAAACGAGTTCTTCATATTCAGGAATAAATTGTCCTTTAACAATACTTCCAGTATTACCCAGTAAAAACACATCTTGTCCTTCTGAAAGTTCTTCCAGAGAATAAGGTTTTAAGAATGTGTATCCATTAATTGAGATTTCATCAATCTTGATACAAAACTCATAATTCTGCATAGCAAAAACAGTAGCTGGGAATTGATCAAGATCGTCAAATTCCATCAACTCGCCTACAGCACGACACATGATATTTTTACCAGCCATAAGTGCTGAAAATGCTTCATTACTATTTAAAATATTCATGCGCTCCAACCCTCCATATCTGACTTTGCTTGGCATGCATTTAGAATTTGAGTTTCGTATTTAGAGCCACGGAAATACTTAGCGGGCTTATCTAAATCATTAGTAGATTTGGCATGCTCAATATCTTTGAGTGCCATTTGATAATCATTTTCTAAACGCGCATCATTTTCAGCTTGAAGCTGTTGTTCATTGGCTTGATGGGCTTGTTTATTTCTCTGAATAATTGATTGAATACCACTGCAGGTTTCGTCAAACTTTTGCTGCAAAACATCATGCAAGCTATTTAGTCCACGTTTAGCACAATATTTCTCTATGTCGATTCCAGCTTGTTGCATAAGAGCTTCAAGTTCAAAGAATTGATTACCATTTATGCAAGCATCAGCAGAGCCCGAAATCAACCATTGCTTTAATGCAACACCATCACTTTCAGTCAACTGACGTGGATCAAGAAATAAGCGAGTACGATCTTTTGTGGCAATAGCGAGATTGTCATGCGTCAGATCCAACACTGTAGTAAATTCATACTCAATGCCATCACGCTGTTCAGCTTTCATTCCAACTTTTTCTACTTTTTTCTTGCCGTTATTTTCTACCTGAATTGTTTCCATTTTAGAGCGCAAAGTGACAATTATATTAATGCTTGATTGGAGCATTGCATCTATAAACTTACGGTGACGTGGGGTAACTTGGCTCCAAGCACCCCAACTATTTCCCTTGAATGTAGTGCCAGCTAATTTATCAACTATTTCAAGACACCCACCCACACCAGACCATTCATGAGTAATACTGTCGATAATTAAAGTATCGAACCCAGCATTTTCAGCGGCCTTAATAACCTCAATAAATTTTTCTGGTGAATAGGGTGGTTGAATATTTGCATGTTCAAATAAAACTATATCGTCATATAGCTCAGCACTACTATTCTCTGTATCTGCAACAGCAATACGGCCACCAATTCCTTTAGCTAAAAGTAGTGCACCAAAAGTTTTACCCGCTCCAGTTGGTCCGGCAATTGCTAAGCGTAATTTTGCATTTTTGCGTTGAGCTTTCTTAAAAAATACAGTCATGATTAAGCTCCAGTCCATCCCATGCGTTTTTTATACGCACGACGTTCGTAAGAGGGGATATTTGAATTTTGAAGCCCAATAGCCAATGCTTTGCGCTTCTGAAACTTGCGCTCACGTTCAAAATTAAGGCTAATCCAAGGTTTCTCTAAGTGCTCTGCGAATTCGATAATGTACAAATAGCCTGATTTACTAACTCGGTAGATTTCACCATTTTTCTGAATGTATTCAGACGAATAAATACGCATGCGGAATTCACCGTTTTCATCGCTGATGAATTCTGACTTTTTTGGAGCTGATGTATTCATTAGACAGCCTCCACCATACGGTTACGTTCGATGTAGTTAACTATCACTTGATTGATATTTCGGTGATCGTTGTAATCTGTGAAGTCGTTATATTCTTTGCCGTTGATGTCTTGGATCTCGTCAATTGCTAAGTTGGTGATATCAACTGCAGTAAATTCCGAACCAGGTACACCGTAGCTATCTTGGTGAGATTCAAAATTAAAGCTAACTTTAAGTAAGAAGCTATCAAGTTTAACAACGGCCATGCCAGCTGAATCAGAAGTGACCTTTAAAGCTTGGATGCTATATGAAGAAGGGGCAGTGTTAGGAACTACTACTGCAGGTTTATATTCAGTAGATTTTTGATCATATGTTAGACCGATAGCACCTACTGTGAATAAACCACTTATTGCTGCTACTTTGATAAAGCTGAATGACTGCACACGATGTGTAACAATGGGATTGATTGAATTTGGTTTTGTGTTCATAATTCACCTGTAGTAAGGAAAAGCGCATTAGATTTGACGGTCGATGCGCTTTTTTGTTATCTGGTGAAATTATTAAACCAAAGATTTAACTTTGTTGCAATAGGTTGTTAAACTATAGATTGAATTATTTTAAATTTAAGATTTAACATGCTTTAATAGACAAAAGAAAACCCACGTAGGGTGGGTTAGATGGGGTTTATTATGAGTGAAAATATCGAAGTGATATCAAAAGGCACTAACATTCAAAATATGAGTTGTTCTTATACTTTGCTAGAAGATGTCAAAGTAGATGGTATGAAAATCTACTTTAACCAAGTTTTAAAAGCTCAAGTGGATTTTGAGAATGGAATAGGGGCAATTGGTGGGGCTATCAACATTTAATTAAAAGAAAGTGCTTTTTAGAGGATCAACAATTTTTTGATCAACATTATAAGAAGCCCAATCATTTAGATCGATTTTAGCAACAAAAATTGTATCGTCTTGATCAACATAAGATTTTAAAAAATCTCTTATTTGTGATGAAGTAAAAGTTGTTTTTACAATAAATTGAGATAAAGTTGGTTTAACCCAAACTGTGCCTGACAAAGCATCAATACCCTCTTGAAGTCGAGCATAGTTTTTAATTTTATGTAAATCATATGTTATTGAGTATGCAGCCATTATTTTCTCCACCCGATCAATTCTAAAGGTCTGCGTCGGGTTCGCAGTTATTTTGATTTAAGACAAATTTCTTTATAAACAGTACTAATGCCTTTATGTATGTTGGTTTTTACAGCATCTGGAGTATTTTGTAAGTTAAAACTACCTAGATATACAATAGATTTTTTTGAGCAATTAACTTTGATTGTATGGGGTATTTTTAAGCTCAATCTATTGCCTCCAGTTTCATATTTAACAAGTATCGATCCATCAGGCTGTTTTTCAATATTTTCATCAATCCTAACAACAGTGCCAGTAGCACGATTTTCTTTAGTAGAAATATCTTTCCACGATTCGGCATATGCTTGGGCTATGATTAAAAACACACTAATAAAAAAATATTGAACTCTCATTTACTTCCCAAATATCTGATATTTCATGAGTTGATTTCAATTTTATACATATCTTAATTCACCTCTGGAAATTATATCAGGTTCGCAGTTTAAAAAACCATTGAGAGCCAACAGAGGGCAACCGCAATAAGAAGTAACCCTAATTTCATGTAGTCAAATTTATTCATTTTAGTTTCTTATCAACTTATAGAATTGAACATGGCTGTCTATACATTGGAATACTTCTCTAAAAACTCATCCACCCATCCCTGAGCAACTTCAAGATTAGTGATGTCAGACAATTTTAGATTGGTTTCTTCAGCTTCGTTAAACCCCTCAATTATTGCTTCAAAGATATTTGCCTCAGCAATTACTTCATTTGCTGTTTCAGCAGGGTCATAGCTTTGTTTGGCCTTTTTAAGTGATGCTATTTGTTTATCAATTCCTGAGCCAATTTTAGCTAATGCCAATTTAAAATCTTGACGATTAATTGTTAGAGCAGTTTTGGATTTATTAAGTGTTGCGATCATAATATTCTCATTCATTTAATAAATTTTAATTAATCAGTTCGCCAGAACTGACATGCTATATCTCACCATCATAAGTATGAGAAACGTATTTACCAATAATACTAATGTGCTCTAACTGATCCGGCTCAACGATCTCACGTTGATATTGGGGGTTGTCACTATCAATAATTAAAGCACCATCAAATCGACGAGAAAGTCTTTTAATTTTTAATTCATTGCCGTAACGAATTGCATACACCTTTCCAGATTGGATTTGATCAAGCGTATTTACTGACTTGTCAAGCATCACAATACTGCCGCTTGGTATTCTAGGTTCCATACTGTCGCCGTCAGTATCAACGGTTATTAAGTTTTTTGGGGATACTTTTTTCTTATGTACCCAACTCAGTAATTGCGCAGAACCCATATCTCTTTGACTTGGCTCATAGGCAGCTAAATGGCCATTACCTGCTGAAAATTTCACTTCGACATGAGGAATAATTACATAAACGCTTGGATCTAAATCATCAGGTGATTCCCATGCTACAACAGGCGTACCTTCATTTTGCAGAGAGTTTCCAGGGCCATTCCCATTCCCGGTCAATAGCCATCCAGCATCAACATTTAAGAGATCTGCTAGCTTTTCGACAGTCTCCCTACCAATCTTTCCCTTTTTCCAATTGGAAGCGGCTTGAGCTGATAAGCCGATCTTTAATGCAGCAGCAGACCATTTAATATCTGCTTTATTAAGAGCCAACTGTATACGATCAACTATAGTTTCCATGGAGAACAACATTTATAAACCTTTAGTTTAAAATTTTAATTGAATTAGATAAAAATAGAAGCAATCGTGAATTGAATTTAAATTAAACCTATGATTTAATTTGGTGGTGTTAAACAATTAGAGAGATTTAATTTGAACCCTATTAAACATGCCTTCGATGCAGTAGGTGGGCGAACTAAAGCTGCATTATTACTAGGTCGCTCGTATATGGCGATGAGCAAGATGGAAAAACGCGGAATATTACCTAGAACCGAATATACAGGTGAAACCACGTATGCCCAGATTCTGGCAAACAATAGTGATGGAGCTTTTACAGCGCAATGGCTACTAGAGAAAGCTAAACCAGACACATCTGTAATCAAGGAACAATTATGAGTCTTGAAAAAGAGGATCTTCGAACTAAGCACGACCCTGAAATTATGGACAAACTTCGAGATATTTCTGCGTATTACGGTATGGAAATGAGTAGACAAGCTTCGATCCTCTTCGAAAAAGCCATTGTTGGTGAATGGCATATCGTCAATTTAGGGCTTGAGCGAATCAAAAGAAATGAGCGGATGCGGGAGATAGTGGTCGGTGACGGGAATGACGGGGATAGTCAGGTCAAATTTCCACTTCAAGTTTTAGACAATAAAAAAGCCTGATCTCAGAAATCAGGCTTCTAATTCATCAATTATGGGACCAATGAATATGAAATCAAATTTAGCACAAGAACTAGAATCAGGCAAATACATGAATGGCGATGTGGTTGTGTATATGAATCACATCAAAATAAAAGACTTACAAACGGTAGAAGCGTATCAACCGAATAATTACTACTGGTTAGAAAGCGGTAAATTGGTAAAGGAAGCGGATATACGAACAGCCACTTTGCCAGAGCTATTTCATAAACGCCGTTTAGATGAAATCGAGCAATCGATTGCGGAGGTTTCATGAATAGTCATTTTCAAATTAAACATGAGAATAAGCAGACTCAGGAAATCCAATCATTTTATGAACCAACTTTGCTTTTGCTGAACCATATTCATGACATCAAAAAAGGCAATCTAAGAATGCGTGGTTACAACGAAGAGAATGCAGCTGTAACCAAAGAAGAATTGGCCCAAAAGATGGCTTATAGATTCAAGATCACAATTTGGTTATCACATCAGGTTATTACGAGCTTGATTAAAGCTGAACAGGTCATTTCATTTGGTGGGTACGTAAAGCCTAAGGTCGGTGAATTATGAGCTTAGATGCAACCATTTGGGCATGGAAAATTAGACAAAAACAAAAGAAAGGCGGCAGTATAAAACCTTTAAAAAAATTGGTTTTACTGTCACTTGCGGATCGTGCAAGTGAGGATCATTGCGCTTATCCAAGTGTGGCCAGATTGGTTGAAGATACCGAAATGGATCGTAAAACCGTTTTAAAAATCATCGATGAATTGGTTGAAGATGGATTAATTATTGATACTGGAGAGCGGAAAGGACGCACAAAACAGGTAAAAGTTTATCAATTGATGGGTGTATGTGGTCGTGAAACAGTACCAATAACGGTACTGTTAAGTGATGAAAATCAGGACTTAAACAATACCAACAATGGTACTATTAAAGGGTCTAAAGAGTCCCAACAATGGAACAGTACCAATAATGGAACAGTTCCAACAATTCCATTAAACAGTCCCAACAATTCCGTTAAAGGGTCCCAACGTTGGGACACGGAATCTTTCAAAGAATCTATTAATGAATCTAAAAATAAAAATGGGTGGCTTTGTTTTAAAAAACTTCGTTTGGAATTAGAACAGGCTGATCCCAATGTGACACCAAAAGAAATTATCGAAGCAAGTTGGTTTGAGCGCGAAAAGAAAACTTTCGAACTTTTTAATGCTGGAAATAATCTTTGTGATGACTTGATGATTTACCACTTTGCTGACTGGCTTTTAAAAAATCGCCATAAATACGGAAATAAACCTAAATCTGAGAAAATTAATTTAGATCCTGATTTCCTAGTTTTTGTTTCACCAAGTCAGATGTACATGTTTGCAAACAAACTTGCTCGCCATCCAGAAGTTATCAGCAAGTACAGCACTGCAGGTGAATCATATGAGAATCTTGCTGGTCGAATAGCTGGAAAGCTTGCTGATCCATCTGAACGCCAGAACTGGAAATCATACCTTGCTGACGTTGGATTTAAACCTAAGGGCAGAGGTGCTGCCTGAATGTCTAGCATCTCAATCGCTGAATATCAAAAGAAATACGTGGCTAAGGCTAAACGTAAAGCTAAGCGCAGTAATTCATTAAAAAAAGAACGTGTTGTAAGTGATGGTGAAGCAACATTAATTCAGCATTTGAGAGCTTACGGTATCGAATTTAAACAAGAGTATCAGTTCAATGAGAATCGAAGATGGAGAGCTGATTTTCATATAACTGGTACCAAGATTTTAATTGAGGTTGAAGGAGGTATTTGGAGCAATGGCAGACATACAAGGGGGAAAGGTTACATAGCAGATATGGAGAAATATAACTCAGCTCAGGAACTGGGTTATTTAGTGTTTAGATATAGCACTGAACAGGTGAGAAGCGGCAAGGCGATTGAAGAAATTAGACGGTTGAAAGGGTGATTATATGAATGCAGCAATTACAATTATGCAGGCAACAGACTGGAATAAGTACAGCTTTGAGGAATGGTGTCGCCAGTTAGGGGCTTGGATAAATGGTGATAATGAAACAATGGTACGTATTGTAAAAACAATGCCAACAAAACGAATTACGCAAAAGCAGCGTGAAAGACTACTTGCAATGTACATGAAAGATGAGAATTTTATAGATCGTTTGTGTGTAAAGCGCAAAGGGATTTGCTGTGAATTAAATAGCAATGAAGCGAGAGCAATCCAAAAATTATTAATTGATCTTCAATCTATAGATGATGAGGTTGTACAGGATTGGATCGGTTCAATTTGGTGGCATTACGTAATGGGTGAGTCATTGCGAGATATAGCTAAAAGCAATGATACTTATATTGCTCAAATTCAGCAGGACATTAAATGCGGTTTAGCCTTCATAAAATCACGATATCCACACTTTTTAATTGAAAAATTCATAAAAGTTGAAAAACAAATTAAGGATATTGAATCCACTTGACTGTATATACAGGGTATGGCATATTTGTGATATCTTGGCGAATTTGTATAACACCGCCGTCTAAAACCTCGCATTGCGGGGTTTTTTAATGTTCAAAGTGTATGGAATTTAAAATGAATTTGATTAAAATAAGAATTAGATTAAAACTTGAAAAGGATTAAAAAATTAAAACTTTTGATGAGTTACCGTTGGTTCTTCAATTGCAACATCTAGCTCAAAAGGCTGATTCTGATATTGAAGAATTATTAAGACGAAGCATTTTAGTAGCTACTAAATTAAATTTAGAAGATTTTGAGCAATGGTGTCGTCAAGAATTATTTGGATATAGTGGAAAATATGAGAATTTACCTTCATATAGAAAAAAAAGAGGGACTTTATATGTTAGGAATCCCTACCATGGTTTACAACCTCTCTATCTCTCTGATGAGAAAACTAATGAGTTAATAACAAGGGCAGATTTCTCCCAATCTGTAGGTGAGCTGGCTATCTTATCGGCTGGAGGGGGGTATCTTGAAAAACAATTGCCAAATGCAGCAATTGACTTTCTTTTAGAAGTTCAAGGTAATTATCCATCTCCACCAGTACTAAAAGTTGATAAAGCACTTACGAAAAGTGTATTAACCCATGTTAGAAATAAAATATATGATTGGTCCGTGACCCTAGAGAGAGCTGGTGTTTTGGGTGAGGGAATGCAATTTACTAAAGAGGAAAAAGAGAAAGCAATGTCAAATACAACTTATAATATTGGAAATATGCAGGGTGTTGCTGGTCATGTACAAGATAGTTCTGTGACGCAAACAAACCAAATGATTGTTAATCAGATGGATATAACAACCTTACTAACTACATTAAAAAATGTTGGTATTTCTGAAAGAGATTTAAATGAATTACAGCAAGCAATTACTGATGATGAAAAGCCTGTTGCTAAAAACAATTTTGGAGAAAGAGTCTCTAAATGGTACGGTAGGATGATAACTAAGGCAGCAGATGGAACTTGGGAAATTGGAGTTGCTGTAGCAGCTAATTTACTTACGGAATCCTTGAATAGTTTTTATGGTTTAAGTTGATTACAGTTCAACTTAATAATTAAGAAAAATTAGCCGAACGGATTACGGCACAAAGAACCCCGCTCAATTCTAGATATTGGCGGGGTCTTATTCTTTATTTAAGAGGCAAGTTTTTTAGCAATATTTTCTAATATATTATGATATTATTTTTTTGATATTTATTTTTTACTTAGAAAAAAGATGAAGTTTGGAATATGTAAATTATGTGATGAAGAGAAAGAATTAAAAAATTCTCATGTAATTGGAAGAGCTGTTTTTAGAAAAGCCTTAAAAGGATCTAAATATACTTTAAGATTTGATCCAAATTTCAAAAAAGTGGTTAAAGATCAAGATCAATGGGCTACATATATGCTTTGTGGTGAGTGTGAGCATAAATTAAATTCTAGATATGAAACATATGCATTGGATGCATTAAGGAATAGAATTAAAACAGTCAAACATAAAGAAAAAAATGAGTATTTTGAGATACAAGGTATTGATCAGACAAAATTAAATTTATATTTGCTATCAATTTTATGGAGAGGTATTGAGTCTAATCATGAAGTCTTTGAAAAACTCAATATCTTTAACATTACTCCAGTGGTCAAAAAATTATTCAAAGACTGTATTAATGATGAGCGTATATATAGATCTGAATGTTTTAACATTAGGATATCCAAATTAGTTAATTCTATTGAAACTCTTAAAATTAAAGAAATTGATTTTATAACTGGTTTTTCCTGCAACATAGATGAAAAAGGTCGTATAAGGTTCTTAACAATATTTGAAGGTTATAGTTTTGAATTTTTTTTCCTTACAGATATTTCTCAAATCGTTACAGGTTTAGGTGTACTTAAGAAAAATAAGCGTATTCTTAAAATGCCATATATTGATGTTTTTTCAATTCCTGAATTTAGAAAAAGTCTTTTAAAAATGCTTGAATCACAAAAAAATGAAAAAGCTTCATAAGCAGAGTGAGATTTGAATATCCATACCTCTTTTAATAATTTAATGCATAAATGCACTTGATCTATTTAATTGCGGGCTATTAATGGAAATTAACCAATACACCAAGCTAACAAAAAAAAAGCCTAATAAAACAAAACCAAGAACAAGACCACTGCCTAAGGCGAAACAGAATTATTTAGAAGCTGATGAAACTTTACATCAAGAACTTAGCGATTTATTTATTGGGTATGAACGTAAATTTCAACCAATCCACACTAAAAATTGGCGATTCGATTTTCATATCGTGAAGTTAAGACTTCTTATTGAAATTGAGGGAAGCTCATGGTCTGGTGGGCGAAGTGGTAAGTTAGCCAATAAAGCTTGGAGTGTTGATCGCTATGATCAAACAGAAGAGTTAGGTTATAAAATTGAGCGATTTCACCCAGATCAGATTCTTTCAGGTTATGTAATCAATTTGATTCAAGGGCATTTTGAGAGATTAGAAAATGGAACAGATCCGACCATTTCCACCGACAGAATTGATTGATCAAGCTGAGGAAGAAGAAGCGATTCGCCTGGCACCCGGATTAGATTTAAAAGAATGGGTGATCACAAACTTCTTAACGCTTGGCGGTGCACTTCATAATCCCGACCATGACCACATAGCAGAGCTATTACATGACGATGAAACATTCTTAGCATTCGCTTGGGCATCATCTGCCGCCGTAGCTAAAAAACGGATGGTGTTAGGCCAGTGTGAAAAAGTAATGTTTAACCAGGGTGGATGGCGTAAAGCTCGACAAGAACAACAAATGCGCGACTGGTTTGGGTTTGTACCTATATATCTCATTACGGTTGATGCAAGCTTTTGTGAAAGTGCGAACGATCGTGAATTTTGTGCTTTGATTGAGCATGAGCTATATCACATCGGTGTTGAGCGTGACGAGGATGGGGAGATCCTCTATAGCGATCGTACAGGCTTACCAAAACATTATTTAACTGGCCATGATGTAGAAGAATTTATCGGAGTGGTCAAACGCTGGGGAGCAAGCAAAAACGTCAAGCGAATGGTTGAGGTCGCTAATAACCCGCCGTTTGTATCAGATTTAAATATTTCCAAGTGCTGCGGAACATGTCTAATTAATTGAGCCTTGAGGCTCTTTTTTTTGGCTATCTTGCTTTACGTAGCTTTACAAAGGGGCATTTATGGCAACATTAAGGGAGCCTATAAAAATCTTTATAGTTCAATCTCTTGCTTGCTTTGAAACCCCTCAACAGGTAGTAGAGTCTGTAAAGCAAGAATTTAATATTGAAATATTGCGACAACAGGTAGCGCTATACGATCCAACAAAAGCAACAGGTAAGAATCTTAGTAAAAAATTAAAGGATCTTTTTACTCGAACTAGAAAAGAGTTTCAGACCAATATTCATGATATTCCTTTGGCAAATAAGGCTGTTCGTCTGACTGAATTACAGAAAATGTATGACAGCCTTACTGGCAATCGTGTCATGAAAACCAAACTGTTAAAGCAGATCAAAGATGAGATGCAGGGATACGAAATTCAATTATTAGATGCTCAGCTTAAGCAACTTGAAATTGACAAGATCAAAAATGGTGATGGTGAAGGAGCTGACGATCCTACTCCAGTTAAGGTGACCGTTCAGGTTGTAGATGCGAGTAAAGAAGATGCCAAACATCAATCCGACCCTGAATGTACCTCAGGCTAATTTTCTACAGCTTAAAAATAAGTTTCGTGCATTTGTCGCAGGGTTTGGATCGGGAAAGACGTGGGTGGGATGTTCAAGTCTATGTGATAAATCTTGGGAATTTCCGAAAGTACCTTTGGGTTACTTTGCACCAACCTATCCTCAGATACGAGATATTTTCTTTCCTACCATTGATGAAGTTGCTTTTGACTGGGGCCTTAAGACCAAGATTTATGAGTCAAATAAAGAAGTTGATATCTATTATGGTCGCCAGTATAGAAGCACAATCATTTGTCGATCTATGGAAAAACCTCAAACAATTGTTGGTTTTAAGATTGGACATGCGCTAATAGATGAACTTGATGTAATGCCGACAATCAAGGCGCAACAAGCGTGGCGAAAAATCATTGCTCGTATGCGTGTAAAGCATCCTGGTCTAATCAACGGTATTGATGTTGCCACCACTCCAGAAGGCTTTAAGTTCACACATCAACAGTTTGTAAAAGAGGCAAATTTAACACCCACAAAGCGCGCACTGTATGGAATGATTCAGGCATCAACATATGACAATGAGGCTAACTTGCCAGATGATTATATTTCATCGCTATTTGAGTCATACCCACCACAGTTAATTTCAGCATATCTGAAAGGGCAATTTGTCAACTTGACAAGTGGTGCTGTATATCCTGATTTTGATCGAAAGCTCAATCATACTGATGCAGAGATTCAGCCAAATGAGCCTCTAATTATAGGTATGGACTTTAACGTATTAAAAATGGCTGCGGTTGTTTATGTGATTCGTGACGGCAGACCTATGGCGTTGGATGAGTTGGTAGGGGGGAGAGATACCCCAACCATGGCAACGCTGCTCAATGAGAGATTTCCGTTTCATGACATGACTGTGATTCCTGATGCTTCAGGGCAAGCAACATCATCGAAAGGCGCGAGCGAATCAGACCATGCGATATTAAGAAAGGCGGGATTTAGGGTAGAAGCTGATGGCGTAAATCCTGCAATTAAAGATCGAATTAACGCAGTTAATGCACTGATTTTAAATGCTGATGGCGAAAGAACACTACTGGTCAATACAAACAAGTGTCCACGGTTCACAGAAACGCTTGAGCAACAAGTTTACGATGATTTTGGACTACCTGATAAGAAATCGGGTCTTGATCATGTGGGGGATGCTGGGGGTTATCCGCTTGCCAAAAGATTCCCAATTGTTAAACCAGTCAGTCGCATAGACATCCCAATTTTCGGACGAAGAAGATGACAATTACCACAAAACACCCGGACTACAGTGCAAATCTTGATTTATGGACAAAGGTAGATGACGTTTGTAAGGGGCAGAAAACCGTAAAAGGTAAAGGAAAAACCTATCTACCAGTACCTGAAACCTTTGGCGATGGAGATAATGCACGTTATCAGGATTACTTGGGGCGTGCAGTTTTCTACGGCGTGACAGGGCGTACTTTGAATAGTTATGTCGGTTCAGCATTCAATAAATTGCCTGAATTTAAGCGACCAGATGAACTTGAATACTTAGAGCGTAATGCTGATGGCTCTGGTCGCTCAATATTTCAATGCTCGCAGCGCATGTTACGCTTGATCATGAAGCATTACCGTTGCGCCGTGTATGTTGATTATCCGAATGTACAACCAAGCCGTAACAGAGATGACGATAAGGGTAAGAATGCATTTCCGATGATTCATACGCTGAATGCACGTTCTGTAGTGGACTGGGATTACATTATCATTGGCAATCAAAAGAAATTAAGCTTTGTCAAAATCATTGAGGTTGTGTCATCTCGTGGTGAAGATGGATTTACTCGTTGTTTTCAAGAGCAATACAGAGTCCTAAGACTTGAAGAGATTGGTGGGCGTTATGTGTATTCAGTTCAAGTTTATTCTTGTGATAAGGATAAGAAATGGATTGATGGTGTGAAATACACACCTACAGATTACAAGGGCGAAACATGGGATTACATTCCATTCTCATTTTGTGGTGCTGTAGATAACTCAGATGAAATCGACAATGCGCCATTGCTTGAACTTGCTGATTTAAACCTTGCACATTATCGCAATTCTGCCGATGTAGAAGAATCGGGATTTATTGTGGGCCAACCAACTATCTGCTTGCCAAATGTTACTGAGCAACAATATGACATCATTAAACGTGATGATCTTGCAATCGGCTCTCGAAGCGGATTCCCAACCAAAGTTGAAATTGTTCAAGCTGAAGGTAATAACTTGGCAAAACAATTGATGACAGACAAATGGGGGCAGATGAAAGAAATGGGTGCTCGTTTGATCGAGGTTGGTTCTGCAAATAAAACAGCAACTCAGGCAGATAACGAGGATTCAATTCAGCATTCAGTTGTATCGCTTGCCGTGTCCAATATTAGTGAAGCCTTAACAATGGCCTTGCGCTGGTGTGCCAAGTTTGCATTGCAAAATTATGATTTAAGTTCTGAAGAACTCAGCTATGTGATTTCCCAAGACTTTAATAAGCCGAAATTCAGTGAGGATCGTGCAAAACGCCTTTATGAAGCATGCGTCGGTAGTAATTTGCCTTGGTCAGTTTGGTACAAATATGAACAGACTGGAATGTTTACTGAAGAAAAGTGGGATGAAATCGAAAAGCAGATCGAAACACAGCGCTTAAATACGCCGTTGAATGGATATGTGCCTAATTCGGGTGGTGATGATGAATGATGAAATTCAACAAGCTTTACTCGATGCGCTGACGCAACATAACTCTTACTTGCAACGTCTATCATCGAATGCTGTCAATCAAATACTACGGAGCTTCGATAAGCTCACCAGTGATGCTTTAAATGATTTGCTGATTCAATTAAATGACCTTACTGATTTCGAGTTAAATGTTTTGATAAGTGGGCGTTATACAACGGCGTCACTAAAAAATGTTCAAGGTGTTATCACAGGTCTACAGCAGTCACTATCCACGGTGTTGCCAGAGATTTTTGCGCTATCTGGCGTGGCTTTGGCAACGTATGAAGCATCGTATATTTATAAACTTGCGGATAAAAAATCACCTGTCATAAGTGGCGAAAGTCTTTTAAAGAAAGCAGGTAAAGCTCCGTATGCTGGTGGGCAGTTGCTCGATAATATCTTTCCTAGTATCGCTCAAAATCTACGGAATAAGATTGAATATACCATTCGTGATGGTGTTTCAAATGGGCAGACAAATCAGCAGATCATTCAACGCATCAAAGGCACTAAAAAACTAAATTACGCCGATGGTCTGTTAAATCAATCTCGGAATGTGATTGACTCAGAAGTAAGAACAGCAAGGGCACATATTACTTCAAGAGTATATTCAGATACATGGAAAACCCTTGGGTTTGATTACGTTCGCGATGTGGCAACCCTAGATGGGCGTACCAGTTTATATTGTGCATCAATAGATGGACGAGTTCAGAAAGCAGATGGCACTCAGAAAAAGCCACCTTATCATCATCGCTGCCGTACTGTACCGGTTGGTTGTGATAAGGATGGGAAGCTTGATGGTATTCGCCCCTTTGTTGCTGATAATCGTCCTGTTAGAGACATTCCGAAAGATCAACGTGACGGTAAAATTGGGCAGGTTGATGCGAATCAGACGTATAAACAATGGTTTGCAAGGCAAGACGATACATTTCAGCGTAATCTTCTCGGTAAAACAAGGTTTGAATTTTATAAATCGGGTGAGTTTCCAATTGATAAATTTGTTGATCCACTAAGTGGTAATAAATTCACTATTGCTGAATTAAGGCAAATGGATGAACAAACGTTTAAGGAGTTGGGATTGTGAGTAAATCTGAGCCAAAAGAAACTGGATTAAAGCGTACAGTATGGTTATTTGAACGTGATGTATTGGAAAAGCTTGAAAAAACGAATCTGCAAGACCATCACAAGGTCCTTAAGTTCAATAATTTCGCTATGCAATATGAGTTAAGACCTAAATTTAATAATGGTCGAGCTGATGCCATTGTAATGCGCGATACAGCAAATCATTGGTTGAAGATGTGGTTTATAGCATTCCAAACATGCACTGGCGAACATCTAAAAGCCAAAGCTTAAAGCACACAAATTATTTAGCACCTTACGAGGTGCTTTTTTATTGCCTAACGTTCGGATGAACACGGCGCAAGGGGCGGATGCTCAACTAAATAAAGGGTCGGATGACTTATGAAACTTAAAACTGTAGTTTTAGATGGAAAAACTTACGCTGAAACCAATGAACAAGGTCTGCCGATCTATGTTCATGATGACGGAAAAGAAGTTGCACACGATGCACCTCAAACGGTAGCCACGATTGCGCGTCTAAATGGTGAAGCTAAAACCAACCGTGAACGCTACGAAAAAGCTGAATCATCTTTAAAAACATTTGAAGGGATTGATGATCCAGTGGCTGCGAAAAAAGCTATTGATACTTTAAAAAACTTTGATGACAAAAAACTTGTGGATGCAGGTGAAGTTGAAAAGGTCAAAGCCGAAGCGATTAAAGCGGTAGAAGAAAAGTATGCACCAATTGTCCAAGAGCGTGATGCCTTCCAAAATCAATTACACAATGAGCTTATCGGTGGTGGTTTTGCTCGTTCTAAGTTTATTCAAGACAAAGTGTCCGTACCGTCTGACATGATCCAAGCCCAATTCGGTAAGAACTTCAAAATCGAAGAAGGCAAAGTAGTGGCATACGGCTCAGATGGTCAAAAAATTTATTCACGCTCACGTCCAGGTGAAGTTGCTGACTTTGATGAAGCTTTAGAAACAATGATTGGCGGATACCAACATAAAGATTCAATTCTCAAAGGTTCACAAGCGGGTGGCGGTGGATTCCAAGGTAATAACGGTCAAAATTCTGGGCTTAAGCGTGGTGATATGTCTGCAAAAGACAAGTCAGATTACTTAAAAGCGCATGGTCAAGAATCGTATTTAAAACTTCCAAAATAAGGAGTCGTAATGACTACAGTTAACAGTGACATGATTATTTATAATCAATTGGCACAAACAGCGTACTTAGAGCGCTTACAAGATAACCTTGATGTATTTAACAAAGCATCGAATGGTGCGATTCGTTATGTGAACGAAGTTATTCAGGGTGATTTTAGTCAGAAATCTTTTTATCGCGTTGGTGGTGGTATTGAACATCGTGATGTGAACTCAGCGGCAAAAGTTACACCTAAAAAGATTGGTGCTGGTGAAATGGTAGGTGTAAAAACCCCATACAAATACGGTCCATATTCTTCTACAGAGGAAGCATTTAAACGCCGTGCGCGTTCACCTGAAGAATTTGCTGAAATCATTGGTTATGACTTAGCTGATGCATTGGTTGCAGGTCGTTTGCAATATGGACTAACAGCACTTAAAGCAGCAATTACAAGTAATCCAGACATGATTGCTAAAGGAAGTATTGCAAACGATGGGCGCAAAGCCTTAACCAAAGGGATGCGCAAATTTGGTGATAAGTTCGGACGTATCTCTCTATGGGTTATGAACTCAGACACATATTTCGATATTGTGGATGAAGCACTGACCAATCAAGTTTATGGTGAATCTGAACTCGTGATTTATGGGGGGTTACCAGGAACATTAGGTAAACCTGTTCTAGTCACTGATTTAGTAGGTGACAATGACGCGTTTGGTCTTCAAGCTGGAGCTTTGACAGTAACTGAATCACAGGCACCTGGTTTCCGTGCATATGATATCAATGATGAAGAAAACTTAGCGATTGGTATGCGTGCAGAGGGTACATTCAACTTAGATTTACTTGGCTATTCTTGGGACTCATCAAAAGGTGCGAATCCAACACTTGCTTTGCTTGGTGCAGATGCGAACTGGAAGAAGTACGCAACCAGTAACAAGATGACTGCAGGCACCTTGCTTGATTTGTCTGGCACACCATAATTAGGGGGCATTAGCCCTCTTTCATTTTGTGAGAAAGAAATGAAAATTATCTATGCAAAGAAGAGTTCAGGTATTGATGAACTAGGTTCCTTTCAGAATCCTGAATATTATGCAAAACCTGATCAGACCGCTACTAAAGTGATTATTTACGGAAATTATCCGCATATTGAGGCGGATTATGAAGAATTAGGCGTTGATCTTGAAGTGCGCGAATCATCTGGGGCAACACCCTTAATCATTGGTGTTAATGTCGGCATTACTCCTGAGCTACAGGCTACTTTAGATGATGCAAAAGCTGAGTGTGAAAAGGTAGTTGAAGAAAATACGGCCCTGAAAGCACAAATCGAAGCACTTTCTGCAAATGAATCAGCGAAATCTGAACTTGAGTCAGAAAATTCAAGATTGAAAGATTCAGTAATGTATTTTGAAAACGTACAGAAAGAATCCCTTGAACAGCTTCAAGCCGCTAAAGGTGATTTTATTGCATTCCAAAATAACATTGAAGCAATGAAAGCACGTATTGCAGAACTTGAGCAAATAAGCCAGCCAACCGAAACTGAACAGCCAGCAGATTCCACACCTGTTGCAGAAAAACTCAAAGCAACCAAAGCCAAATAATAGGTGCACTATGAGCTTTATTACCATTCCTGATGCCGAACGGATCCTTGGAGCTGACTTTGCACCAGATGGTGATAAGGTTCGGTTTGTTCAATTGGCAAATACATGGATGAAGAATGAAATCCGCTTTATTCCCAAGCAAATAGATCCACTATTGCAAGATGCCACATGCGAAATCATCAAAGGTATTCAAGCGAATGTGATTTATGTAGGTGTTGAGCGCCAAACTACGAATGAGCGTGTAAAAGCGGACACTGTAGAGGTTGAGGAATCCTTTGTTGAGGGTAGTCGTCAAATCTCTCAGTATGAACAGATTGCGCGGGCTTATATTGATTCGCTCGACTTAAAAGGTCGTGGCTTTGCGTTTGGGGTGTACCGAGGATGATTGATAATAGTTACATACCAGAATGGTATACATCACCATTTCAGCATATTAAATACACGCTTGCTCGCAATCAAATTCATATGGATCTGTTATTTGAAAACATGAATGATGTTGATGAGTTCATGTCAAAAGGTTGTGATGCTCAAGTAAGTTTTTACAACGAGGATTCTCTTGCAATTGTTCAGATTAAAGATAGCAATCGATCTTTAATTGAAACATATGGATTATTACTACATGAGGCTGTCCATATTTGGCAGCGAATTAGGCGTCTTATGGGAGAGTATGAGCCTAGTAAGGAATTTGAGGCTTACTCAATTCAAGCGATAGCTCAAGATCTATTTGCAATGTATGAAGAGAGCCAAAGCCATGATTAGAGATAAGATTCAATCCAAAGTAGCTAAAGCTTTTAATACCAAACTTGCGGATGCTATCACCACTTTCACATGTTCTAAAGAAATCCAATCAGGTGATTTCGACTTTGAAACGCAGACTTATCCTATTGTTACCGTTGAGCAATACTCTGGACGTGGCGTGTTTGGCTCTTACAAGCGAGATTTAGTTAAGCCTATTGATTATCAAGTTGAAGATGTAAAAGCCACTGTGCTTCAAAGTGAAGTTAGTCAAGAGCCTCAGATTGATGATGTTTGGGTGGCTGGTGGTCAATTCAAAGTTTTGAGCGTAGGTAAAGATCCAAGCGGAAGTATTTGGGTTTGCCAAATAAGGAAAGTTTAAAAGCTATTGATTAATTTAGTTTAAAGGCTTATAAATCAATAATTATTTTATAATTAATGAACTTGAATTATGACAAAACAAGCCTACGTTATAGAAATAACTATTCCTGAAATAAACTGTCCGAAAACTATTCGTGGCAGAGAAAAACTGATTTCAGATGGTAAAGCTAAAGTTTATCTGTCGAGAAATACTACTGCTAATGATTGCTTAAATGGTATTGAAAGATGGGGAATCACAGGCGGAAGAAACGTCTGTATATATACAGAACAAACTTATCCAAAAGATGAATTGGAAATTAATGAATATTTAAATGGAAGATTTGGAGAGGATTGGGAAATAAAATTAGTTCCTACTTCGACTCGTTAGTTGAAATTATATCGATTAAAATCACTCAAAAAATTAGGGTGACCAACATGAGTAAAAAAACTTTAAAGCAAAAAATTTATTATGTGAAATGGTCTGCAGTTTCATTTTTTATAGTATATTTTGTGATAGGCGCAATTTTAACTAAAAGTGGTTCTAGTTTTGATTCTGAAAAGACATATAATTTATTAACAAACTCATTAACTCTAACTGCGTATTTTCTTGGACCAGTTGCTGCATTTGTTTTATTTAGTGATTGGAGAGAACAGCACAATAAGCAAGTTAGAAACGAATTTGCACTAAAAGTTTTTAGGCAGTTTGAGTTGTTTGAAAAATCCATTCAAGAAGCTTGCTTAATTAATATTGAAATGGATAACCTTGTGCCAGATGAATGTCGGGAATATTTTAACGGTGACAGATTGCCAATTTATTTGAATGACAGAATATTTAAGGATAATAATAATCTAATACTCTCATTTATATATAAAATCAGAGAATCACAAGAATTGTTCAATGTTCTTTTAGATGACATAAGATATTTTGGAATTGTATCAAGTAATATTAAAGAAATTGCCAGCATAGCTAGTGTTTTGCTGGTTAAGTTTCAAGAAGTCAGTATAAGTGATGAAGAGAATGACTCTTATAGTGAATATCTTCATTTGCTTGAAATTAACAGCAGAAAACTTAATGGATACTATGAGTTAAGAAATGAAGTTTCAGACTTATTAATCACAGATCTTTTAAAGACTCTAAATGCTGATTAATCTAAACATAAGCCCACTTCGGTGGGTTTTTTAATGGGTGAAACTTATGAGCTGGAAGGGATTAAGACCATCACAATTCACACTCCAAGTCTTACGTGATGGCTCAGAATTACAAAGAAAAATCGCTGCTGCAATGCTTCAAGGTGTTGTGCTTAAAAGTCCAGTCGATACAGGAGCTTTCAGAGGTAATCATCGAGTTTCAATTGGTAGTGTCGATTACACCAAAGACTTTCAAAAAATAGATAAATCAGGTACCACAACTATTGCAGATGGAATGGCTAAAATACTGAGCGTTCAATTAGGGATGAGAGTCTTCATTAGCAATAATTTACCTTACGCAATTGCTCTAGAGAATGGACATTCTGGGCAAGCACCACTAGGAATTTATTCAATTACTTTCCAGTCAGTTACGAGTAGATATAAATGATGACCTTATCTGAAGCTGAATTGGCAATTTACAAGCGTATTGGTCAATTTAGTGGTGTGGAAAAAACAAATCTTCGTATTGAAAATCAGAAACCTTCAGATGGTAAACCATTTGATCCACCATCAAATAAACTTTGGTGTAAGGTCTATATTCAATATGGAGACAGTCAAATAGCTGGAATTGGAAATAAACCCTGTATTCGAGATATAGGCACTATATCAATCCAATGCTTTGCACCAAAGAATACAGGCACGATTGAAATGACTAATCTATGTGTTAAATGGCGTGACTTCTTACAATCCTTTGGTGTTTCCACTCTTGAGGTTTATAAAGTCCATGCGCCACAAGGTATGGATGATGATAATTTTTACGCTAAGATAGTTAGAGCTGAATTTAGAGTGAATTGAGATGGATACAGATTACTTACGCTTTAAAAATGAGCGCCAAGAGTTAATAAATAATATAAAACTGGCTTCTGGATCACCACCTGATTTAGAAAATAAGTCAATCTCAGAACTAATGCGCATCTATTATGCAACAATTGATAGTCAATGCTCACAATGTGGAGGGCATATCACAAAGTTATCATTCACATCTATTTACCCAAATAATAAATCTTGAGTATTTCAAGAATAAATTAATACCAGATTGAAACCTAGCCACTGGGTAAATTATCACCTACCTCCTTAAAGGAGGTTTTTTTACGACTAAATTAAGGAGAACTTAATGAGTTCTGGAGCTAAACAAATAACCCGAGTTGGTTTTGAAGCATCACCTGGTGTGATTGCAACAACCTGGAATACATTTGCATTTACCACTAATGGTTTAGATGCATCAGCACAAACTACTGAATCACAAACGATCAAAGATTCACGAATTGCAGCTGGTACTTTAGTGACAGGTGTTGAAGTGCAAGGCGATATTGAATCTGAATGGGCTTATGGCATTCAAGATAAAGTTTTAGAACTAGTTGCCTTCAATATTTGGAATAGCAATGTTCTTGCATTTGGTGGCACAACTCGAAAAACGCTTTCGATTATTCGCGGCTTTAGTGATATCGATAACTTCCAAGTTTTCACTGGTTGCCACATTAACCAGTGGACTTTATCCATTCCCGATGGAGGTATTGTGACTTCTAAATTCGCAATTATGGGAATGAAGCGCACAGCTTATGAGGTTGCACCGACTGGTACCGTAACACCCGCAGAGGATGCTGTTCCATTAACAAGCCTATCCACTGGTGACATTCTTATTGATGGTGAAAAGAAACCCGGAATGTGCATCACTCAGATTGAACTAACCATCGATAATACAATGCAAATTCAGAAGTGCTTAGACTATGAAAATAACGTTGCCGCAATCTTAGAAACCATTATGAAAGGCAGTGGTAACTTCACAATTGCATGGTCGAAAAACACTGCTGAACTTTATGAAAAACAATTCTTAAATGAACCGATCGGTCTTGAATATTCATTGAAAGATACTGCAGGTAATAAATACACACTCAAACTACCTAAGGTTCAAGTATCTGCGCCTTTGCCAAGTGGTGGCGCTGGTGATGTATTAACAACCCAATTCTCTTTTACAGTAGCGGATGTTGCACCAACTCTTACACGTATTCCTGTAGTTGCGGGGCCTTAATCATGTTAATTGAAATCGAAGAACAGAAGTCCATTGAATATGTTCAAGAATGGTTTGATTTTAAAGATGGTGTAAAGCTACTCATTGCGAGTATTGATAAGCCATCGTTTCAACGTTCACTTGAACTCAATGGGATTCAAGCTGAGCAAGAGCTTGCAGGCATTAAGGCAGTAACAGATGAAGGAGCTGTTAAGGCCAAATTAGGTTTTAACCGTGCTGTTTCACATTTGTTGCTTGGTTGGGTTGGACTAGTCGGTAAAGATAAAAAGCCAATCGAATACAGTGCGCAAAATGCTGAACTGATTTGCACAAGCTCGAAGCAATCTCTTGAAATTATTGTCTTCATCATGGAAAAGGCTAAAGTGATCCATGACTCTCAAAAAGAAGAGATTGTTGAAGAAGTGGGAAAGTCATTAAGCACTACGAACAAAGAAACATCAAATGGTGCGAAGAAAAAACCGCAGAAGTCTACCAGAAGCTCGGTCTAAAACCACCTGATCGTTTAGAACCAAGTTTCACGGCAGATCACATCATTAAAGCCTTTAATTTAATTTCAAAGGCTCGCCGTTTTATTGCTTTTCCGCAGGGTGGTGGGTTTCATGACTCACTCACTCTTGCTGATATTAAAAGCTATTTTGATGTGTACGGTTGTGACTTGGATCGAAGGCTTTTTGTTGAGTGTATTTTTGCGTTGGATGGAAAGTATTTGGGTGATGTGAATAAAAAATGATCCAAGGCAATTGAAAATGTTTTGTGAATCATTTTGGACAACCATACAAAGGTTAATTTGTCAAAACCTACAGACGTAATTTTGAAATATTCATTAACCCCCTGTAAGGCGTGAAATTAAAAAATACGTTTTATAACATTAACGCAATAATTTTAGAGTGGTTTTATTTCTAAACAATTTAGAAAAACTCTCGAGCAATTAAAAATTAGTAATTCCTGAAATAGAAAAACTCTGAAAGTTGGCGCTTTCAGAGTTTTAGCTTCCATTTGATTCATGCAAGAACAAAAGGATAAATCAATTAATGTCCAATAAAGATAACCGATTCACCTTTAAATTTCTAGGAGTATTTACAGTGGAAATTGTAAAAGTTACACCCAGGGAAGTGCGTAAAACGTTATGGCAAGCTGCATTTATATTATTCATCGTGATTATTTTGATTAGATTACCAACACTCATTGCAGCATTACGCTGGTGGTAATAAACATGATCATCAAACCATAAAACCGATCTTTTTAAAGGTCGGTTTTTTATTGTCCGCAATGCGCCCTTAGGCGCTTTTTTTACGCCTAAAGGAAAAGCCATGGCTGAACAACGCAGCACTCTCATTATTGAAATTAGCTCAGAACAAGCTGCACGTAATGCACGTGCTTTAGATCGAGAGCTACAAAGTATCGAACGCACTGGTAATTACGCCACTACTTCAATGAACTCTATGTCAGTGGCAGCACGTCAGTTGGCAGGGTATTTGGCAGGGGTTGTGACTGTTGGTACTGCGATCGCTAAGATGGATGATTGGACTAATCTTAACAACCGATTACGCCTAGTAACTACCAGTCAGAAAGCCTTAAATGTGGCAATGCAAGATACATTTGATATTGCTCAACGATCTGGTGCGGCTTGGGGTGGTACTGCAACCATCTATCAAAAGATTCAATACAACAGCGAAAAATTGGGTTTAAGCCAAGTGAAAGTTGCCAAAATCACAGAGTCTATTTCCAAATCAATTAGTAACTCAGGTTCAAGTGCTCAAGCAGCCAGTGCCGCTTTATACCAATTAGGCCAGTCTTTCGATAAATCATCTCTAAATGGTGATGAGTTTGTTTCGATGAGTGAAAACGCTGGCTACTTAATGGAAGTGTTTGCAAAAGGCTTAGGGGTAACTCGTGCTGAATTGAAAGAAATGTCATCTCAAGGATTATTGACTACAGACAAGATGGTTCAAGCAATTGAAAAAATGTCAGGTTCAATTGAAGAAGATTTTGGAAAAACTAATTTCACTATCGGACAATCTTTCACTCAGTTGTCTAATGCTGTGACTAAGTTTGTTGGAGAATCAGGGCAAGCTACAGGTGCTGCGTCTACTATTTCTGGTTCACTTAGCTTGCTTGCAGAAAACTTAAATACAGTAACGAACATTGCCATGATCGGTGGTGCTTATTGGCTTGGAACTTATATTCCAGCACTTTATACAAGCACAATGGCGGGTTATGGAAAAATTAAGCAACTTACTGAACAGACAGCTATTCAGTATGCAGCTATCCAAGCAGAGCGGATAGCAGCTGCTCAAGAACTCACATCAGCAGAGGCTCGTGTTGTTTCAACACAGGCAACTTTGGCGGCAATTGCAGCTGAAAAAGCCTTAGAGGTTCAAAGATTAAAGGAGCAAATCAATAGTATTGGTCGGACTGCATCAATAACACGAATGGCTCAACTTAGAAGAGTTGAAACACAAGTAACTGCAGAATTAACACTTGCTCAAAACGCTTTGGCTACATCTCAAAGCCGTGTTAATGCCGCTCAAAACATGTCAATGGGGGTTGGTCGTGGATTGTTAGGAATTCTTGGTGGACCAGTAGGATTAGGTTTAACTGTTGCAGCTGTTGCTGGTTCATATCTAATGCTTAAAGATAGTACCAAAGATACAACTACCACACTTGATTTACAAAAGAGCACTGTAAGTGAGTTGGTTGAAGAATATTCAAAGTTAGATGAGCTTCAAAAACGTACAACATTGCGAGAGCTCGAAAAGCAAGTTAAAAGCTTGGCCACTAGTTATACAGTTGCTTATTCAGATTTGAGTGCAATGATTGGATGGCTTGAAGAGTCTGGCTCAGTGTCTGAATCTACAGCAAGAGAAATCAATAAGCTGTTCAAAGAATATAATAAGGGCAAAATAAGTTCGTCTGAATTTGCAACAGCAGTGAACAATCTATCGGGAGTGCAGAAAAAGCATAAAGTTGAAATCGATGAGTTGACTACAGCCCATGCAAAAGCTAATGCAGAATATAAAAAGGTTAAAACTGCTCAACAAGCATTAACCAATCAAACTTCATCTGCTATAAAGGCAAATAAAGACGAAACAGACTCCATCCTTCTTAAGAAGAAAGCTCTTGAAGAGTCAAAAAAGGCCTATGACAGTTATAAGTCAGGAGCTTTTGATGATATTAAAGAAATGGCAGCAAGGGCTAAATTGCAAAGTATGGGGCAGTCAGATGCCTTAATTGAGCAAAACTTGAAGGTTTTAAAAGCATTAAATTTTGATCCACTTAAAACTAAGACTCCTTACGCACAGGAAATGTTTAAGGTTGCTGATATTTCGGCAAAAATGAAGGAAAAAGAGGATTCAATTACCCAAGCGAAAAAAGATCAAACTAAGGAGCTTGAGAAGCAACTTAAAGTCTTACAGGTCAACGAAAAAGTTAAGGCTAATGCTGCTAAATATAACTTCGGAGGATTGGAAACCCAATATGGGCTTTTGCCAGGTTTACTGTCAGGTATCAATATGCAAGAGTCACGTGGTAAAGCGGATGCAGTTGGCCCTATGACGAAGTATGGTACAGCAAAGGGTGGATTTCAATTTCTTGATGATACAGCTAAGCGTTTCAAATTGACCGGAGGCGATGTATTTGATTTAGGTAAATCCGCAGAAGCAGCCGCAAAATATCTGCAAATTCTCTACAAAAAATTCGGCTCTTGGGATAAGGCTATTTCTGCTTACCATGCTGGCGAAGGCAATGTAGATAAAGGCACAAATATTGGACCAGTAAATCGTCAATATGTTCAAAATGTAAAAGGCTATATTGCCGGAACAAATGGTTTTGAAGGCTCAACTAAAGACTTTGATACTTCTATCAATGATTTGGTTAAGTTTTTGCAAGTTAAGCAAGATATTGAACTGCAATATTCAAGTGGTGAGCTTCAACGCAAAACAGAACATGAGAAGAAATTAGCAGATATTCAATCTCATTTTTCAGGTGATACATACACAAAACTTGAGCGTCAAGAGAATGAACGCTTTGCTAATGAAAATCGACTTGCTGAACTTCAATTTGATTCAAATGTGAAGGGTTGGAATTGGACAAATGAGCAACGAATTCAAAATGAAATCGAAACTCAAAAAGTAACTATTTCTTTAAACAAAGAATATTCTGATATTCAAAAACAGATTGCTAAAGAAAAGGTTGATGAAAAATTTGCGCATGAAATTGAAAAGTCTAAACTTGCTAAAGATCAGCGTTTACTTCAATCAACTGAGTTTTACATGTCAGAAATTCAACTGGCTAAGGCTAGATATGACATAGAAAAAAGGCTTATTGCTCAGAATAATGAAGATTCTGCTGAAAATGCATTTAAAACACAAATGCTTGAACTTCAAAATCAAGTTGATATGAATCGACGCCTAAAAGATGCATCTATTGGGTGGGATTCTGTTCAATCTCAAATGAATGGATCTACTGGGCGTTTTCAAGTTAAACAAGATAAATTCAGCAGAATGGGAGCATCACAAAATCTATTTGATACTCAGATAGCAGATGTTGAAAACCAAGAGCAAGAACCTGGTGCGGATTTACAAAAATTAGCTGAGGTTCGTGAACAAATTTGGGCTGCGCATAATAAACGTATGATTGATATTGAAAATCAGTATCAAACGGATTCATTGAATTTACAATTAACACAAGCTCAGCAATTGATCGGTTCATTTGCAAATATGTTTAAAGGTATTCTTGGTGAAAGCTCAGGTGCATATAAAACAATGTTTGCAATGCAGCAGGGGTTTGCGCTTACTCAAGCGGGTATGAATTTATGGTCATCTGTTTCTGATGCTTATGCTAAAGAGCCAGGTACTGTATGGCAGAAAGTTGCCGCAGGTGCTAAGGCGGCTTTGGATCAAGGAACATTCTTAGCAATGATCCAAGCAATTACCCCTCAAGGTTTTGCAACTGGTGGCCCTATTACAGGCAAAGGCACTGGAACAAGTGATGATATTCCAATTATGGCATCCAATGGCGAGTTTATGATGCGTCAGTATGCTGCATCTAAAATTGGTCTAGTTGCTTTAAATTACATGAATCAGACGGGTGAGATGCCATTTCAGGGTGAATATCTTGGCATGAAATCTCATTACTTAGGTTCTACTCAACCAGATTTAAATGTTCAAAAATTTAAAGATGGAGGGCTAGTGGGAGTTTCTCGAATGAGTGGTGACGATGCTGATAGAAGACGATTCAATTCTATTCCAAAGAACTCATCTCAGGGTGAAGGCAGTGGAGATATTAAAATTGAAGTCAACATCACTGACTCAGGCATTAATACTTCAGGTAGTAATACACAGGATCAGCGACAGTTTGCTCAGGTTGTTGGTAATGCTGTACGAGCTGTGATTATTCAAGAGAAGCGTCAAGGCGGTTTGTTGTCAAAATAAGAAAAGCCACTTCGGTGGCTTTTTTCTGTTTTAATTGATATTTTATGAGCACTTTGAGGAGTGCTTTAGAATGAAAAAATTATTATTGATATGCTTTTTTTTGACGGTATCAGGTCTATCTTTTGCTGGGAAACAAATTGATCTTGCTAACTTTCAAAAAACAATAACTAAAAATCCAAAAATTAATATTAATTGCCAAATAAATAATTTTTCCCTTATGAGTACAGATCGAGATTTTAGCTCAAAACTACAATCAACATTAAACACGTTTGGTTCAATGCGAATAAAAGATTTCGATAAGGGCGATTGCGTTCAATTATCTAATTTTCAGGATAATATATTTACTACTTATATTTGGCAGAATCAAAATAGTATATTTGATACTAAGGTTGACTTATTTATAGCTTACAACCTAAAAAGTAAGGATTTACTAGGTGTAATTATTGATCAAAATAAAAATGCTTATGTATTGGGAGACAATAAGGGTGAGCTGAAACAAGCAATAAAATCCAATCCAATATATAAGAATAACCTATATGGCGTTAATTTAGACTCATCACTGAACTTTTCGAATTTCTCTCAGATTAATAGTGAAGATAGACTAAAAAGAATGTCAAGCACTGAATCATTTGTTTATAATGTACAAAATGCTGCAATAGATGATAAAGAATGCAATATAGATAATTTTAAATTACTAGAGACAGATAGTAAATTTAAAGCAAAATTGTCAATGCACTTAAGCGAATTTGGAGGATTAAGGATAGATGATTTTGATATGGGAGAGTGTTTAAATTCCAAATCTGTCACAAATGGTTTATTAATTACAAAGTTTTGGCAAAAAAATAAAGATTTTTATAATAACAATTTATCCTTATATGTCGCCTATAATGTATACGAAAATTTAGCCTTATTGGTCATTGTTGATGATGATGAAAAATCATATTTATTAGGTGATAATACTCAAACTTTAAAAAATAGTTTATCTAATAATGAAAACTTAAAAGATGACTATAAATTATCTTATGATTATTCAAAATTAAATTTTAATGATTTTAAGGAAAAAATAGATTCTCAAAAGATCATGGATAAAGAGGTTGAGAAGATACTCAATCCTGATTGGGTTTATAGTTGTAAAAAAGATAGATTTACCAATGATAAAAGTTGCTATCTATTTAAGAAAGATTTGTCATTGATTTACTTGAATGGTGTGTTTGGCGTGGTAGTGGGAGGGAACCACTTTCCAAGTTCTACTGGTAGCTTGAAAATTGATAAAAATGCAACTTTAAACGCAAAAGAAGGTAAATTCTTTTCTAATACATTAAGTATTATTAATCAATTAAAGAATGGAAAAGTTGCTTACACTAGATATAAAAAATGGCCTTATGAATACAATGTTGATAATGAAGTGGAACTCGAAGGCTTTAAGAAAAGCTTTGATGAAATGATAGCTGCTTACAAGAAACTTTAAGAACCTAGAAATTAAAAAACCCACCTAAGTGGGTTTTTTATTGGACGCAATTTATGAGCAATGAAAAATTTAAATTTCCGTGTGATCTGGATGGAAACTCAGGCAAACAAAACTTCAATATTTTGACTTCAAAATTTGGAGATGGCTACGAACAGAATATCTCTGTAGGCATCAACAACAGAAAAGGTGAGTGGCCTTATAAATTTACATCCAGTAAGGAAGATATTCTTCAAATCAAAGCTTTTTTTGATCGACATAAAGGCTCTGATTCATTTCTATGGAATTCTCCTTTGGATGGCGAGGTGAGAGTTAAAACAGACACAAGCTATTCACCTATTCAAGTAGGTGGAATGATCTGGACTATCTCCACCACTTTTACCCAAGTTTTTTACCCTTAAATCTAATCAACTTCACGCCCCACTCGCTGGGGCTTTTTAGTGAGAAAAATATGGCTATTCAAACTATTAATTTAGGAACAGCACCAAGTGGTGCAGGTGGTGACACTTTTCGCTCTACTGGTACAAAAGTAAATGAAAACTTCACCAATAACACGCACGCTGCGAGTCGATTAGTTGGAACTGCAGCTGGTAACTTAATGGAGGTCGGGGCGTTTGGATTAGGTGGTGGGCAAGGGTTATATGGAGGGAATAATCTAAATGATACAAAATTTCATTTAAATGCCTGTTGGTTCACAACTACAGCAGAAACAAATGGTTGGGCAAATGGAATTTTTCAGACATGGAGAGGAAATTCAACAAGATATGCTCAACTAGGATTTACTGACAGTAATGGAATTAATTTTCGAAGTGGATTAAATATAGCTTCAGCAGGTGCTTGGATTAGTTTAAGAACAACAGCTAATACGACAGTAGATAGCAACGGATTCATCAAATCAGCTTCACCAGTTGTTCAATTGTTTGCAGAAAAAATACAACCCAATGATGAAGCGTTAGAGCAAGAACCTATATTTGAAAAAGTGGATGTTGGCCATTACCTTTTAAAAAATACAGAAGGCTTTTCTGATGATGGTTGGTATATCGAAATGCCAAAAGATGCCAACGGTAATGTATTGGTAGCCGTGCAGTATCAACAACTTGAAGATAACACCATTGAAGTTAAAACATTTGTCAAAAAGTTTGATGAAGAAACTGGTGATATTCTTCCAAATCCTGATAAACCTCGTGATATTCCGAATGGTCGTTGGATTGACATTCGTTTAAAAGAACTACCTAAACCTGAAATTGAAATCTCAAATACACCAATTGAATTTCAACCAACTAATTTGGCACAAGCTGTAGCGGAGGCATTGAAAGATGACTCTGAACAGTGATTTTCAAAAGCTCTATGTAGATGGGTTAATCACATTATTTGAATTAGACGCCAGTGCTTTAGGTGCTGGCATTTTGCGTTTCCACGGACATATTTCATATGAAGACTGGGAAAAGATTTATAGCTCAATCGGTTCAAATGGCTTGATTGGCTCAGATACTGGCTCAATCGGTAAACTATATGATGTTGGTGATAAAAAGGTCTGGCAACGAAACATCATCTTTGGTGGGCAAACATTTGAACCAATGGCATTGGAAGTCAGTGGTTTAGAAATGCGAAGTGATGGTAAAGCCTCGGCCCCGACTCTCAGCATGGCAAATAACATCAAAGGTATCCAAGGTGCTATATCTGCATACTGCTTACAGTTTGGTGATTTTGTTGGCGTAAAAATCAAAGTCATTACTACATTAGCCAAGTATCTTGATGCTGAAAATTTTAGTACAGGAAATACCAGTGCCAATCCAAGTGAGAAGCGCGAGCAGATTTGGTTTATTGAACAAAAAACTTCTGAAAATGCTCAGCAAGTAACTTTTGAACTTTCTAATCCAGTGGATTTTGAAGGACTAAAAATTCCTACACGGCAAATCTCAAACTACTGCAATTGGGAATATCGAAGTGAAGAGTGTGGATATATTGGATCTGCAATGTTTACTGAAAAAGATGAATCGACAGACAATCCAGCTTTAGATCGATGTAACTATCGAACATCAGGCTGTCGTTGCCGAGAGAATGAGCTTCATTTTGGTGGATTCCCTGCATCTTCAATGGTGTAAAAAATGAAATTAAATAAAAAACTTAAAGCTGCGATTTTATCTCATGCTGAACAATGTTTCCCCGCAGAATGTTGCGGGGTTATTGTTTCTGGAGTGTATATTCCATGCCGTAATGTCGCTGAAAAAGGTCAGTTTCAAATTCATCATGAAGACTTTGCGAATGCCGAAGATCAAGGTGAGATTCAAGCCTATGTACATTCACATCCAAATGCTACAGCACGTGCTTCTGATTTAGATTTATTACAAATTGAACTTCATGAAAAGCCATGGGTGATTTGTGCATATCCTGAAGTTGATTTTCAAGTCTATGAACCTTTTGGCTATAAAGCACCACTCATTGGGCGTGACTATCATCATGGGTACCAAGACTGCTATTCAATTATTCGTGATTTTTATAATCGTGAACTTGGTATTCAGTTGATGGATTTTGAGCGTTTAGATAATTGGTGGAGTGATAAAGATCATAAATCGCTTTATCTAGAAAACCTAGACGCAGCTGGATTTTATGAGGTCAGTGAACCTCAGTATGGTGACATGTTGGTGTGTAATGTTGGGCGTACTGAACACCCGAACCATGCTGTGATCTGGTTGGGTGATCAGTGGCAATTAAAGTCAGAAGAAAGCACAAGTTGTTTTGGTTGTCCTTTAATCCTACATCATCCTTATGGTCGAAAGTCAGTGCGTGAAATCTTTGGGCAACAATGGCAAGAGCGTGTTGTCAAAATTGTGAGGCATAAGAAGGTAGATAATTATGAACTTTAAAGAGTTACAGGATAAGATTCAAAAAAAGCAAAAAGAGCTTAACGATTTGCTGAACGATTTAAATGAGCAACTTTCTTTAGATCAAGGGAATTACAGCGAATTATCTATACCACGAGGCGCAACGCATTACAGAATTCACAACTGTAAAGTGGAATATATTATGAAGTCAAATTATGGCGATCATTGGAGCATATGGTGGGATTGTAGAAAAGACTGGATGACTACTCTTTGGAAGCGAGTAGAGGTTGGTAAAGACATAAAACTGTTAGCTAAATAATTAAGTTTTATTACTTGAGGGAAAGCTACTTATGCTTAAAACGATCAAATTATATGGCGTACTGGGAAAGAAGTTTGGTAAGGAATTTAAGCTTGCTGTTGAAAGCACCCGAGAAGCTGTAAAAGCGCTATCAGTCCAAGTACCTGGCTTTGAACAGTTCATGTTAACCGCTCATGAACAGGGACTTACCTTTGCTGTTTTCCAAGATGATGAAAATATCTCTGAGGATCAGATTGATTTTGAAACTGGTGCCAAAGTTATCAAGATTGTGCCTAAAGTACTTGGGGCTGGCGGTGACAGTGGGGTTCTAAATTTAGTTTTAGGTGTTGTGTTGATAGTTGCTGGTTATTTTACTTTTGGAGCAACAACTCCTTATGGTGCAGCATTGATTGGTGCAGGTATTGGAATGTCCATTGGTGGTATTGCACAAATGCTTACCCCAAAAGTTGATGCACAAGATCAAAACCAAGATGGAAATAAGTCTAACTTTGGATTTGGTGGAGCAGTCACCACAATCGCCCAAGGCAATCCAGTTCCGATTCTTTATGGTCAGCGCGAAGTCGGTGGATTCATTGTAAATGCTGGTCAATTTGCAGTAGACACTTTTAGTTCGGCAGATGCTGGTTTCACAGGCGGTGGCAGCAACGGTGGAAAGAAATAATTTAAGAATATAAGCGCATTAAGCGCTTTTTTATTGTGTGGGAAAAAGTATGCTTAAAACAGTAAAAGGCGCAAAAGGCGGTAGCAAAAACCAAAGACAACCCAAAGTTGCAAATGATACCACCGCTTCAAAAACCTATGCACGTTTACAATATGGTATGAGTGAAGGAGAAGTTGAGGGTTTAGCAAATGGCTTTAAGTCAATCTTCCTTGATGACACACCAGTTGAAAACGATAGTGGTGCAAGAAACTTTCAAGATGTCACTCTAGATTTTCGCTCAGGTACCAATGATCAGGCATACATGGAAGGTTTTGAAAGCATTGCTTCTGAAACTGCTGTTGGTGTTGAACTTAAAAGTGATACGCCTTGGGTTAAAGGGATTACCAATCTTAATCTCGATGCCGTGATTGTAAGAGTGCGCTTTGGTGCTTTAAAACAGCAAGATCCAAGCAACGGTGATGTTTCAGGCATTGTTATTGATTACTCGATTGAAGTGCAGACTGATGGGGGATCATGGGAGTTAATGCTTGATACTCAAATGTCAGGAAAAACCTCAGCAAATTATGAACGTACCCATCGTATCGGCTTACTAAAAGCCAATAATAATTGGTTGATTCGCGTCATACGTAAAACACCAAATTCAAGCTCAGAATATGTCAGCGATAAGATGTATATTCAAGCCATTACTGAAGTTGTGGATCTTAAGCTTGCATACCCAAATACTGCATTGATTGGCGTGCAATATGATGCAGAAACATTTTCAAATATTGCCAAAATTGCTGTTGATCTTAAGGGTGTAAAGATCAAAGTACCAAGCAATTATGATCCAGTAAGCCGAACTTACATCGGGATATGGGATGGTCTATTTACGCGTGCTTATAGCAATAATCCAGCTTGGATTTACTATGATTTATGTACCAATAAGCGATATGCACTTGGTAACCGCTTAACAGAGCCAATGATTGATAAATGGTCATTGTATCGTTTGGCTCAATATTGTGATCAGTTGGTGCCGGATGGCAAGGGTGAGCAAGAGCCTCGTTTCACTTGTAATGTATATATTCAAAGTGCCGAATCTGCTTTTGATATTTTAAGCAAACTTGCAGGTTTATTTCGTGCAATCAGTTATTGGGATGGTAATTCAATCGTATGTGAAGCTGATTTGCCACAAGATACTATTTTTACATATACATCTGCCAATATTATTGATGGCGTTCTTGGTATTAATTACACCGGTACGCGTGCACGGGATCGGCATAATGTAGTCAAAGTTGCTTGGGATAATCCGCAAAATCGCTATAAGACTGAATATGTTTTTGTGCGTGATGAAAAATCAATTGCAGAGGCTAAAGCGGTACGTTTATTAGAACTTGAGGCATGGGGTTGTACATCAGAAGGTCAAGCACAACGTACTGGCCAATGGGCTTTAAAAACAGAACAACTCGAAACTCGAACTGTCACATTTAAAGTTGGGTTAGATGGCTATATTCCATTACCTGGTAAAGTGATTGAACTTGCTGATGAGTTGTTAGCTGGTCGTGCAAACGGTGGGCGTATTTCTTCAGTCAGTTCTGATTTAAAACAAATCACCTTAGATCGTGATGGTGTGGTGTGCCGAGCTGGTGACCGTCTAGTTGTGAATGGCGAGAATGGAAAGGCACAAGCACGAGTTGTATCAAGTATTGCTGGTCGAGTTGTTACTGTGGTTTCAGCATTTGATAGTGTTGCTCCACAAAATGCATGGGTGATTGATGCACAAGATTTAGCAACGATGAAATTTCGTGTAGTTTCGATCTCACAAGATGAGCCACACCAATTTACCATTACCGCACTTCAACACAATGCATCTAAGTTTGATGCCATTGATCATGGTGCATTCATTGATGATCGACCAATCTCAATCATTAATCCTACAACCCAAGAACCTGTTGAGTCAGTCATCATTTCCAGTGAGCAAATGGTTCAGCAAGGAATATCGGTTGAAACCATGGTGATCAGTTGGCCACAAGCCAAAGATGCAACCAAGTATCAAGTTGAATGGCGCAAAGATAACGGCACCTGGTTAAAGCTACCATTAACTGGAAATAACTCAGCAGAGGTCGCAGGCATTTACGCAGGGCAATATGAAGCGCGCGTATTTGCGATCAGTGCTTTTGATATTTCATCCTTGCCAACTTATTCAGTTTTGACAGTGCTAAAAGGCAAGCAAGGAAAACCACCAAAACTCGCCAATATTCATGCTGAAGGTATTTTATTTGGCATGAAATTAACCTGGTTGTTTCCTGCGGTTGGTGCACTGGATACGGCTTATACAGAGATTCAAGTTTCACCTGATGGTGTAAGTAATATTGCTCAATTGGGCTTATTCGCATACCCAACAAGCACACATACATTGCAAGGATTGCAGCCTAATCTAAAACAATATTATCGTGCGCGTTTGATTGATCGAATTGGAAATATTGGCCCTTGGTCAAGCTGGACCAATGCAACCACTTCAGCGGATGCATCTGATATTTTGAAAATCTTGGAAGGCAAGATTACTGAAACGCAACTTCATCAGGATCTGCAAACTAAGATTGATCATATTGAAGCAGTAGATGCAGAAATAGGACCAATTAAACAGGATATTCAGAATACAAAGGATCAGATTAATCAAGAAATTATTGATCGTCAGTATGCGATTCAACAAGCCAAAGATGGTTTATCTCAGCAAATTATTGATGGAGATAAGGCTGTACTTCAGGTTGTTGATACGGTTAAGAAATCAAGTGAGGATGGAATAGCCGCTGCACAATCAGAAATTAAAGTTGTTGCTAATAATCTGAAATTGACTGCTGAAAAAACTGATGGTGTTTACGCTCAGTTGAACCCACCTTTAATTGGGTCCACTTCTGATCTGATCGGTAATGATCAAGGTTTCGCGGGAACCTGGTCACTTCAATCAGCAATGATAGAGGGTGATCTAGTTTTAAGTAAGCGCATTGATACAACTGTTGCTCAAGTCAATGATGTTCAGGCCTTTGCACAGCAAGAAGTTCAGGCGCGTATTGAGGGAGATAAGGCCACTGTCCAAAAGATTGATACTTATATTGTTGAGAATGATCAAGCTTTAGCAACTGTGCGAGATTCAGCACAAATTGCAGTTGAGAAATCAAATTCAAATGCAGTGTTAATTGATGCTTTAGATTTAGAGCTTGATGGTAAAGCAAGTACAGGTGCTTTAAATCAGGTCAAGTCGGATTTATCTGCTGTTGATAATCGAGTGATTGCAAATACAACCATGCTGAATGGCGTGTATGCGCAAATTAATCCGCCATTGATTGGTTCAGAGTCTGATTTGATTGGTAATTCTGGCGGTTATGCAGGGGTGTGGTCTGAACAATCAGCACGAATCGAAGCTGATATGGCGCAAGCCATTCGGACGGATACAGTTCAAACAGAATTGAATGGTAATAAAGCAGCTGTTCAGGAGGTAACACAATCTGTTAATGGTCTTTACGCGCAGAAATTTATCAAGCTGGATGTAAATGGAAAAATTGCAGGGTGGGGTGGTGCAAATAATGGTGTTGAATCTCAATTTATTTTAAATTTTGATTCATTTGCTATTGGAAGTGGAAGTAATGGGACAGTTTCTTATCCGTTTATTTTCCGAACCACACCATTTACTGATCCAGTCACAGGTACTGTATTTCCTGTTGCTGCATACTTGAAATCAGTATTCATGGATTATCAATCAGTGAAGACATCACATATTGATAAGCTGGCTGTTAAGACGGGTCAAATTGATGATTTAGCTGTTACGAGAGGTAAAATTGATAATTTGGCAGTAGGTAATGGCCAGATTGATAATTTGGCTGTAGATACGCTAAAAATCAAAGACAATGCTGTGACAGTACCTGTTTCTGCATTTGCTGAAGCGAATCTGACCATTGGTACGACTTACACCACTGTTCAAACTTTGGCTGTACCAGCAGATATGGGGCATACGATTTTAACTTTTGGTTCTGTATTTAGCTTTGTAGGTTATACCTCTAGCCAGCGTTTACTGTGTCGAGTACTCAAAAATGGATCTGTCGTTTTTGAAGATTTGGAGGTGCATTTTATTGATTATGCTTCTGTGGGTACAACGACTCAAAACAGCGGACAACATAACCACGGAATAACCGTCAATGTAAGTGGCTCAATGACAGATTCAGGAAGCCATTCGCATTCATTCAATGGCAATACTCAAAACTCAACAGCTGGAACGATTTCGGGTTCATCACATAACCATAGTTACAACGGATCGACCAACACAACTGGTTCACATAGCCATAATTTAAGTTTGTCGGGAAGTGCATCAATGGGTTTAGACGGGATTCATAATCACAATGTGGAAATTAGAGGAAGTGCTCGAAGTGCAGGAACCTTAAATATTTCAAGACATGATTCCACTTTGATTGCGGGAACGTTTGAGCTTCAATTGCGCTCAGATTCGGGCGGTAATGTGAACGTGTCACAACGTTATATTCATGCAATGACGATGAGGAAATAATGGCATATTTTGCAGTGTATTGTATTGAAACAGGTGTCGTTCTGAATGTTGTTGAATGCCCTGAATTTTTAAAGCAAAGAATACATCTTGATCCTGGTCAGGATGTTTTACAAATAGAGGACCAGATAGAGCAACAGCGTTATCTGGTCAAAAATCAGCAGCTGGTTGAAAACCAATATTACTTGAATTGAAAGCACCCATAGAGGTGCTTTTTTTATTGCCAAAATTTAGGGGGTATCAATGGCAGATAATCAACAAATTGTAGAGGCTTCAACTGGCGTGGTAGCTGGCAAAGTTATTACATATAGCGGTAGTACTGCTGGTGCTATTACTGCATGGCTTGGGAGTATTGATTTAGCATTTTGGTTCAGTATTTTGATTGCGATTGCAGGCTTAATCATGAACTGGTATTACGCGCGCAAGAAAGATAAACGCGATGAACTTGAACATAAAGCATATTTGGAAAGCTTAAAGGATAAATGCAATGTCAAACAAGACTAAAATCATAGTAACAACATTAAGTGCATCAGCGCTTTTTTTTACGTCTTTAATTGGCTATGAGGGGTATAAATCAAAGCCATATTTGGATAGTGCAAAAGTACCAACTATAGGTATCGGATCTACATCATATGAAAACGGCACAAAAGTCAAAATGACTGACAAGCCGATCAATAAAGAACGTGCAGTTCAAATTGCCAAGGCTCATATTGCCAAAGATGAAGTTGCATTTCGCAAGTCTTTGCAGGGCGTGAAGCTAACTCAGACTGAATATGATGTGTATTTGGACTTTGTTTACAACTATGGCCAAGCCAATTGGAATGGCTCATCGATGCTCCGTAATCTTAAAGCAGGGCAATACAAACAGGCCTGTTCATCATTACTGAAATACAAATATGTTGCCAAGCGTGATTGTTCGATCCGTTCTAATGGTTGTTATGGCGTTTGGACTAGGCAACAAGATCGTTATAACAAGTGTATGGGGGTGCAGTAATGCAAGCATTTTTAGCGAAATTCTATGAAACCGTCATTATTGTTTTGGCGGTTTTTTTATTGTTGGCCATAACAGCTTTAGGTGTTCAGTCATGGCGAGTAAATCATTTTAAAAGTGAATACACATTATTGAATGCAAAATACAAAACAGAAGTTGCTGAAGCTAAAGCACTGGCAGAACAAGCCAAAGCATCTGCAGCATTAAAAGAGAAACAATGGTCTGAACAACAGTTAAAAGCGGAGCAAAACTATAATGCCAAAATTAAACAAATTGAGTCTGATAGTCGCCTTGCTAGTGCCAGCGCTGACAGCTTGTCAAAGCAACTCAAGGTTGCAAACAGCCGTTTGTCCAGTGCTTCCAAAGAAACCATCATTGAGTACGCCAATACCAACAGTGACATACTCGAAAAGTGCATCACAGAATATCAAGAAGTGGCAAAAGCCGCTGATGGACACGCGGCTGATGCAGAAAAATTAAGGGATGCTTGGCCCTCGAAGTGAGGGCTAATTCGCATAAGCACCATTATTTTAAATACCAAGTTCTATCTTTCACAATTATATTAATGACACCAAGTAATTACGTTTGTATCTTGTTCTTAATTATTTTTTATAGGAAAAAAACGTGAAAAAAAATGTAGGAATTATATTTGGAGGAAAATCAACAGAACATGAAGTATCCCTTCAATCTGCAAGAAATATTGTTGATGCTATTGATAAAGAAAAATTTGATGTGACATTGATAGGCATAGATAAAGATGGGATTTGGCATCTTAATGAGAGTACTAAATTTCTACTAAACTCCAATGATCCAAGTCTTATAGCCTTACATCCATCTGGAAGAAATGTAGCATTTATTCCAGGGAAAAAAGAACAACAAATTATTGAGTTCCAAAAAAAAGCACTATCACAGTTAGATGTAATCTTTCCTATTGTCCATGGAACTCTTGGAGAAGATGGCTCATTACAAGGGTTACTGAAAATGGTAAATTTACCATTCGTAGGCTCTCAAGTATTAAGCTCTGCTATATGTATGGATAAAGATGTCTCAAAGAGATTATTACGAGATGCAGGGTTAAACGTTACACCATATATAAGGCTAACTAAACAAAATAGAAAGAATATAAATTTTGATACTGTATGCTCTAAATTAGGTTTACCGCTATTCGTTAAACCAGCTAATCAAGGATCATCAATTGGTGTTAGTAAAGTAAATACTATAGAAGAGTTTGAAATAGCATTAGATACAGCATTTACCTATGATAATAAAGTGTTAATTGAAACAGGTATTGATGGCAGAGAGATAGAGTGTGCTGTTATTGGTAATCACAAACCTAAAGCAAGTGTTTGTGGGGAGATTGAACTATCAGATAGTTTCTATTCTTATGATACAAAATATATTAATGAAAAAGGTGCTAAAGTAACGATACCAGCCAATATCTCAGCTGAATTGAGTGAAAAAATTAAAAATATAGCTATCAATGCATATGAAATTTTAGAATGCACAGGTCTTGCCAGAGTAGATGTTTTTTTAACAAAAGATGGCACTGTCTATATTAATGAAATAAATACATTACCCGGTTTTACAAATATAAGTATGTTTCCCAAGTTGTGGGAAGCAAGTGGATTAAGCTATTCTGACTTGATTACCTATTTAATTGAATTAGCTATAGAGTATCACCAAGAGCAGAACTTAGTACTTGAGCCAAAATTAATATAATTCAGCTTAAAAAATCTAGATTGCTTTTAATTTCTGATTGAAACCTTGCCCCAAACTCTTAAAACTCGAGTCAGGGCAGGGGAAAGAAATCACCCTATGGATCATTGTACTGTCGCTAAATACAATGAGTGTAGCGCTTCGAATGATGCGAAAAATAGGGCTCTTAATTAAGGGCTTTATTCTCAGGAATAATATTGGAATAAAAAACTATTAAAAATGCAAAACTATAAGCAAAACTTAGTAGAAGTAACTATAAAATTTTCGGTGGATGAATTTTAGATTACGATATTCTCAGATCGAGCACTTGAGATGTATTCCAGATTAAAATCTCCATGATTGTATTGATTAAAAGTTACACCATATTTTTTTTGAAAAGATAATACAGATAAAATTGATGTTGCAATAGTTGCAAGAGGAATATTATTTGCATGAATGTCATGTATTATTGCAGGGGCATTTAATCCTAAAGCCAAAAGAGCATCACTTTTTAAGTCAATGTTTACCTCAACATCACTTTTTTTAATTATTTTAAAACGTTCAACAACTGTTTTATCTAATTCCAGAATTGCATTTTCAAACCGTTTTAACTCAGTTTTTCTAATTACATCAATTTCTTCAGTATTTAACTTTTTTAAGAATTGGTCCATTGTAGAATGCAGACCTTCAAGCTCAGAAGATCTTCTTTCTTTAAATTCAAGCAAATCGTTTAAAGAAAAATTTCCACTAGCTGATGGAATTGGTAGTGCGTTAGTTATTTTAAGTCTTAAAGTATCTTTTTTTGTTGCATGTCCTGGAAGATAAATCGGATCACCTGACATGTGGTGAATGATCCAATCACTATCTTGATCATTTAGCTTTTGCTTAGCAATTTCTCCAAATGTCCAATGCACGTGTTGTGCTACATCTACCTTACCAATAATTGGTAAAATAGGTCGCTCTAAAATGTTTAATGACTTAAGCTCATTTTCAAAAGGTAATCCAAAATGAATTGCTTGACTGGTTGGGATCGCGATTTTATCCCAATACATAATGTAGTAAAAGATATCTTCGGGAAGATAAGATCTTTCAAGAAATAAACTATTCCCATTGATAGACATTATTCCATTTGGGGCAACGATTCCTCTTTGTACTTTTCTTTTCTTAAATTGAATGATGTTTGACATTTGATAAGACTTTTAAATTGTTGTAGTCATTCTATAATTTAATCACCCACAGTCAACAACCCATCCCAACTAAAATTCACTTAACTTTTATCATCCCATTCTTCGTAAAATAATTCTTAGACAACATATCTCGACTCATTGACCACTTACGATCTTTGAAATAACACGGACCTACTGAAATCTTAGATTTACCGAATTTACTTTGAATATCTTCATAAGCCTGCATCAAATTTTCATTTAATGTTCTTGTTTCATGATCTGAAAGCAGGTCGGGGATATGATTTGATTTCAGAATTAACTCTGAATAAAACACACCACATTTTTTGTACTTGATACCTGGTTTATATATCTTCTCAAGTAAAAGATATGCGACTTCAACCAAATTTAAAACACAATCAGTTGGTTCAGCAAACTTATAAGTCTGTGCTTTGCTATAGTAAGGAACAGACGCATCAAATGGATTCGATTGAACAAAAGCCGTAATCACACCACACAATAACTTTTCTTTTCTCAAACGCCCAACAGCGTCTTGGACATACTTAGCCATTGCTTCTTTCAAGTCCTGCAGCTCTGTGATTTTCACGCCAAAGGATCGGCTTGCTACAATTTGCTGCTTTGGTTTTGGCTGATCGTCAATCGGCATACATGAGATACCTTGTAGTTCTAAAACAGTTCTTTGCATGCAAACTGTAAACATTTTTCCCATAATAGGGGGATTTGCTTTGGATAAATCCAAAACGGTTTTAATCCCCATATCATTGAGCTTTTTATTTTGCTTTCTGCCCACGCCCCAAACTTCGCCAACTTCTACTAAAGACCAAAAGTAATCTCTATGCTTCGGATTCATATTTGCTAAATCACAGACTCCATTAAACCGCTTTCCTTTCTTAGCCATGTAATTAGCAATCTTTGCTTCAGTCTTAGATCTCCCTATACCAATAGAAACAGGCAATCCAATCCATTCCTGGATGCGCTCTCTCATGCCTTGGCAATACTCGACAAGATCATAATTATGTTTAAAGCTTGTGAGATCTAGAAAGCATTCATCAATTGAATATATTTCTTGTTCGTGTGGCGCGACATAGCCAGCGAGAATTGAATGAAACCGACGTGACATTTCAGCGTAAATTGCATAGTTACTTGAAAGTACTTGCACATGGTTTTTCTGAACTACATCTTTGATCTGAAAAAGTGGCACACCCATTTTAATGCCCATTGCTTTTGCTTCATTGCTACGGGCTACTGCACATCCATCATTGTTTGAGAGTACGATGACAGGGACATTGTTCAGCTTGGGGTTAAAGAAACGCTCACACGAGACATAGCAATTATTGATATCAATAAGTGCAAATATCTTTTCTTCATGTTTCATTTAAAGTTCTTAATAACTTTTGTGACAACACCCCAGATTACTAACTCTTGTTCGTTCCCTGGGAGGATAGGTTTGTATTCAATGTTTTCTGGTTTTAGCCAAACAGCGGGTAAATTTCTGAGATCATTTTCATTATGAAAAATATCAAACAATTCATCATGTGACATTCTTTGTGTAATCATCATTCTTTTTACAGTGAAATCATTGTCAATGAATGCGATAACAATATCTTGATGCTGTGAGCGAATGCTTCTATCGACAATTAAATAGTCATTTATATCAATTCCAATATCTCTCATCGAAAGAGACTCAACTTGAACAATGAATGTGGCTTCTTTATTTGAAATAAGCAAATCATTCATATCTACGGTTTTATCTATGTAATCTTCTGCTGGGGACGGGAAACCTGCAGCAACTTTATTGAGAACAAGCGGAATAGAATATTTAGTAATTGCTTGAAAAGATGAGATATTGGATATATCAGATAGGCATTTTGATTTAGATGAATATGCTCTGATATCAATAACTTTAGAGTCTTTCAAGTGGGCTAGACTTGCTTCATTTAGCTTTAACAACTTTGCTTTTGATGAACTGTCATCTAATTTAATATCCATAAAAACACCACTTGATTACGTTACGTATTCAAGATTTTAGATTGTATGGTTTTAAATTTCAAATTTAAAAGCTGTGGATAATCAGTCTTAATTTAAAAAAGGTCACTTTGTTTGGCTACTTCTGATGAGTGGTCACGCGGAAAAGTGACAAATTCATCACGCATTTCCAAAAAATATTCATGGGCATGCTTATGGTCTGCATTAAACCAGTCATTTCTGTATTCTTCTGGAATGACAATGATTGAGCGTTTTTCATCTGTAGGTGCATGAAATTGCTTCATAAAAGGGTGGTTGTCAGAATTTATTGTAAGCATTGAAAACGATCTGACTTTTGAATCTTTAATTACTGCATCATCATAAATGGCAGCAACTGTAAACGGTTGACCATCTTCTCGCTTGATTGTGTACCAATGAGATTTACCGTCTATATATTTCGGCTCATAGAATTCTTGAACAGGGACGAGACAAAATTTGCTGTACTTCCATGCGTGTCTAAAACTTGGTTTCTCTGCAACAGTTTCTGTTCGAGCATTATAAGTATAAGAACTAAACTTAAAATCTTTAGCCCAGCTTGGCAAAAGCCCAAACTTGCCGAAATCCAAATCAAAACCTTTCATGATGATGGGTGCATGATAACCTGGATAGATGTGTGGCTTAAGATCAAGTTCTAGCTGATCAACTTCGATATCCAGAAGTGATAAGGCTTCTCTTGTTGGAATTTCATAATTTGAGCACATTTTAGACTCCAGAATAAGAATGAAAGAATTAATTGAAAATAATATTAATTCTTCATAATTTTTATTTAAATGTTACTTCACTTAATGGAATTTCAACAGTACCACAAGCTTTGAATACATGAGGTAAATGATTTACAAAGTATAATGACAAATTTTGATCATCAAAAGAAAAATCTAAGTCTGATGTGCTATTTTCTTCAACATACGTTATTAAAATTTCTTTAGCGTCATCTTCAGCATATTTATAGATTAGATATTCTAACTCCTCATTGTAATTTATATCAAAAATATCGTATAAACCAACCTGTATAATATGTGGATTTAATTTAAAATTTATAGAGTTCATATAATAGTTGGGATGGGGTGATCCAAAAAATTCATATTGTGAAAAACAAATACTTAAATAGTCTTGATCAAGTCTTTGTATTGTATATCCTGAATCTACTTCAAAAGAGTGATCTAAGCTGCTTTCAATTAAATAATCAATATCCTCCAAGGTGTAAATACGAATATCATTAATTATTTTATAACCCAATCTTTGAATAAAAGAGTTTATATATTTTGAGTCGAAATTTGGATTTTCCAAGAAAAATGGAATATTAATATTGCTATCTATTTTTATACGTTTATCAACTTCAAGAGCTAAAGAAATATTTTGATAAGAAAGTTGATGTTGACTTATATTTTTTTTCCTAAAGATATATGCTCCACCTTCATCACCTGAAAACTTTAATGCACCATGATCAGGAGTTTGCCTTTTATCTAATGGGAAATTTAATATCGTTTTTTCACAAAATGCACTGAAACTTAAATCTTGGAGAATATTATCTTTTAAAGTTAATTGAATTGCTTTATTGAAAGGGCTATTATCATTGGGATCTCCATCACTAACTTTTTCTAAACCACCAGATGTTAATGCTTGTCTGGATCTATTTTTAGTTAAAGCATTTATACCACCACCCCTAGTTTTATTAAATATAGCTCCAGAAAAACAACTGTCAGATATCAAAGCAATATTTTTGGCTTTAGAGTGTAAAAAAAATGATAATAGAGTGTTAATATCAAACCACGTAGTAGGATCATCGAAAATACTGTCAGAACATAACCAATATCCTGTTTTTAAGTGATCATTATATTCTCCATGACCAGCGTAAATAATTAAAAGTGTATCTAATTCTAGAGCATTATAAAATTCTTGATTTAAGCACTTATAAATATAAGATAAAGTTGTTTGTTCAGGCTCACTTAGAAGTTGAATTTGTGATTCTTCATATTCAAAGTCATATTCCGAAGTAAGAATACTAAGAATACTATTTACATCATTAAGACAGTTACTTAAATTTTGTTGTGGAGCTTTACTATATTTATCTATTGCTATAGCTATTATTTTATTCATATTAAATCCTAGGAAAATAAAATTATTAAGTATCGTTAAATAAAAATTTAAGTATTTATTTAAATTAATTCATTAAATTAAATCCAGCAAAAACCCAAAAAATGATAATTTGTTATAATATAATTATGCTAAGATTTCAATACTTATGTATATATTCTGATTTATATCATTATTTCTATGAGCCACTACAAATGTATGATTTTAATTGGTTGCTAACTATACTAAATGTTGCAGCAAATGGATCTAATGGTAGCGCTAGATCTTTCGGTATAGAAATTCAATTTGCACACATAATTAAATCCATATAATATAAATATAATTAAAATAGAGTTGTATAAATGTTTAAAGTTAAAAGAAATCCTCAAAAATTTGAACCTTTCGATTTGTTTTCTACTTTGGTAGAAGAGTTAGGTTATAACATTAATGATATTGATGTTGTAGAAAAGGTAACAGAGATATTTTCTAACAGCGTAAAAGATGCTAAGTCTAAAGATATTATGCTCCATGGAGCCAGAAATGAAGGGCTTTTTTCATACATAGTCAGAGGTATGAATTCAGTTAAATTTATTAAAAAAGAAGATGCAGGAGATGCTTATGCTTCAACAACTGAAGCCATTCAAATACCAGATTATAGAATTATATTAGAGGATGGTTCATTAATATTTGTTGAGGTAAAAAACTGGAATAAAGATTATGATAAAAATTTTAATTTAGATGTAAAATACGTTGAAAGATTAGAAAATTATTGTAGCTTAAATAAGGGTAAATTATTTATTGCAGTTTATTATAGATGCATAAATAGATGGGTTATGCTACAAAGTAATAAGTTTATTAAAGAAAATAAAAGGTTTAAAATTTCACTTGAGAATGCATTAATAAATTCAGAGTTCTCACGTTTAGGAGATTTGAGTTTTGCATTATATTCACCTTTAGAAATCTATTTTGAGTTTGGTGAGAGTACTACAATTGATAAGATTGAAGGTAATATTTACACTTATAAAGGAAAGATTAATAATATAATTATTAAAAGTGGTGATAAAGAAATTAAAGATAATGTTGGTAAAAATATTGTTTTTAATTTAGCTCATTACGGTGAATGGGAAGAAAATTATGAGTATATTTTTGAAAAAGATCAACTAATAGGGCTAAAGCTTACATTTAGACCTGAAGATGGATTTTCTGATAATGAAATTGAATTGGGATTTAGGATAATTGCACAATACAGTGTAATGTTGACATGTTTTTTTGCTCAAGAAACTATCAAAGAAAATCAAATTATTAAATTGTTATATTCTGGAAAACCAAGAAATGTAACATCATTTATTCCTCATGATTATAATAATCCAGATCTTCCAATAGCAACAATTAAAATGGTAACTTTAGATTAAGAGCATATGCCAGTCTTGCTGGCATTTTTTTTCACAGATTGAACCAATCTAATTATTCAAATTTTAGTCAAAGTATTAATTTTATTTAACCATTTTGTGTAAGCTTCAGTTTGTTGAGGTATATATTCATAATAATCATATGTGCCTTGTTCACCAGGCATAACATGACCGATCATCAATTCAGCAACATCACGTGAAGTAAAAGCACTGAAATTTGTTCGCGCGGTTCTTCTAAGATCATGAAGTGTCCAATGCTTCATATGGTAATCATGATGCCTGCGTAATCTTTCCATTACATTCGCAGGTAGTGCGATTGATGCGCCATTTCCCATAGGTGTATCAGCATTATCATTTGTCAAAAAGTATTCACTGTTATTGTGTTCCATTGCCTCTTTGATTAAATCTTCCATTTCGGGGAGAATCGGTCGGACTATTTTACGCCCTGTTTTTTTACCTACTTTATTATTTGCTACTGGTACGATCCAAACTTTACGTTTTAAATCAAAATCACTTTTCTTAGCCTTTCTTAACTCACCATTACGGCAACCAAACATCAAGCAAAGCTTAAGGAATATTTTATTTTTAGGTAGGATCTTCGACTCTTCTATGGCCATTAGAACCATAGTTATTTCTTCATCGGTTAGAATCCGATTGACTCTATTTTTTTCTATTCCTAAATCTTCTTTTGCATAAATATCTGATAGGGCATTCACTTCAAGCAATTCACGCTTCTTAGCCCATTTTAAAACTTGTTTGGCATTGGTGAGCACTCTTTCAGCAATTGAGGGTTTTTCTTCTGCTAATTCCTCTAAAATCGCAAGCCATTGTTGTAGTGTAATTCGGTCAATAGGAAGATCGCCGATTTCGGGAAATACATGTAACTCGAAAGAGGTCTTAATATCTGCAGCTGAAGTTTTCTTTTTTAAGCAATAACTTTCATACCAATCTGTAAACACTTCTTTTAGCGTTGTTGCATCAATATATTTTTGCTGTTGTACACGTATTTCAATTTTTGGATTTTGACCTTTATCAAGTAGTGCGCGCATTTCATAAGCTTTAGATCGTGCATCTTTAAGTGATAAATGAGGGTAGGACCCTAAATCTAGTCTTTCAGCTTTACCAGCAAATCTATAGCGTAACTGAAAAACAATTTTGCCCTTAGGAGATACACGGACACTCATTGAGTCTCGATCTGCAACTTCTTCAACTTTATCTCGTACCTTACCATTATTGGCTTTAAGCCATGCCTCAGTTAAAGCCATAGTCCACCTGTGTACATAATTTTAAAAGGCTAATAAAATTCATGATTATGTACACGCATGTGTACATAATTAGTGAGACTCATTGTGTCCTAATATGTCCTAGTGTGTCTATATGAAATTTGAGGGATATGTTGAAGAATAAAGGCTTTATTATATTTTTTGTCTTAGTATGTCTTGGTGTGGCTGAATGGCACTAATCCTTTTGAACGATTAATGCCATAGTTGTTCCATATAAGCCATGACCCTAATCGGCATTAGGGTCAGTTACACAAAAGTGAAGTATTATTTTTGAGCAAGCCAAGCAGTTAAATCTGCCATCACTTGTTCAAACTTCTCGTTTAGTGGCGCGCCACCTTGTGCTAAGTCAGGTTTACCACCACCTTTACCACCAAGCTCAGTTGCTAAGTGTTTGATGATGTCACCCGCTTTTAGATTTGCAGTGAAATCTTTAGCTACAGATGCGATAAGACTAACTTTGTCACCTTCTACAGCCGCAAGCACAATCACTGCATTATCTAATTTTGATTTGACACTGTCATGAAGATGACGAACAGACTTCGCATCTTGTCCTTGAACTGTGGCAATAAGTGTTTGGCGACCCGCAATTTCGGTCACTTGATTGATTAAATCAGAGGCTTGGAAATTCGCCAATTTTTGATTCAATTGCTCAATTTGTTTTTGCAATTGATGTGCTGTTTCTAGCGTTGATTGAACTTTTTCAACAGTTTGATCTTTCTGTGCTTTTAATAAATCGTTGATATGCAAAATATCTGCATCAAATTTTTGAACGATTTCAAGTGCTTTGGTACCTGTAACAGCTTCAATACGGCGAACACCTGCTGCAACACCACTTTCAGAGGTGATTTTAAACAGACCAATATCGCCAGTACGTTTTACATGGATACCACCACAAAGTTCGATAGAGAAATTTTTCTCATCTTGGATTGAACCCATAGAAAGTACACGAACTTCATCACCATATTTTTCACCGAACAACATCATTGCGCCTTTTTCTTTTGCAGCATCGATGTCTAAAAGTTCAGTAGAAACGGCGGTGTTTGCAATTACTTCACGGTTTACAATACGTTCAACCTGTTGAATTTGTTCAAATGTCACCGGTTGGTCATTGGCAAAGTCAAAACGTAAAATGTCAGAAGCGACCAAAGAACCTTTTTGTTGTACGTGCTCGCCCAATACTTGACGTAAAGCGGCATGTAAAAGGTGAGTTGCAGAGTGGTTGCGTGCAGTTGCTTCACGAAGATCTGCTTTTACAATTGCTTCAACATTTTGAGTCGCTTTTAGGCTTCCCATTGTCACGATACCTTGGTGGACAAAAGCGCCACCAGATTTTTTAGTATCTTGAACTTCAAAAATACCAGTATCGTTTTTGAACAGACCTGTATCACCAATCTGACCACCGCTTTCTGCATAGAACGGTGTTTGGTTCAATACGATTAGTGCTTCATCGCCTTCAACGACTTCATCAACTTGTACGCCATCTTTATAGATCGCAATAATTTGACCTTGACCTTGAGTTGCTTCATAGCCATCAAATTGAGTTTCGCTATCTACTTTCACAATGCTGTTATAGTCAACTGCAAACTTGCCTGCATCGCGTGCACGTTGACGTTGTGCTGCCATTTCAACTTCAAAACCAGCTTCGTCAATTTCCAGTTCGCGTTCACGTGCGATATCAGCGGTTAAATCAGCAGGGAAGCCATAAGTGTCGTAAAGTTTAAAAACGGTTTCGCCCGGAATGGTTTTACCTTTGAGGTTGGCTAACTCACCTTCAAGCAGTTTTAAACCTTGTTCAAGCGTTTTGGCAAATAACTCTTCTTCACGAATCAAAGCCGCTTCAATCACATTACGACGTTGTTCAAGCTCAGGATAAGCAGTACCCATGGCATCGATTAATGGTTGCAACATTTTGTAGAAGAATGTACCCGTTGCGCCCATTTTATTACCATGACGTACTGCACGACGGATAATACGACGCAATACATAACCACGACCTTCATTTGAAGGGTTAACGCCATCTGCAATCAGGAAGCAGCATGAGCGTGCATGGTCTGCAACCACTTTAAGTGAAGCAGGGTATTCAATAGGTTTATTGTTTGCTTGAGCAGTTGCAACCGCTTCAGATGTATCAACACCAATAATTTCAGCAGCAGACTTTAATAGGTCTTGGAATAGGTCAATTTCATAGTTTGAATTGACATGCTGTAAAACAGCAGAAATACGTTCCAAGCCCATGCCTGTATCTACAGATGGTGCAGGAAGATTATGCAGTACGCCATCAGCAGTACGGTTAAACTGCATGAAAACGTTGTTCCAGATTTCAATAAACCGGTCGCCATCTTCTTCTGGTGTGCCCGGTAAGCCACCCCAAATATGATCGCCATGGTCAAAGAAAATTTCAGAACAAGGGCCACATGGGCCAGTATCACCCATTGCCCAGAAGTTATCAGAAGCGTATTTTTCGCCTTTATTGTCACCAATACGGATAATACGATCTGCAGCTAAGCCAATTTCTTTGTTCCAAATGTCAAACGCTTCATCATCTGTATGATAAACAGTGGCATATAATTTATCTTTAGGTAGTGCTAACCATTCTTCACCTGTAAGAAAATCCCAAGCAAAACGGATCGCGTCACGCTTAAAATAATCACCAAAAGAGAAGTTGCCTAACATTTCAAAGAATGTATGGTGACGTGCTGTATAACCGACATTATCTAAGTCGTTGTGCTTACCGCCTGCACGGACACATTTTTGCGACGTCGTTGCACGAACATAGTCACGTTTTTCTAATCCAAGGAAACAGTCTTTAAACTGGTTCATCCCTGCGTTGGTAAAAAGCAGAGTAGGGTCATTGGCAGGTACAAGTGAACTTGACGCGACACGTGTATGTCCTTGCGATTCAAAGTAGCGCAAAAATGCTTCACGTATTTCAGCAGTTGTCATAAAACGAGTACTCACAACCAAGTCACTCCTTAATTTTCATATTGGCTAAAAGTGCGTTGCTGAGTCTGATTTTTGCGCTCAGTCACCACACGGGCTTATTTTTAAAAACGCCAAAGTATAACGGAAAATGTAGTGTCCACCAATGATTTTAAGGTGAATTATTGGTATTTCTATACATTTTCAACTTTCGTCTGGGGTAAATTTTGGTTGTATAAATTTAAAACATAGCCACATTGCCATTATCGAATTTAAGCTTGCTTAAAAAGGATCAATACTTAAAAAGTTATGATGCTGAAATTTATATACTTGACCATTAAATTTAAGCGTTTGTTGTTGCTTATATTGTTTTTTCACCGAAGTGCAGGTTTTATAGTTGGTTTTGGTCTGGTTTTTGGTTTCTTTTAAAATCATGTCCTGTAAGCCATGTGTCGTTTTATTTGATAAAATGAGGATACTTCTGACCTCTGAATTACTATTCTCTGGACAGTTTCCAATTCGTTCATCGCCGCTATCATTCATACTGATACCGCCAATTTCTTTAATGGGGTGTTTAGGATTAACTTTAAATAAAGTTAAATTACTGTGACTATAAGTGAAACCACCTTGATGCGACGATGAAGTTTCAATTCCCACGACATCAATATCAGTTAATGTTGAAAAACGGGTCGTATGGAGTTGTGCACCATCATAATGATCTGCATCTGAGTAAAAAGTTTCTGGTGCTTTATACTTTTGCAGGATTTTATGCTGAGAAGAGTCAATTAAATATAAATTCAGATCATGTTCCATTTCATCATAAGATTTATAAGCAATCGGTTGGCTAATGGCAATCAATTGAATTCTTTGTGTACTGTCTAAATGGATACAGCTTTGATATGTTTTGGCTTCAGTATTGGCAAAACGTGGGTTGGTTAGTTTAAATTTTTGAATTAAAGAGTCTTGTAATTGTTCTGAGCAAGTTTGATAAGGTGCTGCAAAACTATTTCCAGTAATCAAAAGCAGTGCAGTGTTCAATACAATTTGTAATGTTTTCATGATCTAACCTTTTTAATTGCAAAATTTAGTCAAATTCCAAAGTCTAAAAAATTTAGATGTTTAAAACGATATTTTTTTCCATCGAATTTCATAATATGGTTTTGTTTTTTGACGATACGGTGTGTTTTACAGTTTTTCTCATCAAGCGTTATACGTTCGGATTTTTCAGTTAATTGAATATCTGCTAAACCACGACTTTGCTGTTTTAAGGGATTAAGCAAAATTTGAGTCTCGGTTTGTACATCAGTTTCACATCTAGACGGCGTATTACCACCTGAAAAATTAGTCATAAAATTATCTAAAACGAGCTGAACTTTAGCAGCATTGATTTGAAATAGTTTTAATTCACGAATTGTATAATACATTCCTCCAGAATGCCCATAAGTTAAGGCTAATCCAATAACATGAGTATGGGGAGTTTTAGAGTAAGGATTGATATCAAATTTTAAATTTTCAAACTGACTGGTATCGGAAGAGATGGTTTTTGGATAAGTATAATGATTTAAAATTTTTGAAGATGCGGTATCGATCAAATATAAATTTAAATCATAATCCGCAAAGTCAGATTGCATAGCAACAGGATCGCTGATTGCAATAATCTGTTGGTGTTTACTGATCGTTAAGCAGGTTTGGAATACAGGATAACGCGCATCTAAATTTTGTTGTGTGTTTAAGTTGAATTTTTGAATGAGTTGTTGAGTCAGTGTTTCTGAGCAGTTTGAATAGAGATTTTGTGCATGTGTTGGTTGTGTATATAGAAAGGCTAGTAAAATCATGCAGTAAAGATAAAACAATTGATTTAATTTAAAAATATTTTTAATGGATGGATACATTTATTTTTATCCTAGCTGAATCAAAAAATTATTTTTGAGAAATTTTTATGACTAAATAAAGCATATTCTAACAGTAGTCACGCTAAATCTTATAACATATAGCGCATAAAGTAGTTTGGCTGTAAAAGGACATCTGATGCAACGTGTGGCAATAAACGGATTCGGGCGAATTGGACGGAATGTATTACGCGCTTGGTTTGAAAATCCGAAAAACTTCCATTTTGAAATTGTTGCCATTAACGATATTGCAGATGTTGAAACGCTGGTTCATTTATTTAAATACGATACTACCCATGGCCGCTTTGACGGTGCAGTGAATATCGTACAAGAACATGGGCAGCTTTATATGTCGATTGACGCACGGCAAATTAAACAGAAAGTGCAAATTTTAAGACAAGCCAATCCTGAATTATTGCCTTGGAAAGATTTAAATATTGATGTTGTTTTAGAATGTACAGGACTGTTTCGATCACGAGCCGCTGCAACACAACATATAACAGCAGGTGCAAAACGCGTCATTATTGGTGCAGCACCTTTTGATACTGTTGATGCTGCCATTGTTTATGGGGTAAATCATCATGATGTTAAAGCTAGTGATCAAATTATTTCGGGTGTGTCATGTACCACACAAGCTTTAGTCCCTTTGGTCAAAATTATTGATGATGCATTTGGAATTGACAGTGCATTAATGACTGAAATCCATGCGGTCACTGCGGATCAATCTGTATTGGATCATGCACATCGAGATTTACGCCGCGCACGTGCTTCAGGACAAAATATTATTCCAACCACATCATCTGCTTTGGGTGCATTAAAACAAGTCATGCCCAAAATGGAAAACCGTATTGATGGTTTTTCAATCCGTGTACCAACAATTAATGTTGCCGCCATTGATTTAACATTTATTGCTAAAGCGCCAGTAACAGCTCATTTAATTAACCAAACCTTAATTCAAGCAGCAAAATATGATTATGCTGAAATTATGTCTGTCACAGATGAGCAATTGGTTTCAAGTGATTTTAATCATTCACCTTATTCACTGATTGTTGATCTGACTCAAACTATGGTCGTAGGTCAACAGGCGAAAGTGTTTGCTTGGTATGATAACGAATGGGGCTATGCAAATCGCTTGTTAGATTTGTGTGAATCATTTTATTAATCTAATATTTATCAGACTGTGATGAAAAATTCATGGATTATTATAAATATTCATCACTTTAAAATAACTTTAATGACTTGAGTTTAATCAAGACGAAGATTGACGTGTTTTGTTGGGGGTAAATGATGTTTTTTATATATTTGGTTATTGTGATTCTTTATCTGGCCATGATGTTTGTGATTTGGCAAATGGGAAAGTTAAAGAAAGAAAACCTTGAATGGCTTAAGCATGTGCAGAATCATGAGCAACAGATCCATGCACAAGAGCAACATCTCAAACAGACCTTACAAATTATGCAAGATTTGGCTAAAAAAATGCATGTACAGCAGGAAGTTTTAGACAATACCTCAACACGTTTGACTCAAGTTGAGTTTCAAAATGCTGAATTAATTAAAATATTACAGCAAAATTCAAAACCTTAATTGTGAGGTTTTGAATTGCATCAAGTCAGGAGTGACAGGCTATTGAGAACGTTTAAAGCATAAAGTATCTCAAGATCCCTGTTGCAATGATACTGATCAGTACAGTGGATAATAATGAAAAATAACAAGCTGCGAACAGTGTGATGATAATTGCAATCAAGTTGGCTGGTTGATCCGTAACAAAGTAAGGTGCAATCACTGATATCAAAACACAGCCGGGGATCACCTGTAAAATTCGTGTGGTTCTTTTGCTAAGGTGTCTATTTTTTAACAGTAAATAACCTAAGATTCGAGTTAAATAGGTTGTTAATCCCACACAAACAATGGCGATGAATGTCGTCATATGAATCATTCTTCATCTCCAATTAATAAGAACGCAGCAATAATTCCTGAAATAGAACCAATCAATACATACCAGCCTTTGGGTAGATAATAATAGGCCAGTGCTGCCGCGATCAGGCTAATCAACCAAGGCAGAGCGGGTTTAAAGCCCTTCCACATTCCACGTAAAAGCACCAGAAAAACTGCGGGAAATGCCATGTCAAAACCAAACTTTGTGACATCGCCTAGGAAAGAACCAATGCCGACTCCCATCGTGGTAAAAACCACCCACATGACATATAACGCAAAACAAAGGCCGATATAAAAAAATACACTAAATCCTGCATAGGGATTGCGAGGGTTTTGTTTGTGTGCATCCGTAATGCTAAGGGCCCAACTTTCATCACACATAAAAAATAATAATGGAAGGGCTTTACGATTGGGCAAATGTCGAATATAGGGTGCTAAACTTGCACCCATTAAAATATGTCGGCTGTTGACCAGAAAAGTGATCAGAATTAAAAACAATAATTGAGGTGGTTGCGTCCAGACTTCAATAATGGCGAACTCAGAACCACCAGCAAAATTGAGTCCTGTTAATAAAGGAACTTCTAAGGCAGAAAATCCTTTTTGCGCTGCTTGTGTACCTAAAACCAGTGCAAAAGGGATAATACCCAGTAGCATTGGAATAGAGGTTTTAAGTCCACGTACAAACTCTTTAAATTCAATTGAATAGGTCAGTTCAGTCGTAGTGTTCTTAAAACTTAACATGAGTTGCTCAATGGTCGCTAAAACAAGGTGATTTTTATTTTATGCCAAATGATTCGCTATATTTCGCTAAACTTGCTGCTTGTAAAATAATTTTTGCAATATTATTGCTGGAATATGTTATTTTTTGGTTTTATCTACTAGAAATAATTTTATGAAATTGGATCAGATAGATCGGCGTATTTTGTGTGCATTACAACGTAATGGAAAACTACAAAATAATGAATTGGCAGAACAGATCGGTTTATCCGCTTCACCTTGTTTAAGACGAGTAAAGCAACTGGAGGATGAGGGGATCATTGACCAATATGTTGCATTGGTCAATCCACAAAAAGTAGATCTTAGTTTGACAGTATTTGCACGAATTTGGTTAAAGAGTCAGGATGAACAAGCGGTCAATCGATTTATCGAAAGCATTATGAATATTTCTGAAATTGTTGAATGTCAACTTATGGCAGGTGATTGTGATTTTTTCTTACGTATTGTGGTTTCTGATTTAGAGGCATATCGTAAATTTCAAATTAATCATTTGAATAAAATTCCAGGGATCCAGAATGTCAAAACTGAAATCCCTTTACAGAAGATTAAACAGACCACAGCCTTACCGCTGGATTAGCTTTTTGATTCGCTTTCGAATAACTTTAAATATTTTATCGGCACTTGTTCCGTCAACCAAACCCCATTTTCAGCACAATAAAACTGGAAACCATCTTGGTGCATCTGTTTGGTGTCTAGGATGAAAATGATGACTTTGCCATGCCGTTGTCCCACTTTTTGTGCTGTGACTAAATCAGCAGATAAATGCACATGATGACGCTTACCTGAAATTAAGCCTTTTTCTAAAATACTGTCAACAAAGCGAGTTGCTGTGCCATGAAAAAGGGTATCGGGCGGCGTGATAGCAGCATACTCCCGTTGAACCTGAGCACTAGAGTGACCTTGTACTGCGCGGATTTTGCTTTGGTCAGGTGAGAGCTGGAAGCGTTTTTTATCACTACTTTCAACAATCTCGATCAACTCTACGAGTTTAAGCGGTCTTTTGTATTTGATCATTTGCTGTAAAAGGATGTGTACATCCGTCCAGCCTTCAGAATCGAGTTGGATTGCAATGGTTTCTGGTTGATGTCGAAGTATTAAACTTAGAAATTTACTATGTTCGCGTAATGTTTTTTCTGAAGATTTCATTTGTTATTCTTACATGATATGGATTTGGATATAAAATTAAGGCTGAGTTTCAATTGCTCTTACGACACTATCTACTGAATATTGTCCCCATTCAGAGAGTTGCTCGATAAATAGATTGATTGCATGACTATCAAAATGCGCAACCAGCATATAGCAAGCGGAACCACAGACTTTATAGCAACTTTCAATTGACTCAAATTGAGCGATAAATGCTTCAAACTGTTCAAATTCATTAGTCTGCATCATCACACGTATAAATTGTGTTGATTGGTGCTGTAGCGTAATCGTATATTTCTGAATTGTGCCTTCATCTTGCATTCGAGCAATGCGACTTCCTACAGCTTGGCCTGTACGGTGTACTAATTTTCCGATCTCTTTATTGCTTAACCGAGAATCAGTTTTCAGTATTTTTAAAATTTTGAGGTCAATTGGGTCATTTGGCAACATAGTGAATTGAACAAATTTTCAGTTTGAAAGTTTCTAATCGATTATTCTTTCATGAGTGACTGCAAATCGCCAGTTGTTTTGATTAATCTTATAAAAACATCAACACAAGGGTTAGGAAAACACCATGAGCCAAACTGCATTATTAGTAATAGATGTCCAAAACGATTATTTTCCTCAAGGGAAGATGGAGTTGTTCTGTGCGGAACAGGCTTTAAAACACATCAATCGATTGGAAGATCTATTTATAAAGCGTGAGCAGCCGATTATCTATATTCAGCATATTGCCAATCAACCCAATGCTACATTTTTTGAAGCAGGAACGCAGGGTGTAGCACTACATTCGGGTTTACGTGTTAAGACCGATTCAATTGTGATTGAAAAACATTATCCCAATAGCTTTTTTCAAACCACTTTAAAAGCAGAATTAGAGCGACTGAATGTTGATAAATTAGTGATTAGTGGCATGATGACGCATATGTGTGTTGATGCGACGTCACGTGCAGCGGCAGAATTTGCTTATCAACCGACGATCATTGCAGACGCTACAGCGACGCGTCAATTGAGCTATTCAGGCAGAACAGTTGAAGCAGAAGATGTACAAACAGCCTGTTTGTCAGCCTTTCAAATGTTTTCACAAGTAGTCAGTATCGAGGACTATTTAAAATAGTTGAAAGAGTTAAAATAACAGGGAAGTACAGCGATTCGATTTTGTACTTCCCTTTAAATCTGAATAAAAATTTATGCTTGGTTTAAGAAACCTTCTTTGATTTTTTCAGGTAAGCCTGTATGCCACCATGTATAAATGGAGGATTTTATTTCTTCATCTTGTTCAGGATCATTGAAAGGTTCATCATCTTCACGAATCAATTCATCGCCTTCAAATTTAAACCAGAATTCCCACGGGTCATCATCCCCACAACCCCAAGCCAGTGTGTGAATTTCAGGGAGCAATGCTTTTAAGAAAAGTAAGATTGCTTCGATAAACTCATCGCCTGAAGAACCATGCACAAAATGGGCAACTGAATAGCCTGCAATAGCGTGTAATGATTCAGGACCCAAATCAAACTCAATATTGTCAACTGTATTTAAAAGATCTTCTGCAAGTTCTTGCCCCAATTGTGAATTGAGCTCAACTGCAACAGCAATAAATTTGTCTTGTTCACCGCGATGCTCTTGAAATAAACGGCCTAGCTTTTGCATGATTTCCGTATTTGGATGCGTGTAATATAAGTTGCTATGTAGTTCCATACTTCCCCAGTTTTTAGTATTTCAGTTGCTTTAAATAGATGCTGTTTTTCTAAACGAATAAATTATATTTTCAACAACGCAAATAGCAATCAACACTTGTGTGAAAAGTTAAATAAATACAAAGAATTGAAGTGGGATAGTGTGTAATAGATGGTTTTTTGCCTAAATTATGCATAAGTGGTCAAATTATCTAGGCATCAAAAGTTATTTTATTAATGCATGGCGCAGATGATCGTGCTAAAATAAGAGAAATCGGGTGTGTTCCCGATTTTTTTATGCGGATTACTTCCGCGCTGACAGGATTTAGGTTTACAACATGCCCATTTCAGAGACATGGTTATTACCTGATGGTGTAGCTGATGTATTACCAGAGCAAGCGCAAGTAATTGAAAAATTGCGCCGTGAAGCTTTAGATTTCCTCGCATCACGAGGTTATCAGCTGGTGTATACGCCATTCATCGAATACATCGAATCTCTTTCTTCTCTCTCCGAATCGAATCAAGATTTAGACTTAGCCACTTTTAAAGTCATCGACCAACTTTCAGGTCGTTTACTTGGTGTGCGTGCCGATATGACACCACAAGTGGCTCGTATTGATGCCCATGTACATCAAGTACAAGGTGTGGCGCGTTACTGCTATGCAGGAACTGTACTTCATACTAAACCACAAGGTTTTAATACCACACGTGCACCACTTCAGTTAGGTGCAGAGTTATTTGGATCAGACAGTATTGACGCAGACGTTGAAATGATCGACGTGATGCTCAATCTGATTAATACCGCGGGTTTAGCTGATGGTATCCATCTTGATTTAGGGCATGTAGGACTGTTTAGAAGTCTGGTAAAACATGTGGGTTTAAACAAATCAACAGAAAGCCACTTATCTGATTTGTATCAGCGCAAAGCACTACCAGAACTTGCTGAATTCACTCAAGATTTAGAATTTGGTTCTGATTTTTATGCTTTAGGTCGTTATGCAAGTGATCTGGATGCATTGCAAGCGAATATTAGCGCAGAGATTTTTGCTGATGAAGCATTTAAAAATGCTTTTGAGGTACTTAAAACAACATATACAGAAATTCAAGCACGTTGGCCAAAACTCAATATTGGTATCGATGTTGTAGAGCTTCGTTCATACCATTACCACACTGGGTTAATGTATGCCGTGTATGCGCCAAACCGTGCTGCGCCGTTGGCACAAGGTGGTCGTTATGATGGTATTGGTGAACACTTTGGACGCGCGCGTCCTGCAACGGGTTTTTCTTGTGACTTGTATTCCTTAAGTGCGGGTCAACGTCAACAGATTGAAAAAGTGGTTGCACCGAAAGGTACCGAATCCACTTTGCTGGATGCGATTGCCGTAGCACGTCAACAAGGTTTAAGTGTAATTCAGTTATTGGGTAATGACGATTTAAACTCAGTTCCAAATGCAACCCACCAGATGGTGAATGTTGCTGGTGAGTGGAAAATCGAAACAATTTAAGTATCAGATTGAATGTTCATGTCATTCGATTTGGTTTTCTATTTTAACAGCATGATGTAATGAGGCTATTATGGGCAAAAGTGTTGTGGTACTCGGTACCCAATGGGGCGACGAAGGTAAAGGTAAAATCGTTGACCTGCTCACAGATCAAGCAGCTGCGGTAGTACGTTATCAAGGCGGACATAACGCAGGGCATACGCTCGTCGTTGGTGGTAAGAAAACAGTTCTTCACCTCATTCCATCAGGTATTTTACGTGAAAACGTACTTTGCTTAATTGGCAATGGTGTTGTACTTTCACCTGAAGCATTGATCAAAGAGATGGATATTCTTGAGAAAGAGGGCGTACCCGTTCGTGAACGTCTACGTATTTCTCCAAACTGTCCGTTGATTCTTCCTCACCATATTGCACTTGATCAAGCGCGTGAGAAGAAACGTGGTAATGCCAAAATCGGTACAACGGGTCGTGGTATTGGTCCTGCTTATGAAGATAAAGTAGCACGTCGTGCGATCCGTGTTGCGGATTTAGTTCGCGGTGGCGAACATCTTAAAGCACAGCTTGAAGAGCTTCTTGAATACCATAACTTCCAATTGACTCAATTCTTCGGTGTTGAAGCCGTTAAAGTTGAAGATGTGTTGGCACTTTGTGATCAATGGCGCGAAGTGGTTAAGCCATTAGTTTTAGATGTGATTACAACATTGCATGACTATCGTAAAGATGGTGCAAATATCATGTTTGAAGGTGCGCAAGGCTCACTTCTTGATGTCGATCATGGTACATATCCGTATGTAACTTCATCGAACACTACCGCTGGTGGGGTAAGTTCTGGTTCAGGTCTTGGTCCATTGCATCTTGACTATGTTTTGGGAATTACCAAAGCCTATACAACTCGTGTAGGTGCAGGTCCATTCCCAACTGAGCTTGTTTATGATGCTGCCAATGATGTTGGTGATGCAGTTGGTAAACATTTGGGTACTGTGGGTTCAGAATTCGGTGCGTCGACTGGTCGTCAGCGTCGTTGTGGTTGGTTTGATGCTGAAATCTTACGTCGTTCTGTAGATGTAAACTCATTATCAGGTATTTGCTTAACTAAACTTGATGTTTTAGATGGTTTGGAAGAAGTGAAAATCTGTATCGGTTATGAAGCTGCGGATTCAGGTTGTGTAGGTTCTACAGATGCACTTGCATTTGAAACATTAAAACCAATTTATGAAACTATGCCAGGTTGGTCTGAGTCTACGTTTGGTGCGAAATCATTGGATCAATTGCCACAAAATGCAATTAACTATGTAAAACGTATTGAGCAGTTGATTGAATGTCCTATCGACATCATTTCAACAGGTCCAGATCGTGATGAAACAATTGTGATGCGTCATCCATTTGATGCTTAATTGATTCAATCTTTAAAAAGCTCCTTCGGGAGCTTTTTTTGTTATTATTTTTAGGTGTTTTAAATAAAGTGTGATTATATTTTGATTTTTTTTGTAAAATACAACATAATTCAGCCGCTAAGAGCTGAGCTTCGTTTTGAAGCTTGCAATAAGATCTATGAAATTTGGTGAAAATAATGATTAACAAGAAACTATTACTTGGCTTAGGGTTGGCTATAGGCTTAACAGGGTGTACCACTGTTGCTGAATTAACGGGTAATGATTCCGCGACGTTAAACCTCAATGCAGCAGCAGATTATAAACTTCTTGTTGAAGATGCAAAGGCACAAAAAGCACTTGATACAACATCTGCAACATATAAACGAGTTAATGCTGTTTTCTTAAAGATGAAACCTTTTGCTGATCAAGCAAATCAAACGGGTCAAAAATTTGACTGGCAATTGAGCGTGCTTAAATCCAATGAACTCAATGCATTTGTCATGCCTGGCGGTAAGGTTGTTTTCTTTACAGGTATTGTCAATCAATTGAAACTGACTGATGCTGAAATTGCTGCCATTATGGGACATGAAATGACCCATGCCTTAGAAGAGCATTCTAAACGTGGTGCTGGCGCAACTGCAATTACAGATTTTGCTGTGAAAATGGGCAAAACTTATGCAGGCGATAAATTGGGCTCAGTTGGCACTCAAGCTTTAGATATCGGAAGTAAATATGGTGTAGGTTTGCCATATTCACGTAGTTTAGAGTCGTCTGCTGACCGTGGTGGATTAATGCTTATGGCGAAAGCTGGCTATAATCCTGAAGCAGCAATCAGCGTTTGGCAAAAAATGAACAAGATTGATGGTGGTAGTAATAATGGTGTACAGAAGTTCACTTCAACACACCCATCAAATAATGACCGTATTTCAGATTTAAACAAAAACATGGTTGAAGCAAAGCAAATCTATCAGTCTGTTGTTAAAAAGTAATTTGATCGCAGAACGCTAAGCCCGATGAAAATCGGGCTTTTTATTGACAGCTAAAAAGACTAAAGTCGATATCAATTAGACTAGGTTTTCAAGTTTAGCTTGTTAAAATGTATTTTTAGATACACATTGAGTTTGTAGGATGCAAAAGAATATATCGAGCACGATATTTTATTCTCTGATTTTTGCTATGGGCGGTGCTCCAACGATCGCAATGCTGATTATTCAAGCTCAAACCAATGATCTGAATATCATCAATAATGCATTGCTTGGTCTGAGTGTGATGGTTGCATGTGTACTGGTTCCTATTATTTTGATCCAGAATGCGTTTTTGTTTATCAAAAGAAATGATCAACATTTAGAACAAAAGATTATTCCATTGAAAAACATATATTTGACGCTGAATGTGATTTGTCTCATATATTGGTTGGCGATTCAATTTTTGTGATATTTCACTTACATAATTAATATGAATTAATGGATTTTATTGATTTATCCTTATGTAACATTTGCATATAATCCACAATGCTTTTATTTGTTCTCCATGGAGTTGATTATAATGAACAATAAATTAATGCTTAGTCTTTGTGCGGCGACTGCCATTTCAATTTCAGGGTGCTCAACTATCGCAGATATGGCAGGTGCTGATTCTGCAACGCTTAATTTAAATGCAACGCAAGGCTTTAATAAAACAGTGCAAGAAGCACGTTTGAATAAGACTCTAGATACAACTTCTGCAACTTATAAAAAAGTGAATGCAGCATTTATTCGATTAAAACCTTTTGCAGATCAAATGAACCAAACGGGTCAAAGATTTGACTGGCAATTGGCAGTACTTAAGTCAGATGAAATCAATGCTTATGTTGCACCAGGTGGTAAAGTGGTTTTCTACACAGGGATTGTAAATCGACTGAATCTATCTGAAGCTGAAGTTGCTGCGGTGATGGGCCACGAAATGACCCATGCTTTAGAGGAACATTCTAAACAAAAATTAGGTGCGCAAGCGTTGACCAATCTTGCAGTTGGTATTGGTAAATCTTATGCAGGCAGTCAAATTGGTGAATTAGGCAATGCAGCGCTCGATTTGGGAAGCCAAGTTGGGGTAGGCTTACCGTACTCACGTAGTTTAGAGAGCCGTGCAGATGAGGGCGGCTTAATGATGATGGCGAAAGCTGGCTATAATCCTCAAGCGGCAATTACCTTATGGGAAAAAATGGCGAAACAGGGTGGAGGAAAAGGTTCTGCATTACTGTCAACACATCCATCTGATGTCAATCGTATCAATGCAATGAAAAAGAATTTACCTGCTGCAATGGCAGTTTATACTGCGCGAGGCGGAAGATAAGTTTTTTGATAAAACCTATCGAATAGAAAAGGATGCTTATGCATCCTTTTTTATTGAAAACAATGTAGAACAACACGTGTTTTAAAACCAGTACTTAAGGTGCGGGGTTTGGCTGCTGCTGATGAATCGCATCTATTTCCGATAAGATTTCTTCAGACAATTGGGTATCAAAGGCTTGAATATTCTCTTTTAGTTGGTCGAGCGTAGTCGCGCCAATAATGGTACTACTCACAAAAAATTGTTGTTTAATAAATGCCAAAGCCAATTGGGTAAGTGTTAAACCATGTTTTTCTGCAAGCTGTGCATATTGTTCAGTTGCCCAATCGCTCTGTGGATTGCTATAGCGGCTAAAGCGAGAAAATAGTGTAATACGTCCTTTTTCAGGGCGTGCGTCGTGGCGATATTTGCCAGTTAGGTAACCAAAGGCTAAGGGGGAGTAAGCGAGTAAGCCAACGCCCTCGTGTTGTGCGATCTCAGACATTCCAATTTCATAAGTACGATTGAGCAAACTATAAGGGTTTTGTACGCTCACTATTTTTTCTAAGCCCAATTGTTCAGCTAAATGTAAAAACTTTAAGGTACCCCAAGGTGTCTCATTGGATAAGCCAATATGACGAATACGCCCTTTTTTAACTTCTTTTGAGAGTGCTTCTAAAGTTTCAGCAAGCGGGGTGATGTCTTGTGTACGTGCCGCAAGCTGATTGCTGTAGCCCAGCGTGCCAAAGAAGTTAACAGGGCGTTGTGGCCAATGCAGTTGATAAAGATCTATATAGTCTGTTTGTAAGCGCTTGAGCGAGCTATCAATAGCACTACTGATCTCTGCTTCTATAAACTTGGTATGCCCATCACGAATTTGACTGCCACCTTGTTGGGGGCCTGCAATTTTTGTGGCAATGATAAGTTTGTCACGCTGACCGTTTTGAGCAATCCAATTCCCTATGATGGTTTCAGTCGATCCCTGTGTCTCTGGTTTAGGGGGTACGGGATACATTTCAGCAGTATCCCAGAAATGAATATTTTGATCGAGTGCATAAGCAAGTTGTTCAAATGCCTCATTCTGATTATTCTGTTCACCAAAGGTCATGGTACCTAAACAAATTTCAGGGACCACAAGATCAGAATGCCCTAAACGATTTGACTTCATTTTATGTCCTTCAAAATTAATATTCAGTATCTTATGAGAATAATAACGTAATTTAAATTTGATAACTAAGTGAAAGAATGTTTCTAATTATCAAAATAAGATAAAGTTATCTGATTCTTTTATAAAATGCTCAATTTAGCTTGGTCTTGTTTTATAGCATGGTCATGAGACTAGCTCACAGTAATTCTCTGTGTATTTATCGCAACATGAAAAAAGCAAACTCGGGAGTTTGCTTTTAAACTATATTTTAACTTTTTGACAATATTTGATATTTATCCCATTCAACATAATTCTTTAAGGAATTAAATTCTCAAATTTGTTCTCAAGCTTTATTCATCATCTGTGCTTAGTTCGTCTTCAGAAAAATTAGATTCTTCCAAAGATACATCAAATATAAGGATGGCTTTACCGTCGGTTTCGATCATGCCTTGTTCTTCAAGTGTTTTTAGAACACGACCAACCATTTCACGGGAACAACCCACGATACGACCAATTTCTTGGCGAGTAATGCGGATTTGACGGCCGTTTGGCAAGATCATCGCTTCAGGCTGTGCTGAAAGATCAATTAAACAACGCGCAATACGACCAGATACATCAATAAATGCAAGGTCAGTTACTTTGCGTGTTGTATTTTTTAAACGACGAACAAGTTGTGCAAATACTGCATAACTTAAGTCAGGATATTGTTTACTAATTTCGTGGAAATTATCATATGAAATTTCAGCAATTTCACATACGTCACGGGTTCTTACTTCCGCAGTACGTTGTGGATTCTGCTCAAATAATCCCATTTCCCCAAAAAAGTCCCCAGGGTTCAAATATGCAACAACAATTTCACGTTCATCATCTTCACGTAAAATAATTGAAACTGAACCTTTTAAAATTAAATACAGTGATTTTGACTCTGAACCTGCATCAATAATCGTTGAGCGTTTTGGAAAACGATTGATGTGGGCTCTTTTGAGCAAAGCTTTGACTGACTCAGGTAGTTGACCAGGAGACAAAGCATCTGTACTAAGTTGTGCAAAATTAGAAGACATGCTTAAAAATTCCGAATTGGATAATAACTAGATCTGTTGATCTAAATTGAACTCGTCACGTAGAAGCAGTAGAGATGAAATTCCTTATCAACTCATTTTATGCTAGTGTACAGGTACCCCGTAAATTTATAGCTTTTTTTAGGTAGTTGCAATGCAAACTAGCGTTCATTGGTTAGAGAATGTTGCTTTCGAAGCAAAATCAGAAAGTGGTCATCAAATTGTGATGGATGGTTCTGCTGAATATGGTGGTGAAAACCGTGGACCACGTCCTATGGAACTCATATTAATGGGACTTGGTGGGTGTGCTTCATTCGATATTGTGACCATTTTAAAGAAATCTAGGCAAAATGTAACAAATGTTGTTTGTCAGCTCAAAGCGGATCGAGCAGACACGATTCCAGCTGTATTTACGAAGATACATTTACATTTCGTGGTAACAGGGCATGATGTGAAAGAGAAGCAAGTGGCTAAAGCTGTTGAATTATCAGCCGAAAAGTATTGTTCAGCAAGTAAAATGCTGTCCGATGGTGGTGTTGAAATCACCCATGATTTTGAAATTATTTCTGCTGAATAACTGACTTAATTTTAAAAAAGCCAATCAAAAGATTGGCTTTTTTTTAACGCGTTTTGGCTGCTTAATTTGGTGACTTATCCGATCAAAATTAAAAAAAATAAATTATTACAAAATGTGTATTTGTTCAAAAATAAGCATTTTTGAAACAAGCGTTCAAAGGTTTCTTAGCATTTTTCTTGCTAAATTAAGGTGATAAAAATAATTGTGGGTCAACTCTGGCATTATTTAAGCTCATTCCCCAGTGTAGATGTGGACCTGTTACTCGTCCTGTTTTACCCACCAATCCCAATAATTCACCTTGTTTCAAGATTTGGCCTTTTTCTACATTTATTTTACTGAGGTGGCAAAACATACTGATCAGACCTTGTCCGTGATCAATCATGACAGTATTTCCATTAAAGAAATAACTGCCTGTCGCAACCACCGTTCCCGAAGCTGGCGCAACAACTTTTTGTCCGATTGGGGCAGGGATATCTAAACCAGAATGAGGAGCACGTTCTTCACCATTGAAAAAACGCTTACGACCAAATGAATTACTAAATTTTCCTGCTGTAGGACGGATAAATTTGGGAAAGTCTTTCCATTGTGCAGGGCTAAATGAGCTGTAAACACTGTTTTGTTCTTTCGCTTCTAGGCTATAACGATCAAGTTGTTCCTGATTTGGATTGACATAATCCTGATTTTTTACATTGAGGCGCTGTTCAGCGTATTTAAATGGCTTCACTTCAATATTAATTGGGCCTGTAGAGCTTTGTAATTGCAGTGTACCCAATGGTGCTGAAAGCGGAATACCAAAAACAATATGGTTTACTGAATTTTCACCATCCACGATCAAGACAGGTTTGTCTTGGTAAGTGACATTTAATACGGTTTTAGCAACAGGAATAACCGCTATGCCACCTGCACGACGTGAGTCTTGAGGTAAGGCAAAGGCTTGAGTTGCTATAATTAAGCTAGATAGTAGGAAAAGTTTTTTGATTGAAGGCATAAATAACATACAGGGTTTAATTTTTTGTAGTATCTCGCTTTTTTATTCAGATGCTCAAGCATGTGATTGTTATATTATAAGACAAGAAAGATGTATGTGATTTACTTTATGCGATTGGTTATAAACTTAATAAGCCAGATAATTAAAACAGAAGTGCCATAAAAGACTGTCGTTAATTTGAGTAAATAAATTTAAATTATTAAATATAATTAATAATTCTATTAAATTTGTCTTAATAGTTGATTTTATGTTTTAATCGCTATGTTCTTCATTCAATAACAATAATTGGACTATGTATGACAAAACCTAATTTTTTACATGAATTACCAATTGAACAGTTAAAACAGATGTCTCAAGAAGACATAAAGCAAACAATAAAAGCAGAGCAGCTTTATTTTCGACATAGGCCCAAAAAAATCTATTACCTTGCGGTAAATGGGGCTAAAACTAAAAATGGTGGGTTAGTTAAAGCGAGTGCATTGCAAAGCCGAATAGGTGGATTGCCTATTGCTTTAGTTGGTGACGATGTTATTTACGCAGATGGGACAATTTCTAAAATCATTTCAGGAGCTGGCAAGGGTTGCCTTATAAATGGTCAGTCCGCTGCATTGGTGGGAAGCTCCTTAGAGAATGGTGATGAGATTGTAGATAGCCCTAACATCTCTGTAGCTATAAATATCTTTATTGGTGATAAGACCCCAGAAGGCTTTTTGTGCCAAGAAGGTGTTAATCATGGCTAAAGGTTTTGCAATTCATAACTCTATGACAAATCATGGAGGCATCATTCAAGCAACTCAACAGCGAACATCCCAAATGGGAAATCTATTTCTATGTGCAGGGGATGGTCACTTTTGCCCTAAGTGCAAATGTTGGTCTGAAATTGTTAAAAGCCATGATCATATTATTATGGATGGCAAAGCTGTTGCTTATGTTGATGACTTATTGACTTGTGGAGCTAAAATTTTACCTAAACAAGATCATGTTGTTGGAACAAGCCAGGGGGAGAACTATAGAAGTTCTTCAAGCTCAAAAGAGCCTTTACAAAATAGCTTTATAGATAAAGTAATCTCAACAAATTTTGGTTTGCAGTATCAATTATTAGATGAAACTACGAATGAACCTATCACAGAATTACCTTATAGAATAATAAGAGCTTCAGGTGAAGTTATTGAAGGCATCACGGATGCTGAAGGAAAAACACAAGCCATCAACTCAGGAAATGAAGAAGAACAGATACAATTCATTATCCCTGTCTTATCTGAACCTATGGAAAGTTGGAAGTAAGCTATGAGCGATAGTATAGGGTTACCGAATGGTCAATTTCCTGAAGATGTAGAGCTATGTAAGTATAATTCTTTAACTTGTAACCCAATTTTAAAAGTTGATAATTATTACAAGGCAGCACCATATAATTTCTTTTTTGATAGTTGGTATTGGTCACAGGCCGAACTTACTAATAAACTTGAAGTTTTGTTAGCTGTACGTTTTGGACTAGAATATGATATTAATAAATTAGGTGATGGCATGCTTAGCAAGCTCTCATTTAATACTCAAATGTATATAAAATTCAGCCGGTACGTTAAAAAACATGCTCAAAAAGAAGCTTTTCAGATTATTCATGAATTTGAAAAAACAGCATTTAGTCTAAAAGTGAAAACTGGCTTTTCACCTACAGATGTTATGCTTATTTTGGGAATCAAAAATGCCATGGATATTAAGCAAGTTCTCTTAAATACAAGGGCGTTGGCTCGTAATAATTATTGCCCTTTATATATTAATAGACAAACTTTTAATAGAATTTTTAAACAAGACTATCATGCAGGAATGGTCAAACAATTAACAGATGACAGAACCTATAGAGGGGAAGGTCCTCTCACCCCATTTCCACCAAATAGGTATTAAAATGAAAAAAAGAATACTTTTTATTTGCTTTATCTCTGTTAGTTTAAGTGCTTGTTCTAATGCTACTGAATTAGACAGTAAGGAATTAAAGCAATCATTTGAATCTTCAAGTGCTTATTTCTCTTTGGATACAACAATTTATAAGGTAATAGATAAAAAAATCAAGAGTGAAGTATCTGATGCTATTTATGATTCAGCATTAATGAAAGTGTCTATTTTAAAAGCTTATGAAGAACAAAGTCTTTTCAATGGAAAAATAGAAAATGATGCATTGCCTAGCTTAATTTCCGACTATTGTTGGATAGGGAAGTTTGTATCTGATTATAGCAAGATTAGACCCACTACAAATCAGGAAGATTTAAAGACGCTTAAATGGCTGGAAGATAAGCGTATTAAATGGAAGGCTATCATTCAAAAGAATTATGCTGATCCAAGATTTGTTAGCTTGAAAGATTACTGTCCTTACTAACAGGTACAGCCGATATATTTATTTTAAAGTTATGAGTAATATAGTCTTAAAAATGTTGCAAAAATAGGTTGATAAAAATAATGGTAAATCAATCTGATTTAAGCTAATTAGCGACTTAATTAGTTTGTTGGAGTGTAGTGTTTTATCGAATTGAGAGGATATTTTTAGTCATTGGATGAATTACACACTCCATTCAAAAATAGATTATACAATCACCACCTCGAAAAATCGCATGCCTAATTAATTAAGCATGTGATTATGATCGATCAATAAAGCCTTTGAAAACTAAGCTTTAAAAGCTAAAGTTTAAAATTAAGATTTATAAGGTTTAGCACGGCGCAGTTGATGCAATACTGAAACCAATAAATCAATTTCCTCAGTGGTATTATAAAACGCAAGAGAAGGGCGTACCGTACGTTCAACACCGAAACGGCGTAAGATTGGTTGAGCACAATGATGCCCAGTACGCACGGCGATACCATATTGGTTGAGTACTTTCCCGACCTCTTCCGTTTCATAGCCTGCCAGTGTAAAAGACATCACACTGGCTTTATTTAATGCAGTACCAATCAGGCGTAGTCCAGAAACGCTTTGTAGTGCATGTTGACCATATTCAAGCAAGTCATGTTCATAACGTGCAATGTTATGGATTCCAATACTTTCTACGTATTCTAAAGCAGCACCTAAGCCAACAGCATCTGCAATATTCCCCGTACCTGCTTCAAATTTATTTGGTGCAGGTTGATAGACCACATTCTCAAACGTCACATCCTGAATCATATTCCCGCCGCCTTCCCATACAGGCATGCTATCAAGTAATTCAGACTTGGCATAGACAGCGCCAATACCTGTTGGGCCAAAAACTTTATGCCCAGAAAACACAAAGAAATCGGCATCTAAGGCAGTAACATTGGTGGGCATGTGCGAAACAGACTGAGCACCATCAATCAAAACTCGCACACCTGCTGCATGCGCCAATGCAATAATTTCTTGAGTAGGCGTTACAGTACCCAAGGCATTAGAAACCTGTGTAATTGAAACCAGCTTGGTTCTAGGATTGAGCAATTTTACAAACTCTTCAATCTGAATCTGACCAGTATCATCTACAGGAATTACACGGAGTTTTGCTCCAGTTTCTTTACTGAGTTGGTACCAAGGCACAATATTGGCATGATGCTCAAGATGGGACACAATAATTTCGTCTCCCGCTTGAATATTCTGTTTACCCCACGATTTTGCGATTAAGTTAATGCCTTCTGTTGTACCTCGAACAAAGACGATATTTTTTGCTGAAGCGGCCCCAATAAAGCGAGCCACAACATCACGTGCATGCTCATAAGCATCACTGGCCCGTGCTGCAAGTTCATGTGCTGCACGGTGAATATTCGAATTTTCATGTTGATAGAAATATGAAATTCGATCGATGACCGCCTGAGGTTTATGGGTGGTGGCTGCATTATCCAACCAAACCAATTGCTTACCATTTACACGTTCTTGTAGGATGGGAAAATCCCGACGGATTTGCAAAATATCAATGGGTTGATAGTTCTGAGCATTCGCTGGTATTTGCACATCTGAATGCGGACGAGCAGTTTCAATGGTAGGTGATTGAAGAAAATAATAACCAGATGCTGCGGTTGCAGGTTTGTCGTTACGATCTTGTAATACACTTTTTAATTGCTGGTCATCAGTCACATGATAATCATCAAAAGCATATGGATTTTTAAGCACATCAGTTTGAGCAGTATTGGTATTTACTGTTTGGGCACTGGCAACTTCAGGGTGAGGCAGATCCAAAAAGTAATAACTCGATTGCGCTTGATGTGGCGCAATCGTTGTTAGGTTTGATGGTGCAGTGTGTTGTGTGATTGGTGTAGGATTCAAAGACAAATCTAGCTTTTGTCCGACCGCAAGTGGATCAGGAGTATTTGCACCCCCAACAATGGGCGAGGAAGATAGAATTCTACGCTCAGGATGGTCGGCGGTCGGTTCTACATAGTGATGTGTAGAATCTGGGTTTAAATTTGCCTGTTGCACAATGGCAGGTATACGCCCAGACAATGCAGTAATTGGGTCTTTAGGCTGTGGTTGATGACTAATACCTTGAGATCGTTGATCGGGTAGATCAAAGTTAAAACCTTGTGGGTTTTGTTTGGGTAAAGCCGAAAAAAATTCAGCAGCCAATTGTGCAAGGACAGATTCACTGATGGGTGCATCAGCAATATGATCAGAAGAAATATCTGGAGTAGGTTGATTACTTGTAAGTTGTTGGATAGTCATGGTACTTGTCTACCTCCACATCTTCGAGCACAGCGAGTGCATCATCTGTCAACACAGCAAGAGAACAATATAAGGAGATTAAGTAAGAGGCGATTGCATTACGATTGATGCCCATAAAGCGTACAGATAGGCCTGGTGCCTGTTCACCTGCAAGACCGGGTTGGAATAAGCCAACAACACCTTGACGCTTTTCACCAACGCGTAACAGGATGATTTTGGTTTTGCCGTCTTCAACTGGAATTTTATTTGAAGGAATCAGTGGAATACCGCGCCAAGTGATGAACTGTGAACCAAATAGGCTTACAGTTGGTGGTGGAACACCACGACGGGTACATTCACGTCCAAATGCCGCAATCGCATCTGGATGTGCTAAGAAGAAGCCCGGTTCTTTCCAAACTTTGCGCAGTAAATCATCGAAATCATCTGGTGTGGGTGCACCCGTCAAAGTGGAAATACGTTGCTCATCTGCAACACTAGCCAATAAGCCGTATTCAGGATTATTGATCAATTCACTTTCTTGACGCTCTTTAATGGTCTCGATGGTTAAGCGTAACTGTTCTTTGATTTGATCATGAGGACTACTATATAAGTCAGAAACACGGGTATGAATATCCAGAACTGTGGAAACACCATTTAAAAAATATTCACGTGGATTAACTTCATAATCGACAAAAGTTTGTGGAAGTGTTGCTTCATCACGTTGTGTACACGCCACCTGAATGTCATCGGTATTGCTGACTTTGTTGACACGGTAAATACCCGCTTCAACAGGGGTCCATTGCAATAAATGTGTTAGCCAACGTGGTGTAATGGTGGAGAGTTGCGGTACTGTTTTTGTCGCATTGGCAAGTTGACGAGCTGCTTGATCATTCAATGCTTGGCGTGTGACTTCTTGGTTCTTAGCCATGTTTTAATCCTTGGTGGTATTGGAAATTAATTATTGATTACTGGTTTGATTTAAAAATGCTGTTGTTATCTTCTCCAATAAAGTAAAAATTTTGCTCTTGGGGTTTAATTGCGCTGTATATTTATTGGATTAATTTGAGGTTTATTGCGTGCGTTTTATTGCCATTTTCGAGGATTGATAAAAATCATAAGGGGAATAAAGCGAAAGCCTTATTCCTGACGCCAAGGTAAATTGTGGAAACGCCATCCATTGAAAGAACCACGATGATCATTTTCATCAAGGTCGCCTTCAAAGCCTTGTTCGATATTGTAAATATTTTCAAAACCCGCATTAAAAGCCACATTTGCAGCAGCAGCGGAACGTTTACCACTGCGACAAAGCAGCAGAATAACCTTGTCTTTTCCAATTTTAGTTTCAAGTTCTTTGGCAAAGCGTGGATTGCGGTTTAGTGCAGTTCCTGTTGCCCAAGGAATATGAATGGTATCTTCTACATAACCCACAAATTTACGTTCTTCGTTGGTGCGTACGTCGACAATCACCACATGTCCTGCTTTAAACAAAGCCCATGCTTCATGAGGTAAAATCGTTCCAGTAAATTCTAGATAATGATCTTCAACACGTTGTTTTGCTTGTTCAAAGATATTTTCAATTTGAGCCGTTGTTAATTCGGTAAAGTGTTGCTGATTTAAACTCGTCATTTCAATTGCCTTTTTTGAGACTTAAATCACGTCTAAGTCATCATGTATCAGATGTATTGATAACAACTATAATGATTTTATATATTCAATAAATTAATAAAAATTGAATTGCTTATTCTTATTTTGAAATAAGGTTTAAATGATTTTTAAAGATATCTTTATACGAAGAATGTTTATCTACAAGATTGCTAATAAAATAGTATCAAGGGTCTGCTAGCATTTCATATTATAGTTTGCGTTGTAAGTTAAAATGAGCACGAGGCGTATATGTCGTAACGCATGGGATAAGGAGAATAGCCAGCTTATTTCTGCGTTTTATAATGTAGGCTGAGATAATTTTAACGATAACCGAGAGTAAGAACAAAGCACTGCTTTGTTTGCAGTCTAAAGCGTAGTTGAGAGACTAGAGTGTTTTTTGCCGCTACTTCGTTACGAACTACTCATTTAGATGACTAAATTTCGTATTTCGTGCCTCGGATCGCCTAAAAAATACTCGTCGTCGCAAACATAAACGAATTGCCAACAGACCCTGTTCATTCAAAGTGAATAATAAAATTTCATGTTAAGCGCATGGATTGTGAAAAGTCATTTCAGTAGGTAAATATATGACCCAATGGAATATCCCCAATATTGTGGATGAGCTACAACAAGCTCGAAATGAATGGCGTACTCAACGTAAAAGCTTAAAAGACTTTGGCGGTAGGGAATTACCTTCAAAAGATGAAATTAAGAAAATCATGAATGATCTGTGTGGCATCTTGTTCCCTATGCGACTGGGGCCACCTGACCTACGCCAACAAAGTGAAAATTTTTATATTGCACATGCACTTGAGAAAACTTTGCACTCTTTATTGGAGCAAGTCAAACTCAATTTAACCTATGATTATAAATATAAAAAGCACAACGAAAATGCCGATGTGATTGAGGTATTGGCACAAAGTATCGTCAGTGAATTTGCGCAAAAATTACCAGATTTACGCCGTATTTTAGATACAGATGTGATCGCGGCCTATGATGGTGATCCAGCAGCGCGAAGTGTCGATGAGGTTTTATTGTGTTATCCGGGTATTTTGGCAATTATTTACCATCGTATTGCACATGAGTTTTATAAAAAAGACTTGTCACTGTTGGCACGTTTAATTGCTGAGATTGCACATTCAAAAACTGGCATTGATATACACCCAGGCGCACAAGTCGATCAAGGTTTCTTTATTGATCATGGTACAGGTGTGGTGATTGGTGAAACCTGTATTATTGGTAAAAATGTGCGGATTTACCAAGCCGTAACGCTTGGTGCTAAACGTTTTGAAATTGATGATTCTGGGCGTTTACAGAAAGAATATGCACGTCACCCAATCGTAGAAGACAATGTAGTGATCTATGCAGGTGCAACTATTCTTGGGCGTATTACCATTGGTCAGGGTGCTGTAATCGGTGGAAATGTATGGATTACCCAAAGTGTTGCAGCAAATAGTGCAGTTTCTCAAAGTTCTGCAACCAAGTCAGAAGTGTAAGTGTATTGAAAGCTTAATGAGTAGCTTAGCTTAAAATTTTATTGGGTTAAAATGCTTCATTAAGAAAGTGGAATGATGTAGTAAGTCTGATCAACCGAGATGATCAGTTTATTTCTGATTTGATATATCCAAGCAGTGTCAATGGGCAGCTTAAATTGTTTATTTTGCCCATGTTGTTTGATTTCAAATACGTCATAGCCAATAGGTGTAAACCAGAATATATAATGATTTCCTGAACCTTGCACATCATCAATACTTTGATATTTTAGATATTTGGCATTTACAGTGGATAACTCTACTGGCTTTTTGCATTCAGGCAGTCTTATCTCATCTTCCAACTGTGGCAGAAATTTGGAAAAATCGCGACTATAGAGATAACTTTGAGGTGTTTTTAAGAGCTGTGTTTCGTGATCAAGAATTAAATAACATTCTGCTTGGTGCTGTTGTAGGTAAAGCTTTAACTGTTGAATGAGTTTTAAATTAAAAGGTTCGGCAGGTTGAGCTGGGTAATCATCTGGTGAAAAATCACGTTTTGGTTGTTCAGGCTTGTTTCTAAAAATATCTTTGAAATTTTCGATTACAGATTGCTGCTGTTGTTTAAGTTCTTTTTGAGCTTCTGCGGCTGCTTTGGCTGAAACATATTGAGGATCAAAATAAACCGTTGTGCCATATTCTAAGACTTTCTTTTGATATGTTTTTTCTTGCACCATTTGCTCTAAAATTGTCTGAGCAAATGCGGTATAGGAAAATGAAGTCATGGCCGTTGAATTTTGTGTCTGTGCATTGAACAAATAAGCTTGCATTGGATCATTCACACCAGATTGAAAGGTTTTTATAGTGATGAGAAAGTGATTGTGATTTAAGGTGACAATTTGATCGATCAATTGATTTGTTTGCGCAGCAATGAAATGAGGCTGAATCTGTTGATCATGATTTAGATCATAAGTACATATTTTAAAATTCTTTACAGGATTTTGTTTTACATGACTTTCAGGGCAATTGTAGACAATAAAATTTTCATTGATGGCTTTTCTATTCATATCATCAGACGTTTTAAACCATGTGAATTCTATGCCTGATATATTCGGTGTTAATTGCTGGATATGTTGGTGCGGAAATTCTTCACTATTTGGCGCTTTGTAGCCACAGGCATACAGTGCAGATACTGCAATTAATACAGATAATGATTTACCGAAAGTCAACATTGTTCTTATACTAAAATCTCTCAATACTCCTTACTCTAAAAGCATATCGTTGAAAATACAAACGCTTAAAAAACTAATCTTCTATATTTTTCCATCAGCTTACTTGAAAAATAACGTTTCAGCACAGATATTAATACTGAAATCTATTCCAAGTGTTTTGGTAAGCTTTTGAAAAATATATAAATTAATTCACTATTGCTATTGAAATCGAAAAAAACGTTCCCATTTATTATTCAAGTACAAAATTTGTTGTGAGGAATAACAAGAATGCGATTTGAAAAATTTACGAACCGCCTGCAGCAAGCCTTATCTGATGCACAATCTCAGGCAATGGGTAATGATAATACCGCAATTGAGGGTATTCATATTCTTTCTGTTTTATTGGAAGAACCATCCAATCTTAGCCTGTTGCAACAGTCAGGCGCCAATCTACCCGAGTTAAAAACAAAACTGCAAAAAGCCTTAACAGATGCGCCAAAAATTGGAACACCGACTGGGGATATCAATTTAAATCCTGAAGCTGTGCGTGCGCTTAATTTGGCAGACAGTTTTGCTCAAAAAGCAGGAGATGAATTTTTATCTACGGATTGGGTGATCTTGGCACTTGCTGAAACAGGTGCAACCAAAACATTGTTAACCAGTGTAGGTGTAACAACCGACAAACTACGCAAAGCAATTGAAAATATTCGAGGTGGCGAACAAGTTATGGCAAATAACCATGAAGATCAGCGAGATTCACTCAATAAATATACTGTAGATCTTACGGCACGTGCTGCGGAAGGCAAACTCGACCCTGTAATTGGTCGTGATGAAGAAATTCGTCGTACCATTCAAGTGCTGTCACGTCGGACTAAAAATAATCCAGTATTGATTGGTGAACCAGGTGTCGGTAAAACAGCGATTGTTGAAGGTCTTGCACAGCGTATTATCAATGGTGAGGTGCCTGAAGGCTTAAAAGGTAAACGTGTTTTATCGTTAGACTTAGGCTCGTTGCTGGCTGGTGCAAAATACCGTGGTGAGTTTGAAGAACGTTTAAAAGCAGTACTCAAAGATCTGGCTAAATTTGATGGTGAAATCATCCTATTTATTGATGAGCTACATACGCTTGTCGGTGCAGGTAAAGGTGATGGTGCGATGGATGCAGGTAATATGTTAAAACCTGCATTGGCACGTGGTGAATTACGTTGTGTGGGTGCAACAACACTGGATGAGTATCGCCAATTTATTGAAAAAGATGCAGCTTTGGAACGTCGTTTCCAAAAAGTTCTGGTGGATGAACCAAGTGTTGAAGACACCATTGCAATTTTACGTGGTCTAAAAGACAAATATGCAACGCATCATGGTGTGCAAATTCTCGACTCTGCCATTATAGCTGCTGCGAAAATGTCACATCGCTATATTACAGACCGTCAATTGCCAGATAAGGCGATTGATTTGATTGATGAAGCAGCATCACGTATCAAAATGGAAATTGACTCAAAACCTGAGCCACTTGACCGTTTAGACCGCCGTTTAATCCAATTAAAAATGCAATTGGAAGCGGTGAAAAAAGATGCAGATTCAGTCAGTAAAGCTGAAGTTGAGCATTTGGAAAAACAAATTGCAGATGTTGAAAAAGAATATAGTGATTTGGAAGAAATTTGGATTGCAGAAAAGCGTCTAGTCGATGGTACAAATCAGGCGCAAATCGAACTTGATAAAGCACGTACTGCATTTGAAAAAGCACAACGCGAAGGTGATTTGGCAGAAGCAAGTCGTTTGCAATATGGGGTGATTCCAGAGTTGCAAAAACGCTTAAATGAAGAAGAGGTTGCGGAAGTCAATGAAGAACCGAAACTGATTCGTACCAAAGTGACTGAAAATGAAATTGCAGAAGTGGTCAGTGCTGCAACCGGTATTCCTGTGTCAAAAATGCTACAAGGCGAGCGTGAGAAATTGCTTCATATGGAAGATTTCTTACACAACCGTGTGGTGGGACAAGATGAAGCTGTAGTAGCTGTTTCAAATGCAGTTCGCCGTTCACGTGCGGGCTTATCTGATCCAAATCGTCCAAGTGGTTCGTTCTTATTCCTTGGACCAACAGGGGTGGGTAAAACTGAGTTAACCAAGGCTTTAGGTAACTTCTTATTTGACAGTGATGATGCGATTATTCGTATCGATATGTCAGAGTTTATGGAAAAGCATTCGGTGAGTCGCTTGGTGGGTGCGCCTCCGGGTTATGTGGGTTATGAAGAAGGTGGTGTTTTAACTGAAGCAGTACGCCGCAAACCGTACAGTGTGGTGTTATTTGATGAAGTTGAAAAAGCCCATCCAGATGTATTCAACATCTTATTGCAAGTGTTGGATGATGGTCGATTAACAGACTCACAAGGCCGTGTGATTGACTTTAAAAATACCGTGATTGTGATGACATCGAACTTAGGTTCAAGTGATGTACGTGAACTCGGTGAAGGTGCTAGTGATGAAGATGTTCGTTTAACGGTGATGAATGCCGTATCACAACATTTCCGTCCTGAGTTTATTAACCGTATCGATGAATTGGTGGTGTTCCACTCGTTGAAAAAATCACAAATTCGTGGCATTGCGGATATTCAATTGGATCGTTTACGTTCACGTTTATCTGAACGCGACATTGGATTGAAAGTCGATGATCAGGCCTTTGATATTCTGATTGATGCTGGTTTTGATCCTGTATATGGTGCGCGTCCACTTAAACGTGCAATTCAACAACAGGTTGAAAATCCATTGGCTCAGCAAATCCTTGCTGGTCAATTTACAGCAGGTGATACCATCTTAATCAGTGCTGAAAATGGTCAACTTGATTTTGGTAAATTAAAATTAAGTTAATTTATCCAGCAGTATAACCGAAGCCAACTACCGTAAGGTGGTTGGCTTTTTTATTGGATACGCATTTATATTTTTGCGTGTTACAGATTCCGATCAGTAGGACTTTTGCGTTCTGCATAAGTGTAAGCATTGGTGCAAGGGGAAGTAATATTGATGGATAGCACTTGTGAAGGGTAATTGAGGTTGATTGAGTAGTAGGATGCCAGATTAATAATTTCTGCATTATAGCGAAAACATTATATATCGCAGAATTAATACAAAGGTTTAAAGCCTGTTTAACTCCCCCAATCAAGCATCCAGAGCTATAGGGATGTATAGATTTATAAACCATTTAAAAGAAGCAATCGGCATAGCCTTGGCTTTTTATCGTATTATTTTAATCATCAGATATTTATGCGTGTTTATTTAGGTTTTACCTATTATCGGGTTTTTCATGAATTTATTGAAAAAACGGTCAAAAATTGATAGTTTTTCAATGAGGAATAATAAGAAAGGAAAAGTTGATCATGATGATCAAAGATAAGGACAAATCTGATTATTTAAAAATACTCGGTTTTCTCTTGATGGCATTTAGTTCGATAGAGGCATTGGCAGATAAATTAGATGATCAAGATCTTGCGGAGCAATCTGTAGGTGTGGTTAAACTGTCCCCCATTATTATTAAAGCTGTCAAGGATAATGCACAACAACCTGTCGAAGAGCAAAATAACCTGCATAAACAAGTTGCTCAGGAGAGGTCAGACGATGCTAAAAAAGATGAAATTTATTCTACCGTATTAACTGATTTCGAGTGGCAGAAAAAAGACCCAGATCCAAATCAACCTGGGGATAAATATTTAAAACCACTTGAAAAATATAGAATAATTGAGATTGGCTATAATCCATATCAACGCCATGATGTTCGAATTACAACCCAAGATCGCGTTACACTTTATATAGGACATGAAATTGACCCCGTGGCTTATAAATAAGCCCGAGGTCTAGTATGATTAAACAGGGAAGTGTTTAATTTTCCATGCTCTATGGATTTTTTGATTACGTTTGAAATCTAAGCCAATGGTTTCATTGGTGATCTCTTGTACATCAAACATTGCATCGATTTCTTCGTCCATCTCAAAACCACGGTAGTTATTTGAGAAATACAACGTTCCCTCGGTGGTTAGACGGTTCATTGCACGTTTAAGTAAAGAAATATGGTCACGTTGCACGTCAAAAGTACCGTAGAATTTCTTTGAATTTGAGAAGGTTGGTGGGTCAATAAAAATCATGTCATATTGTTCATGACCTTCTTTTAACCATTCAAAACAATCACTTGAGAAGAATTGATGCTGTTCATCTGGGTGATCAACCGTTAAGCCATTTAAGACAAAGTTTTCTTTAGACCAATTTAGGTAAGTATTGGATAAGTCAACACTTGTCGTACTTGCAGCACCACCTAAAGCAGCGTGTAGACTTGCTGTAGAGGTATAACTATACAGGTTCAGGAAATGTTTTCCTTTAGCTTCAGCTGCAATACGTAGACGCATTTGACGGTGATCTAGGAATAATCCAGTATCCAAATAATCAGTCAAGTTGATTAAAATTTTGGCTTTACCTTCTTGTACGATAAAACGTTTAGATGCTGTGCTTTGTTTTGCGTACTGAGTTTTACCTTCTTGACGGGCACGGGTTTTGATAAAGATCGCATCACGACCTAAACCTGTTACGGCACGGATTGAAGCCAAAGCAAGGTTAAAGCGTTTTTTGGCTTTTTCAGGGTCAATGGTTTTTGGTGGTGCGTATTCTTGAACATGTAAACGATCACCATACAAATCTACAGCGACATTAAAGTCTGGTAAATCTGCATCATAGAGACGTAAACAATAAATATCTTCTTTTACAGCCCATTTTTTCAAAGCTTGCATATTTTTTTGCAAACGATTGGTAAAGTCTTCTGCGCCTTCAATTTTTTCAAATTGTTGAGGTTGCCAATCTGCAAGGAAAGGTTTAACCACAGCTGCTGGCTTAATATCACCAAAACGAATATAAATTGGCAATTTACCATTCATTAAACGTAAGATTTGTGGATTGTTAAATGCCAATACATCAGCTTGTTCAACAGCCGCTGCGATAACGGCAGCATGCTGATTGGGGAAATTCTTTTGTAGAAGTGCTGACAGACCCAGATATAAAGCTCGGTTAGAGGCTTTTTCCCCTAAACGTTCACCATAAGGTGGGTTGGTGACAATAAATGAAGTTTTGCCTTCAGCTTGGAAATCAGGCCAATCTGCTAAAGTACGCTCTTCAATTTGAATTTGATCCAGTTGTTGCTCAAATCCAGCAGCAATAATATTTTGTTTGGTTGCTTTTACTGCTTCCCAATCTGCATCATAGGCATAGAATTTAGGTAAAGGTTGTTCTAAGGCAACTTTATGACGTTCAGCTGCTTCAGCTTTAATCGACATCCATAACTCATGATCATGTCCATTCCAGCCATTAAAGCCGAAACGGCGCACTAAACCAGGTGCACGATCAGTCAGAATCATCAATGATTCAATAATAAAGGTTCCTGAACCACACATTGGGTCAAGAATAATTTCTGGATTGCGTTGTTTAAGCTGTGCTTTTTGTAGGATAGCGGCGGCTAGGTTTTCTTTAATCGGCGCATCTGTCATAAAACGACGATAGCCACGCTTATGTAAAGAATCTCCAGATAAATCTAAACAATAGGTATGTTCAGTTTTTCCAGCAAGCACGTACAGGGTAATTTCAGGCTGTTTAATGTCGATACTTGGACGTTTACCGACAGCTTCCATGAAAGAATCAACCACACCATCTTTAACACGTAAAGTCGCAAACTGTGTATTGACTTTAATATCACGTTCTACGTGAAGACGAATTGCGAAAGTACTTTGTGGTGCAAAAATAAGTGACCAATCAAAATTGATCGCACCTTCATAAAGTTCTTCTGCAACGTCACGTGCGTCATGGGTAAATTCAAGTTCATGAACATGGATCGGTGTTAGTACACGAGAAGCCAAACGTGACCACATACAAACACGGTATGCATCTTCGAGTTTGCCTTTAAAGATTAAACGTCCAGGAAATTTTTCAATATCTTGAATCCCTAAACCTTGAATTTCTTCTTGCAGTAAGGTTTCTAGTCCATCTGCACAGGTAACCCAATATGTAGAAAGACGTGGTTTCGAATTCATGAATATTTCCAAAGACATTAAAAAAGCAATCGCGTATTTTAGCGTATTTTGATGACGAAAACTTATAGAATGGCCTTTTAAGTCCGAAATTTTATAAAAAGTACCAAATTCAGTTAAAAATTCGGTTTTTTTGCTTGAAATATATTCAAATATCAATATGTAGATAAGATCAAATAACGAATTTAAAAAATGCTCAGTCTTATTGTTTCAATGTTTATTTTTTCGCTGTCTATGTCGATTTCACCGGGACCTGTGAATTTGACCATTTTAACCAGCAGTATGAATTATGGTGTAAAAGCAACTTTTGCATTTATTTCAGGGGCGACCATTGGTTTTACCTTGTTATTGGCATCAGTCTGTTTTGGTTTGTATCAAATGATTGTGATCTATCCTGTACTTCTTGATGTGATCACGATTTTAGGTACAGTTTTATTGTTGTGGATTGGGCTCAATATTCTACGTGCAAAAGGGACCGTTATCTCAAGTCAACCCCATGATGAAGCAAAAATACCAACCTTTATACAAGGTGCGTTGATGCAATGGCTAAATCCTAAAGCATGGATTGCCGCAGTGGCAGGTACAGGGCTATTTTCAACGGGGCATATCCATGCTGTTTTATTGGTTTTTGTAGCGATTTATTTTGTTGTCTGTTATCTATCTTTAGTACTGTGGGGGATTGCTGGTGAAAAGTTAGCAAGCTTTTTAAATACAGGAAATCGAGCACGTCTTTTTAATATCGTGATGGGTTTGTTATTAATTTTGATTTCATTGGAAATGTGTTGGCGCTATTTTTATCATTAAAATTTGATTTAAAATTCTTTTATTACTGAAATCATTTAAGACCAAGAAAAATTGGCATGAATTATTACAATTTAAATAGATGAGTCATCTATGAATAAAACACACATGTAGTTCTTGATTCATGATGATGAACGCAAAGTGCATACGGGCAATTTCTAGATCTATTTGAAGGTCCGCAATGTGTGGGTCGAGTTCTAGTCGGTAAACTTTTAAATAGAGAATAATGTGTATGCATTATTAATTCATTTTATGGCGTGATTTTGGTACACAATTTGCTTAATTATTCATCGTATTGGCTCAGAAATTTAATTGAATTTTTAATGAATTAATAAATACGGGGATTTCTATGCAAGATCTTAACAACAGCAGATTTATTGCACATGCAGATGCGTTTTCCATTGGGGCATTAATCTTAACGCGATTAAGACGTGTGACAGGGCGTGTAATTGATGTGATGTATTTAGTGGATAATAAAAGCTATGCACAGTATGTGATTGATATGTCATTGGCGACTCAAGATCCAGAATTAAATCGTCATGCCTTGCGCTTACAGCATTTATTAGAACAGGAACAACCAGCTTCCTCTATGAATACAGTAACGACAACCCAAGTTGAACAAAGCGAGGAGGCATATGTTTCTGGTGCAACAGAAGAAGAAATTTATCGAGCGCAAGTTTCACATCACTATATTGGTGCATTGAGATAAGTCGGGCAATAAGCTCTAGCTATAGCGTTAGAGCTTAATTGATATAGTGTGATTAAAATTAAAACTCATTTATAGTATTTTTAAGCTGAGGATAAGCTGTGAGACAATCACTTGAGTTATACGAAATTCAATGCAGAAATTAGTAAATATTTAAAAAACAACCAAATGATTTACGTGGGTACGGCTGATGAGTCGGCACAACAAACTGAGCTACGATTAAGTCATTATCATCAGGCAAAGGCTGCTGTGTTTAAATTGTGGATTGAACAGGAAAAATATAAAGAATTGATCTCCTGTGCGCACGGGCGTTGGTATCCTTATGAGGATTTTACTCTGCCATTGGCACAATATTTTGCTGCTCAACAGGATTTTCCACATTTAAAATTTCTTTGTGAACACGAGATCCGCTTTCGTTTAGAAGATACCTTAAAGTGCTTAAAACGTGTAAAAGAATATGATGTGACATTAACCAATATACAAATATCGAAATATCAACTGCATGATTTTGATTCACAAAAGTACCATCCCATAGCAGAATTACTTAAATGGCGTAAGCAAGCCTTGCTGAGAATAGATGCTTATATTGAGCTGTTAAAAGATCAATCAGATAGTGACTACCTCAATATGATTCAGCAACTTCGAGAAAAATTGATAAACTTAACACTCAAACTTGCAGACTTAAAGCAGATCAAATTTAAAATTTGATCGCTGACTTTTATGACTATTTGTCCAAAACTTCAACTGCCAAAGAAAAAGAAAATCTGTATAATACGTTAACTTAACCTCTAAGGAATCTCTCATGCACTTGGCGGCATTGCATACACCGAGTCAGATTCAACTCAATAATGACGGAAACTTAAAGCATTTCCTGACCATCGAAGGTCTTTCTAAAGCAACCCTCACCAAAATTCTAGATACAGCCCATTCCTTTATAAATGATCAAAATCAACTGATAACGACACCACTTTTAGAAGGTCGTACAGTGATGAACTTATTCTTTGAAAATTCGACACGTACACGAACTACTTTTGAAGCGGCTGCAAAACGCTTATCTGCAAATGTATTGAATATTGATATTGCACGATCAAGTACTTCAAAAGGGGAAACATTGCGCGATACGTTATGGAACCTCGAAGCGATGGCAGCAGATATTTTTGTTGTGCGCCACTCTTCATCAGGCGCAGCACATTTTATTGCTGAAACAGTTTGTCCACACGTTGCAATCATCAATGCTGGAGATGGGCGTCATGCTCATCCCACACAAGCAATGTTAGATATGTTAACCATTCGCCGTGAAACGAAAAAGAATTTTGAAGACATTAGTCTGGCGATTATTGGTGATATTAAGCATTCGCGTGTGGCACGTTCAGATATCGCAGCGTTACAGACTTTAGGTTGTAAAGATATTCGTGTAATTGCACCAAACACTCTGCTTCCGTGTGGTTTTGATGAGTATGGTGAAGGTGTTCGCTTGTTCAATAAAATGGATGAAGGCATTAAAGACTGTGACGTGATCATTACTTTACGTATTCAAAATGAACGTATTGATTCACCAGCTTTGTCATCACAAGCTGAATTTTACAAAATGTATGGTTTAAATAAAGATCGTCTTGCCATGGCTAAACCTGATTGTATTGTTATGCATCCGGGACCGATGAATCGTGGTGTAGAGATTGATTCTAGTATTGCTGATGGTGCACAGTCGGTAATTTTGCATCAAGTGACCAATGGTATTGCAGTGCGAATGGCTGTTTTGGCTTTGGCAATGCAAGGTCAGTTGCAAGAGAAAGGTTTATTAGAAGCGATTGTGGTTTAAGGTTAAGGATAAAGTCATGAGTAGTGTAAAAATTGAAAATGTACGTGTCTTAGACCCAATTAAAAAAACTGACACTGTACAAACGGTTTATGTTGAACATGGAAAAATAGTCGAATCATCTGCCAATGTCGTAGATACCATTGACGGACAAGGCAAATGGTTGATACCGACCATGGTTGATTTGTGTGCACGGTTACGTGAGCCAGGTCAGCAACAGCATGGTACCTTGAAGTCAGAAGGTAAAGCGGCACGTGAAAATGGTATTTTGCATGTATTTACCCCGCCTGATTCAAAGCCGATCGTGCAAGACAATGGTGCTTTGATTCATGGACTTGTAGAAAAAGCCATGTTAGATGGTGGTATTCATTTACAAGTGATTGGTGCGCAAACCCAAGGTTTAAATGGTAAACAACCCGCAAATATGGCAGGTTTAAAAAAGGGTGGTTGTACTGCCGTTTCAAACGCCTATGCTACTTTTAAAGATGATGATGTGGTTCTGCGTACTCTGGAATATGCGGCTGGTTTAGACATGACCGTAGTGTTTTATCCAGAAGAGCACCAGATCGCAAAAGATGGTTGTGTACATGAGGGGTTTATTGCCTCACGTCAGGGACTACCTATGATTCCAGCACTGGCTGAAACAGTTGCTATTGCGAAATACCTATTGATGATTGAAGCAACAGGTGTCCAAGCGCACTTTGGTTTGCTTTCAAGTGGTGCATCTGTAGAGTTGATTAAAATTGCAAAAAACAAAGGTTTGCCTGTGACGGCAGATGTTGCAATGCATCAATTGCATTTAACTGAACACTTGATTGATGGTTTTAATTCTTTGGCACATGTGCGCCCACCATTACGTGCTGAAAAAGACAAAGAATTACTGCGCCAAGGCGTCAAAGACGGTGTGATTGATGCGATTTGTACCCATCATGAACCTTTGAGTGGTTCTGCGAAATTAGCGCCTTTTGCTGAGACTTTACCCGGTATTAGCGCATTTGATACCTATGTGTCTTTTGGGGTGCAATTGGTTCGTGAAGGTTTGTTTGAACCTTTAGAATGGGTTGAAAAAGTTACGCTTGCTCCTGCAAAAGTGGCCAATATGACGGATCGTTGGGTCAAAGAATCGGGTTGGGCTTTGGTTGATCCAGACCTAGAATGGATTGTTAGCAATGACAGTATTTTATCTCATGGAAAAAATACGCCATTAATCAATCAAAAAATGGTCGGTAAAGTACTGCAAACGTTTACTGCCTAAGCTGTAAAATTTACATAAGCGCAAAAATTGAAACAAAAAGCCAGCATAAGCTGGCTTTTCAAATAGATATTGAACACGCTGTGCTACAAAAAGCTATTATAACTATTAGAATTTAATCACTAGAATAAAAAATGATCAATAAAATGATTTTTAATGTGACAAATACAACAATGAAATCGGAGTGTCCAAAATTATGAATATTATTGAGCTTCTAAAAGAACGGGTGACCACAAAAGTTTTACAGGGTGATCTTCAGTTTCAAGATGAAAAAATCGGTGCTTTAAGTGCCTTTTATCCCATTCTCCTCTCAGTTTTAAAATCAAAACCAGAACTTATTAATACACTTCAACAAAATCTAAATCCTCGCTTAGGTGATATTTTCAGTCACCAACCAGAAACAGTCGCGCATTTTTTAGGATTGGTTGCGGGCAATGCACCAACCCAAGAAATTGAAAGCACATTAAACCACTCTATTGCTCCAACTTTATCATTGCTTGCAGATCAAGCAGGTTCAGATGATAAGCATGAAATTTTTGATTTTATCAAAGCGCAATGGAACAATATTCAAGATGCTTTGCCAGCTTGGGCAACAGGATTATTTGCCACATTGGGTTTAAGTGTAGGTGGTCTTGGTTTCGCAGCCACGACTCAAGCTGCTCCTGTTGCTGAGGCAGTTATCCCGCCTGTAGAACCTGTGGCACCGATACCTGTACAAAGTGTATCTCCAACACCAGTACCCCTTGATACGTCTACAATCACAACAAATTCGATCCAAGATGAACCTAAAAAATCCAATTGGTTATTGCCAATTATTGCTTTGTTGGTGATTGCCGGATTGGCCGCATTGTTATTTAAACAATGCAGTAGCAAACCACCAGTAGGGGGTGATCCAGTAAGCAGTGGTGCTTCACAAGCTGTTGCTGATGTGCAAGCCGCTGAACTGCAAATTTCTACAGATGCTGAAGGTAAATTAGCGAGCTGTCAGGCACAATCGAGCAGTCAATCTTTATTGGACAGTTTAAAAACCAGTATTGCCTCAGTGTTTGGTCAAACCGATCATTGTCAACTTACAGCCAGCAGTGCTTATGCGGCTGATTTGCCGGATCAAAATGCTGTAGATCAGGTGTTGGCTAAAATTAAAGGCATTCCAAGCATTTCACTGGCTTGGATCGGTGATCAACTTACCATTCAAACTCCGGATTTAGCACAAGCACAAAAATTAGCAGATGAGTTAAAAGTTATTGCTCCTAATCTACATATTTCTGTAGAGCAAACAGCCGATGCAAATGCAGCTGCAACAAGCAGTGCTGCAAATGTAGATACAAGTAACTCACAAGCAGACCAAGCACTGTCAAGCATTCAGGCAGATAAAGCCAATGTAAATGATATTGCAGCTGCATTGAATTTACAGGTAATTAATTTTGCGACTGGTTCTTCAGGAATTCCAGACGCCAATAAAGCGATTTTGGATAAAGCTGCGAATTTGTTAAAACAACTACCAGATGCAAAACTCGTGGTTAAAGGTTATACCGATAATGTTGGGAATGCGGATTCAAACAAAAAATTATCTGAAAAACGTGCAAAATCGGTTGTTGCATATTTGGTTGAAAAGGGCGTACATACCTCACAGTTAACTGCCGAAGGACATGGTCAAGACAATCCAATTGCAGATAATTCAACCAAAGAAGGGCAATTTAAAAACCGTCGTATTGAGTTTGAAGTACTTGGTGCAACGACACCATAATCTTTTAAAGTGGTATGTTTGGTGCTAAAACAGGCATAAATTGTATAAAAAGCTTCTGAATATCCAGAAGCTTTTTATTTTTTACTCGAAAATTCTTCAATTATTTGGTTAAATGACCCACATAAAAATATGATCGGATAAACAATGAATAAATCATTAAACCCATTATTTATGATTGCTGCAATTTCGAGTACCTTGATGTTGTCAGGCTGTGATTACTTCAAAAAGAAAAAAGATGAAGGTAATGCTGAACTTGCAGAGTGGAGCTGTACCAATCAAGATAATATCAATCAAATTCAAAAGTATTTGAAAGATGAGTATTTGCGTGAAGTCGCAGACAATATTAAAAATTCTGGTTATGAAGCTGACCAAGCACTACTTCAGAAAATTAACAATGCTTTAAAGTTTGAAGTGAAGAATGTTCGAACGATCACTGAAGACTCATCTAAAACCAATCAACTGGAATGTGAAAGTCAGTTAGTGGTTCAATTCCCGAAAGGCTTACAACAGCGTGCTGAAAATTCATATGCAGAATTTGGGCAAGATTGTGAGGATGGATGTGAAGGTGATGGCTATCGCAGTATACGTGAGTATATCGAAGCTGGTGAATCTAAATTGGTATTGGCCAATGATCAGCTGAAAGGTAAGTTTAACTATAATGTTGTGAAAACAGACAAAGATGGTTTAACCCTTGATGTGCTTAATCAGGATGCAGTTATCCAAGGGGTAACTTTTGTTACGGTAAAAGCGGTGCAATACGCAGCCTATATGAAAGAAAATAAAGATATGCGTGAACGTGAGCAGGTCAACCAAATTGAAAATGCAGAGCAAACAGCACTTGCACAAAAAGCCATGGACATCCGTAAAAAAGAGCTAGATGAAGAAAAGCTTAAACAAGTTGATCGTTTAAACCAGACTTGGGACAGTTTGAGTGATGAACAAAAAGCACAATTTAAGCAAGATCAAACAGAATGGTTTGAAAAACGTGATGTTGATTGTAAAGTCATTTCACAGAAAAGTTTTGGTGATATTCCAGACAGTGAAATTGAAACCTATCAGCAACAACGCCAATATTGGGATGATGCGATGTCTCAACAAAATAAAGAGATGCAATATACCAAGTGTTTTAATAAACGTACCGCTGAGCGAATTATTTATTTAAACAATGCATTAAATTGATGTAGTCATCAAAAATAATCTGAGAGGGATGAATTGATTCATCCCTTTTTTATTGGCATGCTGTAAGTATATTTAAAGTTTTAGATGTCGATATGCGTATTAGTATTGTTGGTTCAGGTCGTGTTGCTACACATTTTGCAAAAGCACTGTCAAAACAACATCATATTGTTCAGATTTATAGTCGTGATTTAAACAATGCACAACGCTTAGCCCAGCAGGTGAATGCTCAGGCTATTGATGCTGTGCATTGTATAGACCCTGCAATTGATTTATTAATTATTGCAGTGAGTGACCAAGCCATTGCTCAAGTCATTCAAACGATTCATTCACAACTTTCGGATGTTTTGATTGTTCATACTTCTGGCAGTACCAATCTCAATATATTGACTGAACACCATGTAAAATCTGGGGTTTTTTATCCCTTACAGACTTTTAGCTTTGAACGTGAAGTGGATTGGCAGAATACCCCGTTGTTTATTGAAACAGCTTTGCAAGAGGATTTGTCTACTTTAACGACGCTAGCAAATAACCTAAGTAATCAGGTTTATTCATATAATTCAGCGCAGCGGCTGAGCTTACATTTGGCAGGGGTATTTGCCTGTAATTTTACAAATTATTGTTATGATATGGCTAAACAAGTGGTTGATGCACAGCAGGTCGATTTTAATTTACTGTATCCATTAATTTTGGAAACAGCAAAAAAAGCCACTCAAAATGATCCTGAAATAATGCAGACGGGTCCTGCAAGACGTGGAGATGTGAATATTTTAGATATGCATCAGCGTATGTTACAGGATATGGGGCGGGAAGATCTTAAAGATGCCTATACACTTTTAAGCCAACAGATACAGAAAAAACACTCACTTGATTAAGTGAGTGTTTTATCAATCGTATCTTTTTAAATCAATTGAGATCTAGTTTAAAGCAGCGTGATCTGCACCGATTGTGACAATAACACCAATACAAAACAGGCTACAGTAGATAAAAAACCAGATGATCATGCGTTTAAAGGCTTTGTCTGAAATCGAGCTATCAGCATATTGTGGTTTTTTAGGGCTTTTGTCATCATTCATCGCAAAATCTCTTTCTGCTTAATATAGGTTCATTATGGATAGAAACATGTTCACACTGTAGATACAAAAAATTAGAAAAAAACTATAACAGATAAGTAAGCAATGATGAATCTGTTATAAAAAATCAGCTTATGTCGTCACTGATTTACCAATAATATAAATCAATTGGTTTAATGCATTTTGAATCTTTTCATTCATTTCAAATGAACAATTCATCCGAATAAAGTGATTTTGTTGATTACTAATATTAAATAAGCTGCTCGGCGCGACACTGACACCGTGTTCTAACATGTGCTGATAGATCTCATTACTATCGACTTGTTCAGGTAATTCAATCCATAAAAAATACCCTGAAGGATAATAATTGACATGACATTGTTCAGGTAAATGAGTTTTTAAATAATTAAAATATTGTTTTTTATAGCGTTGTAAGGTGGATCGTAAAGTTTTTAAATGTTTTTCATAATGACGATGGGAAAGATACTCAACCAAAGCATTTTGGATAAATGAGTTGACTGAAAGGGTACTCATAAGTTGAGTGTGCTGAATATGTTCAGAGAATTTACCTGCATAGACCCAACCGATACGAAAACCTGCACCTAATGTTTTGGAAAAAGAAGAACAATGTAGTACCCAATTTTGTTGATCAAAATACTTCATCGAGAGAGGTTTTTTCTGATCATAGTAAAGTTCTTCATAGACATCATCTTCAATCAAATAAATCTGATATTGGTTGAGTAACTTTGCCAATTTTAATTTAATTTCATCACTCACGGTAAAGCCAATAGGATTCTGACCGTTTAACATCATCAAACATACTTTAATTGGATATTTTAAAATTGCCTGTTCGAATGCGTCTAAATCAATACCATGTTCAGGATGTTCTGGGATGGTAATTACTTTTAATCCAAGTCGTTCAGCCGCTTGCCATGCCCCATAAAAAATCGTCTGCTGTAATAAAATATAGTCCCCAGCTTGTGTAAGTGCTTGCAATGAAAGATTTAATGCATCTAAACCTCCAGACGTAATCACAATATCAGATGGATCCGTGGGGATGCCTTGCATAGCATATTTTTGAGCAATAATTTTTCTCAGTTGATAATTTCCGGGTGGTAGACTGGGTGTTTGTTCATAGCTACGCCGTTGTCGAGCAAGTTGTCCAAGCGTTTGTATCAGTTTAGCAGAGTAGAGCAATTGGCTATTGGGAAAGGCAGAACCTAAAGGGATAATGTGTTCAGACTGGGTTGATTTTAAATATTTGAAAACAACGGAGTTAATTTCAACTGTTTCATTAATCACATGTAATGTGGTGGGGTGATCTGAGCTTTGTTCTACAACAAAATACCCTGACTTTTCTTTTGAATAAATCAGACCTTGCGCTTCGAGCTCTTGATAAGCATTCATCACCGTAATCAGACTTAAACCTGATTGTTCAACCTGTTGACGTAGTGAGGGTAACTTTTCATGTACTTTCCACGTCCCATTTTCAATCAATAATTTTAGGCTATGGGCCAGTTGTTCAGATTTATACATAGGTCAATGCAAGTGGGTATTTAAAATAACTATAACAGAAGCAATCATTATAGCTCTATCTGTTATATATTTTTTCTAAAATTTTGTGGCTATATTTCTTTTTGATTTCTTTCCAAAATAGTCGCACGCGATGCAGTATAGAATGAGGCAGGGATATGTTTGTGACGAATCAGTTGAATGTGCTCACACAAGTTTTATGTGAGCATGATTGCTCTGAAAATGTGATAGAGCAACTCAATCAAAGATTTGTAAATCTAGAAGCAACATTATTGCGTGCCAAAGTCTTACGTGAATTTTCAAAAAAGAAAAGTACAGCGATTATCCAATCTGCAATTGCTTCAAATCATTTAAGTCTGGCTTATTTGTTTTCACCGTTTATTTTGGCGAATTTAAATCAAACAGTGCTTTACTCAACACTTCTGACTGCACAAGTTCAAGATATTTTAAAACCTTATTATCAGGTTGAAAAAACCATGAACTTGACCAAGGATGATGTCGTTCTAGAAAGTTTAAACTTATTTTTAGATCTACAAGATCAAACATGGGATGCACAGGAATTTGTTTATTTTCAGTTATTCAAAGCACTGACTCAAGCAGAAGTTGATCGTATCTTTCTAATTACAGATCAACCGATCAATCCAGATTATTTGTTTGAAATAGAATGTTTTTTTAAGGTTCGAATTTTCTTGGTAAATCCCGAAAATCATCAAGATGATCTAAATCTGCAATTAGATCATCATGATCATAAATTAAACATGCAGAAGCTTTTGTTTAAATATAAAGATGATTTTCATGTGGCTTTATGTCGTAAATTTTCAGAAATGAATGCTAAAATTTTAAATTTATCAGGTCTTTATGATCTAGCTCAAGCGCAAAACCTAGTCGAAGATATGTTTTATTCTGAACATATTTATGAAAAACTATCGGTTTATGCTGAATATATGCAGACACGATTACAAAACAATGTGTTTAGTCCAAAATTCAAATCTGTGTCAAGTTTGCAAGCTTAGATGCTAAGTATTTGCATACACAACGCTTTATTGAAGTGCTTTATGTATTGTATAAAGATACAACATGAGCCGTGAATACTTAGTTCTTAGGTAAAAGTCTGGTCTAAAGCTTTATATATTAGCGATCAGATAAATGTTTTTTGAGATGATCTAAAAAGAGCTTCACTTTTTTTGGAATCTTTTGTTGAGAAGGCGTGATTGCATAAAAATAAAGCTGCTTTGAATGATAATCCTCTAAACAACGCATAATTTTTCCGGCATCTTGATCTTTTTTTGCTAAAAAATCGGGTAAAAATATAATGCCTTGATCTTGTTTACAAAAATCTAAAAGGAAATCGCCACTGTTGCATGTCAATTTCGGCGTACAGTAAATAGTTTCTTCTTTTTTATTCTTACTCAGCACAATTTTAGTGCTTGAATCCGTTTGTGAATACAACAATAGACTGTGCTGTTTTAACTCATCGATTGTATTGGGTACGCCAAATTTTTCAAAGTAAGCTGTAGTTGCATAAAAATGTCGATGATAGGTACTAAACAGGTGGGCATTACGCTGATCAATATCCTGACTGATTCTGAGCACAATATCATATTGATCTTCACTGATATTTAAGAACTTATCTGAAAGAAACAAGTCTATTTTGATGTTGGGATACTGTGTCATAAATTTAGAAATGATCTCGGTAAGATGCGCATGTCTAAATGAATGAGGTGCATTGATTCTGAGTTTACCTTCAGGATATTTCTGGTCATGGGTAAAGTCACTGGTTGCCCATTCAAACTCACTCATAATGACTTTAGAGTGTTGATAAAATTTTTCACCTGAATGAGTTAAATCCATTTTGCGAGTATTGCGGATGAACAGGACTGTATTAAAAATAGTTTCCAGATGACAAATTCTTTTCGCAACTTGATCTCTAGTAATGCCTAAGTGACGTGATGCGCTGCTGAAATTTCCATATTCAACGACACTAATAAACGTATTGATACAGTCTAATTTATCCATTTAATTTTAAAGTACTCTTCACTTGAATGATCAGGGTCTGTTGACAATTCGTCTATGTTTGCGACTTCGAGTGGTTTTTAGATGATACAAGGCACGAAATATGAAATTTAGTCATTCTAAATGAATAGTTCGTAACGAAGTAGCAGCAAAAACCACACTAGTCCCCCGCTGCGCCTTGCGCTGCAAACAAAGCAGTGCTTTGTTCTTGCTCAGGGTTGTGGCTAAAATTATCTCAGCCTACGTTATGAAACTCGAAAATAGTCTCGCTATTCTCTTCGTTTCATGCCTTGCCTGCTCAATTTTAGCTTACAACGCAAGCCATTTATGAAATCTCAACAGCCCCTAAAGTAACGCATCATTCTATACTGATCAATCATTGTATCTTTTTAGGATACAGTTTGTATTTAAAATAGTGTCTAGTGGTTTACGTGTATTTTTGCTTTTATATAAATTCCTTTATAAATGTGTTGCGAATCAAAATGAATAAAGCATTTTTAGAACAACTTACACCTCAAAACTGTCAAATCATCTTTATTGATCAACAACCACAAATGGCTTTTGGCGTACAGTCAATTGATCGTCAAACGTTAAAAAATAATGTGGTGGGATTGGCTAAAGCCGCTCAGGTTTTTAATATTCCAACCACCATTACAACAGTAGAAACAGAAAGTTTTTCGGGACACACTTTTCCAGAATTATTAAATGTGTTCCCTGAAGCACCTTTACTCGAAAGAACCTCTATGAACTCATGGGATGACCAAAAGGTTCGTGATGCATTGGCAGCCAATCATCGTAAAAAAATTATCGTATCTGGTTTATGGACTGAAGTTTGCAATATTACATTCGCTTTTGGCGCGATGCTGGAAGGTGATTATGAAATTTATATGGTTGCCGATGCTTCAGGTGGAACTTCAAAAGAAGCACATGATTATGCGATGCAACGGATGATTCAAGCAGGCGTGGTTCCTGTAACCTGGCAACAAGTTTTACTTGAGTGGCAACGTGATTGGGCACATCGTGAAACTTATGATGCAGTGATGGACATTGTGCGTGAACATTCGGGTGCATACGGTATGGGCGTAGATTATGCATATACCATGGTACATAAAGCGCCAGAAAGAACCACAACGCAACATGAAGTTATTGCACCTGTGTCAGCAAAATAAACCTTATGGATATAAATATTCATCTACATGGAGATGATCATGACAGATGTACAGTTAATTCTTAAGAACGGCAAAATTACTACGCTCGACCCGAAACAACCAGAAGTAGATGCAATTGCGATCGTTGACGGAAAAGTGTTTGCCACGGGTGATGAAAATAGCATCATGAAGTTGGCTAAAGCCTCGACAAAAGTGATTGATTTAAATGGTCGTCGCGTTATTCCCGGTTTAAATGATAGCCATCTCCATATTATCCGTGGTGGGCTTAACTATAATATGGAGTTGCGTTGGGAAGGGGTACCGACTGTTAAAGATGCTTTAAACTTACTCAAAGAGCAGGCAGAAAATACGCCAGCACCACAGTGGGTCCGTGTTGTCGGTGGGTGGACTGAATTCCAATTTGCAGAAAAGCGTTTACCAACTTTAGCTGAAATCAATAAAGCTGCACCTGATACCCCAGTTTTTATTCTGCACTTATATGCAAGCGCAATGCTGAACAGAGCAGCATTAGATGTCTTAGGTTTTAATAAAGATACTCCTGATCCACCCGGAGGCAGAATAGAACGCAATGAAAAAGGCGAGCCAACAGGTTTATTATTGGCAACGCCTTCTGCTGCAATTCTGTATTCAACACTGGGTAAGGCACCCAAGTTACCCGTCGAAGATCAAGTGAATTCTACCCGACATTTTATGCGTGAGTTAAATCGACTCGGTGTCACTTCTGCGATTGATGCCGGAGGGGGCGGGCAAAACTATCCAGATGACTATGCAGTGATCAATCAATTGCATGAAAAAGATCAAATGACCGTTCGTATTGCTTATAACCTCTTTGCACAAAAAGCCGGTGAAGAGTTAGAAGATTATCAACGATGGACAGAAATGACGTTTCCCGGTGATGGCGATGCATTATTGATGATGAATGGTGCGGGGGAAAATCTGACTTGGTCAGCTGGTGATTTTGAGGATTTTTATGAACCTCGCCCAGATCTTCCAGAAAAAATGGAAACCGAATTAGAAGCCATTGTTGAACATTTGTCTGAGAAGAAATGGCCGTTTCGAATTCACGCCACCTATGATGAAAGCATTAGTCGATTGCTCAATGTTTTTGAACGTGTCAATGGTAAAAAGCCATTTGAAACCCGTTTTATTATTGACCATGCAGAGACGGTTTCAGAAAAAAACATAGAACGGATCGGTGCACTTGGTGGTGGAATTGCCATTCAACACCGTATGGCATATCAAGGCGAAATCTTTGTTCAGCGTTATGGTGCCGATGCAGCCAAAGACACGCCTCCGGTAAAAAAAATGCTTGAGCTGGGTGTACCAGTGGGAGCAGGAACAGATGCGACGCGTGTTGCATCATATAATCCATGGGTCTGTTTGGCATGGTTAACCACAGGTAAGACTGTGGGTGGCTTTGCTTTATATGATGAGAAAGACTTACTTGATCGTCAGACAGCGCTAAGACTATGGACCAAAGGATCGGCTTGGTTTTCAGGCGAGCAAAGTAATAAAGGTGCTTTAGTCGCAGGTGAACATGCGGACCTTGTTGTACTTTCAGATGACTATCTCACTGTTGAGGGCGATGAAATTCAATTTATTGAATCAGTCATGACGGTGATGGACGGTAAAGTGGTCTATGCGGGTGCCGAATTTAAGCAACAAGATCCACCGATTCCACCAGCATCTCCTGATTGGTCACCAGTCAAGCGATTTGGCGGGCAGTGGCGCCACTCTGAAAATCGTAATGCGCCTTCCTTACAACCCTTACAAAAAAATTCAGCAGTGTGTGCATGTTCTAGCAGCTGTGGCATGCATGGACATTCGCATGCATGGATGATTGACGTTCCTATCAATGATCAGGATAAAAAATCATTTTGGGGAGCATTAGGCTGTTCTTGTTTTGCTTTTTAAAACCAACCTAAAAAATTCCATCTGAAACTAGGTGGAATTTTATTGGGGAGAAATTTATGAAAATCTATCTGATCTCTTTGGCCGTTGGGTTGTTGGTTGGCGTGTTGTATTACCTATTAAATGTGAAATCTCCAGCACCACCTTTTGTAGCTTTATGTGGTTTATTGGGAATGGTTATTGGTGAACAGCTCATGCCAATGATTAAAAACTTATTATCCTAACGATAGGGTGATGCAATAACTGGAGAAAGGGGCAAACGATGCAATTCAGACTAAGTAAGTTATTGAGCTTCAATGCAGGCTATGTCGATACTGCAAGCTTTCTCGCATTGCATGGCTTATTTTCTGCCCACGTGACAGGTAATTTTGTAACATTAGGCGCGGCTTTAGTCTCTGAGAGTCAAACAGGTGCTTGGGCCAAATTGGCGGCATTACCGATGTTCTGTATTACAGTCTTATCAGTCAAATTGTTGGATCAAAAGTTTATCCGCCACCAAAACAGTTCATATGCGTTTTTTCTCAAACTGATGTTTTTGCTTTTTAGTATTGTCGCTGTATGTTCCTACTTTTATTTGCCCTTTCCTAAATACGATACCATCATGAGTTTCACTGTCGGTATGTTATTGGTGGCGGCTATGGCGATTCAAAATGCGATGCATCGTATCCATTGGACGAAAGAATCACCAACAACTGTGATGACGGGTGCTACAACACAATTGATGTTAAATATTGCTGAGCTTTTTTCCAAACCTTCTCAGGAAAAAAGACTGCAAATTCGACAGAGTATTGTTGCAATTTTTCCAACCATGTTGAGTTTTGCACTGGGGTGCGCAGTTGCTGCAATCGTATATAAATTTGCATTGCTGTGGTTATTTTTGCTTCCCCCAGTTTTGTTGCTGATGATTTACATCAATCGGGACAACTATAAAAAAGCTTAGGTTTTGACAGATCCTAATTCTAATTAATTATTGAATGACGAGTAGAACATGGAAAATATACAAACGACGCCACCGAGTGGGTTTTGGAAAACATGTCGAGATCCTTTGTTATTGACAATTGTGGGTGGCGCAATTGATACCATTGGCTTTATCGCACTGTTTGGTTTTTTTACTGCACATGTCACAGGAAACTTAGTCTTAGCTGGTGCTGCTTGGGTTAAAGGTGGGCCTGGGATTTGGATTAAGCTTGGGGCAATTCCCTTATTTATTCTGACTGTTGCCATCACCAAATATTGGATTGATCGTAGCGTACAAAAACATACCACCTTAAGTTATTTATTTTTGGGGGAAGCAATTTTTTTAATTGGGTTTATGCTTACGGGTTTATATTTTGAACCGTTTAAAGATGCCAATAGTGTCACTGTCGCAATTACAGGTGGTTTAGGGCTGATCGCCTTAGCTATTCGTAACACTTCAAGTAAAACCTTAATTAAACATATTAGTCCGAGCACCATGATGACGGGAAATACAACACAGTTAGGTATAGATATTTCTAATTATTTAAGAGATCGGAGCGATAGCAATATGCAAAAGCTACAGCATAGTTTCAGCATTGTAGTGGGTTTTGTGATTGGCGCATTTTTAGGTGCTTTTTTATATGTGTATCTAGATTTCTGGAGTGTCGCTTTCTTTGTCGCACCTGTGTTGTATCTATCTTATCTCGCAGCCCAGCAAAGATTTGTCCAACCAAGCTAGTGGCTTAATGATGAATAAACCTCAATGAGTAATCATGCTTGATGGCGTTTTTGTCATGATTATTGTGACCACGTAGGCGCTTAAAAATTCCTTCAAATATCTATTGGAACAATCATTTTTTAGTTAAATCAAGCCTTGATTGATTTAACTCGCATTCATCATTCACATTTTTGAAAAATCCAGAAATTAAGCCATGTCTTGTCAAACAGCAAAGCCAGCATCTGTCATTTATTTTAATTATGGACTTTGCAAAATTAAGGTAAACCTATGTCAAATTTAATTAAATGTATGATTCCTTTTGTTTCATTGCTCAGTATACAGTTGCATGCTGCTCAATACAGCTTAGACAAAAATAGTCCTTATTTGTTTGGTGATTGGCAGGGGATGCGGACTGAACTTTTAACGCAAGGGATTAAATTAGATGCAAACTTGATTGTAGACAGCGCTTATTTAGCCGATGGTGGCTACAATTCGGGGAATGATCCTAAATATGCCAGTCAATTTTTAATTGGTTCAACTTTAGATTTAGAAAAGCTGGCAAATTGGGAGGGGATGACATTAAAAGTAACAATCACAGCAAGACAAGGACAAAGTTTATCTTCGGAAGATATTTCTGATCCATCTGCACCACAGCTTGCCAATGTTCAAGCAAATTATGGTCGTGGTAACAGTAAAAGTCGATTGACCGAGTTTTCTTTGGAGAAAAACTTTAAACAACAGGAGCTCAGTATTAAATTAGGGCGTTTGGGAATAGGTACAGATTTCAATGTGATGTCTTGTGAATTTCAAAATAATTCATTTTGTGCTGCGCAAATGGGGAAATGGCAAAGCGGAATTTGGTATAACTCTCCAATTTCTCAATGGGGTGGTCGTTTAAAATATCAATTTCACCCAGATCTGGCCGTACAAATCGGCGTTTATGAATATAACCCTCAAAATGCTTTAGAACGTCATGGCTGGAATCTGAGTACCCATCACGCCGATGGTGTCACCATTCCATTAGAGATGATCTGGCAACCGAAATCATTGATCAATGGATTAGCAGGAACTTATCGTGTAGGAGCTATGTATAACAGCGCAGATGAAGCTAAAAATCAAAAGGATATACGGACGGGGCAGCAACAAAATCATACTTATGGCGCTTGGTTTAATTTTGACCAGCAGCTTACTTCTGTTGGTGTAGGAAAGCAGGGCTTACACAGTTTTGCCAATTTTACATTCCATAGCCGAACCACCAACAAGGTGGATCAGTCTCAACAGATCGGTTTAAAGTATTATGGGGTGATAAGCAGCCGAGCTGAGGATAATTTGGGTTTTGCACTGAATCGTATTCATATCAATGATCGTTTTGCAGAAGACAAGAAACAATTTAATGCTGATGCCGAATATAATATTGAATTAAATTATAGTTATTATCCAACAAAATGGCTGATGTTACGTCCAAGCCTGCAATATATCGTTCATCCTGGTGCAACACATGATGTCAACAATGCTTGGGTCTTGGCATTGGGAACAAAGCTTAACTTTTAGCATAAAAAATCTAGCTAAAATATTTTAGGATGAGTCCAATTTAAATAGACAACATTAGACAAAAAAAATAGCATTAAATATTTGATATTTAATGCTACAGATAAATTTAGAATGAGGATGATTTGGATTAATTTATTTTCTTAAAAATAAAGTCATTAATCTTATGACCTGCCTCAATACCACGACGTTCAAACTTTGTTTGTGGACGCCATTCAGGACGAGGATAGCTATTGCCTTTGCCTGCTAAATTTTCTAAACGAGGACGATTGTCTAAAACATCGAGCATCCATTCAGCATACGGTTCCCAGTCTGTTGCAGCATGAAATGTACCACCGATTTCCAGTTTTTCTTCAACCAATGGCATACGATCATGAGAAACAAAACGGCGTTTAAAATGACGTTTTTTCTGCCAAGGATCAGGGAAATAAAGTTGAACTGTATTGATACTATTGTCAGGCATTTCACGCAGAACTTGGATTGCATCTGCATCTAAAACACGGAGGTTTTTAACTTCTGCCATACCGGCTTCATAAACACATTGCGCAATACCAGGCACATGCACTTCGATTCCAACAAAATTACGTTCAGGATTGGCTTTTGCCATCAGAACCAAAGAGCGGCCCATACCAAAACCAATTTCTACCGTAAGTGGGCGTTCAGGATGTTCAAAGTGTTGACGTAAATCGTCGACAGGGTATTCCAAAATTAAATCACGATGTTGTTCAAGCGCAGTACGTTGTGAAGTATTGAGCGGTGACGATCTACGCATAAATGTCACAATTTCACGGTGTTCTTGCAAATTGTCTAATTCTACAATTTGTGCTTCAATTTGATCGTTTGACATGATTTAGGTAATACTAGAAATCTAAAAGGCGTATTGTAAGTGCTGAGCTTCGCAAGTCAAATTTTTTATAGAATTTCATTCAATTCTAATAAATTTACAATGAAAACTGGATAAAATAAAATCATTAACGCGCGCTGAGTCAAAGACTGTTCCTGTTACTCAATGCGTCGTTATGTTCATTTAGACTTTGTCTAATTAACTCGATTAATTCCCGTGATGCTTTAGGTAGCGCTTTATCTTTTAACCAAATCAGATAAATCGGAACAGAAAGTTGATTGTAGGTATTTTTAAAATCAATTTGGATTAAACGCCCAGCATCAATATGTGGTTTGACCAATGAATATGGGAAATTTCCCCATCCTAAGCCGATCTCAACCATATCAATCGCCGTTTGTAGATCATTGGTTCGCCAATAAGATGCAGCAATTACCGATCTTAAATCTGCAATATCAAGTGCACTACTGGCAACAACAATTTGCCGAACATTAACCAAATCCTCAATATAAATAGGATGAACTGCTTGATTCATCAAGGCATGATTTGCAGAGATTGTTGCAACAACAACTTCCATGCTGACCAATTGCAAATGTTCTTGCATTTTAATATGTTGCCCTGAACCTGCTAAACAAATTGTGATTTGTTCTGAATACAGTAAATGCAAAATATCATCTTGTGGTGCAGTAATGATTTCGATATTGAGCAGTGGGTATTTTGCTGCAAGTTTATCAATAGATTGTAAAAGTTTTTGATTGTTTACATCCGATACAACACCTATTTTTAAAGTACTCTCCAAACCTAAGGACAGTTCATAAGCATGTTTACTCAATTGTTTTAATTGTTCTGAGATGATTCTTGCTTGTGGGGCTAAGGCAAGTGCTGACGCTGTTGGAATCACTTTGCGGGGTGTTCTTTCAAACAGCTGTAAGCCTAATTCTGCTTCAATATTTGCAATACCCATACTGACGGCTGATGGTACTCGATTTAAGGCACGAGCCGCAGCAGAAAAAGAGCCTGTATCCAGTACTTTTACAAATAATTCTATATTTTCGCTGGTGAAATTCATAATTAGTATCAGTCAAACTGAAAGCTATTGTCTTTATCTATTATTATAACTGAAATTAAAATAGCTTTTTTGAAAATCTGTTTGGGTAAGTTTATGCAAGGTCTTAAACGTAGAGTAATTTATGTAAGTACCTATGAAATCATTGGACTGGGTATTTCTTCTTTAGGGCTGGCATTACTTTCGGGTACACAATTAACCCATACAGGGCCTTTGGCTTTCCTGATTACCACGATTGCTGTGAGCTGGAACTTTATTTATAACTTAATTTTTGAAGCATGGGAAAAACGCCAAACTTTACGACAACGTACGGTAAAACGCCGTGTAGCTCATGCGATCGGATTTCAATTAACCTTGGTGGTTTTTCTTATTCCATTGATTGCATGGTGGATGAATATTAGTTTTCTAGAGGCTTTTTTATTAGATGCGGCTTTAATTGTTATCATTCCAATTTATACATTTATTTTTAATTGGTCTTTTGATCGATTATTTGGTGTTCCACTTTCCGCTCAAGCTTAAAAAATGTAATTTTTTCTGCTTAAATTATTGCCCATTCAATTGAATGGGCAATAATTCAGGTTTTTTCTAGCACAATAATTTCGATTTAACGCTTTAAATTTATACGACAGCTGATGTCGCAACAATAAAAAAATCGCCATTGTTGACCGCTCATAATTTATATAATCACTAAAGTTCATTCGGAAAATTAGGTGTGAGTGATGACAGAGCGTATTAGAGAAAAACTGCAAATTTTAGCAGATGCTGCGAAGTATGATGTGTCATGTTCATCCAGTGGCAGTAACCGTAAAAACAAAGACAGTGGGCTAGGCAATACGGGGGCTGGAATTTGCCATAGTTATACCGAAGATGGTCGATGTGTATCGCTGCTTAAAATCTTATTTTCCAATGTGTGTATTTTTGATTGCTCATATTGTGTTTCTCGCCGTTCTAATGATGTCAAACGAGCTGCTTTTACGGTACAAGAAGTTGTTGATTTAACCATTAATTTTTATAGAAGAAATTATATCGAAGGCCTTTTTCTAAGTTCAGGAATTTTTAAGTCAGCAGACTATACCATGGAGCGCATGCTACAAGTCGTTAAAAAGCTACGATTAGAAGAGAACTTTAATGGCTATATTCATCTTAAAACGATTCCAGGTGCTTCACAGGAGATTATCCATGAGGCAGGGCTTTATGTAGATCGGATGAGTATCAATTTAGAAATGCCTACCGCAGAAGGTCTGAAAAAGTTTGCTCCTGAAAAAACCCATGATGAAGTGCAAAAAGATTTGGGCATTGTTCGAGATCGTTTGATTCAATTTAAAGATGAAAGAAAAATTATAAAAACTGTGCCGAAGTTTGTTCCAGCAGGACAAACAACTCAAATGGTGGTGGGCGCACATAATGAAACGGATCAGGATATTATCTTAATGGCTGATCGTCACTACAAAGAATTTAAACTCAAACGGGTATATTTTTCGGGCTATATTCCGATTAATGATGAAGAAAAAGCGTTGCCTTCGGTGGGTTCAGCACCGCCATTACTGCGTGAAAATAGATTGTATCAATCGGATTGGTTAATGCGATTTTATGGCTTTGAAGCAACTGAAATTGTCAATGCAAAGCATCCAAATTTAGACTTAGATATCGACCCAAAACTGAGTTGGGCACTACGTCATCCTGAACAATTTCCTATCGATATCAATCAAGCTGAATATCGAATGATCTTAAGAGTCCCTGGAATTGGGATCCGTTCAGCTAAGAAAATTGTTCAAGCACGTCGCTTTGGTAAAATTCATATTGATCAAATCAAAAAACTGGGAATTGCGTATAACAGGGCAATGCATTTTATTCGTTGTGCTGATACCCCTCCATTTTTAAAAGATCAATTACCCAGCCAAATTCGCCAGAAAATATTACAGACAGGACATTCAAAATATACTCAACAACTTTCACCCCAGTTGGATTTGTTATTCTAAATGGCGAAATATATTTTTGATGGGACCATGACAGGGGTTTTGTGCTGTGTATTTCGTGCATTTCAATTTAAAGAGTTTGATGTCATTGTCTCAAGTGAAAACAACACTCAAGCCGCTTTATTTGATGAAACGATTTTTGTTGAATCCAATGACGCTCAAGCCAACAGAGTTTGGCAAGGCCTAAAGTTAAAAGTTTCAGCAAGTGGGTTACGTAACTTTTACTATACTTTTTTATCTGAACAGGAAGATGCTTTTCAACATCTGTTTAATTTTAGTGTTTATGCATTCTTCGCTCAAAAAGCGATTGATCGAGATTTTGGTCATCCAGATGTTTTGGCACTGTCAAAATGGGCCAAACAAGTGGGAAGAGAAAAGCACCGTATGGAAGCTTTTGTTCGCTTTAAAAAATGTAAAGATGAATTATTTTTAAGCTTGGTTAAGCCAGATTTCAATGTTTTGCCTTTGATCGAAAAGCATTTTAAAGCCAGATATCAAGACCAGCGCTGGCTTATTTATGATGAAAAACGAGATTTTGGTATCTATTATGATTTAAGACAGGTTCATCAAGTCAATATGAATGTCTTAGAGATTGATCAAAAGATTCATCAAGGTTCTAGTCAAGATTTTAGTGTTGAATTAGATCATCAAGAGGTTCTATATGATCAGCTTTGGAAAGATTATTTTAACAGTGTAAATATTTCAGCGCGGAAAAACATTAAACTACATATTCAATATGTACCAAAGCGATATTGGCGTTATATGAATGAGAAAACGGTTTAAAGATTAAATTAATGATATCGCCTGTATCTATAGCTGGATCTTGAATAATATAGTTTTGGTTTTGATGTCTAGCGGGCTTTCTACATTACATTTATGAATGAGTTTGGAAATTTGTCAGTTCTTAGGTATTAAATAAGATTCTCTGATTATTCTATATTTCTAAGACTCGTGTTTTTTCAATTGATTTTTTCGGAATCAAAAACCTTATAAACCCTAGTTTATAAGGTTTTAACGCATCTACTCAGAATAATATAAATCAGATTTCGGGATTGATCATTTATTCACTTTGGACTTAATCATCTAGCACTTTAGACAGTCGTTCATTATCTGCTTTCCCAATCTGCCAGTAAGAACAAGCATAACAATCTTCTTTGCCCCAATCACTTTGCTTTCTTAAGATATTACGACATGCGCGTACAGCTTGTAGTTCAGCGGTAATATGTGCAAAACGGCTTGCTGGTAAATTAATGAATTCAGGATGGCGTAACAGTTCGTCAGCCAATAAACTTTGCTGAAGCGGGTTTGGATTGAACAGCCATATTTGCTCTAAATCCGCTTGTGTATGTAGTTCGATTTGATCTTCTACAGTTGCCACTTCTGCAATGACATATACTTTGGCATCAGCTGTTAATTTTTCTAAGATCGCTTGAGTAACTGCAAGTCCAGTCCCATCAGTGATAATGAGATAATGATTCAGCCCTGTAGGGATTGAATTTTTAGCGGCAGTAGACATGGTTACGCCAATTTGATCTCCAGGTTGAGTACGATCTGCCCAGTGACAAGCCACCGTATCTGTACCATGCATTGCAAACTCGATGGTTAGGGTTTTGTTGACTAAATCAATATCTCGATGGGTATAAGTCCGAATTTCTGGCATCATCTCAGGATTACTGACAATCCACTTACGCTGATTAAAATCAAAATCAGGAATTTCTATCGCAGTTTGATCATGCCTTGGAATAAAAATTTTATTGTTATCACCAATACTGGTGTATTTGAATTTCTCTACATCTGCACAGTCAAAAATAATACGAACATAGTTTGGACCTAGATATATTTTCTCTTTCACTTGAATAAAAGTGCGATGTGCATTCAGCGCCATGATTTATTCCATATAAATAACAATAATTCTCATTATCGTATCGGCTTTTACATGAAAATGCCACTATTACCGCGAGAGTTGATGATAAAACTGCAAAGATGCTCTATATCCTGCATCAATTAATCATAAACAATTTAATCTATATATTTGTATTATTCAGTATGAGGAGGAATAACATAAGTCACTGAATCATATTTAGGTTTATTTTTATATTCAGAAATAACTCCACCTAAAGATTCTGCGATATGACGACTGGGATAATTTTCAACAGCTACAGGATAAATAAAATTTTTAAAACTCAAGTTGCCTGAAGCCCAATGAACCATGCTTGTTACCGCATCTTTACCAAATCCTGACTTATGTCGATCTTCTCGAATCCAAATGCCTAATTCAGGTGTTTCAGTTTGTATTTGGTGCAGTCCTGCAAGGCCAAGAAACTCATAATTAGCAATGTTTCTGACGACGAAAATTAACTCATTCCCATGTTTAATATTCTCTAGCCATTTATGCCAGATCTCATCAAACTCTTGACGGTTTTGCGGAGGATCCCAAGCCATATATCGAGTTAAGGTGGGAGTAATATGCTGAAATACCTCATCAGCATCTAAAGATGTAAATGGTTTTAAAACAACCTGAGAAAAATGGATCTCTATATTATTCCAGTTCAAAAAAACCTCGAAAATTCAAAATTACAGTTAATTTATCGTATAGCAGCCAAAAGGTACATGGTTAAAATCAGGATCAGTTTAAGCTAAAAACCAATCCTAAATTGAAGCCAACAATAGGGATGTCGATTCTAATTTTCTAATTCTATTTTGAATATCGAGCTTCAATTTAAATCCTGTATTCATAGCAATCAGAATTTTTATTGATTTACTTTAATCAATAACCCGCGGAGTAAAAGGTTTAGTGCTGTTCTTCCCGAGTTGAGTCTTTGATTATGGTCTTCACCATCAGCTATCCAAAACGCGGCTTCAGCTAAACTGCCATAAATTAAGCAGGCGAGTGCTTGCGGATCAGCTTGCTCAATGATTCCTTGCTGGATAAGTTGCGCTATCTGTCTTTGCATCGAATCAATACAGTGCTGTTGCGAATCTATCGATGCACTACCCAATACCGCTCGTGCATCGCGCAGTACGATGCGCTGATATTCTGATTCTATTGCCATGTCTAGATAATTATGACAACGCTGACTAAATCCTGACCAAATATCTTTAGCTTGTTCGGAGATCACATCTAAACGTTGATCCATTTCATGATCGATTTGTGCAACGACTGCAGCCAGTAATCCTTTTTTATCACCAAAATGGTGATACAACGCACCACGAGTGAAACCTGCCTGTGCGGTGAGATCATCCATTGAGGTATCGGCATAACCGCGTTCACTAAAGACTTTTCGAGCCATCGTAATGAGTGCAGCACGGGTCTCTTCCATTTCAATACGAGTACGACGAACCATCAATTTCTCCTTACATACGTTTCGTATGATTATTTACATGCACTGCGTATGAATGTATGCTTTATTCATACGCAGTGTATGTATTTTTGCTGAATCCTTATATGTTTGCAAGAGATTGTATTCAGGAGAGTCTGATGATTGGTCCATATAGAGAACTATTTTGTGTCGCGGGTACCCAAGGTTTTGCTTTGGCTGGCTTATTGGCTCGGATTGCCTTACCGATGACCGGCATTGGTATCATTGTTATGTTATCTCAACTGAGGGGGAGCAATGCGCTGGCAGGTACAGTGTCTGCGGTATTCGTATTGACATACGCATTAGTGTCGCCCCAAGTATCAAAGTTAGTTGATCAATATGGACAAAGCCGCATACTACCTATCGTAACAACGATCAGCAGTATTGGTTTACTAGTATTGGTATTTGCTTCATGGTGGCGGGCAGCTGATTGGACGTTGTTTGTGGGTGCATTATTGGCGGGTTTTATGCCCAGTATATCTGCCATGGTAAGGGCGCGTTGGACAGCAATATATGCTGGACAAGCTCAATTACAAACCGCTTACTCACTAGAAACAGTCCTAGATGAAGTCACCTTTATTATCGGTCCGCCATTGTCTGTTGGTTTATCGGTAGCAGTGTTAGCACAAGCAAGTTTACTGGTTGCAACATTGTTGTTGATTATCGGTGTATTTCTATTGGTGTTACAACGGGGTACAGAACCCCAAATCGACACACAAGATTTAACTCATAAGCATTTAGGCTCAATCATTATGCTTGTTCAGATACGCTTGCTGACATTGTTAATGGTCGGAATGGGAATCATTGTAGGTACGATTGATATCGTTAGTGTCGCCTTTGCTGAACATCTTGGTCAGCCTGCAGCTGCCAGTTTTGTGCTTTCTGCATATGCGTTAAGTTCATGTTTAGCTGGCTTATTATTTGGTGCAGTTAAATTGAAAATGTCTTTACAGCATCTTTTATTACTCGGAGGCGTGGCAACTGCAGCGAGCACATTACTCTTATTATGGGTGAATAGTATTACGATGCTGGCAAGTAGTGTTTTACTGGCAGGGGTATTTTTTGCACCGACGATGATCGTCGCAATGGCACTGGTTGAGCGCATTGTGCCAAAACATCGCCTGACGGAAGGTATGACATGGTTACTGGCTGGGTTAAATGTTGGCGTGGCACTAGGCGCAGCAATCTCTGGACAAATGGTTGATGGCTTTGGGCTAAGATCGGGTTTTCTCGTTGCATTATGCGCAGGGGGTATAGTGTTGGTGGTTGTGTTATGGGGGACATTATCATATGGCTAATGACAGCATAGCCATATCAAATGATCCATCATGATGATCACTACGATTCTTTTTGCTGTGCTTTCTGGAGTGGTCTTCAATTGAGGACTTTAGTTTAAGTAAATGCCATGATTTATAAAAAACCATTTCAGCGACTCAATGCGGAAATGGTTTTTATGAAATATGTGTGCTTAAGATAGCGTTAAAGGATTTTATCTAAAGCGTATTCTGTTGGTTATAGTATAGTTGGTAATAGCGCGTTGGTTTTGCTGTAAGATAAAACTCTAATTTTTCCCCACTATGTGTTAATTGCGTTTTAACTGCCCAATTCATTTTTTGCCCAGTTCGGATCATCTAACATTTGATGTACACGTTTCTTATCAACATCATTTTCCCATACACCAATCACTAAAGTTGCGACACAATTACCAATCAAGTTGCTTACTGCTCTTAAAATACCAATCAGCCAATCCACTGAAAGGATCAATACCAAGCCAATCGCAGGGATAACAGGAAAGCTGGATAAAGTCGCAGCGAGTACAACGATTGCTGATGCAGGAATACCATGTGCTCCTTTTGAGGTAAACAAGGTGATTAAAAGAATCATGATGAGGTCTGAAATTGTTAGATGAACGCCTGTCGCTTGCGCAATAAATACAACAGCAAGGGTGAGATAAATTGAAAAGCCATCTAAGTTAAAAGAGTAACCCGAAGGAATGACGAGGCTTACTGTAGAGTCTTTTATCCCTAATTTTTTTAGTTTATACATCACTTGCGGTAGCACAGAATCAGAAGATGATGTTCCACATACAATGGTGATTTCTTCTCTAAAATAGCGAATAAGCTTAAAAATATTGAAGCCTAAGAGTTTTAATATCAGACCAAGTATGACGATCACAAAGAAAATCACAGTTGCATAATAAATTAAAACCAAATAGCCCAGATTAAGTAAAGTTTCTATTCCAAACTTTGCTACGGTAAAAGAAATTGCACCAAAAACGCCGATAGGGGCCAGTTTGATGATGATGGACATGATTTTAAAAATAACTTGAGATATTTTGTCGATAAAAGAGGCAACAGGTTCACTGACATCTTTAGACAGCATAGATAATGCAATGCCAAATAAAATTGAAAAGACAACCACTTGCAGAATATCATTTCCTGTAAATGCACCCACAGCAGTCTGAGGAATCATATTTAAAAAGAAATCAGATACACCTGTAACTGCATGGATATTTTCATTGTACTTGGTCATTTGGGACGCATCTAATGTTGAAATATCCACGTGCATACCATGCCCAGGTTTAAATATATAGGCAGCGGCTAAGCCTAAAATTAGAGCGATAGTGGTCATGATTTCAAAATAAATCAGCGTTTTTATTCCCACTTTCCCAGCTTTTTTTAAGTCTCCTGCACCATAGATTCCTAACACAATGACGCAGAATATAAGTGGAGCAATCAACATTTTGACAAGTTTGACAAAGCCATTACCAAACACTTGAAAATTGATCGCAATATGAGGCAAAAAGTAACCGAATAAACAGCCAATCACCAATGCAATCATTACTTGTAAAAATAAAGAGCGTTTAATGAGCTTCATTGAGGAGATTCATAATTAAAAGGTCACTTGAAAAAGCAATAGTTATGCCATTTTTTGAATGAATAATTTTTGGGCTTTTCTGTAGTTTTTGTTGTAGTGTTATTTGATTATTTGATACATAGGTTGCTTAATAGCAGTATTCGATTATTTATAGATAAAAAATAAAAAAGGATATATAACAAGCCTTAAAACAATTTCCTAAAACATTTAACAATAAGAAGCTAAAACTTGTACATCTGCAATCGTATTTTTTGTTAGCTTGAAATATACCGTATTGTTGGAGTAAGAAAATGACTAAAAAAGTACTATTCATCACTTCCAATTCTGGCGTTGAGCATGATGAGCTTAAAAAACCTTTAGACTTTTTGACGAGCAAGGGCATAGAAAGCATTCACGCTGCGATTGAATTAAAAGATGTACGAACCGTTGTTCATGATGATGAAAAATCGGTGTCATATAGTCCGCATGCGATTTTGGAAAAAGTAGATCCAAGTGATTATGATTTGCTGGTTATTCCAGGGGGAACGGTCAATGCCGATCAATTGAGAATTGATGACAATGCTAAGAAAATCATTCAATCATTTACAGATCATAAGAAACCGATTGCTGCCATATGTCATGGACCATGGGCTTTAATCAATGCAGAAAGAATTAAAGATAAAAATTTGACTTCATATAAAAGTATTCGCATAGATTTAGAGAATGCAGGTGCAAACTGGGTAGATGAAGAAGTTCATCGTTGTAATACGGGTGGATGGGTACTCATTACCTCGCGCAGTCCAGATGATATTCCTGCCTTTAATGAGGCGATATTAAAAGAATTAGAATAAGTGGATAGAGCAGGCTAGGCAAAGTTTAAATTTTTGAGATAGCCCTTTAATCGAGGGTTATTTCATACAATCTTTGAATATGTTGGGTTTTAATTCCCCACACAGAACCTGATATTCTATGTTGATGGTTCTCAAAACTTTGTCGATTCTCAAAAACTTCATACACATCCCAAATTAAGGGATTTTGACTTTGTTTGACCTCAAAAGAAACACAACCTTATTCTTGACTGGTCAACTTGATATGTTCTGGAAGATAATTGATTACGATATTTAATTCTTCTTCAGACACACAGATTAACTGACCACATAGCTTAACCATCGCATTCTCATTGATAAATTATAGCTGTTGTTTTATGTAGGCGTAGGATGAGTCTTGCATAAATTATTATTTTTTGCGTAAAAATTTAATGCGCATTTTATTCGATCTTTCATAAATCAAAAATGATCATGTTGAGTGATTTATATTGGTACTGATGGTTAGGATCAAGGCGTATGTTGATTTATGGTTTAGAAATGACTTATGAAAGAAGCCTATTGAATTGCTTATAGATAACTTAATAAAGAAGCAGATATTAAAAAACCACTTAGGATTAATGCACCTAAGTGGTTGTCTTATTTGGTGGGCCCGCCCAGACTTGAACTGGGGACCAACGGATTATGAGTCCGCTGCTCTAACCAACTGAGCTACAGGCCCTTCATCAAGTGAATTGATTAATTATCAACTACTTGGAACGTGTGCAATACTATCTAAGATTTTAGAGTTTATCAAGTTTTTTTTACATGTAGACTGTAGAGAATAGCTTGATATAGTGTTTAGCATTGCGACAGCTAGAGATTCTATATAGGTCAACACCAAGAGTAAAGCTGACAAAGACATTTATTGATCAATTGGAGCTTAGATCTACGATTTATCGAGACAAGGAGTTGATTGGCTTTGTTGTAAGTGTAAATAACAGCGATAAAACTTACTGTCGCTGAAAGAAATTTCTTGGTAGATCTGTGCGCACGACTTTGGATATATGGAAATATCAGTCTAGGGAAAGCGTATGACTTAGCACAGGAGAAATTGCTACAAATGGCATAAGGAATAAATCCCATCCATAAAAAAGCAAAAAATATTAGAGCAGCAACAACAATTAAATATCGAGAAAAAGAATTCTACAGTAGCTATAGTAAACCAAGCTTTTATGGATTACCTTAATTTAAAGTCTCTTCAAGCAAGATCAATTATGGACTATATAATCAAAAATAGATCATTTAAAAATAGCTGCACATTACTCTAACTTAGCTTTGCCAGCTTGCAAGCATATAGATCACAATCGCAATTAAAAATAGACCCACTAAGAGTAAAATATATTTAGGGATTCTACGCTTTTCTTGTGCTTTTTCAGATCTTTCTTGAGCGGTTGAAGGGTTGTTATCATGTTGCATATTAACCTCTAAGATTTATCAAGTGATGAATTTATATGGTGGACTAATCTCATCAATACTGTGTGAATAAATGTTGTTCAAAAGTGATCAATGTAGATTAAATGAAAGATTAAGTATTAAATGAAATGATGCTTTAAAATAAGGGTTAGTAATTTTTAAAATAAAAACATAGTGTTAATTGGTATTCTGTATTGAGTTAAAATAAATAGGTAGGGCTTAAATTCACAAGCACTTACAACACTAAACAGCGAATAAAATAATCCATGCTATAAAAATAATGCTTTTATTTAACATTATATGGAGAAGTGATTATGTCTGTAGGTGATAAATCAGCATATACAGCAAAGCAGAAAAGACAAGCGCAACATATTTATGAAAGTGAGAAAAAACAAGGTCGCTCAGATGAAGATGCAGAACGTATTGCTTGGGCGACTGTAAATAAGCAGGATGGTGGTGGGAAAAGAAAAACGCAGCATTCTTAACTGATTAAATCCACCTCGGTGGATTTTTTATTTGCTAAATAAACTATTAATTTCCAAAACTAAATGAGAGCATCCTAAAGATGATTTTTAAAGTTTACTTATAGGGTTATTTGAAATATTACACCGTTAGTCATTATCCATATTACTACTTATAAATTCTAGAATAGAAAATATATCAACAAGCAAAATGAGTGAATATCAATATGCAATTCAATACTGGGGCAAACGCCTTGATCTTATCAATGAAGGCGAAAGACAACGCCAATCAAGGTTAGATGAAGATACGAAAGTCTTAAAAAATAAGATTTAATCAAATATAAAACGCTCGATGAAATTCATCGAGCGTTTTATATGAAATAAGTGTCAATCTACTTCAGAACGAGACACATATAAAATTGAATATAACTCAGTTGTAATAGGCCAAATCTATACTTCTAGCCAAGTGTCTTTAACCTCTTGAGAATCTTTAGTTAAGATAACTTTTTCGCCTTTTATCTCACCAACCCAAGATGTTGGGATGAGATGGTGATGTCCATCGCCATGTTTAGTCAGCTTAATTTGGTCTGCTCCAACAAGGTGATCTACCTCACCAACTTTGGTTCCACAAGAGGCAATAACATCGGCATGATTCTTAATACTTTCAACATTGATAGAAGTCATTTGATACTTTCCTATTGAAATGTGATTTGAATATTTACCTTATATGAAATAGGTAGGTGAGTCTTGGTCTGAAATGAAAAGGCTACAAGACAGCCAAAATAATTACTTAATGAATTAAATTTTATACATGGTAATTTTTTGAAATTAATGATAAATGAAGCCATTACAGTATTTAAGTTGCTGTAATGGCTTCAGGTTTTAACAGATAGACTTAGAAACGATAACCTACACCAAGGTAAGTGATCAGCGGGTCGATCTCAATTTTAGTTTTAGCCTGAATAAGCTTTGCATTGTTGTTGGTGTTGAGGACGGTAATGGTTGCAGTATTGTCTAACTTCGCATACGAAATAGAGGCAGTCGCAAACCAGTTTTGTTTAAAGTCATAGGTAAAACCAGCAGTAACAATCGGTGCAATAGTATCAGTAGCATCTACCTTAACTTTCATGTTGCCGCTTGATGGCTTTCCTTCTAGAGAAGCGCCTGCTTTACCATCATGAATGTTTTGAATCATATGTCCAGCACGTATCAAATCATTTTCAATCCCTGAATTAATTTCGATCTCGTTGAAGTAGGCATACATTAAACCAGCACCTACAAATGGTCTGAACTTATTGACACCAGATTTACCAAAATAGTACTGCGCTTGTATTGCAGGCGTCCAAGCTCTAGCAGATGCAGCAGTGTTATAACTATCCAAATCTGTAATCAAAAGATTGTTTTTTAAATACAAATCGCCTACTAAGCCTTGAAGTGGCTGAGATGTTGCTGAAAAGGGTGCATAGACAGTACCTTTCCCTTTTAGATCAACTTTTGGTGGAATCCCTGCAATCAATTGAACGGCAACATTGTCAGTGACATTATAAGTAAACATCATACCTAGCGTGTCTACATCCTCAACTTCCAAACCAGCATCCGCTGACCAGTTGGCAATCCCATTGATTTCAGCAATTCCTGTTAATTGGTCAATTAAGGTTGGGTCGTCTGCCATGATTACATCTAGCAGGTCATCAAATAAATATCGTCCTTCTTCATTACTTGGTGCATTGAGCAAGCTAATTAGGTCGGGATTCATTGCATCAATACGAGATTGATCGACATTGTTTAAAATGGTTTGGCCTGTAATTACACCCACAGCAGCTTTAGTACCATTACCCACAGAGGTGTTAATCCTAAAAGGTTGTGCTTTCCCCATTGATGACATATGCAACCAACCTGAAGAAACAGAGAAGCGTTTAAAATCTTCAGCTTGGCTTATTCCCGCAATACACAAGAGTGAGGTTGTAACGATGGCTTTTTGAAAGATCTTTTTTATTTTCACTTTGATTCATCCTTTTAAATACAATCACTGTCTTCTTGACAATGAGATTATTAAAATTACATAAAATAACCAATAAGTAGAGTAAAAACTCTAATTTAAAAACAGTATTAAGACTTAAAAGTTAATTAATAATGATTGAAAAGTAATATAAAAAACATAAAATCATAGAGTTGTTTGAAAATAATGTATTTTTAAGTATATTTTTCATATAAATAAAGTATTACAAAATAGTGACATAGTTTTACTTTTTGATAAATTTACTTTACTTTTGATTATATTGAAAAAATTATAAGATAAATTAGTAGATCTAAATTTAATTATTATTCATGGAATATTTTTGATGAATTATCGATATAAGTTGTATTATTTTTCCCGCTATAAAATACAACTTATAAAGAAATGAACGATTATAAAATAGCGAATAAAGCATAAAATGATCAGTTAATGCCTATTGATTAGCATTTGTTTAAAATCCAATACATGTGATTACAATTTGAATCGCCAAAATAATAAGACAGATTATTCCAACAGCATAAGAAATACTGCGCCATGGTTGAATTGCACTGAGATAGGTGACTGTATGTGTGATTCTTGCAATCGTAAAAATACAAAAGATCCAGACAATAAAATCACTGCTAAGATTTAATGCTATACAAAGCCCTCCAAGCACCCAAAACACGGGAATATTTTCTAGATCATTTGCCCAAGCTTGGCTGGCTCTGGTCACTTGTGGTAGTTCTTCGGGTCTGGCTTGAACACTAACAAAATTAGCATCTTCGGTATTTTTAAACGCTTTATTCTTTATACGATAAAATCCTTGATAACAAGAGATTGCAAGCATTTTAAAAAAAAGCAAAACCACACAAAATGCATAGATATGTAGTAGATTATTCATAGATCCCCATTTATTTTATATGCTTTAGAAGTAAGTGTATCTATTTAAAGTGATTTTTAAACTTTGTCGAGCGAAATTTTTAGAAGCAGTTTTAATGCTCTATGACTCTGATTTAATTTTCGGAGGGGAGGTAAAATAAAAATGAATAATTAGAAATTTAACCATAATTGAAAATTAATCGAGTGCTTTTAACGATGATCTAAGTTTTGAGTCAATGAGAGCTGCTGCTGAGTGTGTTGAGTTATACGATGATCTAGTCAGATTTGTGGCTATTGAGTGGGAATAATATGCAGTGTCACTTTTTTCGTTTTTCTAAATAAATTTCAAATACGCTCCATGTACAAATCAAAACAAAGACTAAGGCACTTACGCCAAATAGGGGCATCAACATATTGCAATCCTTTTGCAGATAAAATTTTGGAGCTTATGGCGCAATTAAGACTAAAGTCTAAATGATTTTAACATGATAAAAAATATTGATTTGAGTTTTATTATTGAGATTATGATTTATATGGATGTTTTTTATGAAAAATTTATATTTTGTCCTAGAGGAAGTTAGATGATATTGGTGCGATTAACGATTTCCTATTTTAAGCATACATTTCGGTGTAGCAAAACAAAGGTTTAAAATGACAAAAATAAATATACAAATGTAAAAAATAAGCACAATAGAGATTGTCTTTTTAAGCTTTTACTCGGACAATTCGCAAATTATGATTTTATGATGTTAGGTATTTATGAAAAAGATGTTGGGAGAACTTACTTTTAAGCTCTCAGGTTGGTCATATGAAGTTGATCAAAGTGTATTAGAAAAAAAACAAGTCATCATCGGTTTTGAACACACATCCATGATGGATGCTGTATTGTCATTGGCAATTTTTCAAATTCATGACATTAAAATCCATACTTTAATTAAAAAAGAATTATTTAAAGGGCCGTTGAAACCGATTTTAGAAAAAATTGGTGGTATTCCTGTAGATCGAAAGTCAAACAAAGACATCGTTTCACAAATGGTTGATCTGTTTCAGAGTAATGAAGAATTTAATTTGGTGATTGCGCCAGAAGCGACTCGCGCAGAACGTGGGCAAGCACGTAAACCGATCCGTACTGGTTTTTGGCATATCGCAAAAGCAGCTGGTGTTCCTATTGTTTTAATGTATGCAAACTCAAAAACAAAACAGGGTGGGATCTTTGGAAAAATTTACCCAACAGATCTAGATCAAGACTTAGCAGAAATTAAACGTCTATATAAACAACATACAGGGCTCGATATTGTGATTCCTGAAGCAAAAAAATCTTAATTTGCATTAAATCTAAAAAATAAGCACTTTCTCATAAAAAAGTGCTTATGGTAGAATTGTCGCAATTTGATATGGCATGAAGCCAATCTACAGGAGCATATTTCGCATGGCGGGTCATTCCAAGTGGGCCAATATTAAGCATCGCAAAGCAAAACAAGATGCAAGTCGTGGTAAAGTTTTTACCAAATATATTCGTGAATTAACCACAGCAGCAAGACTTGGCGGTCCTGATGTGGGAAGTAACCCTCGTCTACGTGCTGTTGTCGAAAAAGCACTTTCAGTGAATATGACACGTGACACGATCAACCGCGCTATCCAGCGTGGTGCTGGTGGTGAAGATAACGATGACTTAAAAGAAGTCACTTATGAAGGTTATGGTGTGGGTGGTGTTGCGGTTATCGTAGAAACCATGACAGATAACCTTAATCGTACTGTGCCTGATGTACGTCATTGTTTTTCTAAAACCAATGGTAACTTAGGTACAGCGGGTTCAGTGGCATACTTGTTTACCAAACGTGGTGAGATTACTTTTGAAGATGTTTCTTTGGAAGATAAAATCATGGACGTGGCTTTGGAAGCTGGTGCTGAAGATATCGAAGTGAACGAAGATGAAATCTTAGTAATCACTACACCAGAAAGCTTTGGTGATGTACAAGATGCTTTGACTGCTGCTGGTTTAAAATCTGATAATGCAGAAGTGGTTATGAGCCCATCAACAAAAGCATTGATTGCTGATGTGGATCAAGCAAAACTCATTGTGAAAATGATTGATATGTTTGAAGATCTTGATGATGTTCAAAACGTATATACCAACGTTGAATTCACAGATGAAGTATTGGCTGAATTAGACAGTTAAGTCTGATTCGAGTTGATAAAACGCACCTTTGGGTGCGTTTTTTATTGAGAGAATTTATTGCTGATTTAAAACAGCGGAAATAAATTTATTTTTTTCAATCCGATAATCGATCATATCTAAATTTTCACAACGTTTTTTTAGATCATTGTACGTTTGCACCAGTTCAGGCGATTGCCTAAGTCTATCTCTAAACTTAATAAATGACTCAAATTCAGAACCTTTGACAACCAGTTGAAAGGCGACATCATCACCATTGAGCGATTCCAACATACACAGTTGATTCGTTCTCAGTGTTGCTAATTTTTCTTGAAAATTTAAGCCATAAAGTTTTTGAATTGCATCATTAAATTCAGATTGATCCACTGCAATATAAATATCTAAATCCCCTTTAGAGATTGCATTTGGAATCGAAGAGGCGCCAATGTGCTCAATCACTGCATTGGTTAAAAGTGCTTTGATTTGAGTTTGATAATACACAAACCGTGCATTGCATTGTGGTTGATATTCTTCGGCTAAATAAAATCTCATAAAAAAGACCCATTCAAATACAATCTGATATCTTTATTTAAATTCGATTGAGTAGGCCAGTACAATTAAACACGCGTTTATATTCTTTAATTACAAAGCTTGAATGTAGTGCAACCACATGCTCAATTTTACCAATCCGTTTGAGTAAAATTTCACTGTAATTCTCCATATCTTTAGCGATAACTTCGACAAGGAAATCAGCGGTTTGCCCAGTCACTAAAAAGGCGTTAATCACTTCAGGGATGTTTTCGAGTTCTTCTAAAAATTTAGCAAAGGTATCGGTGTCATGTTTGCTTAGGGAAATTTGTAAAATGACATGTAATTTAAAGCCTAATTTTTCAAAATTGATATCACGCTTTAGATTGGTCATGATATCAGTTTCGATCAAGTGTTTGATACGACGATGGACAGAACTTACTGACAGGTTAATACGTTCTGACAATTCATTTAGATTGATGTCTTCATGGGTTAAAATTTCTAAAATTTGTTTGTCGTAACGATCCAGTTCCATATTTTTATCCAGCTTGAAAAAATTTTCTGTATTAATGTAGATTGATTTTTATAGTTTTTCAATATTTGAATCATTTTTGAGAATAAATATCATAAAACGCTAGGTTATGGAAAATAAAGCAGTTTAAATCTGATGGCATACTGTGTTGAACCATATCATGATGATTTTGCAAATGACCTGTTGAAAACATTGAGCGAATCGATAAAACCTAACCCAGAGGATTAAAGATTATTTTTAGTTATTGCTCCTCTATAAAATTTTTACTTTATACTGATTAAAATTGAAAAGTTTATCCACCCATGCTTGAACACGATCTAGAACTTACCGAATCTGAAATGCATCTCTATTCCCGTCAAATTCTGCTGGATGGTTGGGATATTGAGGCGCAAGAAAAATTAAAACTCGCCAATGTACTGATTGTTGGTTGCGGTGGAATAGGGTGTACCACAGCCGAATTGTTGGCACGTGCTGGTGTTGGGAAAATTAGTCTGATTGATGCTGATACGGTTGAAATCAGTAATTTACAAAGACAAATTGCCTACGTTGCTCAAGATGTCGGGTTTTATAAATCGGAGATCTTGGCCAAGAGATTACAAACAATTAATCCTTTTATCCAAGTGGAAAGCTATACCAGTAAATTGGATGAAAATAATGCGCAAGCATTGATTGCTCAGCAAGATTTAGTCTTAGATGGTTGCGATAATTTTACCACCCGTTATCTGGTGAATCACATCTGTACTCAGCTACATATCCCACTGGTTAGCGCGTCTGCGATTGGTTTCCAAGGCCAGCTCTTTATGGTTGACGGTGATTCAGCTTGTTATGAATGCTTATTTCCCAAAGCGCAACAGCATAATGAAAGTCTGCGTTGTGCTGACTCTGGTGTATTGGCCACCACACCCAATGTCATGGCAAGTTTACAGGCGCATCATGCACTTCTATATTTAGGTTTGGCAAAAACCCCACTGAAACAAAAATTGATGCTTTGGGATGGGTTAACAATGAAACAACGAATTTTAGCCTTTGAAAAAGATAGAGATTGTACAAACTGTCAGGCAAGCCATACTGCAAATGCTGATTAATTTGCTACACTTATACAAATTCAATTCAATGTTGACATTATGAAAAATAATATCTTTTTAGATGGTCTGCGTTCAGTTGCCCGAGTTGGGGAAACTGCTGTTATCGCTGCCAAAGCTGGCATTAAATACGCCACTGAAAAACCAAGTAATGCCAAACTGATGCGTGAAACCTTTGAATCATTAGGCTCAACTTATATTAAATTGGGTCAATTTATTGCCAGTACACCATCTTTATTTCCTCGTGAATATGTTGAAGAGTTTCAAGGCTGTTTAGATCAAACGCCTTATTTACCCTTTAGCTATGTTCAGGACGTATTGGAACAAGAATTTGCTGGACGTAATTTAAGTGAAATCTTTGCATCTATTGATGAAAAGCCTCTTGCTTCAGCGTCTATTGCTCAGGTTCATGCGGCCAAATTGGTGACTGGTGAAGATGTTGTAATTAAAGTGCAAAAACCAGGTGTTGAAACTATTCTTTATACCGATTTAAATGTTTTACACTGGGCAACAAAGGTGTTGGAAAAAGCGATTCCAAAAGTAAAATTCGCTTCATTAGCCGATATTGTTGATGAAATTAAAACACGGATGGTACGTGAAGTTGATTTTATTGAAGAAGCACAAAATTTAGATGATTTTGTGAATTATCTCAATGTGTCGCAAAACACCGCAGCAACAGCACCAAAGGTCTATCATCAATTTTCAACACGTCGTGTACTTACCATGCAACGCCTGTATGGTGTGCCACTGACTGATTTTGATGTGGTGAGAAAGGTCGCAAAAGATCCATCTCAAGTGCTGATTACCGCCATGAATACTTGGTTTGGTAGTTTGATGTTATGCCAGTCTTTCCATGCTGATTTGCATGCAGGTAATCTGATGTTGCTTGAAGATGGCCGTATTGGTTTTATTGATTTTGGTATCGTTGGACAGTTAAAACCTGAAGTTTGGCAAGCATGTATGGCATTTATGGATGCTTTACAAAAGACTGATTACAAGTTGATGGCTGAAAATATGTTGGGTATGGGTATGACCAGTACTCAAGTCGATACGCAGGTTTTGGCAGAAGATTTAGAGCGTTTATTTAGTGGGGTACTGCTTGCGGATCCACAAAAAATTATGACGTCGAATCCATCGGATTTAAATGACATCATGATGGATATGGTGGGTGTAGGCGAGCGTCATGGTATTCGTTTCCCACGTGACTTCGCTTTATTATTTAAGCAAATGCTCTATTTTGATCGTTTTATGCGTGTTCTTGCGCCATATACCGATATTTATGCTGACCAACGTTTACAGATGGTGCAAAATATTGATCCTGTGTCGCTGTTAAAACATTGATATAGATGTTTTCCCTTTGTGAAAAGCTGGCTGAGTTTGATTGTAAAATCTTACTTGGCCCTTTTTAAAAGAGCATTTTTTATTTACATTGAGAATTTATAAACGTCATGGATGCAATTATCATTGAAGGGTTGAAAGTTGAGACGGTGATTGGCTGTTTCAATTGGGAACGGCAAATTATTCAACCTTTAATGTTGGATCTCCACATTCAAACCAGTTTAGAACAAGCGTCTAACTCAGATGAATTGGTCGATACGTTGAACTATGCTGAAATTTGTGAAATTTCTGCCAAAGTGATTCAGGATGCTGCGCCAAAATTGATCGAACATGCGGCCAAATTGGTGTTAAATACGCTTTTCTCTACCTTTCCGCCTATTGAATCGATTATGATTACGATCCGTAAGCCTGCCATTATCCCGCAAGCCAATTCTGTAGGAATTCGTCTTGAACGACACCGAAATGATATTCGCCCTAGCTCTAGCGAGTAATCGCGATCCACAACAAAATTTTCAAAAAGCATTTGCTCAGATTGCCCATTTGGGAATGGTGTCATTTTCTCCAATCTATTTGATTCCATGCCGTGATGGAATTGGTGCAGATTATTGGAATGCTGCATGTTTGGTTCAAAGTCAGCTGTCGGTAGATGAAATGCTGTCTTTATTAAAAAAGATGGAAGCAGACTCAGGTCGTGTACGCCCATCACATCAAATTTCGTTGGATATTGATCTCATTGCATGGGGATCTCATTTAACTGCAATGCAATTTAATCCAAAGAAACTACCATTGGCGTTGGATGTTAAAGTGCCGATGTCTGATCTTTGGGAAGATGCATTATTCAAACATTCCGCAGATCAATTTCCAGTTATCATTTTATAGTCTTTAAAATAACTAGGTTAAAAACAATGTATTTTAAGCCCTTGGCATTATTCAGTTGTGTGCTTTTATTCAGTGCATGTCGCCATTTACCTGAATCATCCGTTACACCAGCACAAGCTGTAAGTGGAGTGCAAAGCTTACAACAGCGGGATAACGATCTTAAGCAAAAAGTGAATGCTTATACACAAGATCAAGCTTTATTTGATGTGGCATTTGATGATCTCAATCAAGATGGGCAAGATGAAGCCATCGTGCTTTTAAAAGGGCAAGATTGGTGTGGGTCAGGTGGTTGTACAATGCTGATCTTTCAAGGAAAACCTAATCAACAGTTTGACTTTTTAAGTAAAACAACCTTGGTGGATACGCCAGTTTACTCTACAACATATCTGCATAATGGTTGGAAGCAATTGCTGGTTTATAGCCGAAAGCATGGGCAAGTGATGTTGAAGTTTGATGGAACTCGATATCCGCTCAATCCATCTTTATTGCCTGTCGCAACTGCAAAGTTGGCACCGAATACAGCTAAATTACTTTTGGGCGTTGCTGAGTAATTTTTTATTTTAACCCACATCGCCACATCAAAATGTGGGTTAAGCAGACCCTAGTAAAATGCTAAAAAACAAGCCCAGCAAGTGGGCTTGTAAATCAGTTAAATCATACTGTTAGATAAAATAACTGGTCTTGGTCATCAGTTTAGAAATTGCAGTCATGGTGATCTTGACTGGAATAGGCAGCTCTACACCACCAGCAGTTAATGCTGTATCACGATGATGTAGCTCATCTTCATTCATCTGCACCAATATTTTACGTGAGCGTTCGTCTTGAGCTGGAAGCTGACTGATATGGTGTTGTAAATGTAAGCTGACTTGGCGTTCAGTTTCAGCCACAAAACCTAAACTGTATTTATCACCTGCAATGCCAGCAAGTGCACCCATACCAAAAGAAAGACCATACCATACAGGATTCAGCAAACTGGTATGACTGTCGAGCTCTTTTAAACGATCTTCACACCAAGCCAAGTGGTCTTGTTCTTCAATTGCTGCAAATTCCATTTCACGACGTACATTTGGAAGTTTGGCCGTTAATGCCTGCCCATGATAAAGCGCTTGAGCACAGACTTCACCACTATGGTTAACGCGCATTAAGCCTGCAACATGGCGTGCTTCACTGACAGCCAGTTTGGTTTCGACTGCATTGGACGGATTGCTTCTTTGTGCTGAAGTTGCACCAGGTACTAAACTTCTTAAAGCTTGGTCAAATGAATTGATCAATTTATCGATGCCAGTATATTGACGCATATTAGTCCTCCAAAGAAACCTGAGTTGTCGCTATTAATGGTTTTAAACGAATTAATAACCAAGTACTAAAAATAGCACTCAGCACAGCTGTGATACAGAATAAGATTTTAATATCTATTTTCAAAATACTTAAGATGAGAATAGAAAAAATTGCCGATGAAACCATGAATATTGCATTAAAAATATTATTAGCCGCAACCACACGCGCACGGTGTGATTTTGGGGCATAGGCTTGCATCATGGCATAAAGTGGAACGATGTAAAAACCTCCACTTATACCCAATAAGGTCACCGCAAGCATGACATGATAATAAATTGCCCCTGAATTAAACATATCAGAAATCGCAATCAGATCACCGGTACGTTCTGGAACAAAAGCCAAACTAGCTGCTAAATAGAGTGCGAATAGCGTTAAACCAATCGCACCAAGCGGTACCATTTTGATATTCACCTCTGCACCACCAATTTTACGGCACAGTAACGAGCCCACGCCAATACCGACAGAAAAAAATGTAAGCAATAAACTAACAACATTTTCATTGGCATGCAGGTTTTGCTGTGTTAGTTGGGGGATTTGTGTGAGGTATGTTGCACCATAAAACCAATACCAAGAATTGCCTAAAAGTACGATAAAAATTAACGGTAAACTTTTAGCATAACGAATGGTTTGGAAACTTGTACGGAAGAAATTCCAATCGATTTCTAAATCTTCATTTGAAGTAGATTGTTTAAGGACAAAACGACTGGATAAATAACCCACCACTGCAATAGAGACGATGGTTAAGCAAATCCAGATCATATTGCCTTGTGATAGCGAAATGACTGCACCGCCTAAAATCATCCCAATTAGAATTGCAATCGATGTGCCTGACTGAAACAGGGCATTACCTGACATTAGTTCATTGGGTTTTAAGATTTCAGGCAAAATCGCATATTTGATTGGCCCAAAAAAAGTACTGTGCGTACCCATTAAAAATAAGGCGAAGAGTAAAATCCAAAGATTGCCCAATAAAAAACCTGCCGAGGCGATCAGCATGATGATGATTTCTAAAATTTTAATACTTCGGACTAAAAATGAGCGTTCGTATTTATCTGCAATTTGACCTGCGGTCGCAGAGAAGATGAAATAGGGTAGAATAAACAGTAACGCAGCGAGATTGTTGAGTGTGCTGATATTGGCAGACTGATGATGAATCCAACCATAGGTAATGACGAGTAATAATGATTGTTTATAAACATTATCATTCAGGGCGCCAAAAAACTGGGTAAGGAACATCGGTAAAAAACGTCGTGTCCCTAAAATATGCTCATTTTTTTCCATTGTAGACGACTTCATTTAGTTATATATAAGAAATGTGTTGAAATGGTAACTATCTCTCAAAATCATGTATCATGTTTTTAACTTAAATCATGTGTAAAACCAATTGGTTTGGGTATTTGAAAGATTTTTAATAATTGATCTTTCTACAAATAAATTTAGGTCATTCGAGCTTGGTATGCCAGCAAAAATTAATTTTAAAAAATCTGTGCTTTCACATAGTGTACATTTACACTTTGACCGTTATCATATCAATAAACTGATATGTTCAAGTGTTTTTTTAAGTGTTTTTGCGATCCCTGTCAGTTATGCCGATCAAATACAAAGCAATCAGAACGTGCCATCAAGCTCTGAAACCATCAGTACAAGTTCTGAAAAAATCAGCAATACTCAAGAACAATTAGAATCTGCGGCCATTCAACAAGGCGTACCTAACGAAAAGATCGACCAGTTAGATCAGAAAATTCAACAAGCTCAACAAACTGATCAAGTCGATAGTGTTAAAATGCTTGAACAACAAGAAAAAAATATGGGGGTGCAAGATGATTTTAAGCCGATCCAATTTGAAGATCTTGAAGAGTTACCTGCTGTTGCTGTGGATCAGTCTTTAGCAAATGAAATTTATAAAGTTGCAGAAGATGCAAAAACAGATGCGCAGAATTTTCGTAATGGGGTGACCAAAGCACCTCAAGTCGAAGTGACTAATGCGACCCAACAAGAATTAAATGAAATTACGCAAGCGCCAGTCAATGTTGATCAGCTTATACAAACCATTCGTGCGGACAATAAAATTTCTGTAGAGGAAAATCAATCGGGTAAAACCTTGGTTGATAATACACAGAGTAATAGCGATGAAGAAAAGGCTAAACCTGGTTTCTTTAAAAGTTTAGTCAATAAAATCCGTGGGCCGCAAGACAACGGTGTACCAATTCCAAAAATTGGTGTTTCCGTGACAGGTGCACCTACGGTCCTAGCAACTAACATAAAAGCAAAATTAGGAACCTTTACCCAAGAAGCATATTCTGATTTTAATGGCTCGGTGCCACAGTTAAGAACACTGGCGGTACAGGCTGCTCAAGCAGTAGGTTATTACAATGCAGAATTCAAGTTTACTAAAATCGATGATACCCATTTAGGGGTTAAAGTCACCCCACATGATCCAGTCAAAGTGGCTGAACAAAATATTGAGTTTACAGGGGCTGGCTCTAAACTGGCACAGTTCCAAGTTATTGGCGTACTTCCTGATTTAGAAGAAGGTGATATTCTCAATCATGGTGCTTATGAATCTACCAAAAGCCGAATAGTAGATGCAGCATCGAATAATGGATTTTTTGATGGTTATTGGCGTTTACATGATGTCAAAGTTGAACAACCGCAAAACAAAGCCAAAATTGATTTAAAGTACGAAACGGGCGATCGTTATAAATTGCAAGATGTTGAGTTTAGAATGAGTGACCCTTCTAAGCCACTTCCGATCGATTTAAAAATCTTAAAAACCTTAGCGCCGTGGGAAGATGGTGCGGATTACACTGCATGGCGTGTCAATGGTTTAGCAAATAACTTAACCAACTCACGTTATTTTAACTATACCTTGGTTGATGCGATTAAACCGGATGCAATTGTAAAACCACTTGAGCTTCCCGCGGATCTGCAAGCTTTGGTAGATCAGCAAAAAATCACTGAAACAACATTGTCTGCGCAAACCAATGCCGATAAAGTGCATTTGTCAGATAAAGAAGTGACCCAAAATGTGGTCAATGAAAATCAGTTTGCTGGAACGCAAGGTGAAGAGGTCAATCCGAACTTAAAGCAGCTTCAAGCACAACAGAAAGAAAAAGAATCCGATGATGATCTATTAAAAGATCAGGCACGTGAGAATAAAAAGATTCCTGTGATTGTGACTTTAAATGCGGATCGCTTAAACAGTTTAGAAACTGGTATTGGTTATGGGACTGATACAGGGGTACGTTTACGTAGCCAATATAGACGTGCGATCGTCAACCATTTAGGGCATTCTTTTGATGCCAATATGGAATTGTCACAAATTCGTCAAGCCATTGATGCACGCTATAACATTCCTTATAAACATCCATTAAATGATTACTTCAGTTTGGTTGCGGGTTATGAGAGAGAAACCCGTGATGGTATTGGTAATGACATGGATTTGGTTATTGAGTCTGCGGTAGCTGGGGTAGACCGTATTATTAAAGGGTCCAGAAAAGAGTGGCAGCATATTCTTGGTGTGCGTTATCGTTTAGACCGTGTTACTCAAAATGGTCCTGTAGATATTGCCAATATTCCTGATGCTTTTTTAATTCCTGGTTCAAATCAAGAACAGCAATCATTGTTGTTGGGTTATGAAGCAACCAAAACAACCAGTGATAATCGGATCAATCCAACACGCGGATATAAGCAAAGTTATAAAATTCAGCTTGGCAGTAAATCTTTACTTTCAGATACGGATATGGCGATTACCAGTGCAGATTGGAAAGGCTTATATTCTTTTGGTCAAAATGATAATCATCAGGTGGTTGGTGGTTTGAATGTCGGCTATATTTTTGCCAAAGATTTTGAACAAGTTCCTTATAATTTAAGATATTTCGCTGGTGGGGATCAGAGTTTGCGAGGCTTCGATTATAAGAGCCTATCCCCAACAGAATATGGTTATAAAGTCGGTGGTCAAGGTTTGGCTGTCGGTTCATTGGAATATAATTACCAATTTAAAGAGGGGTGGCGTGGCGCAATATTCAGTGACTTTGGTAATGCTTACGATAAATCATTTAGTAACGATACCCAATATAGCTTAGGCTTAGGAATCCGTTGGAAGTCACCAATTGGTCCGATTCGAATTGATGTTGCATCAGGTGTTTCAGATCCTGCTCGCCCAATTCGACTGCACTTCTTTATTGGTTCACAACTTTAATTAACTAAAAATATAAGAGAAATACTGGAAATATTATGGCTGATGAAGAACATCAAGATGTTCAAAATGATCAACTAAAGCAAGCGCAGACACCGAAGAAGCGTAATATATTGCGTAATATTCTGATGTCATTGCTTTTGGTCATTATTTTATTGATTGCTGCATTGGCTGTGATGTTTAGTACCGATAAAGGCAGTAAGTTTTTATTGGATCGGGTTGCTTCAAGCCAGAAAATTATTGATTACCAATATGAAGGCGGTAACTTGCTTCAAGGGATCATACTTAAAAATGTTTTGGTCACTCTCGCTGCGGTTGATGTCAAAATTGATCGTGCGGATGTTTCCTTGGGTTGGCGCGCAATATTAGATAAAGAAATTCATCTGAGTCATGCTGATGTTAACAATTTAAGAATTATCAGTAAAACACCACCAAGCGATGAACCCTTTAAGTTTAGCGAAATCAAGTTACCCTTTGTTTTACGTTTAGATGAAGCAAATGTAGATCATATGCAGTTTCAAACCGCATCTACAAAAATTGACTTTAACGATATTCATTTAGAAAATGCATTGTGGTCGGGTACAGAGCTGAAGTTTGAAAACTCTAAAATGGACATGGGCTATTTATCTGTAAAAGATGCGACAGGTAATATGAACTTTAAACAAGGCGATTATCCGCTGAATGCTAAGGCAATTTTGCGGATCCCAAGTTTAAAAAGTCTAAATGTTGAAGATATTTATGTACATGCGCGTGGCTCACTCGACACGATTAAAGCGGGTGTTGCGACTAAAACGCCTGATCTCTTAACAGGCTGGGCGGTGATCCATCCGATGCGTCATGATGTTCCAATGAATGGTGCTTTGGTTTTTAAAGATTATCATTGGCCGTTGTTGCAGGAACAAGAATTACTGTCTAAAAATGGCTTGGCGAAATTTCAAGGCGATGTAAAAGGCTTAAGCTTAGACATCAACACAGACATTAGTGGTAAAAATATCCCACAAGGTCAATATACCGCTTTAGCACATACCGATTTAACCAATCAGTTGAATATTAATAATTTAAATGGTCAATTGATGGGTGGTGCTTTAAATCTTGCAGGTTTGGTCAGCTGGCAAGATCATGTGCATTGGGATGTACAAGGCCGTTTAGATCGAATCAATCCAAAAGATAAAATTATCCCACAAGTGATTCAAGACTTTTTACCTGTTTCCCTTGATGCCAAAATTGGTTCAGTGGGCGAATTAAAACAAGGCATGCATTTAACCGCCAATGTTGATTTTGATAAATATGAAGCTTGGAAGGTTAAATTAGATCAAGCTGAACAAAAGGGTAAAAAGCCTGAACCGATGTTATTGGGTGTTAACTGGAAAAATATTGACCGAGCAGTGCCTTATGTGGGTTGGTTAAGCAGTGAACAAGGTCAGGTTGAAGTTGCACTGGTTGACGATCAGCAAAATATTCATGTGGCAACCGTTGTACGTCAACATGAAAAAGGCAGTTTACCTGAGGGCAAATACACAGCTCAGTTAGACCTAAAAGGCAATGATCTACACGTACCAGCATTTGAATATGTGGCAACGAAAGGTAGTTTATCTGGAAATGCAATCGTTGAATTACCTACTGAAAAACGCCAGTTAAAATGGAATGCCTTGCTCAATGCAAAAGATTTTAATCCACAAAGTATTGTCGCAACAGCACCAGTAGATTTAATCAATGGGCAGATAAAAGCCAATGGTTTTGCAAAACCAAATCAACAATTGATTAATTTTGATGCGATTAATTTAACTGGGCGACTTGCAAATCAAGCCAACCCTGAAACAATCCAATTGACAGGTAAAAGTACAGCCGCAGTTATTTTCAATGATGCTAATGCTGGTGGAGCGTTTAAAGGCTTTGCTGTGAATTATGACGGGGCATTAAATGCGTCACAGCTAAAACAAGGCAGTGGCTTATTAAAGATCAGAGTTGCGGGTACACCAGAGCTAATAAAAATATCTGAACTACAGCATGATGGTATTGCAGGAAAAATCTTAGCCAATGGCTTGGTGCATATCAGCAATGGCATCGGTTGGGATATCAACGCATCTTTGGTGCGTTTTAAACCGCAATATTTTGTTTCTTCTGTCCGTGGTGAAGTCTCTGGGAATGTGAAGACTCAGGGGAATTGGTCAGATCGTCTGAAGAGAATTAATATTCAACAATTGAATATTGCAGGCATGATCAATAACAAGCCCTTAAGAGGACGCGGTAACCTTGCTGTTGTTTTAAATTCTGATTTAAAAGGCTTGATGCCACAGCAATTTGAAGCCAATAACTTATTTTTGTCTTATGCCAATAACCAAGTTCAGGCTACAGGAAATGCACAGAATCTACGATTAAAAGTTAATGCACCTGCATTATATGAACTTTATCCAGGATTACGTGGTACAGCATATGGTTATTTAAATTTACAAGCACAACCGCGTTTAAGTGCAACTGCAAACCTCACAGTCGATAATTTTAGTTTTAATGATAGTCTAAGCATTAAAAAATTAAGCTTAAAGGGTGAATTGCCAACCTCTGAAACTGTAGCGTCGAAAATGGTGGCGCAAATGGATACTTTACGTAGCGGAAACCGTGAGATTCAGCATGCAGGGATTACGCTTTCAGGAACACGTAAAGCACATTTATTACAGCTTCAGGCATGGAACTATTATTCTAAGTTCTATGTGCAGCTTGCAGGTGGATTTAATGCGCAGAATGATTGGTTAGGTCAGATTCAAAAAGGTGAGTTTGACTCAGTAAGAGCACATTTATTACAACAACAAAATGCACCTGTTATTTTTAACGCCTCAAAATCGGAGTTATATGTTGGACAGCATTGTTGGTCAAGTCAGCAAAGCCAATTGTGTTTTGATCAACCGATCCGCGCAAGTCAGCAAAATGGTAATGTTTCCTTTGTTACTAAAAACCTAGATCTGAATGATTTTGCCGCGTTTATGCCAGAAGGTTTGGCACTGACGGGTAAGTTAAATGGTTATGCAAAAGCCTCATGGGCGAAAGGTGCACAACCTAAGCTAGATGCTAAGCTGGTTACCCGGAATGGGCAAATTGGTATTGCTGCAGAAGATCCAAATGACCCTTCAACTTCGATGAACTATGACGAAGCCAGTGTAATTGCAAAAAGCATAAAAGATGGTTTGTTATTGCGTGTTGATTTAAAAGCGCCGAATGTTGGAACAGGCTATGCCAGTGTCATTGTCAACCCATATGTCGAGTCTAAGCCGATGCGTGGTGAGGTGGCATTTAATGAAGTTCAGCTGAAAATATTAAAACCATTTATCGCTGATGTACGTAAGCTTGATGGGACTTTATCACTTGCAGGAAAAATTAACGGTACGCTGACACAACCATTGTTTGATGGTGAAATGCGCTTGAAAAATGGTGAAATTAGTATGATTTCACTGCCTGTGAATTTGAATAATGTTCAGATTTACACTTCAATTCGTCAAGATGTCGCAACAATTAATGGTGCATTTAACAGTGGTCGTGGTGTCGGTAAAATTAATGGCAGTATCGATTGGAAAAATGATCCACATATACAATTACGTCTCAATGGCGATAAATTGCTAATTCGTCAAGCACCGTTGATCACAGCAGTTGTCGATACCGATATTGAATTGGATGCTTTACCTTTAAGTAAGAAACTGACCGTGAAAGGTAAAGTTGATGTACCTAGTGCATTAATTTCAATGCCTGAATCCAGTGCAACCGTAGTCAATGTGTCACCTGATGTCCGTATAGTAAAAGAAGGTCAAAATCAGCTGGCCGTGCTTAAAGCAGCACAGCCGTGGTCTATACGTGCAGATGTTTCAGTAAACTTGGGTGATAAGGTTATTTTCCAAGGCTTTAACAGTCGTATTCCATTGGTGGGTCGTCTTTACCTTTCTCAACGTGGTTTGGAAACTGCAATGCGTGCCAATGGTGCGATTGGTGTCAGTCAAAAAGTAACCGTTGAGGCTTATGGTCAGCGCTTAGACTTAAATCGTGCCATTGCTCGTTTTAATGGCCCATTGTCTAATCCTACATTGGATGTCGATACCAATAAGAGTATTTCTGGAAGTACCGTAGGCCTACGTATTACAGGCACAGCTTCTAGTCCAAACATTCAAGTTTATAATGATGCTGGTTTGTCTGATCAGGAAGCGATGAATGCTTTAATTACAGGACGTATTAATGAAGGGTCCAGTGGTTTAAGTAATGCTGAAGGATTTAAATCGGATGTAAACAATACGATTGCAGCAGCAGGGATCAGTTTGGGGCTAGGTGGAACACGTGCATTTACCAACCAAATTGGACGTACATTTGGTTTAAGTGGTTTGTCATTTGATGCACAAGGTACAGGCGATGATACGCAGGTTAGTTTGACGGGTTATATTACCCCAGACCTGTATATTCGCTATGGTGTGGGGGTATTTACACCGGTGAATAAACTGACTTTACGTTATCAAATGAATAAACGTTTATATCTGGAAGCCAGCCAGTCTTTAGAAAAAGCTATTGACGTGTTCTATCATTGGAGATTCTAGCCATGGATAAAACATTTTAGATGCAATCGGCATTGAAATGTAGTTGATCAATATTGAAAAACTCGGATTACGATCCGAGTTTTTTATGCTTATATCAAATGAGATGAATCATTGAGCTAAACAAAGCGCATGGTAAAATGCTTGGAATGTGAGCAGCGCAACGATCTTGTACATAGCTATTAAAAGCCAATAGGCGAGTATATTAAAGATCTTTATGTTGCACTTGTCTTGCTGATTTATACTGGTTGTTTAAGACTGATCATGGGTTGAATATTTAATTTTTAGAAGTAGAAAAGCCCAATAAAATATTGGGCTTTTAAAACCGATTTGAAGATGGTGTTACACGCTAAAACGCTTCAATGGTGTTATTCAGTGAATAACACATCACCATATTGTTCACGTAAATCACGCTTTAACATCTTACCGGTACCTGTTAAAGGAATGGATTCAACAAAAATAACTTTGTCCGGGATTTGCCATTTCGCAATCTTATCAGCATAGTAATCCAATAGATCTTGTTCAGTAATGTGACTACCTTGCTGTTTAATCGCAATCACCACTGGGCGTTCATCCCATTTCGGGTGGTTTGCTGCAATCACAGCAGCCATCGCAATTTCAGGATGATTCATGGCAATGTTTTCAAGCTCAACAGAAGAAATCCACTCACCACCTGATTTAATTAAATCTTTGGCACGATCGCTTAACAGTAGATAGCCGTCCTCATTAATCGTGGCGATATCACCGGTATCAAACCAACCATCGGCACTTAATGCTTTTTCAGATTTTCCATAATAAGATTCAATAATCCAATGGCCTTTTACTTGTAGATTCCCCGTACTATGTCCATCACGAGCAACTTCATGTGTACCATTTTCTTCATCGGTAATACGTAAATCTACGCCGAAAGGTGGGCGACCTTGAGACAAGCGAACTTTAAATTGTTCTTCTTCACTTAAATTTAGGTGTTTGGCTTTGAGTTGGTTGCCTGTGCCCAATGGGCTCATTTCAGTCATGCCCCATGCATGAATAGTTTCGCAATGATAGATGTCTCTAAATGCTTTCATCATCGCAGGTGGGCAAGCTGAACCGCCAACGACATTGCGTTTAAGGCTTTCAAGAGCGCTACCAGATTGTTTTGCTGCGGCAAGTAAGCCTTGCCAAATCGTTGGTACACCGAGCGCAATACTGACTTTATATTCATCAATCATTTGTACTAAGCTGGCACCATCTAGACCCGGCCCCGGGAGTATCAATGTACAACCGACCATTGCTGCGGCATAAGGCGTACCCCAAGCATTGACATGGAACATGGGAACCACAGGTAACATAATATCTTTTGCAGATAAATTTAGTGAGTCGGGTAGTGCGATCGCATAGGTGTGTAAAATGGTTGAGCGATGACTATACAAAGCACCTTTTGGATTGCCCGTTGTTCCTGAGGTATAGCAAAGCGAGCTTGCGGTATTTTCCTCAAAATTTGGCCACTCGTACTGTACAGAATGTTCTGCAATCAGCACATCATAGAATTTAACATCTGGGAGGGCATCAGCAATATCTTGGTCAAAAGCACCCAGATAGACGAAATGTTCTACATTAGGGGTAAGGGCTTTCACTGCTTTGATTAGCGGTAAAAAGGTTTTATCAAATAACACCACTTTGTCTTGAGCATCATTGATAATAAAGATCAATTGTTCAGGAAAAAGTCTAGGGTTGATAGTGTGACAGACCAAGCCACTTCCGGAAATTGCATACCAAGATTCAAGATGACGATGATTATTCCATGCAATCGTTGCAACTCGGTCACCTAAGCCTAAACCCAGTCTAGCAAGTGCATTGGCAAAGCGTTTCGCGTTTTCACTTACATGTGTCCAATCTGTCTTTGTAATCGTGCCATCGGTATTTTTTGAAATAATCGCAGTATCACCATGATAACGCGTAGCATGCTCAATGAGGCTACTGATTAACAATGGTTGCTGCATCATACGTCCTTGCATATAAAATTCCTTTATAATCTTGTTGATAGGCTTAAATTGTATTTTTCTCAGAAGCTTTCTAAGTGAAAAAAATTGTTAAATAGAAAAAGCTATCATTTCATCCTATATAAAAGTCAGATTAAATCAAGCTTAAAAACAATATATTTTTGCAACATTTTTATTATTTTAACCAATAAAAAACAATAGCTTAGTTGGATTATCACGATTTGAAAATTTGATCAAGAAATGCGGGGTATCAGACTAAAGAACTAGGGGAAAGTATTACTCAGATATATCTATATGTGCTAAACATATTATATGTCTTGTTAAGGCATTGATGTTTTTAGGATGAAACTATATTGATGTGAAATATTAAAAGGAGTTTTAGAATGTTTCAAAAAATCAGAAAATTATTGTGTATCCACAGTTTTGAATATGAAATTGGACATAATATTGTGGTTAAAGAGTGCCGTAAGTGTGGTGCTCATCATTAATTTTCTAGAAGCGATCTCAAAATATCACTATATTATGATCATTTGATAAAATATGGTGATATTTAGAAAGTGTTATATCTCTAAATGAAAATAATAAAAATCTAGTTTTGCAAGCTGATTCATTCAATCTTATGCTGATAGATGTCCTCGTTTGATTGCATATGGCTGTTTTATTTTATTGCTTAAGGCTGTCTTGGTTTTTTCAGTATGGTTAAATTTACGTTAGAATAATGCTATTCTTGTTTTATTGTCTTTGAATCATAATGTCTAAAGATTTTTTAGCTGAAAATTATATTGTCGATGAACGTCTTGCTGATACTTTAAATTGGCTATGCCAACATCAAGATTGTTATGATGCTTTTCAATTTGATGTGTTGACTCAAGAACTCAAAGTTCATCATGCCAATGGTACAGATATCATTCGTGAGGGGATGTATCTTACGGCAAAGTACGGAATTTTAATCACATCCTTATAGTGAATTGGTGCTCAACGATTGTCGCTAAAATCAGCATGTAACATATTCTTGCGCTTAAATTTAATTTATCGTGTTTTTTTACTTTGATTAGTGCGACAAAAAAGTCAAAACACAGCTAAAATATAGCTTGAATAGTGTGTATTGAATCCATAATGAATATGAACGTATCAGAACATCAGCGTAGCATTTTGGCTACGATGGGAATAGAGCTTTGGATCCCCAAGGTTGATGTTCATACACGTCATTATGAAAATGCGCTATACCGTGATATTGCTCAAGTTGAACGGGATATTGCTGTTGTGCCTGAGTTGAACACGCATTCAACTCAATCTGATGCAAAATTAGAAAATCAAAATGTACAGCCGTCACAGATTGAAAAAGCACATCAGCCTGAAGTTTCTTTATTAAAAAGAAATCCAGAAACACAGCAAACTGAAGAAATTTCAGCGCCTGAACAAATTCAGCAACAGACAAACTTTATTGTCGAGCCTGCATTACCAATTGCGCCATTTGAAATCCAAGCCTATTGCATTGAAAGCTGTGTCATCTTTGTCGATTGTACTCAAATCAGCGCTGACCAATTAACACTATGGGGTAATATACAGCAGGCGCTTGTAGGGCAATTTTATGATTTAAAATGGCCTTTTCCAATGTTGCAGCTTCAAGATGGAAGAGGGGCTGCGATGTATATCCAAGGGTTTGTTGATGCTTTAAGGCAAGAGCGCAAAGTCATCAGTCTTGGTCAATTGCCTTATTTAAACAATACTGAAATGTTTGAATTGGCAAGTTTACAAGAGATGATTGAGCAACCCTTATTAAAACGCCGCCTATGGCAATTTATGCAAAATAAAGTGAATTAGTTTTCAAGATCTGTACTGAGAGGTTTTCTGGGATATGAATAAAAAAGTGGTTGTATTTAGTCAAATCGACTCAGAAGTTCAAGCAAAATTAGCAGAAAAATATCAGTTGGTTGTATTGAATCCTAAGCATGGCGATATCAATGCACAAATTCGTCAAGCAGTTGTTGATGCAGATGCAATGATTGGTGCGGGTCGTTTGCTTAATGAAAGCAATATAGCCACTGCAGAAAAATTAAAAATTATCTCCTCTGTCAGTGTGGGCTATGATAATTACGATGTTGATTATTTAAATCAAAAGAAAATCTGGTTGTCGAATACACCACACGTATTAACCGAAACGACCGCGGATTTAGCGTTTACTTTGTTGATGAGTGCTGCACGTAAAGTACCAAGTCTAGATCACTGGACCAAACAAGGTGAGTGGCAACGTACAGTCAATGCGGCACAATTTGGTCAAGAAATTTTTGGTAAAACTTTAGGAATAATTGGTCTAGGTCATATTGGTGCTGCTATTGCACGACGTGGATTTTATGGCTTTAATATGAATATTGTGTATCATAATCGCCGTGAAAAAATCGAAGTTGCACAACAGTTTAATGCGCAATATAAAAGTCTTGAAGCACTGTTAAAACAAGCTGATTTTGTTGTGGTTGCGGTAGATTTAAATAGCCAATCTAAAGCCTTAATCGGTGCTCAAGAATTTGCTTTGATGCAAAAGCATGCTGTTTTTGTCAATATTGCACGTGGTTCGGTGGTGGATGAAGAGGCATTAACAGAGGCTTTACAGAACCGCCAAATTTTTGCTGCGGGTCTAGATGTATACCAAAAAGAACCGTTGCAACAATCGCCATTGTTCGAGTTGGATAATGTCGTGACTTTACCGCATATCGGTTCAGCAACCGTAGAGACGCGCAAGAAAATGGCGGAACTGGCTTTTCAAAATTTAGTCGATGCTTTGGAACAACGCACACCAAGATATTTAGTCAATGAAAACTTCTAGTTGATGTTGAATGTTTGCTGACAATGCAAATTACATATGAAATGTTTACAGCCCCCTAACACTTCATTGCGAATTTGTACTAAATTCAATGTTATATTTAGAATATTAAAATAATTGGGACGATCAATTGAACAAGACCTTCCTCAGCCTTTGTCTCTGCTTAAGCACTTCAATTAGCTCAGCTGATGATTTTCTGCAAAATCAGAATAGTACTCAATTTGAAGTACCTGAGATTGGCAGTGGGGTGGGGTTTATTGATCAACAAAAAGAAAAAACCATTGGTGAAAAAGTTTATCGTCAAGTGCAACAGCAAATGCCAGTTCTGCAAGATCCTTGGCTTGAAGACCAGTTTATGCTGGTTTTTTCAAAAATTCTCAGTCAGACCCAGCTTTCACAGCCAGTAGGCTTGGTGGTGATCAAAGATGCTCAGATCAATGCATTTGCAGTACCTGGGGGCATGTTTGCCCTAAATAGTGGGATGATTACAGCCTCAAGTAACATGGATGAAGTTGCCAGTGTAATGGGACATGAAATTGCCCATGTCACACAACGTCATTACAGCCGTTCACAGGAAGCATTTAAAGGTCAAGGTTTGTTGGCGCTTGCTGGAATCATTGTTGGCGCTGCATTGGCGTCCAAAGCGGATGGTGATATTGGTGGTGCGGTGATGATGGGTACACAAGCTGCATTGATGGACAAGCAGCTCAGTTACAGCCGAAATCAAGAACGTGAAGCTGATCGGATCGGGATGCAGTTTATGTATGGGGCTGGATATGACCCAGAAAGTATGGCTGATTTCTTTGAAACCATGCATCGTTCTACCAGTCGGTTAAGTTTTTTACCTGATTTTTGGTTAACCCATCCCTTAACAACTGAGCGTATGAGTGAAGCCAGATTAAGGGCAAATCAATTTCCAAAAGTTCCTTTTCGCGCCCAGCAATCTGATTTTGATATTATTAAATGGTATACCGCAGTGATTTCGGGACAAGCCACTGACCGTCAATTGTTGGCTTTAGCACAATCGAATAATTTTGCGGGTTTATTGGCTTTAAGTGAATTTTATTTGCTGCAAGGTGATTATGACAATGCGCAGACGCAGCTGAATTTAGCCAAGAAGGTCAACGCTGAGCATACTTTGGTCACTTTGATTCAAACTGATATTTATTTAGGGCGAAATAAATTAGATGATGCCTATCAAACCATCATCAGTAAGCAAATCATAACCCCAGAAAATCGTGCATTAAGTTATAAATTAGCCGAAGTTTATATTCGACAGCAGAAGCCCAAAGAAGCTGAGCAATTGGTTAATCGTTTTGTGAATAAAAATAATAAAGATATTATTGGCTGGCAACTGTTACAACAAGCGGCAAATTTAGATAAAAAGAATCCAATGCGTACAGTCAATGTGCTGAGAAATCGGGCGGAAGTTCAATATTGGTCTGGTGATGAAGAAAATGCAATTAAATCACTTTTACATGCCAAGCGCTTGGCTAAAGAGAATAATGCGATGAGTGCCCGTATCGATACACGCTTAAAAGTGATGCAAGATGAGCGGAAGTTAAAAATTTAAAAATAACATTTAAAGAACTTAAAACTTGAGTTAAAAACTAAAAATAATGGGTGATTTAAAATGTGCCATTAAAGAAAATTTACTTTCTATTCTTGCATGAACAGGTTAAGCTAAAATCACTTAAAGTTATAATAAAGTAATTGATTCACATGAAGAAAATTTTAATCGCATGCAGCATTTTTTTCTATGCTCACTCAACATTTGCAGCAGTACCAGAAAGCTATGTTCGAGAGGTTGAGCGTATTTCGACGCAATACAGTGCCGATATGAAATTTTTTTTGCGTAGTCTAGATCCTAAATTGAGTCAGTTTAACCCGCAACAAGAGTCACAATTCTGTGGCATTGTTAAAAAATATGTCGATGATATGTATAAAACGACAGATGAAAATCGTCAATACCTCCCACCATCAGCGCAATCTATGACCAAACAAAATGTGATTGATAAAGTGATGTTGTCACCTGAAATGCAGTTACTAAAAAAATATAATATTCAGTGTGATTTGAAATAGGTTTATCTTTAACATCTTACATCTGAGCCACATCATTTATGGATTTTAGCCAATTTCAAATTGAGAATGAGCAGATTGTTCTCAACATCATTCAAGTATCTGATGCTGAAGATTTATATAGTGCAATAAAAAATACTTTAACCGAGCTTAGAAAGTTTCCTGCAAGTCTCGCATGGGCATTGGAAGAGCCTAATTTGCCAGCTTCAATGGCATTCTGCCAATCTCGTTTGGTGGCGTTGTTAAATAAAGAGAACTTTGTATTTATTATCCGTTTAAAAGAAACTGATGATTTTTTAGGGGTTGTCGATATCCATGCAATTGATTGGTTGCAAAATACTGCATCTATTGGGTTTTGGGGAAACTCAAAATTTAAGCAAAAAGGCTACATGTCACAAGCGCTAATACTATTTGTAAGTAGTTTATTTTCGAAATGGAATTTTGTCGGTTTAAATGCTTATGTCGATGTAGAAAATATATTGGCACGAAAATTATGTGAAAAAGCAGGGTTTTTACTTAAAGATATTCAATATCAATCTGTACAAAATCCAGTCGATGGTGGCTTTAGAGATATTTGCCATTATCAGATAGAAAATAAATTAAGTGATATTGTAGATTGACGATTTTGGGCTATTTAACAAGAAACTATTTCATTGCAAAATAATTTTTATTTAAGTTGTTAAATAGACCAAATCAAACAGAAATTCAGATTTAAGAACGTTGGGTTTAGCCAAGTTTTGCTTTAATTTTTGCAGAAACTTGTGCTGGATCGGCACGTCCGGCTATGATCGGACGTAGAGAATTCATCACCTTACCCATATCTTTCATGCTAGTTGCACCTTGCGCAGTAATAGTTTGCGCAATGAGAGAATCAAGCTCGTCCTCTGACATAGCTTCAGGTAGAAACTGAGATAACACCTCAATTTCGGCTTGTTCTTTACTAGCTAAATCTTCACGGCCTGCACCTTCAAAGGCTTTGACCGATTCTTTACGTTGTTTGATTTGCTTTTCAATGACCGCAAGAACCTGAGTATCGTCAAGCTCTATGCGCTCATCGACTTCGATTTGCTTGATTGCTGCCTGTAGACCACGAATTACCGTTAACTTACCCATTTCTTTAGCACGCATTGTTGCTTTTAAAACATCAGTTATTTGGTTTTTTAAAGTAGTCATTTATCTGTCCAGGTGAGTCAATCAATCACAAATTAATCTTAGTAAAGGCGAGTAGTACGTACTGATTCACGCGCCAATTTCTTTTGGTAGCGTTTAACAGCAGCAGCTTTTTTACGTTTACGTTCTTGAGTAGGTTTCTCGTAGAATTCACGTTTACGAACATCAGCTAAAACACCAGCTTTTTCGCATGAACGTTTGAAACGACGGATAGCTACGTCTACTGGTTCGCCTTCTTTCAATTTAACTTGTGGCATGAAGAATCCTCATTAAGTTATGGATAAGATCAGGGTCGAATTACCCTAGATCACAAGTGAAGGTCAGTATTTTACTCATTTACATCTCATACCACAAGTCTATAATAGCTTTAGCAATATTTTGAAATGGGTAAAAGGCAATTTAATGATCGTTCTGGGCTTAGAAACTTCATGTGATGAAACAGGATTAGCGCTCTATGACAATGAAGTCGGCTTAAGAGGACAGGTGTTATATAGTCAAATTAAATTGCATGCAGAGTATGGTGGTGTGGTCCCTGAGTTGGCCTCTCGTGATCATGTTCGGAAGTTAATTCCTTTGATTAATCAGTTGCTTGATCAAAGTGGTGTAAAAAAATCAGAGATCGATGCAGTGGCGTATACGCGCGGCCCAGGCTTAATGGGCGCACTGATGACAGGGGCATTATTTGGTCGCACCTTGGCTTTTGCGCTGAATAAACCCGCAATTGGCGTGCATCATATGGAAGGTCATATGCTTGCTCCATTATTATCCGAAAATCCACCTGAATTTCCGTTTGTCGCATTATTAGTGTCAGGTGGACACACTCAATTGATGGCAGCACACGCAATTGGTGAGTACGAAATTCTAGGTGAGTCGATTGACGATGCCGCTGGTGAAGCTTTTGATAAAGTCGCAAAAATGTTGAAATTACCTTATCCCGGTGGTCCAAATATTTCAAAATTGGCGGAACAAGGTGACAAAAACGCGTTTGAATTTCCACGTCCAATGTTGCATCAAGGGCTAGATTTTTCATTTAGTGGTCTAAAAACTGCTGTTTCAGTGCAGTTAAAAAAATTAGGTGAAGAACAACGTGATGCAGACGTTGCGGCTTCATTCCAAGAAGCTTTGGTGGATACTTTGGTTAAAAAGTCGATTAAAGCCTTAAAACAGTCGGGTTTAAGACGTTTGGTGATTGCGGGCGGTGTCAGTGCCAATAAACGTTTAAGAGAGCGTTTAGAAGCAGATTTAGCTAAAATTAAAGCAACGGTTTATTATGCAGAACCTGCTTTATGTACAGATAATGGCGCAATGATTGCGTTTGCAGGTTATCAGCGTTTAAAAGCTGGACAAAAAGATGGTTTATCGGTGACGACAACACCACGTTGGCCAATGACTGAATTGACTAAACCTGAATTAGTTTAAGTCTGATATTGAACGGATTGATAAATTTAACAAAGAGGCGAAAGCCTCTTTTTTTATGGATTTAAAATTTAATGCGAATAAGGCTTCCACATTTTGCTTTTGTTATCATAGTTATATTGAACCTGATCATCGTAATTTGATTCAAATTTTGTATGGCCATATTGATGACTGATGCTAAAACAATTTTTGATATTGCTATAAGTTTCATGTGTGCCAGGATGATCACCATCGAATTGCGAACCCATTAAGCATAATTTGGCGTCATTCAATGCAAATGTATAAGTGGGCTTCTTTTTGACATTGCCTTCATTATCTTCCCAACCCGTGAACTGATAATTGAGTGGATAGACAATCCCTGTTTGGGTATCTATAGCAACCATTTCTAAAGAATCTGAAGTTCCCGTATTGAGTAAAATATATTTTTTATCAAAATTAGGCTGCATTGATTTAAGCGCATTTTTGTATTTGGCAAGGTTGGCTTTAGAACAATAATCGCCATTAAAATAATCACTCTGACACTCAGAAACTTTTTTAAACGTCGTCCCAGCATATGCCAATTGTAGTGATGCAGAACAAACAATCAGCGATAGGGCAAAAAATCTTTTCATTTATACTGACTTTGAATGTGTATTTATACAGTTTATCGCATTTCTTTTACTGTGGTTTATCTGATTTCATGATAGAAAATAATCAGAATATTAAAAAATGAGATTGGCATATGGACTTATTGTCTTCTGAACAGCATATCAACCTAAGCAATATTGACACAGATCTTCAGCTTTATAAAAAATTTAGCCAAGGCGTGCGTTTACCTTATGAGGTTTTAAACATTCACAATATTCCTGATGGTGCAAAACCCGGCCATTTTATCGAGGTTCGTTGTGGTGGGTTTGGTTCAGAAATTTCAGCTCACCCTACAGAAAAGTATCAATTCTATGCACTTACAGATCGTGGGCCGAATACCACGTATAACGTCAATCAGGATCATGGCAAAATCTTTTTAGATCCTGACTATACCCCTAAAATTGGATTATTTGAGTTAAAAAAAGATGGAACTATTCAAAAAATAAAAGAAATTTTATTAAAAGATCCAATGGGCAGAAATATTACAGGTTTGCCTAATCAGCATTTTGGCGCAAGTAAAGAAATTGCCTATGACCAAGATGGAAAGAAATTAGCCATAGGGACAGATGAATTTGGATTGGATGCTGAAGGTTTGGTTGCACTCAAAGATGGTACTTTTTGGGTCAGCGATGAATATGGTCCTCATATTGTGCATTTTAATGCAGATGGGCTAGAAATTGATCGTATCAATGCCTATGTTTTAGATGAGCGCAGAACATCGGGGTATTTATTGCCCCAAGAATATGCCAATCGACGCCAAAATCGAGGGATGGAAGGTTTAACCATTACACCCAATCAAAAAAAGCTGGTGGGCATTATGCAATCCACCATGAGTAATCCCGATGCTTCAGTAAGCAAATCAGATCTTGTGCGTATTGTGATGATTGATTTAGAAAGCAAAGTCGTTTCTCAGTATCTGTATCAATAAGAAGGAGGTCCGAAGACTTATTCCAATACGGCAATAACCGCATTGAGTGCCTCACAATTTTTAGTCGCAGAACGTGATGATGATTTCTATAAAGATAATCCTCAAGCATTTAAAAGGATTTATAAAATCAATCTGCAACATGCCACTGATTTGGAAAAGCTAAAGCCAACTTCAACGATTCGGCAAGATGAACAATTCGGTCTGTTGATAGCGGAACAAACCCTAGAACAATATGTGTTAACAGCAGGCTGGAGTGGTCTGGCTCAACAGGGTATCTACCCGGTAGAAAAGACTTTAGTGGTGGATTTGGTTGCACGTTTACAGTATCCGCACGATAAAATTGAAGGTCTATGGGTGATTGATGAACAGCATTTAGCAGTGCTCAATGATGATGATTATGCTTTTTCTGAAACGGATGGGGTATTGGAACAAAAGTATTTGGATCACGATAAAAATATCATTGATGGCAATACACTTTATATCCTTGATCAATTGGATTTAACAGCGGATTAAATATTTATTCATTCAAGATAAAATTAAACCGCCAAATTAATTTGGCGGTTTAATGAATGTATTTACGATAAACTTTGTGCTGGTTTTAAACTTGATTCAAGTATTAAGCTTGATTCAAATATTAAACTTAGTATTCCCAGAACATCCGTTGAATTTCTTTTGCATCTTTGGTTTTGGTCAGTGCCAAAGCGGCTAAAAGTTTTGCTTTTTGCGGATTTAAATCGTGAGCAACCACCCAACCATATTTATCATCAGGCTGTTCAGCATTACGTAACACAAAACCTTGTGGAACGCGTGAAGAACGAATGATCTGTACACCTTGTTGCTGGAGTTGGTTTAATGTCGGAACAATATAGTTGGCAACAGAACCATTACCTGTACCTGCATGAATAATGGCTTTAGCACCCGCTTTCGCATAGGCCACATAGGCATCTGGAAGCATATTGCCTGAACCATAAACGATTTGCACGATTGGTAGCGCATCACCCTGAATGTTTTCAATATTAAACTCAGAGCTATTGTTAAAACGTTTTGCAACGTTTCTAAACCAATAAGGTTTACCTTCAACCAGTGTACCTAAAGCACCCCATTGGCTGACAAAAGCATCGGTATGAATATTGATGGTCTTTGACACATCACGTGCTGCAAAAATATCATCATTCATTAACACAAAAACGCCTTTGCCTTTGGCACTGTCTGCGGCAGCAAGCGCAACAGCACTATAAAGGTTCAAAGGGCCGTCAGCTGAAAGCGCTGAAGGTGGACGCATAGAACCAACAACGACAATTGGTTTATCTGTATGAACTGTAAGACTTAGAAAATAAGCAGTTTCTTCTAAAGTGTCTGTACCATGGGTAATCACCACGCCATTCACATCAGGCTTTTTAACCAATTCGTTCACTTTGCGTGCAATGGTTAAAAGCTCTTTGTCAGTGATACTTTCTGAAGCAACCTGTAAAGCCTGTACGCCTGTAACATTGGCAAGATTTTGAATTTGCGGAACTGCATTCAATAAATCATCTACAGGAACTTTCGCAGCAGTATATGTTGCGCTATTTGTAGAACTTGCTCCAGCACCCGCGATCGTACCGCCAGTTGCGACGACAACGACATTATTTTTTGCATAACTCGTAAAGGGTAAAAGCATGCCAATTGCAAGTGTAAGTGCAGTAACCGTCTTTTTCATAAACTATCCTTTTCAATCATTGTTCTGGTCATAAGCATTTTTTGTACCAGTTTTTAAATCTATATAAATACTGAGCTGTTGCCCATACTTATTTAAAAATGTAATTTTTCAAATAATCACTCAAATTTATAGTTACATACTATTAAAACTGGATAAAGTGCTTGCCAGTGCGTTTTTTCAGCATTCAATGAAGATGTTGTGCAATATAACGTCAATGACTAAGTTTTTAGTTGTACAGATGAATTGAGCAATTAAAAAAGGCATTCAATTTTGAATGCCTTTTTGAGCTTATCTTTACTTTATAAAGATTAACGCATTTTTGCCAAGAAACGACTTAAGCGGTTCATTGCTTCACGTAATTCATTTTCTGCGGGGAGGAATACCACACGGAAATGATCAGGTGTAGGCCAGTTAAAACCTGTTCCTTGAACCAGTAAAACTTTTTCAGCTTTGAGGAAATCTAACATGAATTTTTCATCATCTTCAATTGGATAGATTTCAGGATCCAGTCTAGGGAAACAATACATTGCACCTTCTGGTTTTACACACGATACACCTGGAATATCGTTGAGCATTTCCCAAGCAATATTGCGTTGTTCATATAAACGACCACCTGGGCGGATCAAATCATTAATTGATTGATAGCCACCTAAAGCGGTTTGAATCGCATATTGGGCTTGGTGGTTGGCACATAAACGCATAGAGGCAAGCATGTCCAAGCCTTCAATGTAATCCATTGCACGTGACTTATCACCCGTAATCGCCATCCAACCAGAACGGTAACCTGCAATACGATAGGCTTTAGATAAACCATTAAAAGAAACACATAAATGGTTTCCTGCTAATGCTGCAACAGAGACATGTTCGATACCGTCATAAACAATTTTGTCGTAAATTTCATCCGCAAATAAAATTAGATCATGTTTTTTTGCCAATGCGACGATCTGTTCTAAAACATGGCGTGGATAAACTGAACCCGTTGGATTATTTGGGTTAATCACCACAATACCACGAGTATTTGGGGTAATTTTACTTTCCATATCCGCCATATCAGGATACCAGTAGTTTTGGTCATCACATTTATAGTGAATCGCTGTACCACCTGATAAATTTACGGCTGCTGTCCATAATGGGTAATCCGGCATTGGAACCAGCATTTCATCGCCATCATCCAATAAACCTTGCATCGCCATAACGATCAGTTCGGATACACCATTCCCGATATACACATCTTTGACATGTAAATCCAAGATACCTTTTTGCTGATAATACTGACAGATGGCTTTACGCGCAGGGAAGATCCCTTTTGAATCTGTATAACCGACAGCATTAGGCAAATTTAAAGCCACATCATTGATAATTTCTTGCGGGGCTTCAAAGCCGAACGGGGCGGGGTTACCGATATTTAATTTAATAATTTTATGACCGGCTTCTTCCATCTCATTGGCCGCTCGTAACACTGGTCCACGAATGTCGTAGCAAACATGCTCTAGCTTTGACGATTTCTTGATTTCACGTGGGGTTGTGTTACCTAAAACGGACATAATTTTATCCAATTATTTTGAGTTAAAAAAATAGATTACTGAAATATCACAATCTATGTTGAAATTTAGCTAGAAATTTTCCAAGCTCTAGCGTAAATATGGAAGTACTGAAGCATGACATTGAATGTCAAAGATTTAAAGGAGTTTAATGATGGGAAAACTCAATAAAACAGACCGAGAATGGCAAAGAGAGTTATCACCAGAGGAATTTAAAATCACTCGACAAAAGGGCACTGAAGCTGCCTTTACTGGAAAGTATTGGAATTCCAAGCAGCATGGAACCTATGTATGTCGATGTTGTGGGGAAGAATTATTCTCTTCAGAAACCAAATATGACAGTGGTTGTGGTTGGCCGAGCTTTTTTAAACCGATCAATAATACTGTTATAGAAGAACAAGATGATCATTCGCATGGTATGGAACGTGTAGAAATTATATGCCATCATTGCGACGCTCATTTGGGGCATGTATTTGAAGATGGACCACAACCAACGGGCTTACGCTACTGCGTAAATTCCGCTTCTTTAGAATTAAAATCACAAGAAAAAGGCGACGAGGAAACGTATCCATGACCAACATTTATCAGTTTGAGGCTGAGCTGTTAGAGGGTGAAAATAAATCTTTTTCTGATTATGAAGGAAAAGTTTTATTGATTGTAAATACTGCAAGTAAATGTGGCTTTACTCCACAATTTGCAGGATTAGAAAAGGTTTACGAGAAATATAAAGACCAAGGTCTTGAAGTTTTAGGATTTCCTTGTAACCAGTTCGGTGGACAAGACCCCGGTACAAATGAGCAAATCGGCGCTTATTGCCAACGCAATTATGGTGTTTCTTTTCCAATGTTCGCTAAAGTGAATGTAAAAGGACCTGAAGCGCATGTGATATTCCGTTATTTAACCAATAACAGTAAGGGCATACTCGGCAGTGGCATTAAGTGGAATTTCACCAAATTCTTAATAAATAAGAAAGGTGAAGTGATTAACCGCTATGCACCAACCACGAAGCCTGAGGATATAGAACAGGATATTGAAAAAGCTTTAGCAGAATAACCTGTTGTACAGACCAAAATAAGACTGAGGATATGATGCAATTAGACACTGCAGTTGAATTTTGGACTGATCCGCAAATGCCCTATGTCGAAACACGTAGGGCATGTCAAAGCCGTATTTGCTATAAATCACATAGCCATCCGACCTTTTCGATTGGTGCTGTGGATTGTGGAATAAGTCGCTTTAGTAGCTATTTTGCCAGCGAAGAGCAAATTCAAACAGGAAGCGTAGTAATCATTCCTGCTGAGGTGGAACACGCATGTAATCCACTGGAAAATCAAGCATGGAGTTATCAAATGATGCATCTAGATGCACATTGGGTTGCTCAACTTTTTTCAGAATTAGTCAAAGATATTGAGCAGCTTTATCCCCAACATATTCCATTGCTAAAACCACAAATTTTAACAAACTCACATATATACCAAGCATTTACGCAGTTAAATCAGCTGTTATTTGATCCAACCATATCGATTTTATTCAAACAACAACAATTAATTGAAGTCCTGAGTGAAATATTATTGCCCAATTTTGAATTTACCTTATTAAAGCAGTCTGATTATTTTCAAAAGCATTTGGGTGCAATGATTGATGATATGAATCACAGTAAACAGATGCTTTCTTTAGAAGATCTCAGTCAAAGTCTAGGGATTAGTCGTTATGCCATTATTCGCTTGTTTAAAAATAATTTTGGCTTAACACCACATGCGTATCAATTAAATCAAAAAATAAATATAGCCAGAAAGCGTTTGAAGTCTGGAGAAGCAATTATTCAAGTTGCACATGATTTGGGATTTACAGACCAAAGTCATTTTCATCATGTGTTTAAATCGCATACTGGAATCACACCGAAGCAGTTTCAAGCGCAGTTTGTCACGCTCTAACTGCGCAATTATCTACAAGATAATAGGTTCTAAAAATATTTAAGCTTATCTAAATATTTTTTGGATCGAGTAATGCAACTGTTCATTATTGTGATTGTCGCCCATTTTATTGCTTTGCTTTCACCGGGCCCTGATTTTTTTCTTATTTTAACTTCGTTGTTTCGAAATGGACCACATGCGGCGAGAGCTGTTTGCTTAGGGATCGTCTTGGGAAATGTTGCCGTGATTGGTCTTATTTTGAGCTCATTGTTTTTTCTTGGCAAATTCGATGATGAAATTTTAAAGTTGGTAAAATGGGGTTGTATTGCCTATTTAAGTTATTTGTCTTATCGGTGTTTCATATTTGCACAACAAGCTAAGCTAACAGTGGATTACCATCTAGAGCACCAAAATAAGCCAACCTTTGCATGGATAAAATATGTCTTGCTGGGGATACAGTCGAGTTTATTAAATCCTAAAAATATCCTGTTTTATAGCAGTATTATTATGGCAATTTATCAACACTATAATGTTGTTCAACTGACTTTAACCTGTCTGTGGATGGTGAGTGTAGTTTTGATCTGGAACTTGTTTCTGGTGCGATTGATGACTTACAATCAAGCTATGCATTGGTTTAAATCCAAAATCAAATTTATTTATTATCTCTCATCCTTATGCTTTGGCTTATTTGCCGCAGCTCTGTTGCTGAATTAATCAAATAAAATTAGCTCAAATAAAAAAAATGTCTATCTAATAAAGATCTTTGATAAATCAAAAAATGATCATGTGGAGTGAATCATATTGGTATTGAAAGTTCCTTCTCCCTTTGGGAGAAGGCTAGGATGAGGGTGTTTTTATGTTGATTTATGGTTTTAAAAAGGACTTATGAAATAAGCCTAATAAAGATCAAAATAGGCATTCTCTTTTACATTATGTTGTCATCTGATTCAATTTTAAAAATCAAGAATGAGATACGCTTGCTTCGTTCGATTTATTGGCTTTATTGCGTTTGAATAACATGTTGTGAATATCATCAATAAAGGTATACACAACAGGAATAACCAATAATGATAAAAAGGTACTGGTAATCAGTCCACCAATTACAGAGATTGCCATCGGTGCTCTAAAACTTGGATCTGTACCTATTCCTAAGGCAATCGGAAACATACCTGCGCCCATCGCTAAAGTGGTCATAATAATCGGTCGTGCACGCTTATGGCAGGCATCTAAGAGCGCATTCATACGTGAATACTGCCGTTCATTACGGGCGATAATTGCATAATCGACCAAAAGAATCGAGTTTTTACTGGCAATTCCCATCAACATGATTAAGCCAATCAAACTTGGCATCGAAAAACTACTTTTTGCTAAAAGCAGTAGCACAAACGCACCACCCAGTGCCAAAGGTAATGCCACTAAAATGGTGATCGGTTGTAAGAAGTCTTTAAACAGCAGCACCAAGACCACATAGATACATAGTACACCTGTTAGCATAGCTAAACCAAAGCTTGCAAAGAGCTGTTCCATCACATCGGCATCACCCAGATTGGTACGTTTTACTGTCGGAGGTAAGTTTTTGATGGTTGGAAGTTTATCTACAGCGGCTGCAACATCGCCTAAAGGCTGATCATTGAGCTCAATATTAAAATTGATGTTACGTAAACGGTTAAAACGGTCAATTTGTGAAGGGCCACTTTCAATATTAACTTGTGCAATGGTGCCTAACATCACTGGACCTTTACTACCAGTAATCATCAAGCGTTTAATCAGATCTTGGTCTTGACGTGCAGACAGGGGCAGTTTGATGACGATCGGAATTTGTCGTTGCGAGAGGTTTAATTTTGCCAAGTTCTGATCAAAATCTCCCGCCGTGGCAATACGCACAGTTTCAGCGATATTTTGTGTGGTAATGCCTAAATCCGCAGCTTTTGCAAAGTCAGGGCGAATCACCAATTCAGGGCGAATCAGTGCTGCGCTTGAGGTAATACTACCAATATTTGGAATAGTCCGGATTTCTCGTTCTACCTGACGTGCTGTACTGATTAATACATCTGGGTCATCACCTGACAGCGCAATTTGATATTGGCTGTTATTGCCTGCAATACCGACTTGAATCCGTGCACCAGGCAATGGAGCTAAACGTTGGCGCAAGTCATTTTCAATTTTTTGCAAACTTGCAGCGCGGTCAGAACGTGCTGTGACTTGAATGGTTAAGGTTGCTTTTCTTGGTTCACTTGATGCACCACCCGCAAAAGGATCTGTACCTGCTGAACCACCACCAATCGTGGTATAGACACTTTTAATTTCAGGATGATCTTTAATTAAACTACGCGCGTATTCTGCTGCTTTTAAGGTATCTGGAAATTGTGAACCTGGTGGAAGCTCTACACGCACTTGGGTCTGCCCAGTATCAGGTGGTGGAACAAAGCCCGTAGGGAGTAATGGGATGAGCATCAGTGAAGCAATAAAAAATATAATGGCACTGCTTAAGGTGATCCAACGATGATTTAAACACCACGTCACCATCCGCATATATGCGCGCATCACCCGACCATCTTTGGCACGATCATGTTGAAGTTCAAGATCACCATGATCTTTGATTGCTTGGCTTTGTTCATCTAATACTTGATTATCATGATGACTTTCAACTTTACCAACCCAAGGTTTAAGAATATAGGCTGACATCATAGGTGTCAGTAAGCGTGCCACCAAGAGTGAGGCAAAAATAGCCAAAGCCGCTGTCCAGCCAAATTGCACAAAGAATTTACCCGCAATACCACTCATAAAGGCAGTGGGTAAGAACACGGCAATCAAGGTGAAAGTGGTGGCAATCACGGCTAAACCAATTTCATCGGCTGCCTCCATCGCCGCTTCATAAGGCGTTTTCCCCATTCGAAGATGCCGGATGATATTTTCAATTTCTACAATGGCATCATCGACCAGTATTCCCACAACCAACGACATGGCTAACAGTGTGACAATATTTAAAGTAAAACCTAAGTAATACATGCCAATTAGGGCAGGTAGAATGGACAAAGGCAGAGCAGTAGCCGCAATGATCGTAGCACGCCAATCACGTAAAAACAGCCAAACCACCAAGATTGCAAGCAGTGCGCCTTCATACAGCAAGGACATTGAGCCTTTATAGTTATCAACCACAGGATTTACAAAGTTAAATGCTTCAGTGATTTTAATATCGGGATGCGCCGCTTTTAATGTTTCAAGTGCCTCTTTTACTCCGATTTCAACATCAACTTCACTTGCACCTTTACTGCGGGTAATTTCAAAGCCAATCACAGGGTGGCCATTTAACAGTGCAGCAGAACGTCGTTCAGCAATGCCATCACGAATGCTGGCAACTTGATCCAGCCGAATATGGCGACCATCACTCAAGGCAATATCCATTGCTGCAATTTCGGCAGCAGTTTTTACTGTGGCAATGGTACGAATAGACTGTTCACTGCCGCCTATTTTGGTTTGCCCACCAGAAGCATCTTGCTGAACAAGGCGTAATTGTCGGGTGATGTCTGTTGCTGTGGCATTTAACGCCAAGAGTTTTTCAGGATCTAATTCAACTTCAACTTGACGCGTGACACCGCCTACACGAGAAACCGCACCAACGCCTTTGACTTTTAACATTGCACGTGCAACGTCATAATCTACAAACCAAGACAGTGCTTCCTCATCCATACGAGGGGATTGGATGGTGTAGGTGAGAATCGGTGAACCTGAAAGATTGATTTTACTGACAATTGGATCACGAAGATCCGCAGGTAAATCTGAACGTACTTGTGAAACCGCGTTACGGACATCATCAACAGCTTCTTGCAGTGGTTTTTCCAGTTGAAACTCTGCGGTTACGGTGACTACACCATCTTGGATGTTGGTATATTGATTTTTAAGTCCCTGTAAAGTTGCAATCGAGTTCTCAATTTTACGTGCAACTTCTGTTTCCAGTTGCGGCGGTGCTGCACCGGGTAAAGCCGCAGTAACCGTAACCATCGGTAATTCAATATCGGGGAATTGTTGGATTTTCATCCAATGAAAACACATCAAACCGGCTAAACCAAGCATGATAAAAAGCAAGATACCGGGAATCGGATTTTTAATCGACCAAGCGGAGAAATTCATGTTATTTCTCCTGCGCGCTAACGAGTTGTTTGGTCAATGGTGTATCTGGAATGGCATGACCACGTTTGATTAAATCACCATCTGACAAGAATCCTGTTCCAGAGGCAACCAGTTGAGTATTTGCTGCTAAATCAACAATTTCAACGCGATCATTTAAACGTCGACCAAGTGTGACTTTCTGTTGAGTTACTCGATTATCTTTATTGACAATAAACACATAAGAGAAACCATCACGTAAAAGTACTGCGGTTTGAGGCACTGTTAGTGCTGGCTTTTCGCCTAGATCAAACTCACCTTTGACAAACATACCCATACGAACAGCATCAGTGGTAGGTATATCCACATAGACCAAGCCATAGCGTGTTTGCGGGTCAATGACTGGTGCAATCATCCGAACGCTACCTGAAACGGCTGAACGGCTAGGATCAGGTGAGGTGATATGCGCTGTCATACCTTTTTTAAGTTTATATAAGTCTGTCGAGGTGACTTCGGCACGCCATTCCAAACGGTTATCACGGATCAAGCGAAACAGTTCTTGTCCCGTTTGTGCCAATGAGCCAACTGTTGCTGTACGTGCTGAGATAACGCCATGATCGGGTGCAATCACTTGGGTTTGCGTTAAACGAAGCTGATTACTGTCAATTTGGGCTTTGGCTGCATCTAAGCGGGCTTGTGCTGTACTTTGAGAAGTCAAATATTTTGTCGCTTCTTGTTGTGAAATTGCACCAGTATTTTTGAGTTGTTGAATACGTTGATTATTGATACTGGCATCAGCTAGTACAGCTTTCGCTTCTGCATAATTGGCCTTTGCTGTCGCCAATTCAGCGCGAATACTTTCACTGTTAATTTCAGCTAAAACTTGCCCACGTTGTACGCTATCTCCAACGTTAACATTGACTTTGGTAATTCGTTGCCCCGAAAGTTCACTGCCAATCACCACTTCTTGCCATGCAGCAATATTGCCATTGGCTGTAAAGTTTTGCTTCCAGTTTTGTAGCTCGGGTTGTATCACCGTTACAGTCAGTGCTGGTTTTGCGCTAGAAGCGGATGTTGCTGCATTTTCTGGAGAAGGCTGTTTTTTATTTGAAGATTTCCATCCAATAAAAGCCACGATTAGCACAATAAAAATAATTGCAATAATGATCCCGAGTTTTGAGTTTATGCGCTTTTTTTTCATTGGGTCATGCGATTTCATTTTAGTTTTTTAAATGAGTAGAGATAAGTTGAGTATCTCTAAAGGCTCTATGTTTGGTCAAGTTGCAATACAGCGCTTAATGTGATTTTTTGAAAGTTAAGCGGTTAAATTTTGCTATAGAGAGGCCGTTGAATTTAGTGATATTTGTTGTTTTAAGGCCTTGATTATTAGATCTCGTGAATGAATAAAATTATTTATATGTTTTTAATATAAAAATGATAAAAACAAGCATTATTTTGTATAAAAACTACATGGCTAATTGAGATTTATAATATTTTTTAATAAATAAATACCATGAGATCTTGCTTTTTTATTTAAAAAATCACGCTTATAAAATGAGAAAGCAAGTTTAAGTAAGAGTGATTATCATTTAATATGGCGGCTTAATTTAGATGACTGTTTTAGAGCCTCCTATGCGAAAAATTAAACCCTTAATTGTGATGATGGCAGTGGCGACAAGTGCTGCAATTGCGCATGCTGAACAACAAGATGCTTCATCGACTCAATCGAGCAATGGCAATGCAAAACAACTGAGTACGATTACAGTAGTCGCAAGTGCAGATGCATCAGCAGAGGGTTTAATGCCAGCATTTGCCGGTGGACAAGTGGCTTCTGGCGGTAAAGTTGGGATATTTGGCAATCTGAAAAATATAGATACGCCGTTTAATCTGACCAGCTATACCAATCAATATATTCAAGAGCGGCAAGCAAAAAGTGTTGGGGATGTTTTAAAAGCAGATCCAAGTGTTCGTGTCGGACGCGGTTTTGGTAATTTCCAAGAAAACTATTATATTCGTGGCTTTAACTTGGGTTCAGACGACACAGCCTATAACGGTTTATATTCAATTTTACCACGTCAATATATTCCTGCGGAGCTGTTTGAACGTGTTGAGGTATTAAAAGGGGCATCCTCATTTTTAAATGGCGCCATGCCAAGTAATGGTGGGATTGGTGGTGCAATTAACTTATTGCCGAAACGTGCAAGTAACGAACCACTCAATCGTGTCACAGTGGGTACGGATTTTAATGGTGGTTATATTGCCAATGATATTTCTCGCCGTTTTGGTGAAGATCAACAATTCGGTGTACGTGTAAACACAGCATATCATGGTGGTGATACGGCTGTTGATAATGAACAAGCATCTTTAGGTTTAGCTTCTATAGGCTTGGATTACCGCGGTGATCGTTTACGTCTTTCTGGCGATATGGGTTATGTGAATAATCGTTTAAAAGCGACTCGTCCAAACGTGACTTTAGGCGCGGGTATTACTGAGATTCCGAAAGCAATTGATGGCTCAGATAACTTTGCACAAAAATGGACGTATTCAAATGAAGAGGATGTTTTTGGAAGTTATCGTGCTGAATATGATTTAGCTGATAATTTAACGGCTTACGCTGCTTATGGTTTTCGACATGGCGAAGAGCAAAACAGTTTAGCAAATATGACCTTGACCAATCAGACAACAGGCGCGGGGACCATTTACCGATTTGACAATGCGCGTGTAGATATGGTCAATACTGGTGAAGTTGGTGTGCGTAGCAAAGTAAACACAGGTTCAATTGAACATAATTTAGTGCTATCTGCATCGGCATTTCAACAGAACACCCGCAATGCTTATGTGATGGACTATAAAAATACATTAGCCAACAATATCTATAATCCAATTCAGTATGACCAACCTACTTATTCACAAAATGCGTTGTTTGGGAATAACTTAGATACACCTAAATTAACGACTCGGACACGTTTAAGAAGTATTGCCATTGGCGATAACCTCAAAGCTTTAGATGATAAATTAACAGTTATGCTCGGTGGACGTTATCAAACCATCATGCAAGAAAACTATAATTATGGAACTTCAATTAAGTCTGGCGAATATGATGAGAGTAAGTTTACCCCTGCTTTAGGTCTAAGTTATAAAATTCTGCCTGAAGTTTCAGTTTATGCAAATTATATTGAATCTTTAGCTAAAGGTTTGAGTAATACCAATTCAACAACGAAAGAAACCACAACACTCAAACCATTCGTTGCTAAACAAAAAGAAATTGGTGCCAAATATGAAAATGATCAGTTTGGTGCAAGCCTAAGTTTGTTTGATATCGATAAGCAGCGCGCAGTACTTGAAAACAGTATTTTTAGTGATGCGGGTAAATATGTACATCGTGGTGTTGAACTCAATACTTTTGGTCAATTGACTGATTCTTTAAAAGTGTTAGGTGGTGCAACTTGGATTGATGCAAAGCAAAAAAATACAGGAAATGTTAACTACGATAATAAAAAGGAAGTGGGTGTTGCAGAATTTCAAGCAAATGTTGGTGCTGATTGGAAATTACCAACAGTTCAAGATGTGTCTTTAAATGCTCAAGTCACTTATACAGGTTCGACTCATGCAAGTTTAGACAACAAATTGAAAGTAGGTGATTGGACAACTTTAGATCTTGGTGCGACATATAAAACTCAGTTGGGGCAAACACCGACAACTTTTAATTTCCGCGTAAATAATGTCTTCGATAAAAATTATTGGTCATCAGTTGGTCTATTCGACAACATCAACAGTACTACTAACACCAATAACGGCTACTTGGTTGCTGGGCAACCTCGTACATTCATGTTAAGTGCAGCTTTTGATTTTTAAATACCATAAAAAAATGCCCCAAATTTGGGGCATTTTTTATAACAGCATATTTTTATAAAATGGTTTTTAGACGTTGAATCACTTGCTCACATTGAGCAATATCTGCGACCAATGCCATACGAACATGACCTTCACCAGGATTGCCTTGTTCAGTATCACGAGACAAATAACGCCCTGGTAAAACTTTAATGTTGGCTTTTTCCATTAACATTTTGGCAAAGTTTTCATCATGATCGACTTTTAACCAATAATAGAAACCTGCATCAGGCTTTTGTAATGGTAAAAGATGACCGAGTTCATTTTGGAACAAATCAAACTTAGTACGATACAGTCTACGATTTTCTTCAACATGTGTTTCATCGTTCCAAGCAACAATTGAAGCCAATTGATGTTGGACTGGCATTGCAGCGCCGTGATAAGTGCGGAATTTTAAATAAGGTTTAAGTAAGTTTGCATCCCCAGCAACAAAACCTGAGCGCATACCCGGTAGGTTTGAACGCTTAGACAGTGAATGGAACACGATACAATTTTTATAGTCGTCACGACCTAATTCAGCACAGACTTCCAATAAACCGATCGGTGCTTCATCAAACCACAATTCTGAGTAACATTCATCAGAGGCAATCACAAAGTCATATTGGTCAGAAAGTGCAATTAGCTTTTTGAATTGAGCTTTTGAAAGTACCGCACCAGTAGGATTTCCCGGCGTACAAACAAACAAAAGTGCAGTTTTTTCCCAAACTTCAGCAGGTACAGCATCAAAATTACCGAGGTAATTGTTGTCTTCGGTACAGTTGACAAAGTATGGCTTGGCGCCAGCTAAAAGTGTTGCACCTTCATAAATCTGATAGAACGGATTAGGCATTACTACATAAGGTGCATCATCACGATTAATCAAGGCCTGTACAAAAGAGAAAATTCCCTCACGTGTACCTGTAACTGGAAGGACATGATCTTCGGCACTGATTGCATTCAGTTTAAAACGACGGGTTAGCCACTGAGCAATACTTTCACGAAGTTCAGGTAAACCTTTGCTGTTTGGATAAGTTGAAAGGTGCTGAAAATTATCAATGATCGCTTGCTTCACAAACTCAGGAGCAGGATGCTTTGGTTCTCCAATTGAAAGTGGGATCAAAGGTAAATCTGCAGGTTTTACATCCTTAAAAAGCTGGCTTAACTTTTCAAATGGATAAGGATGTAATAAAGACAAACTAGAGTTCATGAAACAATTACCACGATAGAAAGTAAGATTAATGTTGCCCACAGATTTGATTGGATGCTTCATCTAATGCCGCTTTTAATTTTGCGGTAAAGACTTCAGCCTCAGCTTCAGTGAGGGGGGTGCCATCTTTTTTGGTGACAAAGAAGATATCTTCTGCTTTTTCACCCAGTGTGGCGATTCTAGCAGAATGTATGTCTAAACCTTGCATCATAAATAAACCACCAACGCGTGCAAGTAAGCCCGGTTGATCGAGGGTAGAGATTTCAACCATATTTTGTTGCAAAGCTTCGTTAAGTGTTACATCCACGGTATTCTCAATGTCGAAGTGGCGAAGTTGACGTGGAATACGACGTTGCATCAAACCCGGATATTTATCTGATTCACTTAAGGCTTTAATTAACGCCTGTTTGACTGTTTCTTCACGTTCAGGATCGGTTAATAAGGTACCGAAACGATCCAAGACCACATAAGTATCTAAACTAAAGGCTTTGGTTGCAGTGATAATCCGTGCATCTTGGACATCCAGATTCATACGATCCAAAATTGCCACTGTGGTGGCAAACAGATTGGGTTGGTCTTGAGTATAAATAAAGATCTGTACAGCATCTTGTGCTGCTTTACGGTGCGCACGCATGAGCACCAATGGTGCAGGGTTGTCGCCGTGTTGCAAAATGGCGCGAGTATGCCATGCAATTTCATCTGCGGATTCTTTAAGGAAGTATTCGTCCCCAAGCTCTTGCCAAACCTTTTCAACTTGATCGAGTGGAAACTCATCCACCAAGACTTCGCTTGCAGAGAATTTGGTATCTTCAATCAGCATTTGATAATCAACAGGTCGACCCAAACCAGAACGAATTACATCACGCGCATGGGTATAGAGTTGACGCATCAAAGAAGAGCGCCATGTATTCCAAAGTTTTGGATTGGTGGCATTGATATCGGCAACTGTCAGCGTATAGAGATAATCTAAATGCTCCATATCACCAAGCTTTTCAGCAAACTCTTTCACCACATCTGGGTCAGAAATATCTTTTTTCTGTGCGGTCATCGACATCAGTAAATGGTTTTGGATGAGCCAAGCAACCAGATTACATTCGCGTTCAGTAAACCCATGCGCAAGACAGAATTCAATTGCATCTTCAGCGCCAAGTTCACTGTGATCTCCACCACGGCCTTTGGCAATATCATGGAATAATGCAGCAAGGAATACGATGTCACGGCGGACTAAGCGTTGAAATACAGAACTGACAACAGGATAATCTTTGGCAAAGCCAGGTTCTTTAAAACGATTTAAATTACGAATTAACAGTAAGGTATGTGCATCGACGGTATAAATATGGAACAAGTCATATTGCATCAGCCCCATGATTTGACCAAATGCAGGAATATAATTTCCTAATACACCATAACGCTTCATTGCCACCATGGTTTCATATAAACGATATGGAGAGCGAATGATCGCCATGAATAATGCTTGATGGGTCGGATTATCACGAAAAGCTTGATCGATGCGTTTTGCTGCTAAAGTCAAAAGACGCAGTGTACGTGCACGAATACCCTCGATTTCAGGGCGATTCGCCAAGATATAAAAAATCTCTAAAATAGCGCTTGGATTTTCGGAAAAGGTTTTATGTTGTTGAACGGCAAGCTTGCCATCGACCAATTTAAAATGTTCGTTAATATTTTCGATTTTACGTTCATAGTCGGGTAAACGTGGGGTAATCACCGATTCATTGAAATAAGCCAATAACATTTCATTTAAGGTCGAAACCTGCTGCGCGGTACGATAATAACGCTTCATGAACTGTTCAATTGGATAATTTGGATGATGATCATCTTCTCGTGTATAGCCAAATTTAGCTGCAATATCACGTTGATAATCAAACAATAGGCGATTTTCATCACGTTTGGTTAAACGGTGTAAATGATGGCGGATTTCCCAAAGAAAGTTTTCAGCTTCTTCTAGGACACCCAATTCAAATTCAGAAATAAAACCCAAATGAACCAAGTCGTAAATACGATTGACTCGGAAATGCCGTTTGGCAATCCAGCCAATTTGGTTAATGTCCCGAATACCACCGGGTGCATTTTTAATATCGGGTTCTAAATTGCTTTCAGTATTGTTATGTTGCGCATAACGTTGTGCTTGTTCATCCATCTTGGCATCAAAGAAAGTCTTATCTGTCCAAGTTTGGGAAACGACACGACGAGGCCATCTTGCCAGATGTTGATTGCCAATAATTAATCGCGCTTCAATCAGCGAGGTTGCCACAGTGAGATCATTGGTGGCTTGTTCAAAACAACTTCGGATGGTACGTACACTGACACCCGGTTTAAAATTCCCCACATCCCAAAGTGTAGAAATAAATTGCGTCACTGTTTGTTCTTGTTCAGGAGAAAGATCTTCTTCTGAAAGAATCATGATGTCGACATCGGAATAGGGCAACATTTCGCGTCGCCCATAGCCACCAACAGCAAATAAACCGAGATCTGTTTGATCTAGCCCCGAATGCTTCCAGAGAAACATAAGGGCTTCATCTACCACATTTGAACGGGTACGCACAATTTCGCGTATCGTTGTACCATGATCATAGGCCTCATTTAACTGTTGTTCGACATCGCTACGCCATTGATTAATCGCTTTAATGTCATGTATATCAGTTACATATTCCAACAGAGGAGAGGTGTTGATCATGGATGTCTTGTCCGCAAATATATTGGCTAGTTGTTTAAATGAACAGTGACTTTTGCAGCCGTTTCTTGTGCAAGTTCACGTGCTTGGTCTGTTGTTTCAGCACGTGCTGTTGCCACGCCCATACGACGACGTTTAAATCCTTCAGGTTTACCGAACAGGCGTAAGTCTGTCGCAGGATTTTGCAAAGCAAGATCTAAGCCAGCGTATAAAAGATTGTTTGCATCCATACCTGCATAGATTACAGCACTTGCAGCAATACTATGTCGTTCAGTATTGACAGGTAAACCCAAAATCGCACGTGCATGTAATTCAAATTCACTTTGGAATTGTGATGCAAGTGTGACTAAGCCTGTATCGTGTGGACGCGGTGATACTTCACTAAACCATACTTTATCACCTTTTACAAACAGTTCTACCCCAAAAATTCCACAGCCACCAAGTGCTACAGTGACTTTATTGGCAATGCGTTTGGCTTCATTTAAAGCTGCTTCAGTCATTGCTTGAGGCTGCCAACTTTCTACATAGTCGCCTGAATCTTGACGATGCCCAATGGGATCACAATAAGCCGTTTCAATCTCACCTGTTTCTGGATTTTTCGAACGTACAGTGAGTAAGGTGATTTCAAAATCAAAGTCAATTTGTGACTCAACGATGACCGTACCTTGATTTACCCGACCACCCGTTTGAGCATATTCCCAAGCCGCGTCTACTTCTGCATATTCTTTGACACGAGATTGCCCCTTACCAGAGGAAGACATTACAGGTTTAACAAAGTTCGGATAACCAATGTCATCACATGCAGAACGGAAGCTTTCTAAGGTATTGGCAAAACGGTAAGCGGAAGTGGGTAAACCAAGTTCTTCCGCCGCTAAGCGACGAATTCCTTCACGGTTCATGGTTAAATTCACTGCTTTTGCCGAAGGGATCACGGTTGCAATATTTTGTTGTTCGATTTCGACTAATACTTGAGTGGCAATGGCTTCAATTTCTGGAACAATAAGATTGGGTTTTACTTTTTCAATTAAAGCTTTTAATTCTGTTGCATCTGCCATGTTTAAGGCATAAGAGAAATGAGCAACTTGCATGGCAGGTGCGTTTTCGTAGCGGTCTGCCGCGTGAACTTCGACACCAAGTCGTTGTAATGAAATCACCACTTCTTTACCAAGCTCTCCTGAACCTAACAGTAAAACTTTAAATGCAGATGATTGAAGTGGGGTACCAATAGTAACGCTCATGCTATTCTTCCATGCTTGTCTTATGGACTGTTAGCATAGCAGAACTCAGGCGTGTGTTAAGGGCTGATTGACATAAAATAATGATATTGTCTAACAGATTTTTTTATAAAGTTTTTAGCTTATAGGCGGTTTGCCACTACAAATGAAGTGGCTTTGAATTTGCGCAAGAAAACTGATCAAGAATTTTTAATTAATTCTTTTTACGAACCAACAGAATCAACGCAATGAGGCAGATCAGTAGTTCTACAAAAAACGACCAATGCAGTATAAAGTTTAACCACCATGGCTGATAACGTGAGCTGACTTCAAAAAACACATAGGGTTGATCAATAAACGGTGCAAAAAGCCAAACATCACCTACAAAAGTATCCAAGCCAATATGTAGCAGGGCAGCACCCGAAAAAAGACTGATCATCAGGGCAGGTTTAGCCGTGTATTTTGAATGGATGAAATAAAATAAAGCGATTAGAAAGATTGGAATCCAAAATGAAAACCAATGTAAAAAATACTTATGGTGATGAACCGATCTATGATCGAATAAATAGAAATAGAATAGATCAATATCAGGAAAAACTGCACCAAGCATAATCAGCGTAAAAAAAGCTTTATTGGTGATTTTTGTCTGTTTAAATTTCTTGAGTAAAAGTTTAGCCAGTATATAGCCAGAAGGTAAGTGTGCGATAAACATATCAAGTTGCGTATTTTAAATATTTTATTTGAAAGTAATCATACACAACTAATTAATTCACATGGTTTTTTATTGTAAATTAATTAGATGAAAGCATTTTAAATCCGAAAGACTTTAAATTTACACGCTGATCTGCTGATGCATTAAAATATGCTTTAATCAACAAAACTACAGATAGGTATAGACCAAGCCATAGGCCAATGCTGCTGTGAGTGTCGCCAAAACGATTCTTTTAAATTTAAAATACAATCCTGTGAGTACAATAAAGCCCACCAACATCGCAAAACTTTTATTTGGAGTTTCGATCAATGGTGGAAGAGTGGCGACAATTAACATTGAACTGATTGCTGCAATTCCAATACTGCCTAATGCAATTTTTAACCATGTTGCGCCACGAGTTTGTGTGTGTTGTTGGCTTTTTTGCAGCAGATAGAATGGACCAAAGCGTGAAGCAAAATTTGCAATACCGACCAATATCCCCACCAAGATAATCTGTAAATCCATTTTAAATACTCACTTCATCAGTTTGCTTTAAAACATAATGTTTAAATAGTCCTGCTAAAATCCCAGATGCAATCCCAATAAAAATTGCTGCCGACATGTTGATAAAATAACAGGCCAATGCTGAAACCACTAAAGATACGGCAACCACAAAAGTATGTTTTTTCTCAAAGGCTGCTAGTAAGAAGCTTAAGAACAATGCAGGTAACAAGAAGTCTAAAGCGGCTTGTAAAAATTGCGGCAAGTCGCTGACTTGATCTGCAAATAAACCACCTAAAAAGGAACCTAAGGCCCATGACATCCAGCTAAACAAGCTGAGTCCTAACATCCAAGACTCTGACCATTCCTGACGACGTTGGGAAAGTTTAATCATTCCAGCCGCAAAAACTTCATCGGTTAAACCCCATGCCCATACTGCGGTCTTTTTTAGGTTTAAACGGTCTTGAATCAGGTTTTGTAAGGCTGGCCCATAAAGTACATGGCGAATATCCAGTGCAATGACTGTAAGTGCTGTCATCCAAATAGATGTGCCACTGCCCAATAATGCAACCACAAGAAATTGGCTAGCACCAGCGTACATAGAGCAAGATAGAAATAAGGCTTCCCATGCACTAAAACCAAATTGGGTCGCAGATACACCAAAGGCAAAAGATACAGGCAGATAAGTAAAGATGATGGCTTGACTGTCTTTAGCGCCTTGCCAAAAGCCAGCAGTTTGGACTGAGGGATTGTGCTCTGACACAGGACACCTAAAACGAGAGTAAAACAAAAGGTAAAATCAAGATTGTGTATTCTACCCGAATTTACTAGCATAGTAGCGAAATGTTTATTTAGGCGTAACTTTATGTTCGCAAATCAGTCGAAATTATTATTGAGTATGACCTTGGTGTTAGGTGTTTTAGGTTTACAAGCATGTGGTAATTCATCTTCTGAACCTAAAGAAAAAGTTGAAATTAAAGCTGCGCCAAAACTAACCAATGATGCGACAACCTATGCCAATGAAGCGTGGAAACTGATTAATCAGGTGGAACCCTTTGTCTACCGTAAGCAATTGAATTTGATTGAAGACAATGTACGTAAACCTTTACGGAAATTAAGTACGGACTGGCGTATCAATGTCAAAATGACCGATTCGGTGACAGAAGGTAAATACGCGTTGTGTCGTAAAGCCATGACCAGTTTAGATACTTGGGCAAGATCGACATTGGAAAAAGATGGTGAAATGCAAAAAAATCAAGCGCAATATGAGCGTGATAAAGCCCAGTGCAAAGATGCAATTGAAAATCCAAGTTTAGGCAATACCAAAGCAAATAATAATATTTTTTAAAGGATCTTAGTAAATGGCGCAAATATGCGCCATTTTTTATTGATACAGATCTAGGTTAAGTACGTTCGGTGTTACTTAAGGTTTTAATGGATTGGTTGATGCAGTTTTCACTACTTTGTCTTTGGCAGCAGTTGATTTTGCAGCGGCGTCATTTTTTACTGCTTTGGTTGTTGCTTCAGCTTTTGCTTTGCTTGCAGCAGTTTCAGTTTTTAGCTTTGTTGCTGCTTCTTTCGGTTTCGCTTCAACAGCTTTTGTTGCAGCTACACTTTTGTCTTTTGCTTGCGTTGCATCAGCTTTGGCTTTTGTACTTGCAGCCGTTGCTTTTTGAGTCGCTTGAGCTGCAGGATTAGCCGCAACACATTTGCCGCCTTTATGGTTTGGACCTGTACCACCAACCAATGTTGTACCTTTAGGGCAAGCAAAAGCAGAAGCGCTAAGTACAGTGAATAATCCCGCTGTGAGCAATGTTGTGATTTTTTTCATTTATTTCAACTTTTATTGAGATGGCATTAGCGCCTCGCTAAAATATAATTGTATTTTTCACAAAGTAGAATAGATTATTTGTATATTTTATTTATAAAATGATTATATATTCCAGCCGTTTAAGGTGAATTTAATATTTGTCTAAAAGTAGAAAAGTAATGAGTTAAATTAGAGTTGGCCGAGTGAGTGAGCAATAGAATGTAATTGCTTGATATCTAAAATTTCTATTTTTTTAAAGGCAATTTTTAAAACGCCTTGTTGTTCGAGTAAATGTAATTCTTGGTTAATGGTCTGACGTGAGCATTTGAGCAGCAATGCCAATTGTTCTTGTGATAAATGAATGATGTTATTTTCAATACGGATATGATTGCCATAGCCGTTTAAGATAAACATCAAACGCTGAGCTAATCGTTGTCGTATATGCTGGGTTTGAATTGAAATGAGTTCTAAAAAAGCAAAGCGAAGTTTTTGACTGGTCAATTGGGCGATATGGAACCAATATTGTGGATAGTCATTTAAAATTTTCTGAATCGCTTGGCTGGGGAGATGTAAAATTAAACATTTTCCAACAGCAATGGCATCATGAGAACGTGGTTGCTGATCCACCAAAGAAATTTCTCCAAACCACATAATCGGTTCTGCAATAGCAGCAACGGATTCATTTCCTTCAATATCAATATAGCCTAAGCGTACCCGACCATCTAAGACCGCATAGATACCATTAAATAGATCGCCTGATCTGAAAATCGCTTGATCACGCTCAAATTTTTGATAATGGGCTTGTTGTTGAATCAATTGTTGAAAAGGAATAGGCAGTTGTGAATACCATAAATTCTTTGATAATAATTCAAGGTCCGTTGAATTCAGCACAATATGTCCTTTTATGTATCATTGATAATCTTTGCTTTGATTTTCAAATATATCTAACAGCATAGTCAGTAGGATAGAAAGTTCCTTAGATAAAATTAGTAGCGATAAGCACTGAGTAGAACCATTTACAATCCTCCTTTAAGGGCAGCAATTTAGCGTGAATATGACAGAGTCACTGGCCATAATGTATCAATAAATTTATTGTGAAAGCTGTTGTTATTTACTTCTTTGCAAATTTAAATGAAAAATCAATTCAACTTGTCAGCTAGACGACAACTTTTATCTTAGCGCTTTTATATAGTGAAATGAAGAGATTAACAAGGACGCTGAAAATGAACAGATTAGAGCAACTTCTTAGCCAGTACGCAGCTTATCATTTAGACCATAAAAATGTATTTACGCATTTTATTGGTATTCCGATGATCGTATTTTCAATCATGTGTCTAACGGCTAGAGCAGGGGTGATGCTTTCAGGTTTTGAAATCACTTTGGCATTGATTCTACTGGTTTTAAGTGTGATTTATTATTTAAGTCTGGATAAATCATTCGGCTTTTTAATGTTGCTTATTTATGCAGTGGCCTATCCATTTGCCTATAAAATTGCCCAATTAGGCATGGGAACTTGGCTAAGTATCAGCATTGGTACTTTTGTTGTAGGATGGGTATTCCAATTTGTAGGGCATTTTTATGAAAAGAAAAAACCTGCATTTGTTGACGATTTAGTTGGTTTAGCGATTGGTCCATTATTTGTCTTAGCTGAGTTTGTATTCTTGCTGGGTTTTCGTAAAGATTTACAAGAAAAAATGCGAGCAGAAGCCAGAAAGCAACGTACTGAAATGGATGAAAAATCATTAGACGCTTTACACGCGAAATAATTTGAAAGATAAAGAATCTAGTTCATGATAAAACCCTTTAAGTCAGTAATTTAAACTGACTTAAAGGGTATCGACTTCTATATTTTTGTTTGTTTTAGAATAAGAATTCTTTGATAAATATCACTAAACCAAAGAAAAAAATGGCGCAACCAATATAAAATTTTATTTTTTTAATCAGTGAAGAATTGAACATTGGCATCGTCATATGGTCTGTATAGTATTTCATTGGATTGCTTCTAAATAACGGCGATTCACTTCTTCCCAATTCACAACAGTATAAAATGCCGCAATATATTCGGGACGACGGTTTTGGTATTTTAAATAATAAGCATGTTCCCAGACATCTAAAGCCAGAATCGGGATATTGCCATTCATCAGTGGTGAATCTTGATTGGCACTGCTTTCTACGATGACTTTCTTTTCAGGGGTTACGCTTAACCATGCCCAGCCACTACCAAATCGTGTCAGTGCTGCTTTAGTAAAGGCTTCTTTAAAGTTTTCAAAACTGCCAATATCTCTGTCAATTGCTTCAGCGATTTGTTTAATCGGCTCTCCACCACCTTGAGGGCTCATTACTGTCCAGAATAAAGAGTGGTTAGCATGTCCACCACCATTATTAATCACGCTATTTTTAAGATCAGCAGGAACCTCATTCACTTTTGAAACAAGTTCTTCAATCGACAACTTGTCCCATGCTGTGCCTTCAATTGTGGCATTGATATTATTGATATAGGTTTGATGGTGCTTGGTATGGTGGATTTCCATTGTTTTTGTATCAATATTAGGTTCAAGTGCATCGTATGCATAAGGCAGTTGTGGAAGCGAGTAAGCCATGAATCAATCCTGTGATGTTAAGTATAGTGATAATGCTAATAATTATCATTATTATATATGAGCATCAAAAGTGCAACCTACTTAACTTTATTATTGTGTAGCTGATTTCAAAATAAAAATAATGTAATAAGCCGAGATTGTAGAAAAGAAGAAAGGAGAATTTTTGATTTTTGTAAAGCTCGAATATATTAGATATTTTTGTGATTAGAAATTAATTATTTAAATTTCATGATTTATACAGCTTCACTTAATCTAGAATTCACCTAAAAGTATACTTTCGGAGGCGGTTTAATATTCAAAAATTGATGTAAATTAAAAAATTTATTAATAAACCTCTTTATTGTTAAGTTAATATTGATAATAATGGGGTTAATTAACATAATGAATTTTAGTGGTTATGTCTAAAAAGTATAAACTTTATCCAATAAGAACAATTAAAGACTGGGAAGGTGACGATTGGGATGTTTATGAAGAGCGAAAGTCTTTTTCAGGCATCATGGCTTATAAAGGCTGGCCATATTCATTGACACCAAGAGATGGTATTGGTGGTCAGTTTTCTAATATTTTAACGCCCGAAGTTGCAGAATTTCTTAAAGTGCATTCAATTCGTGAGGCTGAGCAGGAACTTGGTTTAAGCAATAGTATTATTGCCAAATTCAGACGAACTTTAGGGATACAAAATAAATTTATCTATCGCAATGATCATTGGCTTTTAGAGCATCAAGAAGAACTTTTATACGACAGTCTTGAAACACTAAAAATAAAATATGGTTTAAATCGGAATCAGGTGTATCAGCATAAAAAATGGTTAGCTGATTTGATCAGTATTCCAACAAGAAAAAGAATTCGAAAAAATAAATCTGATGATTTACAAGAACTATGGTTCCAAGAACATAAAGACCAAATGGTTGGAATGAGTATTCAAGAAATTTCAATAACTCACAATATTAGTCACTTTCGTGCGCAAAAAATTTATAACCGTATTCGTAAAGAACTTGGAGAGTTAAGTTTTTCGGAACAGTTTAAAAAGAATAAAATAGATAAATATCAATGGATTATTGATAATAAGGATGAATTGTTAAATCAGGGTAAAACAGTTGCAGAGCTGGCTGAACGATTCCAAAAGACCACAGGGCAAATTCTAAGAGCAAGAGTAAAGTTAAGAGAAACTTTAAAAACACCAAAAGTGAAAGACCAAAATCGAGCATGGCTAATCGCAAATCAAAAAATTTTACTAGATACCAATCTAAGTAAAGAAGATCTGGCAAAAAGGTTCAATATCAAACCCAGTCAGGTAAATAGTAAAAAGGTGCAGCTTAAAAAACTACTTAACATCCCACACTACAATGATCAAGTTCAAGCCTGGCGTATACAGAATCAACAGATATTGCTTTCTTTACATTTAAGAATTTCTGAAATTGCAAAAATACTCAATCGTAAAGAAAAATATATTGTTAAAAATAGAATGTTTTTGAGAAATTTTCTAGGTATTACTAAACAAGATCAAATAGAAGCTTGGGTACTTGAACATCAATATGATTTAGAACGATTAAGTATTGAAAATATTGAAGAAAAATACAAAATTGAGCGATACACTATCCAAAAATATCAAAAACTTTTAGTAACATTGAAACAAAATGAAACGAATAATTTTTGAGTATATCTAATCATTCTGTTAATGTTTTCTACATTAAAAATAAGGTCATAATAATGTTAAATAATATTTTTACTATTTTAGATAAACTTGGCTTTGGAACACAAAAACGAGTAATTAGTGTTCAATTTTCAAATTTGGAACTCAGTTCACAAGTGCTGTTGCAGCGGATTGATGGCTATCATGCTATCAACGAGGGATTATCGGCAGAGCTTATCTGCCTGTCATCAAACCCATTCATAGAATTAAAACAATTTATTGGTTGTCAAGTGAGTGTGGACCAAGTTACAGATTCAGGCAGGTTGTTTAGAACGACAGGTATTATCACAGAAGCAAGTCAGGGACAATCCGATGGTGCGTTTAGTCTTTATCGCTTGACTATGCAAGATCCAACTTCTCTTTGGCATAAAAGACGTAATAGCCGTGTGTTCATGGATAAGAGTGTTGTTGAAATTTGCGAAATTATCGTAAAAGAATGGCAATCCAAAAGTGCCTTGTTTGCAGCAAGTTTAATACTGGATACCAGTGGCTTAACCAAAGACTATGATGTCCGTCCATTCTCCATGCAATCAAACGAATCTGATTATGAATACCTTACTCGGATTTTACGTGAAGAATCAATTAACTGGCTGATTGATGAGTCAAATTACTTGGTTTCTAGTAGTCGTCAAAGTATTGAACCACAGAAACTAAGATTAATTGATGACAATGCCCAATTTAAAGCAATTGAACGTAGAACCATTCGTTATCATCGTTCAAATGCGACGGAACAGTATGACAGTATCACCAGTTTTATCGCAAAGAGACAATTACAATCTACAGCAATCCACGTCCAGCGCTGGCAAGCAGACAGCTTAACTCAAGAAGATGCCAGTGGTTCCGTCCTCAGTTCACACAAACACAGCGCGCAACGTGATAATGAAAGCTTAAGTTTAGAGCAAGCTTGGAATATCTCCCCTGCTTGGATTCGTGATCTTAAAGGTGAAGACCAAGCTACTACATCTGGGAATAGTCAACTGGATAAACTGAATAAACAGCTCAATCAATACCAAGCTTTACAAGCCAAATATTTTACCGCGCATAGTAGTGTCCGTGATACACAGGTTGGCTATTGGTTTCAATTGAATGATCATCCAGAGCTGGAAAAAAATCACAGCGGGGTCGATAAGGAACTTCTTATACTGAGTAAGCACTTTTACAATCAAAATAATCTCCCTAAAGATATACAAGACCAAATTGAAAAACTACTCACCCTCAGCCATTGGCAAAGCAATAAACATAGCATACATGAACGTCAAGCGAATGAGTTAATGGTGGTGCGTAGAAGTATTGATGTTGTTCCAGAATATGATCCTTTAAAACATCGACCAACGGCTCACGTACAACGTGCCAAAGTGGTCAGTGATGGTGAAGAAATCTATGTGGATGAATGGGGTCGGATAAAAGTACGTTTCCTGTTTACTCGAATTGAAGATCATGTCCATGATGGAGGTGCTGGTTCTAATGACAATGACACTGATTCAGCTTGGGTAGATGTACTCACGCCATGGGCGGGTGAAGGTTATGGTGCAAGATTTCTACCTCGTGCTGGTGAGACGGTAGTGATTGATTTTTTTGATGGCAATATTGATAGACCTTTTGTGACAGGTCGTATTCATGAGGCACAACGTAACCCAACCAAATTTGATATCAGAGGACAACTTCCTGATACAAAAAAACTCAGCGGAATCAGATCAAAAGAGGTTTCAGGGGAAGGCTTTGGGCAACTCAGATTTGACGATAGTACTGGGCAAATAAGTACACAATTACAATCCAGCCATGGCACCACACAATTGAATCTTGGAAACCTAAGCCATCCTAAAGAAACGGCAGAAAGTGATGGTCGTGGTGAAGGGTTTGAATTAAGGACAGATCAATGGGGAGCGCTTAGAGCTGGTGATGGCTTACTTCTTTCAACCTATCAACAGTCTCAAGCATCAGGAAATCACTTAAATGCAGAAGAAGCAAAAAAACAGCTAAATAATAGTGAATATTCGGCAAATTCACTTAATGAAGCAGCTAAAAATCAAAAAACTGATGAAGTTGAATTGTTAAAAAATTTAAAGCTGTTTGCTGAACAAATACAAACTGATATCGCTAAATTTAATCAAAATTTAATGTTGTTGACTTCTCCTGCTGGAATTGCTCTATCAACAATTCGTGATATTCATTTATCTGCTGATGGTCAGGTCAATAATGTTGCACAAGATAGTATTCATTTCAGCACTCAAAACAACTTGATTGCACATGCTAAAAATAAAGTCAGCTTATTTGCAACTACCGATGATATGAAGCTAATTACAGGTAAAGGTAAATTTGAAGTTCAGGCACAAAATAATGTAATGGATCTTATTGCAAGAAATGACATTCAAATTATTTCGACGGAAGATACGATTTATCTTATTGCTTCTAAAGAAATAAAACTGATTGGTGGGAGTTCATTGGTTCAGATAAATAATTCAGGTATTTTCTCAAAAACAGGAGGAAAGTTTGAAGTAAAATCTGGACAACAAATTTTTACAAGTGGGGCAAAAGTTGAGGCCAATACTCCAAATTTACCTCCAGAACCAAAAGTAAAAACAAAAAAGAATTTTTCGTGAGTATATAACAATGATTATTAGTCCTCTTATTTTAAAACCTAATACAAATCAATCTGATGATGATTGGATAAATACTTTGATGCCTGTGGGTACGATAGCGGACGAATATCCTGTTTTGGATACATTGGCCTGGCATGGGGGTTATAACCAAGTTGCCAATGGTAATGATAACGTAGTTAGAGCTATTGCTGATGGAAAAGTGATTTATGCAAGAAAAGATTTCGAGCTCATTGATTATGAAGGTTCTAAATCTCACAAAGCTTGTGTTGTAATCGAACATGAAACGGAAATTGGTGACAATGTTAAAGTTAAATATTTTTCTATTTATATGCATCTAAGGCAGATAGAAATTGGCTTAGATAAAGGAAGAAAAATATATCGGAAGCAAAAAATTGGTTTAGTAGGACAACACCAAAATGAGAATAAAATACATTTTGAAATTGTTTGTGACCAAGCAAATTTAACAAAAATAATTGGTCGTAGCACAGCTGAATTAAATCTAGGTAAAAACGGGCGTAAAGATGTAGTCTATGGAGATATTCATTTTTATTTACCATCTGGTACTAAATTTTACAAAGAAGCTAGTGCAACAAATGAAATTTATACTTCAAATATGGCTTTATACATGTGTTTAAGTTTTAAAAATGGAAAGGCTTATACACAAACTTATAAGGAGCTTGGAAAGGGGATTTTTCAAAAACAAAGAACAAAACCATTATTAGTTAAATATAAACTGAATGATAAAGACAAAAATGAACGAGAAGAATACGAATATGATTTATATAAATATTCTAAAAAATTTGCGACAGCTACAGTATCGCACAGCGCAATTTTTGAACTATTTAGGTTTGGTCGTATATTGAATGTAGCGGTTGAACCAAGTAACGTATCGACTATATCTCATTGGCATAAAATTCCTTTACCTGATAACAAAGAAGGTTTTGTAAATCTTAATACAGATGCCATAAAGAAATTTAGTGATGGAGATTTTCCTCATTGGGTTGGGTGGCGTTTATTTAATGATGATCCAACACCTGATAGTCAGTGTAACTCTCCCTTGCTGAAGGCTTGGTTAGATGGAAACAAAGATGGTAAGTCTACAAATGCTGATTTAAAAAATATGCTCGGAGATGCTGAGGTTAAATTTCGATTAAGTCGAACAATTTGTCAATTTCCTACCGAATGGAGCGAGTCATTGGTTGAAACTCAATACAATTGGGTAACCCAAAAAAGTGATGAAAATCCAAATCCAATGACTACAGCCGATTTCACTAAGTTTAAAAAGTATATTATGGATCTAAGTTTTTGGGATAAAGTATCTGAACTACCAGTAAAAGATAAAGTTTGGCATTTTCATCCAAGAGAATTTATCAGACATTTTAGAAAATGTACTTTTTTATCTAATGAAGAGTTTGCAAGATGTATTCCCCGAAAGACACAGTCAAAAGGTAGTGTTTCATTTAACGAAGCAATTAATAGGGTAAAAAATTATTACATTTTTTATAATCATTTTATTAATAAATATTCATGTGGCTCATTTAAAAGATACGCACACAATTTAACTCAAACTTTTATTGAAATTGATTTATTTCAAACCTTAACTGAATATGGTAAAGGACGTACTAACGTTTATGGAGCATTCTATGGTCGGGGTTTCCATCAATTAACTTGGGCTTTTCCAAATTATAGTGGATATGGTAAATTCAAAGCCCTTCCACAACATACTGGAAGTTATCGTGATAGCAGAATAACCCAAACTTCGGTACATAAGAATGCTGATACTGGGGAAAGCGAAAAATGGTTTCCTAGATTTGACCCTAATATTATAGAAACTGACTTTAACCATGCATCTGAAGCTAGTGGATATTTTTGGGTTTCAAAATCATTTCGAGGTACTTCTAATATGAATCGGGTTGCAGATTGTCATTATGATGAGATTTCTATTGGATTTAATTGTTGGTTATTGAATGGTGGTGGTAATGGATATAAAGAAAGGCAAGAATATGCTAAATATTTACAAAATATATTATTAGATGATGAGCTAAAAACTGGGGAAGAAAATTATAAATATCCGGCTATGGGAGCAGAACTTCAGCGTTGGCCTTTAAATATTTCAGTAAAATTGATCAAAATTGGGAAAGTAAATTATGACTTTATTTAGATTTTTATTATTTTTTATAGTATTTAATACTTATACAAATGCAGGTGGTATTGATAATAAATGCTTTAAAAATATTGATGCATATTTAATGCAAAGATTTGGAGAGAGCTTTAAAGAAGATGAAAACATTTTAGTAAAAAATACTAAAAATTCAAATTTAATATTTATTAAAGACAAAACAGCAAACAATTCACCTGAACATTTTATTATAGAACGAAAAAACGGTCTGTATTGTGAAATATTAGATGCACCTATGTCTTTCACTATAAATTTTAATGAAAAAAATGCAAAATTACCAAATATAATAATTACTAAATCTCTGGGAAATCCAAAAAAAATACTAGAGTATAAATTGGGTGCGAATGGATACTATAAGCTGGTAAAATGTAAAGCAGAATTTAATAGTAAAAAAATAAAAGAAATTAAATGTGATGATATCTATAATTAATGGCTTTTATTCACAATGTTATGTTTATACAGGGCTTTGTTGCATAAATACATTTAATCCCTAATGACATCATCAGCAATAATGCGCTATAAAATAACCAATTGGTTAATAGTTCAGCCTGACTTAGAATCACAGAAATTTGCAATTTTTTCTGAAAAGGGCTGAACTGCCTAGGCATTAGATAAAATTGTAATCTTTGCAGAATACATGGGAGTCAATATTAAATTTGGTGAAGGCGATATTGATGTCATTGTGCAAAAAGGGAGAATGCCTTTATCTTCAAAACAGCAAATACATGTTTATTCATTATGAAAGCTAATAATATTTAGCCTAAAAATCGCTGACTACTTTAATATTGATAGTTACAAAGAAAAATTAAATGGGCTAATGAACTTTTTGAAGTGATAATTATATGATGTGATTAAAAGATGGATAAATAAAAAAACAGGTTGAAGAAGTTTTCAACCTGTCTCATCAAAGCATGAGATCTGCTTATACGTTAAAACGGAAGTGCAAGACATCACCATCTTGAACGATGTAAGTTTTACCTTCTAAACGCCATTTTCCTGCTTCTTTAGCGCCGTTTTCACCGTTGTATTGGATGAAATCGTCATAAGCGATACATTCTGCACGAATAAAGCCTTTCTCAAAGTCAGTGTGGATTACACCCGCAGCTTGAGGTGCAGTTGCACCCACTTTTACAGTCCAAGCACGTACTTCTTGAACACCTGCTGTAAAGTAAGTTTGTAAGCCAAGTAAGCTATAACCTGCACGAATCACCACATTTAGACCTGGTTCTTCCATACCTAATGCTTCAAGGAATTCAGCACGATCTTCATCATCCAACAATGAAATTTCAGCTTCGATTTGGTTGCAAAGCGGAACAACGATTGCATTTTCCTCAGCAGCTAACTTTTTCACAGCTTCAAGGTGTGGGTTATTTTCAAAACCATCTTCTGCAACGTTTGCGATATACATGGTCGGTTTTAATGTCATTAAACCAAAACCACGCACAAGTTTACGTTCATCATCATCTAAATCAGCTGCACGAGCTGGCTTGCCTTCATCAAGTAAAGGTAGAATTTTTTCTAAAACAGCTTTTGTTGCAAGCGCTTCTTTATCACCACTTTTTGCAGATTTTGCCAAACGTGTAACGGCTTTAGTTACAGTTTCCAAGTCAGCAAGTGCAAGTTCAGTATTAATCGTTGCAATATCATCTAATGGATCAATTTTACCATTTACATGAATTACGTTTTCATCTTCAAAACAGCGTACAACATGTGCAATTGCATCAGTTTCACGGATGTTTGCAAGGAATTGGTTACCCAAACCTTCGCCTTTAGATGCACCCGCAACTAAACCTGCAATATCTACAAATTCCATCGTAGTTGGAATAACACGTTGTGGTTTAACAATGGCTGTTAATTTGTCTAAACGTGGATCAGGTACAGGTACGATGCCTGTATTTGGTTCAATGGTACAGAATGGGAAGTTTTCCGCAGCAATAGCAGCTTTAGTCAATGCATTGAAAAGTGTAGATTTACCAACGTTCGGCAAGCCGACAATACCGCAATTAAAACCCATGAAATAACTCACAAAGTGTTATATAAAAATTGCGGATGATTTTACATGAAAGCCATGACAAAGTCAGGTCTACGACCTATAAGTTTTAAAATCAGATCATCTCAAATATATCAAGTGCTACATATTTGCCTGAGATCAGCACTTTTATTGAACAAAATGAGCATTCTAGGGGAGTGACAATTGATTTAGCATAATTTTTATAAGTGGGTCAAATTGAGCAAAGTTACTGTCCTGCATCCAACAACGACATCCATGTCGCCCTACAGATGGATGAGCCTTGTATAATTCAACAAGGCAAAAGCTGAATCTATTTTATTTATATTGATGCGAATTAAGTTAATTGGAAAAACTTAAATCTTCCGCTTATCCAACTGGCTTGCCAAACTGTCACCAAATGCTTGAACGATCATGACCAAAGCCACCAAGACCACAATCACAGCAAACATCATTTGCATATCAAAGCGTTGATAACCATAACGGTAAGCAATATCACCTAAGCCACCAGCACCAATTGCACCCGCAATTGCAGAGGAGTTAATCATGGTGACAATTGTGACTGTAAAACCAGCCACAATACCGGGAAGGGCTTCAGGTAAAAGTACATGCCAAACGATTTGCTTACGGTTACAGCCCATCGCTTGTGCAGCTTCAATTAGACCTTGATCAACTTCACGTAAGCTAACTTCTGCAATACGGGCAAAGAAAGGTGTCGCTGCTAAAGTTAATGGAACAACAGCTGCCCAGACTCCGTAACTGGTTCCGACAATCCATCGGGTTAAAGGAATCAGCGCCACCATTAAAATCAAAAAGGGAACAGATCGGGTAATGTTGATCACCGTGCCTAATGCATGATTAATCTTTTTAGATGGATAAATCCCTTGTTCAGATGTATTGACCAAAATCACTGCCAAAGGTAAGCCAATCAAAAAGGCAACAAAGGCAGATACGCCAACCATCAGTAAGGTATCTATGGTTCCTGTCAGTAATAAATCAATGAGTTGGTCTTGCATAGCCAAGTACCTCTATTTGCGCAATTTGATGTTTTAACTTTTCTTGTAAATTATGCAGGTCTAAATGGGTTTGTTCAGTACCGACAATCAGCGTTCCAATCAAATGGTTTTGGATATTGTCGATATGACTTTGATATAAATGTACCGATTTTTCAAAAACTTGAAAAAGTTCTACTAAATCAGGTGAGTTTTTCGGATCGGTTTCATAGCGTAGCTTCAAAATGCTATGGGTTGAATCTTGTTGCAACGCTGCATGCACTGGAAAGGGCAAATCGAGTTGTTCTAGGTTTAACAATTCTTGTGTGATTTTCTGCTGAGGTTGTGAAAACACGGACCAGACTTGTCCTGACTCAACGATTTCACCATGTTCAATCACCACCACTTGATCGCAAATTTCACGAATCACTTGCATCTCATGGGTAATTAAAACAATGGTAATCCCCAATTCTCGATTGATTTTTTTCAGCAAGGATAAAACCACTGAGGTACTTTCTGGATCAAGTGCAGATGTTGCTTCATCACACAATAAAATTTCAGGATGATGCACCAGCGCACGAGCAATACCAACACGTTGCTTTTGACCACCAGACAGTTGTGAAGGGTAGTTATGTGCTTTATTTCCTAAACCGACCAGTTCTAAAACATCGTTAACACGTGTTTCAATTTCAGCTTTATCGACATGGGCAATTTTTAAAGGCAATGCCACATTGTCCCAAACTGTTTTGGCAGACATTAAATTAAAATGCTGAAAAATCATCCCAATTCTTTGACGTGTTTGAATCAACTCAGCATGACTGAGTTCAGCCAAATTCTGTTGATGAATATGAATACTGCCTTCAGAAATACCTTCTAAACCATTTAAGGTTCGGATTAAGGAGGATTTACCTGCACCACTTTTACCGATGATGCCGAAAATCTTGCCTTGAGGAATATCTAAGTTGATATTTTTTAACGCATGGATCTGTTGATCTTGCCCATCATAGTATTTATTCAGATCACGAATTTTGATATGAGGGACTGAAAAATCAACATGCGAACCGAAACTCACCATTTCTATTCTCCTTATTTCCAGCCTGCAAACCACATATCTTTGCCGAAATCTTTATCTAAAATATCTCGAACTTGCTGTGAGTTTTGGAAAGCTTGAATAAATTTCTCTAACTTTTGATTTTTGTCTTGATAATCGGTACGTGTCACAAAAAGAATGGCGTACTTTTTATCAACGGGATCTAAAAACAGGGCACTATGCGGATCGGCTTTTTTTGCCATATTTAAGTAATGCGGAAAACCAAAAATTAGATCTGCATCATCATAAGCTAAAGCTGTTTGTGGACCTTCAACTTCTAAAAACTTCAACTGTTTTGGGTTTGAAACAATATCTTGAAGTGTGGAAAGTTCATTGTTGATGTCTTTGATTTGAATTAACCCCGCACGGTGTAACAAGATCAAAGCACGCGCAGAGTTGACGGGGTCACTCGGGATGACAACACGAGCATTTTGAGGTAAGGCCGCTAAGGATTTATATTGTTTTGAATATAAACCGACATGGCTGCCACTACCTATACCAAAAGCATGCAAATCGTAATTGGTTTGCTTAATGGCATTCTTTAAAAATACACTTTGTTGGAAAAAGTTAGCGTCAATGTCACGGTTTTGTACCGCAACATTGGGTGCTTGCCAATCTGAAAATTCGACCAGTTTGACATGGATACCATCTTTCTCTACCTCTTTGGCAACCGTTTGTAGTAATTCGGCATAAGGTGGGCTAATGCCAATCGTGAGTACATTATCCTTTTGTTGATTTTGTACATAACGATAGGCAAAAAGTCCTAATAATACGATGACAACAGCAAGACCAATCAGCAGGTTCTTGTTTTTGAGTTTGGAAACTTGAGACATGAGTTGTTCCTTATTTCCAACCTGGGAACCATAAATTTTCACCAATATCATCATTCAAAGCCTGTTTGACCTTGTCCGAAGTTTGGTAAATTTTTACAAATTCTTTTAACTGTTTGGCTTTTTCTGGATGCTTTTGCTCATAGTCATCTTTTACAACAAACAAGATGGCATAACGTGTATTGGTATTATCATCGAGTAATAATGCTTTGTTTGGATCAATGGTTTTTGCAAGACGTAAATAAAGTGGGTAGCTAAATACTAAATCAGCATCATCTACAGCACGCGCAGTTTGAGGTCCTTCAACTTCAATAAATTTAAAGTTTTTAGGGTTTGAGGTAATGTCTTGTAAGTTTGATAAATGGTTATTCGGATCTTTCAAGGTGATGAGTTTTGCCTGTTGTAAAAGCAACAGTGCGCGACCTTGGTTGACTGGGTCATTTGGAATCACCACACGTGCATTTTCAGGTACAGCCGTTAAAGAATCATATTTTTTAGAATATAAGCCCACATGAGTTGCAACACCTGTGGCAATCGGTTTCAGTTTAAAATTAGTTTCTTTTAACGCATTGCTTAAAAATGGTTGGTGTTGGAAATAGTTTGCATCAATATCACCATGATTCAGTGTGATATTCGGTGTGTTCCAATCTGAAAATTCCACCAGTTTAATATGAATCCCTTGTTTCTTGGCTTCCTCTGCTGCAACTTGTAAAGGCTTGGCAAAGGGTGGGCTAATACCAATGGTGATTTCTTCTGAACCGGCTTTTTTATGTTGGTTCCAATAAAAAAGTCCTGCAATCACGGCAATAATGATCACGCCAAGCAAAATAAATTTATTCTTGGAGCCTGATTTTCTGGATGGATTACCATTTGCAGGTGAGTTTATTTGAGTCATGTGACACCCCTTAAAGTGAAATTATTCAATTCATCATGTTTGCTGATTAGGATATTTAGGCAGTTTGCTTTTGCCGATCTGCCGTTTCGATGCTGTTGTTATGATTTGAGTTTTGACATCGAAAATCAGCAGCAGGGTGTTGTTGGGTTAAATGATCACCTTGTTTAAAGATTTTGTTGCGTAAAGAACCATTTTCATATTTGGTTTTAAATCTGCCACGTTGTTGCAGTTCAGGAATCACAAAACGAATAAAGTCATGATGTGATTCAGGCGCAACAGTACGCGTTAGGTTAAAACCATCAATACCTGTTTCATCAATCAACTGAATTAATTTTTCAGCAATTGTTTCTCCACTTCCAACAATCAGTGGATAACGACCACCGAGTTGATGCTGTGCTTTAAGATCGTTAGGTGTGATCTGGTTTTCCTTAAATTTATTATTGACTGAAGCAATACTGTTGGTTTGTTGATATGGGATGGCTTCATCATCAGCATATTTGGATAGGTCGATACCGACTGAACTTGAGAAATGTGCTAAACCAGCTTCAGGACTTGCATAGCGAGCATATTCAGCTAATTTCTCTTGAGCTAACTCATCTGTTTCAGCTGTAACCACTGTGATTCCCACAAAGATTTTAATATCTTCTGGATTACGGCCTTGCTGCACAGCCAGTTCTCGAATCTTATCCACTTGTTGTTTGATTTTTGCAGGTTGGTCCCCTCCAATAAATACACATTCCGCATGACGTGTGGAGAATGCTAAACCGCGTGGTGAAGCACCTGCTTGAAAGAGCACAGGGGTACGCTGTGGTGACGGTGAGACTTGGAAAACACCTTGGCTTTGATAAAAGCGCCCTTGATGGTTAATTTGATGAACTTTTTTCGGGTCAGTAAAAATACGCTTTTGCTTATCTTTTTGTACTGCATCATTTTCCCAAGAACCTTCCCAAAACTTATAGCAAAGCTCTAAAAATTCTTCAGCTTGCTCATAACGTAAGTCATGATCTTTTAGACTTTTTTGCCCAATCAAGCGTTCAGCACTGTCCAAATAACCAGTGACAATATTCCAGCCAATCCGACCTTGTGTCAGATGATCTAAACTCGCGAAGCGCCGTGCGAATTGGTACGGTGTTTCATAACTAAGGTTCACGGTCACGCCAAAACCTAGATTTTGGGTTACCGCTGCCATTGCTGAAATCAGGGTAGATGGGTCATGACTCGGCAGTTGAATGGACTCTTTTAAGGTTAAATCTATACCATTCTGGTAGACATCATAAACACCGGTAATGTCTGCGATAAACAGCCCATCAAATAAACCTTGCTCCAAGGTCTTAGCGAGATCAGTCCAGTAATTGAGCTCATTAAAACGATGAGATTCATCACGCGGATGGGTCCACAAGCCGTGATTGATATGGCCGACACTGTTCATGTCAAAAGCATTGAGTAAGATTTGTTTTTTGGATGCTGTATGTTGAGATGTATTTGTCATTACAATGTCCCTCTGCGTGGTGGAAGGATGTTGTTTAATACATAGTTTCCAATAAAATAATATTTCCAGCGTGATGCATCATGCAGTGTATGTACCCGTACATTGCGCCAATGTCGATCTAAACCATCGGCACGTTGACTACCCCGACTTCCAGCCAACTCAATCAATTTTGAAGATGCTTTTAATGCTGTTTCTGTGCTGTGTGCACGGACTTTAGCTACATCTAGTGAGGCTTTGGCAATATTTTCAACTGTAGGTAGTGGTTTTGCCGCATCAATAGATTGAGCAGCTTGTTTTAATAAAACCTCACTTGCTCTTACATCCGCAGCAACACGACCTATTTCATAAATGGTCAGTGGATCTTGGTCTGCACGTTCTACATTGGCATCAATCCATGCGCGTGCTTTTTTAACCCGTTCTATTGTTTCTTCAAATGCTGCACGCGCAATGCCTGTTTCAATCGCAGCATGCATAATTTGTGCAAATGGTCCAACGAGGGTGGGTTCAGAAAATGCGGTGTCAAAACGAATGACGTATTCAGATTCAACAAAAACTTGATTGAATTTAACGGTGCCACTGCCCGTGGTTTTTTGTCCAAAGCCTGACCAATCATTGATACGTTGTAAGCCTTGTGCATCGGCCGAAATAAAAGCTAAATATTCACGTTCTTCAGCATCACGGACTAATGTTGGAATACGATGGGCAAATAGACTGCCTGTGCAATAGAACTTTTCCCCATTGACCACATAACCATGTTCAGTTTGACTAATTTGGGTATGCTTTTGTGCCGCAGTCTTGGTCTTAAATTCAGCGAGGGCATTGCCAAAACGAGCGCCTTGGAGTACTTCACTATAGAGTTTTTTCTTTTGCTGCTCGGTGCCTGTATTACGTAATACTTCCAGTGCATAAAAATGGTTTTGTGGGATTTGACCAATAGAGCCATCTACGCCACTGAATAATGCAATTATTTTAGCAACAGTATGGCTAGATACTTCTGCACCACCATATTGCCGCGGTACTGTGATCGCCCATAACCCAGATTGACTAAAAGCTTCAACCTCATCAAAAGGTAAAATTCTTTCAGCATCACGGAGTACCGCATTCTCTCTAAATTGTTGACTCAACTGTTGCGCGATTTCTAAAGCTTCTTGATCATTTTGAATAATATGTGCTTGTGCAAAGGGATGATTGTGCACATCCAATGTTTTATTGATATCTTGATAAGTTGTCATATATATTTCCCTGATGAGTAACAAAGTCGTTTAACTTTAAATCCACGCATGGCGCTGATTTTGCGTACCATTTAAGTAATAGTTTCCAATGGCATGAAGTTTCCAACGCACAGGGTCATGTAAGGTATGTACACGAGCATTACGCCAGTGTTGATCGAGATTATGAGTTTCTAGACTTGAGCGACTACCGCCTAATTCAAGTAGCTTTTCAGAAATAAGTAGTGCTGCATCATTGGCATACACTTTTGCCTCAGCAACGATAATGGAGGCTTTACTGGCTTGTTCAGGACTGACGATGTCTTGTGAATCTAACTGATCTAAATATTCTGCGGCTTCATCCAGCAATAAAATCGATGCATCGAGTAAGATATTGAGCTTACCGACTTCTTGTAGGGTATACGCTTCAAAACTGGCTTTATCCACATTGGCATCAATGATTGGGCGTGCTTTATGGATTGCAGATAAAGTATCTGCAAAGGCAGCTTCTGCAATGCCCACATCAATCGCAACCTGAATCAGTTGTGAGTACGCCCCACGATATTTTGACGCATCGGCAAGTGGTTTTTCATCCATAATAAGATCTGGATGAACCACAACATTCTTTAAACGCACTGTGCCACTTGCTGTTGTACGTTGTCCAAAGCCATCCCAATCATCAACAATTTCAACACCGTCAGCTTTTGCATCAATAATCGTTAAAACAATATGACCATCTGGGTGAATTGCACGTATCGCCAACCAATCGGCAAAATATGAACCCGTTGAATAAAACTTCTCACCATTTAAAAGGTATTGACCATTGATCTGTTCTAAACGTGTTTCAATGGTGCGGGTATCTTTGGTATTGCGTTCTGGGCCACCATTAGAAAGCCGTTTACCATTTAAAATTTCAGTATAAATAAACTGTTTTTGCTGTTCATTGGCAATATGCTCAATGGCATTTAACAAGCCAAATTGATTTTGAGGAATCTGACCAACACTGGCATCTGCCTTGGATAAAATACGGAAAACATGCGCAAGGGTTTTATTTGAAACTTGAGCGCCACCATATTTTTTGGCAATACGAATTCCGCCTAATCCTTTGAGACTTAATTCTTGTATGACATCAACAGGTAAAATTCGTTGTTGATCACGTATATTTCGTTCTACCAAAGCAAAATCAGCAACTTGGTAAGCTGCATTTATTGCTTGTTGATCGTTTTGGATCACAAAGGCTGAGGTAGAAGAATTCAAACTAGACATATTGGCACCTTTCAATAGATACCAAAACGCTAAGCAATATTGTGGTAAAAATTAAACGAACTATTGTGCTTAACTTATCTAAAAATATTGTTAGGATAAAAATCGCAAAGTTTTTTAATATTGAATATAAGTTAAATAATTGAAATTTATTATTTATTTTGAGTTTATCAGGTCTGAATCTTAGTCAGAGTTAGCTTTGTTATTCCTATCACGAATAAAGAATAAAGAAACTGATATAACCATAGAATAAGCATTGGGTCATATGACGAGCGATTGAAGTAAAAAGTACATTGTAATTCAGGTGATGAATGTCTAAAGTACACAAGATTACTCAGGATTAATCTTAACTTTTAGATTTATCTAAGCTTTTAATTAAAAAAATAATTTGGAGACTACATGCGTACGTTGTACCAATTCCCACTCTCGCATTACTGTGAAAAAGCCCGTTGGTTGCTTGATCATAAAGAATTGGATTTTGTTGCGCAGAATTTAATCCCAGGTGTCCATCGAGCATTTGCACAACTTAAAACAGGGCAAAACAAGCTGCCTATTTTAAAAGATGGAGAACGTTTTATTGCGGGGTCGACTCAAATCGCATTGTATCTAGATGACGTTTATCCTGAACATCGACTGCTTCGTACAGATCACACGCTTCGCGAAAAAACCTTAGAAATTGATTTGATTGCCAATGAGTTAGGTATTCATGTACGCCGTTGGGGATTGGCACATGCTTTAGCAGAAGGCGATGAACCGTTAGAAATTATGATTGGTGAAAAAGGCTATTTACGTCAATTTGAAAAAATTTCAAAGCCTATTCTTAAAACCATGGTTTCAAAAAGTTATCAATTGGACAAAGAAAAAGTCGAAGAATCTAAATACAATTTAGAGCTGACTATCGACAGTTTAAATAAGATTTTGATTGATAACGGTTGCCGTTATTTTGTTGGTGATCGCCTTGGTTTGGCAGATATCTCGGTATGTTCAATCCTTGCGCCGTTATTAGAATTACCTGCGACACCGTGGGAAAAGGAATATGCAGAGAATATTTCTCAAGAATTTATCGAATTTAGCCAACATTTGTTAGAACTGCCTTTAGGGCAATACGTGAAAAGAATTTACGCCACTGAGCGCAATGCACGTGTAGATTGGCGAGGAATGTAAGATTTCAAAGCAAGAAACTCTCCAATTTACTGAAAAATTAAGTATCATAGTGTGGAATTGGAGATTTTTTAATGCAGAAGTTCGTAATTTTAGGTGCGATAAGCACTGTTTTATTGATGGCGGGTTGTACTGAGAAAAAGCCTGCAACTCCTGAAGAAATTTGGAAAGGTTACTGTACCAGTATTGGTAATGCTGCACGTTCTATTACTTTAGATCGTCAAAATGGGATTACCAAGAAAGAAGCAATTGAGTATGCAAATAAAGTCACTGATCCAACAACTAAGGGCTTTGTACTTGAGTATTTAGAGAAAGTCTATGCATTGTCAGATGCAGAGCTAAAAGCGGATAAAGATGCAGTTCAAGCAAAGTTTAAGAACGAAGCATTTGAACAATGTCTAAATACACCGCATGATCCGAAAAAAATGCCAGATTATAAACCGTTCTAAGGAGCGGTTTTTTTATAGCTTAAAGCACAACAGCAGGCGATATACCTGATCAGCAGACAATGAAAGAATACGATTTGTGTACATTAGAAACGTGAAGTTTGAGTAATCAGTACATGCAGGCTTTTGAGTGTCCATCCCTTTAAATCATTTATGTGTATTTTTGAATAAAGATTACGATGACGTGGTTTTTTTATGTTGAGTTATCGAGAATATATAAGTAATCGACTAGCCTCGTCACAAAAAATGATTAGCATAAAAATTGAAAAGCATATATACAATATAGAAATAGAAAACAAAAAGTAGCATAGGAGTGAGACAATGGAAGTAGTTGCTTATTTACATAATGCAGATTTGCTCTTAGAAGATGACAATGGTGTCGCTGTGATTAGCGGAAGTCATTATGTGCTGAGTTTAGGAGATCAAGTTTTTTTCCAAGAAGTCATTGATGAACGAGCAAAGTTATACCAAGTGAAAATTTCATTTGCGTGTACTGAACATTCAATGTTTCATGAAGATGAAGTGCAAATGAAATTTGAAGGTTGTCGTACGGAATTCCAAAAGTATGTAGACAGTACGACAGTCCACTAAGGTGGAATGTACTTTGTTCTAAAAAAAAGGCAACATATGTTGCTTTTTTTATGGCTGAAACAGTCTAAAGGCAAGGTAAACAAAACTTCAATCTTAGTAAAGTGAAGTTCATGTTTTACAAAGATAAGGGTCTGCTGGCATTTCATAAATGGCTTGCGTTGTAGGCTAAAATTGAGCAGGCAAGGCATGAAACGAAGAGAATAGCGAAACTATTTTTGAGTTTCATAACGCAGACTGAGATAATTTTAGCCACAACCCTGAGCAAGAACAAAGCACTGCTTTGTTTGCAGCGCAAGGCGCAGCGGGGGGACTAGAGTGTTTTTTGCTGCTACATCGTTACGAACTATTCATTTAGAATGACTAAATTTCATATTTCATGCCTTGTATCATCTAAAAAACACTCGTAGTCGCAAACGTAGACGAATTGTCAACAGACCCTGTATTTTTAGAGCTTTTTCAAATTAATTTGAGAAATAATTTACATAAACGTCTGATGAAAGCGTACTGTGTAGATCTGTAGTTAAATGAAGCGAAAAGTGATGAGTATTTATTTATAAAATAATGGTCATCACGAATTAATACGCTCATTGCATTAACTTTTGGCTTGATTTTTAGTAAAATTTGACAGTCCATATTGCCTGTGAAGCTTTAATAAGCAGGAATTCACAGGTAAATTTTTAAAAAGAGGAATTACACCGTGCTAGAAGCTTACCGCCAACACGTTGCAGAACGTGCCGCACTCGGAGTCCCACCGAAGCCACTTGACGATGCTCAAACTGCTGACTTGGTTGAATTACTAAAAAATCCACCAGCGGGTGAAGAAGCATTTTTAGTAGATTTGCTTGAAAACCGTGTTCCAGCAGGTGTTGACCAAGCTGCATATGTAAAAGCTGCTTTCTTGACTGCTGTGGCTAAAGGTGAAGCGACTTCTCCATTGGTTTCTAAAGAGCGTGCGGTTTACTTACTAGGTACTATGCTTGGTGGTTATAACGTAGCACCTTTGGTTGAATTACTTGACGATGCTGCACTTTCAAGCTTAGCTGCTGAAGCATTGAAAAAAACGCTTCTTGTATTTGATGCGTTCCATGACGTTGCTGAAAAAGCCAAAGCGGGTAATGCAAATGCACAAGCCGTTATGCAATCTTGGGCTGATGCTGAATGGTTTACTAGCCGTAAAGACGTTCCAGAAGAAATCAAACTTACTGTTTTCAAAGTAACTGGCGAAACAAATACTGATGATTTGTCTCCTGCACAAGATGCTTGGAGCCGCCCAGATATCCCATTGCATGCAAACGCAATGCTTAAAAACGTACGTGATGGTATCAACCCAGAAGTTCCTGGTGAAGTTGGTCCATTAAACCAAATCAAAGAACTCATCGCAAAAGGCAACCAAGTTGCTTATGTTGGTGACGTTGTTGGTACGGGTTCTTCTCGTAAATCTGCGACTAACTCAGTGCTTTGGTTCTTTGGTGATGACATTGCTCACATCCCGAACAAAAAAGACGGTGGTTACTGCTTAGGCTCTAAAATCGCTCCAATTTTCTTCAACACAATGGAAGATGCTGGTGCGTTACCTGTAGAGATTGATGTTGCTAACATGAACATGGGCGATGAAATCGTTCTTAAAATTGATCATGCTGCAGCAAAAGTCACTGCTTTTAAAGCAGGCGAGCAAATCGCTGAATCTGAGTTGAAAACGCCTGTTCTTCTTGATGAAGTTCGTGCGGGTGGTCGTATCAACTTAATCGTTGGTCGTGGTTTGACAACTAAAGCGCGTGAAGCTTTAGGTCTTCCAGCATCTACTTTATTCCGTGTTCCAGTTCAACCTGAAAACACTGGTAAAGGTTTTACTCAAGCTCAGAAAATGGTTGGTCGTGCTTGTGGTCTTCCAGAAGGTCAAGGCGTTCGTCCAGGTACTTACTGTGAACCGAAAATGACGACTGTTGGTTCGCAAGATACGACTGGTCCGATGACTCGTGATGAATTGAAAGACTTAGCTTGCTTAGGTTTCTCTGCTGATCTTGTGATGCAATCTTTCTGTCACACAGCTGCATATCCAAAACCAGTTGACGTTCAAATGCAACATACGCTTCCTGATTTCATCATGAACCGTGGTGGTGTTTCATTACGTCCAGGTGACGGTATTATTCACTCTTGGTTAAACCGTATGCTTCTTCCAGATACAGTTGGTACTGGTGGTGACTCACATACACGTTTCCCAATCGGTATTTCATTCCCAGCGGGTTCTGGTCTTGTCGCGTTTGCTGCTGCAACTGGTGTTATGCCGTTGGATATGCCTGAGTCTGTACTTGTTAAGTTCAAAGGTAAAATGCAACCTGGTATCACGCTACGTGACCTTGTACATGCAATTCCTTACTATGCGATTCAAGCGGGTGACTTAACTGTAGAGAAAAAAGGTAAGAAAAACATTTTCTCTGGTCGTATCTTAGAAATCGACTTAACAGAAATGGAAACTGACTTAACTGTAGAGCAAGCATTCGAACTTTCTGATGCTTCTGCTGAACGTTCTGCTGCTGGTTGTTCAATCACACTTTCTGAAACGAAAGTTGCTGAATACTTGAACTCTAACATCACAATGTTGAAGTGGATGATTTCTCAAGGTTATGGCGATGCACGTACTATGGCTCGTCGTGTTGAGAACATGGAAAAATGGTTAGCGAATCCATCACTTCTTCAAGCTGATGCTGATGCTGAATACACTAAAGTGTATGAAATTGATCTTGCTGACATTAAAGAACCAGTTCTTTGCTGCCCGAACGATCCAGATGACGCTAAACTTCTTTCTGACGTTCAAGGCGTTAAAATCGATGAAGTGTTCGTTGGTTCTTGTATGACGAACATTGGTCACTTCCGTGCTGCTGGTAAATTACTTGATAAAGTACCAGGTGGTTCATTGTCTACTCGTCTATGGTTGGCTCCACCAACACGTATGGACGAGCATCAATTGATGGAAGAAGGTTTCTATAACATTTATGGTAAAGCTGGCGCACGTACTGAAATGCCAGGTTGTTCATTATGTATGGGTAACCAAGCACGTGTAGCTCCGAACACTACTTGTGTATCGACTTCTACACGTAACTTCCCGAACCGTTTAGGTCAAGGCGCAAATGTTTACTTAGCTTCTGCTGAGCTTGCATCTGTTGCTGCGGTACTTGGTAAATTACCTTCTCCAGAAGAGTATCAACAATATGCTGCTCAAATCGACAGCATGTCTGCTGACATCTATCAATACTTGAACTTCGACAAGATGGGCGAGTATACAGATGCTGCTAAAGACATCGATACTAAGAAAATTGCTGCTGCTCAATTAAGCTAATTTATTGAAAAATAGATTAAATTGAGTTAAAACTAAGGGCTGATTATTCAGCCCTTAGTTTTTAGATATAGTGTGTATAGAATTGAAATGATGCAAAAATTAATCACAGTTTTAAAGGATTTATCAGAAGAGTTTAATCTCGAACATTATGACTGGGGAATTCCAAGTAGTTGTCCAATAGAAATTCCAGAACTAAATGACTCTAATTTTGAAAAAAATAGATACCTAAAAGAAAATTTAAAAGATTTTTTATTAAAACAGCAATCTTTAGATTGTTATTATTGGATTATCCAACAGTGGGGTGGCATAGGTTCTTTTAAGCAAAATGACGTTAATGATGCCAGAATCAAAAAATTTATAATTGAAATGGGGCAAGATAAATTAACTAAAAATTCATTTGATTGTATTTCTTCATTTTCTAAAGTTGCATCATTTATTAATCCTGATGATCATGCAATTTATGATTCAAGAGTGATTTATGCATTAAATTGGTTAATTTTTAATTATGCACCTGAAATAGAGTTGTTTTATCAACCTTTAGGGAGAAGCTCTGAGTTAGCTAAATATGACATGCAAACGATTTTTCGATTAAGTAAGAAAAAATATGTGTACAGAGGTAATAAAAGTGCTTACCAAGACTATTGTAAATTGATGAAAGAGTTATCAATTGAGGTTTATGGAAAAGGCAGTAAGCCATATTTACTGGAAATGCTTCTTTTTGTAATCGCACCAATTAAAATTGTTGGAGAAATTGAGGCTAAAGTTTCTGTTGCTATAAATTATTAAATATTAATAAAATAAAAGGTATTGGTGAGTATTTTGCTTTAAATATGGAATACTCATATTTTTAATATGTTATTGATAGAAAATGCTTAACTATACATTTTTATAATATCAGTCATCATCTTTTTAAAATCTAAAATAACCACATAATGATTGATGCTCGATGGATCAAAATCAGTGTTCACTGAATCAAATAATGCATTTGTTAGTGAGTTGATTTCTAGGTCATCGACAGGACAAGATGAGTCTAAATTAAAATACTCAATATAATAATTAACTTTTATTTTTGCATATTCTGAGTATTTAAAACCAGATAGAATGAGTTCTTGATCATCATTGCTTAGATTTTTTGAACATATGGTAAATAATAATGCGATGCAGAAATAGTCAAACTCATCTTTATCAACTACTAAAATATTTAAATCGATAAAATAGTTTTTAAGCATACTTTGAATCAAGGTAAACGAACTTGCTAAGTCCGCAGATAAATTTTGAATAATATTAGAATAAGGCATCATTTTTTTAAGTTTTAGTGAATCAATGGGTATTGTATTGCAAAACTATTGTTTTGTAAAACAATACTTATGGTGCAGAATATATTGCATTGCAATACGTCTAAGATACTTTGTTAAGCTAATATCAAAGAATGAATATAGGTCATGCAATACGTTATTTGAGAAAACGGAAAGGCTGGACTCAGCAGCAATTAGCCGATTTTTCCAATACTTCAAAAAGTAATATTTCCAATCTTGAGAATGGCAATCAAGGGTACAGTCCTGCAATACTTCAGTACCTTGCTGAGGCTTTTAATTGCACTGTAGCGCAATTGTTTTTATTGGCAGAAAGCTTAGATGATGATGAAAACATTGCTGAGAACTGGGATCAGATGCCCATAGATGCACTATTTATACAACTGCCTAAAGATATTCAAGATAATTTAAAACAGCTTATACATAGCTTGATTAAAAATAAGTCTTAATCCTATATCTCCATATTTATTAATATTCTACGATTGATTTTCATTTTCTATTTATTTCATTATGCATAATGATTTTAAGCAATTTAATCTAACTTGATATAATTGAAATCATCTCGTATGTGTCTTTGAAATTTATCACTTTTATATTCTCACTGTGTTTTAAAATAATAATACTCATTTAACTTATAGATAAAATGATCAGACAATAAAAAGCCCCTTATTCAGGGGCTAGTCGTATAGATCACTCTATACTTATATAAGGCTCATCTCATACTGGTTGTATTAAAACACAAAATGAGATATTCAGCCATAAAAAAGATGAGCCGTAGCTCATCTTTTTTTACACAAGAAAATTAATGTGCATTTGCTACAGCAGGTGCAGCAGCGGCTGTCGCATCATTTGCAGCTTTACGAGTAGGTGTGTAGTTTAAACCTAAAGTCGAGCTGGTATATGTACGCACTTGATCAAGCAGAGCAGGGTTAGTATTTAAATCCTGTTGATAAGACTTCACAATCTCATGCAATTTTGGATTCCATTTACCTTTCACTTGCTCAGGGAATGCTTTTTCCATCAAGCTCAACATAATGTATGGAGAGGTTGATGCACCTGGTGAAGCACCAAGAAGGCCAGTGATTGAACCATCTTTAGAGGTGAAGATCTCTGTACCGAATTGAAGTGTTGCAGGTTTACCCGGTGCTTTTTTGATGATTTGAACACGTTGGCCAGCTTGGCTTAAAGTCCAGTCTTCGATTTTTGCATCTGGATAATACTTTTTCAATTCATTGAACTGATCTTGCTTAGACATCGCCACTTGGCTGACTAAATATTTCACTAAGTCCAGATTTTCCATACCAATGGTTGCCATTGGAATCACATTATTTTTGTTGGTCGCATCAATCAAATCAAACTGAGAACCATTTTTTAGGAACTTGTTTGAATAGGTTGCGAATGGACCAAACAATACATACTTTTTACCATCAACATAACGAGTATCAATGTGTGGTACAGACATTGGAGGTGCACCTAATTCAGGCTTACCATAGACTTTTGCAGTATGTTGTGATGTAACAGCCGGATTGTCTGTCATCAAGAAAATACCACCGATCGGGAAGCCAGCATATTGCTTAGTTTCTTCCAGACCTGTCATTTGCAATAATCTAATCGCAGCACCACCCGCACCAATAAACACATGACGAGTTTTAACATGGCTGGTTATGTTGGTTTTTAGATTTTTAAACGATACAGTCCAAGTTTTGTCTGCATTTTGACTAATACCTGTTACTTCAGATGAAGTTTCAAGTTTGAATTTAGGCTGTTTTTTTAAATGATCAATTAATTGGGTCGTAATTGAACCATAATTTACATCAGAACCTACGTCCATACGTGTTGCAGCCACTTTTTGGTTTGCATCACGGCCTTGCATAACTAAAGGCGCCCATTGCTTAATTTCAGCAGGATTTTCAGTATATTTTAATCCTTCGAACATTGGGCTTTGGCTCATCGCTTCATAACGTTTTTTCATGTAGTTCACGCTATCACCCCAAACAAAGGCAATATGTGGTACAGGATTAATAAAGCTGTTTGGTTGACCCAACACGCCATTTTTGACCTGATAAGCCCAGAATTGTTTACTTACTTCAAATTGTGAAGCAGTATCAATGGCTTTTTTAATATCAACTTTACCGTCTTTTTCAGGGGTATAGTTCATTTCCATAAAGCCAGAGTGTCCCGTTCCTGCGTTGTTGAATCCCGCAGAACTTTCTTGACCTACCTGATCCAAACGTTCATACATATTGATGGTCCAGTCTGGTTCAACTTCATTGAGGTAAGTCCCCAAGGTTGCACTCATAATACCGCCACCAACAAGTACCACATCTACAACTGGTTCATCTGCTGTTGTGTTGACTTTTTTAGAAGCAATTGGTCTGAATAAAAAGATCAATCCAATAACAAAAATAACCCCGATGACAATCAGTAGGTATTTAAAAAATCTCTTCATATATTTCCTGTTTCATCAAGTTTTAATAATATTGTAATGTAGAAAAGTTACATAAATGTTAGTTTGTGTAATGATTTTTTTCGTAAATGATTTAAATATATGAAATAATTTGTTTTTAAATTTGTAAAGATGTGTACAAAAAACAATCAGATTAAAATTTGATTAGTATATTTGTGTAATAAATATTCAAAAAAGTCTTAGACTAAAGTACTATTTTTTGTAGGTGTTAAGCTTTTTGTAGCTTTAAGCTGGCTAAAAAATATGCTGAAAAGAAGAGTTTTCCTGCTTCAATGTGAAAACTCTTCTCAAGATTTTTTTGCTTATTCAATCATCATGAGGTCTGATTTATTTTCAAGCTTTAAAGGACGTAAAGCAAAAATAGAACGAGTATGGCGAATACCTTTCATTGAATATAAATTTTTACGTAAAAAGCGCTCATAATGTTCAGCATTTTTCACCGCAACTTTGACCAAATAATCATAATCGCCTGTTACCAAGTGCGCTTCTACAACTTCAGGCATTTGACTGAGTGCATCACTAAATTGTTCTAAAATTTCGTCATCATGACGTTCTAAGGTGATCTCAATAAAAAATAGTTCATTAATCCCGATGGCTTTGGCATTTATGGTTGCAGTATAGCCTTCAATGACATTTAAAGATTCTAGACGTTTAACACGTGTCCAACATGGCGAAGAGGAAAGTCCAACCAGTTCAGAGAGCTGAGCGACCGTTAAACGACCATCTTTTCGAAGTGCCGATAAAATTTTGCGATCAATCCTATCTAAAGTGTACTGACTTTCATTCATGAGCTTTACCACAGAAAATATTTTCGAGAATAATGGAATATATGAAAAATCATTCCGAAAATACTGGAGATTTATATTAAATACGGGAAACATTCTATTCAGTAGAACGCTAGAATAAACTTATCAAATCAAAGACATTTGGGAGACTGGCTTTGATTTAGCGGATAGTATCTTTAGAGGAAAGGGTGCCTTTAACGATACTGTCCGCGACCTTATTCTACGCTTTAAAAAAATTATAAAAATAGTTTCAAAACGATAAAATTCAACCGCGCCTTCACAAATTGCATATGATTCAATAAGACATTGTAATCTTATTTATTGTATAACAAAAAATTATGCAATGAATAAGATATATTTATACTTTGAGTTCGATGCTTAAACAGTCAAAATAATCAACAAAATTGTAAACTCAAGCAGCTGAAGATGTGCAATTAAATCGATAAGTATTAAGATGATTTATCTTTAAAATAAAGAATAATGCATGCGATTCACAGCTTGGTACACACTCCGAAAATTTGTATATGACAATTTGCATAATGAAGATTATGAAACGTGGTTTAGTCGTGCGATCAATTTTTCTTTGATTTTTCTAATCATTGGTAATGTTGTCGCGGTACTTTTAGAATCAATCAATGATGTTTATAAAGCCTACCAGCTTTACTTTGATGCTTTTGAGGATTTTTCAATCATTGTCTTTACAGTTGAATATATTTTACGTTTTTGGAGTGTTGCAGAAAAAGAACCGTTTGATTCTGAATGGAAAGTACGTTGGAAATATGTGACCAGTGGTGCTGCGATTATCGATTTACTGGCGATCTTACCTGCATATATCAACTTCTTTGTACATATTGATTTAAGATTTTTACGGATCCTACGCTTACTGCGTTTATTAAAACTTACCAGATATTTTATTTCATTACAGATTTTACTGCGCGTTATAGAACGTGAAAAAGGTTCATTTCAAGCCGTGATTTTTATTTTGGTGATTATGATCGTGATGGCGGCAGCAGGCATTTATGTTGTCGAAGGTCGTGCGCAACCCGATGTCTTTAGCTCAATCCCTGCATCTATGTGGTGGGCGGTGGTGACGCTCACTACAGTGGGTTATGGTGATGTAACGCCAATTACCCCACTTGGACGTTTCCTTGGTGCTTTGATTACCATACTCGGTGTTGGATTGGCTGCTTTACCCGCTGGTATTTTGGCAAATGGTTTAGCCAATGAGTTGGAATTAAGAAAGCAACAACTAGAGTTAAAGTTTCGAGATCTGTTAGAAAGCTGTGAAATTGACATCATTCATGATGAAGACAAGATTGATGATATTCGTAGAGATGTTGGCTTATCTGCTGAACAGACGCGAGATATTGTTTTACAACTGATTCGTGAACGTAAAGAACAGGAATTGGAAAGAGAAAAAAACAAGTATTGTTTCTGTCCAAATTGTGGTTATAAGTTACCTGAGTGAGTATGATTCAAAAGGAATTTATACGATCAAAAATAAATGAGAAAGTGAAGTGTAACGATTAAAAATAACTTTTTCTAAAGTTACACTTCAGATACAATGTAAATGATCAGGCAATTACAACTGAACAAAAGAATGGATTGTCGCATAACGCATTGGATTGTAATGAAGTATGAAAATTAAAAGTTTATCAAAAATTGTTTTATGTGCTGTAATTTTTCTAAATACAGGCTGCGCGGCTGTTATGGCAACAAAGCAACCGACAAAAAAAGATTTATCAATATTTAATAAAGGTGTAGATCGTAGTTTAATTATTGCTGAAATTGGGGCACCTATTACATCTGAATTTAAAAATGGTAAACGTTATGAAATTTACACATTTATGCAAGGGTATTCAAAGGCCAATAAAATAAGCCGTGCGGTTTGGCATGGTGCGGCAGATGTTGTCACTTTTGGACTTTGGGAAATTATTGGCACACCAACAGAATCAGCTTTTAATGGAAAAAAAACTTCTTATGAAATGGTTTTTGATGCTGATGATCGTTTAGAAAGCTCTAAATTATTGACAATGTCCGACTATAAAAATGATTCAAGTTCTGCTGCTGAAATAGAAGTTAAAAAATAGATAAATACTTTATAAGAATAGAAACAAGGAAGCGCAGCGCTTCCTTGTTTCTATTTTAATCTACCTTTATCAAGGTTTAATTAGGTCATCATCTACATAGCACTATCCATTCTTAAATTGGCTGAGACGAATCAATGCTCGCTTTATTTGCGCTGAGTGCTTCACAATAACAACGATAAATTCAATCTATATAATGATGAAAATTCTTCTAAATATTTTGACCAAAGAATAGCCGAATAAGAGTTTTAAATTTATTTTTTACATATTTTTTAATGAATTATTGAGTAAATTTAAGTATTAATAACGCCATAAAAGTTTTGAATGGTTAACAATGAACATTAATGTTGATATTTTTGGCACGATTGCAATTGCTGTAGCTGTTCTTTTTATTGGTTATTTTCTTGTAAATAAGATCAGTATATTGAAGCAATATAATATTCCTGAACCTGTAGTAGGTGGGTTAATTGCTGCTGCTGTAACTTTTGTGCTTTTTAAGCAATTTAATTTAACCGTAAATTTTAATGCCAATATTCAACAAAGTTTTATGTTGATGTTTTTTACTTCTGTTGGACTGAGTGCAAGTTTGCTTAAGTTAAAAGAAGGGGGCAAGTCGCTGCTTCTTTTTATGGTCTGCGTAGTGATTTATGTGCTACTGCAAAATGCTGTTGGGATAAGTTTGGCAACAGCACTCGATTTAAACCCTTTGATTGGCTTGATTGCAGGGTCCGTCACTTTAACTGGTGGGCATGGTACAGCTGGAGCATGGGGCAGTATTTTTGAAGAAAATTATGGTATCAAAGGTGCGATTGTCTTAGGAATGGCGAGTGCGACATTTGGTTTGGTTATTGGTGGAATGATGGGTGGTCCAGTTGCAAAGTTTCTGATTCGTCGTTATCAATTGGCTGAAGAAATAGCACCATCTGCAGCGCGTATGCAAGCTCCTCCTTCTGCTGAAACAGCGCCATTTGAATATCCAGAAAAAACCCGTTTGATTACAGCTGATGATGCGGTTAAAACCATAGGAATGTTTGCACTGTGTATTGTTTTTGCTAACTTTATGACCGGTGTTGCCAAAGGACAATGGTTTGAGTTACCGACTTTTGTATGGGCATTGGGTTGTGGGGTGTTTTTACGGAATACACTGGAATATGTATTTAAAATTGAACTGTTTGACCGTTGTATCGATGTATTTGGTAATGCCTCGTTGGCTTTATTTTTAGCTATCGCCTTGATGTCTTTGCAATTGTGGTTACTTGCTGATTTAGCTGGTCCATTGGTGATCATTCTGATCGTTCAGACGGTTTTTCTTGCTTTATATCTGTTTTTTGTCACTTTCCGAGTTATGGGTAAAAATTATGATGCAGCAGTATTGTGTGCAGGTCAGTGTGGGGTAAATTTAGGCGCAACACCGACTGCTATTGCCAATATTCAAGCTGTAACCAATACTTATGGGCCATCGCATAAAGCATTTTTAATTATTCCTCTAACTGGTGCATTTTTTGTTGATATTGTGAATGCCGTTGTTATTCAAACCATTACGAAGTTCTTTTAAATGTTCTGTTAGAAAAAGCGATGTGATGACTTAAGCATTTGGGAAACAGCCTCAAAAAGTGGCTGTTTTTTTGTATTTAAATCAGTTTGATCATTACTCTTTTGAATCTCACACTGTTTTATACAATTCATATGGCTGCAATGAGTCGTGATTTAGACTAAGGTTTTCTGTTGGTGACTTTAAACCTTCAAAAATGCTTAGATGAGGAATTGAATATTTGAGCGAGATCAACGCTTAAAGGATGTAACGGATTGAAGTTTTACTCAAAAATTTAATGAACACAGTAATATACTTTAAATATGAATCATCATAATATGTATGCCACAAACTCTGTATTTGATATATTTTACGTGTTCAAGCTTTGAAATTAAGTCAGCGCAAGACACTTGCATTTATTTCATCAGTGTAGAGTTTGAGCTTATATACTTAAATTGGATCACACTCGTCTAGGATGATGTATGTCTAAAACGAAACAACCAACCTCAAAACAATTACTGTCAGTGATTCAAACACAGACAGCAATTGCAAAATTAGGCTTAGATATCAATGCTGTCATGACCTTAGTGGCAGAGCAAGTTCAATTGATTACCCATGCAAAAGGTGCAATTGTAGAGCTCGCTGAAGAAGGTGATATGGTCTATCGTGCCGTTTCAAATGGTGCAAATCAATTTCTAGGTCTACGCTTAAAGATGGGTTCTAGCCTTTCAGGGCTTTGTATCGCGCAGAATACGACTTTATATTGTAAAGACAGTGAAACTGATGAGCGTGTAGATCGTGAAGCATGTAGACGGGTTGGACTGCGTTCTATGGCTGTTGTACCGCTAATTCATTGTGATGAACCGATTGGTGTATTAAAAATTTATTCAGAACGGGTAAATGCTTTTAAAGAAAGTGATATCAATTTACTTACACTCATGTCTGAGCTGATTGCTGCAGCAATGTATCATGCCAGTAAGTTTGGTGCTCAAGAACTCTATAAGCTTGCGACACAGGATCAGTTAACAGGACTTGCCAACCGTGCCTTGTTCCTCGATTGTTTAAGACAAGGTGTTGAACAAGCTAAACGTACACAAAAGTTACTTGGAATCTTGATCATTGATATGGATGGCTTGAAGCCAATCAATGATCAATATGGACATCGTTTAGGTGATGAGGCATTAAAAGAAATAGGTAAACGTATCGTCAATATTACCCGACACGATGATTTGGTTGCGCGTTTAGGTGGTGATGAGTTTGCAGTGATATTAAGTAGTCTTGGCGATCAAGAGCTGGCAAAAAAAGTCATGAATCGTATTGTTGAGGCGTGTGGATTACCGTTTGTATTTGAAAATGTCAAATTAACTATGGGTGCAAGTGTCGGTCTGGCTTTATTTCCTGAAGATGGTATTGAACTCAATAAGTTGATTGAATTTGCAGACCTTAAAATGTATGAACATAAACGTTCTAGAAAAATGATTAATCTAAACACTTGAAATTTAATATCTTTGATAGGAAATAAGTTTTAGTGAGGTTTAGATCTCATCAATATCATTTATGTTGAGTATATGCATTGAAAGTATCTGCAATCATTATGTACACGCATTTATCAATTTTATGAATTGAATGTAGCTCAAATTTAACCTGACAGTCTCAATCAAATATCGGTAACTGTCAGATCAGGTTTGAGCTATACATATTAGCGCTGATAATAACTAATTACTGATAATGACTCATCACTACATTGTTATAAGCCTCTGGATGATGTAACCAAGGAATATGCCCTGAGTTTGAAAGTGTAAATAAATGTGCTGTAGGGTATCGATTGATCACGAAGTTTTTACTTGTTGTATAGATGTCCTGATCTCCATAGACAATGGTAATTTTAAAATCTGGTTTTTCTAATCCAGTTAACAGCGGATACTTGATGATTTCAGGTCTGGTTTTATTGATCGGCTCTGCTTTCAGTAAATCAAAATCATCAGTGAGATCTGGATGATCTGTTGCAATAAATCCTTCATTATAGTTTTTCATAACTTGTTTAAAGAGACGTTTATAAGCTTCATCGCTTCCAAGTGCGCCTAAAAGGCTATTTAATCCCATTTTTGTCCATGCCCAAGCACTTGTTTTGGACTTGTTGAGTTGCATGACTTCTTTTTCAGTTTTTTTCCACTGCGTATTGGTACCTGAACCTGGGCTACATAAAAAAAGACTGAGTAAGATTTCGGGATGTTTTTCAGCATAGATTTGTGCATAAAGTCCACCCCAAGAGTGGCCCCATAAATGAAACTTATTGATTTTATAGAACTCTCGAACAGTTTCTATATCGCTTAAATAAGCCTGCATAGAATAGTCTTTATCAAGACAAGGAGATTTTTTGGTTCCTCTTTGATGAAATGTGACCACTTGGAAATGATCTTTTAAAAGATCGGCAACGGCAGAGAGATCACTTGGAAAACCGGGTCCTCCATGCAATAAAATTAGTGTCTCTTTGTCTGGATTTGGGTAAATCATACTAAATAAAGTATTTCCATTATGATCGACAATGTTGCTTTGCATTTGTGTCTTATAATTTGCTGATTGCAGCGTAGAAGACTGTGTTTCTATCGAATTTGCATTATTCTTCATGTCCAATATGGTTCCTCATTTTATTTGAGCAAATCAAAAAATGGTAAGGTGAACGAATCTAAAAATGTTTCTGTATTGATTCTGATTTTTAAAAAGTATTTTTATACAAGCTTATATATTAGCTTATCTATACAAGATGATAAACCCGATGAATGGTCTAAGAAAAAACAAGTATAGCGATGACTTGTAATTGTTTGATTAAAATATCTTGAGTTTCTATTTTGAAAACGGTGATTTGTTCACTTATTTTATCATAACAAATTGTTATTTATCTGATGAATAAAGATCTTTTAAAATTCAGAAAGTGATCATGAAAAGTGAGTTGTATGGGGGTTGAAAGTTCTTTTTTCCCTTTGGGAGAAGGCTAGGATGAGGGGGATTTTATGCTGAGCTTTGGTTTTAAAAAGGACTTATGCAAGAGTCCAAATATAATAAGTAAATTTAAAAAAATTAATCTTATTAAAGCAGTGGAAGGATGATCAATGATGCGTGAAGAATTCTAAATTTGTGCTTTATCTATAGAATTACTGGCGAAAGTAAGTCCATTGATAAAATTCAGCGAGCACATGATTTTTAGATACACAATTGTTGATTTTAAAATATCTTAAGTTTTTCCAATCAGTAAAGATAGGATTCCTGCAGCAATCAAGGGACCCACAGGAACACCTCTGAGCAGTGCAACTCCAGCGACTGTTCCAATCAATAAGCCTGCAACAACATTGGGTTGGCTGCTCATTAAGGAAACGCCACGCCCACCTAACCATGCAACCAATAAACCGATCGCAATGGCTGTTAATGATTTCCAGTGCATAAATGATTTTAAGATGACATCACCGGGAATTTTGCCACTGGCAATTGGAGTAAGTACGCCAATAGTTAAAATAATAATACCAACTTCTAAACCGTGAGTTTGTAATAATGGGAAAAATTCACTTAATGGTGTGATTCTAAAGACGATCAAAACTCCAGCTGCAATAGTGACCGCAGTATTGTGACTAAAAATGCCGCAGGCCAATAAAACAAGGAGTACAATTAAATTTAGGTCTAGACTAGAAAGACTCATCAATATTCAGCATTAAAAATTAATATATCCATCCATTATACTGAAAAGCGGTATGTGAATTTGCCTTGTCTGGCAATGATTCACATTTAAATTCAGTCGAGTGTGGATTTAGTGAACAATAAATTTTTCAGTTTCAGCACCCAATAAATTCCACTCATACTCAAAGTCTTGGGCCAGTTTAGACAGATTTGTTGATTTAAGCTGTTGTATTAAAATATTTTGTGCTTCTTGCATGGCTTGGTTTAAAGCCTTGTTCACCACCAATTCAACCAGACAGTTGGGTGTTTCTTGTTCATTGCCAATGGCAAAAATAGTAGGTTCTCCAACAGCCTGATAAATATCAAATAAAGATATTTGCTCTAAAGCTTGTACTAAGGTCCAGCCACCACCGGGGCCTTTGTCTGCATGGACAAAGCCTGCTTTTTTTAAACCAGACATGGTACGACGTACTACGACAGGATTGGTGTCTAACATGATTGAAATTTGTTCAGAGGTGAACGGTTTTTTTTCACGGGCCATATGTAATAGCACATGCAACATTCGAGAAAGCTTACTGTCTTTACGCATAGTTCTTAAGTCAACGCTCTTTTGTTAATTGTAACATTAAAAGTTGCAATTATAAAAACAACTCAATATAGTAACTTTAAAAGTTACTTATTGGTGTTGAAAATGAACTACGATGTTGTAATTATTGGTGGGAGTTATGCAGGTTTATCAGCAGCATTACCATTGCTTCGTGCTAGAAAAAAAGTGTTAATGATTGATGCAGGCATGCGTCGTAATCGTTTTGCTGAACATTCGCATAATTTCTTAACCCAAGATGGCAATAGACCAGCAGCAATTATTCGTGATGCAAAATTACAGTTAGACAAATACCAAACTTTGTCATGTATCAACGCATCTGTCACCGAAGTGAGGGCTGTCGGGGAGCAATATGAGATTCAAGTAGATCAAGCCGATGAGACGTGTACAACCATTCAAGTCAAAAAAATAATTATTGCTACAGGTGTTAAAGATGATTTACCAGAAATCGATGGTTTAGCAGAACGGTGGGGGAAAAGCATTTTTCATTGTCCATACTGTGATGGCTATGAGTTAAATCTTGGAACACTTGGAATGTTATGTTCAGGTCTACATTCGATCCATATGGCATTGATGTTACCCGACTGGGGCAATACCACTTTATTTTTAAATGATGTAATTTCACAAGCTGAATTAGATCCAGTCACACTTGAGCAGCTTAAACAAAGAAATGTGAAATTGGATACACGCAAAATTGTCAAAATACACAATCATTGTGATTTAGTTTTTGAAGATGGTGAGCAGGTTCAATTAGATGGATTATTCGTCTCCACTTTTATGCGCATCAACGCCCCTTGGGTTAAAAAACTGGGGATAGCGCTTGATATAAATGAATATAGCGAAGCCATTCAAACCACAGCCATGAAAGAAACCAATCTTAAAGGGATATATGCTTGTGGTGATATTACCCGTTCAGGTGGTTCAGTTGCTTTCTCAGTCGCAGATGGAGCACTGGCGGGTGTTGCTGTACATAAGACATTTATCTTTAATACTTGATAAAAACATCTATTGATTAATCAATAAGGCTAAAAAAGCCTGAATGTTGTTTGGGTTTCAATTCACGATACTTTAAAATGTATCGTGAATTTTTAAGGTATTGATTTATGTTCTTGGAAAAAATGTTGCAATCACAAGGCTTTGGCTCACGTAAGCATTGCCAACAACTCATTAGAAATGGTGCAATTCAAATCCAAAACGAGGTCGTTACCGACCCTAAATTTAAACTTGATACCCAAAATCTAGTATTTTCAGTGTATACCGAAACATTTCAATACCGTGAAAAAGTCTATATTGCCTTAAATAAACCGCAGGACTACGAATGTTCCCATCAATCAACACACCATTTTAGTGTTTTTGATTTATTCGATGATGTCCTTATGAACCGTGGTTTACAAACTGTTGGTCGTTTAGATCAGGACACGACGGGGCTATTGCTACTGACGGATGATGGACAGTTTTTGCAAGCATTGACTCATCCTAAAAAGCATGTGGCTAAAGTTTATCAAATACAAACAGCAGATCCGATTACAGATGATCAGATTCAACAACTTGAACAGGGTGTAGAATTACGCAATGAAAAGGGTACCTTTGCAGCAACAGATGTACAGCGCTTGGCTGAATATGCATTACAAATGACTGTGCACCAAGGGGTTTATCATCAAGTCAAACGGATGTTGGCTGCTGTGGGGAATAAGGTTGAAAGCTTGCATCGTGCACAAGTCGGGCAATTAGCACTCAAAGACTTAGTTGAAGGTGAGTGGGTTTATTTGACAGAAGATCAGGTGAATGCTGCTAGAAATAGTCAAAATGAACAAATAGTGATTTGATCATGGCTTTAAAGCTCTATATTGCTGTTTTAGATGAAATGCCAGACTTTATGGTTCCAACCCTTGTTGCGCATGCAGTCTTGGCTGCGCATTTACAATTTGTTCAAGATGCTGATGCCGAAAGTTATAAAAATTGGTTAGAACATTCTTTTCGTAAAGTTGTGGTCAAGGTGAATCAAAAAGAGTTTGATAAAATTGCTCAATTAAAGTGTTATTTAGGGCATGAAAGTACAGTATTGGATGCTAAGAAATCCTGCGCTGTGGTTTTTCCTATTTCACAGGACACGATACCCAATGTACTTAAATTCGCAAAGATGTGGAAACCTACATTGAATTGATTAAAAAATGCATTATAAAAACTACTTGAGGAAACAATGAAATGTCTGGAATTCATTGTCTTTAACAAAGCCCATTTGCTCATACAGCTGATGTGAATGGTAATTGTTTTTCTGGGTTTCTAAACTGATTCGTTGCGCATCTTCATGGCGTGCAAACAGAATTGCAGTATCAATCAGTTGTTTGGCAGAACCTTGTCGACGAAAAACAGGTGTTACATATACATCATCTAAAATATAGTACTTTGAACAAGAAACAGATGAAAAGCCTTGGTATAACAACACAAAGCCTGTAAAAACATCGTCTTTTACATGGATGAAGATAACGCTTTCTTTATTTTCAAAACGTTGTTTTAAAAAATTAAAGGACTGTTGGATATTGGAAGATGCACCATAAAATTGGCGATATTCATCAAATAAAGTAGCAAGTTGATTTAAATCTTCTTTGGTCGCTCGTCTAACGATCATTTATTACTCCTTGCAATGATTTTTATCTTTGCAAAAGAGCATAACCAAAAAATAGAAAAGTAAACTTAATTATTTGTTTAAAAATGCGACAGTGTTATTTTTTGTCACTTTCACCCAAGATGGCATTCAGCTCTGCAAATAGATCTTCGTCGTCATCATTTAAATCAACAGAAGAATTGAGTTGTCCGTTTTGTTGGTCTTGCTTAAGTTTTCTCAGCTTGAATAACTGATCCATATTGATATTTTGATTTTCTATGGCGAAAGGGATGGATTTTGTGATGACAACTTGTTTAAAAAACAGTCGAACTGCTTGTGCAGGCGTAATCCCCAATTGTTTAAAAACAGCAAATGCTAGTTTTTTTTCTTGTGAATCAAGACGTACTTGATAGACTTCGGTTTTTCTCATGAATAGTGACCAAACAAAATTTGAGTTTGAATGCTTATTTTAATCTAAGCTTTCGGAATTTCAATGCTTAATCGTCAAAAAGTCATATATTTGTCATTACGTCAAAATTACAGTGTCAATTCATAGTCAGAACAAAAGCAATATTCGGCTTGTGTAATCGGGTCAAGGAACTCAATTTTCTTGGCTAATAGCTGTAAAGGTTGTGAAAAATCAGCAGCATCTTTATGCAGAACTTGCGGGTAAAAAGGGTCATTTTTAATTGGAATATTTAACCAATTTAAATGCACTCGTAATTGATGTTGTTTACCTGTAGTAGGCTTTAGTAAGTATTTTGCCCAAATTGGATTGTGCTCAATCAGATCAATTTCGGTATATGAGTTTGATTTTCCCTCAACAACTTTCATGGTGTAAAAGGGTTCGCCCTTTTCCATTCTCAAGTCCACAGCACATGGAAATTTTAAATCAGCATTGAATTGAGCAATCGCTTGATAGGTCTTATTGACTTTTCGCTCAGCAAACATTTGTTGATATAAACCACGTGTTTGAGGCTGTTTAGAAAACAATACAACACCTGCAGTTTCCCGATCTAAGCGATGGATTGGGGTAAGGTCTGGGTTGTTTGTGGTTTTTTTTAAACGAACTAATAAGGTTTCTTGTATATATTGCCCAGAAGGACTGATGGTTAAAAAGTGAGGCTTGTCTACCACGATTAAATCTTCATTTTCAAACAATATCTTTTCTTGAAATGGCACATGAATTTCATGGGGTAAAAATCGATAGTAGTAAAGATGGGTATTCTCTAGATAAGGTTGATCAATGGTTAATGCTTGACCTTGCATATCGATGATGAGTTGGTCTTGAAAACGTTGTTGCCATTCATTGGCTGAAATATGTGGAAAATGCTCACATAAATAACTGAATAAATTTTTAGGTAAATCTGCTCGCTTGGGAAGATAAACTTTTGATGCAGTTACACCATCTCTCATTGGTGGTTGATATTCTGAAACAGGGGTGGCGGGTTTCATAAGCGTATTTTTTATGCAGATAAGTTTAAAGTGAGTGGTCTAAGCGTGTTGGAAAGTATCAAAACATGATTTCTAAACAATGCAACATAGGTTTTAAAGTCACGCAATGCTATCATATTGTCTGGTTTGAATCATGTCGTGAGCGTTATGCAATATTCATATAAATTAAGTCTGAGCAATGAACAAGACACCCAAATGTTGGCACAAAAGTTAGCTCAACATATTGCAAAAGGCGTGATTTATTTAATCGGTGACTTGGGGGCAGGTAAAACCACACTCACACGCTATTGGTTGCAAAGTTTAGGTCATCAGGGTGCGGTTAAAAGTCCAACATATACCTTGGTGGAACCTTATAATATCAATGCGAAAGAGGTGTTTCATTTTGATTTATACCGTTTAAATGATCCTTATGAGCTTGAATTGATGGGTATTCGTGATTATTTAGAGGTCGAGAATGCTTTGTTCTTATTTGAATGGCCTTCTAAGGGCGGTGATGAAATTCCACAGCCAGATCACGTCATTCGCATTTTAAAAACAGAAGATGAAGCTGCACGAGAAGTGGTCATTGAAAGTATTTCTGCTGAATTGATTGAAGCGTTGACTTGATCAATGTTTTCAGCATTTTAAGCCCATCATATATTTTAATTTATTTAAATTTTTAGGTTAATTGAATGCAACGCGAAGATATCAGTTTAAGACGTATCCAAAACTTAGATCCAGCACTGGCCAACCAAATTGCTGCAGGTGAGGTGATTGAGCGACCATCATCTGTAGTGAAAGAGTTGCTTGAAAACTCGATTGATGCAGGTGCGACTGAGCTGATTATTCGTGTGGCAAATGGCGGCAGTACCCTGATTGAAATTATTGACAATGGTCGGGGTATTCACGCTGAGGATTTAGCACTTTCAGTCACCCGTCATGCAACCAGTAAAATTCAATCTGCTGAAGATTTACATGCAATTGTGAGTTTGGGCTTTCGTGGAGAGGCGCTTGCCTCTATCGCAGCGGTTTCGCGTTTAACTTTAACCAGTAGTCAGGATGATTCAGGTGTCGGTTACCAACTGGAAGTCAATGGTACAGCATTTGACCATCAAGATATTCAAGCGGTAGCAACTCAACAAGGTACACATATCCGTATTCAGGATTTGTTTTTTAATGTGCCTGCACGGCGTAAATTTTTAAAGAAACCAAGTACTGAATTTGGTCATATTGAAGAAATTGTACGTCGAATGGCGCTTACGCATTTCGATATCCGCTTTGTTTTAGAACATAATGACAACATTCGTCTTAATTTGCCGATTGCAGATAGTGGTGAGCTAAGATTTCAACGGGTACAGCAATTATTGGGGCGCCAATTTACTGAAAATGCTTACTGGATAGACGCAGACAGTATTAGTATGCGTTTATCAGGCTGGTTAGGGCATCCTTCAGATGCGCGTGCACAAGCCGATCTGCAATATGTTTATGTGAATGGCCGTATCGTCAAAGATAAAACCATTTCTCATGCTTTGCGTATGGCATATGATGGTATTTTGCATGGGCATCAACATGCTGCGTATTTGCTGTTTTTAGAAGTTGATCCTGAAAATATTGATGTGAATGTGCATCCAACTAAGCATGAAATCCGCTTCCTTAATCAGCGTGAAGTACATGAGTTTGTACGACATTTTGCTAAAGACACCTTATCTCAATTCCAAACTGCAACTACGGATTTATCTTCTGCAATGAAGCAGGATGGAGCAACAGAAAATCAAGCATTGTCAGCGCAGCCACGCTATCAGGAACAATTTCCTTTACATCGCAATGCGCCAGCTGAGCAACATGTAAGTGATCAAAATAGCCGAAGCAATTCAGATGGGACTATACAGCATAGTGGTTTAACAGATTTTAGTGATACACAAGCTCAAACAGTCAATTATTCCCACTATGAACCACAACAGCAGTATCGTGGCACTCAACAACTCAATAACGCCTTGAAAAGCTATTTAGCCCCCTTACGTGAGTCTGGGGATGCTGATCAAGAATTAACAGATCAAGCGTCCTATGAGCGATCTGTACAAGAGATTCAAAATAAACAGGCCCATCAGGTTGATGAATATCCGTTGGGAATTGCAATAGCGCAATTACATGGAATTTATATTCTTGCACAGAATACGGAAGGCCTGATTATTGTCGATATGCATGCAGCGCATGAACGTATTTTGCTACAACAAATGAAATCTGCATGGGATAAACCAGAATTTTGGACCTCACAGCAATTGCTTATTCCTAAAGTCATTTCGATTACCCGTATGCAGGCAACCCGTGTTGATGATTTAAAACCACAGTTGGAACGCTTAGGCCTAGAAATCGATCAATATGGTGATGATCAAGTGATTGTACGTGGTGTGCCTGCGATTTTACATAAAGCAGATTTTGAATCCTTGGTACCTGAATTACTCAATGATTTAGATCCAAATGATGAAGCGCAGGCGCTACAGCAAAAGCGTGATCAAATTTTAGCAGGCATGGCATGCCATGGTGCAGTGCGTGCTCATCGAATGCTGAGTCTTTCCGAAATGAATGCTTTGTTGCGTCAAATGGAACACACAGAATTTGCCAGTCAGTGTAATCATGGTCGACCAACATGGCGTGCATTTCCATTGCCCCAATTAGATAAATTATTTGCTCGAGGAGAGTAGTTGTACATGTCAAATCAATTGCCCGTCATCAATTTAATGGGACCAACCGCAAGCGGTAAAACTGCTTTGGCATGTGAATTGTATGACCATGGGAATTATGAGCTTATTTCTGTAGATTCTGCCTTGGTCTATAAAGATATGGATATTGGTACTGCAAAGCCAACCAAAGCGGAGCAGGAGCGTTATCCGCATCATTTGATTGATATTATTACCCCACTTGAGGTTTATTCCGCTGCTGAATTTGTCGAGGATGCTTGTCGACTGATTGATGATATCCATGCACGCGGTAAAACACCTATTTTAGTTGGCGGTACAATGCTATATTTTAAAGCGTTGCTTGAAGGACTTTCTACAAATTTACCGAGTGCTGATTACGCGATTCGTGCTGCGATTGAGTTAAAAGGTGAAACGGAAGGCTGGCAATCGGTGTATGATGAATTAAAATCTGTTGATGTATTGGCAGGTGAAAAATTTAAAGTCAGTGATAAGCAAAGAATCATTCGCGCTTTAGAAGTGTATAAAATTACTGGTCGTCCGATTACTCAACTACAGGCGGAACAACCGAAGAATCAACCGTACCGATATGATTTTCATAATTATGCTTTATTGCCTGATCGCCTAGAGCTGCACAAGCGAATTGAACTTCGTTTGGAAAAAATGTGGGAAATCGGATTTTTAAATGAGGTTGAAAATCTTATGAAAAAATACGATCTCGAAGAAAATTTACCTTCTTCACGCTCTGTTGGATACCGACAAGCGATAGATTTTTTAAAAAACAGTGATTTGAGTCAAGAAAGTGAGCGTCAAATGAAGGATAAAGCACTATTTGCGACACGACAATTAGCAAAACGTCAATACACATGGTTACGATCTTTGCAAGAAACACACTCTTTTCAAACTTTTTTTACGATAAACCAAGCACAAGAAGACTTGCGAAACTTATACGGATAAAGCAAAATTTAACAACTACCTTTTTTATAAATTTTAATTGAAAAATAAAGGTAGTTTTTGCGCTGATTTTAATTTTTTTTGGAGTATAAAATGTCTAAAGGTCAAACTTTACAAGATCCGTTCTTAAATTCTCTCCGTAAAGAACGTATTCCTGTTTCTATTTTTCTTGTAAACGGTATTAAATTACAAGGTCATATTGAATCTTTTGACCAGTATGTTGTTTTGTTGAAAAACACAGTAAGCCAAATGGTTTATAAGCATGCTATTTCAACTGTAGTACCTGCACGTAATCCACGTCCTGCTGGTGCTCCTGCTGGTGCTCAAGGCGCTACTGGTGGCTTCGGCGGTCAAGCTGGCGGCTTCGGCGGTCAAGCTGGTGGCTTCGGTGGTCAAGGTGGCTTTGGTGGTCAACAAGGCGGCTTTGGTGGTCAACAAGGCGGTTTCGGTGGTCAAGGTGGTTTCGGTAGCCAAGGTGGCTTCGGCGGTCAAGGTGGCTTCGGTGGTCAAGGCGGCTTCGGCGGTCAAGGTGGCTTCGGCGGTCAAGGTACTGACTTTGGCGGCGAAACAAAATTTGAAGATTCACAAGAAGATGAAAACAATCGTTAATTTCTTGATTTAACAAGACCAATAAAAAAGAGACGCCAAATTGGCGTCTCTTTTTTATTGGTGTTGCTAAATTTAGAGATAAAAAAACCAGTGCAATGCACTGGTTTTTAATTTAACGACGTAGCACAGACTTAACTTTCATTTTTCTTTGGATCTAGGCTTGGGTCTTTGATTTCAATGTAAGTATTTGCACGCAGCTCTCTTAACCAGCCGTCATATTCTGATTCGAATTGACGCTCACCTAAAATTTGGCGAGCCATACGCTTTTGGTACTCTGAGGTCATATCTTGTTGACGTGTACCTGTAACTTGAAGAATATGCCAGCCAAATTGAGTTTGAAATGGTTTACTGATTTCGTTGACTGGCGAAATCTGCATGAGTTTGTCAAATTCAGGAACCATCATGCCAGGGCTTACCCAACCCAGACTTCCGCCATCACGAGCAGAACCAGGGTCATTTGAATAGGTTGAAGCAAGCGTAGCAAAATCATCGCCCGCTTTTAAGCGGTTATAAATACTGTCAATGGTTTGCTTTGCATTTTCAGGGCTAACAACTTCTGATGTTTTAATCAAAATATGACGCGTATTAAATTGCGGAACTAAAGCTTTTTGCTCATTCGATTTTTTTTCTAATAACTTTAAAACATGAACGCCATCTTTTGCTGGAATTAAGTCAGTGGTTTGTCCTGGCTCAAGGGTAGTAACACGTGCAGCAAGATCTGTTGGAATATCTGAAAGCGGACGGAAGCCCATATCAGCACCATCAACTTTAACTTGGGCTGTGCTAAATTTCTTTTCTATGCCTTTAACGTCATTGCTGTCTTTTAAGTCAGTACGAACTGCCTTTGCAATACTTTCTAACTCGCTTGCAGGTGCTTCTCCTGAAATACGCATATGTAGTACATGGACTTGACTACCAACCGCAGCTTGGCCTTCAGGTGATTTTAAGAAGTTTTCAACATCAAGGTCAGTGATTTTGATACGAGACATTACTTGTTGTTGACTCAATCGTTGAATGAGTAAATCTTCCGCAACACGGTTACGAAGTAATTCATAGGTACCAGGTGCAACCGCATCTAATTTTTTTTGAAAAGCTTCTAAAGAATTTGCACCAGATTGTTGGGCAACTTTCAATACGGCTTCATTTAAGCTTTTTTCATCTGCTTTTAAGCCATACTTCTTCACTTGTTCAAGCTGCGCATCATGAGTAATGAGCTGACTCAGTACTTGCTGTTGCAGAATGTTTTGTGGTGGAATTTCTTTCTTTTGTGCCTGAAGTCGATGCGTCGCTTCAGCAACACCTTGGTCTAAATCACTTTTTAAGATTGCTGTAGAACCAACAATTGCAATGATTTGGTCTTGCGGAGCAGCATAAACTGATACCGAGGTGGAGATGAGTAAAGCTAAGGTTGATGCTTTAAATAATTTTTTAAATTTTTGCGTCTTCATTAATGTGTCCAAGATTGATTAGCTTTATCAAAACCTAAAATACGATTTTCAAGTAATGAACTTAACTTGTTGTTCAAACCACCAAGTCCTTTTAGTGTGATCTCAGCCATCACTGCGCGTTTTGGCTTTGTATCAGGAAGAGAAACGTCATCTAGATCATTAAAGTACGAGCGACCATAGACGGAAATTCCCCAACAACAAGATTCATAATTCACACCCAATAAATATTCGCGTGCGACATGGTTGTCAAGGTCATATTGAACATGTCCCATAATACGCCAATTGTCTTTTACAGGCTGTATAAATGATGCAACTGCTTGATCATATGCACGTTGACGGTCAGGGAGGTTATTGCGATAAAAATAACCAACGTTATAAAGGTTTCCGCGTTGGCCTGTATAATACAATTGGAAGTCATGTTGAGCGCTATCACCATTTGACATCCACGCTGAATTAGTGCTCAGTGTGAAGTTTTGTGAAAGTTGGCTAGAAAGACTCAGCACAGGGCCAGTATGTTTTTCTCTGTCTAAATCATCTGTATTATTGAGTAGAGTAACTTTTCGATCATCAAAATAATAACTTTGACCAATACTGGCTCTTAAGCGCTCTAAGCCGACTGTATCAAATAAGCTATAACTTAAACCAAGCGATAAAAAGTTATTATCTTCTAAACGGTCATGTCCATAAAAACGGTATGGGCTAAACAATTGATCATAGCTGATAGAAGCTGTTGTTGAATCAAAGTTTGGATAACCTGTTTGATTTTTATATGGTGCATAAGCATAGAAAGCGCGAGGTGTAATGGTCTGGAGGAATTTTCCGTCCTTTTCAAAAGTTAGCCCCGTATCCAAAGTAAATTGAGGAACAACAACGGATTTGTTTTTGCTATCTTGGCTTTGGTTATTTAAATTAAGTTGATCTACAGTGGTTTGATCATAAAAAGTATTTAAACTCCGAACAGAGACTTCGGGAATCACAAAAGACCATGGATTGCGGAAATTATAACGTGTCGCAAATTGGTTATATAAACGTGTACCACTTGGTTGGTTGTTATAATCGGCATCATTGATGTCTTTTTGGAAATACGCAGTATCGTTGTTAAATTCGTATTCCAAACCTTGCGGATTTCCAGCGACATAGTTCAGTAAAAACTGTGGTAGGCGGGCATATGGCTTATCTACATCTTTGATGGTTTTATCAAGGGTTTGGAAGTCCTCAACTTTAAGCTGAGCTTTTAAGCCTGGAATACCGTGATTGTAGTTGAGTTCCCAAGCGCGACGTTGGTTCAGCTCTGTACGAGTGTTTGGGTTATTATCTAGATCTGAGAAAAAATCTTTATCAGAAACATAGTTATATTCTAAGTTGGTTGACCATTGTTTAGTGATATCCCACTTGTGCAGAAAATGCAGGTCTTTACGATCTTCATCATTATAATCACGGTCAGAAGGTAAGTAACTTCCCCAAACGCTACCAGCACCAAAGTTCTCAGTTAAATAACGAAACTCACCTTGAGCCATAAGACCACGGTCAGTAATCAGCCGTGGCGTAATGGTGGCATCATAATTGGGCGCCAAATTTAAATAAACGGGAACTGCGAGTTCAAAACCACCATCATTGGTAAAGCCGAAACTAGGATTTAAAATCCCTGTAGTACGGCGGTCATCAATTGGGAAGTTAAAATATGGAACTGCGAGTACAGGCACATCCTTAACATAGAGTTTGGTCCCACGCGTTACACCACGACCAGTATCTTGATCCAATTCAATTTTATTGGCCTGAATTTTCCAAGTGGGTTTTTCATCGGGTGGGCAGGTGGTGTAGGTGGCATTTTCAAGGACGATATTGGTTGGCGAAGTTCTTTCTATTTTTTCTGCATGACCATGTGCGTGGGTCAATTCTGCAATATAGAAACTATTATTTAGCTGCCCAGTTTCATCTTTCAGGTTGTAATTGATTTGATCACTTTGCGCGATGATACCACCTTGTGCCATTTGTACATTGCCTTTCGCTTTGGCGAAAGTTTGTGTTTTATCAATGGTCACTTCATCAGCACGGATCATACGTCCAGATTGGTCAATGACCACATCACCAGACAGGAAAGAGTCGCCATTGGGATTGTAATAACCATTATCTGCAGTAATCACAGATGATGCTTCTTCTGGGTTTGTTGATTTAGCTTGGGTGCTAAAAGGTGTAACCCAGACACCTTCACAATAACGGGTACTTGGATTTTTTAAATCACGTACCTGTGCTTCAGGTGAGTTTTTGTCCACATAATATTGTTCAAAGAAATTTTGCCCTGCAAAGCTTTCTTTGATGGCTGCATTCAGTTGCTTATTATTAACTTCAGAAACAGTGTCTGTCGATTCAGCATAGCTGGATACTGAACTTCCACAAAGAAGTGTCAAAATAGCAGTCGCTAAAGGATTAAATTTAAACTGATGCTTCATTTGTCTCGTTAACCAAATATGCTAATCGCAATTAATTATTGTCGCATCATAGAGAAAAAGTCGATAAGTAGCTACACTTAGCACTTCAAAAATTCAGCCTGAATTAGATTAAATTGCAAATGAATACACAACGTGAACAATTGATACAAACATGGTTAACATCTGTACTCAGTTCAGATCAATTTGAAATCAATTTTTTAGCAGGCGATGCGAGTTTCCGTCGTTATGCACGAATTACCTTGAATAATAAAACATTTATGCTTATGGATGCACCTCCTGAGAAGGAAGATTGTCGTCCTTTTGTTGCGATTGATGAATTCTTTGACACAAATGGGGTGCGTGTACCTCATATTGTTGCCAAGGATTTAGATCAAGGTTTGTTGTTACTCGAAGATTTTGGCGATGTCTTGTTATCTACACAATTGAATGATCAAACGGTAGATGCACATTATGCGCAAAGTTTTAAGCAGTTGGTGCAGTTGCAGTCTATTGCTGCTGATTCATCGCACCTGCCAGCATATGCCTATGAAAAGCTGATCTCAGAAATGGAATTGTTAACGGATTGGTTGTTGCCATCATTAGCTATCCAAGTAACAGATGACGAGCTTGGGTTAATTAAACGAACTTTTGCTATTCTTGCCAATGCAGCTTTGGCACAACCTCAAGTAATCGTACATCGTGATTTCCATAGTCGTAATCTGATGATTCTTGAAGCTGAGAAAGACCAAGGCGTGATTGATTTTCAAGATGCAGTGATTGGTGCGGACACCTATGACTTGATTTCGATTACCCGTGATGCCTACGTACAGTGGGGTCCTGAGCGTGTGTATGGATGGTTTAAAGTGTTTTATGACTTATTACCAGAAACTGCCAAGCAAGATCGTGATTTTGATCAATTCAAACAAGATGCTGACTTTATGGCAATTCAGCGCCATATCAAAATTTTAGGTATTTTTGTACGTTTGTTTGAGCGTGATGGTAAATCTGGTTATCTCAAAGACTTGCCTCGTGTCATGTGGTACTTACTGGAAGAATCAAAACCTTACTCAGAATTACAACCGTTTATGCATTTTATTCATGCACGGGTTTTACCAAAATTTGAAGAAAAATATGGTGTATATGAGGTGATTGCAGCATGAAAGCAATGATTTTAGCTGCGGGGCTAGGCAATAGAATGCGACCTTTGACCCTCTATAAGCCAAAGCCTTTATTAGAAGTCGGCGGCAAAGCACTGATTGTATGGCATATAGAAAAATTAAAAAAAATTGGTGTGACTGAAATTGTGATTAATTCTGCATGGTTGGCAGATATTCTGATTGGTACCTTGGGTGATGGCTCACAATTTGGTGTGACTATACGCTGGACGCGTGAAGATGAGGGCTTGGAAACCGCAGGTGGGATTATCAATGCCTTAGCACTTCTCGGTGATCAACCTTTTATCCTGGTCAATGGTGATGTATGGACCACCTTTGATTTTGCATCATTATTAGATATCAATCTTGCCGATGATCTTGCACATTTGGTTTTTGTCAATAATCCTGAACAGCATCCTCAGGGCGATTTTACCTTGGCAAATGGTCGTGCTTATACCTTTGAGCAAAATCAGCAAGGTGAAAATTTAACGTATAGTGGTGTCGCTGTGATTAACCCAAAAATGTTTGATGGTCTGGAACAGGGTAAAAGACCGCTTGCACCTTTGCTTAAACAAGGCATGCTAGACGGTAAAATCTCGGCTGAGAAAATGCAGGCAGCGTGGGTTGATGTGGGTACACCTGAGCGTTTAACAGCCTTGGATTGGCAAATAAGACAGGGTGAGTATAGTTAAGTGAGGATAAATACGCTTAAGTGCGTATTAACTCATCGTTAACTACTGTTCCACGGGCGAGAAATAGGTATACTTTCAGCTAACTTTTTAGAGATGTTATTTGATCATGCATCCATTTTTTCAAGAGTTAAAGCAAGGCAGTCTAAAGCTTGGCTTAAAACTTAGTGATGAAGCATTAGGATTATTGTTGCAATATCAAGATGCGCTCGTCCTGTGGAACAAAGCTTATAACTTAACGGCGATTCGCGATCCAAAAGAAATGTTGGTTAAACATTTATTGGATAGCTTAAGTATTTTAAATGATTTACCCGCTGGTCGTTTACTCGATATTGGTACAGGCGGGGGTATGCCGGGGATGATCATTGCACTGTGCCAACCTGAACGCCAATGTGTTTTGTTGGATTCAAATGGTAAGAAAATTCGTTTTCTGAAACAGTTTATTGCAGATTTAAAACTAAAAAATGTTGTCGCAGTTCAGACACGTGTAGAAAATGAAGATAGTATCCATGATCTAGGGCAATTTGATGTGATCACCAGTCGTGCATTTGCTTCATTGACAGATTTTGTGACGGCTTCAAAACCTTATATGCATGAACGCAGTATTATTGCGTCAATGAAAGGTTTGATTCCCACTGAAGAAGTTGATGCTTTAAAAGACAAGTGGAGTTGTGACATTATTGAATTGCATGTACCTCGGTTGGACGAACAACGTCATTTACTTTTATTAAAACAGATTTAAAACAGACTAAGGGTTGGGGTTACCATGGCTCAAATTATTGCTATCGCAAACCAGAAAGGTGGCGTAGGTAAAACCACGACAGCCGTGAATTTGGCTGCCTCTTTGGCAGTGTTGAAAAAGCGTGTTTTATTGGTGGATATGGACTCTCAGGGTAATGCTACCATGGGGTCGGGTATTCAAAAAAATGATTTGTTGTATTCAGTCACCGATGTACTTCTGGGTGAAGTACCGATTGAAACTGCAATTAGTAAAGCTGAAGTCGGTTATAAAGTACTTGGCTCAAATCGTGATTTGGCAGGTGTTGAACTGGCAATTGCAGAGCAAGATGGACGTGAGTTTATTTTGCGTAACGCTTTACAGCAAATTGAAAAAGACTTTGATTATATAATTGTTGATTGTGCACCAAGTTTAAGTTTAATTACGGTCAATGCTTTAGCCGCAGTCGATGCAGTGATTATTCCAATGCAATGTGAGTATTATGCATTAGAAGGATTGGCAGATCTGACCCAGACCATTGATAAAATTCAACAGGCATTAAACCCTGAATTGGAAATTATTGGGGTGCTTCGTACCATGTATGATGCACGTAATGCACTCACTCGTGATGTTTCTGCTGAATTAGAACAGTATTTTGGTAAGAAACTTTATGATACAGTGATTCCGCGTAATGTGCGCTTGGCCGAAGCGCCAGCACATGGATTACCGATTATTTATTTTGAGAAAAGCTCTAAAGGTGCAATTGCATATTTAAATTTAGCAGCTGAAATGTTGAAAAAGAGTAAAGTGAAAAAAGGAAATAAAGCATGACCGTGAAAAAAAGAGGGTTGGCAAAGGGTCGTGGCTTAGATGCATTATTAGGTTCAATCCAAAAAGAAAAATTACAACTTGAAGTTCAAGCATTGGATCATGGCCAATTAAAACAGATGGATGTAACCCAATTAAAACGCGGCGCGTATCAACCCCGTCGTTTTATTGGTGAGCAAGATTTACAAGAACTTGCAGCGTCAATTAAAAAACATGGTGTAATGCAGCCGATTGTGGTTCGTCCGATTGAAAATGACGAAACACCCTATGAAATCATTGCAGGTGAACGTCGCTGGCGTGCGGCACAATTGGCGGGTTTAACTGAAATTCCTGCAATTGTGCGTGATTTGACCGATCAAGTTGCGATTGCCTTGGCATTGATCGAAAACATTCAGCGTCAAGATTTAAACCCTGTTGATCAAGCATTGGCATTACAACGCTTTCATGAAGAGTTTGGGCTTAGTCATCAAGAAATTGCAGACACTGTAGGTAAAGCACGGACTACCGTAAGTAATTTATTGCGTTTATTAAGTCTAGAAGATGAAATTAAAAATTTAATGCAACAAGGTCTGTTAGACATGGGGCACGCCCGTGCGATATTGACTCTAAAAGCTAAAGATCAATTGCAAATTGCAAAAATCGTGATTGATAAGAGTTTGTCTGTTCGTCAAACCGAGCAGTTGGTGCGTGATTGGAATACGCCAAAGCAGGAAAAATCTAAAGATCCACTTGCGCCAGATGTGCAACAACTGACTCAGAAACTGTCAGAGCGCTTTAGTGCCAGTGTAAAATTAGACTATAACAAACAGGGTAAAGGTAAGCTGGTCATCAGTTATAACTCGCTTGATGAGTTAGATGGAATTTTAAATATCTGTTTACCAGAACAATAATGTTTAAGCGATTCAATTAATTTGGGGAACTAAAGATGTGGGAACTTGTTAAAGCCGGCGGTTGGTTAATGCTGCCATTGGTTTTATGTTCAATTTTTACTGTTGCGATTTCAATCGAGAGATTTATACGGCTGAAACGATCTTTAGTTCTACCTAAGTCGCTTATGATGCAAAAAGGCCGCAGTGTTGACGATGTTTTAGATGAAATGGAGCAAGATCAAGCGGTTTGCCAAACAGCATTGGGCTATATTTTTAAAGATGGTATCGATGCTTATGCTCAAGGTGAAGCATTTGCACGTGCTCAGATGGAAGCGACTGCTTCACGCGAAATTGGATATTTAGAAAAAAATATTAATTTCTTAGGTACATTGAGCGCTGTTGCACCGTTATTGGGGCTATTGGGTACAGTGATTGGAATTATCGAGTCTTTTCTGGTGATTGATTTAGGTACGAATGCCAATCCAACCATGATGATTCCAGGTATTTCTAAGGCATTAATTACCACAGCTGCAGGTATGGTAATTGCTATTCCAGCACTATTTGCCTACCGTTATTTTCAGCGCCTAGTTCAAGAATATGTGGCTGAACTCGAACAACAGTCGACTTTATTTCATGCTGCCTTATTTTTTCAGAAACACCTTGAAAATGAAAAAAAGAAAGCTGGTTAAATCCGTTTTAGGGGTGTTTCATGAAATTTAGACGCAGAACAGTTGAAGATATTCATATTAATCTTACGCCATTGATTGATTGCTTGTTATTTATATTGGTGATTTTATTGCTGACCACCACGTTTAACCAGCAAAGTCGGATCAATCTTTCTTTACCGGATGCACAAGGTGTTCCGCCAAAAGAATACAAAAATAAAATTGAAGTCATGGTAGACTCAGCAGGGCATTATGCAGTAAATGGGCAGGCACTTTCGAGTAAAGAGTCGGCTGATTTGAGTACTGCAATTAAGCAAGCAGCAAATGACAATCGTGATCTGATGTTTGTGATTGCTGCAGATGCCAAAGCGACGCATCAAGATGTCATTCGAGTGATGGACGTCGCAGGACAGCTCGGTTTCGTTAACATCAATATCAGTACCAAAGTTCCATCTCGAGGTTATTAATTAGTGAATCAGGATTTTAAGGTCTATGTCCGTCTTTTGGCATATTTAAAGCCGTATTGGGGGGCAGCCTTACTCGTTATTGTTGGATTTGGCTTAAATGCAGCAACTGAAGTTTCCGTAGCGAAGTTACTTAAATATATTATTGATGCAATTCAAGGTGGTAATCGTGGTGATCTTGACTGGTTTCCAGCACTGATTATTCTATTGATATTCTTCCGTGGCTTAGGCTTGTTTATGGGTGGCTACTTTACAGCAGTCATCTCAAGAAGTTTGGTGTTTAGTATTCGTCAAGAAGTTTACGCCAAGCTCCTAAAACTTCCAGCGCAGTATTATTTGGATAATTCATCTGGTCATATCACAGCAAAAATAATGTATAACGTGGAGCAGCTAACCGCAGCTTCATCTGAATCATTAAAAATATTAGTGCGTGATGGTGCAATTGCTTTAGGCTTGTTGGGCTATTTACTGTATACCAATTGGCGTTTAACTTTATGTATTTTCATCTTTATGCCGATTATTGGCTTATTGGTGCGAAAAGCTTCAAAACGTATGCGTAAACTCTCCATTCAAGTACAAAATACCATGGGCGATGTGAACCATATTGTTCAGGAAACAATCAGTGGTAATGCTGTTGTAAAGAGTTTTGCAGGTGAGGAAAATGAACAAAAGCGTTTTTATAAGTCTTCAGAAGAAAACTTAAAACGTGGTTTGAAAATGGTGGTTGTACAGAACTTAAATAGCCCACTAGTACAACTGGTTATGGCTTTTGCTTTAAGTATCATTATTTGGTTGGCATTACGTCCACAAATTTTAGGCGATACCTCAGCAGGCGAGTTCGTTGCTTATATCACAGCGGCTGGGTTGCTGGCGAAGCCGATTAAAAACCTAACCGATATCAATGAAAAATTACAACGTGGTATTGCTGCTGCATATTCTGTATTTGAAGTTTTAGATTTACCTCAAGAAGAGAATACAGGGACTTTAACCCCAAAATTATTGGGTGATATTAAGTTTGAACATGTGTCTTTAACTTATAGAAATAATGTAAAAGCAATTGATGATTTCTCACTAGACATACAAGCAGGCCAAACGATTGCCTTGGTTGGGCGTTCAGGTGCTGGTAAGTCATCTTTGGTGAATATGTTGGTGCGCTTTCAGGAAATTAGTGCAGGGCAAATTTATCTAGATCAACTGCCTATTCAGGATATTGAACTCAGTTGTTTACGCACACAAGTTGCGATGGTCAACCAGCAAGTGGTTTTATTTGATCGAACTGTACGCGAAAATATTGCATATGGTCAGTTAGAAAAAGCATCCGATGAAGCCATTGTTGCAGCAGCTAAGGCGGCTTATGCACACGACTTCATTATGGAATTACCAAAAGGTTATGACACACCATTAGGTGCGCAAGGTTTAAGTCTTTCGGGTGGTCAACGTCAACGTATTGCCATAGCGCGTGCAATCCTTAAAAATGCACCGATTCTTATCTTAGACGAAGCCACCAGTGCTTTGGACAATGAGTCTGAGCACTTTATTCAAAAAGCATTTGATGAAGCGATGCTTGATCAAAATAGAACCACGATTGTAATCGCTCACCGTCTATCCACGATTGAGAAAGCTGATAAGATTGTGGTTATGGATAAAGGGCGTATCATAGAGCAAGGTACTCATACTGAGTTATTGGCGAAGCATGGCGCTTACTATCAATTGTATGAACGTAACTTTGAGGAATAATCGAACATGTCTATTGCGCAAATCATTCAAGATGCTTGGAATAAACAGTCCAAGTGGTTGATTGCATTGCGGCCGTTGTCATGGTTATATCAGTTCGGTTTTACGGTAAATAAACAACTGTATCAAAAAGGTATAAAAAAAACCTATCAAGCACCTGTCCCAGTGATGATTATTGGAAATATTACTGTGGGTGGGAGTGGAAAGACACCGTTATTGATCCAGTTGGTGAAATATTTGCAACATCACCAAGTTCGTGTGGGTGTGATTAGTCGTGGTTATGGGGGGCAAGGGCCTTTCCCTGCACTGGTTACTTTAGACTCTGTGCCTGATCAAGTGGGCGATGAGCCCTGTTTAATTGTTCAGTCTACTGAGGTCCCCATGGTGGTGGGCGGTAATCGCCAAGCCAATATTGAGTTACTACTGCAACATTATGAACTTGATTTAATCATCAGTGATGATGGTTTACAACATTGGGCTTTAGCGCGTCAAATCGAATGGATTGTACTGGATAATAACCGAGGTTTGGGCAATCAGAAGCTACTTCCTGAAGGTTATTTACGCGAGCCTGTGAGCCGTTTAAAACACGGTACTGTGATTGAGCATGCGCATCAGCCGTATTCAGCTCTCAATATGCATTTAAAAGTGACTGAACCTTATCTATTAAATCCAAGTTTTGACCAATCTGAACAGTTTGATCCTACACTTGATTATTATGCAGTCGTTGGAATAGGTTTTCCGCAACGCTTTTATAACACCTTGGAAAGTATCGGTGTAACTCAATTTCAATGTCATGAATTTCCAGACCATTATGATTATGAAATTGATGATTTGCAGTTTGAAGATAACAATCCAATTATTACCACTGAAAAAGATGCGGTAAAGCTTTTACCATTATTGAAAAATCATTCTACATTTAGTCGTGAGATTTGGGTGGTCCCAGTGGGAGCGGTCTTGTCTGATGAATGTTATCTATTACTCAACCAACAACTTACTCAACTTGGTATTGATCTAATACAAGGTTAATTTGATGAAACATATTGTTATTCCTGCGCGTTTTGCCAGTTCACGCCTTCCCGGTAAGCCTCTTTTAGAAATTCATGGGCGAGCCATGATTTTACGTGTGGTCGATCAAGCAAAAAAAGTACAGGGCTTTGATGATCTTTGTGTGGCGACAGATGACCCACGTATTGCAGCGCTATGCCGAGCAGAAGGTGTGGATGTTGTGATGACTGATCCGAATCATCCTTCGGGCACAGACCGTTTAAGTGAAGTTGCTCGGGTCAAAGGTTGGGATGCTGAGGATATTATTGTGAATGTACAAGGGGATGAGCCTTTGTTACCTGCACAATTGGTGATTCAAGTTGCTGAGTTGCTGGCACAGAAAGCAGATTGTTCAATGTCGACCTTATGTGAGCCAATACATCAGCTTGACGAGTTTCAGCGTGACAGTATTGTGAAAGTGGTGATGTCAAAGTTCAACGAGGCGCTTTATTTCAGTCGTGCACAAATTCCTTATGATCGAGAGGGTGTTAAACAGGCCGAGCAAAAGCTACATCAGCATGCTTATCGCCATTTGGGCTTATACGCTTATCGTGTCAAGCTTTTACAAGAATATGTCACTTGGGATATGGGTGTTTTAGAACAGTTGGAAAGTTTAGAGCAATTACGTGTTTTAGAAAATGGACATCGTATTGCGATTGATATCGCACAAGTAAACTTACCACCTGGTGTCGATACTCAAGCAGATTTGGATCGCCTAAACACCTTAGATGTAGCGGTTTTTGAATAGTTTGTATTTGCGTTATTTATCTTTGCATCACTTGTTTTTACCACACTTGTATTTAGGTTTTTGATTCATGGATGCTTCTAATTCTCAGGTTTATCCTTGGCAGCAACAAACATGGGAAACCTTAACTGGTCGCTTTCCAAAATTAGGGCATGGTTTATTGTTCTATGGTAAAAAAGGCTGTGGTAAACATGCATTTACCCAACATTTTTTATCATGGGTTTTGTGTTTAAATAAAACACCACAAGCTGCTTGTGGCGAGTGCGCAAGTTGCCAGTGGCTCAAATCGGATACCCACCCTAACTATGTTAATATCACGACCGATGAAGAGAATAAGAAGCAAAACGCGAAAATTAAGATCGAGAAGATCCGTGATTTACTACCATTTGTGCAGCAAACAGTAGATGGTTGGCGCGTTATTGTGATTGAACCTGCAGAAGCTTTAAACATTGCTTCTGCAAATGCATTATTAAAAACGCTAGAAGAGCCAGGTGATCGGGTACAGATTATTTTACTTGCGGAACATTATCTAAAGCTCCCAGCAACGATTCGTAGTCGATTACAGCACTTTGCCATGGATCGTATTAGCCCCACGCTTTCAGAACAATATTTGCAACAACATTTACCTGCTGAAATGCATTCTAAAATTAACTTGTTGATGAATTTATCCAATAATATGCCATTGCAAGCATTGGCGCTTGCTGAGCTAGATTGGTTAAACCGACGTGGGGAGTTTTTACAGGATTGGCAAAAATTGGTCAGTCAAAAAAGCATGCCTTTACAGTTTGCTTCAAAATGGAATAAAGAACTGAGCTTTTATGATTTTTTACAAATGTTTGAATACTTGTTGTCAGATATAATTTGTGTCAAGCTGAATCAAGTTGTAAAGAATTCAGACTTGCAATTAGATGAGCTTGCTGCGCAGTATCAATTGCAAAGCTTGTTCTCTATTTATGAAGATTTACAACAATCGAAGCTAAAAGTTGATCAAAATGTACAAACAAATCTAATTATTGATCAATTGTCGATTCAGTTAATGAATGTGACATAAAATTTGAATATTCAGGGGGAATAATCATGCAACCACGTATGGGCGGTTTGATTCAAGTCAACATCAATGATCGTGCAACTTTACAAGCCAGTTATATGCCTTATATTTTAGGCGGTGGCTTATTTGTACCATCAAAGAATCCTGTAAAAATGGGCGATGAAGTGTTTGTACTGGCTGGTTTGCCAGATCAATCACAGAAAGTTCCTTTAACAGGGAAAGTGATTTGGATTTCGCAAAAGCAAAATGGAATTAAGCCACAAGGTTTTGCAATTCAACTCACTGGTGAAAAAGGCATCTATTACAAAATGGAAGCAGAAAAATTACTCGCAGGCAGTATGTCTTTAGACCGTCCTAGCTTTACAATGTAAGCCAATTTTCAATATTATTTAGGAATTTCTGTGTTTGTTGATACGCATTGCCATTTAACCATGTTAAATCTTGAACCTTATGCTGGGGATCTCGATGCCGCATTACAACAAGCAAGAGATGCTGGTGTGTCCAAGTTTATGGGGATTTCTGTAGATTTGGATGACCATATCGCACTTGCAGAAATTGCCGCAAGACATTCAGATGTGGGTTATAGTGTCGGTGTACACCCATGTGAAGATCCAGCAGTAATGCAACGTGCAAGTGTTGAAAAACTGGTTGAACTGGCGCAAGCTGAAAAAGTTTGGGCCTTGGGTGAAACAGGCTTGGATTATTTTCATAGTACTGAATTTATTGCTGAACAAAAAGCCTGTTTTGCACGACATATTCATGCATCGCAACAGCTTAAAAAACCTGTAGTTGTGCATACCCGTTCAGCAAAGCATGAAACCGTAGATATTATTCGGGCTGAAAAATCAACACATGGTATTTTGCATTGTTTTACAGAAGATTGGGAGACTGCAAAGGCCGTTTTAGATTGTGGCTATTATATCTCCTTCTCTGGAATTGTTTCATTTAAAAATGCGCAAGATTTAAGAGATGTTGCTAAGCAAGTGCCTTTAGATCGCTTGTTGATTGAAACGGATAGTCCTTATTTGGCACCGATGCCTTATCGTGGAAAACCGAATGAACCAAAATACGTTCCTTATGTAGCCAAAGCGCTGAGTGATGTATATGATAAAACGCTTGAAGAGATCGCTTTCATTACTACACAAAATTTTGAAAATCTGCTTCAACAAAAGTGATTGAAAAGCACTGATTTAAAAAGCAATCAATAGAAGTGCATCAATTTATTAACGGATAGAATTAACAAGAGAGTTTATCGGGTGAAGATGGATCGACAGGCTCAGTTTAGAGCAAGAGAAGCATTGATTTTTCAGGTTGCTGAACAACTGCTTTTAGAAAATGGTGAAGCAGGGATGACATTGGATGCCCTAGCAGCAGAATTAGATCTAGCCAAGGGAACACTTTATAAGCATTTTCAGAGTAAGGATGAGTTGTATATACTGCTCATCATTCGTAATGAACGTATGTTACTTGAAATGGTACGTGATACTGAAAAAGCATTTCCTGAGCATTTGGCTTTTTTTATGTTGCACCATTTACACCATCCTGAACGTGCAGTGTTATTCCATCAGATCGAAGAGCGATTATCCACCACTGGACAAGGCATCCATCATTTATTTAGCGAACTCTATCAAGTACGTAAACAACGTTTACGTATCATTATTCGCATGACAGAAAGCTATCTAGAATCGATTCAAAGTTTGATGTCGGTACGTGATTATTTGGCTTCGATTTGGTCGATTACGCATGGTGGAGCAGCGATACTGAATTCAAGCTTCTATCAGCGTTATTTAGGTTGTCGAGATACCTTACGTGTCGCATTGATTGATCAGGCGTTGGCTGTGCCAAAACATCCACAAGCCTCAGAACAGGTGGCTTAGCTGCAATGAAAAATCTACGATCATCTCAAAAAATACGAGGTTTTACCTTAATTGAGGTGATGGTGGTGATCGTTATCATCAGTATTATTGCCTCATTGATCATTTTAAATATTGATGGCGTAGATCAGCGTAAAGCTATGCAAGCACGTGAGATGTTATTGCTCGATTTAAAGCAGATTAATCGTGAAGCCAATGATCAAGCGCGTATTTATGCACTCGATTTACACAATGCTACCGATGTTGCAGATGCACAGTATGGTGTTATTGAATATATTCCAGTCAAAGAAGATGCTGAGCAACGTATTCGAGTGGTTGACAATAAACCATGGAAAGAAGTGACGGACTTTCCTAAAAGAGCGTTGCCAGAATACGTTTCATTTTCTATTGAAACAGAAGATCATCAATTCCAAAATGCAAATAACTCAGAACTCTTGGGAAATAATGCACCTAAATTGATTTGGTTTGGAAATGGTGAAGTCAAACCTGTCACAATTCAAATGTATTATCAGCAAAAGCCAGTGGGTGGGGTAATTCGAGTTGATTATTTGGGTAAAGTAGATGAAGAAAAATAAAGGCTTTACTTTAATTGAGGTTGTTGTGGCTTTGGCGATTTTTGCAGTCGCAGCAATGGCTTTGACCAAAGTCGCGATGCAATATACGCAGTCGACAGCCAATGCGATTTTACGAACCAAGGCTCAGTTTGTTGCACAGAATGAAATCTCAATGATGATGATTAATCGTGAATGGCTGTCAGGAACGTCATCTAAACAAGTCACCACACAAGGTGAAACTTGGCAGGTAGATAAAAAAGCAGAATCTACACTGAGCCCAAATGTACAAAAAATAGATGTGCAAGTGAGCCTTTTTAATCCTGATACGGGTAAAGTCGAAGCAGGGATTACCAATATGGTGTTCTTTAATTATCCGATCAAAGAAAAATAATGATGAATCTAATCAAGCATAAAAAAAATCAAACTGTGTATGCACAGAAAAGCACAGGCTTTACCTTAATTGAACTTTTGGTGGCCATAGCAATCTTTGCTGTTTTGTCAGCATTGGGCTGGAAAATATTTGACTACCTGATTAAAGTTAAAGATCGTAATGTCATACATGAGGAAAATTTAGGCCAATTACAAGGTGCGTATCAACAGATTCAGCGTGATACCTTACAGATTGTTCCTATTTCTGCAAGAAGCGGTGAGGAAATTGAACCTGCTTTAGGTTTAGATAATCAAAAACTTTCTTTCAGTAAAACGGGTGTAACCGATCCGCTTAAACAGGGGTTGTCACCCTATGAACGAATTGAATATGTTTACAATGCACAAGAGAAAAAACTTTATCGGTTAAAATATTCAAATTTAAATCGAAATAATTCAGAACAGCCCTTGTCGAGTGTGTTATTGGCAGATGTGGATCAGTATCGTATTGATGTTTTAAATCCAACAGAATTAGATCGTTGGCCAAATGATATGATTAAAAATGATAGGCAATTACCGCGTGGGATTAAAATTAAAGTCACGATTCGTGATATAGAATATGAATGGATTTTTAGTTTGCTCAATTCTGACTATCTGATCAATAACGGCGCAGATAATTAAATCAGTATTGTGGTCGATGCGGATCAATAAATTTAGGTAAATCATTCATGCAATTAAAGCAGCAAAAGGGTATCGCATTAATTACGATTTTAGTGATGGTCGCTTTGGCAACCATCATTGCTGCGACGATTGCTAAACGTCAAAATTACACCAATGAAAGTACAGGGTTTTTAAAACGGCAAAGCCAAGCACTTTTTTATGCAAAGAGTGCGGAAGCATTTTATTCTGAGATATTGGTACAAGACAGCGAAAACAGCAAAGAGGCAGATTACTTACAGGAAACTTGGGCAAAACCGATGCCAGCATTTCCAGTTGAAGATGGGTATGTCACAGGTGTGTTGGAAGATGAGTCAGGTAAATTCAATTTAAACAGTTTATTAACCAATGAAGGTAAGCCCAACGAAGCGGCACAGAAATATTTTTCTAAGCTTTTGATTCGTGTCGGTTTACCTGCTGATACTGTTCAAGCAGTAATTGATTGGCAAGATCCAGATAATGAAACCATAGGTTCATACGGCGCTGAAACAAGTTATTACCAAGGTTTGCCTAAACCATATTTGGCTGCAAATCGAAAATTTTCCAGTGTTGAAGAACTTAAACAAGTGCGTGGTTTTGAAGAAAAAAAGTATGATTTAATTGCACCTTATATATCGGCACTGCCTGATATAGCAACAAAAATTAATGTCAATACTGCACCTGCAATGGTTTTGGCAGCCATGGATGAAAAACTAGACATAAATAGCATACAAACAGCTTTAAAAGCGCGACAAGAAAAACTTGAGCATTTTGCCAATGTGGGCGAGCTAATGAAAATCGCACCATTTGACAGCTTGGACGCTGCAAGTAAAACCGAGGCAGACAAGATTTTTGGAGTAACATCCAGTTATTTTAAAGCCAAGATCGAAGTATCTTTAAGCAATCGCAAGCGTCAATTTACTACACGCTTTATGCGTAATGATAAATCACAAGTTTATGTTTATTCGCGTAGCCTTGCACCATTTTGAAAATTTTAGTGAGTATTTTTTTAACTATATGATTTTAAATAACTATAAAAGATAGTTAAAAGGTAGCTAAAAGGTTGGTTGATTGAGTAAACATGATTCGATAGGCTAAATAAGCCTAAAAAATGAGATCATCCTTTTTGCTAATTGCAATCAACGTGAAAATTAATGCTCAGGGTTCGAGTTTTGCTTTATAATCGAGATTCTTTACCGATTTGTTTATAAAATTTGGCTCATGTTAATTCGTAAGTTATTTAAGTTTGAAAATGCACACATTGTGCGCAATTGCACGTCAGATCGTTGCAAACGGTCTATACACGGGCACAGCTATAAAGTTGAATTACTACTTAAAGCTTCAAAACTTGATCATGGTCAAATGGTATATGACTTTGGATTGCTTAAAGGTGTAATCAAAGAAATTTTCGACAGTTTTGACCATGCGATCTGTTTTTGGCAAGAAGATAACCCTGAATATATTCAGGCGTGTAAAACTTTTAGTGCTCGTTGGGTGGCTTTGCCAGTTTCTCCATCGGCTGAACAGTTTTCACGGATATTCTTTTTCCTCGCGCAACAGATTTTAAAATCAACCATTACCCAAAATGGGGAAGGGGATGTTGAAGTCTATTCTGTGATTGTGCATGAAACCGATACAGGTTATGCGCAAAGTTTTCAAGAAGATATTGAAAATGCTCAGATGGGACTGTTGAGTCTGGATAAAATTATTTTTTCTGAGCAGGTCACATCTGAATGGTCTGACCCAGAAATGTATGAAAAATTGAAACAAGGTATTCCGTTTCAAAACCCTGAAGTGGATTTACAGGTTAAACTTTAAATGATGATTCTTGAGTGAAATCCATCTTTAGGACAAATAAATTTTTAGGAAAATGAAATTTAGGATGAAAGTTGATGCAATTATCTGAACTCGAACAAACAAAATTAAATCAAGTTCGGTTAGATCAAAGTTGGAAAGAAGGTTTAGCTGAGTTTCTTTTGAGTCAGCAAATGGATGATTTGCGTTCTTTTTTAGTTGCTGAAAAAAATGCAAATAAAACCATTTACCCACCGAGCTCACTTATTTTCAATGCATTAGACACAACGCCATTGAATCACGTAAAAGTGGTGATTTTAGGACAAGATCCTTATCACGGTCCTGATCAAGCCCATGGGTTAAGTTTTTCCGTACAAAGAGGCGTTGCATTGCCTCCGTCTTTACGTAATATTTTTCATGAGTTAAATACAGATTTAGCTGTACCTGTATCCCGACATGGTGATCTCACCAAATGGGCTCAACAGGGTGTATTGCTTTTAAATAGTGTGTTGACAGTGGAAGCTGGGCAACCAACATCACATCAAAAACGCGGTTGGGAAAATTTTACAGATCATGTGATTGATGTGTTGAATGAGCATAGAGAGCACATTGTATTTATACTTTGGGGCGCATATGCTCAGAAAAAAGGACAACGTATAGACCAAACGAAGCATCTGGTATTAAAAGCTGCGCACCCATCTCCATTGGCAGCAAATCGTGGTGGCTTTTTTGGTTGTAAGGTTTTTTCAAAAACAAATAATTATCTGAAACAATATGGCATTGAGCCAATCGACTGGCAGCTGGACGCATGACAAACTCTCCCGAAATAAATAATTATCACCCAGATCTGATTATCGAAGAAGCGAAAAAGGGATGGCGAATTATTCGCTTAAATCGTCCTAAGTCGCTTCATGCACTTGATGAATCTATCGTTGCGGCATTATTGAAGCTGTTTGAGGATTTTCATCATGATGACTCAGTTAAGGCAATTTGGTTAGATTCAACCACGCCTAAAGCTTTTTGTGCAGGCGGTGACGTTCGTAAATTGCGTCAATTGGTGATCAACAATGAAGTTGAAACAGCCAATAAGTTTTTTGAAACGGAATATGCTTTAGATTTACTGTTGCATAATTATGCTAAACCTGTAGTGGTTTGGGGTGAAGGTTATGTCATGGGTGGTGGCTTAGGCTTATTCATGGCAGCGCCTTTCCGTTTAGTTACACCGTATTCGCGTCTTGCTATGCCTGAAGTGAATATTGGTCTATATCCAGATGTAGGTGCTACACGTTTCTTAGCAGATCGTGGTCCGATTGGTTTATTTACGGGTTTAACTGGATCGATCATGACTGCAGCAGGTGGTTATGGGATTGGTTGGGCAACCCATATTTGTGATGCCCAACGTGATGTGGTTTTGCAGAAACTGATTGATATTGATTGGGATCATTATCCTGCTGGCGATTTCCGTGCTTTAGATGACACCTTAAATAGTTTACATCGTCCTGTTTCACCTGGACCGTTGCAAAACTCTTTGGATGTGATTCATAGTGTTTGTCGTGGTGTAAACTTTGAACATGATTATGAGGCGATTATTGGTCTAAGTGATGCGCGTAGTGATTGGTTGCGTCAAGCCAGTGAGAATCTACAAAAAGGTTCACCAAGTACTGCTGCGATTACCTGGTTGTTATGGCAGTGGGGACGTCAAGTTCATCCTTGGTCTGAGGTTTTTGAATTAGAAAAGCAAATTTCTGATTGGAAAATTCGTCATCCTGATTTTGTTGAAGGTGTACGCGCACGTTTGGTGGATAAAGATTTATCACCAGAGTGGGAACAGGTTGAGTCGCGAACATTGCGTGGAATCCTTGCGAAGAATCCACCTGTCACAACAATTGACAGTTGGAATGCGCTGCTAAGCCAGTACGGTATCATTTAAGGTCGTATGACTGAAGAAACTCAACATTACATAGATCAACAATGGATGCAGCTGGCTTTAGAGCAAGCTGCATTTGCTGCATCTATCGGTGAAATTCCAGTAGGAGCTGTGATTGTAAGTCAGGGGCAAGTGATCGGTGAAGGTTATAATCAACCGATTGCTCAGCATGATCCAACAGCCCATGCGGAAATTCAGGCACTGCGCAATGCGTGTCAAAAGATTGAAAATTATCGCCTACCAGAAGACGCCACTTTATACGTCACACTTGAACCTTGCACCATGTGTGTCGGTGCATTAATCCATGCAAGAATTCAACGTGTGGTTTTTGGTGCGACTGAACCTAAAGCGGGTTCACTCATCAGTAGTCGTCAACTGTTAGAGATTGGCTATTACAATCATATATTTCAGTTTGAAGGTGGTTGTTTACAAACGCAGTGCTCAAGCCAACTGTCTGATTTTTTTAAAATGCGCCGTGAGCAAAAAAAACAATTAAAGTTACAACAAAAGACCTTAAATGACTCATTAAAATGATCTAGAATACACAAGATTTTATTGACAATGAAAATTGTCAAAATAAGGGTTTAAAAAATATAGTTAAAGTTTAAAAGGGTATAACAATGAATTCTATTCAAGTAAAACAAGAGTTTAATGCACCAATCGATCAGGTATTTGACTTGTTATCAAAACATTCAACCTATAATGTGGCTTTTGCACCGATTCAAGTTGTACGGGTAAAAGATGCTGCTGATCCTGAACGCCCAGATGGATTAGGTTCTATCCGTCGTATGGGGTTCGGTCCGATCAAGCCGATTCAAGAGCAAATTACGCATCTGGATGTCAATAAACGTATCGAATATAAGTTAATTAACAATCCATTGATTAAACATCATATTGGAATTATTGAGTTTACAGCGCTTGCTGAAAACAAAACCCGTGTTGACTATACGATCGAATTACAAGCACGTGCACCATTTGTGAGTAAATTAATACTTGCACAGCTTAAACTAGCGATTACACTTGGATTTAAGAAACTTGCTAAGTCTGTAGCTTAATTGGAAATTCAATGACAATTCAAATTATCACAATCGATGGGCCAAGTGGTTCTGGTAAAGGAACACTTGCAGCAAAACTTGCGCATCACTATCAATTCCATTTATTAGACTCTGGTGCGCTGTATCGTTTGCTTGGATTGTCATTGCATCAAAAAGAATTGTTGGACGCATTAGACACTGAATCTGTATTGCAACAAAGTGTGACGATTGCAACAAATCTAGATATCGTATTTAAGAGTGCTGACAACGGAATCATGATTTTGTTGGATGGTGAAGATGTCTCACAAACGATTCGTACTGAACGCGTTGGTGAATTTGCTTCAAAAGTCGCAGCAATTCCTGCGCTTAGAGCGGCATTGGTAGATCGACAACATGCTTTTGCCCAGTTGCCTGGCTTGGTTGCCGATGGGCGTGATATGGGCACTTCTATTTTTCCACAAGCACAAGCGAAGATTTATCTCACTGCCTCAGCTGAGTCCCGTGCAGAGCGTCGTGTAAAACAGTTGCAGGGAATGGGGCTGGATGTTAAAATAAGCGACATTTTAGCAAATATACAAGCTCGAGATAAAAGAGATATGGAACGCACAGTCGCTCCACTCAAGCCAGCAGAAGACGCTTATGTCATTGATAGCTCAGAAATGAACATCGATGAAGTGTTTAAACTGATGACTGATTATGTCGAGTTACATTTAGCTAAATAAAGAATATTTAACCAAATATTAGCCAAAGCATAGCTTGATCAGTTTATACGGACTATGTGGATGGCTTAACTAAACCGGCCTTGTCTGATCCAAGACCGTTGACTTTACTAGGTATATCATGACCGAATCTTTTGCAGCCCTCTTTGAAGAAAGCGAATCAACTCTCAATATCGACAAAGGTGCCGTTATTAAAGGTATCGTTGTTAGCATCGACTCTGACTGGGTTACTGTTGACACTGGCCTTAAATCTGAAGGTGTTGTTGCACGTTCAGAATTCTTAAACGAACAACGCGAACTTGAAGTTCAAGTTGGCGATGAAGTTGATGTTGTTGTTGAAGCGCTTGACAACGGTATGGGTCAAACAGTTTTATCACGTGAAAAAGCGAAACGTGCTGAAACTTGGACTAAACTTGAAAAAATCTTTGAAGACGGCGAAATCGTTACTGGTGTTATTTCTGGTAAGGTTAAAGGCGGTTTCACTGTTGACATCGGTCCAGTTCGTGCATTCTTACCAGGTTCATTGGTAGATACTCGCCCTATTCGTGATACAACTCACCTTGAAGGCAAAGAGTTAGAATTCAAAGTAATCAAACTTGATGCTAAACGTAACAACGTTGTTGTATCTCGTCGTGCTGTAATGGAAGCTGAATCTTCAGCTGACCGTGAAGCGCTTCTTTCTCAATTGGAAGAAGGCCAAACAGTTACTGGTACGATCAAAAATCTTACTGATTACGGTGCATTCGTTGACCTTGGCGGTATTGATGGTCTTCTACATATCACAGATATGGCTTGGAAACGCATCAAACACCCTTCAGAAGTTGTTGAAGTGGGTCAAGAAGTTACTGTTAAAGTACTTAAGTTTGACAAAGAACGTAATCGTGTATCTTTAGGTCTTAAGCAATTAGGCGAAGATCCATGGTTAGCGATCATGAACCGTTATCCTAAAGGTTCTATCGTTAAAGCACGTGTTACAAACTTAACTGACTACGGTTGTTTCGCTGAAATCGCTGAAGGCGTTGAAGGCTTAGTACACGTTTCAGAAATGGATCACACTAACAAAAACATCCACCCATCTAAAGTTGTTCAGATCGGTGATGAAGTTGATGTTATGGTTCTTGAAGTTGATGAAGAACGTCGTCGTATTTCATTGGGTATCAAGCAAACTCGTGCGAACCCATGGGAAGAGTTCTCTAAGTCACACGACAAAGGTGAAAAAGTTTCTGGTACGATCAAGTCTATCACTGACTTCGGTATCTTCATCGGTTTACCTGGCGGTATCGATGGTCTAGTTCACTTGTCTGATATTTCTTGGAACGAACAAGGCGAAGACGCTATTCGTCGTTACAAGAAAGGTGATACAGTTGAAGCAGTTATCTTGTCTGTAGATGCTGAAGGCAACCGTATCAGTCTTGGTATCAAGCAAATGAACAGCGATCCGTTCAATGACTTCTTAGCTGCTAACGAACGCGGTGCGTTGGTTAAAGGTACAGTAACTGCTGTTGACGCTAAAGGCGCGACAATTAAGTTAGCTGACGAAGTTGAAGCTTCTTTGAAAGCATCTGAAATCAACCGCGATCGCGTTGAAGATGCAACTAAATTCTTAGAAGTTGGTCAAGAAGTTGAAGCTAAAATCATCAATGTAGATCGTAAATCACGTTCTATCAACTTGTCGATTAAAGCGAAAGACGAAGCTGAAGAGAAAGAAGCTGTAGCAAACTTGAAAACTACAACTGCGCCTACTGGTCAAGACAATGGTCCTAAGACAATTGGTGATTTGATCAAAGCACAGATGAACCACTAAGTGATTGTTAAGAAGTATTATTTAATGTAATTAATTAATATTTTTTATTCAAATAGTGTAAAAGGTAGCGTAGTATATGATTACTGCGCTACCTTTTTGTATTTAAAAAGGATATTATCTGGTGTATATCAATTAGCATTAAAATTAATGAGGTCTTAAATGACAACTGAAGCACTTAATAAGTCTGACTTAATAGAAAGAATTGCTCTTAAAAATCCGCATTTAGCAGAGCCATTAGTCGAAGAAGCAGTTAAGATTATGATCGATCAAATGATTGCATCATTATCTTCAGATGACCGTATTGAAATTCGTGGGTTTGGTAGTTTTGCTTTACATCACCGTGAGCCACGTGTGGGTCGTAATCCTAAAACAGGTAAATCAGTAGAAGTTGCAGCAAAAGCTGTACCTCACTTTAAACCTGGTAAAGCACTCCGTGATGCAGTAAACGAATCTGCTAATTAATAAAATTCGAATGAGGTGAGTATGCGCTATTTCTTAGTTGCATTACTACTGGTAGTCTTTGGTTATGCTTTAGCATTAGTCTTGCAGAATCCAGCTGAACTACCTGTAGATTTATTGTTTACTCAAGTACCAGCAATGCGTTTAGGGTTATTGCTACTATTAACTTTAGTGCTTGGGATTGTTCTTGGATTGTTGCTTGGTGTACAGGTGTTCCGTGTATTCCAAAATGCATGGGAAGTTAAGCGTCTTCGTAAAGATATTGATCATCTCCGAAAAGAACAAATACAGACAGCACAATTGGCCGCTGCTGAAGCTGCCGCAAGTGCTCGTCATGAAAAGACAGTATTAGATATTCAACCAGAAAATAAGAATATCAATACGCTTTAATCATTATGATAAAAAAGCGCTTTACCATCAGTGTAAAGCGCTTTTTTATTGGTACTGATTTTTTTGACTGTGTCGATTATTCAACATCAAAAACTTTGTTCAATATCATCAAACAAAAAAAGAATATAAGTTCGCTATTTTTTAATCATATACGATATTTAAATAAGCTTGAGATCTGACCAGACCAGGTGTCACCGTATTTGCGGTTCTCACGTAATTGGCTTTAATCACATGTTGAATCAGTTGAGCAGTACTTAAATTACCAAAGGTCCATTTGTTGGTGCTCTTTGATTGGTTTGGATCTAGACTAATTATCGCATTATTTTTATCACGTAAACGAATACCTACACCAGTCGCATAACCTGCACCGACTTGATTCTCTAATATATTTGTTGCATTGGATTGATTTAAGGCGTCCGTGGTATAAGCCTTTATTTCACGACCTGCGCCATCATTTAAATTTGCACAATTTATACTGAGGGTTGCTGTATTGCTTGAGCTTAATGCGGTCTCATTTCCGACTAAACCCAAGTTTCGTACACTAACATCAGGCAGTGCAATGGTGTAGCTACTTTGACTCAGTGAGCATGTGGATTCAGAGATATTGACTGTTGCATTTAAATATACGGGAATTTGTGTATTTGCAGGGATAAGACCATTATCACTAACACGTCTTAAACTGATGGTTGCTATTCGTAGATTAGAAACATTGATCGTTGTGGGGTATGAGGTCATTGTTGATGTTCTAGGTAAAACATATAATGTCACCCTCATTTTTACACCATGGGTATCACCACTATAACTATAAATTGCTAATTCAGTGGTATTTAGTGTTTTTAATGTACCACTCGCCGGTGCATCGCCCATTTCAACTTTAATCCCTAAAGCTGGGTAAGCATTTAAACGCGAAATATTGGCATCATAGGTCGTCACATTGGTGGCAAAAACATTCCCAAAAATGGTTCTATTTGTGCCAACAGTACATCCAGTGTAAACACGGAAAATATCAAAATTTGCTGAAGCAACTTCGCGGGAATATACATTGGACTGTACTGATGTCCCTTCATATTTATTGATATTCATGGTGCTGGCATTCATTGTTGGCATGCTATAGCCGCTGGTGAAATTGCTGCCTACACTGCAATCTGCAAATACTGCAAAACTTGCAGGGAGTGTAGATAACATAAATAACAATTTATATTTCAGCATAAAATTACTCCGTGCTTATTTGCAATTTAGGCTAAAGCTTGCAAAAGGGATTTGAGTTTTACTTTGTTCCAATATTTCTTTTGAAATATCGAATTGACAAGAATCAGTATTACTCCAAGAGACGCTATAGCGTCCAGGATTTATATTTTGCATAAAAATTTGCTGACCTTGTCCTACTGTAGTCACTGCATTACCCAAAGCATCTTTCACTTGAGCACCCATTGGAATGAGCACCTCATTTGCGTGTTTAAGTTCAATTAAGGCTTTTGTGGTTTTTAACGCTTTAAAATCCACTAAAATACTTGCGTTCGATTTAGGTACAACTTGCAATTGGGTTGCATCAACATCGGTATTTAATGGAATTGTATTTGGGTTTAAGTTGATACTATTGTATTGGTAAGGATTTAGATAGGGAATAATCGCATTGCCCCAGCGATCAATTTTAATATTATTTCCATTGGAGAGGCTGGTTCCCTCTAAACCTTTGGCATGAATAATTGCAAAAGTATCATTTAAATCATTGGCTAAGGTAATGCCGTGTTGATGTGCAACAATTGCACCTTGTGCTTGTAAAGAGTATTGACGTTGTTGGTCAAAGTCGGTTGCATAAGTCGATGCTAAATAAACTGGATTGGTTCGATAACTCAAAGAACTGCTGAAGAGATCTTTATCTTTACTATTTGAATAATTGAAGTTATAGCCGAACTGCTGATTTTCACCTAAATTTCCAAATATGCCGACTTGGTTGGTATTGAGTGCATTATTATCAGGATAGACTTCACTACTTAGGCGTAAATTACTATTTTTCTTTTTAAACGATAGAGGAATATTCACATTGACAAAGTATTGAGTGTCTTTATCTAATTTGTATTGATCATTTTGAGTATGTTGCATACCGACATAGTAACTGATGCCTTTATAACTATTGCTATAGCTAATTTGATAAAATTTTTGTGTATTGATTTGATGCCAGAATTCATACTGTGAAAAACTGGCTGAAACAGCACCAAACTGATGACCTAGGTTCTGGCTCAGTTGAATATAGTTTGATGACTTGGGCCGACCATTAAGTACCAATGCAGAACTGTTGTTTTGAATATAACGATTCTGCATGGTTTCATCGAAGGAATAATATTGATCATTTCCATAAACAGTACTGTTTAAACTGATATTTGTTTTTGCACCGTTTAGAGCAAGGTTATAGCGCAGCGTAAGCAAAGAACTGTCTAAATTTTGGTTGGATTGGTTAATATCTGCTTTAACAAAATTACTTTCTAAAGCGATACCACCGAGTTTGGTATTTAACGCGGTTCCTAGAATATAGGATTGATAATGATCACTGACCAGCGCTGAACTGCTCACTGAGATAAAATCATTTAATCCATAATCAAAAGATGCATTGATTAACTTCTCATCATAGGATTTGCTATTTTGACGAAAAGTACCTGCTGCAATTTGATAACGATACTGCTTTGCGCGGATAGATTGAATAAAATTATTATAAGGTAAATCAAAACTGCGGATTTCACCATTTGCTTCAATAATATCTACATTTAATGTACCACCTGTCCCAGGTGTTTGGAGATCTGTAATATTAAATGCGCCGGCAGGAACAGTGCGTTCCATAATAATTTGTTGATTTTGGCGCACGCGTATTAAAGCATTACTTTTTGCATAACCTGAAATTGTGGGTGCGTAACTTTGCAATGAAACCGGAAGCATTCTGTCATCGCTGGCAAGTTGTACCCCACGAATGGCGATACTCGAATTACTATTGATGGTTTTAGTATTGGTATAGAAATCACCAAGAGTAAGCTGAGTTTTTAAACTAGGCAGTACTCGCATAAGCTTGTTTTCATAGCTGGTATATTGGCCTGAATGATTGCTGTCTCCCATACTGGTGCTACCGGAATGACGGAATTGCCAATCATCAATATTGATACCAGAATTAATATTCAGAAAGCTAGAATCTTGTTTGTTGTCCTGACCATAATCTGAATTATAGTAATTGTAGTAATATTTGAGAAAAGCACTATTTCCACCAGTTTCCCAAAGTGATGGATCTATATAGCCAAATGGTCGCTCATTTAACATCGATTGAGGGCTTGAAACATCCACTCGTTGTTCCGCTATATTCAGCTTCCAGAACACGACATGATTCATTAAGCGTGTATCGATACAGTCACCAGTGACTTTATCTAAATCGATAAGTTTATGATTGAAATCAAGCTGCTTAACAGTACTACGTGGAATACAATAACGTTGCTTTTCAGGTGATTCAGGATCATCTGAAATATGCACAATAGAGCGGGTGATATAACGATCATTTAGGTAAATATCGAGGATGTAATCATTTGGCGCGACTTTATCGCTTGAAACAAACTTTTCAAGATCAATTGTTTTAGAGTTTTGGCCGTATAAAAAACTATTATCGAATTGTGGTGCTTGCGCTATAACATTTTGATTGCATAGATATAGACTTAGCGCCAAAACACTATACCTAAGTGTGAAATGTTTCAAGCACAATTCTCCCAATAATTTAGATTAAAACTGTTTCTCTATTGTCGATAAACTGCCGTAGTCATTGATTAAATAAAGCTGTACGGACTTAGCGTCTGATAAATTTTCGACCTCAATTTGTTGTTTTGAAAATGGTTCTATGAAGCTTAGATTTTTAATTTCGCTTGGCGTACCATTTTTTAAAACCAGATTCGATTTACCAAAATTTAAGTAATAAGGTGTTGGATTGTTGATTTGTAGTTGGTTGTTTACACGCTGTACTTCAACTTTTTGAAACGCTTGTTGCTGTTCCATTTTGATGCTAGTTGGTCGGTAAAACAGTTTTAAGCGATTACGTATCGCAAATTGTAAATAATTTGCTTCAGCTGTTGGCTTGGCAGGGATATCAAGCACGTTAAGCCAAAATAATGTTTCTCGATCAGTAGCAAGCTTTTGTTTTTGATTGAAAATGACACGTAAAGATTGTCCTTTCGCAGCTTCAATCGTCGTTATCGGAGGGGTAACAATAAACGGGGCTTGGGTTGTGGTTGGATCTGCAATAATGTCTTTACTGTCCACCCATGATTGTACTAATGCAATTTGATCACCTACATTGGTTAATTGCACAGATACAAATTCTTTATCACTTGGGTAAATTACACGGGTACCTGTAATCACAATACCAGCATGCGCGGATGTGATCAAAGTACTGAGCATTAACAAGCTAGAAATAAAAAATGGTTTTTTCATTGAAAGACCCTTGGGGAGATGCAAGTCTGGTTAAGATGTAAAAATTAACCAGACCTGTTTAAAAAACTTACAGACCCAAATTTTTATTTATTGATATACAACATAGTAAGTTGCAGTCGTGCTTACATCACCAGCAGTTGTTGCACCTGTTGCATAGTAACGCGCATAAAAATCAAGATTTGCAGAACCGTTTGCAGTTGCAACATTTGAAGTCACAATGTTTTGACCTGTACGATCTTTAGTTAGGTCAATCACTGCTTTTGCAGAGTTTAATAATTGAATATTTACGTTTGTTGCACCGCCAGTGGTTACGGTATTGTTTAAACGACCTGAAGTATTAATATTTGCATTGGTGTTGTCATAATAAACACCCACATTACCTACAGGGCATGCTGTTAAATTAATCGTAAATTTAGTGTCGCCATTTGTTGTCGCCGCTGTCGCTAAAGTTGATTTACCTACAGTCGGTAAAACAACAGTGTAGTTACCAGCAGTACCACCAACTGTACAGGTTTGATCAACGATTTTTCCTGTAACTGTTACTGTACCATCAGCAGCCGCAAAAACTGTTGAAGATGCTAAACCTAAGCCAATGATCGCTAAACCCAATTGAATATTTTTCATAGAATTTCTCTCAATACTGCGTTGATTTGCCCTTTACTGGTACTTTTCTAATAAAGGGGAAGTGTTTAGGAGCTAAACAATAAGGGCTACTATAAATTTTTCCTAAATAAAAACAATGAAAAAAAGAGACAAATATCACATTATTTTTGTGTTACAAATACAATATAACGTTATTTGTTTTGGATTTATTTTTTATTATTTAAATACAAAAGGATATTTATAATTAATATGTTTATTTATTTTAACAAGAATTTGTTTCTGTTTACTAAAAAGTGACAAAAAATGTCACTTTTTGTGAATAGCGTCATATTATAGCAAATTATTTTGATCTGCTTATATTAAGCGAGAATAAGTTTTTAAGATTTTCTAAAATAATTTATTATCATGATTAATTAAATGTTGGATTTTATTTTAAAACGCTGCATTATAATTGATCATTTTAATTAAAAAAATTATTAACTTGAATTTAAATGATTTTTTAGTATTTATTTAACTTCTTTGTAAATTCTTTTAAAGGCATAGTTCAACATGAAATCTTTCTCGCCCTAGATTTATTTCAAAAGCAGAAGGTGTTTTTAATGTGACTATGCTTCACTTAATATGATTACTTTTTTGATTTATCAAAGAGACTTATTGTTTAGTTATGATGTAATGTTTGTTTAGTTATAAAGAATATATTTAGAAATAGAGTGGATAGATTTATTAAAGATGAAACTCTAGTATAAACATGGATGCAATGAAGGAGAAAAATATAAATTTAATTTAATATTGTTTTAAGTTTTATAGGTTTTTTGAATACATGAAAAAGAATTTGTTTGCTGTAAGAATAAAGAATGATAAATAAAAGGTTATGTTCTGTGAAATGTTTTATTTGTTGGAGTGAGTGAAGTGCTTCACAATGATCAAATATAAAATGAATTTTAACCACTTCCAGATTGATTAAGTATCCATAAAAAATAAGCATAGAGATTAAAACAGTATATTCAATCAATAATTAAGCATGCGTAGTCACTTGCATTATGCTGTTAAAAAAGCGCTTTGATTGTTGTAAAACGCTTTTTTAAGCTTTAACAATTCTATTGGGCTAACCAGAAAAATTCAGCAAAGCGGAATATTGTGGTGACCAGCATTGCTATTACGATCGTCGTGATAAGTGAGTGGTTTTTCCAAATCAGAAATAATCCTACCAATACTCCCATGATTTTGCCTAAGTCTGCCCAATCCGCACCTTCAAAAAAAGTGCTGAGAATCGCAATAGAAAACAGTAAAGTTGTTGCGGCATCATTAAAAAGTTGCTCACGTTGTTGAGTGATCGTAAAATATTGGCTGAGTGAAAGCCCTGCATATCGGATCAGATAAGTACCCATCGCCAGCAGCATGATCCCGATCAAAATGATAAATTGCTGATGCATATTATTTCCTTCCTACAAGCAAGCCAAATAATGACATGAGTATTGGAATCCCTAAGGGGAGAAATGGAAAAGTAGCGAGGCTGATGATTGCACCAGTCATTGCCGATTTTCGAGCAGATTTTCTTTTTAATGCTTTAAAGGTAAGTGCAAACAATACGACAGGAAAAATCGTATCGATACCCAGTAATTTTGCATAAGCTAAATGACTTCCCAATACATAACCGCTTAAAACGCCTATCGGCCAAGCAAATAAAATTCCGATGCCGCACAGCCAATAAGCACTCAGTTTTAGCTCATTTGATGATTGGCTTAAACCAAATAAAACACTTTCATCATTCATAATATGTGTAGCAAAATATTTTAATTTATTTTTTTCTATAAAATGGGTAATTGCTAAACCAAAAGGCAGATGTCGTAAATTAATCAGCAATCCGACAATCGCAGCTGTAATCGGACTGCTTCCAGTAGCAATCATGCCTATGAAAGTAAACTCGGCAGCACCAGCCAAGACACAGATTGAAAGTAGTAAAGGTATCCAGATCGGCAGTTGATAATTGACTGCAAGCGTACCTAATGAAATCCCGATCAATGCGGTTGCGATGCAGAGAATCACGATTGATTTTATCAGGGGCTTGGGTAAATTTTTTATTTCTTTATACTTCATTTTGATGAGCCTTGCTTGGGGTGATAAGATCGTTCGATAAAATGTACGATCATTTGTTATAATAGTTTGATTGTCATTGTTCGTCAAATCGAACGATCGTATTTTTTGGAAGGATAATGTCTATACCAATTGAAATCATTGCAAATAATCTGCAAAAAGAAAGAAAAAGTGCTGCATTATCTTTGGGAGAAGTTGCTCGACGTGCAGGCATTGCGAAATCCACACTCTCGCAACTTGAATCTGGGCAGGGTAATCCGAGTCTAGAAACTTTATGGGCACTTTGTGTGGCTTTAAATATTCCTTTTGCCAAACTTATGGAAGCACAAGCTCAAGTCACACAAGTAATTCGTTATGGCGAAGGTGCTTCAGTTGTTTCTGAAATATCAAATTATCAGGCTGTTTTGTTGGCGACATGCCCACCCAATGCACGACGAGACGTGTATATGCTTACAACTCAACCGGGTGAGCCGCGTTGCAGTAAACCGCATCCTATTGGCAGTGTGGAGCATATTATTATTATGCAGGGCTCTGCCAAAGTCGGTTTATTAGACAGTGCTGAGTTACTTCAAGCAGGAGACTATATTTCCTATCCAGCAGATCAAGCGCATATTTTTGAAGCACTGGAGCAAGACACACGTGCAATTTTGATCTCAGAGCAGAGATAAATCATGAGCAAGATCTAAGAATAGTTGATTGTTTTGTGCTGAAGTCGATTTTCTGGCTTTGTACATGGCGTGAATCACTTTATAATGAGCGCAAATTTATGTGATGGAACTGAGATTCGTGAGTATTATTGTTGCCTTAGATGCAAAAAGCCAATATGACGCCCTAGCAATTGCTGATCAGCTTGACCCATCACTATGTCGTTTAAAAGTCGGTAAAGAACTATTTACCCATGAAGGCCCTCTGGTTGTGAAAGCACTACATGATAAGGGCTTTGAAGTATTCCTGGATTTAAAATTTCATGATATTCCGAACACAACTGCGCAGGCAGTTTGTGCTGCGGCTGATTTGGGCGTATGGATGGTCAATGTCCATGCTTCAGGTGGGCGTAGAATGATGGAAACTTGCGTAGAACGCTTAAAAGCAGGTAACTATAAAACTCAATTGATTGCAGTTACTGTACTTACTTCAATGGAACGTGAAGACTTGCGTGATATTGGTTTAGACATAGAGCCATTTGAACAAGTGAAACGTCTGGCTAAATTGACGCAACAGAGTGGTTTGGATGGCGTGGTATGCTCGGCTCAGGAAGCTAAAATGTTACGTCAGAATTTGGGTGCTGAATTTGCTTTGGTAACACCAGGGATTCGTCCAGCTGGTGCAAATGCAGATGATCAAAAGCGTATTGTAACGCCTAAGCAGGCCATGCTTGACGGTTCTACTCATTTAGTAATTGGTCGTCCTATTACTCAATCTGAACATCCAAGTAAAACCCTGCAAGATATTTTAGCGACTCTATAAAAACAAACCCTCTTTTTCAGTTGATCAAGAGGGTGATTTCTTTGATTTATATAATAAAAATTGCTGTGTATACACTGTAGTGTACCTGCGCTACTAGATCTTTTTTTCAGAAGTTTAAAAAACTTTTTATTCCAGTGATTCTATTGATCAGTATTACTATTTTGTCAGATAAAGCACGATGGATGCCACATTCAGCACTTAATTTTAAAGTGCAGCCAGAACACTTACCGCAATTGGCGCCAATACCGACAGAACAAAACCACTGACCATTGCATGTGGAATATAATCATTGCCACAAGCTTGTTTCACCATGGGTAAGGTGACATCCATTGCAGTTGCACCAGCAGAAGAAATTGCTGAACGTGGATAACGCCATCCAATCATATACATAAATAAAATGGCAAAAATCTCCCTAAATAAATCGTTCATTAACGCAATACTTCCCAGATGGGCATTCTTTAATTCAGTCACCACAATCCCTGTCATCGAATAGAAGCCGTAACCTTGCGATAGCATGATTAAATCTTTCATACTGATGTCTTGAATCAAGAAAAATGCCGCAACAGCACCTAATAGTGAGCCAATCACGCAGGCAATCGGTACCAGCATAATTTTCCAGTTTAACCAAGAACGATCCAGTGGCGAGTAAGCCAGATCCAAGCCGATCAGTAACATGTAAACTAAAAGTAAATTCCATGTGCTGACATGCAGGGGAACATGGAAAAGGTGGGCCAACTCTGCTAAGCCATAACCTACAGCCAGTGCAATAAATGCATAGCTGATGTTGAGTAATGAACCCATCAATAATTCAGCAGAAACTTTACCTTGTGATGGTTTGTAGCCAATCGCTGTAAATACCAGATAACAACAAAAAAATGCACCCATTGATGTGGTGAATGCAATTGTGATTGAACTGGTGAGAATCTGTGCAGGGCTGGCAATATTATGAATTGTTTGAGAAAACTCCATTGCAATCGCAATTAAAAGAATGTAGGTAAAATAAGGCAGTATTTTAAAAGCTATTTTTTCAATGGATTGTGGAATTCTGCGGGCTAAAATAAACCCTAAGCATAAACAAAATAAAAGTTGGAAAATAAGCCAAAGTGATTGCATGAAAAATAGATAGGCAATGGATACCTATCTATTATAGTCGAAGCGCAGAAAAGCGGTTGAAAATTTATAGAAGAATATCAAGCAAGTTTATGCAGCTTTTGACTTTTGCTTGGCACTTTGCACACGGCCTAATAAGCGAAAATCTGCAGGGTTTACTTTGCGGGTGTTGAGCCAAAATTTCCAGGTATAGGTTGGCCATAATGCAAAGTTTTTTCCGCCATCTTGTTGGTACCAACTGACACAGCCTGATTGCCATACCGTACCTGCAAGCTGTTTCTGTACATCTTCATTAAATTGATCTTGTACGTCAGCTTTTACCGCCACAGCTTGCGTCTGTGTTTTTGCAACCATTTGAATCAATTGCAAAATATAATTCACTTGAGATTCAATCATGAAAATTACAGAGTTATGACCCAGTACGGTATTCGGACCAAGTAATTGGAATAGGTTAGGAAAGCCTTTGGTGCTGACCCCATAAAAACTTTCTGCACCGTCTTTCCATGCGGTTTTTAATTCAACGCCGTGTTCACCATAGCAATCAAATGATTTTAAATAGATGCGTGGGTCTGTAATAAAACCAGTACCATAAATTAAACACTCAATTTGACGTTCTTTGCCATCCTTGGTGATGATGCTATTTTCTGTAATTTCCTGAATTCCATCGGTGATTAATTCGACATTTTTACGATTAAATGTTGGAAAGTATTTGTTGGAAATCAGAATACGCTTACAACCCATAATATAGTCAGGGGTCAGTTTTCTGGCGACTTCTTTGTCTTTAACTTGGAATTTTATATAAGCTTCAGCAAGTTTTTGACCATATTTCATGATTTGTGGTTTTACAATGGGGACGACACGTGATTCATTTGACCAGTACAAGCGAGCACGGTGTAATTTTCTAAACCATTCAAAGCGACTAAATAGTTTTTTATCAAGCGCATTATAGGCGCGTTCATCACGAGGAATCACCCAAGCAGGGGTTCTTTGAAACACATAAAGATTTTGAACTTTTGCAGCAATTTCAGGAATATATTGAATTGCACTACCACCAGTACCAATAGATGCTACATTTTTTTGATTTAAATTATAGTCATGCTTCCAGTGTGATGAATGGAAAACTTCACCTTTGAATTTTTCAATCCCTTTAATTTTAGGAATCTGTGGTACATGTAATGGCCCTGATGCAAAAATAACAAATTGAGCCTCAATTTTTTGTCCACTTTTTAGTGTTAAATGCCAATTGAAATTGTGCTCATCATAACGTGTAGACACCACCTCTTGATTAAATTGGATGTATTTCTTTAAATTGAATTGTTGAATTAAATCTTGAATATAGTCAAAAATCTCAGGCGCTTCAGCATAACGTTTTGACCAATCCGTTTTAGGTGCAAAAGAAAGCGAATACATATGTGATTGAACATCACATGCCGCACCTGGGTACTGGTTCTCACGCCATGTACCACCAACATCATCTGCTTTTTCTAAAATGATAAAATCATGAATATTGGCTTGCAATAGGCGGATTGCCATGGCTAAACCACCAAATCCAGATCCAATAATTGCAACTTGCGTTGATTGGGTTTTTGCTTCAGTCGTAGGGGCTGTACTCATTTTTGTTCGCTCTGACTTTTCCAGTTTTGCATAGAATATCGGAAATGCAGCGCTTGAAATATGATTGCACTGACACAAAAATTGATATATTCGGCAATTTGCAAAAAACCATCTTTGTAGTACAAAGTTTGGGTAGAAATCAAATGATGATCCAATGAAACGCTCGATTCTCGGTTTAATGTATTTAATTCATGGTATGCGTAATGCTGGAATCGATGTAGATTCACGACTTGCTAGTATTGGGATCAAAGCAGATGCACTTGATCCCAGTTCAATCATTCATCCCAGCTTAGAGTGGGATATACAAAAAGTGATTGGGCAGGGTGTGCAGCCAGAAACAGGCTTGTTTATCGGTCAACATTATTCTTTGGCGGGCTATGGCCCGTTACTCATGCTCTTGGTGACATGTAGTAATGTCGGTGATGCGATTCAAAATGGTGTGCATTATCAGGGTTTAACCTATTTATATGGTGTATTAGGGCTTGAGAAAGGCGATCATCAAGTCGCATTAACCTACAAGCCTGTAGACTTAGAAACAGAAATGGGTTTGTTGAGAGCGCAATGTGAAATCTCTGGAACTTATAAATTTCTGGATGATATTTATAAAATGATGGGACTTACAGCGCCCAGCGTGAGAATCGAGTTACCCTTTCAGCAGCCTCAGGATTTAAGTGTATTAAAGCAATATCATGATTATTATGGTTCAGATTTACATTTTAATTGTGAAAAAGCCGCTTTTTGGATCAATGAAGATGTGATGCAACTGCCGATTCCATCCGCAGATCCGATTACACATCGGGTTTACGAAGCCAAGTGTATTGCTGAAATTGAGCGATTAAATGCCGAAGAACAGAAAATTGCGCCGTTGATTCAACGGGTAAATGATTATTTGGAATTACAGCAAGGGATTATTCCGTCGATGGCTGAAGTTGCACAGGCGTTGAATGTGCCTGAAAGAACCTTGCGCCACCAGTTGCAGCAATTAAATACCAGTTATAAACAAATTCGGGAACAGTTGATTAAACACAAAGCATTGCGATTGATTGAATATAAGGAATATTCAATCGAGGTGATTGCGGAATTACTTGGTTACTCAGAACCCGCTGCATTTAATCATGCTTTTAAACGTTGGTTTGGGCAAAGCCCGCGTCAATATGGTAAATAAACAGGTAGTGCTGATATGAGATATAGAGTTAGAATTATCCCAAAGTTTTATTTATCAAAAATGAATATTCGATATACTTCCTTTAGCCTTTAAAAGTAACAAAATGATATGTTAGATCAGAATACAACTTCAACAGCATTTACTCCCGTATCACCCGCTGAGCGTTATGCAAAAGCATTGTCATCTGGACAGTTTTTACCAGATGATGCTCAGGCTCAAGCAGTACATGAGTTGGAGCGGGTATGGCAAGAATTGATCAATCGTTATAAAGCATCGAAAAAAGCTTTTCGTCGTTTCCGCCGTCAAACTGCACCGAGAGGTGTATATATGTGGGGCGGTGTAGGGCGTGGAAAGACATGGCTCATGGATCAATTTTACGATTCGATTCCTTTTCGCCGTAAAACCCGTATGCATTTCCATCACTTTATGCAATTTGTGCATAAAGAGTTAAACAAGCTTTCTGGACAGCGTAATCCTTTAGATATCGTTGCAGATCAAATTTATAAAGAAGCTGTGGTGATTTGTTTTGATGAGTTCTTTGTATCGAATGTAACTGATGCAATGATTCTCAGTGATTTATTCCAAAAATTATTTACCCGTGGCATTACCTTGATTGCCACATCAAATATTGCCCCAGATGGTTTATATAAAAATGGAATCCATCGTGATCGTTTTATTCCAACGATTGAAATGGTAAAAAAACATTGTGTGGTATTGAATGTTGATGCGGGTGTTGACTATCGTTTACGGGTATTAAAACAAGCGCAATTGTTTAAATCGCCACTGACAGATGACAATAAAGTCTGGATGGCAAAGCGTTTTAATGCATTAACCACATCGCAGACAGTGTCAGAAGAACCAATTACGATTAATAACCGTGTTGTTGAAACTTTAGGCCATACAGAAGATGTATTGTGGTGTGAGTTTAGAGAACTCTGTATGAAACCGCGTAGCCCATCGGACTTTATTGAAATTGCCAATATCTATAATACCGTTTTGGTGAGTAATGTTCCGCACTTAACTGATTTGCTGTCAGAAGGTACACGTCGTTTTATTTATTTAGTAGATGAGTTTTATGACCGTGGCGTAAAGCTGTTACTAACATCTCAAGACTCGATTATTGAGATTTATGACGGAGAGAAGCTGGCTTTCGAAATTGAACGTACACGCTCTCGTTTACTCGAAATGCAATCAGATGAATATTTGCAGTCAGAGCATCGTTTGATTAAAGGCAATAGTGAGTTAGAAGTAGAATAATCATTCTTAGAAAGATGTAAAAAAGGGATCTTATCATTGATAAGATCCCTTTTTTATGAGGGGGATACTGTCATCAGTATGCATTTTGTAAGGACTGTGTGAGCAAACTATTTTAGGGTGTTCATCCTATTCTAAATATACACGATAAGATTAAACAATCTCATAAAACCAAAGCTGTTTCAGTTGTATTCGCTTGATGACTAAAAACAATTAACCCACCTGAATTTCAGTATTAGGATGACGAACACGACTTTTATTCGGTGTAGCAATCAAATAAGCCAGTGTTAGTGGTCCTAAGCGTCCAGCAAACATTAGACAAATTAAAGCGATTTGGCTGCCAGCATGTAAATTTTCAGTGATTCCGCGTGATAAGCCGACAGTACAAGCCGCAGAAACGGCTTCAAATAATAGGTCTAAAAACTTTTTATCAGGCTCAAGGATCAGTAGGGTAAAAAAGCCAATCAGGATCAGCAGTGAAGTAATTGAAATGACCGCCATTGCCTTAAAGGTCGCCTGATGAGAAACAGAATGCCCAAAAATGGTAATCTCATCTGAACGTTTTAAGAAGGTAATGACACTTAAAATCATAATGATAAATGTGCCAACTTTAATTCCACCAGCGGTACTTAAAGAACCGCCACCAATAAACATCAATACCATGGTAATTAAGGTCGATGCATTGGTCATACTGCTGACTTCCAAGCTGTTAAAACCTGATGAACGAGGTACGGTAGCATGGAACCACGCGTTTAAAGCTTGGTCACCAACAGACATTGGAGCCAATGTTAAAGGATTGGATGCTTCGATTGCCCAAATAACAATAAAGGCAAAAAGGTTTAAGCCCGCAATTGTAGACAGAATTAACTTACTATTGGTGGAGAGTTTCTTCCAACGCTTGGCTCTTTTAATATCCATCAACACAACAAAACCAATCCCACCGATGATATACAGCATACTGATGGTAAATGTCACCATATACTGGTCAGAGAAGCTCATTAAGCTATTGGGAAATAAAGAAAATCCACCATTGTTAAAAGCAGAGATACTATAAAACAGCGCGTAGAAAAATGCATGTTCTAGGTCGTAGTGATGTGACCATGCCATGGTTAGAATCCCTGTACCAATCGCTTCAAAGAACAATGAGTAAAGAAAAACCCCTTTTACTGTAAAGGTCGCTTTGGCCAAGCTGGTTTGACCAATGGTTTCTTGTGCCATGACTTGCTGCCGAATACCAACTTTTGAGGAAAGACTCAAAGCAGCTAAGATCGCAAACGTCATAAAACCTAAGCCACCGCATTGGATCAGTATCATCACCACAACTTGACCGAAGGTGGTTAAGGAGTCTCCAATGTTAACGACAGACAGCCCAGTGATGGTTACAGCAGACGTGGCAGTAAACAGGGCCTCTAGCCATGTCAAATTGCCTTGATTAGCAAAGGGAAGTTTAAGTAACAATGTTCCGATGATAATAAAGCTTAAAAAACCTAAAGCAAGTAAGCTCGGTGGGCTGAGATTAATACTATTGTGTTTTTTGTTGATTAGTTCTTTTTTAGATAAACGCATAGTTATGACTATAAGAAACGAATCGAAAATTGTCTTAACATTTCTACAGGTCCTTCAAGGATTAAAATATCCTTTTCCTGTAAAATCGTCCCCGGTGCAATATCATACAGTACATGCGAACCGCGTTGTAATAACAAGGTTGTAAGTTCGGGGGTATTTTCCATGACCGTTTGAAATTGCGCGCCTTGTAAATTTGCACCTATTTCAATTTTGACGATATAGCGATCATTATTTAACGCCATATAACGTCTCACCATTGGATAACTGAGTGATTGTGCAACACGAATCCCCATGTCTTCTTCAGGGTGAATGATTTTTGTAATGCCTAAATGAGACAAAATCATATGATGTGATTTAGATTTGGCTTTTACAAAGATTTTTTCGATACCCAAATTTTTTAAATGCAGTACGCATAGAATACTGGCTTCAATATCTTCACCAATGGCAACCACCACGGCATCACAATTTTTGATATTCAGTTCATCTAACACATGTTCATCGGTAGCATCTGCAATAACTGCATGACTGATTTTATCTGCAATGTTTTCTACATTTTTCTTTAATGTATCAATACCTATTACATCGTGATTTAAGTTGGTGAGTTCTAGTGCAACTGCTTCACCAAAACTGCCTAAACCGATGACAGCGAATTGCGCCATTCTACAAAGTCCTTATCCCGACACTGATTTTGTGTTGGTATGATCATATTCAATTTTTATATATTTTATCTTTAAAGTATTGCAACGCCAATCTACAAACTGAGAATAAAAAGCGATAAATGTAAATAAAACCAGATTTATGTCATAAAAACTTAAAATTGATCTGATATCATTGCTTTGAAATTTCAAAATGCAAAGCCAAGATTGGGCTTTCGATCCAAGAATAAAAAATGGATGATAAAAAAATGGACGATAAGAAAATTTTTAAAATTCTCCAACATTGGTTCCCAGCGTTGGAGCAAAGAGATATTCCTAAAAAGAAACATCGTAAACGTTTTGTCGAGTTTCTCAATTGGATCGAAGCTGAAAAGTTTGGTGGGCGATTTCGTGGATATTTAATGAAAATTGATCGTATGCAATTTCATGAAAATGAGATTGAGCGTTGTGCGGTTTTTCATGAATATGCAGTAGATAGCTTGGGAATTCAAACTCAAATTCGTGAAAGAGCGAAGCCTTTATTTGATCATTATGAAGTACACAAAGATGTTATTGGACGCTATTACAATGTTCAAGATCAAGTTTATGATGTTGTATTCGAGGAGATATTAAAACAAGCCAGACAACATGATCATGAACTGTTGCTGATTTATGCTGAAGATTATTATTGGTTGATCGTACCAAATCATGAATATAAAATTGAAAAATTCTGCAAGTGTTTTAATAAACAATTTCACGATGAAGATGTCAGTATAGAACATTATGCATTATTTGATTGCTCAAGATCGACTTAGTTTTTTGCAATTAATTCAACATATTGATAATAAAATAGAGAGATATCCATGTCACAGAAAATATATTCATTGCTTCAACATTTAATTCCAGAGCTAAATGCACAAAAAATTCCTCAAGATACTAAATTTTATAGTTTTAGTGAATGGCTGAATCAACAGCATGATTTCCTGCATTATATTGAATTAAAAGAATATTATGACAATGGAGTTGAAGATGATTTCTACTTTAACCAGCACAATATTGATACTGAGCAATTGCAAAATGAGATTGAAGTTGCAATAGCTGAAGTATTTGATCAATACGAAGAAGATGATGAGGTCTCATTTGATGATCAAATGGACACAATGCAACAAACAGAAGAAATCATTTTCGATAAAATTAAACTGGTTGCAAATCAGTATCAGCTTTCTTTATTGGTTATATATCGTGAAAATCCGTATTGGATGCTTGTACCCTCACAAGATGAGCAACAATTAAATCAAATTGTGGATGCTTTTAATGACGCATTTAATGATGATGGTGATTTAAATATGGCGGTTTATTAAGTTAACTTTTTCGAATTGTTCTGATTTTATAAAAAAATAGCCCATAAAAAATTTATAGGCTATTTCGATTTTGAAGCTATTTCTATTTTAAGAAACGTTGATAACCTAAGTTATTGGTAATTTCTTGATATGGGTAATTGATATTTTCCAAAGTCTCAATCAGTCCATCTGGATTCTGTACAGCATCTTCTGCATCCAAGCCAACCAAAACACGTCCTTCTGCTGCACCGTGATTACGATAATGGAATAAGCTAATGTTATGGGTTGGACCAAGGCGCTCCAAGAATGTTAATAAAGCGCCTGGGCGTTCTGGAAACTCAACACGGAACAAACGTTCATTGGCAATATCGGCATGACCCCCAATCAAATAACGGATATGCAATTTTGCAACTTCATCATCCGATAAATCATCGACATCATAATGTAATTTCATGGCTTCATAGATGTCATGGCGTTCTTTTTCACCAGCCTTTAAGCTAATACCGACAAAGACTTGAGCTGCAGATGCGTCACTGGCACGGTAGTTAAACTCAGTGATATTACGGCCTTGCAAAGCACGACAGAAATTCAGGAAAGAACCTTTTTCTTCTGGAATGGTCACTGCAAAAATGGCTTCTTTACGTTCACCGAGTTCGGTACGTTCAGCAATATAACGTAAACGGTCAAAGTTCATGTTGGCACCGCAAACAATTGACACCATGTTTTTGCCTTCAAGACCATGTGCAGCGACGTACTTTTTGATACCTGCAAGTGCCATAGCACCTGATGGTTCAACAATACTACGACATTCATCATAAGTGTCTTTGATTGCCGTACAGATTTCATCTGTATTGACCAGTACCACATCACGTTCAACAATTGGACCTGAGTTATCAGATTTTTGTAGTTGAATCACTTCAAATGGCTTTTCACCGATTTGAGCAACAGCTGTACCATCTGCAAATAATCCTACAGAAGGGAGTATTACACGTTGATTGGCTTCAAATGCTGCTTTTAAACATGCAGATTCATCATATTCGACAGGAATAACTTTGACATGCGGGGCAACATCACCAAGATATGCCGCTACACCTGCAATTAAACCACCACCGCCCACAGCAACAAATACATATTCAACATCACGCCATTGACGCAATATTTCATTGGCAATTGTACCTTGGCCGGCCATAACCAGTTCATCATCATAAGGCGGAATAAAGGTTAAACCTTCGTCATTTGCACGTTGAATGGCATATTTGTTAGCAACATCAAATGAGTCGCCGTGAAGCACAACATCACCACCCAAACGTTTTACTGCTTGAACTTTAATATCAGGGGTGGTTTTTGGCATCACAATAATGGCGCGAATACCTAACTTTTGACCAGATAAAGCCACGCCCTGAGCATGGTTACCTGCTGAAGCAGTAATAACGCCACGTTCCAACTGAGATTTCGGTAATTGACTAATACGGTTATACGCACCGCGTAGTTTGAAGGAAAAGACAGGTTGTAAATCTTCGCGTTTAAAGCGAATGTTATTGTTTAGTTTTTCACTAATTCGTGGCGCTGCTTCGAGTGGGGTTTCGATTGCAACGTCATACACCGTTGCCTGTAATATTTGTCGAACCAAACGAGACAGCATGTTAATTTTCCATCTAACAGTTTAAAATGAGCGCTCATTGTAACAAACCGTTGTACCTTTGCGTTTTAAAATTATGCAAAATGTGCAGGAAATTGAAATTTTATTGAGAGATGTCATGAGCCTTTATGCAACCCAGGACGAGAAAAAACAAGCTGCAGCCCAAGCCGCTTTAAAACACTTACCAAGAGGGGGCATTTTGGGAGTCGGTACTGGTAGTACAGTGAACTTCTTAATTGAATTATTACCTCAGTTACAACTTGAAGCAGCCGTAGCCAGTTCAGAAGCAACAGCTCAACGTCTTAAGAAATTAGGCATTGAAGTGGTTGATATGAACCATGTTGGTGGTTTAGATGCTTATGTAGATGGTGCCGATGAAATTGACCGTCATTTACATATGATTAAAGGCGGTGGTGCTGCACTCACACGTGAAAAAATCGTGGCATCTATTGCGAAAAAGTTTGTATGTATTGTTGATGACTCGAAATGGGTTGATCAATTAGGCCGTGAATTTCCATTGCCTATCGAAGTGATTCCTATGGCACGTTCAGCAGTTGCGCGTAAAATCGTATCTTTAGGCGGTGACCCAGTTTATCGTGAAGGTGTAGTAACGGATAATGGTAATGTCATTCTAGATGTCTATAACTTAAATATTTTGAATGCATTAGAGGTCGAAAAAACCATTAACGATATTCCTGGTGTGGTGTGTAATGGTATTTTTGCGATCAATAAAGCTGATGTCGCTGTAGTCGCCACCAATCATGGTATTGAAGAGCGTACCGCAGGATAAGAAAAAATTTCCCCTAACTTCTGCTTGAGTAAAGACGAGGTTTACTACCTACCTTTTTTAAGTAAGCGTTGGGGGAGATTCTAAAAATAAGCGTATTAAGATGGCAAATCTTCCTGAAATAAAAATCACACATCATGCACGGGCAACACGCTTACGTTTACGTGTTGAACCCACGCAGATTCGATTAACTGTGCCCAAATATTGTACCCAACGTCAGATTCAGCATTTTTTACACGAGTCTGAACAATGGATGATTGAGACATGGCATAAACAGCAGGAAAAAATACAGCAAGTTGATCAGGTATTACCGACAAGCTTGCAACTGTTTAATTTAAAACAGCCCTTAGAAATTATTTATAAAACTCAAAAAAATAGCTATATTTTAGATGAGCAAAAGCATCAGTTATTTGTCAGCGAGCGTCAGCCCGAAAGCTATTTAAAAGCTTTTGTGATTGCTTATGCAAAGCATTATTTACCGATTTATTTAAAGCAAGTCAGTGATGAAACCCATTTAAAGTTTGGACAGTGTGCTGTTCGACACCCGAAAACGCGTTGGGGAAGTTGTACAGCCCATCATGATATTATGCTCAATAGTGCCTTAGTTTTATGTGATCAACGAATTACCCGTTATGTCTGTGTACATGAATTGGCACATACCAAACATTTTGATCATAGCGCTGCTTTTTGGTCTGAAGTTGAAAAGCATGATCAACACTATCAGCAGCATCGTAAAGTTTTAAAAAGTAGTGTAATGCCTTGGTGGTGGGCGTAATAAAATAAGTAAATTTCTAGATTGCATTAAAATAAAAAATGAGGAAAAGCGTATGACTGTAAAAAGAATCATAAGTAATATTAAAGCTTTAGATTTAGCCAGTGCCCAAGCTTTTTATGGTGATTTTTTAGCGATGGACTTGGTGATGGATCATGGCTGGATCAAAACATTTGCCAGTCAGGAAATCATGCATCCACAAATCAGTATTGCTTCGGAAGGGGGAAATAATACAGATGTACCCGATTTTTCAATCGAGGTCGACAATGTGGATGAGCTTTATGAAAAAGCCAAAGAATTAGATTTAGACATTCTCTATCCGTTAACCAATGAAGACTGGGGTGTTAGGCGGTTCTATGTCAAAGATCCATTTGGAAAGGTTGTAAATATTTTGCAACATATTGAATGTTAAATAATTTAATAAATTAAGTTGGGTTTTTAAAATGCAATGGAATAAATTGGTTCCAGAATTGATCGTCACCGATTTGAAGAGAAGTTATCAGTTTTGGGTCGACATACTGGGTTTTTCTGTAATGTATCAACGAACTGAAGAAAAATTTATGTATGTGGAACTTGATGGTGTTCAATTTATGTTGGAGCAACAACAAGAAGGGCAATGGTTAACCGGAGTATTGGCCTACCCATTGGGAAGAGGGATTAACTTTCAGTTCGAAGTAGACCAACTCGACAGTATTTTAAATCGTTTGGATGTCGCACAATGGCCGCTATTTGCAGCGTTAGAAGAACGTTGGTACCGTGCAGAAACTATAGAGCATGGACAAAAGCAATTTTTAGTTCAAGATCCAGATGGTTATTTATTACGAATTGTTGAGGTGATTGGAGAAAGAGCAATAACGTTAGATTAAATAAGGCTGGCTTAAATAAGCTAAGGTTATAGGGACTTTAATTGAGATACAGCGATGCACATCAGATCTTTTCAAAATCATGACCGAGCACCATTGAGTGAACTTTTTTTAAATACCAGAAAATTAAGTTGGTCGTGGTTAGATTCTTCAAAATGGGAGCTGAGTGATTTTGAAAAATATACCGAAAATGAAATGATTTTAGTGGCTGAAAAAGACCAAGAATATTTGGGATTTGCATCTATTTACCTGCAAGAGAACTTTTTACATCATCTATTTATTGCCCCAAATTCTCAAAATCAGGGTGTAGGGACAGCATTGCTACACGCAGCAGAACAACTGTTTACGGGTACAGGCTATCTCAAATGTTTATCAGAAAATAAAAAAGCTTTGTCTTTTTATTTAGGTCATGGCTGGGAAGCAATCAGGACTGGAGTAAGTGAAGATGGTGGATATATATTGATGTCAAAAGCAAAACTTATTCAGTAAAACTATTGACCCATTCTATAATTACTTCGACGACTTCATCAGGCTGTTTAATCCATGCACTATGTTGATTGCCTTTGATTTTATGGGTTAAATCCAGCGTGTTTATTTGTGGATTTTTAAAATAACCACTGAGGCCAAGCATTGAAGACATTGGTGCAAAATCATCACCATTTAAATAGACAAATAAAGCAGCATTATTCACCACGTTTTCTTGCCCAATAATATGTACATAATTTCCTGTAAAGATAACTTTAGACCAATCACGCATTAAGGATTTTGTCTCTTTATTCCCAAAAGCAATTTTGTAGCCTGCAAAATAACCATCTTTTAAAATCATGGCGTTGATCACTGTGACTGCTTTTAAAATATTGATTTTACCTTTTAAATCCCAATTTTTTAAACCGATATTGCCTGTGGCAACACCAATGACTTTATTTACATGATTTTGTGCATAAAGTGTTGCTAAATGTCCACCTAAACTATGTCCAAATAAGATTGGAACTTGTTGGTTTAGTTCCAAGGCCAGCTTTTCCAGTTGAGGAATAAAGTCATTGAGTAAATCCTCATAACCATAATCAATCTTTGCTGAAACAGGCGGAGTATTACGCCCACAATGGGGATAATCAGCCACAATAACATTCAAGCCACTTTGGCTTAAAGCTGTAATGAGCACCTCGTATTTACTGATTGCTATGCCTAGCGCAGCCAGCAAAATAACACTATGGCTGTTTTCAGGGTTTGAATAAATATCGACTACAATTGGATATGGCCCAAAATCAATATTCTTTTGGGTAAAAGAGGTATTTTTCATGATTTAGTCCTTAAAAATATTCATTTGAATCATGTTTGAAAGTCCGAGTTTGTGCATTAAAGCAGTTCGTGATTGAGGGTTTCTTTTTGCTTCAATTGAGATAAGTTTACGCATTTCTGAATTAAAATGTTCCCGTGGATATTGGGTTAAAATTTGGTTTTTAAAACTGTTTGAAAATAAGTAGAGGTCAGTCCCAATTACATCACAGGAAGTGGCTTTTTGTAGTAATAGCACTTCTTTAGAAAGGCTATGATCACTTTCATCTAAACTGCCATTCATATGTAAACAAATCGCATTTGAAATATTAGCCATTTTGGCTTTGGGATAATGGTGTTTGGAACAGAGTGTTTCAGCTCTTAAGGCGCTTTCAAAGCTAAAACATTGACATGCATATTGATCTAAATGATTAACCAGTCCTAAATCATGCATCAAACATGAAATAACAAGACTCTCTTGATCAAATTGCCATTGTTTGGTGTGGGCGATAGCAACAGCCCAAAAATAGCTCCGCCAAGAATGATTGATGATCGTTTGAGAGGCTGTTTGTTCTAATTCGTCCATCGCTTCTTTGACAATTGCTGTGTCAGGAATCTGTAAATCATCCAATGTAAATGATGTCGAATCATGATTCGCCTTTAGAAATGTTTTGCCATAGTTCAGTGTGGCAGGGATGAGAACTTGTTTTATAAGCTGAGTTTTCTCTTTAAAGCTAAGTTTTCCATTACTTGTATTCATCCACGCGCGTGATCCAATCATGACCAATGCATCCTTTTGTTGATTTTAGAGTAATTACTCTAAATTATTATGCATAGATCATTTAGCAAGACAAGACCGTTTTCTTTGAATTTGTTTGAATAGTCTTTTATGCCAAAACAAGATTTAAAATGAAAATTGTTTGTCCCTTAACTATTTTCTTAGATATATCCAATCTGTCAAAAAACTCAGACACAAGAATATAATTTTAAATTAATATTTTTAGTTAAATTAATTACATAGAAAAATAAACTATATGGTTATAAAAAGACTTGCAATGCCACACATTACATTGAAAGTTTAAATAGCTTTGCGTAGGCGATGCCTCACTTTTCAGAGATGAAAAGATACCGTCTTAACTGTCAAGCAAATTATTTAAGGATTCATGCCTTATAATTTGCCTGATAAGGTTGTTGGTTTTTAAGAACACCATAGCAAAGATGAATTAACTTTCGCATAGCAGCAGCAATCGCTACCATTTTAGTTTTCCCTTTCGCTAAGAGCCGTTCGCTCAACTCTCTAATATGGGGATTGTACCGAGTTGCAACAACGGCAGCCATATATAAACCCGATCGAATTTTAGGTGGACCTGCTTTAGATAAGCGACTTTTTCCAAGCACAGAACTACCAGATTGTCTATGAATGGGAACTAAACCCACAAATGCAGCAGCTTGGCTTGCTTTTTCAAAAGAATGAGCACGTAAAAAAACAAGCATTAATAAACTGGTACGCTCAGCAATTGCTGGAATGCTTTCAAGAAGTTTTTGATCACGTTTAAGCTCATGGTCTTGATCAATATGGTTTTGAATTTGTGTATCTAGATTCTGAATTTGCCTAGTTAATGATTTAATATTGGTCTTAATAGACTTTAAAATTGGTACAACTATTAGAGTGGAGTTTGCTTTTTCCAAACGATTTTGTTCACGTTTTAAGTCGTTCGCAAGACTTGACCTTCTATCTAATAAAGCATTGAGCAATCGGATATTATCAGGAGTGGGTTGCCATAAATGTAAATCTACAGTCATTGCAAATCGCGCCAAAACTTCACTATCGATTTTGTCAGTTTTATTAAGCTTAGAGATACTTTGAGCAAAATATCGAGTACGGGCTGGATTAGCCACACAAACTTGAAATTTTAAATCAAATAAAAATTGAGCTAACATTTCATGATAGACGGATGTTGCTTCCATTAAGGCTCTAGTTTCTTCAGCAACAAGACCAAAACGATTTAACCATGATAACAATTGATGAAATCCTTTATTGCTATTGGAAAAGCATTTAGTTTTTATTTTTCCACTAGAGTCATCAAGAAATAAACAACAATCGAATTTAGCTTTAGAAACATCAATGCCAAGATAAAACATAGCTTCACCTAATTATTGATTGAATTAATATTAAAAAACCACAGTCTTTTCTTGTGAATGCAGCATCAAAGTGCTTAGTTACCGTCCAGATTTATGTCAGTGGTTAGGTGTAAATTGTAGGTTTAATCTTTTCAGGAAACTCGAAGTTTTAATGACAAACCAAACTCTACAATTTACGTGTAGTGATAGCTAATCACTACAAAGAACAAGATACAAGATGACAAAAATCTTTCGTTTAACAGGGCTCTTGCGCTGCAAACAAAGCAGTGCTTTATTTTTGCTCATATACCCCCGCCCAACGGCGACATCCATGTCGCCCCGCGGTAGAATAACCATCTATGATTCAAAAACACAAAAAACGAATTAATAATTAGGTGGGTTGACTATATTTGGATTGATAGATTTATAGACAATATCATTGAATAGTCTGCGTGTGTATATTGATCATCATAAATTTTAAGTAAGGGTATAATGCCTTAAAAGTATTTCTTAATAAAAACAGTTAAATTACAAAATAGTCTGATTATTTTAAGCATAAGTTGGGAGTGAATTAAAAAATACTCTAAACTTGGCGACTTGCCAATATTTCCTATTTCTTATCATAAAGATATCAGACGTGAATTTTGCAGATACTCATTACTTTATTTTGATTGTACCGATCTGCCTGATATTAATGGGCAGTTTACTTTTGATCTGCCATTATTTTTTTAAAGCACCTACTTATTTATTTTGGTTGGGTCTTGGATATATCGTGCCGTCTTTTGCTTTAGCTGCACAGAGTTTTATGTCTAACCAACAATTAACATTCTCAGCCCCTGTTGTTGGTGGTTTATACCTATTTGGTGCATGGGCCAGCGCTTATACTATGGCATTGAGAAAGAAAGCCAGTGCGCACACTTTAGTGGCTTTCATTTTGATCCTTATCACAATATGTCTGCTGGTCTATTATTCTTTTGTTGATGAACAGCTATGGATGCGCATGCTAATTTTAAACCTGAGCATTGCCACAGTTGAATCCTTAGTTTTAGTATCTATTTTTAAAGATGATAAGCAAAGTGATTGGTTAAATAAGCTGGTCGATTATTCTTACCTTTTTATTGTTTTATATACTTTTGTCCGTGTCATTATTATTTTCTTTTTTTTGAAAAATATTGAAGCCAGTATGCTTGTAAATTCAGTATGGTGGTTAATGATGCTTGCTGCCAGTATTATCCTGAGCATGTGGTTTGCGATCGTACTTTTAGGGACATTAGTTCGAGACATTATTTTGAAATTAAATGATGAACGTTCTAGAGATCCATTAACGCATTTACTCAATCGCCGTGGCTTTTATGATGCAGCTAAAATCAATTTAATCGATTTACCAGAAAAACAATATTTTTTGCTGATGTGTGATGTCGATCATTTTAAGAAAATTAATGATACCCATGGGCATCTGGTCGGTGATCAGATTTTGCAAAGCGTAGGTCGTCTTGTCAGTCAGCATGTTGGTGAAAAGGGCTTAGTGGGGCGTTTTGGTGGTGAAGAGTTTATTGTTTTATTACAAGTTGAAGATCTCGATTATGCCTATAAAATTGCTGAGCGTATGCGAACTGCTATTGAGAATGAGCAATTTTTAACTCAATCGATCTTATTGACAGCCAGCTTTGGCTTAACACAAGTGAGACATCGTAATTTAGCCAGCGGTATAGAAGCTGCTGACAAACTTTTGTATGTTGCCAAACGTAGGGGGCGCAACTGTATTGCGCAAGATGCATCAATCGAACTTATGCGAATTTAACTTTGTCATAATGCTAAAATATCATAAAAACCCAGTAAAATAGTTTAGAAAGCATCAACTTCCTGTCATACTACAGCACTACAAAATGGATACTTTTAAATCGAGGTAAAAAACGTGATTTCAGTGGGTATTGTCGGTGGAACAGGTTATACAGGCGTTGAATTGTTGCGTCTTTTACTACGACATCCAAATGTTCAAGTGAATGTACTGACATCACGTACCGAAGATGGTCGCCGTGTAGATGATATGTTTCCAAGCTTACGTGGACACACCGAGCTTAAGTATTCAGATTTAAACATTGATGAATTAAAAAAATGTGATGTTGTGTTTTTTGCGACCCCGCATGGTGTGGCAATGCAACATGCGCAACAACTCTTGGCAGCAAATACCAAAGTTATCGATTTAGCCGCTGATTTTCGCTTGCAGAATTTAGCACAGTTTGAAAAATGGTATGGGATGCAGCACGCTTGTCCAGAAGTACTGAAAGATTCTGTATATGGTTTATCTGAACTTAATCGTGAACAGATTAAAAATGCCAATGTTGTCGGTAATCCTGGCTGTTACCCAACCACTGTACAGTTGGGATTAGCGCCACTTTTTAAGCAAGCTGAAACATTGGTTAAACCAGAAAGTATTATCATTGATGCGAAATCTGGTGTATCAGGTGCGGGGCGTAAAGCTAGTCTAGGCATGATTTATTCAGAAAATGCTGATAATTTTAAAGCCTATGGCGTTGCTGGACATCGTCATCATCCTGAAATTGTAGAAGCATTAGAAAATATTTCGGGTCAAAAAAATCTATTTGATCAGATTCTTTTTGTGCCGCATTTGGTTCCGATGATTCGTGGTATGTTCAGTACAATCTATGTTGATTTGACAGAGCAAGGTGCAGCAGCAGATTTACAAAGTCTTTATGAAAAATTTTATGCAAATGAAATATTTGTAGACGTAATGCCTGCAAATAGTTCACCAGAAACACGTTCTGTACGTGGTGCAAACCAACTCAGAATTGCACTGTATAAACCGCATCCGAACAAGTTAATTGTTTTGTCTGTTCAAGACAATTTAGTCAAAGGTGCGGCAGGACAGGCTGTACAAAATATGAACTTAATGTTTGGTTTTGCTGAAGATGCTGGTTTACAAGGTATCGGATTATTACCATAAAAAACGCTTTATGGCTTCACACACATATAACTTTGCGGTTAAATGTGTGTTTTGATTCTATCAATAATACTTAGAGATGATGATGCAGAACACAGAAACAAATACCGCGTCACAACCAGCTCAAGCACCGAAAAAGCCTTTTTTAAAAGGGAATATGCCTTTGGTGATCGGTGGGGTTGTATTATGTGCTGGCAGTGTACTTTTAGGTTATACGGTTGGACATCGCCAAGGGCTAACGGTAGTCGGTTTTGATGCAGATGCAGAACAGTTGGTAGAAGTTGTGAAGCAACAAAAAACAACGCTGGCTAATTTAAATAAAAGCTTAAATGCTGCTGTACAGGAACGAGATGTGGCTGTTTCGAACTCTAACGATTTGTTAGAGTCATTGAACAAAGCCAATGCTGAAAAATCACAAGTTGATGTGATGAGTGCGATTTATCGTGAAGTGTTAAAACAACGTGGCGGTTTGAGTTTAACCATTCAAAACTTGGCGGTTAAGCCATTACCAGAAAACGCTTATGAATATCAGCTTGATCTTATTCAAGTTAGCCCAAGACGTGCGACGGGTTCTGTTGAAATTCGTTTGATTAGTGGTACTGAGGTGTTAACAGTGCCAATGGCAGATGCGAATTATAACTTTACTGATTATGAGCGCTTGACTGGACGTTGGACCATGCCTAAGGGCTTTAATCCACAATTTATCGAAATCCGCCTAAATGGTGCCACGCCAGTGGTTAAACGCTTTAGTTGGTCACGTGGGCAAGCTGTAGACAGTGCAGCTGCGTTTGCAGCAGAGGTTCCTCAAGCTGCGGCTAATTCTCAATAAATCATAAGTATTTTGAAAAATATGCGAACTAATAAACGTCAAATGAGTTTAAATGAAGTGAAATCATCATTCCGTGATTCAGGATTTATAGATTGGCACTTGAGTATTCGTATAAGTAATTCAGAAGATCCAAACCATGATCAAGCAGATGTTGCAGTACAAACTGCGCCACCTGAAGTGAAGCGACCACCGATGTATTCTGTCGTTTTATTGAACGATGATTACACTCCGATGGACTTTGTTATTGAAATTTTACAACAATACTTTGCTTTGAATCTTGACCAAGCCACTCAAGTAATGTTAACAGTACATTATGAAGGAAAAGGTGAAGCTGGTGTTTATCCAAGAGACATTGCGGAGACTAAAGCCAACCAAGTTAATAACTACGCTCGATCTCAAGGTCATCCATTGCTTTGTCAGATTGAGCCAAAAGAATAAGGGGGTTTCATGCTCAGTCGTCAATTAGAAGTTTCACTCCGTTTGGCTGTTAGCATGGCTCGTCAAAAGAGACATGAGTTTCTTACGGTTGAACATTTATTATTGGCTTTACTTGATAACGATTCAGCGGTAAATGCCTTAAAAGCATGCGGTGCTGAAATTATCAGTTTGCGCAAAGAGTTAGAGGAGTATGTAGAACAACATACCCCTAAACTAGGAGAAAACAACGACCAAGCCCCTCATCCAACTGAAAGTTTTGACCGTATCTTACAACGTGCAATTTTCCACGTTCAGTCAAGTGGCGGTGATCGCACAGTAGAGGGTGCAGATGTACTGGTTGCGATGTACTCTGAGCGAGATTCTTTTGCCGTTTATTTGCTAAAACGACATCAAATCAATCGTTTGACTTTAACCCAATATTTGTCACACGGTGCGCGTAAAGAAGAAATTCAAGTTGAAGAAGAATCTGATGATTTAGAAGGTGAATCAAATGCTTCAGCAAATGCTGGACCACTTGAACTTTATACTTTGAATTTGAATATTGAAGCGCAAAAAGGCAAAACTGATCCTTTAATTGGGCGTGAAAAAGAAATTGAACGAACTGCTCAAATTCTTTGCCGTCGCCGTAAAAACAACCCATTGCTTGTGGGTGATCCTGGTGTGGGTAAAACATCGATTGCTGAAGGTCTGGCATGGTTGATTGTGAATGGTAAAGCACCTAAGCCACTTGCGACTGCTGAAGTGTTTAGTTTAGACATCGGTGCATTGGTTGCAGGTACAAAATACCGTGGTGACTTTGAAAAACGCTTGAAACAGCTTCTCAATGCTTTGAAAAAGAAACCAGAAGCAATTTTATTTATTGATGAAATTCATATGATCATTGGTGCTGGCTCAAGTATGGGCAGTACCATGGACGCATCGAATTTAATCAAACCTGCGTTGGCGAATGGTAGTTTACGTTGTATTGGTTCAACCACTTTCCAAGAATATCGCCAAGTATTTGAAAAAGATCATGCACTATCACGTCGTTTCCAAAAAATTGATGTGAATGAGCCTTCTATTTCAGAGACAATTGATATTTTGCGTGGTTTGAAAAGCAAGTTTGAAGATTTCCATCATGTTAAATATGAAGATACTGCGCTAGTTTCAGCGGTTGAGTTGTCTGCTAAATTTATTAATGATCGTTTCTTGCCAGACAAGGCGATTGATGTGATTGATGAAGCTGGTGCACAGCGTCGTTTAAAAGCTGAACAAGATGATACCTTGATTACAGTTGAAAATATCGAAGATATTATTTCGAAGATTGCACGTATCCCGCCAAAAACAGTATCTAAAGATGATAAATCGGTACTTGAATATCTAGAGCGTGATCTTAAACGTGTGGTATTTGGTCAAGATGAAGCGATTACAGCTTTGGCTTCTGCGATTAAACTGTCACGTGCAGGTTTGAAAGCGCCAGATAAACCAGTGGGTAGTTTTGTTTTTGCAGGTCCTACAGGTGTTGGTAAAACTGAAGTGACCAAACAATTGGCAAAATTGCTGGGTGTAGAGCTTGTTCGTTTCGATATGTCTGAATATATGGAGCGTCATGCGGTTTCTCGTTTGATTGGTGCGCCTCCAGGTTATGTTGGTTATGATCAGGGTGGTTTACTGACTGACGCGATTCATAAGAATCCGCACTGTGTCTTGTTATTAGATGAAATCGAAAAAGCACATCCAGATGTCTTTAACTTGTTATTACAAGTCATGGATCATGGTGCTTTAACCGACAACAATGGGCGTAAGTCTGATTTCCGTAATGTGATTATTGTATTGACCACCAATATCGGTGCTGAAAGTATTTCTCGTAACAGTATCGGTTTTACTGAGCAAGACAATAGTAATGACAATCAGGAAGCGATGAAACGTGCATTTGCACCAGAATTCCGCAATCGTTTAGATGGTGTAATTCAGTTTAAAGCATTGCCTACTACAGTGATTGAGTCTGTTGTTGATAAATTCTTAACCGAACTCCAAGCGCAGTTAGATGATAAAAAAGTGGTATTGGAAGTTGATCAATCTGCTCGCGATTGGATGGCTGAGAATGGTTATGATCGTTTAATGGGTGCTCGCCCAATGCAACGTTTGATTCAAGAACATTTGAAGAAACCACTTGCTGAGATGATTCTATTTGGTGAGCTTGCAGATCATGGTGGTAATGTTGCTGTCTCTGTGAAGAAAGAAAATGGTAAGGCGGTAGGGCTTACATTAGAAGTCTTTGAAGATCAGACTGCTGAACCAGCATAGTTGTGAATGAACTTTAAAATAACCCGCATTGATTGCGGGTTATTTTTTGAATTATAAGCTTATAAAATATCAATTTTCTTTAACCAAGCTAGGAATAATGTTGGCCATTGTGTTGTTTCAGTATTGGCTTTGCCTAAGCCCCAACCATGCCCACCATTTTTGAAAAGATGTAATTCATAAGCGATCTTGTGTTGCTGCAAAGCGGTTTGCATATTGAGACTATTCTGAACAGGTGAAATCGGATCATCTATGGCATGGGCTAAAAAGGTTGGAGGTGTATTCTGTTTGACTTGTAAATCTACTGAAAACAAGATTTGTTTGGCTAAATCATGTTTTGAGCCAAATAAGCTTTTATAAGCATGGGTATTATCTAGCGGCGCTTGCATACTAATGATTGGATAGAGTAGCGCCACAAAATTAGGCCGAGCGGAAATTTGATCAATCGGATCATTTAAACTCAAAAATTGTTGTTGCCATTGTGTCGCAATGATTCCAGCTAAATGCCCACCTGCGGAGAAACCCAATACACCAATTTTGTCTGGATCAATGTTGAATTGATGTGCATGATAACGAATGATACGCAGGGCTCTTTGGCCATCTTGAAAGGGCGCAAGCAGATTATTGCCATCCTGATTAGGTAAGCGGTAGATTAATTCAAATACGGTAAATCCCTGTTCTTGTAAAAACTGTGCAGTTGGCGTGCTTTCTTTGGCCAACTCCTCTCTGGCATAACCCCCACCACTAATGACTAAAATAGCGATGTGATTGCTCTGTTTGGGGGGATATACCCGCAGTTGAGGAGAGATGATATGCTCAATAGCACCATGCTTATTTATCGTATATTGTTCACTGGATGGTGCAAGTGTCGCGCTATTGGGCCACAGGGGAAGACTCAGTGTTGCTGCATCTACATTTTGGCTAAGCCAGAGGAAAATGAAGAAATTAAACACGAAATGATTTATTTTCATCCATAAAAAACCAAAAATGTAGATGCTGATATTTTATCCTATTTTAAACAAGGCACATTCATCAACATATTTTAATAATGTATGCTTTTGTGGATGAGGCAAACAACAACTACAATTTATAGATAAAAGCTTAGTTGTTTTAGTCTGCTCAAAATTTTATTGCTTAGCTCGCGTGAAAATCACATATACTCTAACTTCATGATTATTCTTTGAGTATCAATGGACATTGCATTTACTAAAATTTTAACTACGATTTTATTATTTCTTGTCACAGCTGTTGCAGAAATTTTAGGTTGTTATTTTCCTTATTTGATTCTGAATCAAAATAAAAGCCATTGGTTATGGATACCTACCGTGTTAAGTTTGGCGGTATTTGTCTGGCTATTAACCTTGCACCCGGCTGCTTCAGGGCGTATTTATGCCGCATATGGCGGTATCTATATCTTTAGTGCACTGATGTGGCTGAAATTTGTCGATCAAGTCAGCTTAACTCGCTGGGATTTGTTTGGTGGATGTATTGTAATCATTGGGGCTTTGGTGATTATTCTGCAACCGCAAGGTTTGATTCGTTAAGTCTCCAACAGCATTATTCTGAAGTATCTTGTGTTGTTTCAAGCTGGCTGATCTTACATACTTTGGGAATTGCTTTACGGTATGCAGCATAATCCTGTTTATATTGTTTAAACCATTTCTGATATTCAGGATTTAGCCTTAAATTGGCAAGATTGGGTTCATTTTCAAATGAGGATGGTTCTGTATTGTTCTCATCAGAAAATTCTAATTGTTTTAAGTAGGACAATGCTCGATCCGTTTGACCAAGCAGCGCATAGAATTCAGCGAGGAATTCTTTTTCTCGTTGAGTTTGCTTACGATTCTTATTCACCACAGCTTCAATTTTAGCCTGATTATCACGTAACCATTTTTCAGCAAGTTTCGGGTCTTCACGATTGAGATATTTAAAATATTGTTGAGCTAAAATAATAAAATTTCCTGCATCGAACGCTTGATTGGGATCAGATAAATAGTGAAATAAAGGCTTTTTAAGTATATTGATGAGGCGTTTTTGCTCATTCTCATCACGATGATATTTCTGTAACAGCATCAGCTTGTCACTGAGTACAGCATAATAATTTTTCTCATACTCCTCATTGTCTGGTTGCAAATTCATTAAGGTCTCAAATAGTTGTTCAGCCTTTAGCAAATAGTTTAGACGTGGCGTTGGGTCTATGTTTTTCCGATAATACACCGACATTTGCGCGTAGAATAACCCTAAATTATTGATTGCGATTGTATCGTTAGGATCACGTTTTTTTAACGCAAAATACGCCTGCTCAGTAAGTTCTTGAAAAGGTTGAGAGAGCGTGGTGCAGTGTTGTTCAAGCAAATATTCAGCATATCCAGAAGTCAGAATCGCATAGTTGTGTAAATAGACAGAATCGTTATATTCAATGTCTTTGGCTTTTAACAGTTTTTGCACATTAGGTTGGGCTTTCTGGATTTGAGCCTTAATCTGTGGTTCAAGTTTGGCAAGATTTTTGGTTGCTAATACTTGATCAGTTAAATCTTCTATGGCTTGAATCTCATCATCGTTGATATCTGCATAGCTAATTGAAGCGTTGAGTGATAATAAAAAAATAACAATTTTAATTTTCATTGTTGATTCTGCGTTTATCTATTCTTTGAAATAATTGTATACAAGCCAAGGAAAAACATCAAAAGTTGTTCTATTGGAATTAAAAAAGCATCCAGTAAACTGAATGCTTTTTCTTTCTTAGCGGTCATCCATGACTATTGAATAGGTGGATGCTGTAATTGGTTTAACTCTTTTTTACTGAAACCTCTAGAGATAAGTACCTTTTTAATCCCAGTAATTACATCCTGATCTGTCGCTTTCATCAACGCTGATAAAAGTTGATCATTGGATTTACAAGAGCAATCATTTTCAACACATGCAATTTGATTTTTATGTTCATTTTGCAATGTATCTTCAGCCGTAAACAGCTTTTGCCAAAAACTCATAGAGCCTTCATACACAACCTAACATAGTTCGAAATATAGCCGTTTTTTAATAAAATACAAGATCTGAGCGAAATAGATGGTCGAGTTATAGGCTGATTTTTTCGATGATTTGATATGTTTTAAACGGTTTGTTAAAAGGCCATGTTTTAAATGATTTATAACTTAATGATATATCAATAAATAATATAAAGAAATAACTGCCACGCTAATTTACATGGCAGTCTAATCTTGTAATAAATTGTTTAAATTTTTTCGAGAAGAACCCCAGATTCTACATGATGGGTGTAGGGGAATTGATCAAACATCGCAAATTTCACAATTTTATGGGTTTTAAGCAAGGTTTTTAAATTGTCGTGTAATGTATCTGGGTTGCATGAAATATAAAGAATACGTTGAAAACCTTGCAATAGCATTAACGTATCGTCATCAATCCCTGCACGTGGTGGATCAACAAAAACTGTATCAAACTCATAGCCCTGAATGTCTATTTCTGCTTCTTGTAAACGACGGAATTCACGTTCTCCGTTATAGGCCTGAGTAAATTCTTCTGCTGAAAGGCGTGCAACTTGAATATTGTCGATCTGATTCTGTTGAATATTCCACTGTGCCGCATAGACCGAAGATTTCGCTAATTCAGTTGCCAAAACACGGTTAAAACTCAAGGATAAGGGAAGGGTAAAGTTACCATTACCACAGTACAATTCGAGTAGGTCTTTATTTTCACCCTCTACTGACTGACACGCCCATTGCAACATTTTTTGGCAAACTTGTGCATTGGGTTGAGTAAAGCTACTTTCAATTTGCTTATATTGAAATTTACGCTCAAAGACTTGTAATTCTTCAACAACAAATTCATCGATTAAGACAACTTTTTGTCCGCGACTGCGACCAATGATTTTAACATTCAGCTTTTCAGCCAATTGTTTTGCTAAAACCTCCCATTCTTCACTCAGTGGCGCACGGTAAATCAATGAAACCAGCATTTCGCCCTTGAGCGTTGCTAGAAAATGCACTTCAAAAAGCCGTTTTGATAAGATTGAATTGGCTTTTATCTCAGCCAATAAAACTGGCATAAGCTGATTTATACTTTGATCTGCGATCGGAAATTCATCGATACGGGCAACAGTTTTTTGTTGATTTTCATCTCGTTCAAACATGGCATAGAACATATCATCTTCAGTATGCCAAATTCGGAATTCTGCACGCATACGGAAGTTTTGTTCAGGTGAAGCAAATACTTCTAACGAAGGTGGATTAAATTCTGCGAATTGAGTTTGGATTCGTTCAATTTTGGCATCAAGCTGTTGTTGATAAGATGAAGTCATATAAATCAGAAAAACATTGGAATTAAGCAGTAGCGATGGTATCAAAAATAGCACCAGATGGACACCAGATTGCAGTCCATCTTTGTCAATTTATTTAGATCGGCTTGTCTATTGAAATAATCCTAGGATTATTTAATCAAAGTGACGATGAAGATAAGTTACTCAACACTTACTTAAGTGCTTAACCAAATAGTCAATAAAGACTCTTACCGCAGGGAGTAAGCCTCGGCGAGAGGGGTAAACAGCGTGAAAGATCCCGTGCGGTGCTTTCCATTCAGGTAAGACACGAACCAATTCACCTGTGGCGACAAAATCATTAGCAATAGTATCTGGAAGTAAGGCAATACCACAATTTTGACTGGCTAATTTTGCCAGCATCATTAAATCCGATCCCATGAGTATCGGGTTAACTTTAATTTTTTTCTGTTGATTTTCACTATCATGTAACACCATTTGTTGATCTAAGTGCTCATCAACCATACTTAAAATTCGGTGTTCAGATAAATCTTCTGGTTTTTTGAGCATACCAAATTCATTTAAATAGGCTTGGCTTGCAAGAAGGTGCTGTTCAATATGTCCAAACTTTCTCAGCACTAAGCTCGGGTCATCGTCCAGATTTGCGCGGACACGCAAGGCAACATCAAAACCTTCATTGATGATATCTACACGACGATTACTGACCAAAAGTTGTATTCTAATTTCAGGGTAAGTTTTTAAAAAGTCAGGAAGGATTTTGGACAATTCACTTTGCGCAACCGTCACAGGTACACTGACTTTAATTACACCACGTGGTTGTTCACTGAGATGATCGACCAGATCATGCGCTGATTGCGCTGCATTCATCATCACTTGGGCGTGGCGGTAAATATTCATACCAATGTCTGTAACTGCGAAATGACGTGAACTTCGTTGAATTAAACGAACTCCTAATTTTTCTTCTAAATTATATACACGGCGACTGAGCTTGGATTTAGGAATATCCGTTGCACGTTCTGCCGCACTAAATCCCCCATGCTCTACAACCAAACCAAAGCAGTAAAAGTCATCCAAATCAGTGAGCATAAATACATTCCATAATTGCAACAATGACGCACTATTAAACTTAATTGTTGCATCAAGTCAACTTGTTAATTGTGAAAATTTTCTAAGATTAGGCATTGCCTGTCATGAGAATATTTTGAACTTGCTTATATTCTTCTAATCTTAAAAGGTCTTTAGTGGTCGGATGTGGAATACGGGTGATATCCATGTTATCAGCAACATCTGCCAGTTTTACCACACGTGCAATTGGATTTTTTACTGCACGGTAGGCGGCTTCGATTCTAGATTCACCTTCTTTTTTGGTCAAGGCAACAACGGCATCGACAATTTCTTGACTAAAGCCAAGTGAGATTAAATCGACCACAGTGGTGTCAGTATCTTCTAAGATGTCGTGTAATACAGCAACAATCTGTTGATTGGGTGTTTTAACTTTGAACATCAACCTCAGAGGGTGAAAAATATAAGGCTGTTGCGCTTTATCTTTTTGGCCTGCGTGTTTACGAGCTGCTAAAGCAATCGCTTTTTCAATCGTTGACATAATATCCTTAGCTTTGTTTCGTGTATTTATAAAATATGAAAAGCAATTTTAGATTTATCTAAAACGAGTGTTTAATTTCCCTAACTCGTTTAAAATACAATTTTATTCTGTTCCAAAGCGTATGCCATTTCAACTGATCACTTTAGAAAATTCTCAAGAAAATGTTACATGCCCACATTGCCAACATGCGGTCATTGATTGGAATGAAGAACAATATCTACAACCGTGTATACATACCTTGTTTATTGCGATGGATTTGGGCTTTGAATATATTTCAGATGAATTTGAAGCGACCATGCCCCGTAGCGTCGATGAAATCCATGCTCATGATGATCAGGGATTGAATATTTTCAATGAATTATCTGAGAGTAATTATCCTGATTACCTGATTTATAAAACAAGCTTAGGTGTTGTAGGGGATCAAGATTTTTATCGTTATATTGGATTTAGCGCTTAAATTTTAAGATCGGTAGTCATTCATTTGTTTTTTAGCCTACTCTTATTAAAGATACTGTATAGGTATTAAAAATGGCGGAGTAGGCTTAAATTTTCTGTTGTAGATGCTGTTCTTTCCATCTCCTACAAGCTGAGTTTTTTCATCACAATATAGAAGCTAAACTGCATTCTATAAATCTTCAACAAACTATTGTTTAACTTGAAATCGCGTTATTTTAAAAAAGTACTTTGTGATTGTTCAACTTCTGCCAATAACCATTCAACAAATTTAGCAATGAGAGGTGTTTGCTGTTGTTCTGCATAGACAAAATAATAGGCACGTGAACCTTTTAGCTTAATTTCTGAGGCGATAATTAAATCACCTGAGCGCAGTTCTTTTTCCAGTAGTTTTTGTGGAATAAGCGCAACCCCCATATGATGTATGGCTGCCACCGCAAGCATCGAAAATAATTCATGCCGTTGTCCTTCTAATGCAAAAGGATGCTCATAACCAGAAACTTCAAACCACTCTTTCCAAATATAGGGGCGTGTGGTTTGTTGGAGTAAGGGCAGCGTGGCAATCTCTTCCGCCGTTAAGCTTCGACGTAAATCTCCGGAAGGCCCTCTTAGCTCTGGAAAATGCTTAAAAATTAACTCAGCAGAACACACAGGAACAACATCTTCATTCATTAAATAGTGGACTTTTGCACCCGGCCAATTTTCAATTTGTGCAGGTGTACCTGTATATATTGCTGCATCAAAAATATGCTCACTGAATAAAAAGGGTTTGGTACTGGTCTCTAAATGAATGGTAATTTCAGGGTATATTTCATTGAACTTATACAGTCGGGGTAACAGCCAGCGTGTTGCAAATGTCGGTACAACCCCTAATTTTAGCGTACCGCCTAAACCTTTATGGCTCATTAAATCGAGTGTGCTTTGCTCAATACCCAATAAATGAGCTTTGATGTTTTTATAATAATGTTCACCCGCTTGTGTTAATTCAACGCCATGCCGTGTTCTGTTAAATAGATTGAGTCCTAAAAAATCTTCGAGTTGTTGTACTTGGCGAGAGATGGCACTTTGAGTAAGATGCAGCTCTTGAGCTGCAAAGGTATAGCTTAGATGCTTGGCAGCCGCTTCAAAACATATCAATGATTGTAATGAGGGAATCATTCTACGCATATTCATTCCTTGAATATCAAAGTTTAGTTAAGACTAAATTTAATCTATTCATATCTAGCAAAAAGAACTTAAAGCAAAGCAGATGTATGTAATGAATCTTCCATCAAACCACTTGGTTTTACCTCGAATGAAAATTTATAAGAGGATGTAAAGATGATAAAAATCTGTTAAAAAGCCTCGTTTAATACCCGCATACTTGAACCGTAGTCATTGAGCGAGCCATATTATAAAAACACAAGATATGCGTAAATGGAATATCTGAGTGAGAATTAATCGTTTGAAAGTATGAATTTTCACACCTAACATCACTACTAAGACAACAAGATATGTTCAGCAAAGGATGCTATGAATCAAATGGTTAATTCTACAAAAACGGCACGTGTTCAATTTAACTGGCAAGATCCATTTTTATTGGAACAGCAACTTACTTCTGAAGAACGCATGATTCGTGATGCTGCTTATGCCTATTCACAAGACAAACTGATGCCAAGAGTTTTGGAACAATTCCGCCATGAAAAAACAGATGCTTCTATTTTTCGTGAAATGGGTGAGTTAGGTTTGCTGGGACCGACAATCCCTGAAGAATACGGTGGTGCAGGTCTAAACTATGTCAGTTACGGTCTTATTGCCCGTGAAATTGAACGCGTAGATTCGGGTTATCGTTCGATGGCAAGTGTACAAAGCTCATTGGTGATGGTGCCTATCAATGAATTTGGTTCTGAAGAGCAAAAACAAAAGTACTTACCTAAATTAGCTACTGGCGAGTTTATTGGATGTTTCGGTTTAACAGAACCTGATCATGGTTCAGATCCAGGCAGTATGATCACCCGTGCCAAAAAGGTCGAAGGTGGTTATCGTCTGACTGGCGCAAAAATGTGGATTACCAATAGTCCAATCGCTGATGTATTTGTGGTCTGGGCGAAAGAAGTTTCTGCTGAAGGCAATGTCGGTGAAATTCGTGGCTTTATCCTAGAAAAAGGTTGGGAAGGACTTTCTGCGCCTGCGATTCATGGCAAAGTCGGTTTGCGTGCCTCGATTACCGGTGAAATTGTGATGGACAATGTTTTTGTTCCTGAAGAAAATGCATTTCCTGAAATTCGTGGTTTGCGTGGACCATTTACTTGTTTAAATAGTGCACGTTACGGTATTGCATGGGGCGCGATGGGGGCGGCAGAGTTTTGCTGGCACACCGCACATCAATATACGATGGATCGTAAACAATTTGGACGCCCATTGGCTGCGAATCAATTGGTGCAAAAGAAACTTGCAGATATGCAAACTGAAATTGCTTTAGGGCTGCAGATCGCATTACGTTTTGGTCGTATGAAAGATGAAGGTATTGCTTCTGTTGAAGGCACTTCACTGATTAAACGCAACAATTGTGGTAAAGCTTTAGATATTGCGCGTGTTGCTCGAGACATGATGGGTGGTAATGGCATCAGTGATGAATTCGGTGTCGCTCGTCATTTAGTCAATCTGGAAGTGGTCAACACCTATGAAGGTACCCATGATGTACATGCCTTAATTCTCGGGCGTGCACAAACTGGTATTGCTGCCTTTAGTAACTAAAATCAACCGTTTTAAAACAGGGATGCTTAAATCTAGCATCCCTTGTAGGATTTTTTGCCTTAAATTTTATAAAAACTAAGGTAAGAATAAATCAATGATAAAAGGATTCATCGTGAAAAATATCTGATTATTCTTTTAACTCTCATACTTAACTCTAGATTGATGCAATAAAAATAACAAAGAAATAAGTAGAGAGAAAGATAAAAAGTGACCGATGACTCATTTGGGAAAATGAGGTAGAGGAAAAATGAACAATGATGTTCGATCAGTTACAACTTCAACAAAATTATCCATGCCATCCAATATTGGAACCTTTGAAAAAATAGGCCCAAATACTTGGAAATGGGCACTTTTATTCGCCTATTTCGCTATGGTCGTCGATGGCGTGGATATCATGTTGTTGTCCTATAGCTTAACCAGTTTAAAAGGTGAGTTTGCATTATCTACTTTTCAGGCTGGCGCCTTAGGCAGTGCCTCTCTGGCAGGTATGGGAATTGGTGGAATTTTAGGGGGATGGGCATGTGATAAGTTTGGCCGCGTACGTACCATTGCCAATTCTGTATCGTTTTTCTCAGTTGCAACATGTTTGTTAGGCTTTACCCAAAGTTTTGAACAATTTATGGCATTACGATTTATTGGTGCGCTAGGGATTGGGGCACTTTATATGGCATGCAATACCCTTATGGCTGAATATGTTCCTACAACGTATCGGACTACGGTATTGGGTACATTACAAACCGGGCAAACCGTTGGATATATTGTTGCTACATTATTAGCTGGTGCGATTATTCCTGATCATGGTTGGAGAGTCTTGTTTTTTATCACGGTTATTCCAGCATTTATCAATATTTTCTTGCAACGCTTTGTACCTGAACCAAAGTCTTGGCAGCTCAACAAAATCAATCAGCTTCAAGGCAAGAAACCAGTTGAAGCTACAGTTCCCGAGAAACCGAAAAGTGGCAGTATTTATAAACAAATTTTTGCCAACTTTAAGCACCGTAAAATGTTTTTATTGTGGATGACTACGGCCTTCTTCTTACAATTTGGTTACTACGGAATCAACAATTGGATGCCAAGTTATCTAGAAACAGAAGTGCATATGAACTTTAAAAACATGACCAGCTATATGGTGGGTTCATATACAGCAATGATTCTAGGCAAGATCTTAGCGGGATATTTGGCAGATAAATTTAATCGTCGTGCGGTATTTGTATTCGGTACTATAGCCAGCGCTGTCTTCTTACCTGTGATTATTATCTTTAATACACCAGACAATATTTTGTACTTATTGATCACTTTTGGTTTCTTATATGGCATTCCTTATGGCGTAAATGCGACCTATATGGCGGAATCATTTTCTACCGATGTCCGAGGTACAGCAATTGGTGGTGCATATAACATTGGGCGAGTGGGTGCAGCTATTGCCCCAGCAACCATTGGTTTCCTTGCTTCGGGCGGAACATTTATGACGGCATTTATCGTGATGGGTGCAGCTTACTTTGTTGCAGGGGTACTGCCTGGCTTATTTATCAAAGATCGTCAATATGACCCACAACAACAATAGTCAACGCTTGTTTAAACAGATTTAGTAAATCGTAAAATTGAGGAGTATTCACTTACTCCTGACATAGAGGTAAACATATGGGTGCATTACAAGGAATTCGAGTTTTAGATCTGAGTCGAGTACTTGCCGGTCCGTGGTGTGGGCAAGTTCTCGCAGATTTAGGCGCCGAAGTGATTAAGATTGAACGCCCTAAAGTTGGTGATGATACCCGTATGTGGGGCCCGCCTTGGATGCTTGATCAACAGGGTAAGGCGACACGAGAATCTGGATACTATCAATCTGCGAATCGCAATAAATCCTCCGTGGCAATTGATATGGCAACGCAGGATGGACAGCGATTACTACAACACATGGTGAAAACCGCAGATATTGTGATTGAAAACTTTAAAGCAGGTGCATTGAAAAAATATGGATTGGATTATGAAACCCTCAAGCATATTAATCCAAAATTGATCTATTGCTCTATCACTGGTTTTGGTCAAGATGGGCCGCGTGCAGAAGAACCGGGTTATGACTTTATCATTCAAGGTATGTCTGGCTTGATGAGTATTACTGGCGAGAAAGAAGGTGAGTTAGGGGCAAGCGCACAAAAAGTTGGTGTGGCGGTGGTTGATATTCAGACTGGGCTATATGCAACAATTGCGATTCAGGCGGCACTGATTTCTCGTCAGCAAACAGGTGTTGGACAATATATTGATATGTCTTTGTTGGATGTACAGGTTGCTGGACTCGCCAACCAAGGTATGAACTATTTAAGTTCAGGTATCGCACCTCAACGAATGGGTAATCATCATCCCAATATTGTGCCTTATCAGACTTTTAAAGCGCAAGATAAGGAGTTTATTCTGGCCTGTGGCAATGATAAACAATTTAAAGATTTATGTATTGCGATTGGAAAACCTGAATTGTTAGATCAACCAAACTATCTCCGTAATCAAGATCGGGTGAAATATCGTCAAGAATTGGTTGCTTTGTTGTCTGAATATTTTTTATCAAATACCGCGAAGCATTGGGTCGATGCAATTCATGCGATGAAAGTACCTGTTGGCGTGATTAATTCAGTTGCAGATGCTTTAGATGAACCCCAAATTCAATATCGTAAAATGGTGGTCAATATTCCACATACAGATAATCCTGATTTTAATGTGATTGGTTCACCGATTAAAATGACAGGAACACCTGTTGAATATCGTAATGCACCGCCACGCTTAGGAGAACATACCAAAGCGATTTTAGAAGAATTTTGTTCAGATGATGAATTGTTACAGTTAAAGCAACAAGGTGTTATTGAGGGTATTGGCTTATAGTCGGCTGATTTTAAAGAATATTGAAATCAACGCATAGGACCAATCAAAGTGATACCTTGATTGGGGTGCTGCAATGCCGCATTAATCATTCAAACCCTCCTTTTTAAGGAGGGCTGTTCTGAATTAATGATAATAACAATATGGAAGAATTACGCTGTAGTGGGAATAATCCGTTGTTGCATCAACACCTGTTGGGCAATATAAGGTTTTTCATCATCTTTAGGTTGAACTGCATGCCATTGATCATTGGCATTGAGTTCCCAAGCACGAATATTGTCCTTTAGATAACTAAGTAGCCCATATTCAATAATCTGTTTTTTAAGCTTTTTATCTTCAATTGGAAAGCAAGTTTCGACCCGAGAAAATAAGTTTCGACCCATCCAGTCAGCACTTGCGCAGTATAAGTCCTCATTGGCATCATTATAAAAATAATAAACACGAGTATGTTCTAGAAAGCGCCCGACAATAGAACGAACTCTAATATTTTCAGAAAGTCCTTCAATTTGTGGTCTTAAACAACAAATCGAACGAATAATCAGCTCTATTTTAACCCCAGCTTGAGATGCTTTATACAAAGCTGTAATCAGCTTAGGTTCAGTCAATGCATTGACTTTAATGATGATACGGGCTTTTTTACCCGCTTTTGCATGTGCTGTTTCTTGCTCAATCAAATGTAACAGCTGAGAGTGTAACGTGAAGGGAGCATGAAAGAGTTTTTTTAACTTTAACAATTTACCCATACCTGTTAGCTCTTGGAAGATTTTATGTACATCTTCACAAATTTCATCATTTGTAGTCAGTAAACCATAGTCGGTATACATCCGTGCATTTCCAGCATGGTAGTTGCCTGTGCCAAGGTGTACATAACGTTTAAGTTTGTCGATTTCACGTCGCACAATTAAAATCATTTTGGCATGGGTTTTATAACCGACAATACCATACACCACAACTGCGCCTGCTTCTTGTAGAAGATTTGCGACGATAATATTGGATTCTTCATCAAAACGCGCACGTAACTCGATAATCGCTGTAACTTCTTTCCCATTGCGAGCAGCTTCTGCCAGCACTTGTACAATTTCTGAGTCTGGGCCACTACGATATAAGGTTTGTTTAATTGCTAAAACATTGGGGTCTTTTGCCGCTTCTTTGAGTAGATTGATAACGGGCTGGAAAGAATCAAATGGATGATGTAATAGCAAATCTTGCTTGCTTAATATTTCAAATATTTTATTTGAATTTCTTAAGGCTTTGGGAATAACGGCTTGATAAGGTTTAAACCTTAATTCTGGAATATCAAAATCAGTAATCAGACGTGTTAAATTGACAGGACCATTCACTTGATAAAGATGTTGTGGATCTAAATCAAATTGTTCTAGTAAATAATTATTAATTGAATTTGGGCAATTATCTGCGATTTCTAAACGAACTGCACGACCAAAACGACGTGAAGATAATTCATCTTTCAATGCCACTGCCAAATCATCGACATCTTCTGCCAAAGTTAAGTCAGCATTACGGGTGACACGAAATTGATAGCATCCTGTTGCCGTCATGCCGGGGAATAAATCACTGATATGCTGTTGGATAATGGCTGACAATAAAATGTAATGTTCTGCGCCGTCTGTGAGCTCGTTTGGTAAGCGTACAACACGCGGTAAGGAACGAGGTGCGGGTACAATGGCCAATTCAATCTGACGACCAAAAGCATCTTTTCCTTCTAAGGTGACAATAAAGTTTAAGCTTTTATTGACCAAGCGAGGGAAAGGATGAGCAGGATCTAAGCTAATTGGTGTTACAACAGGTTGTACTTGTTTAAAAAAGTAATTTTTAATCCATTCCGCGTGTTTTTCTAAAATATCATTATATTGGATGAATTTGACGCCATAATTTTCTAACTCAGGCAATAACACATGGTTTAAGGTGTCGTATTGCTCTTGAATCGCAAGATGTGCGTTATGTGAAATTTGCTCAAGAATGACTTCGTTTGGAATACCATCTGGCGCTGTGGTAATGGTTTTGAAGTCCAGTTGTTTCATTAATCCAGCGACACGAATTTCAAAAAACTCATCTAAATTACGTGAAAAAATAATGAGAAAATTCAATCGTTCAAGCAAAGGATGAGTTTCATCTTTTGCTTGGGCTAACACACGTTTATGAAATTCCAGTAAGGAAATTTCACGATTAATATAGCTGCTAGAGCTATGTTGAAATTCAGGCGTGGTTAAACTTTTTGAAGCGGGCATGATCTGCGTCATTTGAAACTGTCTTAACGACCTTGAAGGGCATAGTAAGTATTCTACATGACAAAATTGTTACAGATAGTTAAAATTTTGAAAATTGTCTTAATCTTAAACGATTAAAAAATATTAATTTTTTAATCGTTAGATCAACTTGAAAAAAAACGAATCTGCTTAGACAAAATGTGAACTGATAGAATGCACCAAGACAATATTATTACAAATTAAAATTTGCATTGCTCATTTTTGAGTTTTAGCTCATATGCTTTCTGTTCAGACATCAGTTTTATTTTTACATAATAAGGATTTTGGCGTTGGAATTCATTTTCAAAAAGTAAATGACAATTTTCAAGCATTCCTTCCATCAAAAGTTGCTGAGTTTTTTCTTTACCCATGCTATTGGAAAACTGATTAAAATCTTTAGATGTAATTAAACCTTGCAAATCAACATGATCATGATACATATGAATTTTCTCAATCACTGTGTTTTGGTCGACTTGTACAGGCAGCACGCGAGAGTCTTCTTCACTTAACGCAGTTAAAACATCATCTAAATTTTGTTGATCTATAATTTTATAATCCTGTCCAATCAAATTCTTTTGAATCAAATAATCATCTAATTCAGTTGCATAACTACTTTGAGAAATGAGCATGTACATTGACATTGCGAATAAAGGAATTATTTTAAATTTCATTTGAATTATACACATATTAAAAATATGGATTTTATTATACTGAAACAAAAAATAAGCACCAGTGTTGGTGCTTATTTATCTTAAAACAAACCAAATTAGTCTTTGTTTAAATTTTCATTGATTAAAAATTCAACCAAGGCTTTTTGTGCATGTAGGCGGTTTTCTGCTTCATCCCAAACCACAGCGTTTTTGTGATCTAGCATATTTTCAGAAACTTCTTCACCGCGATGTGCTGGTAGACAATGCATAAATAGACAATCTGGATGTGCTAAATCCATTAATTTTTCATTCACTTGATACGTAGCAAACGCTTTTTCACGAATTTTTTGTTCTTCTTCTTGGCCCATACTTGCCCAAACATCCGTCACGATTAGATCTGCATTGACCGCTGCATCTTCTGCTGATTCAAAAAGTTCTACGCAATGAGCAAATTCTGAAAGAAATTCAGGTTTTGGTTCATAACCTTTCGGTGACGCGATTTTTAACTTAAAGCCCCACATATGCGCAGCTTCAATATATGAATTACACATATTGTTGCCATCGCCAATCCAAGCCACAGTTTTGCCATTGATCGAACCACGATGTTCAACAAATGTTTGTACATCCGCAAGTAGCTGGCAAGGGTGGTGGTCGTCAGTTAATGCATTGATAACCGGGACTGTTGAATATTCAGCAAAACGTTCAACAATATCATGACCAAATGTACGAATCATCACGATATCAAGCATGCTCGATATCACACGTGCAGAATCTTCAATTGGCTCACCACGACCCAATTGAGTGTCGCGTGATGAAAGGAAAATTGCACTGCCTCCAAATTGGCTCATACCAGCTTCGAAAGATACACGAGTACGGGTACTCGACTTTTCAAAAATCATCCCCATGACTTTTCCAACAAAGGGTTGAAATACTTCGTTGTTGTGTTGTTTTCGCTTTAACTCTTGAGCACGTTCAATGATACGGTTAAGTTCAGCAGTGGATAAATCACGTAAAGTAAGAAAATGTCGTAGAGCCATGGTTACTCCACAATAATTGTTTAGTCAAAACCAATAGGGAAATTGACCAACAATTCATTGTTGGTGGTTGATGAAAGTAAAAAGGAGAATCAGCTAATATACTATATGAATATGAAAACGCAAAAAAATTAGACCTTTTGATGGCCCTCTAAGAAGCGATCTACACAATAACTTACGCAATTGAATATTTCTTGATCAGATTCTTTGATTTCAATCCCCATTAAAATTCGCCATTCCAAATTTCTAAGAATTCCAAAATAAAATTGTGCTGAAAATAAAGGATTTGCACAGGTTAATATTTGATTTTCTACACAACGTTCCAAGGCACATGCAATAGAGTGTTGTACTTGCTTTGGTCCTTTTTCATGAATATAGACGGCCAATTGTGGGTCTTTTTGTGAACGTTCCAGGACCAAGCGTATAAAAGCAATATTTTCAGGAATGATCATATGCTTATAAAAGTTAATCAAGGTATTGATCAAATATGCTCTGAGCTCATTCAACGCGGGGTTAAATGGAATGCAGATATCTTTAAAGAATAAATCACGACGATAGTCACAGATCGCTGTAAATAGACCTTCTTTACTACCAAAATATTTGTAAATCGAGGCTTTTGATCCGCCTGCATGATTCACGATGTCATCTAAAGATACCGCATCATAACCGTGCTCTAAAAAAAGATCGTTTGCACTAATCAGTAATGCCAAGCGACGTTCATGCCCACGTTTAGTTTGTGGAAAATCACATCCTGTAGCTTCAACTTGTGCTAAATCTTCGTTCATAAATTACTGAGGAAAAATGGGTTGTCACTATTATATCAAAGATGTCAATAAATTTCTTAGCAAACGTGCTATTGGAAAAAATGATTAAAAAAAGTGCATAAAAATGAAAAAATGAATCAAAATTCATTTTTCTTTGACTAAAGTTTTAGAGTAATATACCTAAATGGTCATATGCGAAATATAAATTATGGCTATACTCAAAACTCAATAAACAAGTGACCACTGTGGAAGGGAATATGACACAACAGACGTCTGCAGGCTTAAGATTTAGACAAGCTCTAGAAGTGGAAAAACCATTACAAATCATTGGTACAGTCAACGCTTATGCAGCGATGATGGCGAAACAGGTGGGTTATAAAGCCATCTATCTTTCAGGTGCTGGTGTGGCAAACTATTCTTATGGTTTACCTGATTTAGGGATGACCAGCTTAGACAACGTATTGGAAGATGTTCGTCGTATTACAGAACGTGTAGATACACCATTACTTGTTGATATCGATACAGGTTGGGGTGGTGCATTTAATATTGCACGTACAATTAAACAAATGATTAGTGCGGGTGCGGCAGCTGTCCATATTGAGGATCAAGTTGCACAAAAACGTTGTGGTCATCGTCCAAATAAAGAAATTGTTTCTCAACAAGAAATGGTTGATCGCATTAAAGCAGCAGTTGATGCAAAAACAGATTCGAACTTTGTTGTGATGGCACGTACAGATGCATTGCAAAAAGAAGGTTTGCAAGCCGTGATTGATCGTGCTTGTGCATGTGTCGAGGCGGGTGCAGATGCGATCTTTGCTGAAGCAATGACCGACATTACCATGTATAAAACAGTCTGTGATGCAGTAGGTGTTCCAGTTCTTGCAAATATTACAGAGTTTGGTGATACACCTTATTACACCACCCAAGAGTTAGCTGAACAGGGCATCAGCATGGTGCTATATCCATTGTCTGCAACACGTGCAATGCAAAAAGCAGCCCTCGAAGTTTTTCGTTCAATTCGTGAAAATGGTACACAAGTTAATGTACTGGATAGCATGCAACAACGAAAAGAACTTTACGAATTCCTTGATTATCACACTTTCGAAAACACCCTAGACAAACTGTTCACGCAGGAGAAATAATAAAATGGCTGAAGGAAAAGTACTTACAGGCGCTGGATTGCGCGGTCAAGTTGCAGGTAAAACAGCACTTTCTACAGTAGGTAAGAGTGGCGCAGGCTTAACTTATCGTGGTTATGATGTGCAAGACCTTGCGGAAAATTGCCAATTTGAAGAAGTTGCATACCTTATTTTCTTTGGTGAATTGCCTACAGCAGAACAGTTGGCGACATATAAAGCCAAATTAAAATCACTTCGCCAGTTACCGCAAGCTTTAAAAGAAGTGTTGGAACGTATTCCTGCTGATTCACATCCAATGGATGTGATGCGTACAGGGGTTTCAATGTTAGGAAATCTGGAAACTGAAAAATCATTTGATCAACAGCAAGATGTGGCAGATCGTATTCTTGCAACTTTGCCAGCGATCATTTGTTATTGGTACCGTTTTAGTCATGATGGTGTACGTATTGAAGAAAATACCGATGACGATTCAATCGGTGCACAATTCTTGCATTTACTACGTGGCGAAAAGCCAAATGAATTACATGAACAAGTAATGAATGTTTCATTAATTCTTTATGCTGAGCATGAGTTTAACGCGTCAACATTTACTGCACGTGTATGCGCTTCAACATTGTCTGATATGCACTCGTGTATTACTGGCGCAATTGGTTCACTACGTGGACCTTTGCATGGTGGCGCAAATGAAGCTGCGATGGAAATGATTGAAAACTGGACATCTCCAGAACAAGCCGAACGTGAAATGCTGGGTAAACTTGAACGTAAAGAAAAGATCATGGGCTTTGGTCATGCGATCTATAAAGACAATGACCCGCGTAATGGCATCATCAAAATTTGGGCTGAGCGTTTAGCAAAAGATGTTGGTGATACAGTGCTTTACCCAGTATCAGTACGTTGTGAAGAAGTGATGTGGCGTGAGAAGAAATTGTTCTGTAATGCAGATTTCTTCCATGCATCTGCATATCATTTCATGGATATTGCAACAAAATTATTCACACCAATCTTTGTGATGTCTCGTGTTACGGGTTGGGCAGCGCATGTAATGGAACAACGTGCTGACAATCGTATTATCCGTCCAAGCGCAGATTATACTGGTCCAGAACTCCGCAAAGTTGTACCGATCACTGAGCGCTCAGCGGCGTAATGCATTGATCAAGATTGATAAAAGCAGTAAAAATAAAGCCTCCTAAGAGGCTTTATTTATTGGGGAAGTTGACCGGTAGGAAATAAAACAACAGCTTCTTCACGGCTATATCCTTCATCAAAAGGTAAGCTGAGTGATTCAAAAGTAATCAGTGCACCTTTATGTTTTGGCAGTTCAAAAGCCTGTTTAAGTTTAATTTCTGGACTGTAACTGGTTAAATTCTGTTGAAAACTTTGATATTGCGGACTGGATATTGTAAATATCGAGGCATAAATTGTTTTAAATGAGTCAGAGCTTTCAGTATCAGAAGGTCTTTGTTCGAGTAGATTAACTTTAAAGTCTTGAAGCGCGATTTTTTTAAGCGGTTTAAGCTGAGTCTTTATGCTTGAAAGTTTTTGCTGAAAGCTTTGTTGATCTGTAATACCTGTAAAATTTTCATCGTATTTGAGCAGATCATAGCGTTTTTCACTCAGTGAATAGCGATAAACTCTTGGAATGTCATAGCTTGCTGAGTTTTCAAGAATTAAAACCGCTTTTTTATCTGAATCATAGCCGAGGACTTCAAGTGAAATATTGCTATCACTTTTTGCAAAAGCGAGAGCGCTAAAACTGAATAAGAGCGTTGATGTGATTGTTTTTAACACGATTTATCCTCATTATTGTATTGGTAAGAGCAAAACAGCATCTTCAACATCATAGCCTGTTTCTTCTGGAATGCCGAAATATTTAACCACAATCAGCCGCTTATTCTGATTTGGTACGACATAGTTCTGAGTGATTTTTATTGTTTTAGCATACTGTACAGCTTGTTGGTTTTTGCTTTTTAAAGAAGCTGTTGTAACTTTGTATATGGTTTTATATTGAGGAATCTTTTGGGATTGATCATGCCAAGCAGGGACGTAATGAGTTTGACTTTGCACCACTTGAATTTTTACTGTATTGGCATTTCCTATAAGTAATGGTGTTAAACGCATTTTAATTTTATTTAGGTCTTTTTCAAACTGGATAGCATCTTGATCATAATCAATTTGATGCGTTTTGGGATTGATATATAACGATTGTACTTCAATCAACTTGTCAGGTGTTTTACTGTTGAGCTGATAATAGTATAACTGTGGCAACCGCCCACGCTCATCCTCATAGTGTCGTAACAGATAAAGTTTTTGTTGTTTTGCTTCATAACCCAACACTTCTATTGTTTGTCCACCACCGACAGTTGCATAACAATGTAATGACGTTGTAAGGATAGTTGTGGTGATTATGTGTTTTAGAAATTTCATCCGCAAATATTCTTGATGTGTTTTAAGATATCTTGCTTAAGTATTGTTTAGATTAAAATGGTGTTTGAGTAAAAATAAAAGCCAATTTAAACTTAAAAAATGAGCAAGAATAAAAAATCAGAAGATTAGGCTTCTTTTAACTATATAAATGCTAGATATAAAAAAGGAGATCATATTGATCTCCTTAATGAAATTTCGTTTGGAAATAATTAGAAATGTTCAGCAGTTGCTAAGTTCCACATTCTAAAATAGAAGTTTTCTTCATCTTTATTTTCACAACTGAGCAATTCACCATCTTTCATCCAAAAGTGCAATTGAGCATAGTTTTTGATTTCACGGTCATTGATTCGTTGTGCCAAATGATGCGCTTTAATCTCAGCAGGATGTTGTAAGCCAGCTGCGGCAATCATTTCCGCAAGCGCTTTTAAGGTGTTTTTTTGGAAACTAAACACACGGTCTGCTTTAGATGGCACATCAAGTGCTTTTTGACGTTCTTTGTTCTGCGTTGCAACGCCAACAGGACATTGGTTGGTATGACAGCTTTGTGCTTGGATACAACCCACAGCAAACATAAAGCCACGTGCAGAATTGACCCAGTCGGCACCCATAGCCATCGTACTGGCAATATCAAAGGCACTGATAATTTTACCACTTGCACCAATCTTGATTTGCGAACGTAAACCTGCGCCAATTAAGGTATTGTTTACAAATAGCAGTCCCTCACGTAAAGGCGTACCCATATGATCAATCAGTTCAATAGGGGCAGCACCTGTACCGCCCTCTGAACCATCAACCACAATAAAATCTGGAGTGATTTTGGTCAGCAGCATGGCTTTTACAATGCTCATAAATTGCCAAGGTTGTCCAATACACAATTTAAAACCAACGGGTTTGCCGTTGGATAGCTCACGTAATTGCTGAATAAAATGCATCATTTCAATAGGGTTGCTAAAAGCAGAATGGGTTGCTGGAGAAATACAATCCACCTCCATAGAAACCCCGCGTATTTCGGCAATTTCTTTGGTGATTTTATCTTTAGGCAGAATACCGCCGTGCCCTGGTTTTGCCCCTTGTGATAATTTGATTTCGATCATTTTGATCTGAGGCAAAGCCGCTTGTTGCTTAAATTTTTCAGGATCAAACTTCCCATCTAAAGTACGGCAACCAAAATAGCCACTGGCAATTTCCCAAACAATATCACCACCCGGTTCCAGGTGATAAGGACTTAAGCTGCCTTCACCTGTGTCATGATAAAAGTTGCCTTTTTTTGCACCAGTATTTAAAGCAAGAATGGCACTTGCACTCAAACTACCAAAACTCATTGCTGAGATATTCATGATCGAAGCGCTATAAGGTTGTGAGCACTGATCATTACCAATACTAATTCTAAATGTATTAAAATCAGCAGGTGTTTTGGGTGTCATCGAATGGGTTAAAAAACGATAGTCATCTTGATAGACATCAATAATAGAACCAAAAGGCTTATCTGCATTTTCATTTTTAGCACGTTGATAAACTAAGCTTCTTTGTGCACGTGAAAAAGGTAAGGCATCATCATCAGATTCAATGAAATATTGACGAATTTCAGGACGGATATCTTCAAAGAAAAATCGGAAATGTCCCATTAAAGGGTAATTTCTTAAAATAGAATGCTGTGTTTGGATGATATCGGCAAAGCCAATTGCGGCCAGTATGGATGAAATAATCCAAGCTAAATTCAGTACAGTATCTGAAAAAAAGTAATAAATATAATGACCTTCGTTAAAGAAAATAATCCAAGTCAAATATAAAGATACAAATATACAAAGGAACCAAACGGAATAACGGGAGAAAAAAGTATTGAGAAGTTGATGTCGAATTGCTTGAGCAGGACTTGCCATGAAGTAAATATCTCATTCTTTATATAGCGCTAAATTGCCCAAATTGATGAAAAAGCTCAAGTAATGATTTGTTAGACTTGAGAATGGTTCTAGATTAATAATTGAATGATTTATTTTCTAAACAATTTGAGTTAATTTAACTGAAATATTTATTCAATATTCGATGAAAACAAAAAGGAATCGAAAATGTTTGAAGAGTTTCTGACAAAATTGTTAAACCCCAGTATCAGTTTTTTAGCCATTTATGTTTCTGTGATCGTTGTTATTGCGTATATCGGGCTGTTCTTCCAGTTTTTTAAAATAAAAAATCTAAAGCAGGAAAACGAGACATTAAAGCATCAGTTAAATTCTCAAGCTCATTCAAATATCAGCTTGAGTAAGGATGAGGGAATTATTTCTTAAAACTATGTTGAAAGTAAATTGATAGAAATAAAGCCTGAATTTTCAGGCTTTATTTAAGCGTTAAATTGTTAGAGTTAGATTGCGAATTTTATTCGTCAGTTGGAACAAGCATCAAGATAGACTCATTCAACAATCCCGCAATGTCTTCTAATATTTCATCATCAGACAATTCATGATTGAGTTTGACACTTTGTCCATCTGCAATCTGCTTTAAATGGGGTGCAAATTGTTCAGAAATACAAATCGATTCACCATTTGCCCAGAATAAAAATTTATGATCCTGTTCAAGATAAATTAATCGAGAAGCCGGCTCAATTTGTAGTAAATAGCCTTGTTCAAGAACTTCTTCTAAATCTCCAGTGCCAATCGCTTCAGCATCTGGAATATTTTCAGGGTACTTTGCTTCAGCCATTAGACTCATAATGGCATCTTCTAACACTTTAGAATTATTTAATTTCGCCAACAATTCAGCTTTTAAATAATCGAGTTCAGCTTGTGTTACTTGCCCAATCGGGTTTTGTTTATTCCGTAAGATGTCGATAAGCGGATTACGTAGTTGTTGGTCTTCGACAAATTTATCGCTGACACGATCCATCATGTCGGCAATATTCGGCATACGGAAACCAAAAGAGTAGGTTAGGCAATCGCCTTCTGCGACACCATAATGTGACAATCCTGGTGGGACATAAAGTAAATCACCTGGCGCTAAAACTTCATCAAAATTGATCTCCATTTCTGGAAGTAGCTTTAACGGCTGCCCTTCAACAAATTCAGATTCAGCATCACACATTTGTCCAAGTTGCCAACGACGGTGTCCATAACCTTGTACAAGAAATACATCATAAAAGTCAAAATGCTGACCTACAGAACCACCTTTAGCAGCATAAGAGACCATAATGTCATCACGACGCCACTGTGGAATAAAAGGAAATTTCTTCCAAAGTTCTGCTAAATCAAATGAATAATGATCTACAGCTTGAATCAATAAGGTCCAAAGCTTTGGCATTTTTTGAAAATCACCTTTGATGAGTGGTGATGATTTTACTGACCATTGATTTGGATCTTTGTCTTTTTGTTTGATTAGGCGTGCTGTGATGTTTTCATCCAGAGCAAGCTCCATGACATCATCTGGAACAAGGATATTGGCAATTTCAGGTAAAGCATTACGAACCAATAAAGGTTTTTTTTGCCAGTATTCTGAGAGGAATTGTTCAGCAGTAATTCCGCCAAGAACATCTAAAGGTAGGGACATGAAAATAGCCTAAGCAAATTTGAATCTATAATGTGGCTATTGTCTTATGAGATGACAGGTGGTGCAAGTATTTGTAAATTTATTCAAAATATATTTATATAAAAACAGCCATGCTTTTTGAAAATTAAAGGAGTTATAAAAGTCATGATTTTAAAAAAAATATCTCATAATATATTCGAGATTTGCCTAGATTTAAAAGAAAGCATTTTTAATTGGATTGAGGGATATGGATTTGTTCCTATTTCGTATTATTCTGACCCAAAAAAAGAAATTGCAAACAAAACACTTTCAGTATTGCGTTCGTATCGACAATTGATTATCAAAGGCAAAAATATGTCTATTCCAACTTGGGTGGTGAATGAAGCGCAAGTGAATGATTTTAGTGAGGCGCAATTAAATCAAATTTGGTTAGAGTATTTAAACAAGATGATTCTTGCTTTTGATTTGGTCTTGATGGGGGACTGCCAAACAGAATCTAAGGCTAAGATTAAAGAAGGGCTTATGTTATTTGCAACGCATTATCAGGATTTATGGGATTAACTCAAAAAGTCTTCATCCTTTTTTAATGCATGAGCAAATAACACAAAGTCCATGTAATTATGAAAATTTATAATAAGATCGAGCTTATTATACAATGTGGAAATTAAGGTAGCAGGATTCCCAACTTCCTTAAAATTCCACATAACTGAATCATTGGCATACCCATCAAAGTGGTTTGGTCTTGCCCAATCATTTGCTCAAATAAACCAATACCAAGACTTTCACACTTAAAGCTACCCGCACAATGCAGAGGTTGATCAATTTCGATATAACGCTCAATTTCAGCCAAAGTTAAGTCACGAAATTTCACATGATAATGCTCGACCAAGGTTTGTTCAAAACCAGAAGCCAAATGTTGCACACTTAAGGCTGTACTAAAAAAGACATTTCTGCCTGAATTGGCTTGTAGCTGTTGAATGGCTTTTTCTACAGATAGAGGTTTACCAATAAAATCTTGTGGTGCATGTTCACGCCAAGCCACCTGATCTGACCCAATCACAATTGCATTTGGATGATCTTGTGCAATGACTTGGGCTTTTTCAAAAGCCAAGCGCTTAGCCAAGTCATCGGCATGAGACTCGCCCTGTGGTGATTCATCGATTTCAGGAGAGATACAATGATAGTCTAAGCGCAAACGATTCATTAAATCTTTACGGGTTTGGCTGGATGAAGCCAAAATAATTTCAGGGTGATTCATCTTTGAATAATTCATGCCTAGTTATACTGCATATTCCATCAAGAGATCTAAGGGAACATACGCCAAAACAGCTTGATGACAGGCTTGTAGTTTTACACGAGGTGCCATATCGTTTTGATAGGCCTCAACCCAACGCGTCACACATAAACACCAAAAATCACCAGGTTGTAGTCCCGGAAAGCCGTGTTCTGGCAGCGGTGTAATTAGGTCATTTCCCACTTTTTGTGAAAAATTTAAAAATTCTGAAGTCATTTCAGCGCATACAGTGTGCTGACCGAGATCGGTTGTTGCTGTATGGCAGAAACCATTACGAAAATAACCTGTGATTGGAGAAAAACAACAACTTGCTAAAGGTTCACCTAAGACATTTAAACCATTGATTTTAGGATCGGGATGAAAAGACATAAGCGTATAGAATTTAAAAGTTCGCCCTATAATAATCAAATCTCAACTTTTCTACAGCTTTTCTACAAAAGTATCTAACCTTTTTTTGTGTAATCATTTAGAATCTACGCGATTTTTAATATCTATAAGAGAGCTATACATGAATTTTCAGCGTATGACTGACCTCGATTTAGCAGGCAAGCGTGTACTTATTCGTGAAGACTTAAACGTACCTGTTAAAAATGGTGTGATTACAAGTGATGCACGTTTACGTGCTGCATTACCGACAATTAAATTGGCACTTGAGAAAGGTGCTGCGGTCATGGTGTATTCTCATCTTGGTCGTCCCGTTGAAGGTGAGCCAAAAGCGGAACAATCATTAGCTCCTGTAGCAGCTTATTTAACTGAGGCACTTGGTCAAGACGTTAAATTATTTACAGATTATTTAGATGGTGTTGAAGTTGCAGCAGGGCAAGTGGTATTACTTGAAAACTGTCGTTTCAATGTAGGTGAAAAGAAAAATAATGCTGAACTTTCAGCAAAATATGCAGCGCTTTGTGATGTATTTGTGATGGACGCATTTGGTACAGCGCATCGTGCAGAAGCATCAACTGAAGGCGTAGCACGCTTAGCAAAAGTTGCAGCAGCGGGCCCTTTGCTTGCAGCTGAATTAGATGCTTTAGGTCGTGCGTTGCAAACACCTGAAAAACCAATGGTTGCAATTGTTGCTGGTTCTAAAGTTTCTACTAAACTTGATGTTTTAACTTCGCTTTCTGATATTTGTGATCAATTGATTGTTGGTGGTGGTATTGCCAATACATTCTTAGCCGCAGCTGGCTTCAATGTCGGTAAATCATTGTGTGAACATGATTTGATTGACACAGCGAAAGCGATTGCGGCAAAAGTATCAGTTCCACTTCCAACAGATGTTGTTGTGGCAGATGCCTCTGCAATCGACTTTGCCGATTTCTTAGGTTCATTGGCAAATGCTAAAGCAACAGTAAAAAAAGTTGAAGATGTTGCAGACAATGACATGATCTTAGATGTCGGTCCTGAAACTGCAAAAGCTTTTGCAGAAATTTTAAAAACTTCTAAAACGATCCTTTGGAATGGTCCAGTTGGCGTGTTTGAAGTGGATCAATTTGGTGAAGGTACAAAAACACTTTCTTTAGCGATTGCGGAATCTGAAGGATTCTCTATTGCAGGTGGTGGTGATACTTTAGCGGCAATTGATAAATACCAAGTTGCAGACAAAATTGGTTATATTTCAACTGGTGGTGGTGCATTCCTTGAATTTGTTGAAGGCAAAACACTTCCAGCTGTAGCGGTATTGCTTGAACGTGCTTAATTGAAAAATTATTTTAATTATGACGTTTATATGAAAGGCTGACCTCGTGTCAGCCTTTTTTATCTGAGAGATTCATTGTAAAGTAATAAAAATGAAATATAACTGCAATAAAATAGATCAAATCCAATCACCAACACTGGGAAATGTGATGAAATTTAAATTTACACTTGCAGCACTTCTTATTGCTCCTTTGGCATTTACTGCATGTTCTAAACAAGAAAAAGCACCAGCCTCAGAACAAACATCTTCTTCTGAAGCCGCTTCAGCAGAATCAGCAAACACATCTGCAGAACAACAAGCTGTGATTGATGCGCTTGATCAGCCTGTTTTGGATGAAAAAAATACAGATGTAGCTGCTGAAAAAGCAAATGCTCCAGCAGATGCGGCTACGCCAGCGACTGAAGAAGAAGCACCTAAAGCTCAATAATCTTTCTAAATGTTGTTATTTGTTAAAAGTCCCTGCAAACGCGGGGATTTTTTATGAAATAGTCAATATTGTTGCTGAATTGAAATAAAGCAACATGTAGAATATGGGGCATTACTTGGGAGGATATTATGGCTCTTATCTCATTGCGCCAACTCTTGGATCATGCCGGTGAACATAGTTACGGCGTTCCAGCGTTTAATGTGAACAACTTAGAACAAATGCGCGCAATTATGTTAGCCGCTGACGCAACAAATTCACCTGTAATTGTGCAAGCTTCTGCTGGTGCACGAAAATATGCGGGTGCTCCATTTTTACGTCATTTAATTTTAGCTGCAATTGAAGAATGGCCACATATTCCAGTGGTAATGCATCAAGATCACGGTACAAGCCCAGATGTTTGTCAACGTTCGATCCAGCTTGGATTTTCATCTGTAATGATGGATGGTTCTTTAGGTGCAGATGGTAAAACACCAACGTCTTATGAATATAACGTTGATGTAACACGTCGTACTGTTGAAATGGCACATGCATGTGGTGTTTCTGTAGAAGGCGAAATTGGCTGTTTGGGTAGCCTTGAAACAGGTTTGGCTGGTGAAGAAGATGGTGTTGGTGCAGAAGGTGTACTTGATCATTCTCAACTTCTCACTTCTGTTGAAGAAGCTCGTCAATTCGTTGCAGATACCAATGTTGATGCTTTAGCAATTGCAGTCGGTACTTCTCATGGTGCGTACAAGTTTACTCGTCCACCTACAGGCGATATCTTGGCAATTGACCGTATTAAAGAAATTCATGCGGCACTTCCAAATACTCATCTTGTTATGCATGGTTCAAGCTCAGTACCACAAGAATGGTTAGCGATTATTAACCAATATGGTGGTGACATCAAAGAAACTTATGGTGTTCCAGTTGAGCAGTTGGTTGAAGCAATCAAGCATGGTGTACGTAAAATCAACATCGATACAGATTTACGTTTAGCATCTACAGGTGCAATGCGCCGTATGATGGCTGAAAAACCAAGTGAATTTGACCCACGTAAATTCTTCGGTGAAACTGTTGAAGCAATGAAACAAATCTGTGTAGATCGTTATACAGCATTTGGTACTGCGGGCAATGCAGACAAGATTCGCCCAATTTCTTTAGAAAAAATGGTTGATCGTTATAAATAATCTTTGATGGTTGTTGATCACCTAAAAGCCCACTCATACTAGTGGGCTTTTTCTTGAATCATAGGGACTCGGTTCCGCATAAATTTTGCAATGATTGGTGAGATAAGAAGTAAATTATGGAACTCATATTTTCAGCAGCACTTTGTAGTGTGCTGGTTTCAATGCTTTTAAAATGGACCAAACAAAAAGGTTTTGATGCATTGCAAATGATTGCTTGGAATTATGCAATCGCCAGTGTATTGAGCTATATTTGGTTTACGCCTGATTTGGCCCATATTTCAATCTCAAATACGCCGTGGTGGTTGATTCTTGCTTTAGGTGTTGTATTACCCAGTATTTTTTTATGTCTAGCAAAATCATTAAATAGTGCAGGAATTTTAAAAACTGAAATTGCACAGCGATTATCTGTGGTTTTATCATTATTGGCTGCATATTTTTTATTCCAAGAACAATTTAACCAATTAAAAATGCTTGGTATCGGTTTGGGTATCGTGGCAGTTTTATGTATTGTACTTTCCCAGTCGAGTCCATTAAATTCATCCCTTAATCAGAAAGGGATCCTTTATTTACTCAGTGTTTGGGTAGGTTATGCTTTGGTTGATGTTTTATTGAAATATACAACCAGCCTGGGCTTACAGTTTCCAGTTACATTAACCTTGATGTTTATCTGTTCATTCCTATTATCTGTCGGTTACTTACTGATTCGAAAAACGCAGTGGAAGCTTCAGAACTGTATTGCTGGTTTGGCCTTGGGGATCATAAATTTTGCCAATATTGCTTTATATGTCAAAGCGCATATTTTATTAAAAGATTCTCCAGCCATTGTTTTTGCAGGGATGAATATCCTTGTGGTGTTATTTGGGGTCATTGCAGGGCTGTTAATTTTTAAAGAAAAGCTTAAAGTGATTACCGCTCTAGGACTGGTTTTAGGTTTGGCTGGGGTGGTATGTTTAGCCTTGGCAATATAATGACTTAACAGCAAGAAAGCTTCGCTGTTAATACGATTGCTGATCACTTTACAATGACATCAAACGGTAAATTTATAGATTAACTTGGTGGATATGAGATGGATGCATTTGAACAATTATTTATTCATTTAGATTTACAACTAAATAATATTCGCTTAGTACCACTGTCTTTTGAACACGAGCAAGGACTCGCTGAAGCGTGTCGTGATGGTGAATTGTGGAATTTACGAATTACCTCTACACCACATTACACAGAAGTTAAAAATTATATTGAAAAAGCACTGATCCAAAAAGCACAGGGCAGCCGTTATCCCTTTGTTGTCATAGAGCAAAGCTCAGGGAAAGTCTTGGGAACGACCAGTTATCACGATATTTTATTAAACGTAAAACGTTTTGAAATCGGCTATACATGGTATGCACAATCGGCACAACGGACCCATGTCAATACAAGCTGTAAACTATTGCTATTAGGGTTCGCTTTTGAACAACTTCAAGCCAATACCGTGGCGTTGCGGACTGATCAATTTAATTTTAAAAGCCAAAAAGCCATTGAACGTTTAGGTGCTAAAAAAGATGGCATTATTCGGGGTGATCAAATGCGTAAAGATGGTACGATTCGAGATACGGTGTTGTACAGTATTTCGCAAGGTGAGTGGAACAATGTAAAAGCACATTTACAAGACATGTTGGCACATTATAAAAAATAACTATTTTGTTGAATTGTATTCGATTCAAGCGCATGCAAATGCCTTTGAAATCATTTGAAAGATCGTCATGGTGATTTCATATTTTGATCATAAAACTTTCAAAAACATAGCGGACAATGGAGGAGCATTCTTTACATTGGTGTAATTGCTATGAATCAAGATATCTTTTCAACGCTTTATACATCATTACAAACCCATCAAGTGCAGCTTTTACCACTACAAATAGAACATGAAAATGCTTTAGTTGAGGTATGTAAAGATGGCCGCTTGTGGGAATTGGAATATACATCGGTTCCACATTATTCTCAGATCAAGGCTTATATTGCCAAGGCACTTGAACAAAAATCTTTAGGAATACGCGTACCTTTTGTTGTTTTAAATCAGCGGAATGGTCGTATTGTAGGAACCACCAGTTTTCGCGATTTTATTTGGGAGGTACGCCGTGTTGAGATTGGTTATACATGGTATGCACAATCAGCACAACGCAGTCATATCAATACCAGTTGTAAGTTGTTATTACTTGAGTACGCATTTGAAAAACTACAAGCCAACTCGGTTGTATTAAGGACGGATATTCGCAATGTTAAAAGTCAAAGCGCCATTGAGCGTCTAGGTGCGCATTATGATGGTGTGCTACGTCAAGATGCGCTACGAAAAGATGGAACTGTTCGCGATACTGTTATATACAGCATACTCAAAGATGAATGGCAGGGCATTAAACAGCATTTAAGCCAGTTACTTAGCCAAAGCTATAAGGTTTAACTTATAAAGTTTGATTATGTATTTAACTACAATCTATATGTAAGCGATGTTGTTGGCAATGAATGCATTGAAACAGATAGCCTGTTAAATCACCGTCGATACTGAGGTGATCTTGGATAAGCTCTACTGGATAACCATTTTCCTCGATATCGGCTTTAACCTCATCCCAAATTGGTTTAAGCATTTCACTATCCGCATAAGCGATAAACTGACATGGTTCATTGCAATGCACGAGCCAAACTTCTTGTTGCCAACTATGATAACTTGGCGTTTTTAAGCAGATTTCATCTAAAAATTCAGGGTTGATTTTTTCGGAAGGAACATTTGGGTTTGAAGAAATACCTTCAATGCCACAATAGTCATTGTATTCTCCATCGTATTTTTGCGCTGCTGCACCATTGGCAATACACCACGGACAGATATAATCGGGTTCATCTATGCTATAGAAAGAACATACGTACTTTAAGTCGCGTTGTTGATTGCAAATTGAACAAATACCATCTTCTTTTTCAAACAGATCAAGTTTGTATGCATTGGGATGATATTTAAACTGAGGGTAATTCATATTTTTGATTCTTCTAGGCAAAGATTTTAACTATTGAATGCTAACAATAAAATTCTACCCGAAAACTTTCAATCAGTTCAGGTGGAACGCGTGTTGTTTGTCCATTGGTGCGCATAAACAGTTCGCCTTTGTAATACAAAGGACGGTCCGATTTATTACATTTAAAGACCAATATGGTTTTTCCTCGAATCTGTATTTCTTCTAGTGTGGTATAAATATTTGAAATTTTGTTACTTTCGTGTGCCAGTTTATCAATCAAACTCCGCTTCATTAAGTCGAGTGAATTATTAAAGTGTTCCGCAAGTTCATTTTCAATCCCTACAATGGTTAAATCATCAGCAACGCCTATAAATACATAGCCATTGCGGGTATTCATAAATGCAAAGCACGCTTTGACCCATTTATCTGATTTGCGGTTGGTTAATAGGTCAGTGGTACGTTCTTTAAATTCAATCCGTTGATTTTCACCCAGTTGAATTAAATTAAAATAGTACTCTGAACAGGATTTTTGCCGATAATGATTGAGTGTGGTCTTAATTTTTTCTAATGATTTATATGCGGCAACAGTTTCTAAATTATGAATATCTTGCCATTGGTAAATTAATTTAATCTTTAACTCGTTGGCTAAGTTGGGATCAGCAAGGTATTCAAAGCTCAAATTGAGATATTGTAAAATTTCTGTGTAAATAGCATGACTGGCAATTGGAATGGAAATTTTATTAAAGGTATTTCTTATTTTTTCTAAATTTTTGTGAAATTCAAAAGCTTCTTGGTAAAAGCTTAAATATTTAAACTCATTTAAAATATGTTCATAAGGGCGATGAAATGAGTTAGGAAACAGTTGCTTGGGCGGTATATGGATATATTTTTCAATCTGTTGAAAGTAATATCTTAAGGTTGGATACTTTAAGGCCTGATCAATATTGATTTCAAATTTCTCGGAAAGTGGCTTGGTGGTATAGGCTTGAAAAAACAGCAGTGTTTGGATTTCTTTGTATTTATTGGGGTAGTCATGCCAATGCGTTTCTAGAAACTCATTAAAATTCTTAAATTTATTGGTGAGATACATGTTCAAATCCATAGCAACACCTTTGATCCTCTATTGTTTGGTGTTCGGTATTTACAACAAATATGTCATCAGACTATTTATATATAGTTATTTATAAGTTAATTAAGTCAGGAAATAAAGCGTAAAACTTTAAATCGGATCGTGAAAGTTGTTAGAAAATATAACAAATATTTCAATTTGGTGAATAGCGCATTTGACTGCTTCATTTCGTCATTCATCGATAATTTGCGGAATCGCTAAACTTGGATTTTGGATAAATGATGCTAATCGTTCTTTTAATGAGGTGGCTCGTTCAGGAACAGCATCAATTGCAATCTCAGCGAGCCTCTTGACCAATTGTAAATCACCAGCAGCACCAGCTACATAGCAGAGGGTACACATGTGTGCGGGATGTAAGGGATTCATACAGGCCTGATGCGCTTTCTTGAGAAAATCTTCAGGCCAATGTGCTAATTGATTAAAGAAATTTTGGCTTTGACGATTCCACTCAGATACTAGAAATTGCACCATTTCGTTAGCATCTTGTTCATTTGAGGTATATGACCAGTCGTTGTCATGATCATTGATCAAATAAGGCAGGATCGAACTACGCCATGCACAATCGAAATCACGCATTTTTTCAATATCTAAAGCGTTACCTGTACATCGCATAACATATTCACCTAATGGGATGAGGTGAATACCGAGATTAACTTGAAAACAATGTCTTTTAATGGAGTGCTGTATATCGACGATTCGAATAACTTCTCCCTCAACCTGCCTAAATACATCGCCTTTTTTTATAAAGCCTTGTGCTTTTAAAATGGGATAAAACTGACGTTGTAATAGTTTGGAAATGACTTTTTTATCCATTAGATATATCCATGGTGAAGGCTAGCATTGCCATAGAAATTTAGCAGTTTTACCCTGAGGGCAAACAAACAGCCATTCAACTTGTAAGCCAAACGTTTTAACAGGAAGACCGCCAAAAGAGGTTTGATCAAGGTGTTGTGAGATTTGGTCTAAAATTAACAGTTGAGTCATGTTTATACCTTATTTTATTTGTATTTTAGCGCTGGGGGCGTTAGATCTTAACTGTGTACAACATATCCAAAGATTCCAACCAAGCTGCTCTTCTGGGTTAAGCCCAATGCAAGTCGAGGCAAGACACAACCTGTAATGATTGTTCCTTTCGGGTAATTATCAGAATTGATTTGTTCTAAAAGTGCTGAGTCACCAATCCGAACAAATGCACAGTCGATAAAATCGTGTTGTGCTGCAAACCAATCCATCATCTTGTGCCAAGGCTGAAAATATTCTGCTGGAGATTCTTCACCATCTTGTTCTACTTCTTTCCACCACTGTGTATTGGTTGTAAGCGGTTCAGTCGTAATGTTTGCCAAAGGAAAAATAGTATTGGCAAAGTATTGTTGAATCAGCTGAGGCGTAATTTTTTGGCTAGCTGAGTTTTGTGAATGCATGATATAAAAATCTTGAAAATAATCACCCGAGTTTGAACCCATGCCAACTTCAATATTTGCCATGATATTGGCGATTTCAGTGCTTAATTTTTGACAAAGTTTTAATTCATCGGGATCAATTTCATGCTGCAATGGGATATTTTGCTTTGAAATAGACCCATCATTATAAACGCTGGTAAAGCGCGAAATGATATTGTTAGGCCATTCATCTGTATCAGCACCCACATCATAATTCTGCATGCATTCAGATAATATTTTTAATCTTTCTTCACTTAACGCTAATTTTATACTCATGATTTTGCCAAATTTAATGATAAATCTTAATCATATAAACGGTAAATTCCAGTAAAGCGCTCACAGCCTTTTTGTGTTGTCGTCACAGACAAAATTGCTTTTTGGAAATTAAGCACATATTTACAGTCATGTTCATTGTCTAAAATTTGATTCTTTTTTTCAGGCGTGGTGTAAGCCAACAATGAGACAATTTGACTATCTTTACGGTTATTGGGATTTCGGTAGGCGATGCCTTCAACTTTAATCCGATCTTTAGTCAGTTGATGGATTTGTAAATGGGCGGGTTGCTTCGAAATTTTACCATGTTCATATTTAATGAAATGTTGGGTTAAACTTTGATTCATTGAGGTGTAAAAATTTAAGTCTTCTAGGCGAATATCGAACTGTTGTTTAAAACAATCGTTGCTTTTACATTGACTTAAACGGTTGAGCCACAAACGATGTGTATCATTGATTAAGCGTATTGGTGCATCTGTGACCAGATATGCAGTGAGATAGCTCTCATTTAATTGAGCGCGTAGTTCACTATACTGCGAACCACATAACTTTTTTAAAAGTGATGAATCTTGGTGCTTACAGTCAAGAGGCAGGGCATAAACAGCTGATGTACTGATACAGCTCAAAATGAGACCAGACAAGAGTGTTTTAATTTGATTAAATTCTGTATTCAACAGCATGATCGCTTATACTTTCACAATGTTTGCATACGTACTATAGCGAAAGAGAAAGTACGAATACAAGATTTTTAAATTTTAAAAACTGCAAAAGGAGCTAAGAATGATCATACCGATTCGTATTGGGCAGGGAATGGATGTACATGCTTTTGAAGAAGGTGATTTTGTAACTTTGGCAGGCGTTCAAATTCCACATACCCATGGTTTAAAAGCACATTCTGATGGTGATGTCGTATTACACGCATTATGTGATGCTTTATTGGGTGCATTGGCTTTAGGGGATATTGGACAGCATTTCCCAGACACAGATGCTGAATTTAAAGGTGCGGATAGCCGTAAGCTCTTAAAACATGTTTATCAATTAATTTTAGACCGTGGTTATAAATTAAATAATGCTGATATTACTGTGGCATGTGAACGGCCTAAATTAGCCAAACACAATTTGGAAATGCGTCAAAGTATTGCAGATGTGTTAGATGTTGATGTGACTCAAATTAGTGTTAAAGCAACAACCACAGAGAAATTGGGCTTTACTGGTCGTCAGGAAGGTATTTTATCCACTGCAACAGTCTTAATTTCTCATTTAGCAAAATAATTATTTTTATAGTTTAGAACTCTTACTTATCTATCTACTGAGAAATATTGATGCAGTGGTAGATAAGTTTTGATGTTTTCCGATTTTAAAGTGTTATAGTCAAATTTTAGCTACAAAAAAAGCCCTTTAAAGGGCTCTTTTCACATGCAAAAATTAGTTAGCTAACGCTTTAACTTGTGCATTCAAGCGGCTCTTGTGACGAGCAGCTTTGTTTTTATGGATGATACCTTTATCCGCCATACGGTCAATAACTGGAACTGCAGCTTTATAAGCTTCAGTTGCGGCAGCATATTCACCAGTAGCGATAGCAGCGATTGTGCGTTTGATATAAGTACGTACCATTGAACGCAAGCTTGCGTTGTGTTTACGTGCTTTAACGTTTTGACGAGCACGTTTTTTTGCTTGAGCAGAGTTTGCCACTCGTGCACTCCTTGAATTAGATGGGTCTGGGCGGGCTGAAACCACATCTGAAAACCACATCAGAGGATTATCACCAGCCCGTAAACAAGTGCCATATTGTGATTAAAGAGGCCAGTAAAGTCAAGTGTTGACATGCTTTGACAACATTTTTGTTGAAGAAAAATTTGAAATAAAACGTTAGATTAGTAATAAATCTAGGAGATTGTTTAAAAAATGACTAATTCGATAAAAAATGCGATTGTGATTGGAGCAACAGGTTTAGTGGGGCAGCGTCTCATTGAACAGCTCGATTTATTGACTGATTGTGAAAAAATTACAGTTGTTGTGCGACGAGAAAATCCCGACTTTTCAAAATTTAAAAAAGTTGAACAATTTGTATTGGATGACTTCCTTCTACTCAATGATCAAGATGTCAGCGGTTACACCCATGCATTCAGTTGTTTGGGAACGACTATTAAAAAGGCAGGTTCTAAAGAAGCTTTCTATAATATTGATTTTGAGATCAATGCACATTTTGCAGATTTATTTGAAATGACTGAAACCCATTTACTTTTAGTCAGTGCGATGGGGGCAAAAGCCAGCTCGCCAATTTTTTATAATCAAGTGAAAGGTGAACTTGAGGACTATATACAAAAGTTGAATTTATATCGTTTTTCAATTATTCGCCCATCGTTACTCCTTGGTGATCGAAATGAAAAGCGATTCTTGGAAGATGTAACGCAAAAGTTGTATGGTAAATTTTCGCATTTGGTACCCAATTCTTTTAAATATAAGCCAGTGACAGCACAACAAGTCGCTCATACTATGGTCGAGGCTGCTCAAACACAAACTCAAAAAATTGAAATTTATGATAATTTGCGTATACAAAATAGCAAATAATGGAGTGATAACGTGACTACAGTACCTTTTGTAACTTGTGATTTATTAGATGATCACCCAGACCAAGACATTCAAACCTTGATTCCATCTCTAGATGGCAAATTTTTTAGAAGTTATGGGGCTCGTAAAACCTTTGGTGGTCAAATCGTGACAGTCAAGTGTTTTGAAGATAACTCACGAGTGAAAGAGTTACTTGCTACAGATGGAACTGGCAAGGTTTTGGTTGTCGATGGTGGAGCATCCATGCGTTGTGCCTTGATGGGTGACATGATTGCAGAGTCAGCGGTTAAGCATCACTGGAATGGTGTAGTGATTTACGGCTGTGTACGTGATGTAGATGCGCTAGTTGAACTTGATCTAGGTGTCCATGCATTGGCTTCAATTCCACAAAAAAGCAATCGTAAAGGCATAGGTGAGGTCGATATTCCTGTGTATTTTGGTAGTGTCACTTTCAATTCTGGTGAATATATCTATGCAGATAACAATGGCATTGTGGTTTCAAAAGAAAAATTAGTGGATTTATAAAAAGCTTTATTTAAGCGAAAACAATCGTCTAGGGGGTATAAAATGGTGCATCATCAAATTAAAGTTGTACAAGCTTTGGCTTCATCACTGACTGAGGGAGGCCGTGGTGTAACAGGAACTCCGTTTCCAAACCAGCCAGAAAAGGCTTTAAAGTTATATGAGTTTGAGGGTTCACCATTTTGCCGCCGTGTACGAGAAGTAATGACCTTGCTCAATTTGGATTATGAAGTCTATCCATGCCCTAAAGGTGGAACTAAATATCGTCAGGTTGTAAAAGAAAAAGGTGGAAAATTGCGTTTTCCGTATTTCATTGATGAAAATACGGGAACAGCAATGTACGAATCGAAAAAGATTGTTGATTACTTATTTAAACATTATGGTAAAACTGGCAAAACACCAAAGAAATATTCTCATTATCCTAAATACCCAACTGTAGCCATGGTGGGAACTATTATTAATGGTGCACGTGGGGTTTGGGTAAATAAAAAAATTGTTGATCGTGCAAGTCCAGCGCAATTATTGGAATTATGGGGGTTTGAAGCAAGTCCATATACACGAGTTGTGCGTGCTGTGTTAACTGAATTAGAAATTCCATTTATCTTTCATAATGTGGCTAAAGAGTGTTGGCAAGATCTAGGCCCAGCAGTTTTACGTTTAAAACCTGGTAAATATGTTCCTTTGGTCGGTGGCAAACGTGAAAAAATTATTCCTGTTATGGCGCGTGCAAAGCAAGATATTCAAGTGCCTTATTTAGAAGATCCAAATACAGGTGAAAAACTCTTTGAGTCAGCAGCAATCGTACGTTATTTACAGAAACAATATGGTTAACTCTATGTGTTAAAAGCACCTAACATAGGTGCTTTTAATTGAAGGATAAATGTGGGTTTACAAGAAAATTATCTTGAATATCGAAATCATATAAATACTTTAAAGACTGACCAAGGCTATATAAAGTATATTTTGAAAATTCAGCAGGTCGTGCATCAACGGCAGTTGGTATCTTGTATGAGTGATTCAAAATGGCTCAAACTTCTGCATGCAATGACAGACTTGGATTTTCCACCTGCATTTATTGTCAAATTGGTGACTGAAAATAAAGATCTACAAGCTGAAGATCAATTTGTGAAGAAAATTCCGTGGTATTTGGGTGATTGGCATCCTTTCTATCACGATGCTATGCCTGTATTTATTGCAATTGAATATTTAATTGTAAAGCCTATGCTGAGCAAACCGAGAGGAAGATTGATCAGTGATTTGATTTTAGATCAAACAGATCAATTTCGTACTTTGTTGCAGCGTTTGAATATTGTGTTTGATGAAAAAAACAGTTGTTTTAAAATTTATGCTTATTACTTAAAGTAATTTTAAAAATAATGACAATAGAGGTGTCTGAACAAATAAGTCAAAACTGATTGCTTTAATCATTTTTCGCAACATTTCTATCCATATAAATATTGTGAATTAGTGGATTGTTAACGATAAAAACTTAAGCTTTAAAACAGCCTATGTTAGATTGTAACCAATAGAATATTTTGAGATAAATTATGACTTCAACTCGAATTCAACCTGTTATGAATCGTCCAGGGGAAAATGCCTTATTTATTGTTTTAGGATTAAGGCTTGGGGCTGAAGTAATAGATACAGTAATCGATTTTGCAGCAAATTTTTCAGCATTAACACGTAGTTTAACCAACCGTTATCCAGATGCACAATTTAGTGCGGTTATGGGATTTGGGGCAAATGCGTGGGAGCGTTTATTTCCTGATCAGGCTAAACCACAAGAATTAGAACAGTTTAAAGAAATTAAAGGGCCAAAATATACGGCTGTTTCAACAGAAGGTGATTTGTTTTTCCATATTCGTGCTGATCGTCAAGCGTTGTGTTTTGAAATGGCAGATATGATCAATACGCAATTAAAAGCCGTAAGTTATCCAGTGGATGAAGTGAATGGTTTTCGATATTTTGACGGTAGAGCGATTATTGGCTTTGTCGATGGGACAGAAAACCCAGAGCCTGAAATTGCAGCTGAATATGCACTGGTGGGTGATGAAGATCCAGACTTTAAAGGTGGCAGCTATGCATTTATTCAAAAATATATGCATGATATGGACAAGTGGCGTGCGCTCAGTGATGAAGAACAAGAAAAAGTCATCGGACGTAAAAAGTTTAATGATGTTGAACTGAGTGATGATGTAAAGCCTAAAACAGCACACAATGTAGTGAGTAAGGCGCATGATGCGGATGGCAATGAAATTAAAATCATGCGTGCAAATATGCCGTTTTCAAATCCATCTAAAAATGAATATGGCACCTTCTTTATTGGTTATGCACGCAAATTTAGTGTGACCCGACAAATGTTAGAGCATATGTTTCAAGGTGATGAAGAGGGTAATTTAGATCGTTTATTAGATTTTAGTACAGCAGTGACAGGAACCTTATTCTTTGTGCCTACTGTCGATTTCTTAGATGATTTAGGTGACGAATAACGCTGATGGTTTATGTTCAGGTAAATGGTCGTTTTAAAACGGCCTTTTACTGCGAAACTTTGTCATCTTTGTTATGATGAAGCTTTGATTTAATTGAGTTTTAATGATGTTTGATAAAATTACAGCATTATTTAAGGGCAATAAAAATGGTCCTGAACAAGTTTTTCTACAAGAAAATAATATTCAAATTGATGCTGAGCATGGTTTTATAGTAGATGGTATTGTTTTAAATCGTGAGTTATCTGAACGGCTGGAATACTTTTCTAACCGAAAACTCAATAATTTTGATGATTTAAAGGCTTTGTTCTATAAAACAATTTTGATCAATGAAAAGATTGATTTAGAAATCGCGACAAACAACTATGTGCAAAGACTTGGCAATACAGAAGAAAATTTAAAACAATTCAAACAAATTATTCAAAAACTCAATGATTATTATAAAGCGTTTAAACGAGAAAAATAAATCAACTTAAGGCATGGATAACATTTAGTGGAATCAGAATATTTCACCAAAGAATAATGTGTGATGTTGCTTAGATTTTTCTCTGTTATACAAATGACTATTCTCAATTCATTTGCAAGAGCTTCCACAGGTCTATGATCCTGTGAGTTTGTCTTGAGGTTGATGTGAATTCTATCCTGATGAAGAAAATACTGCTGTTGAGTCACTGCGCAGATAAATAGAATAAACAAAATCACTCAACTGAATAAAGTCATCATGTTAAACTATTGCTCATGTCTTTTAGACCCTATGCGATTATGTTTAAACAAGAAATCTCTGACCTCAATTTAAAACAACTGAAAGCAGGCGAAAAACGCTGGATTGGCGCAATGCTCGGTTCATCTGCAGCCTTATTGTTTAAGGAGATCGCAGAGAAATCGGATCAGCTCTTTGTATTAGTTGCAAAAAATAATCAGCACTTGGGACAGTTGGAAAGTGAATTAGAATTTTATGGGGTAAAACCAACAATATTTCCAGACTGGGAGATATTGCCATATGATCGTTTATCTCCGCACCAAGATATTGTCTCTGAAAGACTGTCGATACTTTCCAATATGCCACAAAAAGGTATTTTATTGGTCTCTGCAACCACCTTGGCACAACGTGTTGCCCCTACATCATGGGTATTGGGTGAGCATTTTGATATCCGCGTTGGTCAGAAATTTGCATTAGAACAACAAAAATTAAAACTGGTTCAGGCGGGTTATCATCTGGTTGATACCGTTTATGACCATGGTGAGTTTGCGGTACGTGGTAGCATCATGGACATTTATGCTTCTGGGCAAAATGCACCTATTCGTATTGATTTATTTGATGATGAAATAGACAGTTTAAAATTCTTTGACCCTGAAACCCAAAGAACAACAACAAAGTTAGAGCGTTTTACCGTACTTCCTGCAAAAGAATTTCCGTTAAAAGAAGCGCGTTCAACATTTCGTGATCGTTATGCAGAAAGTTTTCCAACTGCAAATCCCAAGAAAAACCCAATTTATCAAGATGTGTTAGAAGGCATTGCTTCTCCAGGATTAGATTTCTACTTCCCATTATTCTTTTCACAGCAAGCCATGCAAACACAAAGTTGTTTGGTATCGTACTTACCAAGCAATGCGATTGTCATTACAGATAAACACATTGATGAAGGATTGTTGAGTTTTTGGACAGATGTGATGCGTCGTTACGAAGACCGACGCCATAATGCTGATCAACCGCTATTACCACCTGAAGAAATTTTTATACAACCGAATCAACTATTCGAGTATTTAAATCAGTTTTCAAGAATTATTGCCTCAACAGAAGCAATTGAATTAAAAGCAGGCTGTATCAATTTGTCGGTTGAATTGCCGCCACGATTGCCTGTAGATCCTAAACAAGACCAGCCATTTAAAGCAGTTAAACAATATGTGGACGAGGCCAATCATCCTGTATTACTGGTGGCTGAAAGTGCTGGACGTCGTGAAACTTTAAAAGATGCTTTACGTGCAAGTTTAGGTGAAATTCCAGTTGTTGAAAGTTTTGCTGTATTTCAACAATCTAATTTCTCTGTGGCGATTACCAATGCGCCTTTGGATCGTGGATTGGTCATCAGCAATGATCTATCGGTTATTTCTGAAAACCAACTGTATGAACACCGTGTAGTACAGCGCCGTAGAAAACGTCAACAAGAGGTTTCAGAAGAGTTTTTGATCCGAAGTCTGACGGAACTCAATATTGGTGCGCCAGTGGTGCATATTGATCATGGTGTTGGGCGTTATGCAGGCTTAGTCACCTTAAATATTGATGAACAAGACTATGAGTTTCTGCAATTAAACTATGCAGATGATGCAAAAGTGTATGTTCCTGTGACCAATTTACATTTGATTAGTCGTTTTAGTGGAGGTGATCCTGATTTAGCGCCTTTACATAAATTGGGTACAGATGCATGGAATAAAGCAAAACGTAAAGCACTTGAACAGATTCATGATGTGGCAGCTGAATTGCTACATATCCAAGCACGTCGTCAGTCTAAACCTGGGATTAGCTTTGAGCTGGATCAAAGTGCATATATGCAATTTTCCAGTGGTTTTGCTTATGAGGAAACACTGGATCAGGCCAATGCCATTGAAGCGACCTTATATGATATGCAACAAGCCAAACCAATGGATCGATTGGTTTGTGGTGATGTTGGCTTTGGTAAAACGGAAGTGGCGATGCGCGCGGCATTTGTTGCTGTTCAAAATAATAGGCAAGTGGCTGTTTTAGTACCTACCACCTTATTGGCGCAACAGCATTTTGAATCATTTAAAGATCGCTTTGCCGATTGGCCAATTCGTATAGAGGTACTTTCGCGTTTTGGAACCAATAAAAGTCATACCAAAACCATTGATGATTTAATCGATGGTAAAGTCGATATTGTCATCGGCACACATAAAATTCTTCAGGAAAACGTGCAGTTTAAAAACTTAGGTTTAATGATTGTTGATGAAGAACATCGTTTTGGGGTACGTGATAAAGAGCGTATCAAAGCCATGCGTGCAGATGTAGACATGTTAACCTTAACTGCAACACCAATTCCTCGTACCTTGAATATGGCTTTTGGTGGGATGCGCGATCTTTCAATTATTGCTACACCGCCTGCACGTCGTTTAGCCGTCAAAACTTTTGTCAATGAACAAACCAATGAAACTATGAAGGAGGCAATTCTGCGAGAGTTGTTACGTGGTGGTCAGGTTTATATCTTGCACAATGAAGTAGATACCATAGAACGTGCTGCGGAAAATATTCGTCAACTTGTACCAGAGGCACGTGTCGCGGTTGCGCATGGTCAAATGCGTGAACGTGAACTTGAGCAAATCATGCAACAGTTCTATCACAAAGAATTTAATGTGCTGGTCTGTTCAACGATTATTGAAACGGGAATTGATGTTCCCAATGCCAATACGATTATTATTGAACGTGCAGACAAACTCGGCCTAGCACAATTACATCAATTACGTGGTCGTGTTGGACGTTCCCATCATCAAGCCTATGCATATTTGATGGTGCCATCGATTAAAGGCCTTAAAGGTGATGCAGAAAAACGTTTAGATGCCATTCAGAGAGCTTCAAATCTTGGCGCTGGTTTTATGCTGGCTACGGAAGACTTAGAGATTCGTGGTGCTGGTGAGCTACTGGGTGAACAACAAAGTGGTTCAATGAATGCAATTGGTTATAGCCTATATATGGAAATGTTGGCCAAAGCGACCAAAGCAATTCAACAGGGCAAGACCCCTAATTTTGATACACCACTTTCACTTACTTCTGAAATTACCCTGCATATGCCTGCTTTGATCCCCGATGAATATTTGGGTGATGTACATCAGCGTCTTATGTTCTATAAACGTATTAGTAATACCGATACTCAGGATAAACTTGACAATATCCGTATGGAGCTGATTGATCGCTTTGGTGTGCCGCCATTACCAGTAAAACAACTGTTTAGTGTTCATCAAATTCGGGTTAAGGCCGAAGCCTTAGAAATTACCAAAATTGATATTGGGGCTAATGGTGGGGTGATCGAATTTTCACCTGATACACCTGTGCAAGCGATCAGTATTATTCAACTCATGCAGAAGCATCCAACTTGGTTCCGTATGGAAGGTGGACAACGTTTAAAAGTGATGGTGATGCTTGAAGAAAATGACAAGCGAATTCAGTTTATTCAGGATTTGTTAAACAATTTACTGACAGAATTAAAGCGTTAATTTATCAGGATTTTGAGCTTAAAAAATGCTCAATCTGAGATTAAAAGTGCTTATGAATTTTTTCAGGTAAATCACTTGAAAAAATTCTGTGATTCTTTAAAGTGTAATTGTGATCAGGTTCAAAACAAACTGTGTTTATTTGTACCAAAACACAAGATAACCAATATTCACACGAAAACCGATGTGTTAGTATTAGCCATCCTTTTAATTTTGCGTCATTTATAAAGATATGTTTAGTTTGCATCCACAACTTGCTCAAGATACTTTTTTTGTAGGCGATTTTCCGCTTTCAACATGTCGTTTAATGAATGATATGCAATTCCCGTGGCTGATTCTTATTCCACGTGTTCCTGGTATCACTGAGTTATATGAACTAAGTCAAGCTGACCAAGAGCAGTTTTTACGTGAATCAAGCTGGTTGTCTAGTCAGCTTTCTCGTGTTTTTCGTGCAGATAAAATGAATGTCGCTGCACTTGGAAATATGGTTCCGCAATTACATTTTCATCATGTAGTTCGTTATCAGAATGATGTAGCTTGGCCTAAACCTGTATTTGGCCTGCAAGCAGTTCCTTATAGCAATGAAGTATTAGCTCACATGCGTCAAACTCTGATGTTGGCGTTACGTGGTCAAGGTGAGATGCCATTCGATTGGCGTATGGATTAAGTGTAAACAGCACAAGGGAAGTGTTTAATAAAATGACATTCGAGGTAAAATATTTTGCCATTTGAACGTATGTTAGATAAAGAGCCAAAGCAATTTGAGATATTCCAGCGATTTATGGGGTATTTGATTATTGCTTTGGTGGTCATGGTTTATTATTTCACCTCCCCAATTGCAAATTATCAATTTTATGTTCCTTTTTTTATAGGCTTTATTTTTATTGTTAGCCCTAAGCTATCGCGCTGGCTAGAATATTCATATGGCTCTAAAATTCGGAAAAACATCTATTTCTTAATTGATGTCATCGTAGTTTCTACCGCATTGGCTGCTGTACATCTAAGCCTCGTGGTTACTTTTGTGTTGTTATTTGCACTGATCTATACAGCGATTAACAACAAAATTTCATTTATGATGGGCTCTCTGGCAATTTTAGTTGCCTTTGTTGTATTTTATACCAATATTATTTTTATCTTTGGTTTTTATGATTATTTTCAGCAAACCAGCCCAGAGCTATCAGTCCTGTCTTTTATTAGCATCATTTTGTTTGTAAACATCGGAAATTATTATCAAAATCGCCGTATCAAAAGTGTAGAAACCAAGAAAAACACCTATTTCAATGAAATGAATCGCTATATTGAGTTATCAAATCAACTCAGTCGTTATGCGCCATTACAGCTTTGGCAAGCGATCATGCGTGGTGATACAGAAGCCAAGATTGAATATAAACGTAAAAAAATGACGGTTTTCTTTTCTGATATTCAAGGGTTTACAGAATTATCAGAAACATTGATTCCAGATGATTTGGCCTTTGTATTAAATGACTATTTAAGTCATATGACTGAAATTGCCAAACAATATGGTGCAACCATTGATAAGTTTATGGGTGATGCAATCCTGATTTTCTTTGGTGATCCTGACTCACAAGGTGTGGAGCAGGATGCGAAAAACTGTATTGATATGTCCATTGCAATGCGCCAGCAGATGAAATTTCTCCGTGAACGTTGGGTGAAAATGGGCTATGCACCTTTACATATTCGTATGGGGGTAAGTACCGGTTATTGTCACGTTGGGAACTATGGTGCTGTGCATCGTATGGCGTATACCATTGTGGGGCGTGATGCCAATTTAGCAGCGCGTTTGCAATATGCTGCGGATATCGATGAAATTCTGGTTTCAGATGAAACCTATAAGCTGATTAAAAATGATTATCTCTGTGCACCAAAAACTCCGATTGAGCTGAAAGGAATTCAAGGTAAGGTGCGCACTTGGCAAGTGATGGAAAAATATTCAGCGACCAAGAATGAAAATCAGCAATGGTTTGATTATGAGTATAAGGGCTTCCATTTGGTGCTGAATTTAGAAGAAGTGCAAAACTTTGAATATCCAGAGCTGGTTGAAGTATTAGAAAAAATGGTAGAACGGATTAAGGTTCAGCAAAAACTTACTAACTCTCAAGGCGTTGCAAAGCTTAATATTGAAGATGAAGTCAACTCAAATTATTTGTAAAATCCTTAAATATTAAATTAAATACCTAAGCCATTAAAAATTATCAAGACATTAAAAAACCACTCATAAAGAGTGGTTTTTTTGCCTACATGAAAAGCAATTTAGTGGTTTTCAGAAGCGTGGTTAATTGTATACTTTGGAATTTCAACTTCCATATCTTCGTCTGTGATTTTAACTTGGCAAGATAGACGCGAATCGGGTTCTAAGCCCCAAGCACGATCAAGTAAGTCTGCTTCAACATCATCCATCTCTTCGAGCTCATCAAAGCCTTTACGTACAATCACATGGCAAGTGGTACATGCTTTAGACATGTCACAGGCATGTTCGATTTTAATACCATTATCGAGCAAGCTTTGGCACAGATTGGCGTTTGGTTCAACTTCAAACTCAGCACCATTTGGACAAATTGTTGCATGAGGTAGTACTTTAATACGTGGCATAGTCGTTACCTTAAATTAGTTTGAGTTAGACCAATCATCAAGTTTGGTGCCTTTCAGTGCATGATCAATGTGTTGATTCATACGTTCTGCAGCAAAGGCATCGCTATAAGTTTTTAACTGTTCAACAGCATGCTCAATCGATTTGATATCGTTTGTTTCAAGCTGGGCTTTTAAAGCTTCAGCGGCATGGGTCAGTGCAGTCAGTTGTTCAGTACTGAGCAGATTGGAGTCAACCTTTAATGCTTGTGTTAAGGCTTCAAGTTCACGCTGTGCTTCAACTTTAGTTTCATTGAGATGACGAAGATTTTTATCTTCTTCAGCGAATTTATAACCTTCTAAAAGCAAACGTTCAGTATCGGTTTCAGACAATCCATAAGAGGGTTTAATGTCGATTTGCGCATTGACCCCTGATGTGGTTTCTTTGGCTGAAACAGTAAGCAGGCCATCTGCATCGACCTGAAAAGTGACTTCAATACGTGCCTGGCCTGCGGTCATTGGTGGGATACCATGTAATACAAAACGACCTAAGCTGCGACAATGCTCAACTAAGTCGCGTTCGCCTTGCAAGACATGGATCAACATGGCAGTTTGACCATCTTGATAGGTGGTGAACTCTTGACGGCGTGCAACAGGAATGGCTGTATTGCGTGAAATTAAACGTTCAACCAAACCGCCCATAGTTTCTAGACCAAGGGACAGCGGGGTAACATCTAACAGTAATGAACCATCTTTAGAATTTCCAATGAGCTGATTCGCAGTGATCGCAGCGCCAATCGCCACAACTTCATCAGGATTGATGGTACAAAGTGGTTCTTGTTTAAATACTTCACTCACCACTTTCTGTACAGCATAAGAGCGGGTTGAACCACCAACAAGAACTACATTTTGAATATCATTGAGTTCAAGTTTTGCATCACGCATGACACGTTTACATACATTGATCGTCTTATCTAATGCCACTTGAATGATTTCTTCAAATGTCGTGCGATCTAGCGTGAGGTGATGTGTCAGAACTTTAATATCAACAGAGGTAGCATCACTGAGTGCTTCTTTGGCTTTACGTGCAGAAACGATAAAGTGCGCATATTCTGCATCATCTAAAGTTTCAATATTCAGTTGTTTTTTTGCCCATTTCACAATAAGGCGATCTAAGTCATCACCACCCAGTGCGGTATGACCGCCTGTGGCTAAAACTTCAAATACACCTTGAGAAAAACGTAAAATAGACACATCAAATGTACCGCCACCTAAATCATAAATGACATAGTTACGGTCTGTTGTTAGATTGCTTTCTTGATCCAAGCCATATGCAACAGCTGCAGCGGTAGGTTCATTGAGTAAGCGTAATATATTTAAACCTGCGAGTTCAGCTGCATCACGTGTAGCTTGGCGTTGCGCTTCATCAAAGTAGGCTGGAACCGTAATCACAGCGCCATTCACCGGATTGCTTAAGCTTTGTTCAGCGCGATCTTTCAGTTGTTTTAAAATTTCTGCAGAGATTTCTACAGGTGTTTTACGACCTTGAGCTGTTTCAAATGCTGGCATTTCATTATCAGCACCTGCAAGTGTGTAAGGGTGTTGAAATTTAACATCTGCTTTAGAACGGCCCATAAAGCGCTTAACAGAAACAATGGTATTTTTAGGGTCAGCAGTAATAAATGGTTTTGCTGCATCGCCATATTCGGTCGAATTTTTAGAATAATGTACAATAGAAGGAAGTAACACGCGACCTTGCTCATCGTTCAGTACTTTGGCTTTGCCTGATAATACCGTAGCAACAAGAGAATGGGTTGTCCCTAAGTCGATACCAATCGCAATACGGTGTTCGTGTGGCGCACTTGATTGTCCTGGTTCAGCAATTTGCAAGAGTGCCATTTGTCACATCCTTAAAATAAAAACTAAAAACAAATTCGGGTAAAACATATAATGAAAGTTAAAATTTAGAAATCATCATCTAAACTAAAATCTTCATCATCTAAAAGCTGATCTTCCGCTTTATCAATATCATTCATGACTTTTTGAAAGAATCGTAACTTACGCACCGTGTCACGTGCTTCAGCCCAATCTTCATCCTCAAAATCAATTTTGAATTCACGAACTAAACCATCAATCCATTGTTGGACTTCTTTTTTTAAAGAATGCAATTGTTCAGTATTGGTTGCTTCATCAAGCTGCTCACGAATTTCTAAAGCAGATTGCAAGAACTCAAAATCACTAATTGATTGATCTAAGTGATGATCTTGCTTTTTGAGTGAAAGTAGATAAGCAGCACGACTGTCTACATTGGATAAAGCTTTATATGCCTGATTAATTTCACTTGATTTAATCAAAGCTTTGTCTTTATCTTCAGCCTTATCAGGATGATATTGCTGTTGTAGTTTTAGGAAATTAGCTTTTAATGTCGCTAAATCAATATCGAGTGCTTCCGGGAGATCGAACAACTCAAAATGACTCATGGGAGATACTCATCCACGATGTTTTACAGGAAAACGGTGTAATTAAATGTGATTAAAACAGTGCAAGACACTGTTTTAACATGAGAAAAAGCAGGGCAGATTATACAGTGAAAGATTCACCGCAGCCACATTCACCTTTTTTATTTGGGTTATTAAACTCGAAGCCTTCATTGAGACCATTTTTAACATAGTCCATTTCCATACCATCGAGATAAACCAAACTTTTTGGATCTACAAAAACTTTTACACCAAACTGCTCGAACATTTGATCATGAGTGTCGATATCATCAACAAACTCAAGTACATAAGCTAAGCCAGAACAGCCTGAAGTTTTCACACCAAGACGAATACCTTCACCCTTACCGCGATTCTTTAAGTAATTGCTGATATGAGTTGCAGCATTTTCAGTTAGATTGATCATGAAAACTCCGTTAAAAAATCATCTGCTAAATTTGACGAACAGATATTAGGCTTTAGTTTTCTTGCTACGGTAATCTTCAACAGCAGCTTTAATTGCATCTTCTGCAAGTACAGAACAGTGTACTTTTACAGGAGGAAGTGCAAGTTCAGTTGCGATGTCGATATTCTTAATCGCCTGTGCTTCGTCAAGCGTTTTACCTTTTAACCATTCGGTTACGAGTGAACTAGACGCAATTGCAGAGCCACAGCCATAAGTCTTAAAGCGAGCTTCTTCAATTACACCACTGTCATTCACTTGGATTTGTAAACGCATTACATCGCCACATGCAGGTGCACCCACCATACCTGTACCAACATTTTCTGCATTTTTATCCAACACACCAACATTACGAGGATTTTCGTAATGATCTATTACTTTTTCGCTATAAGCCATGTTGCTTCTCCAAACCTCGGGGTCAGCGTTGATAATATGTATTTCTACAATCTAATTTGGTGGCATTTTACTGATTTTCAATAAAATGCCGCGTTTTGATTTCAAGGAACTTAGTGTTCAGCCCATTCAACTGAATTTAAGTCGATCCCTTCTTTGTACATATCCCAAAGCGGAGAAAGCTCACGCAATTTCTCAACAGCAGCTTTAGTAATCTTAATTACATGATCAATGTCTTCTTCAGTCGTATAGTGACCAAAGCTAAAACGAATTGAACTATGTGCTAACTCGTCAGAGAGACCGAGAGCACGAAGTACGTAAGAAGGTTCAAGTGTTGCAGATGTACATGCTGAACCAGAAGATACAGCAGCATCTTTTAACGCCATCATCAATGATTCACCTTCTACAAAGTTGAAGCTAACATTTAAGTAGTTTGCAACATTGTATACAGGGTGGCCATTTAAGAAGACTTGTTCTAAATCTTGTAAACCGTTCCAGAGTTTGTCACGGAGTACACGTAAACGAGTTTGTTCAGCCTGTAAAGATTTCCCAGCAAGTTCAAATGCTTCACCCATACCGACGATTTGATGAGTTGCAAGTGTACCTGAGCGCATACCACGTTCATGACCACCGCCATGAATTTGTGCTTTGATACGAACACGTGGGCTACGGCGTACAAATAAAGCACCAATGCCTTTAGGTCCATAAACCTTATGACCTGAGAAGCTCATCAAATCAACTTTCATGGTAGAAAGATCGATTTCCACTTTACCCGCAGCTTGTGCAGCATCTACATGGAAATAAGTTTTATTAGCACGTGTTAACTCACCAATTGCAGCAACATCTGTCACAGTACCAATTTCATTGTTCACCATCATCAATGAAACAAGTAACGTATCTGGACGAAGTTCAGCTTGAACCATTTCTGGGGTAATTAAACCAGTTTTAGGTTCAGGTTCAAGATAGGTAATCTCAAAACCTTCTTCTTCTAATTCACGACAAGTATCTAAAATTGCTTTATGTTCAATTTTACTTGTGATGATGTGTTTGCGTTTAGAACCGTAAAACTGAGCAACACCTTTAAGGGCAAGGTTATCAGATTCAGTAGCACCAGAAGTCCAGACAATTTCGCGTGGATCGGCTTTTACTAAATTTGCGACTTGTTCACGTGCATATTCAACTTTTTCTTCAGCTTGCCATCCATAAGCATGTGAGCGAGAAGCAGCATTACCGAATGTACCATCAAAGGTTAAACACTCCATCATGCGTTCTGCTACTTGAGGATCAACAGGCGTAGTTGCTGCATAGTCAAGATAAATCGGACGTTTCATGTCAAATACCTGTAACCGATAAAAGGGCTGAATCAAGAGGTGCTGAATTTTGGCGAACCGCAACGGTTTGTACGTTGTCACGAGCTACTAAATCCGCAAGGGTGATTTTAGCTAAATAATCGGCAATATGGAGAGAGAGTTCTTGCCATAAATCGTGAGTTAAACACATTGCACCATTTTGGCAGTTGCCTTTGTGGTCACAACGAGTCGCATCAACGGTTTCATTTACAGCTTCAATAATTTCTAAGACAGTAATTTCTTCAGCATGGCGCGCTAAGTGATAACCGCCATTTGCTCCACGAACACTTGAAACTAAGCCATGACGTTTAAGTTTAGCGAACAATTGTTCAAGATAAGCGACAGATATCGTTTGGCGGGTTGCAATTTCTGCAAGCGTAATCGTTTGTTCAGGTGGCTGCAATGCTAAGTCAAGTAGTGCAGTCACTGCATAGCGACCGCGAGTAGTTAGGCGCATGATTCGATACACATGTTTTAGACTAGATGTATGAATTTTATGAATCCTGACTAAAATAGTCAAGTATTTTTAAGTTTAATTCTGACTAATTTAGTCAGAATTTATTATTTGAACAAAAATTACTGGAAAATTTCAATTTTTGTTCAAGTTTTATGAAAATATTTGCCAAAGATTATACACGACTAATGCCATAAATAGGAAGCCCAATACGCCTAAAGCCGTATATAAACGTTGTTGGTTGAGCTGCAAGCGTTTAACACGATTTTGATATTGTTTCACTTCAACTTGGAGTGTGTTGATCTTAGAGCGTTGCTGATCAATCTTTTCAAGCAAAGGGGCAATGCGTTTTTTTGATGCTTTTGTCTGGCTGTCATCATCTGGATTGGTTAACCATTGCTTCCAGTCTGAAAGCAATTTAGGTGCAGTTAAGTGTACAACCAGATCACGGAACTGTTCCTTGAGTAGGTTATCGCCTTCCAGACGCATTTTTTTCATGCTACGACGATTAGCAAAGACAAAAATTTGGATGAAATCGATGAGTGTGCTACTCACAGAAAGGTCAATGGCTTTTTCTGGAGGCTGTAAATCAAAAAGAATACCACGATCTGTAAATTGAACATAAAAGTCAAAATAAGGAATATAACTATTCATTTTAATTGTAATCTGCTGTCCGACGAATTTTTTTGCCTGTAAGCGAACAACACGATCATGTTTTAATACAAAAGAATAAATGGTTTCCAATATAATCATGACAATGTTTAGCAACAAACGAGAATGACCTTGCTTTTGTTGCGATTCATTCATAAAAAATTCCTATAGCAAAACAGAGAGTCCGATCTCTAAATAAATTTGAAACAATCTCATCCATGACTGGAAACACAATATTTCAACAATGATATAAAAATTATCTTAATAACCATTGTCGAATTGCCAAGTGTTCCTTAACATTAAAACAATTACTTTGCTTTGTAGAACAGTTTAGCAAAAGGTTCAATAGTTTTATTTGATAATATAGCAATATTTTCTACATAATTTGGTCATATAGGTCATTACACGCTGGAGTTTGGGGTAAATGGAGCAAGATATGAAAAAGAGCAACAAAGAACAAACGGATCTTTATGAAGATCAAAATGAATTTGATGAATCTCAAATAAAGCCTAGAAATCATAAAAAGTCAGCATTAGATTTCAGAAAATATACAAAACAAATCTGGTTGGCAGGGTTGGGAGCGTTCTCCAGAGCCGAAGAAGAAGGCAATAAACTCTTTGATTCTTTAGTCAAGGTGGGTGAGGAGCTTGAATCTAAGACAGTTGAAGTCACAGATCAGACAGTCAATAAAGTCACTGAAAAAACCAAAGAGTCAGTTGCAGAAACCAAAGACAAGGTTGAAAAACTTTTAGATCAGCGTGTAAATCATTCATTAAACAGAATTGGTTTAGTGACTGCTAAAGATCTTCAGCATTTGGAAAACCTAATCCTGCAACTCCACAATAAGGTCGATGCATTGGCTGAAGAGAACCAAAACTTACGCGACCAATTGCTAAAAAAAATGAAATAATTACCATTAATCCAAAAAAATCGTAAATTTTAGTCGTAATTTTTGTGAAAAGCGTGTTTGGAGTCTTGCGTTTCCCCCCAAAGCATTGCTATAAAGTCGTCATGGCCTTTGATCTACAGCCTTGGAACTTAAACAAACGATATAAGAGGACGTAATCTTCATGAATAAATCAGAATTAATCGATGCGATTGCAGAAAAAGGGGGATTGTCAAAGTCCGATGCTGGTAAAGCATTAGATGCGACTATTGCTTCAATTGGTGAAGCGCTTAAAAAAGGCGACACAGTGACTTTAGTCGGCTTTGGCACATTCAGTGTTAAAGACCGTGCTGCTCGTACTGGTCGTAACCCTAAAACTGGTGAAGAGCTTCAGATTAAAGCAAGCAAAGTACCTAGCTTTAAAGCTGGTAAAGGCTTAAAAGACTCAGTAGCTTAATCTGAGCTTGTTAAAAGCGCGCCTTTGTGGCGCGTTTTTTATGAAATATATTAAATTATCAGTGATTGCTCGTTCATTCATTTCACAATTTCAGTTAGAATCCTTACGAAATATAATATTGGAATACTCATGGAATCGTTTCGCACTCTCATAAGGGGCTGGTTTGGTAAAGTTCTCCTTGTGTTATTTTTAGCGCCATTTGCTGTGGTTGGTATTGAAGGCTATTTCAGCGGTGGGCAAAAAGCAGACGTAGCTAAAACTGTTAATGGTCAAGATATTTCTAAAAAAGAGTTAGAAACGGTTACAAAAGGCTATACAGATCAATTATTGGCAAATCCTGCTATACATGGGGATGAGTCTTTATTGAACAAAGAATTTATTGCAAATAAAGCACTTGATTACCTGATTAGCCAAAGTCTTTTAAGACAACAAGCTGATAAGTTAGGTGTGACTTTGAGCGATGCTCAAATTGAACAGAAAATTGCACAAATTCCAGCATTTCAGGAAAATGGTAAATTTTCAAATACACTATATGCAAACTATTTGCGTTCACAGGGCTTAACTAGCCAAGCATTTATCCAAAATATTCGCCAAGATTTTGCTTTAAGCATTTTGAGCTCTACAATTTCGGATAATGCACTGATCAGTAAATTGGATATCCAGCAAATTGCCAACTTGCAATCTGAACAACGTGAATTATTCTTATCAAGCGTTAAACTTGATGACTATAAAGCCAATGTTAAAGTGACCAATCAGGAAATTGCGGATTATTACAACAAGCATCAAAATAAGTTTAAACAAGTTGCTTCAGTGGATGTGGACTATGTCGTGCTCAGCCCAGCGACATTGACACAGCCAAATGCGGCAGTGACTGATGCTGAATTACAACAAGCTTATACTCAGTTTGTCGAGAAATATAAGCAAAGTTTGAAGCGAGATGTTAAACATATTCTGATCACGACTGATTCTCGTACGCCTGAGCAAGCTGCTACACTTGCAAATGAAGTGTATGCAAAAATTCAGGCAGGTACATCATTTGCTCAAGCTGCTGCGCAATATTCAGAAGACCCTGATTCTAAAGCGAAAGGTGGGGCACTTGCTGCCTATGCGCCAGGTGCCTTTGGTGATGATTTTGATAAAGCTGTCAACTCAACCAGCAATGGTCAAGTGTCTAAGCCTGTTAAAACTCAATTCGGTTATCATTTGATTGAAGTGAATACACCAGTAGATTCAGTGCCATCATTTGAGTCGAAAAAAGCTGAATTGACTGCTGAAGTTTTAAAGAATAAATCAGCCAACTATTTCTCTGACACTGTAAATAGTTTAAATGAGCAAGTGGTCAACAGTGATGCATTGGATGTAGTTTCACAAGCAGTGAAGACTGTTCAAGTTCAATCTGCAAATAATGTGAATTTAACGACAACCAATCCAGTTCTTGCTGATCCTGCTGTTAAATCTAAACTGTTTAATGATGATGTGAAAAGCGGAAATACGACGGCGTCAAGTAATATCCAAACTGCCAATGGTGATGTTGTCTGGGTTAAAGTTCGTAAGTATCATCCAGCCGGTGTACAGCCTTTAGCGCAAGCAACTGCGCGTGTAAAAGCACAATTGATTGAACAGAAAGCGTTTGATGCTGCGCATGCAAAATTAAATGCCATGATTGCGGATTTCAAAAAATTGCCAGCGCAAGAGGTTACTGCGAAATATCAGTCTAACTTTGTCCATGCAGGAACATTTACTCGTTCAAAAGGCCTTAAGCGTGAGATTGAGCGTGTTGCCTTTAGTCAGCCAGTACCTAAAGCAGGCATGTGGTCTGTCAGCACTGCGAAACTGCCAAATGAGTTAGTTGTTGTGGCTGTAGCGAATGTGAAAAAAGTAGATACTGCTCAGATGGATCCTGCTGAAGTTCAGCAACTTACGCAAATGTATCAGAAGTTCCGTGGTGAACAATTATTAGATGATTATTCGCGTTATTTAAAAGCACAAGCAAAAATTAAATAATTGATCTTCTCTGATAAAAAAAGCGCCTCGGCGCTTTTTTTATGTGAAATGGAAAATAGCGTGAGTACAGGAGCTATATCACTAAGATGTGATTAGCGGATGTCTCTAATCTTTTTTAGATCTGATTGCGATATTGGCTTGGGCTAAGTTCAAATTGTTTCTTAAACGCCTGGCTAAATGCAGTTTCAGATGAATATCCCACTTGGTGTGCAATCTGCTGAATAGGCAGTTGTCCCTGTTTGATTAGCTGGCTGGCAAGACGTAAGCGATGTTGTTGCAAGTAGGCTAAAGGTGTTTCCCCAATAATTTGATTAAATAAACTGGCAAATTTAGAACGCGACATACAACAGGTTTCAGCTAAGCTTTCTACGGTCCAGCTCTGTTCTGGACGGCTGTGGATAGCAGCAAGGGCATTTGAAAGTTCAGGGTGCACGAGGGCATTTAACCAGTTATTGTGATCTTGCATTTGCTCAATATAGTCACGTACACACTCGATCATCAAAATACTGACGACGTGATCCATAATTTTATTTTTACCCGCCATGGTTCTACGCGTTTCAGCAGAAACAAAATATAATCCAATTTTAAGCCATTCAGGTGCTTCATCACTCAAGGCATTTTGTATATGCAAATATGGTGGCAGTGCATTGATCAATGGACGAGCCATGATTGCATTCATATGGCATCGTACAGAAAGGATAAGGGTCTTTTCTGAGCTTCCTTGACCAAATTCGATTGCGTCTTGTCTTAATCCATCAAATAGTGATTCTATATTGAGGCTTTCAACTAACTGCGTGTCTAAATGATTTTTTACCGTGTGTGCTAATCCTGCTGGGATTAAAAACATATCGCCGGTTTGTAGTGCAACAGTCATTTTGGGTGAAAATTCTAAATAAGCATTTCCATACAGAACTATATGTGCGATCACGGCATCTTGTTTTGGGCTCTGAAATGACCAATCACCTTGAGCTTGAAGGTAAATATATTCTGAATGGTTGAGATGAATATCATCAAAAATTTTACTTAAAGCATCCATAGATTCAGTTCAAATTTCCTGTTCTCAAATAATAAAAATGTTTCATGCTATTAAAACATGTGCGCAAAGGACAAACTCTATGTTGAAGATGCCAAAGACTTTTTCATAGGTTTTATGGACGCTTACAACTGTCTTTAAGTTGAATTTTACATAAATATATAACTAAGTAGAAAGATAGGGAAGATATAGCCATGAATGCACCAGTTCAACTGACAGAGCAGCAATTGCAACAATTAAAACCAAAGTCAGGTTTGGCACTTGATAAAAAGCGTTATCTTTGGATGATTAGTCCATCACTTCCAGTGATTGGGTTAGGAATTTTAGCGGGATATCATGTTGCACCTAAGCCACTGAAAAAAGTTTTTGCATTGGGTGGGCCACTGGTACTGCATGTGATTATTCCAGCCATAGATTCATTGATTGGTAAGGATAAAAACAATCCGACCAGTGAAGATGTAAAATTACTTGAGCAAGATCCATATTATTCACGTTTGGTTAAATCCTTTATTCCGATTCAATATGTCGCCAATGTATATGCTTGTTATTTGGTGGGACGTAAACAAACATCTCTTTTAGATAAGATTTTGCTAGGTGTCTCAATGGGTGCAATTAATGGTATTGCCATTAACACAGCACATGAGTTAAGCCATAAGCATGACCGTATGGACCATATTTTATCGCATTTGGCATTGGTTCCATCAGGTTATAACCATTTCCGTATCGAACATCCTTATGGACACCATAAACGCGCTGCAACGCCTGAAGATCCAGCCTCATCGCAAATGGGTGAAACGCTCTATGAGTTTTTACCACGTACCGTCATTGGTTCATTTAAATCAGCGATTGAAATTGAAACTAACCGTCTTAAACGTAAGGGCCTTGGATTCTGGTCTAAAGATAATGAGTTATTGCAAGGTTGGACAATGACCGCAGCATTCCATTCATCCATGGTCGGGTTATTTGGTAAAGGTATTTTGCCTTATTTGGCAACCCAGTCAGCTTATAGTATTACGTTGTTTGAGATCATCAATTATATTGAGCATTATGGTTTGTTGCGCCAGAAAGATGAAAATGGCAAATATGAACGCACAATGCCTGAGCATAGTTGGAACAATAACAACATCGTAACTAATTTATTCTTATATCAGTTACAACGTCATTCAGACCATCATGCCTTTCCGACACGCCCATTCCAAGCATTACGTCACTTCGATGAAGCACCTGAATTGCCAAGCGGTTATGCAAGTATGCTGTTGCCAGCGATGATCCCGTCGTGGTGGTTTAAAATTATGGATAAGCGGGTATTTGATCATTACAAGGGTGATTTAAATAAGGCCAGTATTTATCCAAAACGCCGAGCAAGCATTTTTAAAAAGTTTGGTGTCGTGGACAAGTTGTTGAATAAGTAAAATTTAATTTTAAGATAAAAGCCCAGAATTGGGCTTTTATTGTTTTTGAGCATTAAAAATATCCCAGCATTTTTTAATGTTGACTAACGCTACTTTTGGTTGTGAGCCATCCTTATTAAAGCATAGGCACTTGTCGCTTAATTTTAATGAATGTAAAAAAAATCCCTGAAATACTATCTTTCTTTTTCTGTTTATTTCATAGTATTCATTAATGGTATTTTAAATTTACAAATGTAATTTGGAACTTCGTATGAAATGGGAAGAAATAGGCAATCAACCGTGTTCAATTGCGCGTACATTATCTGTATTGGGTGATCGATGGACCATGCTTATTTTACGTAATGCTTTTATGGGCTTACGTCGTTTTGATGATTTTCAAGAAAATTTAGGTGTGACAAGACATGTATTGTCTGAACGGCTAAAACGTTTGGTTGAGCATGAAATACTGGTTAAAGTGGCTTATGTCGATCGACAAGAGCGTTATGAATATCGCTTAACTGAAAAGGGCTTAGATCTATATCCTATTTTATTAACCATGGTGGCATGGGCGGATAAATGGATGGATGAGGGGCTGGGGGCGCCTATGGTGTATCAACATACCGTTTGTGGTCATGAGTTTACTCCGATATTGGTATGCTCAGAATGTCAGCAGGCGGTGAATGCAAGACAGGTGAAGCCAATCGTTACCTCAGCGTTTTTTCAATACATAGCGCAGAAAAAATTAGCTTGATTGCTATTCCCTAGATGATTTTCAATATTTATCATGAATTAATTTTAGATTAAGTTGTTGGTAAATATCATAAAAATATAAAGACATGTGCACTCATGATCTTTAGTGTTTGTGAAAATGTTTAGATGAAGCGTAGTAAGTAATTTGAAATTTTAATTACTGATATTGTTTTGATTTTTGTTAACAAGATATAAAATATGTGATTGTTCAATTTAAAAAATATATAATTTAAATTAATAAGTAAAAGTATGAAAAACAGTAACTGTAATCTTAGTTTAGAAAATAAGGTTTATTGCTTGATAAAGAATTAGGCGATTTTTTTAACAGATAATTTTGATCAAGCTATTCATTTTTATATACTTATTTAATTGATGTAAAATTTTAATAATTTATAAAATATTTAATATGGAGTAATCGAATGGGAATTGGTTCAAGCCCAAAAGTTGGAAAAACAAGTCAAACCTGTCTTCAAGAATTTACAATTCATTTTAGACGTGCAGAGGACAGAGTGTATGATGGTCGTTATGGTTTTGATTGGTACCGTCCAGAATTTTTTAAAAAAATGACCTATTATCAACCCTTAACATCTAGTGAAAAAAGGATTGAAGTTGCTTTAGTGACTGGCGATATAGATACACTCAAAAGCACTTATACACATGGGCAAAAAACAAAAATTTTGCCTTATGGTAAAGAATATATACCTGCATGGTTGGCTATTTACTCAACAGAGTGGCTTAATGTTCATCGTTCGGGTCAAGGTGAGAACTATAGTGTAGCACTAGATTTAGAGCTAAATCTAATTGAAGACAAAGATGAAGGTGAATTAAATCCAATTGATAAAAATAAAGAATTTGAGTTAAAAAATAATGGAACTATTCTTAAGTTTGAAGCATCAAACCCAAATATTGTCATTGATCCTTCAGAAATGAATATTAATCGATTTCTTAGTACTTTTGGAAATAACAAAAAATTATCAAATCAAGAAAATGATCAGAAATATTTAGTTTCAAATGCAGTTAATATTGTATGTAAAAGTGCATTGGAAAACCATGAAGAGATTTTAGTCTATGCAGAAAAAAATGGTTGTAAAGAAGTTGTTGGTCAGCTCATGCTATACCATAATGCTGTGATTCCGACTTTAAAACTTATATTTGTAGATGTGATTACTAATGAAGAAAAAACTATACGTTCATATGATTATGAGGATTTTTTACAAAATAGATCATTTAACCAAGCTTTAATTAATGTAGAAATAATAAATGCTCCAGCATTCGATTTTAGAAAGTATCGTAAAAATGATGTTGATGTAAATATTTCTTTAAACAAACTTAATATCAATGATACCAGTTATTTTTTAAGTGATTTAAGTAAATTTTATAAACAATATCAAGATAAAAACTTAGCAATAAAAAACTATGTTTTTGTAACAAATGTTTCTAAAAAAGAAGGCGTTGGTAGTGGGGGAGAAAGTGTTGTCTTATTAAAATGTCCTGAGAATATATTTAATCAAGTTGTTGTACATGAGTTGGGACATCGTTTTGGCTTGATTCATTTGTTTGACTCCCAAAAAATTAATCCCCAAGGCAAGTCTTTTCAGTTTTTACGGGGTTTGACAGGTAATTTTTTGGATTATGATCATATAAAAATTGATGAGAAAGAAAAAAATAGTAAGACTAAGTCAAGGGCTATACCCAATCCCACTTTTTCGTTGAGCTATTTTTTCAAGTACCAATGGGATTTACTTAGAAAAAGAGTGAAATAATCTATTTATCTAAGCCCTAATCTAGAGGGGGTTCGTTCACCTTAACATATATGTGAACGGATCACTGTCTATAAATAGATTACAAGCAATTTGCAGGTTTAGGAATACCTGCCAAACGGCTTAAATGGCGGGCAACCAGTCCTGTATTAAACTTATCTTGTAGAACAGCATTATCAATTGCTGGGTTGATCGTTTTCATTAAAAATTTAAGCAGTGGACGAGTTGCAGGAGAGTGGCCAAACTGGGTATAAAATTGACGTACTGCATGCAACACTTCAAAATGCCATGGGGTCAGTTGTAGATCTAAACTTTGTGCCAACTCTTGGGCAACCTGTTCATTCCAAATGGTGTAATCTACTAAATGACCATCTTGGTCTAACTCAAAGCTCATAAAATAACCTAAACAAAACAACTGAAATAATGTAACTTTTGATCAACAAAACATCAAAGATTGATTTTTAAAAAATCGAAGATAATTGACAACCTAGCTCACTATTTTAAACTGATACAACGGCTAAAGTCTAAAACCAACTGAGCAAATTGTGGGTAAGAAATTGATTTAAAATTTTCAGGAATGGATTCAGATAAAATTTCAGCATCATTTTCAAGAAGATAAAGATTCTGTTTGTTTGTTAAACGCTGATCTGCTGCAAACAGTACCGCATCACCCATTAAAACAATGTGATCATGAGAACCATACAGTTGATCCAACTGATTCAATATATGGTCTGTATGTATAAAAGAAGATTGAATTAAATAAAGTGTTTTATCTGACATTTGAACTTTCCATCCACAGCTTACCAATACAACACATGATCAAAAGACTGAATAAATTCAGCATTCAGTTCTACAAATTCCAACTCTTGTTGTGATTGAGTAACAAAAGTCGAGGATTTATTCATATTTTCTACTAAAACTGGTGTTAAATCATAGAATTCAAAGCTATCGACCAGATTTGAAGCAAGCTTAAATACGTGATTTAATTGGCTAAAAGCCATTTCTGATTTAAGTAGGCTTAATCCAGCGTCTTTAAGTAACACTTTGACTTTACAGCCAAAAGTTGCAAGCACCATGGTTGCTGACAAACTTTCATGTACCTGCAATGTATTTAAATTTGCTTGGGTTATCACAACGAGCACAGTATTCACACAAATTACCTTTTAAATGCAACACGCTAATGGGATGATCAACTTAGAATTGAATGATACGATCTGTAGATTGAACAGCATCTGCAAGTTCGCCTAAACCCACAAGTTCAAAGCCTTTTGCAAGATTATCGGCTGGAATTTGGTGACGTTTGGCATTCTCTTGATCTGTTATCCCCCGCGCTAATGCAGCACTCACACAGACAGGAAGTCGAATTGAGAGTTTTTGCCATTCTACAGATAAATTACGTTGATCGTCAGGAACCCATTGCAAGTTGTTCGCAACTTGTACACCATCTTGATAAAAGAAAACACGAAATTCTTGATCTTCAGCTTGCAGTGCTTGAGCTAAACCCAATGCATGCCATGCATGGATTGAAGTCGGTGCTGCGGTGATTAGTAATAAAGTACTCATTTGATGGCGATTCACTTGGAGAATGGACAGTTTGCAACATTCAAACTTGATAATGATAGGTAGTATACAATGATTTTAGTGACTGGTGGTTTAGGCTTTATAGGCTCGCATGTGGTTTTAAGTTTGCTAGCTCAAGGGCAAGCGGTCGTCATTGTGGATAATCTAGCCAATGCCAATCTGCAATGCTTAGAGCGCTTAGAATTTATTACAGGAATGTATATTCCCTTTGTCAAAATTGATATTCGTAATACCCCCGCTTTAAATAAAGTATTTGAACAATATTCAATAGATACCGTTGTGCATTGTGCGGGTTTTAAGTCCATTGAAGAGTCAAACCTAAAACCACTTGAATATTATAATGACAATCTCAGTTGTATTATGAGTTTATTACGTGCGATGCAGCGTACCGGTGTCAGAAATTTGGTACATCTTTCTAGTCTTATGGTTTATGCGCAATCGAGTTTAGAGCTGAATGAACAAACCGCATTTAATTATAGTTATCCCAATCCTTATATAAAATCTCAGCAAATGATTGAAGAAATCATTAAAGACACCTTTAAAACTGATGAAGAATGGAAAATTGCCATTTTAAGGGTTTCAAATGTCGTCGGGGCATTTGAGCATGGCGTCTTGGGTGAGTTTGTTGCACCACTACCTAAAAATGTTGTTCCTCTGGCTTTACAAGTTGCGGCTCAACAACGTGATCTAATTGAAGTACAACGTAATTCAGAGACTGCGGATAAAACGACTGAACGTAGCTTTGTGCATGTACTTGATGTATGTGAAGCAATTAAATCAACTATTCTTTGGCTACATGAGCAGGGTAATGTTTATCAAAGTTTTGATATTGCAGGTCCTGTCAGTTCGATACAAAACCTGATCCACTTGATCGAAGAGGTTACGGCGAGTCAAATCCATCAAATTGATGCGGTGTATAAATTAGATGAATTGGATCAGGTTGCATCTACCAGCCAAAAAGCTTTTGAGGTTTTAAAATGGAAAGCACAACGCTCGCTTAAACAAATGATTGAAGATGAATGGCGTTTTTATCAAAATACCTTAAACAATCGATAAAAATCCAAAATAGATGATTATTGTAAATAATTATCATTTACATGTTTGGTTGATTTGTTTAGCATAATCGCTTCGCTGAAGCTGGTGTTTTTACGCACATGTTGTCAAAACAAGCTTTAACTTGAAAATAAGATATGGATAAAGAAGAGGTTGAAAATGCAAACACGTATTGAACATGACACAATGGGCGATGTTGAAGTCCCAAGCGAAGCAATGTGGGGCGCACAAACTCAGCGAAGCGTAGAAAACTTTAAAATTGGTACAGAACATATGCCACGCCCGATGATTCGAGCGATGGGGCTGGTCAAAAAGGCAGCGGCAATAACCAATGCCAGCTTAAACCAAATTCCGCATGATCTGTCACAGTACATTGTCGATGCTGCCGATGAAGTAATTTCAGGCAAATGGGATTCACAATTTCCTTTGGTGGTTTGGCAAACAGGTTCAGGTACGCAAAGTAATATGAACTGTAATGAAGTCATTGCCAATATTGCCAATCAAAAATTAGGTAATCCATTAGGTTCGCAAAAGCCAGTGCATCCGAATGATCATGTCAATCGTGCACAATCTACCAATGATTCATTTCCAACAGCGATTCATGTGGCTGCTGCGGTACAAATCAATGAGTTGCTTATTCCAGCAGTAAAACGCTTACGAGACACTTTACATCGCAAATCTGAAGCGTTTGACGATATTGTTAAGATTGGCCGTACTCATTTACAGGATGCAACACCACTTACATTAGGACAGGAATTCAGTGGCTATGTTTCACAGCTGGATCATGGACTAAAACGTTTACAACAGGCATTGGTGTGGCTCTATGAGTTACCACTTGGTGGAACCGCTGTTGGTACAGGTTTAAATGCGCATCCTGAATATGCAGACAAAGTAGCGGAAGAATTAGCCAAACTGACGGGATTACCATTTATCAGTAATCCCAATAAGTTTGAAGCACTTGCTGGTCGTGATGCTGCTGTATTTGCTTCAGGCTCATTGAAAACCTTAGCTGCGAGTTTAAATAAAATTGCCAATGATATACGTTGGTTAGCAAGTGGACCACGTTGTGGTTTGGGTGAGTTGCGTATTCCTGAGAATGAACCAGGTTCAAGCATTATGCCTGGTAAAGTCAACCCAACCCAATGTGAAGCAATGACCATGGTGGTTGCGCAAGTGATGGGGAATGACACCACGATTAACTTTGCAGGTGCAGCGGGGAATTTTGAACTGAATGTTTATATGCCTGTGATTGCATATAATCTTGTTCAGTCGATTCAATTGCTTGGCGATGCATGTAACAGCTTCGACGAACACTGTGCTGTAGGTATTGAGCCAAATCGTGAAAAAATTGATTACTTCTTACATAATTCATTAATGTTAGTAACAGCACTGAATCCTGTGATTGGTTATGAAAATGCAGCTAAAGTTGCTAAAACGGCTTATAAAGAAGATAAGACTTTAAAAGAAGTTGCGATAGAACTTGGTTTTGTCACGGCTGAACAGTTTGATGAAGTGGTACAACCTGAAAAAATGGTACGTCCAAACGCGAAATAATGAGTTATAAGCGACTATACTTTTGATGATTTATTGAGAAAGCATCAGTCGTTTAAAAAAGCACCTTAAGGTGCTTTTTTATTTTGAATTTGGAGGAGTTATAGGACTCGCATTAACCATGTTTCTTCCGAGCTTTATAGTCACTTTTATTATGTGATGACCCTCTAATTGAGCGCCGTTTTCTCAAAATACTGAACAGCAGGTGAACGTGACATATAGGCTAAAGCCTGCTCAGTATCGCCTTCATGAATTGGGTTAAACTTTGGAGAGGTCCAACGTAGAGTGGCTTTCCATAAGTATTTAATGGTCGGTAGGTGATCTGTTTTGGTTGCAGTTTTTTCAAACTCTCGAATAAAAGCAAAGAATCCACGGCGCATTAATTTTTGGATTTGTTGATGTTCAGTATCTTGTTGGCCCAGACTACGAGCAAAATCAACGAGGAAGTAAATAAAAAGCGGAAAAATTCCCATCATAATGATTTGTCTGGAAACATAAAAACCTAGCTTTTGTTGTAATAAATGCTCAAACAAATCATAAGCGACACAACGATGTTCAACTTCTTCCGCAAGATGCCAGCGGAATAAATCAGCCATAGCTGGATCTGCTTTATCCCAAGATTTGCTATCAAGTGTCCATTGCCCAATTGTACCTGTAAAGTGCTCGATCGCTGCAATAACACCTACACGAAAGATTAACCAATATTCGTCAAATTTTTTTCCTTTTAAAAAATGAATTCCTAATGGTTTGTCACCTAATAAAATGTTGAAAACAAGATGGGCACGATTTAATGGTTCTTGTATGTCATAGCCATTTTCTCTTAAAAAGTCTTGTACTTTTTCATGTGCGCGTGCATGTGCAGCTTCTTGACGGACAAAGCCAATAACGTCTTGTTTTAATTTTTCATCGCTAATATGTGGAAGGGTTTTATTAAATACTCGACAGAACCAAAACTCGCCCGCAGGCAAAAGCATATTGATACCATTGGCGATATGTGAACAGAGTGGATCATTTGGCATCCAACATACAGAAGACTCAGAAAAATCGAAATATACTTTTCTTGCTTTAATTTGATGACTTTCCGTGATCATTGTGGTTATCCAACATGAAACTGTTAAGCGATTAAAAGTTTTTACCATTTAGAATAATTAGCGACCATATCCTTTGAGGACACTTTTTTGTGATTTTTACTCTTTTGAATAGAAAATATTGCTTTAGAAATTTAATATTATTTGTTTAAGTTATTGATATTGTTATTTCTTAATTTAAAAATCCAGAAAATAAAGACGTGAAAATCAATGTGGATTAGATGATATAAAAATAATTTTAATGGGTTGAATCATCTATAGAAATATCAAATTTCTATATTGAAATACTGAGATTTAAACTCAGCGATTGTTCAATAAAAAAGAAGGATAATTCACGAATTATTGATTGGTTTATATTGATGATTTTACTAAGTTTTATTTTATAAGCTCTGCATTGTTTTTAAGTTGTAACATTTATTTTTATTTATATATCATATATTTATAATTTTACAGTGCTTGGGTTAGTTGTTGGTTTTATCGATTTTATTAACAATTTTTAATTTTATTTTTCAATAAAAATTAATTTATAGTGTCAGCTCAACTTTATAATATTGACTCAGGTATAACATGAATAAAAGAAAAGTTATTACAGTCTTCATTACAAGTGGCATGGTCACTTTTGCCATAGCCGCAACCACACTATCACCAAACCAGAACAACCAGAGTGGAATCATCCCAACAGGCTATGATGATCTGATATTTAGTGTATCCAATGGCAATTGGGTGAAGAATATTTCCTTACCGAATGTAGCAAAAGAAGGTGCCTTAATTACAATTCAATCAACTGCGGGTTATGACAGTGATATTGATTTAAGTAATGTAAATATTGAAAAAAAAGGCGTTCTCACGTTAAAGTCTGGAAACAGTTATCGTTTTAAATTTAGTAATGGAAAGTGGGAGTTTTATGCGCCTGAAACTGCCAATTTTACGCCTGAAAAAAATGGCAATACCATTCCAGTATTTCAACAATCACAAGCCCAATATGTTTTAAGTGATGCTGCTTGGACTGAGATAATTCATTTACCGCAAACAGGTCAGAATGGCCAGATCCTTGTGGTTAAGTCTAATGCACTTAAATCCTCCAAAATTAATTCACAAAATGCTTTATTTCCAAGTACATTGGTTGTCAATAAAAATGATGCATATATCTTTCAATATAATCAAGAACTGAGTAAATGGGTTCCACTGTCTGTTCCGACACGTATTATCAACGTGATCAATGGTAATACTGCGGCATTAAATACGGCTTTGCAAAATTTAACTGCACCTAAAACAGAAATTCGTTTTGCTGATGGGGCGTGGGTGTCTTCATTAAAATTACCGCAAACAGCAAACGACCGAGATCGTATCATTGTTAGCTCAACTGCAAGCTGGCAATCAGTGATTGAAAATGAAAAAACCAATACCACTGCAACCCTAAAACTTAACAAGGGCAATCGTTACGAGTTCATTTATATTGCAGATAAATCGTATTGGGTGTTGGCTTCGTCTCCTAAAACCTTATTCACTGCAAACACCGCTGCACAGGGATTCACATTTAAAACCCCTGTCGTTGAAATAACCGCTGATAATGCGCAATGGGCGCCTGTTGTAAACTTGCCAGCGGCTCAGTCTGGTGACAAGGTTATCTTATCTAATTCTGCGGATACAGCGTTTACAGTTTCGGCTAGCAATATTAGCGCAAGTTTGAAAAAAGGCGATAAAATCCGTTTGGTATTTAACAATGGTGTTTGGAATACCGATAGTTATCAGATTGATTTGCTACTTGTGAATAGTCCCGTAGTCAATGACAAACTTGGTGCAACTGCTGCAAAAATTCAAGCCCGTGAAGCACTTAGATTAACCAATGAAGCGCTTGAAAACTCGCAAGCAAAAGCCTACTACAAAGAAGTCGGATACTTGGATTATCGAATTCCTGGAACGACACTCGGTGATGCGATTAATTTAGGGCGTTCAGATGCCACCGTACAAGCGGAAAGAACCAGAACAGGTGCTGATGCGATATATACGATTACAGATCATTCGGGTTGCGGTCTCGCTTATGTAAATAGCACACCGAGCAAGTACAACATGATCGGATCACATAACTATGGTTGTGGTATCACCGCAATGCGGCATGAGTTAGGGCATAACATGGGACTCGGACACAGTTTTGATCGAACCACAGGTTATAACTGGGGATTTGGTCATCCTTTAGGCAGTACCATTATGGGTGGAAATCAAATTGGCTTATATTCGAGCCCAGATATCTATAGCCCTGAATATGGCGTGCGTTTAGGTGAAACTGACAAATTTGATGGCTTAAGAAAAATTAATGAGAATGTTGAAGCCATTTCAAAATTTCTAGTGGCGGTTAATCCATAATGAATAAACGGATATATCTCTTTATTTCCGTTGTTTTAACTGTTTTGGTGGTTTCTTTGTTGGCTTGGTTCATCTCAGGTCAACAGGAGACAGCTGATACAGCTAAAGCGATTGCGCCTAAACAAAATGAACAAATCGATCAAGTGAATTCACTGCAGCTAAATACAAATCTAACCGAAACACAAGTATTGCAACGTATAAAAGACAGCCATGCTCGCCGTAAACTTGTAACGCTGGATGAAGACAAATTACGTGCAGGAATTTTCAATCAACAGATGTTCAATTTGAGTACTGTTGATACCGTGTCTATGCATAATCCTGTTCCTTTGACAGATGCACAAAAAAAAGATGGGCGAATATTTCTGAGGAATGACCTATATACCTTAGAGGCGAAGAATGTCGGCGATCAAATCGTATTTAATGTGCCAGGCTATGGTTTAAACAGACAGGCCGCTATAGAACGCATAGAGGTAGATCCGGATGAAGATATTGTCAGTTGGTCAGGCTCTCTAGAAGGAGGAGATCAAAATAATGAGAAGTTTCATATTACTCAAACCATTAAAGACAATTTTACCATGGGTACGATTACAGCAGATGGTAAAACCTATGCCATTTTGATGAAAAATGGCTATGGATGGGTCAATGACGTTGCCAATGAATCTGCCGCACTTGAGGCAGCGGAAAAGGATCATGTACATTAATTTTTTTTAATCTAAAGACATGATTTATTCTCTAAACTTGAAGTAGCAACAAAATGAGTGTAGTAATTACTGCGTCATAGTCATAACAAAGATTTAGACACCTCGAAAGGTGTCTAAAATCATCATTTATTTAAAATTATTTACGAACTGAATCAAGTACTTCTTTGTTTGTCACAACTTCTTGTGCTTTTGAATAACTTTCAATCAGTAATTGATAAGCAGGGAAGATTTGAGTGTATACTTGAGCCCATTCAGCAGCATCTTCACGGTTCCAAGTTTGTTGAATTTCTGAAGCAACCGCCGCTGTATCCATCGGTACCGCACCTGCTTGAACCACACGTGCTAAGGTAATTTCTTGTGCCATTTTGCTATACGTACCTGATGCATCAACCACAACAAAAACTTTATAGCCATCTGCAATTGCACTAATCGCTGGAAAAGCCATACACACGCTGGTAATCGTACCCGCAATAATCAGGGTCTTTTTACCTGTTGCTTTAACCGCTTCAACGAACTCTTGATTATGCCAAGCATTAATTTCGCCTTTACGTGCGACATATTTTGCATGGGGTGCATTTGCGTGTATTTCAGGAATAAGTGGGCCATTGGGGCCTTGAGGAACTGATGCTGTGGTAATGACAGGAATGTTTGATAATGATGCTATTTTAGCTAAGGCTGCTGCGCGTTGGCGTAGTTCTGTCATTGGCATATCTGCAACGGTTTGAAATAAACCACTTTGGTGATCAATTAACAGCATAACGGAATCATTTACATCAATCACTGGGGCTTGGCCATTAAAATTAGCTGGAGTAGACATTTTATATATCCTTAGTTAAGCAATCATTTGCTGTTTTTAATACTAACAGTAGGACAAATATTGAATTATGCTATTTATATGACATATTGTTTTATATGGAGAACAGTTGTGATATTTAAGGGGATATGATGAAAGACTTAAATGACCTATATTATTTTACCAAAGTGATTGAATATGGTGGATTTTCAGCTGCAAGTAATGCGTTGGGTGTGACCAAATCATTGTTAAGTCGAAGAGTTGCGGAATTGGAAAACCGTTTAGGAGTAAAACTTCTCAATCGAACCACCAAAAGAATTTCGATTACAGATGTCGGGAACATATATTTACAACACTGTAAAGCAATGCTTGTGGAAGCTGAATCAGCTGATGAGGCAATTGCACTGTTAAGCGCAGAGCCAACTGGAATTGTAAAAATTTCTTGTCCTACAAATTTATTGCATATTAATGTCAGTAAAATGTTGAATAAGTTTTTAGCACGTTATCCGAAAGTTAAATTGCATGTGGAAGCGACAAATAGAAAGGTAGACTTGTTTAATGAACGTTATGACGTTGCAATTCGAATCAGACCCTTACCTTTAAAAGATAGTGATTTGATTGTACGTAGCCTATCCATTTCAAAACAATTTATTGTCGCAAGCCCTGATTTGTTGAATCAACATTTCTTGATTAAAACACCAGAAGAATTAACAAAATTACCTATTTTAATGATGGAGTCTTTGTCCTTTGAATATCATTGGGATCTTTATAATTCTAATAATGAATTATATGTGGTTAAGGATGAGCCGAGGCTAACCACTACTGATTTAAGTGCATTGCATTTAGCGACCTTAGATGGCTTGGGAATTGCAAAACTACCGGAATTAATTATTGCTGAAGACTTAAAAGCGGGCAGACTGGTTAAAGTGATTCCTGAGTGGGAACCGATGCCAGAGCTTATTCATTTGGCCTATACTTCTAGAAGAGGCCTATTACCATCGGTAAAAGCTTTAATCGAGTTTTTGGTCACTGAGTTTGATCAAGTTTAGTTCTTTACAAGAATCAGCTTTATTCGCCCACCAATATCTTTGATCGACCACAGGTGAATACTGCAATTGGCATTGAATAAACTGTCATAATTGTTAGAATGCATTTCTTTCGCTGTTTTCATGTTATTTTTATTTTGTATTTAGGCTGCAAGATGACCAATAACGTTATAGTAAACAGTATTTTAATTAAGGATTTTTTAATGTTATCAATTTATTTAACAGATGTTCAGGAAAATGTGCAGTTTAAAGATTACCCTGGTGAGCACCCTGTTAAATTTATTTTAAATTTCAAAAAGATTTTTCCAAGTGTAATGGAAATTTTACTCCCAGTACTTCCTGATGATGAAGACTTGGATAAAATGACTTGGGAATCTACAATTGAAGATTTTGAGATTTTTAAGAAACTCCTTACAGGTTGGGGTGTGATTGAGTTACGTTTACAAGCGATTAGCCAATATAAGAATAAAAATTTCGCAGACCAACTGCTTAAACAAGCTCAAGCCAAACGTAAAGAATTTGCAAAAAAGCAGCAACAATTGTCTACGGTTGAACTGGACTACTTATTTATGCATGAAACACATGCATTGATTGACGCTGAATTGGTTGAGTTAGGTGAAAAATTCTATTTACCTACTTTGCGAGATATTTGGAAAAATACTGTACCTGCCAAAGTGCTGAATGCTAATTTCTAGTCAAACATAAGCAATAGATTGAAATAATCAAATTCATACATAAAAGGCAGTTTAAAACTGCCTTTTATTTTTTATTCATCTGTTTAAGTTTTTTAAATTGTAGGCCCAAGCGTATAAAACATAAAAAATAGAATAAATATTGAACTGATGATACTTAATACATTTAAAACTTTCATTTTTTAACCAATTGCGATATCTAAATTTTGAGTGGAAATATTTTTAATGCTTAGATTTTATTCGGCAGTTGTTTAAGCATGATGACAATGATTTAAATGAGGTCATTCATTTAGCAAGTCTTTATGATTTAATTTTAAATGTTGGCACTTCTTATTCAATCTTCTTTATTACGCGTTTGTACGATAAAACTTATGATTGTGGCTAAAATTATCTCAGTCTTCGTTATGAAAGTCGAAAATAGATTCGCTATTATCCTTCATGCTTTACGATGTATACATCTCATGCTCAATTTTAAACTACAACGCAAGCCAGTTATGAAATGTCAACAGCCCCTTATATTTCTGCTAATTCACTTTTGCTTAGAAACATATGACAAAAGTAGATATTTCTAGCAAGATTTTTTATGTTGTAATACTTTTGATTTTAATCAATTCATACTTGTTATGATTTTTTAAAATATCTTGATAATCTTTTTTAAAGTATCGGATTTCCCCGGGGATATATCCAAGGATATTCAGCAATGTCGAATAATTTTTTAGATTTAATTCATAAACGCCGTACAATTTATGCGATTGGACGTCATGTTAATCAATCTCCTGAGCATCTTACTGATTTGATTCAGCAAGCGATCAAGCAAAGTCCATCTTCTTTTAACTCGCAATCATCTCGTGCAGTGATCTTGTTTAATGCTGAACATGAGAAGTTCTGGAACTTTGTAAAAGTTCAACTGAAAGCTTATGCCAAAGATGAAGCAAGTGCCTTAAAAACAGAGAATAAAATGGACAGCTTTATCGCAGGCTTTGGTACCGTTCTTTTCTTTGAAGATTTAGATGTGATCCAAAACTTACAGGAAAAATTTCCAGCATATGCAGAAAACTTTCCGATTTGGGCTGAACACTCTACAGCAATCGCACAATTTTCAACGTGGACAGCCTTAAATAGCGAGGGTATTGGTGCGTCCTTACAGCACTACAATCCAATTGTCGATGAACAAGTTCATGCGGAATGGGATATACCCAAAACTTGGAAACTTCGTGCACAGTTGGTATTTGGTTCAATTGAAGCAGAGGCTGCTGAAAAAGCCTATATCGATGATGCTGTGCGTTTTAAAGTGTTTAAATAATTGTTTTATTTTCTCTAGCTTCTTGGCTTGCTCAGCCAAGAAGCTTTGCTATTGAAAATGCTAATCAATCTATTGATCTAATTATACAAAGTGTTGGTTATCTAGACCTAATTTCTTTTCGCAGATTGTTTAGAAAAAAAATCGGCTTAACACCCTTAGAATATCATTGTAGATTCAGTCGTCGGGTATAAGCTTTTCAATTGAATTTAGCTTGAAAGTTGGGCTGGTGCTATTTACTCACTAAAAGCTGAGGCGATGATGGATCCTTTTTTAAGTTTTATTGATCATTGCTATATAATAAACAAATCATTAAAAAAGAAAACGATTTCCAAAAAAGTGCTAAAGAGGCTTTGATTTAAAATTTAAATGTACTATAGTAAAGCTAGAAAAGTTGAGTAATATGCTTGGTTTTTATGCAGTTGATTCTTTATTTCAAGTTAAAGATCTACAGTTAAAAGCAAACTTATACTTTTTTCTATCTCTCTCAATATGAGCAATCAATTGTGTTAAGAAGCAGTGGTCTGTTGCTGGCATTTGCAACAGTATTTTTACAGCTTGCGGTTTTTTTACAGCCGTTATTACCTGAGCAGTATCAAATTGCTCCGGTCTGTGAAGACATCACTCAAGCTTTATTGCGACCCACACATGCACATCTTCATCATGAGCAAGAATCAAGTTTTATTCATCACTATTTGCATTTAGATCAAGCCCAGCAAGCAAGAAGCTCAAGTCATGATCATCATGACATTAACCATCAATGTCAGTATTGTGTGGTATATGGCAATTTAGTGATGCCACCAGAAATTGGCGTAAAAGAAATCCTAGTGCGTATTCAAGTACGTTTAATGGCTTATGTTGAAAACTTTCAGCATGTCTATTTTCAATTACAACGCCTGTTTCTGATTCCTCAAGGGCGAGCCCCACCTGTAGTCTTTGCATAACACATTCACCGATCCATAGGTTTAGCATTTTTAAATAAAGGCTTTAAAGCCATGCGATCGTATTTCGAATTTATTGTGTAGAGAATGATCATGATTTTTCAAAATTTCCTCGATTTGCAGGAAAGCAGGTTTTGCATGCTATTTTTAGCATTGTTTAAAAATACAGCAAAAAGAAAACAACAGATTGTACGGAATGTTCAGGCGTATGCTGAGTTTGTACAACAAAAAATGTTTAACAATGTATTTAAAACTCAATCTTTACCAACTTTACCAATGAATAAGGTGATGTCATGGATCTAGGATTAACTGCTTTAGAATTGGCGCGTATTCAGTTTGCTTTTACTGTTTCTTTCCATATTATTTTTCCTTCAATTTCTATCGGGCTTGCAAGCTTTTTGGCTGTGCTTGAATGGCGCTGGTTAAAGACTCAAAATCCTGTTTACCAAGATTTATTTAAATTCTGGGTGAAAATTTTTGCTGTCGCTTTTGGAATGGGCGTGGTTTCTGGTGTGGTGATGAGTTATCAGTTTGGAACAAACTGGAGTGAATTTTCACGTGTTGCGGGCTCGGTAACCGGTCCATTACTGGCTTATGAAGTGCTGAGTGCATTTTTCTTAGAAGCCGGTTTCCTTGGTATTATGCTTTTTGGTTGGGGGCGCGTAGGTCCTCGGGCGCATTTCTTTGCAACGGCTATGGTGGCGATTGGTACCTGTATTTCAATGTTTTGGATTTTATCTTCAAACAGTTGGATGCAAACACCACAAGGCTTTAGCATCGAAAATGGGATTATCGTGCCGCAAGATTGGTTTGCAATTGTGTTTAACCCCTCATTTCCTTACCGTTTAGCCCATATGGCTGCTGCAGCATTCCTTGTTTCAGCCTTACTGGTGGCTGCAACTGCTGCTTGGCATTTATTAAAAGGACGCCGTGACGCATTAATCAAAAAATCGTTTTCTATGGCATTGTGGATGATTCTGGTCCTTGCACCATTACAGGTTCTCATCGGTGATAATCACGGTCTAAATACCTTAAAACATCAGCCTGCTAAACTTGCGGCGATTGAAGGGCATTGGGAAACCAACAAAGGTGAGGGTATGCCGCTATATCTGTTTGGTATTCCAGATATGCAAGCAGAAGAAACTAAATATGCTATCGGTATTCCAAATCTTGGTAGCTTAATCATGACCCATACACTGGATGGTGAGGTAAAAGGCTTAAAAGAGTTTGCACCTGAAGATCGTCCTAATTCTACTGTGGTGTTCTGGAGCTTTAGAATCATGGTTGGAATGGGCATGCTGATGATTTTACTCGCCGTGATGGCATTGTTTCTACGCAAAGGCGGCAAGCTTTATGAAAACAAATGGTTACACCGTTTTGCTTTTGCTATGGGACCTTCAGGATTTATTGCCTTGCTTGCAGGCTGGTTTACCACAGAAGTTGGTCGTCAACCGTGGGTGGTATATGGAGTGATGCGAACCAAAGATGCTTTATCTCCAGTTTCTGCGGAACAAGTCGGCCTCACTTTAATTATTTTCGTTGTGGTGTATTGCATCGTATTTGGCATCGGCATTTACTATATGTTGAAATTAATGCACAAAGGTCCACAATTTATCTACGCCACACCAGAAAGTGTAGCGCATAGTGAAGAAGCGGTTATTTTAGCCTCTAAACGTCCATTGACGAGTGTTGAAGATAGCGTTGATTCCAATGAACAGGAGAGGAAATAATGATTGATTTATCTCTGATTTGGATTGTCATTATCGCCATTGGTGTATTCATCTATGTAGTATTAGATGGTTTTGATTTAGGGATTGGGATTTTATTTCCCTTTGTTAAAGATCAACACGAACGTGATGTGATGATGAACACTGTTGCACCTGTTTGGGATGGTAATGAAACCTGGATGGTATTGGGCGGTGCAGCATTATATGCTGCGTTTCCAATGGTCTATGCCACTGTATTGTCTGCATTATATATGCCAGTTATCCTTATGGTGATTGCTTTAATTTTCCGTGGTGTGGCTTTTGAGTTTCGTTTTAAGGCCAATCGAACCAAGCATTTATGGGACAAAGCATTTATTGGTGGATCAATTCTTGCCAGCTTTTTCCAAGGGATGATTCTTGGTGCGTATATCCAAGGGATTAAAGTTGAAAATCATATGTATGCAGGTGGTGGTTTAGACTGGTTATCGCCGTTTACTGTGTTTACAGGTATTGGTGTTGTTGTACTTTACGCAGCACTGGGTTGTGGATGGTTAATTTTTAAAACTGAACTTGATTTACAAGATCGTATGTATCAGTTGATGCCTAAATTAATCGTTGCTTTGTTTGTCATCTTTGGCGCAGTCAGTATTTATACCCCGATGGCGCATCCTGAAATTGCAGCACGTTGGTTTAGCCAACCACAATTGATGTATTTTAGTCCTGTACCAATATTGGTGGTGCTGTTTACTTTTCTTGTGCTTCGCGCATGTAAAAAGCGTTATGAACTGAGTCCATTCCTTTATACCTTGGCTTTGGTTTTCCTTGCTTATACTGGGTTTATCATCAGTTTGTGGCCTTATGTTATTCCGCCATCAGTGACTATCTGGGAAGCTGCCGCGCCACAGAGCAGCCAATTATTTGCTTTAATTGGTGCATTGATTTTAATTCCAATTATTTTGATCTATACCGGGCTTTCGTATTGGGTGTTCCGAGACAAAGTTCGAATTGGTGATGAAGGTTATCACTAAACTTAAAAGTCGCATGTTTAGTCTTTTTGCTTGAGTAAAAAATAGCCTAAGCAAGATTAAACATGCAGCAGGGTAAAAATTTAAAGCTTTAAATGAGGTAAGCAAGTATGAAACTATCTCAAACGCAATGGTTTGTCGTGTTATGGCTAGGTGGATTTCTAACATTGGCGATTATTGCTGGTTTTTTTAGAATGTTGATTCAATTGGCCTACTAAGGTTTTGCTAAAGTAAAAATGAGGAACTGTGTTCCTCATTTTTTGTTTTTCATTAACTATTGAGATAATAGACTGAAATAAAAATATGAATCACAGTTAAAGGCAACAATGACAATAATCTTAAAACAACAAAATAGCCTAAGCAAAATTATATAAATGCAATTGGATTTTCTCATTTATAATGACATAAAAAGTACTTTATCTAATTTAAACTGGATTTTATGTCATGTTTAGATCATTTTCTTGCCAAGATGAATGGTTAAATACAGATTCATTCTGATCAAAGTTTTCATTATCCATAGTATATAAATGGCTGGCATTGTTGAACTTTAGTTTTTGAGTATATCTAGATAGAAATAGGATTCTAATTGCCGAATTTCTGTAGGCTTAAGACCCGCATCTAACAGGTATTTTCCTCTATTTTCGAGAACATCACGGACATCCTTAATACATTCTCTGGCTTGATCTAGGTTTAGTCCAAAGGCATTGCTACGACTGATAAGGTTGTCATAGCTTCCAAAACGTCCATCATTGCCTAAAACCAGAGCATGTTCATTTGGAAATGAGCTTGGCATACCATGTGGTAAAACATCAAAAAGCGGGCTTAAAGCATAATGTTGCTTTTTCATGTCATACATTAAAAAACCATGATTTTTTAAATGATCGTCAGTATTGCTAATCATGACATTCAGCACCATCCGCTTATAGAGTTCTTTTTGATTACTGATAGCATCAAAACAAATCTGACTACAGACTTTGGCAATACTCATATAGGACATTTTAGGATCTCCTATACGAATTTTCTGAATATTGAGCAAACTATTGGCACTTATATAGTGTTTTTTACGTTCAGGGCAGTTTCGATCAAAGCGTTCAACTAAGAGAATAGGGCGGCCGGCACATTCTGTTAGTTCGGCATTACATGTATTGAGCCCCATGTCTCGTGCCATATTCAGCGAAGCATATTCAACTTTACAGGTATCAAACAAATCATCACTTTTATTAAATTTGGCAATCCATTCTTTATTTTTATACATCACAAGGGTTTTGGGTCTGGCACCGCCCATTGAAGCCCCATTATATAACAGCTTATTTAATTCGAGTTGCTCAAGTTTCATCTCAAACGGATCTCGTTTTTTTTCGATGAGTTCAGTAATTTGTATAAAGGTTTCTAATTCTGCATATTGAATGATATTTGAATTGTTTTTTATATGCGATTTAGACAAGCTTCCAACAATACAGCCGACTGAATTTCCTTGTGAAGCGAGTAACCATTCCAATTGATTTAATGGTGTTCTACGGTGTAAGGCATTGGTTAAGCGTTTACCCCAATTGTCTGGTGTTGCATCTGCAAGTACACCAAAACCATCTTTAGAAATAGTTTCATATGGTTTGTTATAAGACTGAAAGCTTAGATTAAGTGGATCTAAAGGGAAGGCATCTGCACGTTGTAAGTATGATTGACCATAAAGAAAGCGATAAATCGGTTTTTCATAAGAATAGTGTGCAGAAATTGTTGGCTGGGAGCCTGTATCTATGAAAACATAACATCCTTTAACTTCATCCATGTTCATTTACCTATCAGAAATCATCACTAATCACAGACTGTTTTTTTAATCTTGCACGTACTGAACTATTACGATTTTCGAGTGCCAAGCCAACTTCATCCAACTCAGGATTCGCGAGTGAGCCTAGGGTATGTTCAAGGCCAAAGATCACTAAAACTGAAATCACATTTTTTAGGCTGGTACTTGGATCACCTTTTTCCATACGTGAGATCGTTCGGTTATCTACATGAATGCGATTGGCCAAATCATGAATGGTCATATTACGTCGAAGTCGGGCTTTTTTGATATTCGTCCCAATTTGAGTCAACATGTCTTCCACACCATCAAGCATAAAATTATGCGCCGAAGTTCTCATCGCAACATCATCCAAAACATGACATAAAATGTATATTATCATGGTTAACATGGATTTTATGTCTTATTTTTATAATTTGAGTTCAATGTATGAAATGTCAAATGGAATAGATAAGTGGCTTAATTTCACCTACTAGAATGAAGAAAATCATTAAGAATAGGGATGATCGTACGTAAGCGGCTTAACCGCATGCTAAATCCAATCGTTTATAAAATAGCCTAAGCAAAAATTTTAAAAATTTCTTCTCTTAAATAAATGTGCCTAGAATTTTCATTTAGCACACCGTGCCAATAAATTCCCATATTTAATACAGGTAGATCAATAGGATGCTCAAAAATATTGATACTTTGATCAACTTGTAAATGTGCCAGTATCTGTTTTGGAATGGTTAACATCGCATCAGGATATTGTGCTAAAACTTGCAGGGCAGTTGAATAATGCTGACAACGCATAAAAATCTGACGACGAAATTGCGCTTGATTTAAATATATGTCCTCTAAAAGCAAACCAGTACGGCGTGAAGAAACACCGATATGAGGTGATGCAAAATACAGTTCAGAAGTGATATTTGTATGCTGAGAACAAATCACAAAATGATCTTGAATCAAATTTTGATAATTAATTTTTTCACCATAGTTTTGTTCTAGATCAATGACAAAATCGACTTGTTGAGCAGCTAAATCAGCAATTACATTTTTGCGGTCAAGCTTGGTGCTTAGAAATTGAATGGTTAAATTCAATTTTTGGAAATGATGAATCAATTTAGGAAAAATAATCGGTTCAATTTCATCATGTATTGCAATGCGTAAGGTTTGTACTGAACTGGGATCAAACTGTTGTTTTTGTTTGGAGATATTTTGAAAAGCAAATAAAGCATTTTGTACAGATGGATAAATCTGTTCCGCAAAAGGTGTAGGCAGCATTTTACTCCCTGCGCGAACAAATAAATCATCTTGCAAATGTTGCCTAAGTCTTTGTAAAGCATGACTCGCAGCAGACTGAGTAATGCATAAAATCTTTGCCGCTTTTGAAATATTTCTTTGCTCATAAATGGTGATAAAAAGTGGGTATAAATTAATATCAATATGATTGAAAATCGACATATCAAGATTGGTTTTATTATGAATCATATTCATGGTGATGTATTGAATTAAATCATTTGGTTCATAATAGGTTTTCAGCTAAGGTAAAGTAAAGAGTCACTATTCAAATATTTATCCATATATTTACAGGAAGATAAGCATGTTTGAACTTTCAGCACGTGCGCAAGAATTTGTAGAACGTACCAAAGCCTTTATTAAAAATGAAATTGAACCTATAGAAGCTGATTTTTGGAATGAAGTCCATCATCTGAATCAAGGCGGTGATTGGACAAAATGGCAATGGCCAGCACAACTTGAAGTCCTGAAAAATAAAGCAAAAGCTGCTGGACTTTGGAACATGTTTCTACCAGATCCAGTATTGGGTGCAGGTTTATCTGTACAGGAATATGCTCATATCGCAGAACTGTCAGGCCGTAGTTTAATCGCACCCACAGTATTTAATTGTAATGCTCCAGATAGTGGCAATATGGAAGTGCTATGGCGTTATGGTTCAGATCAACAAAAACAACAATGGCTTAAGCCGTTATTAGAAGGAAAAATCCGTTCAGTATTCTGTATGACTGAGCCAGCAGTTGCTTCATCGGACGCAACCAATATGCAGGCGACTGCAGTGGTAGATGGTGATGAAATTGTATTGAATGGTCGTAAATGGTGGTCTTCAGGTTTGGGAGATCCAAATGCGAAAATTATTATCTTTATGGCGCATACGCCTGATGAAAGCAAAGATCGTCATCATCAGCATTCCATGGTTTTAGTGCCTGTAGATACTCAAGGCGTAACCATTGAACGTATGTTACCCGTGTTTGGTGATTATGATGCGCCACATGGTCACGGCGAAATTAGTTTTAATCAAGTTCGTGTACCTGTAAGTAATTTTATTGGTGGTGCTGGACAAGGGTTTGAAATTGCACAAGGGCGTCTAGGTCCGGGTCGTATTCATCATTGTATGCGATGCATTGGTGCTGCTGAAAAAGCATTAGAATTAATGATTGATCGAGGAATGAGTCGAACTGCTTTTGGTAAAGAAGTGCTTAAATTAGGTGGAAATTTAGAACGTGTGGCAGATGCTCGTGTTGCGATTGATCAAGCACGACTGTTAACCCTGTATGCGGCGTATAAAATGGATACTCAAGGGACTATGGCTGCGCTTACCGAGATTTCCGCCATTAAAGTTGTTGCACCTTCAGTTCTTGAAAAAGTAGTTGATATGGCCATTCAAATTCATGGTGGCATGGGCGTATCACGAGATACACCTTTAACAGGATTCTTTGCTCAAGCCCGCAGTTTACGTTTAGCGGATGGCCCAGATGAAGTGCATAAAGGGATGATTGCAAAATTAGAATTAAAAAAACGAGGTTATGGCTCGCGTAAAAAATAACAATTTGCTGATAAAAAATAACTGCTTTATGTTAGAGGTGTTATATATAAAGTAGTGAGCAAGTGAAGTTTTTAGTTAAAAGTATCATTCTTTATAGATGTATGGTTTAAAACATAAGATTCAGGGAAATAATATGTCAGTCATTGATATTGGTGGAAGTATACGTGAAGGCGAGGAGCTGGACATTCGTGCTGTCGGAAATTGGCTCATTGAAAATGGATCTGAAATTTCTGGCAATGTAGAAGTGACTCAATATTCTGGCGGAGCTTCAAACTGGACCTATCGTTTAAAATATGACAATGCTGATTTAATTTTACGTCGTCCACCTAAAGGGACAAAGGCGAAATCTGCACATGATATGGCGCGTGAATATCATGTACAAAAATGGCTTGCACCATACTACCCAGTTCTTCCTGAAATGGTCGCGCTGTGTCAGGATGAATCCGTAATTGGTTGTGACTTCTATGTGATGAAACGCATTGAAGGTATTATTCCGCGTGCCAAACTGCCCCCTGAACTGAATTTTACTCAACAGCAAGTACATGAATTATGTATTAATGTCTTAGACAAGCTGATTGAATTACATCAAGTTCCATATCAAGGCACCGAACTCGAAAAACTTGGAAAAGGTGATGGGTATTGTCGTCGTCAGGTTGAAGGTTGGGATGCACGTTATGTAAAGGCACACACTATCAATGTGCCGAGTTTTAAATTTGTACGTAAATGGCTTAATGAAAATATTCCTGCTGACTCAAACACGTGTTTGATTCACAATGATTGGCGTTTTGATAATGTCATTCTTGATCCTAAAAACCCAACCCAAGTGATTGGTGTATTGGATTGGGAAATGGCAACCATTGGTGATCCTCTCATGGATTTAGGTTCTGCTTTGGCCTATTGGGTGGAAGATACAGACAATCAAATTTTTAAATCAACCCGTCGCCAGCCTACACATTTAAAAGGGATGCTTACCCGTAAAGAAGTGGTTGAATATTATTTAGAAAAAACCGGATTAAAACCCGATAATTGGGCATTCTACGAAGTATTTGGTATTTTCCGTTTAGCTGTAATCGCACAGCAAATTTATTATCGTTACTATCATAAACAAACAGATAATCCTGCTTTTAAAGATTTTTGGATTGTGATTCATGCCTTACATATCCGTGCCTTAAAGCTCATCGGTATACAAAAAATTGAAGCCAATGAAGTTGCACAGAAATATCTTGAAAAATTTAAGGAAATTTTAGGAAAATGACCACAATCTACCTCGTTCGTCATGGACAAGCATCATTTGGTGCAGAGAGTTATGACAAACTTTCACCCAATGGCGAGTTACAAGCCAAATTATTGGGTCAATATCTCGATAAAATTTTGAAAGAAGAGCCTTATGTGGTTGCAGGTTCAATGTTACGCCATCAGCAAACAGCAAGTTTTGCTTTGGCTGAAAGTTTTTCCGATGCTCAAATTGTGACGGACCATCATTGGAATGAATTTAACCATCAACAAGTTTTTGCTCAATATGATCCGCGTTTTAATCAACCGCATCTACTTAAACAGGATGTTGCCAAAGAAAAAAGCCCACGTGCCTACTTGGCAAAAATTTTTGAAGGGGCAATTGACCGTTGGACTGGTGGCGAATATCACCATGAGTATGACGAATCTTGGCCAGATTTTAAAAACCGTGTAGAAACGGCTTTACAGAATTTATGTGATGAGTTAGTGAAAACTAAACCTCGCTATGCAATTGTATTTACTTCTGGCGGTGTTATTTCAGTTGTTGCAGGAAAACTCTTGGAGTTAAGCGCCAATAAAACCTTTGCATTGAATTGGGCAATTGCCAATACCAGTTTAACCACATTACGACTGGTGGGAAATGAACCGCAATTATTGAGTTTGAATGAACATCATTTTATTAAGGCTGAAGATCCGCAACTATTGACGTGGATTTAAAGTCGTACTTTTAGAAATATAAAAACAGTTTAAGGAATTTGTCATGGCAAAAACCATTTTAATCACAGGCGCAAGTTCTGGAATCGGTGCAGGAATGGCACGAGAATTTGCGCAAAAAGGTTATAACTTAGCCATCTGTGCGCGTCGTTTAGAGCGTTTAGAAAGCTTAAAACAAGAGTTGGAGTCTAAATATGGTATCAAAGTGATTGCCAAAACTTTAGATGTGACCAACTATGAGCAAGTTTTTCAAGTCTTTCGAGCATTTAAGCAAGACTTCGGTAAGCTCGATCGTATTATCGTCAATGCAGGTGTTGGTGATGGTCGTCGAATTGGCAATGGTAAATTTGAGATTAACCGTGCAACTGTAGAAACCAATTTTATTTCTGCATTGGCACAGTGTGAAGCTGCTGTTGAAATATTCCGTGAGCAAAAGTTTGGTCATCTGGTTGTGATTTCGTCTATGAGTGCACTTCGTGGTATGCCTAAACACTTGACCGCATATGGCGCAAGTAAAGCTGGTGTAGCAGCATTAGCGGAAGGGATACGTGCTGAGTTAATTGACACGAAAATTAAAGTTTCTACGATTTTCCCTGGTTATATTCGTACTGAAATTAATGAAGGGGCAAAAAAATTGCCGTTTGAGGTCGATGTTGAAACAGGTTCTCATTTATTGGTTAAAGCAATTGAAAAACAACCTGTTAAAGCTTATGTGCCACAATGGCCTTGGTTACCGATAGGCCTAGCTATGAAAATATTGCCATTAAAAATTGTAAATAAACTCGGTTGAGCTTTATTTAGCTTTAAAAGACCCATCAAGGGTCTTTTTTATTGCGTTGCATAGATAAAGCTTTAAAATCTAACTGGATAAAAAATAATGAGAATTTTAACATGTTTATCGTATTGGGTTTTTTCCTGACCAGCTTTTTAGTTTTTCTTGCGCGTATCGTGTATCTCTTCTTTTTTGAAAAGCACTGTGAAATTCAACAATGCCTGATGCAAATCGATGATATTCAAAAGTTAATGTATCTTGGTATTATTTTAATCGGGACCTATAATGCCTATTTGATGAGCAAAAGCAGAAAGTATGCGGTTTTAGTTTTTGAATTTATTGGTACATTCATATTTGCTTTTGCCTTAAATTTTGTTGATTTAGCCCAATAGCAACTTGGCCATACAATTAAGTAAAATCGACATTGAACTTTATGATTTTAATATTGCGACAAGCTATATCCGACTCTGACTGATTTTGAGGTAACTTTGTTGATTGGTACTCAAATATGCTTTTAAAAATTTCGACCATTGTTCTCGTTCCCGCATTAATTCTTCAAGGTTATCGCGTCAAGAAAAATACACCTCGATTAGCTGAACCTCAAGGATTGCGAAAAGGTGTTATAGGACAAGGAAAAGCACTATCTATTTTAATTTTGGGTGACTCTGCGGCCGCAGGTGTGGGGGTTGAAGATCAATGTGAAGCCTTATTGGGGTGTTTACTCGATGAATTAACCTCTAATTTTGAAGTCACTTATCAATTAGAAGCGAAAACAGGGGATAGCACCTTAGAAATTTTGCAAAGAACCAAGCAATTAGACAATCAGCAGTTTGATGTTGTGATTACATCGGTTGGAGTAAACGATGTCACAAAACTTATTTCACCACAAAAATGGATTCAGCAACAAAAGGGGCTTTATACAGAAATTGAAGCTAAGTTTTTACCAAAGATGATTTTAGTCACGGGTGTTCCCCCAATGAATCTGTTTCCAGCATTACCAAATCCATTAGGATGGCTGTTTGGACAGTATTCGAGTGCAATGAATCAGAAGTTAGCCCAATTCATCGAAAATAAAATCAATTATCAATTGATTCGTTTTGATTTAGCCCATTTTAAAACTTTAAATTTACAAATGGCACGTGATGGTTTTCATCCGAGTCAGGAAATTTATCAAATTTGGGCAAAACAAATTTCACAGTGTATTTTTAGCAAATTTAGCTAATACAACGTTCAAATATCTATCTTTGACTATAACAAAAACCTAAAAGCACGATTCAAAAAAGGATCAACACCATTCATAAAATATTGCTTTATTGATTTCGCTAGAAAAAAATTAATTAACTAAAATCACTATTTTGTATTTTTACACTGAATATTTTCTTTTTCTTTGTAATAGTTTAAAGCAATATCTAAGTCTGAAAGTAATTTAGCTTCAGTATAGTTCTCTGGATTTAATTTAAGTAAATTTGGCATGTAATTCGATTTGTATTCTTTAGGGTAATCTTTACATACGATTCTGGTCTTATCATCCAATGTTGTATTTGGATCATCAAGTTGATCAAGAAATTTACTAATCATTTCATCTGATTGTTCAAATTGTGCAGTGAGGGTTGGTCGATCTGTTTGCGCAGTTGCATGCTGCTCAGGCTCTTTATTGCAAGCAGACAGGGCAATGATCAAGAATAATGCTGTAAAAAGTTTAATGTTCATAACGAATTGATTTTTAATGTTAAGAAAAAGTTTTCGGTTGTATAAAGTCAGTTAATATTTAGATAAATCTTAAAGAACCTTAACTATCAAATATATTACCGAGATATGCAATGATTTTTATTACCATATCTTGAAACTGTTACAAATTCAAGATATTTAATTATTTTATTTGAAATTTCCGATTAAAAACAGCACATCGCCAAGTTTTGTATTTTTTATACGGGTGGAATTGACGCAACAACTTTTATTAGTGCTAAGAATATTGATTAAGACTTTGTTCTATATGAAATTTCTAGTAATTTTTTAAAATCAGTAATCACAGCAGCAGTAAAAATTGCCCTCATCATAAAGAGATTTGACAAAAATAACCTTGTCAGAATATTGTAAAACTTATTTAAAAATAATAGCTTAGTGTGAGGTTGAAAAAATCAGATAATGTGTTGTGTTAAATAAATTTTTTGTAAGGTTTATTTCTGATCTCAACCTGAGTATCTTATCCCCAAAATATTAAGAGGGTATTTCATGAAAAAATTATTCATTATTGCTTTAACAACCTTAGCATCAAGTTTCTCCTTTGCAGAGAACTTACAGTGTGAAAAAAGCTATGAGATTTTTAATAAGCAAGGGGACAAGGAAATAGAAATACTTAAAAATGGTTCACTTGATGATGTGATCAGTTATTATGACCAGATTGAATATGATCGAAAACTTAAACCTAAGCATCAAGGACAGACTTTTTCTTCAGGCGAATGGATCAGCGATGCTGAGTACAGAAAAGACATTAAATTACAGCAAGATTTAGCCAAAGATGGATCTTATAAAAATATAGATTCTACATTTTCAAAACCAAAATTAAATTATATTTCAAGTGTAGGTGAAGTTTGTGTTGTGCCTATGCAATCACAAGATGAACTATTCAAAAAGCGTATGCAGACTGAAGCTGACATAATTTTTATACGCGATATTCAAACGAATGAATGGCGAAGATTTATCTATTTTGGAATTGAAGATAAAAAAGACTTTAATGAGTTTTTCCCTGATTTTCCTAAAAATGTAAAGCTTGCTCAAATGTTAATAGATAACAAAAATTTTGCAGAGAGCACTTCAGAATTTGGTTTGTTAATGCTTGAAGAGATGGGTGTTGAGATCACAACTGAGATGAGGGAAATGATGAGAAATCAAACAGAGCCTTTTAGAGTTAAGTTAAGCGCGAATGGCTACTGAGTTTTATTGTGTTTGTCGCATTTAAACCACCTGCGGGTGGTTTTGTTGAATAAGCACAACAATCGATTAAGTTGGTTAATTAAAAGAAAAATGGATAAATTTACGATTTAAAATCTTTAATATAAAATTAGAAACAACTACCCATGCTTAGCAAGTAAAAATGTTAAGATAAAATTATAATTCTTAAATTATTTCTTATTTATAAATGACTGATATCGAAATAGAAACCCACCCACTTAAACCATTTCTTCCTGCAAATGCCAAGCTGTTGATGCTTGGTAGCTTTCCACCGCCTCAAAGCAGATGGAAGATGGATTTTTATTATCCGAATTATCAAAATGATATGTGGCGGATTTTTGGGCTTATTTTCTTTGAAAATAAAGACCACTTTTTAGATTTACCCAATAAAAATTTTAAAGAACAACGTATTCGCGAATTCTTAATCGAAAAAGGTATCGCAATTTTTGATACGGCGTATCAAGTTATTCGCTTAAAAGGGAATGCCTCAGATAAATTCCTACAGATTAAAACCCCTACAGACCTATCACAGCTTTTAGCGCAAATTCCTGAATGTAACAGCATCATGACCACTGGAGATAAGGCAACAGATACCCTGATGTTATCTATGCCTGAAGAAACGGAAAAGCCACAGATAGGGCAATCCTCACAAGCTATATTTGCTGGACGAGAGATAGGTTTATATCGGATGCCTTCTTCATCAAGAGCGTATCCATTAGCACTGGATAAGAAGGCAGAGGCATATAAGAACTTATTTAAAGAAATAGGCTTACTTTAAATAAGTTTAAAACTCATAATTTGGCATCATACTTTAAATGATTTACTAAGCAGTAGCGAATAAAAAGCCAGTTGGATCATTTTAAGAATACTGTTCCTATAAGCGTTATATTGGGATGTCCCAATATCTGTAATTGACAGTTTTTGTTCTAGCTTAGGCATTTATCCCATTGTACTTGATTAAATCGATATACAGATATAGCCAATAAATGCTTAAGCTTTTCCATTTTCTATGCAAATCGTTTTGCCAGAGCAACACAGATCACAACTGCAAAACAAACAACAATCATTGCAAAACTTACATGCTCACCCAATAGAACCGCTGAAAGCATTAAACCAATAAACGGTTGTATCAATTGAATTTGTCCAACTTTGGCAATTCCGCCCAACGCTAAGCCTTTGTACCAAAAAATAAAACCGATCAACATACTAAACAGCGATACATAGATTAAACCAATTGTTTCAGGCCAATGAATATTTGCAAAGCTTGCAGGTAGGTAATATAGACTTGAGATAAGCATCAAGGGTAATGCAACCACTAAAGCCCAACAAATCACTTGCCATCCACCCAGTTCTCTTGAAAGCTTTCCACCTTCAGCATAACCCAGTCCACAGACAACAATTGATGCAAGCATATAGAGATCGCCCACACTGAAACTTAAATTACGGTTTTCATAAAACATAAAACCAACCACGATGGCACTACCAATTAAGGCAAATAACCAAAATTGTGTAGCAGGTTTTTCACCCCCACGTAAAACTGCAAAAATTGCAGTCGATAAAGGCAAGAGACCAACAAAGACAATAGCATGTGCTGAGGATACTGTTTGTAAAGCTAATGCCGTAAATAATGGAAAACCAATCACCACACCTAAAGCCACAATAACCAATGATTTAAATTGGGCAAAAGAAGGCTTTGATTGCTGTAAAATAAACAGGCAGATTAAAGCAATACTTCCTGCAATGGCTGCCCGAGCTGTGGTTAAAAATTCTGGACTAAAACCCATGACGGCAATACGGGTTGCGGGCAAAGAGCCAGCAAAAATCGCTACACCAATAAAACCATTCAGCCAGCCAATATTTGTTTTATCCATCATCAATTACTCAGTCAATTTATGATGATTTAAGCGCTATTTACTGGAAATATATATGTACACTACAGTACAATTTTAAATAACTGTTATGCTATTTTTACCAGTACAATTCTACTCAATCTAACAAATTTCCTCAGATTTCTTATCTTTAAAATATGTGGTTTTTAAATGGCAAAAACTAAAATTGAACAAACAGTGCTGATGATTAAAAATCAAATTTTGAATAAAAGTTTGATTGCAGGTTCACGCTTACCTTCAGTCCGTCAGTTTGCTACACAAACAAACTGTTCTGTTTCAACGATCGTTGAAGCCTATGCCAGATTAGTTGCGGAAGGTGTTTTAGAATCTCGTCTTGGTTCTGGTTACTATGTGTTAGGTAAAGCCGAACCAATACAAATGATTGATACTGAAATACAGTATCAACGTGAAATAGATCCCTTATGGATTTCAAGGCAGTCATTAGAGGCGAAGACCGATGTGCTAAAACCGGGTTGTGGCTGGTTACCCACTACTTGGATGCCTGAACAATCGATCCGTAAAGCATTAAAACAAGCTGCTAAGTCTGAAATCATCATGCTCACCGATTATGCAACACCGCATGGACATTTGGAGTTACGTAAATTTATTGCCAGAAAAAAAGAGCTGTATGATTTAAAGTTTAAATTGAATCAGATTCTTATTACTGACTCAGCAACCCAGTCCATTGATTTAATTTTTAGACATTTGCTTAGCGCAGGTGATGTGATTTTGATTGATGATCCTTGCTATTTTAATTTCCGCGCCTTGATTAAGGCACATCATTTAAAAGCCGTTCCAATTCCATTTACAGAAACGGGACCAGATGTAGAGAAATTTGAACAAGCATTGAATTTAAAGCCTAAAATCTATTTAACCAATTCAGGGATCCATAATCCAACAGGGGCCACGATTTCGCTACAAACGGTTTATCAAATTTCTAAGCTGGTTGAGAAAACTGATTTATTGATTATTGAAGATGAAATTTTTGCTGATTTTGAATATACACCAGCACCACGTTATGCTTCATTAGCAGGTTTTAAGCATGTTATTCAGATTGGCAGTTTTACCAAAACTCTTTCAGCAGCAATTCGTTGCGGTTATATCATTGCAGAGTCAGAACTGATTGATCAATTGATCGATTTAAGAATTGCAACCAACTTTAGCAATAGTCATTTAAATGCAGAAATTATTTATCAAGCTTTAATGGACAGCAGTTATCCTAAACATTTAGATTGGTTAAAGAAACATTTGCTTAAAGTCAGCAATGAAATGATGCAAAAGTTGGGGCAACTCGGTATAAAACCGTGGATTGTGCCAACAGCAGGGATTTTTTTATGGTGCAAATTGCCAGATGGTATACAGGCTGCGGAATTATCAAAGTTATGTCTTAAACAGGGCGTAATTCTAGCGCCGGGTAATTCTTTTAGCCAAGCTGAAAATGCAGGACAGTTCATGCGCTTTAATGTTGCACAATGTGTGGATAAAAAAGTCTTTGATATTTTGGCGATGTCAATTCAGCAGTTAAAAATAAATAACTTACAAAGTTAGTGAAAATCCGTTTCCTTATTGCTTTAAAATATGGGTAAATAGTAAGCAAATTTATATTGATTTCAGTGGAATAATTATAATGAGTGTTCAGGATGTACCGAGTCCAATTGATTTAAAAAATCCACAAGATGCATTGCAATGGGCAAATGAAGCCAATGAAAAACGCCCATGGCGTTATGAGTTTTTTGACTATTATGTGAATTTAATTCAAAAAGCAGCCAAAGAGAAACACTATCAAACTGATCAAAACGCGCAGTTCAATATTTTAGAAATAGGTTCAGGTCCTGGTTTTCTTGCCAAACATTTACTTACCCAGTGCGCTGATATTGAATATACAGCGCTAGATTTCTCTGATGCAATGCATGAGCTTTCTAAAAGTAAGCTACTTTCTTCTGAGTTAGATAGAGTGCAATATCTGATTGCTGATTTTAAAAATGAAGATTGGCGCGATCAGCTTGGACAATATGATGCCATCATTATTCATCAAGCTTTACATGAGTTACGCCATAAAAACTATGCAAATCAATTTCATCAACAAGTAAAGACATTATTAAAACGTGATGCTCTGTATCTGGTCTGTGACCATATTTTTGCATCAGATGCGATGAGCAATAATGACTTGTATATGTCGAAACATGAACATTTTCAAAGCTTAAAATATGCGGGCTTTACTGACATAGAACTGGTTAAAGAGATCAAAGGGCTCTGTCTGTTTGAGTGTTATTTGTAGCAGTAAATTTTTAATAATTTTGGTATATGCGTTGTCATTACACTAAAATTACATCATCCATTCAAGTGGCAAATATGAGACACTATACATGACAAATCGTTGGAATCGCGTAGTTTCAGGATCAACTTTATATTCAATCACTTTGCCATCAGCACGATGATCTAGCCAGATCAGTTCACCTTGCGGATTAAGTTTTAACTCATAAGCAACCCTAAATAGGGTTTGATCCAATAGATTTGAAATTTGCTCTTGTAAAGGATCTGATTGAACAACCAGTCCAACTTCGGTATTGATATTGAATGATCTTGGATCTAGGTTAAATGAACCAATAAAGACTTTGTCATCAATATTGATAAATTTTGCATGCAAACTGGATTTATTTTTGCCTTTTTTCGGAATGATATTTCCTGTGAGGACCTCATACCAAGTACGGCGATTGCGTTCTATATAGGGTTTAAATTCATAAAGTTTTGCGCCTCCTTTAAGCAGGTCAACTCGATACTTTTGATAAAACGCATGGACAAGCGCAACATCATTTGCCATAAAGGAGTTGGTTAAAATTCTCACTTTGACATTTTGCTTAGGGAATTGGTTGATGAAATCCGTCCCATTTTTTGTAGGAACAAAATAAGCGGCAATCAAATCCATTTCTTGTTTGGGATCACCCAAATGTTGGTGAATTTGGTGTGAAATTAATTCATTGCCGTGTGCTTGTCCTAAACTTTTCTTTGGAGAATCTGCCAGAAAATCGGCATAAGCCCAGTTGATTTTATTTTGATTAAGCTCATTGGCGAGTTCTTTCTGCTCAAGATTTACCTTTTCATCTGTCGTATGTTCAGCTTGTTCAAGTCGTTCAAAGCTTTTTCGCAAAGCTAATAAATCTTGTTCAGAACCTTTATCAATAAATTGATCAATCGGATAGCTTAATTGAAAATTCCAAAAGTCGGTAAAAACTTCATTTGCACGATTGACTGCTTTACCAAAAAATAAAATATCCATATCGGTAAATTGAAAAGATTCACTGGCATCAAAATATTCACTGCTGATATTTCGCCCGCCTGTCACAGCAATTGCACCATCAGCAATAATTAATTTATTGTGCATTCGATGGTTGATTCTGTTCATTCTAAAAATATAATCCATTACACGAAAGTGTCGGAATTTATAAGGATTGTATAATTTGATCGAAATGTTTGGATGTGTCAGCAATGCACTTAATTGCCGATCTATTTTTGTTCCGTTTTGATCATCGATTAATAAGCGTACTTTTACACCGCGGTCAGCAGCTTTAAGCAATTCGTGTAGCATTAAATTGCCAATAAAATCATCCGCCCAAATATAGTATTGTAAATCAAGTGTATATTTGGCTTTTCGAATCAGGTGGATACGTGACGCGATACTTTGGAAAGCATCATTCATGGCTAAATATGCAGTGAGACCTTGAGTAAGCATCTGTTTTGCTTGAGGCTCATTGATCCAATGCTCTGCATATACTTTAACTTGTTGTTCTTGTTCTGGTTGATTCATAGGTAAACTGCATCCAGTGATTGAAAAAGCCAAAATAACGAAGGCAAGTGAAGTCTTTGAATGATTCATTCTTTCAATGATTACTTTAAATTTTACTAAATCATATCATCAAGTTAATAGTTGAATCTGTAAAGAGAAAAAGGTTACTGTAGTCCAACTGTTAAAACACAAACCTATTAGGATATTTAGCTATGAAATCACGTGCTGCTGTTGCATTTGGTCCAGGAAAACCTTTAGAAATTGTGGAAATTGATGTTGCTCCTCCACAAAAAGGCGAAGTCCTTGTTAAAATTACCCATACAGGGGTTTGTCATACAGATGCATTTACTTTATCAGGTGATGATCCAGAAGGCGTATTTCCAGCAGTTTTAGGTCATGAAGGGGCTGGTATTGTTGTCGAAGTTGGTGAAGGTGTAACTTCAGTAAAGCCCGGGGATCATGTGATTCCTTTATATACAGCAGAATGTGGCGAATGCTTATTCTGTAAGTCAGGCAAAACCAACTTGTGTACAGCCGTTCGTGCGACACAAGGTAAAGGGGTTATGCCTGATGGAACGACACGTTTTTCTTATAATGGTGAACCTATTTACCACTATATGGGGTGTTCAACTTTTAGTGAATATACTGTCGTTGCTGAAGTATCATTGGCTAAAATTAACCCAGAAGCAAATCCTGAACATGTCTGTTTATTGGGTTGTGGTGTAACGACAGGTATTGGCGCAGTCCATAACACGGCAAAAGTACAAGAAGGCGATTCAGTTGCTATATTTGGTTTAGGTGGTATTGGTCTGGCTGTTGTACAAGGTGCGCGCCAAGCGAAAGCAGGCCGAATCATTGTTGTTGATACCAATCCTGAAAAATTTAAGTTGGCAGAAGAGTTTGGTGCGACTGATTTCGTTAATCCAAAAGACTATGACAAACCTGTTCAAGAAGTGATTGTTGAAATGACAGGTTGGGGTGTAGACCATTCATTTGAATGTATCGGCAATGTCAATGTAATGCGTTCAGCGCTTGAATGTGCTCATCGTGGGTGGGGACAATCAGTCATCATTGGTGTAGCAGGTGCAGGTCAAGAAATTTCTACCCGTCCGTTCCAGCTTGTGACTGGTCGTACATGGAAAGGAACCGCATTTGGTGGGGTAAAAGGCCGTACACAATTGCCAGGTATGGTTGAAGATGCGATGAAAGGTGATATTCAACTTGCACCTTTTGTTACTCATACAATGGGCTTAGATAAAATTAATGAAGCATTTGATTTAATGCATGAAGGTAAATCAATCCGCACAGTGATTAACTTTTAAGCTTAAATACTGAACACCACCAAGAATCAGTGATACATCATGTATCACTGGTTTTTATTTGCATGATAAATGTATGAGTTTTATATATTAATTTTCTAAGCTTAACTTTTTTTGTTATGTTATGGCTTTAAAGCAAAAAATCAAAATAGGTCGTCTTATGAAAAATGTTGCAATTTTAGGTCTTGGTATCATGGCTTTAACCGTATCAGCATGTTCTTCGCTTCAAACCAATGCAACGCCAGATCAAACAGCACAAAACACTCAAACCACATGTGTTGCTGAACGTGCGACTCAATTGATTGGTCAAAATGATATGTCTGAAGCGGAAATTAAGCAGCTTACACAAGCATCAATCGTACGTAAAGTTGCACCAAATCAAGGGGTAACTATGGATTATCGTATTGAACGTGTGACAGTAACTGTAGATCCTGCCACCAAAAAAATTACCCAAGCGACTTGTGGTTAATGACACAAATTTAAGTCTTATATGATTGAATAAATATTGATTTGTTCAATCATGATTTTAAAGTTTAATTTAACAAATTCGCTTCATCTATTCGACACAAAACAATCATTATAAAAAAACTAAAATAACAATGTTTTGCTACTGAGTTACAGATAATACTTGCTTAAAGCAGTTTTTTTGTTATGTTTTAAGCTGTACTTTTAGATGTGTAGCGTTAGAGCATAAGACTTTAATTCATTAGCTATTATTAAAACCTTATGAAAAGACTATTTTTAATCCTATTTGCGATTTTGATATCAAACTCAATATTTGCTCAGAGTGAAAACTATAAATCAGCTTTTCATCCAAAAACGAAAAACATTGATAAATTATGTTTTCAGCTTATAGATGAGAAGCAAAAATAATATTTGGATTTTGCATATGGGGAAGCTTAACACTGCAAATATTTTTAGTAGATTGGAAGTTTGCTTTTAGCTTGTGATAGCTGGATTGAAATAAAAAATACAAGTTTTGTCCCTCAATTGAAATTCATATTCTTGTCGTTATATGTCACTTTAGAGAGATACTAAAATGAAATACAGGGAAATTGAACCAAATGGATTTTTGAGTAATTTTGTGAAGTGTTTTTGGTATTACGAAACTATGGGAATAGATGTTCAGCATACCATTTTGCCAGATGGTTACTTTGACTTAATTATCGAGTTCGTAGATGGAAATTTAACAAAAGTAAAACTGACTGGAATATGGACAAGACCAAAAGACATACAAATTTCTAAAAACACCAAGTTCTTTGCAATCAGATTCAAGCTGTTAGCCCTTGAGTATATATTTAGAACACCGATAAAATCTATTTTAGATATGACGATAAATTTACCTGAGTTTTTTTGGAGAATTGACGAGTATCATTCAGACGAGTTTGATAAATTTGTTTCTGAAATAACGAACAATTTAGACGCTTCAATAAAATTCTTAAAGCCAATTGATCGCAGAAAATTAAAACTATTTGAAATCGTGTATCAAAAAAAATCTACATCGGTGTCTGAAATTTCCAATAGCATTTTTTGGAGTAGCAGGCAAATAAATAGATATTTTCAATCCAATTTCGGTATTACATTCAAGGAATTTTTAAGTATTGTACGTTGCAATGCGACTTACCCAGAAATTTCAAATGGTAATCTAAATCCAAATTCTGACTATTTTGATCAAGCGCATTTTATCAAAGAAATTAAAAAATATACTGGGGTAACGCCCAAAGCGTTAAGTAAAAACAAAAACGACCGATTTTTACAATTATCAAAAATGGATGAAAGGCAATAATTCTATAACTTACATTTAAAGATGAATTAAAAATGAAAATTTGCAAAATTTCTCCAAACTTTGAAGTGACTGATATTAAAAAAACAACGGCTTTTTACACAGAAAACCTAGGCTTTAATCTGATCATGGCGGTTCCAGAATTACAAGATGGAATCGATCAAACTTTTCTAGAAAATAAAGAATATGTTTATGCGCTGGTGCAGAGGGATAACGTGGAATTTATGTTTCAACGTTCTGATACCTTTAAAAATGATGTTGTTTTTTCAAAAGGGCTAGCTATTGGAGCAACAGTATCTTTTTATATGGAAATAGAGGGTATTAATGAATTTTATTTAGCACTAAAGCATAAAAATCTTCAGCTCACTGAACTAAAAACAACATGGTATGGTATGCAAGAATTCTATTTAAAAGATCTGAATGGCTATATTCTTGGCTTTGCTGAAAAAGTTGGATAAATGCCTTACAACATCAATTTAACATCTTGACCAATGAAATCCGCCATATAGGCAATAAACCATTGGCGGAAAGTTTTTCAAAATGATCAGAATGAAGTAATACTTTTAACTCAGTAAAAATGCTTCATTTACTCCAGATTGCTTAACAAAACAATCATCATGAGAGACCAGAATGACAGCACCTTTAAATTGCTCAATGGCTTGCGCAAGTAATTCTCGTGACTCGATGTCTAAGTGATTTTCAGGTTCATCCAATAACAATAAATCAATATTTTGATGATGCTGACTTATTCCAAGTAATGCAACTTTAAGTTTTTCGCCACCACTGAGTTGCCCCAATTTTAAGAGTGCTTTTTCGCGGCGGATACGCAGTTGACCTAATAAATTTCGCCATTCAACCTCCAGTATATCTGGATTAAATTTCGCTAAATTCTCGATCACAGAAAGATCATCATTGAGTAAACTAAAATTTTGATCCAAATATAAACTTTGTCCAGTAAAGAAAATTTCAGTACTTTGTGATTGATCAATTATTTTTAATAAGGTGGATTTACCCACGCCATTTGCCCCTTTAAGCTGGATTTTTTCACCGGCTTGGAGTGACAACTTTATGTTCTGTGTGGTGGCATAAGGCAATTGTAAATCGTGAATTCTTAAAATTTCACCTTGCTTAGATGATTGAAATTGAAAGTCAAATCGTTGTGGTTTAATTTTTTCTAATGCTGTTTGTTTCTCCTGTAAACTGCTTTGTGTTTCATCAGCTTGGCGAATTTGCTGTGCACGTAATTTCCCAAAACTTTGCCCAGCTTGCTCTTTTTTAAAATCCAGTAGAATCTTGGCTTGAGAGTTCGAGTCACGCAATTGAACACCTTTACGTTGACGTTTTTGTGCTTTCATTAAATTATCATGCTGTTGTTGCTTTAACTGTTTAAATTCACGTTTTTCTTGTTGAATGGACTGAGTTAAGGCATGGATTTGTTGTTGGTGCTGTTGAACATAGTCAGCATAATTTCCCGAAACATGTTGTAAACCTTGCGCGGTTAAAGCATAAATATGCTGCACTTGATTCAGCAATTGAAGATCATGACTAATAATACAAACTCCCGCCTTATGTGCCTGAATCGATTCAATTAACCATTTTCTTGCCATGGCATCTAAATGATTACTTGGCTCATCTAAAAGTAGATAATGATCTTGTTTTAGAAATAAGCGACACAAGGCTAGCTTGGTTTTTTGACCTTCACTTAAGTAGTGTATGGGAAAATTTAAATCAAGCGGCAGTTGTGCATTGCTTAAAATTTGTTGCCATTTTTGAGGTAAATCCCAACAGTTTTCCACCAAATCATAATCTTCAAAACTGGCACTACTGTTTTCAATACGCTCAAAAGCATTGTGTAGATGAGCAATGTCTAAAGCTTCAGCTATGGTTTTGGCATTTAATCGTTGTAATTGTGCTAAATAATCATGTTGAATATGCCATGCAATTTGCCCTGAATAGGCTAAATCTGAATGCTGTTGTAGGTGTAATAGTTTAAAAAGTAATGATTTTCCCAAACCATTACGGCCAATCACAGCAGAATTTTGCCCTGAAAAAAGTACAAAATTTAGTTGCGTAAATATTGTTTGAGTGGGGAATGCCAAACTCAAATTTGAAATAATACATGCTTGTTGCATTCAATGATCCTCATATAGAGGATGCACAAAATAGTATTTAATAAAAGCTTTAAATAACAGTAGATTATTTAATTTATCGTAAAGACGGTATCAGAACTAAAAGATAAGTGTAGCCTTGAGTAGAATCTATTTTGCACATCAAAAATTAAATAAATAATGATGAGAAAATGACTTACTTCATTGGCGTTACTCTTTTAAGAAAGGGGATAAGAATGCTTATTGTATAAAAATAAATCTGTATGTCAATGTTAAGCTTTTAAAATGCTCATTTAAAAAAGAATCATCTCAAAAACTTAACTCCCTTATGAAAAGGGAGTTAAGTGGCAGTTGATTGATTCAATCAACGCTTATCAATTTATTTAAGCAGTTGCTTTAATGACTTCTGCAACAGATGTTGCTACATAATCAATATTTTTTAAATTTAAGCCCGCTGCACACATACGGCCACTACGTAGCAAATAAATGGCATATTGATCTTTTAATATATCCACTTGTTCAGCAGTTAAACCGGTATAGCTAAACATGCCTTGTTGTTCTGTAAGGTAATCAAAATTACGACCAGGTAAAGCAGCAGTTAATTTTGCCTTTAATAGTTCGCGCATTTGGATGATACGCTCACGCATTTCTTTAAGTTCTGCATGCCATTTTTCAGTTAATATTGCATCATTCAATACATTATCAACCACTAAGGCACCCGTTGTAGGTGGGCTTGAGTAGATACGGCGTACAGTTGCTTTAAGCTGACCTAAAACTTTTTGTGCAGTTGCTTGGTCATCACAAATAAAGCTTAAGCCACCAACACGCTCACCATATAGTGAGAAAATTTTAGAGAATGAATTGCTAACAATGAAATTCAATCCTGACTTGTCTAAAGCACGAATTGCATAAGCATCTTCTTCTAAGCCTTGACCAAAACCTTGGTAAGCAATATCTAGGAATGGAATTAAATCACGTGCTTTCAATACTTCAATTACACGATCCCATTCAGCAGGTGTTAAATCTGCGCCTGTTGGGTTATGGCAACAAGGGTGAAGAAGAACAATGCCTTTTGCAGGGATTTGCTGTAAATCCTCTAACATGCCTTCAATATTGACACCATTGGTTGCTGCATCAAAATAACGGTAGAAATGTGAATTGATTCCCGCACCATTAAAAATCGCAATATGGTTTTCCCACGTCGGTTGGCTCACCCAAACATCAGATTCAGGAAAGTATTTTTTTAGAAAATCTGCGCCTACTTTAAGTGCACCAGAACCGCCTAGAGTTTGAATGGTCACTGCACGACCATCTTTACGTGCTTGGCTATCTGCACCTAAAACCAGTTTCTGGGTTGCTTCGTTATAAGACTTTGAACCATCCATCGGTAAATAAAGCTTTACCTTGTCATTGCTTGGTTCAATATTTTTCAAAGCCGCTTTTACAGCGTCTAACTGAGGAACAATTGTGTCCTCATTATAATAAAGACCAATACTTAAATTTACTTTGTGTGTCCGTTCATCCTTACCAAAGGCTTCCATTAGAGAGAGAATTGGATCACCTGCATAAGGATCTACATGTTGAAACATGGTCTAAAGTCCTAAATCAATCGAAAAAATCAAGTCTGATAATATAGGTAATTCAAACCCCGACTCAACAGTAGATTAAAGTTTATTTTTTATTATTTATTCAACTTTAGATTAGGGTCTGTAGACAATTCGTCTACGTTTGCGACTACGTGTGTTTTTTAGGCGATACTAGGCGCGAAATATGAAATTTAGTCATTCTAAATGAGTAGTTCGTAACGACGTAGCGGCAAAAAACACGCTAGTCCCCGCTGCGCCTTGCGCTGCAAACAAAGCAGTGCTTTGTTCTTGCTCAGGGTTGTGGCTAAAATTATCTCAGCCTACGTTATGAAACTCGAAAATAGTCTCGCTATTCTCTTCGTTTCCTGCCTCGCCTGCTCAATTTTAGTCTACAACGCAAGCCATTTATGAAATGTCAACAGACCCTAAGCTCATCGCACATTTGTCTATATTTATAGCCAAATGTGTATTCTCTACAAAATAAAGGATAAATAAGATAAAACTTAAACAGTGTATCAAGTGCGGTATTGGAAGAGAGATAGTTAAGATATTGATTGTTTTTAAGTCGCAGTATTGTTAATGAATGATAAAACTATTGTTCTGCATTTCTCTTCTTGTCATCATAGTGCAAGCGCAATATTTAAATTCTGGATGGTTTTTAATGTTACTGAATTATCAATACGATCAAGCTCAAGATAGCCATGGGACTCAAAAAACCACACTGGTATTGATTCATGGATTATTTGGAAGTTTAAGTAATTTGGGCATTATTGCACGTGAATTTCAAGGTAAATTCAACTTATTGCAAATTGATGTTCGAAATCATGGCCATTCTGCACATTCAGATGAAATGAATTATCAATTGATGGCTCAGGATGTTTTGCAAACACTTGATCATTTAAATATTGAAAAGTTTATTGCGATTGGACATTCTATGGGTGGAAAAATTACAATGAAACTTGCAGGTTTAGCGCAAGATCGTATGCAAAAAATGATTGTCTTGGATATGACACCTTTTGCATATCAAGAAAATCACCATGATCAAATTTTTAAAGCCTTATTTGCGGTTGAAAATGCACAAATTGAATCTCGTAAAGAAGCTACAGAGATTATGCGTCAATACTTAAAAGAAGAAATGGTGATTCAATTTTTATTAAAATCATTCAGTAAGGGGAAATGGCTGTTTAATGTCCAAGCCTTATTTAATCATTATGCTGATATTTTAAGCTGGGAAAATCAGCAGGTGAATCCTATTCCAGCATTGTTTATTAAAGGCGGAAACTCACCCTATATCTCAAAAGCTGAACATTTTTCTGCAATCGAAACCCAGTTTAGTCATAGCCAAGTTAAAGTCATTGAACAAGTCGGGCATTGGTTACATGCTGAAAAACCGGCTGTAGTCAATCAAATGATCTCTGGATTTATAGAATGAGGTTTTAGACTCTGAATAAATTAAAACAGCATATTTAAAGGTAATATGCTGTTTATAAATGATTATTTTGTAAATACTACCAGTTCTTTAGTCCAGTAGGGTCAAGAAAGTGTCTTGGTTTTGAATTTTCCATTGAGTACAAGATATGAAATTAGACCTAAAACCAAACCCCAAAATGCACCCCCAACACCAAATAAACTGATATTGGCCGTCGTTGCGAGAAAGGTAATAAGTGAGGCTTCTCGGCAATCAATATCACTCATCGCATTTGCAAGACTTCCAGCAATTGTACCTAATAATGCAAGTCCTGCTAGAGTGCTTATAAAAGCGACTGGAAACGCTGCAAAGGCAGCTGCTAACGTTACACCAAAAATTCCAACAAGAATATAAAACACACCTGCGGCAATCCCTGAAATCCAGCGTTTTGATGGATCTTCGTGGGATTCCTTTCCAGTGCAAATTGCAGCAGTGATCGCAGCAAGATTAAATGCATGTGTACCAAACGGAGCCATGAGAAACGAGCCTAAGCCTGTCACGATAAGAATCGGTTTAGCATTGGTGTGAAAACCATCATTTTTAAGAACCAGTAAACCTGGCATATATTGTCCTGTTAAGGTAATTAAAAATAAAGGTAATGCAACACTCAGTATCGAGTTTATAGAAAAAGTTGGTGTGGTAAAAATAGGCGAGGCTAATTTTAGTTCAAATCCAGAGAAATCAATTCGTGATTGTAAAAGTAAGAAAATAAAGCCAAAAACCAAGACACTAATAATGGCAAATCTTGCAGAAAAACGTTTGGTGATCAGGTAAATAAAAAATAATGAAATCGCCAAAAAAGGATCAATTGTCATATTGGTAAAGGCAGCGATCCCAAATTGCAATAAAATACCTGCCAAGAGACCAGATGCAATACCCGCTGGAATTAGACGAATCAATTTTTCAAAATAGCCCGTAATTCCCAAGAACACAAATGCCAGTGCAGAAAGTAAATATGCGCCAATTGCTTCGGAATATGGCACAGTTACAAGCGTCGTAATTAAAAATGCAGCGGCAGGCGTAGACCATGCAGTGATAATGGGTTCGCGGGTATACCAACTTAATAATATTCCTGTGATACCAACCCCTATAGAAATAGACCATACCCATGAGGCAGTGAGTTCAGGGCTAAGACCAGCCATCCGCGCAGCTTGGAAGATTAAAATAAAGGTACCACCATAATTAACAATGACCGAAATTAAACCAGCCATAATGGGGGGAAGAAAATCATTAGAATGATGCTGAAAAGACATAAACTCTACCCCTAAGATTTTAAAAAGAAGTAGTAGAGTGTATTTTTAATGTGGTATTGCCATAAGATACACTTTTAATATTTTTTAAGGTACCAGTTTGCTAATATGACTTTATCTTCTGCCTTTTTTACTTAACTTTGGTAAAGGTGAAGGCGTTAAGAATGGTTTTTATATTGCTAAGTACAATGAGAGTAGTGCTTTGAATGCAGCGAAGAAAAATACCCTCAATTTAGGTTTCTTAATGATTTTTTGAATTTCATAGATCGTACAATATAAACAGTTATTACAATTAAAAAACTATTGAAACAAGAGTTCAATAATAAATATGAGTTTATCCTCTAAGATTGAATATTAAATAAATTTTTCGATAGGATAAAAGTATGAGCCATAGTAAGCAACTCACCATATTTGATGTCTTAAAATTTAGTCATGAAAAGCAAAGAGAATTATCTGATAAGTTAATTGAAACTACTGGCAATTCAGAAGAAAGAAAGCATTATTTCTCATTGTTGAAAAATGAATTATTTGCACATGCTGTGGCTGAAGACAGGTATTTTTACATACCTCTTATGATGACAGATGCAGGTTTGAATATTACAAGGCATGCTCTGTCTGAGCATCACGAAATAGATGAGCTACTTGAGCAACTTTCTGAAAAAGAACTCAATAATCCGAGTTGGTTACGTATAGCAAATCAGCTACGTAAGCTTGTACATCATCATTTAGATGAAGAAGAGCATAAATTTTTCCAACAATCGGGCAAAATTTTAAAAGATGATGAAAAACTAAGCTTAGCTAAAAAATATCAACATGAATATGATAAATATATTGATAAAGACAAAACGAGTTTAGTTCATCAATGATTTAAACTTTTTTAAATTTAGTTAGATAGATAAGCCAGATTTGAAAACTGATCATTTGATGACAAGAATGCCAATCAAATTGATTGGCATTCCTGAAATAGCAAATTACTTAGATAAAATCTACAATGTTTGCCACTCATTTCTTGCTTCTTCTGAATTTTTATTCAAAATTACGTTTCCATCTTTTATTTCACTCACCCAATTTATTGGAATCAGATGATGTTCATTATGTTCATCATCACTTCGAGTCAATTTAATTGAATCTTGTCCCTCAAGATGATCAACCTTACCGATCTGTGTACCACATGAAGCAATTACTGAAGCATGTTCTTTAATATCGTTTGCATTAACGTTACTCATAATGTTTGCTCATCTATTGTTCAAGTTGAAATATCAGTCTAAGACATTTAAAAATTAGTGATGTAAGTATTTTAAAGTTTTAAGTTTTGTTGAGTTAATAATGTAAGATTTATGGGTTTATTTAATTTATCAATGTCATTTTTGAATAAATATATAAAATTAAAAATAATGTTATTCTGTTCTCAATTAATTAATTTTGTTATGATTTATTCGTTCGATTTTTGTGATGTAATTATAATTTATAAGATTTATTGAGGTTTTTTTGATTATTTTATTTGTTTTTGGTCTTAATGGGGGTGAAATTATATTACTGTAAGCTTTTATTTTGTAATGTTTTATTTTTAAATAATTAACGGTAAGGTTTTAATATGTTGTATTGTAATTTGATGTTATTTATTTAAAAATTTCTAAAACGACAATACTCAATGGGGCTGGGGTTTTGAGCTGAGTTTATTTTAATTTAGTTAATTTTATTTTGTACAAACCCTTCTTGAAACTATAACAAATAGTAATATTAAATAAAAATATTTAATCTAGGATGATTATCGTTGATTGATTAATTGAATTAATAACTTTTATCAAAATAGAGGATTAAATATGTCAAATTCTAATATAGATAACGAAGTAGTTAAGAATCTCAGTAAAGAACAACGTGACCAATTGAATGCCGATCCAATTTCCGGTGAGCCAGGCGCACACCCAATCGGGACAGGTGTTGGAGCCGCAGGCGGTGCAGTAAGTGGTGCAGCTATTGGAGCTGTTGGCGGACCTGTAGGTGCTGCAGTCGGTGGAGTAGTAGGTGCAGTTGTTGGAGGATTAGCTGGAAAAAGCATTTCTGAAGCTGTAAATCCAACTGATGAAGATGTTTATTGGCGTGAAACTTACAACACTCGCCCTTATTATAAAGACACGATTAACTTATATGATAATGTAGATTACGATCGTGATTATCGTGATGCTTATCAGCTAGGGTACACTTCTAGAAGCAATTACCCTTATGAAACAAAGTTTGAAGAAGTTGAAGCAGATCTTAAGCTTCAATGGGAAAAAACCAAAAGAGAGTCTCGTTTAAAATGGGAAGAAGCAAAGCATGCAGTAAAAGATGCTTGGGATCGAGTAACTCGTTAACAGATTCTCAAAAAATAGCCCTTCAATGTAAGGGCTATTTTTTTGTCACTAGTAAACAAATGACAGCAATCCACTACAACCATTAATTGTGATAACATATTGAAAATACAAGTGAATGTAATGATATGCAATCTATACCAATCCAATACAGACTGAGTGGATTTTACTTTTGGTATTATTCAATAGTTGGAACTTTTTTACCGTATTGGAGCTTATATCTTCAAGATCAAGGATTTAATTATCAAGAAATCGGATTACTGTCCTCTATAGCCATTTTAACCCGTATATTTGCACCCTTTATTTGGGGATTTATCGCAGACAAAACGGGCAAACGAATGTTGTGGGTACGTGTGGCAACCTGGATGGAAGCTACAATCTGGTTTTTGATTTTTATTATTCCCAACAATATGCAATCAATTGCATTTCTGATGTTGATTTTTAGCTTCTTTCAAAATGCCATACTTGCGCAATTTGAAGGTGTAACGCTGTTTTGGCTGGGTAATCAACATACAGCATTGTATGGGAAAATTAGAAAATGGGGTTCTATTGGATTTATTATTGGCGTATTTAGTATCGGAGCGATTTTAGAAGTTATTGCAATTCAATATTTACCAATGATGTTGTTATGTATTGCATTTACAGCTTTTATTTGGTCCTTTTCGATTAAGGAACCCAGCACAGCACCGAGTGCACAAAAAATATTAGACCCATTACTTCCCATTCTAAAAAGACCTGTGGTTTTTTCATTTTTTATCATTGAATTTATTATGCTTTTTGCACAAGCACCATTTTATAGTTTTTATAGTAATTATTTAAAGCTTGCTGGTTACAGTACAACTCAGATTGGCTTTTTATGGTCAGTTGGGGTGATTGCTGAAATTATCATGTTTAACTATGCAAATTTCTTCCTAAATCGTTTTTCATGGCGAAGCTTAGTCGCGCTTTGTTTAATCATGACCAGTATTCGATTTATTTTGGCAGGTTTATTTTCAGAAAGTTTCATTATTCAATTTATTTCTCAAACTTTTCATGCATTTAGTTTTGGTTTATTTCATATTATTGCAATGCGTGTCATTTTGCAGAACTTTGCAGCCAAACAACAGGGCAGAGGGCAAGCACTATACAGTACCATGTGGGGACTTGGTGTTGCGTCAGGCAGTATTTTTGCTGGGCAATATTGGGAAAAATTATCAGGAGAATATATTTTTATCCTTGCTGGATTTTCAGCCTTGCTTGGTTTGCTATTGATTAATTTTTTACCTAAAACACTACAAACGATTCAAAGATAAATGAATCTCTTTGCAGAAAAGAGATTCAGAACATTCAAATCGATACTGTATGGGGTTAATTTAGTAAATAAACAATGAGGTGTACAATAAAAGGTCCAACCAATACCATAAAAATACCAGCTAAAACCATGGTTAAACTGGCAATAACACCTTCATCTTTATCACGCATATAAGCTTTACTTGTACCAAAACCATGTGCCGCATTACCCAAAGACGCACCTTGTGCAAAGCTTGATTTCAGTCTTAAACCGCCTAATACCAAATCACCAATTAACATACCAGTTACCCCAGTAATCATGGTGAATAAAATCACCAGTTCAACTGAACCGCCGATATGGGTTGTTAACTCCATTGCAAATGGTGTAGAGATTGAACGTGCCATTAGACTATAGGTTGTTGTTTGGTCAAAATGAAATAACTTGGCAAGGTAGAATGCACTGATCATTCCAGCAAGCATACCAATGACCACACCCATAGAAATTGAAATGAGATGTTCTTTAATGATTTGGCGATATTCAAAAATTGGGATTGCAAAGGCAACAGTTGCAGGCCCTAACATCCATATAATCCACTGACTATCAAGCATATAAGCATCATAAGAAACATGCGCTGACAGTAAAATGGTGATTAAAACAATCGGAACCAAAATTGCTGGAGATAAAATTAAATATGGAAACTTACGATAAAGTTTTTTGACCAACACATACGCGACTAATGTGATCACTAGACAAAATATTGAAATGGCAGACATTATTTATCTCCCTGTAATACATGTACGGTTTTATGAACATGACGTTGTTTCAACTTCCGCTCTAGTTTAAAACCTATATGCACACTATAAGCAGTAAATACCATCACACAAATTGTACCCAGTACAACCACAACAATCAGTTGCCAACCCTCAGTCATAAATAGGTTTTTATATTTCATTAACCCGATAAAACAAGGAATAAAAAATAGTACCAATTCACCTAGAATGAAATCTGAGCCTGATTTAATCCAATTTAACTTAAAAATACCTGTCATGAGCCCAATCAAAACCATAAATAAGCCAATCACAGCTGCCGAAATAGGTAAATTAAATTGTTTTTGAATGATTGAACCAATCCACCAAATCAAAATTAAAAGCCCAATTTGCAAAATGACTTTATAAATTGATGAAATTCGATGGCTTTGAGTACGCGTAGACATTTTATTGCAGATATTTTAAAAAGATGAGTTATTTTAGTTGCAAACATCACAGTATATTATGAATAATTAAATCATAATTATGCGTTTTTGGAATAATTGATGGACATTAAGAATCTTAAAATTTTTGTAGAAATCGTCAATTGCGAAAGTTTTACTTTGGCTGCGGATCGTTTGTTTATGACACAGCCTACACTCAGTAAATCAATTAAACATTTAGAAGAAGAACTTGGCACAGCTTTGTTTAAAAGAGGTGAAGCTGGAAGAAAAAGGGAAGTTGTACTTACCTACATTGGTGAATTAATTTATCAACATGCTTTAAATATCTTAAATGAACAAAAGCAAATATTTGAAAATATAGATCAAGTACAGCAGTTAAAAAAAGGTAAATTAACCATAGGCTTACCACCATTGGGCTCGGTATTACTTAGCCCTTTAATTGCTTTATTTCATCAGAATTATCCTGATATTCAATTGAAATTCTTAGAAGTTGGTGCCAATGGTATTGAGGAAGCAATTGCTGATAAAAGTATTGATGTTGGGATTTTACTCGGTAATTTAAGACCAAGTTTTGCGGCAATTCCTGTGATAGATTCACCAATGTGTTTATTGGCTAAGAAAAATTCACATTGGAATCAAAGAGATTCAGTAAATTTGCATGAGCTTAGAGAAGAAACTTTTTTACTTTACGCTGATTCTTTTACATTAAATAAGATGATTATACAGGCTGCAAATTCTGTAGGTTTTGAACCCAAAGTGGTGTGTAAAAGTAGCCAGTGGGACTTTATCACCAAAATGGTGGAGTTTAATATGGGGATTGCCATATTACCCAAAATTTATTGTGATCAGTTAGATCAGGGGAAGTTTTGCTCAGCAATCCTTAATGAGCCTAAATTACATTGGACATTAAGTATGGCTTGGAATACGACTGTAGCAATGAGTCCAGCAACCAAAGCTTGGTTAACGATTGTAGAGATGCATCGAGATAAAATTCATTTCTAGATTAATTGATAGCTTTTAAGTCTTAATAAATTAAGATTAGTGTGGCTTAGGTTTAAATTTTATAATTATTAAAACTATTTATATCAAATGTTTAATTATATTAATTTCGCATAATGTATATTATGTTAAATAAGGTATCCAATGTTAGATCCATCTAGTGAAATTAAGCCAGATGATTTTGATATTCAGCTTGTAGGATAGGTTTGAGGTTAAAGTGTTTAATAAGGATCGTTTACGTATTGCTAAAGAATTACGTGGTCTTAGCAACTCTGAATTTGCAGAAAAACTTGGTTGTTCTACATCTAAAGTAAAACAACTATTAGATGCAGACAAAGAAATTAATGAAAATGATCAAGCTTCTATTTGTACCGTATTGAATTTGCCACACTCTTTTTTCATCACTAATGATGGATTACAACCTCAGCAGACTGAACATATTTTTTATCGTTCTGTTGCACGAATCAAAGCTCAACATAGAAAGTCAAATGAAGCCCATACTCTTTTAGCAATGAATATTAATAAATATTTGACTCAAAGAATGAAATTGCCAGAGTTTCATCGACCTGATTTAGAAATTACAGAGGCATTGGGTGAACAAAATTATCCAGAAAAAGTTGCTTCAGAATTAAGAGCTTTATGGGGATTAGGAAACCAACCTATTAATAATGTTATTTCTTTATGTGAATTAAAAGGAATTAGGGTTTTTAGATTGCCACTTGAAATTAAAGAGATTGACGCATTGTCGTTCTTTGATGACGAAAGCGGCAGTCCATTTATGTTTGTAAATAATTTTAAATCTGCTGAAAGGTCACGTTTTGATTGTGCCCATGAACTTGGGCATATTGTTATGCATACTCACAATAAAGATATTCGTATCGAGAGAGATAACAGAATTCTTGAGACAGAAGCAGATCAATTTTCATCAGAGTTCTTAATGCCAACAGATGCTTTTTTTGCCACCGCTCCGCGCTATCTATCGATTGATAACATGATTGAGTATAAAAAAACATGGCGAACATCTTTAAAAGCTATAAATTACAAGGCTCATAAGCTAAAACTAATTAGTGACTGGGTTAATCGAAGTAACTCGATGAAAATTACCTCAATGGGATATCACACAAATGAACCAGAAGAAACTCATCGTGATGAAAGTGTGATGTTACCAAAAATCCTTGGCTTACTTGCATCACAACCTGGCTTTGATAAAAATAAAATGCTTGATGAGATAGGTATATCTGAAAATGATTTTAATCAACTTACATTCGACTCATTAGCTAAATTAGAGCTACCAAAGAAAAGACCTTTATTAAGAATTCTGGATTAAAGAGACTATCCTCTCAAGAATGTTCTAGGAAAAAAGACTATCTATAACAAACATTATAGGCTTTACACCGATCTATTCTTTCAGAGAATTCATTGCAGACTGAATCATTTATTAAGCTCTTGCCATTTTTTTAAGAGCTCTGATTCTTCTTCCTCTACAGTTTTTTGACCATTTAATATTCTTCTTAATCTTGAATTTGAATTTTTTCGACAAGCTTTGACTACTTCTTCTGGAAATGCTTGTCGAACATTCGCTTGCGCACTTAACCATGCACTTCTAATTTTCTTTTGTTCAAGAGTTAAGTTTTCAAATTTACATTTTGCTTGATATAACCATTCTTTTACATGATCGGATTGTTCTTGTGGTAAAAGCTTTATGGCTTTCTCAAGTAGTTCATAGACACGTTGTTTATCTGTATCTTCTGGCATATAGTCATCAAAATCATGTAATGAAACATATCTAAATAGTTTACTGCCATTTAGTTCTATAGCCAAAAAAGCTTCTGCAATAATTTTATCGGCAATTGCTCTAGCATGTGTGGCAGCAAAAACTGTGGGTGAAAAAATTGGAATTCCCATTGTTCGTAAGGTTTCGCTAGCTTCAAATACTCCCTCTTCACCTAAATATACATTTGTATCAAATAAAGCAATTTTTCCCTCTCCCATAATATGGAAGGAACTTAAATTAGAATCAGGATGCCATGTCTCATATACATGCCAATCACCTGTTAAAAATTCATAGTCATTGATATTTAAAGCTCTCATACCACTTATGTAGAGTTGCTTTGAAAATTGTATTTTTGCTAGTTCGTCATAGAGCATGTCCTTTCACCCCTTTTAGTTTATATATTTAAAAACATACACATAGATCTAAGATAATCCAAGAAATTTTCGTTTTTCACTTGTTAATTTACTTATATTAATATCTAATCCACTTGGCCCGTAGATATTTAAAAGTATTTTTTGTTGTAAATTCTCTAACTGATTTTCAAGTTCTTCATAGTTAGTAATACAGTCAGCGTAAGCTGCTTTATAGCCAGAAATTCGAGAATCTATAGCATTCCCTAAATTTGCTAATTTTATATTATTATCTAAAAGCTGTTGAATTGAACCCAATTGCAGGAGCTCAGTTCTTATGGCATCTATCTGCTGCTTGGTTAGAATCAACTCATAATCTGCACCTGATCTTTTGGGGCTTAATCCTAATCCCAAGAATTCAACTGTTTCATTAGGTTTATAAATAACAGTTTTAGAGTTTTTCTCTTCCAAATGAGGAATAGTTAACTCTAATTTTTTCAATTTTTTACGGCAGAAATCATTTATTAAGTGACATTCCGCCTCAGTTTTTGCAAAAAAAATTAAATCATCCGCATATCGAACTGCTCTAAGACCTGTAGCTTTAATCTCATTATCAAATGATTCTAGAAATAAATTAGCAAAAAATGGAGATAACGGCATACCTTGTCGAACACCAAGGCCTTTTTGAATACCAAGCTTTTTAATTCTTTTTTCTTGCGCCAATGAAGTTGTCTGTACTTCTCGACTTACAGATAAGAATAAAAGTTTATGGAGAGAGCGATGTTTAATAAAAGACTTTATTTTCTCAATCAATTTTTCACGATCGACATTATCAAAAAAGGCTGAAATGTCTGTTTTATACACCCATTGATGCGTTTTCCTGAGTGTACAAGCTTGGATAGCTGCATCCTTGACAGTCTTTTGGCTTATAAAACCATAACTAATCCCATTATCAAATTTTTTATGATAATGCTGATTTAGTACAAGTAGTAAGGCACGTTGGACAATTCGATCTTCAATTGTTGGAACACAAATTAGTCTAAATTTTCCATTCGGTTTTGGAATCAAAAAAGGATGTAAGTTGTTAAAATTATAATTTCCCTCAACTAGTTTTCGTGAAATTGACCTTAATCTATTTTTCTTATCTAAATTGAAGTCATTTAAACTTAAGTTATCTAAATCTAAAGAGTTTTTAGATTGTCTTTTAGCATTTGCCCAAATATGCGCCCATGCTTGTTCAAGATTTGAAAACTCAGCAACCTGTGCTAAACAAGTTTTATTTTTCTTAATCATTTTAACTCTTGTCGCAAACGTCTTAACCCTAGGGTTTGCGCTAAAAGGAGAGGAATGACCGCCCCACTCTCCACGTCATGCGCGAATGAATAGGCCAGAGACACGCCTGTGACACATGACCAACTAGTGACCGTGGTATCAGTATGCCGCTTGGATACGAGCAGCGCAACTCGCAAAGAGATGCCAATTGTGAACCGAGCAACGTCCGTCAAATTAATGAGAATGAGACGCAATAACAAAATAAATGACCCAATCAAACTAAAATCCTCTCCATAATAACTACACAAATAACTTAGTAGAATGTAAATACTACCTAAAAGCCAATGAAAAACTATTTTTGACAGAGGAAACGGTTTACGCGCTTCCCCATCCGTGCTCATGGGCTGCTCCACACGCTCTTTACCCGCCTTCCCGACATAACCTAGGGAAGAAGACGGGTCCAAGCTTACATTAATCACCGCCCCACTCTCCACGTCATGCGCGAATGAATAGGCCAGAGACACGCCTGTGACACATGACCAACTAGTGACCGTGGTATCACATTGCCGCTTGGATACGTGCAGCGCAACTCGCAAAGATGGAAGTTGAAAGCTACATTTTGAATATTTGGAGTTACTTCTTTAATTTTCAAGGGTAAAAATAAATTTTATAAGAAATATATATAATTTTATTGATGATTACTATGCTTATGCTAAGAACCTGAAGTGTTCTGTATATCAATTATTATACTATTAGTTTCATGTGGTTTTTTGTAGTAACGTATCTCTAAAAGCTTATTCAGAAATATAGTTTTTAGATGGAAAAGTTTACAGCTAAAATTTATCGTGCAAAGAATTAGTTTTCTTGCAATCAAGCTTTAATCAATAGTGGAAATATTACCATTTGGTTTAATTCTAATATTAATTGGGATGCACAATCAACACGTTAACAAGGATGAAAACAAACATAATCAGGTACAGCTATTTAGTCTTGTTTCATGATCAAAGTCATATATGACAACAGTTAAGGATCCATTCAAAGCCTTATTATATATTAAAATTACACCTTAGGTTGGATAGTATTAGATTATTCAACCACGCGTGGCGGTAATAAATTTACAAAATTAAGTCAATCTTATCTCCAAATTATTACTTGAATTTGAATGAATCAGGAAATATTTATTTTCTAAATATTTATGAAATCAAACTAATTGGAAATATATTTTCAAACCATAACCGCATCAATAGACACCCTGATTAAATATTTGCAAACACTCTAGTGTGCTTTAAGATTTATAGTATTGTCTTAATTAATTTAAGAATAGGGTTTAATTTCCAGTAAATGTAAATAAAGAAAAGTCAAGATCTAAATTAATCTTATAGCAAAAATCATATTTGATTTTATAGAGCAAAACTGAATTAGATTGCGGTTTGATTAGACTTATTTCAGATTTTTCAAATGTTTTATTTCCTGATAAAATTTCAACACTCTTAATTAATCTCTTACTAAAAACTGAAGCATAAAAACCACATTCATAATCTCCAACAAATTTAAATTCAAATCCTTCAATCAGGTAAACATTGTCATCTCTGATTTCAATATTAAAATTAAAGTTTCGATCATTCATATCAGCAAAGAAATTTGTATCAAAAACCATTAAGGTATAATCCTCGAAGTTTTTATCTTTCATGAAGGATAGAATATCGAAAATAAAGTTATTTGATTTAACATTTTTTTTATTTGCACGTTCAAAAACTTCATTTAAAAATAAATCATTAAATGGATTGTATCCATTGTTATTGATAACATCAATATTCAAAATTAAATCTGGATCTATGAAATCAAACTCGTAATCAAATCTAAAAATCTTGTAATCATTTAAATTATCAGTCCATATGATCGAATCGACAAAAAGGGATCTGGATAAGTGTTTGTATAATAATGAAAAATCCCTGTAAAAAATATTCTCTTTATTTAAGGTGGTTAAATTAAACCTGCTATAGTAATTGACGATACTGCTATTAATATGATCTCTTAATAATAAAATCAAATTTACATATCGTTTCTTAATATAAAAAACCTTTTTGTCTTTAAAGAAGTTATATGTAAATTCCACTTTTTCCAACTCTACTATATAGCTATCAATTCCATGTAATAATTCTACCTGCTCACTAATATTTAATTTTTTTAAATAATTATTCACTGAAAAACTAGGAAATACCTTATCAGTAATAAACTGATCATATATATATGCATAAGTTTCTGTAATTTTATTTAAACAACTACTAGTATCCATCCAATACGTTCTATTTGGAATCCTATTTTTTATTTTAGTTTTTTCAATTATATCGTTCAGGTAGTCTGAATAATATGGGTTCCCACTTATTCTCATTAAACTATAAAGCAAATCTTTACTAGTCGTAATTCTTGTATCTGCTCTAATTGCAGTTGTTCCACTCAGTAAAGAAGAGTTATATAAAATTGATTTTATGTGTATTATTTTATTTTCAAAATTATAATTATTATTTAAAATCTTTTTTATTATAAGAAACTTCATGTCAGTACAAAAGTTAACTAATACAGCACTACATACATCTTTTTCAATTTTTAAAGTTTTATAATCCTCTATGTCAAAAGTATTTTTAACTCTTTCTGGAATTCTAAGAAAAGTATCCAGTATATTATCCAGTTTTTTATCATGACTTATGTATAGCGAACAAACTAAAAAAGTATAGTAACTATAAAATAATTTAGACTTATCTTCTTTAAGAACAAGGTTCCAAGCATTCCACGAATCCCATGACTCTAAAAACACGCTGTGCACATAATCTTTAAAATCATCTGATATATTTAACTTATTATTTAAATCTATAAGTGCTACATAATTCATTTCTAGAATTTCTTCCAAAAATAAACCTTGTTCTATTTTGCTTAATCTACCTCCTAAATAATAGTAGATATATAATATCTTTTTAATGGAATGTGAGTTATTGTAATCCAAAGCATTATCTACAATTTTTCTTATCTCGCCTAGGAAAAAATTCATATTTTCTTTTGAAAACTTATGCTTTATGTAATTTATTCTAATAAACTCAACAAGATCAATCTCTAATTCTTGTGCTCTAGAAACACTTTTATTTTCTAAAAAATAGTTTAATTCATCTGCTAGTACAGAAAATCCATCTTTAACACCATCTCTATAATTGTATGCATATTTTTTTATCTCTTCTATTTTTTTTGAACCATATATAAAATCAATAGTTTTTGATAGAAATATATAAATAAGATAGAGGTTGAATGTAAACCAAGCCAAAAATAAAAATTGTGATGCTTTAAACAAAAAAGAATTAATGTACGAATCTACAATAAAAAGGAAAGAATAAAAAGCTAAAAGTAAAAAAGAGCTACTAGCTAAAACATTAAAACCTGTATGGGTTTTATATATATTCATCATTTTGTCCGAGCTTGCTCTTCCTGTATTGGCTAAACCTACATATGCAATAACAATAGGAAAAATTAAACCAATTAAAGTAGCTTGAGCAGCAAACAAGTATAATGATGCATTTTTTAAATCACTAAAAAATGTATTACCCTCTCCAACATTTAAACTGAGGTATTGGTTTATGAAATTACGTTCTATAAGTAAACTTTCACCGACAATATAAAATATTAGCGTGAAAAAAAAGTATAAATAGATAAAAATAAAAATATATAGAGTTTTGTGAGAGTCCATTTCACTTAAGAATTTCTCACTTCCTTTATAAGCATATAATTTTTCTAATTCGTCGTGTGTCACTATGTACCTTACTAAATCATTAACTAGTCAAAAAATCACTTTTAGTATGACTAAATGTATAGTCAATAGTATGATTATACTTCAAATATTTCGTTATCAATAGCTGAAATATATTTTTATTATTAGCCCTTAAAAACACATAATGACTATAGCCTGATCAGCAGTACATTGAGCATTTCACGCTGGAGGAATACGCGAAGCAGACAATGATCATTGCTCTCCTTCACATTCTAAGAGTATTACTTATTAGATTATAAATCGCGCATACATAGTAGTAATGTGCGTATGTCGGAAATCAATAATAATGAAGATTTTTATCAACAAGAATATTGCAATTGGGTTTATCCGCTCAGAAATACCAATTGTTGGCATATGGGCAATGATTGTGTTAGGGGGACGTGAAGTTCTATTCAAATGCTATGCATGATTAAACCTGAGTTTCTTTCGCAAATATCATTTTTTCCATGCACTGCATAGAGCACGTCATTTCACCATTTTCTAGATTCTTATGATTATAAATTAGCCAGACTTATAGAGATCTGCTTAATATAAACTAATTGTTTTAAGTACTCATTTTCGTTTTTTAATTTTATAAGTGCCTTGTACAGCAATTTTATTGGCTAGATCGGGGTTGCGTCCAGACAATTGTTTAATTAAGACGGGAGAGCTATCTGGAGCCTTGCTCCAGATAGCGTCATGTTCTACATAAAGTACAGTGTTAGTACGTGCATTTTTAATAAAGGTTTCACGCAGTACCCTAGCTGCTGCAGAAGCTATATCACTTTCATCTTCAAAGCCATAAATGTTCATATCAAAGACCTTATTTTGATTAAATTTGGTTAGGCTAATGAATAATATAATAGATATTTTAGCCCAGAGTCTTATAAAAATAGTGAATCAAATGAAAATTTTTGATTGATAAAAGTATTTTGAAGAATAAAAGAGGGCTTAATTGATTTGTGAAACATTTGCTTCAAGTGTTTGAATAAATTGAGTATTAATATGACAGCTTATGTGTCGTTGACTGCTGACATTGTTTGTCATTAAAGGCATTAAACTATTGATTATTATATTTCAGAAATGACAACTTATGTGTCGTATGACGATTGCTGCCACAGATCGACAATGTGAATTCTGATAATTTTAATTCACGTTGACGACTATCCTAAGTAACATAATATTCGTTATGCAGAAATCAGACATACAAGACTTATGCATCAGAGCCATGCTTGAACAAGCCTTATGATGCTGACCTAATATCTGGTAAAGGCTGCTTCTCTGTATGCCCTAATTTATATTTAGAAAAAATTTAACTAGAAAATAAGCTGTAATTTTCTATGTTATTTACGTTTAAATACCAATTCTCTCTTTTTCTAACCAGCTCAGGTTATAATAATCACCTCCCAAAATATGGTTGATCTATTATGAATGCCTCCAATGACCCTCTACATGGCAAAAAACTTGCTGACATTTTGGATGAATTATTGGATTACTATGATGGCTTTGAAGGTTTAAGTCGTAAAATTGAAATTAGATGTTTTTGTATAGATCCAAGCGTTAAATCATCATTGCGATTCTTGCGTACCACACCATGGGCACGTGAAAAAGTGGAAAGCTTATATTTGTATGTCTTACGCCAAAAAGCCAAACAGAAATCGTAGCTAACAAAACTTAGCCTCAGCATAATATAAGCTATGCAGAAATCAGATCAGTAATCGACTTTATATGGTTATGACTTCAATGTACTTTCGTATTTGCTTCAGTTAAATAAGCTTTCTTCGATGTCTTATTCCATAAACACAGTTCTTGCCCTGTTTTGTTTTTCATATGTGCTTGCGGATATTTTCCTTGAATCAAGAGTGCCGAATATCCAACACGATCATCAAACAGCATGACATTGCTTACTGTCTTAGCATTTTTAAGTTGACTTGCTTTTATACAAGCCGTTTTTATTTCCTGATCATGCTTGTTCCATGCCTGCTCGGAACTTCCGAAAGCTACGCTAGTCATAGCAGAACTTGCAATAAAACCTAAAATAGAAAGATATTTTAAAAATATACGATATCTCAATATCATGATGATTGTCCTGTAAATTCGAGTGTCTGGATCTATATTGAAACAATCTGATGAGATAATCTAGCAATTTACACATGCTGTAACAGCAGATATTCAGGATTACACATATCTCTGAAAAGTTGTCGTGATTTAAATTTTAAAATATAGATCAAAGACTTAAAAATAGTTCTATTCTATAGAAGCATTACCTGACTCACGTGATTCCATACAGTGATCAATAATTTCTCGCGTCTTATCAGTTGCCGAAATTATAATTATGACTATTAATTAAAGCGCTAACTTTGCTGTGTGGCCCTGTCTATGTGATGCATCTATAGCTTGTGATCTTGAAAAGCCCATCCCTTTTAAAATATATATCTTGCGCTTTATCTATTTTTATGTATGATTGAGTAATCACTCAATTAATATATTTGTCTATGGCCCGTCCTCGTAGTGAAGATAAACGTAATGCAATTTTAAATGCTGCTATTGAAACATTGGCAGAACTTGGAGAGCGTGCATCTACTTCAAAAATAGCCAAAGTCGCTGGTGTAGCAGAAGGTACTTTATTTACTTATTTCAGTAATAAAGAGGAATTACTTAACCAATTATACCTTTCGCTAAAGGCTGAACTGCGTCAGGTCATAATGCTGAATTATCCGAACAATTCAGACCTACAAAGCCAAATGTTTTATATCTGGCAAAGCTATTTGGACTGGAGTTTAGATGCCCCGCTCAAACGTAAAGTGATGGCACAGTTGTCGACTTCAGAACAAATTACAGAGCAGAGTAAACACATTGGTATGCAAACTTTTTGTGATTTTACTAGGACTATTCAAGAACATATTGATGACGGCAAATTAAGAGATTATCCACCCTTGTTTATCGGTTCGATTTTGGGTGCACTTGCCGAAGTCACACTCAACTTTATTGCTCAAGACCCTTCTCAAGCTGATCTTTATCGGAAGTCAGGTTTTGAAGCTTTTTGGCATGCAGTTTCAATGTAGATAAAGACTAAAGTAAGGATGTGCAGCATTCTTATTTTTTAAATTAATTAATGAGTGATTAAATACTCATTTAAATAAATCAAAATAAGCACTTATCTCAAGTTCTTATTTACAGATATAGCTTGCTCCACTCAAGGAAAATAAAATGACAATTTCAAACGCAACAGACTTGCCTTCTCCCTTCATGTCATCACAGCAGCACAATGGGAAATATAGCAATACACGGCCGAATCTGCACATACATTCTTTCGGAAAAACGCTAGGCTTAATGTGGAAATTTTTATTTAACAAACCCAAAAATACGGTGCCAAGCCGAGAAATTCCTGTGTTAAGTTTATCAAAAGAACAACTCATAAGTGCACCAGACCGTTCTTTATTTCGTCTTGGGCATTCGACCATTTTATTAAAATTGCGTAATGAATTTTGGTTAACCGATCCTGTTTTTTCTGAACGTGCATCGCCTTTTCAGTGGATTGGCCCAAAGCGTTTTCACCAACCACCGATTAGCATTGCGGACTTACCTCCCATTAAAGGTGTGATTTTGTCGCATAACCACTATGACCATCTCGATTACCATGCAGTAATCCAACTCAAAGACAAAGTTGAACACTTCTTAACACCACTTGGTGTTGGTGACACACTGATTAAATGGGGCGTGCCAACTGAAAAGGTTCAACAACTTGACTGGTGGGAAACAACCCATGTAGATGGTCTTGAGCTGATTGCTACCCCTGCCCATCATTTTTCAGGCCGTGGTATGAGTGATAGCAACGCAACGCTTTGGGCATCGTGGGTGATTATTGATAATGATCTACGGGTGTTTTTTAGTGGCGATACTGGTTATTTCGATGGGTTTAAAGAGATTGGACATCGTTATGGTCCTTTCGATCTTACCATGCTAGAAACTGGGGCGTATGATCCAGAATGGCCAGATGTTCACATGCAACCTGAGCAAACTTTACAAGCGCATATCGATTTAAAAGGACGTCATTTGTTACCTGTCCATAATGGGACTTTTGACTTGGCCCTTCATGCTTGGGATGACCCATTTGAACGTATCGTGGCTTTGGCTCAGCAAAATAGCTTAGCAATAAGTACCCCTCAAATGGGTGAAGTATTGAACTTAAACCAGCCAAATGTCGAAAATTATTGGTGGCGTTCTTAATTTTTTTCAATCATTTTAAATTATTTACGTCCCTCAATTATCCTTTAAAAGTATTTATATATCAGTAATATAACCCTATTCTTATTATTTATTTTGTCTCCCAATAAAACTAGGACTAACTTTGTCTTAGTTTTTTGGTTGACTTAAAACACAGACTACATTAGTCTGTGTTTGTAATTGATCAATTATGAAATGAAATGGCTTATATCACTAGTAGCGTCGAGTATGCGATTCACTGTCTTCTTTTTCTTGTAAATAATGAAGATAAACCATTGAGTAGTAAGGATTTAGCTGAATTGCAAGGTGTCTCTCCTAGCTTTATGGCCAAGATATTTCCTAAACTTGAAAAGGCAAAACTTGTTTTGGCGCAAGAAGGCGTTCGTGGCGGGTATTTACTGGCCCGATCTGCTCACGAAATCAGTTTTCTCGATATTGTGAATGCAATCGAAGGTGAAAAACCGCTTTTTGAATGCCAAGAAGTACGTGGAAAATGTGCAGTCTTTAATAATGCCCCACCCAATTGGGCAACAAATGGGGTTTGTGCCGTACATGCAGTTATGTTGCAGGCCGAGAAAGCGATGCAAGATGCATTAGGCGCGCACACACTTGGTGATATTGCAGACCGTTTTGGTCGTTATGCACCTGATGTATTTTTTAGTGATGTGAATGGCTGGATCAATAAACGCATCGAAGGAAGAACAGCAAAAATGCGGAAAAGTAAAATATCACGCGATATTCCCGACTAAGCAGTGATAGGACTTAGCGTCTTAAAGTAATCACTCCCCTAACCTTTTTAAACCCCTTCTCAGATTTTTCGGACAGTCAGAGAAAGGATTCGCTCACCCAAAATTTTGGGATGAGCTGGAATTTACATGTCCGAAAAATCTATCAAAAGGATAATCAAATGAGTAAGCGTATTATTATTGCAGGTTCTGGCTTTGCTGGTTTATGGGCTGCACTTGCCGCACAACGAGCAATTCATTTGGCTGCGCAAGAACAAAATATTGAAGTGCTGATGGTTTCCCCAAGCCCGAATGTTGATATTCGTCCTCGTCTTTATGAAGCTGTACTTGAAAATATGTATCCTGATATATTAGACATATTAAATGTCGTTGATGTTAAATATGTCGCTGGCTGGGTAAATGAAGTGAATGCTGCGGCTCAAAATCTTGTGATTACAACGATCCACGGCGATCAACAAAGCTTAAGTTATGACCGTTTTATTTTGGCAACGGGAAGTACTGGCTATATGCCGCCTATATCTGGTCTTAAAGACTATGGATTTAGTGTCAGCACTTTAGCAGATGCTGAAAAACTAGATCAGCATCTTAAAAGTTTAGCCAATAAGCCTATAAGTGCGGCACGTAATACCGTAGTCGTTGCTGGTGGTGGACTGACTGGGCTTGAAACAGTTGCCGAAATGCCTGAACGCCTGCGTAGCATTTTAGCTGAAACTGATGTTCGTGTGGTTTTAGTCGATTCATCAGCAGAAATTGGTGCAGCATTGGGTGACGACGCTGCAGTGGTAATTCAAGAAGCTCTTAGCGAACTCGGCGTTGAAGGTAAAGCTGGGCTACGCGTTACTGCACTTGATGCTTCTGGAGTAACGCTTTCTAACGGCGAAAGAATCGAAACAGAAACTGTCATTTGGACTGCGGGCATGCGAGCGAACTCGTTGACCTCTCAAATTGTAGGTGAAAAAGATAATTTAGGTCGTATTTTAGGTGATGCTTATTTACATGCACCAGAGACAAAAAATATTTTTGTGACGGGTGATACTGTAAAAGTTCCAACCGACAATTTAGGTAATTTTAACGTGATGTCATGTCAGCATGCCATGAGCCTAGGCCGCGTAGCGGGTTACAATGCCGCGGCAGAATTGGTAGATTTGCCATTACATGCGTATAGCCAACCAAAGTATGTGACTTGTGTCGACTTAGGCCCATGGGGAGCCCTTTACACTGAAGGATGGGATCGAAAAGTTCAATTTGTACGTCACGAGGCGAAAAAAATTAAGCAAGAAATTAATACAGTATGGATTTATCCGCCAGTTGCAGACCGTGAAGCTGTTTTTGCAATAGCAAATCCTGATTTTGTAATTGTCCCTTAAAATTAGTTTTGCTAATGCAGATCATTTTATTTAACTCTTCTAAAAGTAAAGCCATCACTGGTTTAACTTTTAGGTGTTTTTGAGTCATTAAGTTATGACCTTTCTAACTCTTTTATTATCGCTAAAGCCGTTTTTTAAGCAGAAAACGTGTTTTGTCCTGTAATTAATGTATGTTGAGATCATTGTCATTAGTTCATGAACTTAATTTACTATTTTTGAAAATTATCAGTTTAAATTATTAAATTTAATAAGTATATTTCTCCGTTCCTTATAATTATGAACTAGATTTTATATAAACATAAGTTAACTAAGATATCCAAGACTGTGGCTACACAACACTATTGCACAGCCCAGTAACGTGATAATCCAAGATTATACATCACGTTACTGGGTATCCTAATGAACATAATATAAGTAAGGGCCGTACATCATTTATTAGGAGAAACTTTCAATCTTATAGATACCTTGCGTACCAAAAAGAAAAATAATGGAACAAAGAAAATTGAAAGCAATGTGCCGGATATCATCCCTCCTGTTACAGCTATACCAATTTCTCTTCTACTCGCTGCACCAGCTCCTGTTGAAACTGCCAGTGGTAAAACACCAGCAACAAATGCCAATGAGGTCATGATAATGGGTCTTAATCTTTGACCTGCACCCTCAATAACAGCCTCCATTAATGACTGGCCCTCTGCTAGTTTCGCTTCTGCAAACTCTACAATAAGAATCGCATTTTTAGCTGAAAGACCAATGGTTGTCAGCATCGCGACCTGAAAATAAATGTCATTAACATATCCTGCAATACTGGCTGCAATAACAGCACCAATTAATCCAAGAGGGATAACAAGCAAAACGGAGAATGGAATTGACCAACTCTCATATAATGCAGCTAAGCATAAAAAAATAAATATGATAGATGCCAAATATAACCAAATCGTCTGACCACTCGCTAACTTTTCTTGATAAGACAAGCCACTCCATTGAAGACTAAAGCCTTGTTGTTGATCAATTAACTGTTGCATTTTATTCATTGCAGCCCCTGAACTTTCACCAGTTGCGGCAGAACCTTGAAGCTGAACAGATGAAAGACCATTAAAACGTTGCAACATCTGCGGTCCCATTTGCCAATTAACAGATGAGAAACTAGCAAATGGTGTCATTTCTCCTGTCGTTCCTCTTACATACCACTGACCAATGTCTTGTGGTAATGACCTATATGCCGCATCACCTTGTAAATAAACGCGTTTGACACGACCTCTATCAATGAAGTCATTAATATATGAACCACCCCATGCAGTTGATAAAGTACTACTAATATCAGTCTGTGCTAAACCGAATGCACTTGCCTTACGTTGATCAATATTGACCTGTAATTGAGATTTATCTTCGAGTCCATTTAATCGAACCGCAGCAAGTCCAGGATCTGCACTTGCCTCTTTTAGAACCGTACTTTGTGCAGCTAACAAAGCATCACGCCCTTTACCCTCCGCATCTTGCATCCATAATTCAAATCCACTGGATTGACCTAATCCACGTACCGCTGACGGAGAAAGTACTTGAACCCGCGCTTGTTTCATTGAGCGAAAATGTGCATTTGCACGAGAAATAATTGCCTCGGCAGTATTATCTTCTCCCTTACGATCATCCCAATGTTTTAGACTGGCAAATGCCATACCTACATTCTGACCGCTACCAGCATTATTTCGTCCCATAACCATAAAAATAACGTTCAAGTTATCTTTCTCATTCGTCATGAAATACTCTGAAATTTGGTTACCTATTTCTTGGGTTTCAGCTAAGGTCGAGCCCACAGGCGTACTAAATTGGACCATGACAGAACCCTGATCTTCTTGTGGGAGGAAGCCCGTATTCATTCGTGTGTATTGCCACCCTAATAAAGCAGTGATCACAACAAATAAAACCACAAATATTTTAGGTTTATTGATGATCTTAACGAGTACATTACGGTATTTGGACTGACTTAGCTCTACTTTTTGATTGAACCAAGTAAAGAAACGTCTCTTTTTATGCTGATGATTGTTAGGTCTAAGTAAAGTAGCACATAAAGCTGGAGATAAAGTTAGGGCAACCACAGCAGAAAGCACCATCGCTGAGACTAATGTCACAGAAAATTGCCGATAAATCATCCCTACGGAACCACCAAAAAAAGCCATCGGTAGAAATACAGCAGACAAGACCATCGCGATACCAACTAACGCACCTGAAATTTCTTTCATAGAAATAAGCGTAGCTTCTCTTGGATCAAGACCTTGCTCATGCATTACACGCTCAACATTTTCTACAACGACAATTGCATCATCAACCAAGAGTCCAATCGCCAATACCATCGCGAACAATGTCAATGTGTTAATGGTATAACCCAATACACTCAGAATTCCAAAGGTACCTAACAAAACCACTGGAACAGCAATTGCAGGAATTAATGTGGCGCGCCAACTTTGTAAAAACACGAACATCACAATAATGACAAGGAAGATTGCCTCAGCTAGGGTCTTAATCACGCCTTGAACAGATGCTTCTACAAATGGAGTACTATCACGTGGATATGCCACCTTTAAACCTGCTGGCATGGATGCTGTTAATCTTGAAACCTCTGCTTTAACACGTTCAGCTGTTTCAAGAGCATTTGCACCTGACGCTAACTGAATTGACATACCTGAAGCATATTTACCATTCAATCTCGTGGTCGTCTGATAATTTTCTGCGCCTCGTTCGACATGAGCAACATCTTTTAGCAATATTACACTGCCATTTGGCTCAGTCCGCAAAATAATATTTTCAAATTGACTTACCGTTTGTAAACGAGACAATGCAGTAACAGTTGCATTTAAAGCTTGGTTTTCTTTAGTCGGTAAAGCTCCAAGCTCACCTGCTGTGATTTGAGTATTTTGAGCTTCAATAGCAACTCTAACATCGGATGGCATCAAGCTATAACTATTTAGCTTATGCGGATCAAGCCATATTCGCATCGCATATTGCGCACCAAATACTGTGATCTCACCAACCCCATCTACCCGACTTAGTGGGTCTTGAAGTGTACTTACCATGTAATCAGATATATCAACATCTGATCTAGCACCACTTTCATCATAAAGAGCAAAAACTAACAAACTGTCTCCTTGAGACTTTGTAACGGTTATGCCCTGTTGTTGAACTTCTTGTGGTAAACGACTCAATGCCTGATTTACTGCGTTCTGTACCTGGACTTGAGCTGTATCAGGATTCGTATTTTGATCAAAACTCAAACTAATACGAGCCTGACCGGCTGAACTACTTGTAGATGAAAAATAAAGTAAACCATCAATTCCTTTAATTTGTTGCTCTAATATTTGAGTAACACTATCTTCAACTGTACTGGCTGATGCACCAGGATAGTTTGCTGTTACATTTACACCGGGAGGTGCAATATCAGGATATTGCTCAACAGATAAAGTGAAAATGGAAATTGCACCCATCGCCATAATGCATATGGACAGTACCCACGCGAATATCGGACGAGCGATAAAAAAACTAGACAGCATACGAAAATTCCTCAGCGAATGAGTGTAGGCTCAACGGTCATACCTGCACTTAATCCTTGCAGACCTTCGACAACAACTTTATCTCCAGAACGCAAACCAGATAATACTAACCATCGATTGTCTATGGCTTCGCCTAACGTAATCGCTCTTTGTTCAATTTTATTCCCTTGTCCAATAACCCATACAAATGCCTTACTATCAGCATTTCTAATTTCAATCCCTTGGGGAATTAATAAACTTTTTGGACGTGGTCCTGTACCAAGTTGTGCCCGCACATACATTCCTGGCAATAAAGATTGATTCGGATTTGCAAATGAAGCTCTTAATGTGATACTCCCAGTTGCTTCATCTACTGTGGTATCACTAAACTTAAAAGTTCCCTTTTCTTGATAGTTCATTCCATTATTCAACTCCAAACTTACAGTTAACTCCTCAGGCTCTATTCCATCTTCTGTAAGTTGTTTCCGAAGCGCCATATATTCATCACTGGATTGAGTTAAATCTACATACATTGGATCTAAATTCTGAATAGTTACTAGAGCATCTACTTGACTAGATGTTACAAGGGCTCCACGGGTAATCGCAGATCGACCGATTCTCCCCGAAATTGGAGCTGTGATTTGAGTATAGTTGAGATTGGTTTGTGCAGTTTTTAACAATGCTTTATTAACGTTCACTGCAGCCTTTGCTTGCGCATAAGCTGCTCTCGCATCATCAAGCTCCTGACGACTAACACCATTGACACTAATTAATTGCTCATAACGTTCAGCTTGAAGGCGAGTTGAATTTACCGTTGCCTGAGCCAATTCAAAATTACCTAATGCCTCTGCAAGACTGTCTCGATAAAGCGTTGAGTCAATTTTATAAAGCGGCTGCCCCTTTTTAACATATGAACCCTCTTGGAATAGCTGCGCAACAACTACACCATTTACTTGAGGTCTAACTTGTGAAACTTCCGATGCAACTGTCCGGCCAGCTAATACGCGGTCAGTTTCTATAGTTTCAGGAGTTATCGTCATCACACTCACCTGCTGTGTTACTTTTTTTACAGGTTGGTCTGAATCACACCCATTTATAAAAGGGAGTAAAACAACGGAAAAAAATATTTTATAACAAGGAAATCTCAAATCAGGCATATCTAGAACCATAGACTTATAGATAATTTATTTACTTTACTGTAAAGTAAATAATATTGATAGATTGAAAATTGTAATTAACCTGAATCTTGCTTTTGATCAGATGAATTATATGTTGATAACAAGGTAGGCTTCTAAACAAATGGGACGAGTTAACACTGAGCATTGAGTGAGGAATCCTTAAGCATCTATGGTTTTGCTTTAAGAATTTCCAATAAATTGATTCAAATTCTAGAAAGAAATCATCAATTAGACAGAATAATTGGGTACTATCTAACATAAGGACTGGGTTGTGAGTTTTGTGTGGTAACTCAACTGATGCCTCTATCCTCTTTTTTTAGTCAATTTCTTATCCGCGATTCAGGTTAATTATGTTAAAGAAAAGTCGAGGACGTCCTTCTAAAGCTCGTCCAAATATTATTTTGGCAGCACGTGAGCAATTTCTTGAACATGGTTTAGATGTAAGTCTAGATAAAATTGCGGTAAAAGCAGGAACTACGAGACAGACACTTTATAATCACTTCCCAACAAAAACAGCTCTACTCATTGAAATTTTTGAAAACTTCAAAGCAGAAATGGAGACACCATTTGATGAGAAGAATAATTTAAATGAAATAATGATGTTAGAGCAGCTATTAATACAAATAGGCCAAACTGTTCAAAATCATTTCTATAATACTAACGTAATACGTCTTCAAAGGTTAATGATTATAGCATTAGTAGAAATGCCAGAAATACTTGAGCAGGTTCAACAACGTACGTATGGAAGTATCAAAAAATCGATGATCAATATTCTCGAATCAGCTAACAATGCGGGAATTATCAAAATTTCAAATTCTGAAGCAGCAGCTAAAGCGTTCCTTGGTGCTGTTATGGGCTATGCGTATCCTGCAACATTATTAGGTGGTGCAGTTCCCACTTCTGAAGAGTTACAACAGTTGAATGAAGAAGCCTGCCGTACTTTTCTAAGCGCGTGGCAATTTAAAATTGAAATGGATAGCTCGAAATAATTAGATTTTGATGAGCGTAAATATCTGAAATTAACACATCAGATATTGCCTCTAGACGGGTTGTAACAGATTTCGCTAAAGAAGAGATTGAACCTTCATTGCTAAAAAATTTGCCTTTAGGCGAACTTACGCCTGCACGTGATGTTGCCGAAATGGTTGCTTTTCTTGCAACAGGACGCTCCTGTCATAGTACTGGTGCAACAATTGACATTACCAGCGAAGATTACGCGCGTTAGACATTTAATATAGTAAGCAAACATAAATTCAATAAAATTAATCATGTATCTAATCATTAGATTATTCTATTCAGCCTTATCAACTCATTGATAAGGCTGAACTAAGGTCATCATCATGAATTAAACTGAACGAGTGATACCGCCATCTACACGAATATTTTGCCCTGTGATATAACCTGCGCCTTGTGAAGCAAGAAAACTGATAGTTGCAGCAATTTCTTCACTGGTACCATAGCGTTGCAACGGCACAGATTGGCGACGTTGTTCGGTTTCAGGCAAACTATCAATCCATCCTGGTAAGATATTATTCACACGAATATTTTTTGCCGCATATTGATCCGCTAAAATCTTAGTAAACGAAGCCAGTCCTGCACGAAAAATAGCTGAGGTCGGAAACAGGTCACTGGGTTCAAATGTCCACGCACTCGAAATATTGATAATCACCCCTGCATTCTGCTTTTCCATGATCGGAATGACTAAGCGAGTGGCGCGAATAATATTCATTAAATAAGTATCTAAACCTAAATGCCATTGTCCATCAGTGATTTCCAAAATAGGTGCACGTGGACCGTGTCCTGAACTATTGACTAAAACATCAATCCTCCCCCATTTTTGATATGTTTGCTCAATCAGCTTGTTGATATCAGCTGTAGATTGATTGGTACCTGTCACACCAATGCCATCGAGTTGTTTAGCAAGCTCTTCTCCTCTACCTGAAGAAGAAAGAATACCCACATGGTAGCCATCTTGATTTAATTTTCGTGCGGCTGCTGCCCCCATACCACTTCCACCAGCCATGATTAATGCTACTTTTTCTACAGTCATTTGTGCTATCCTCTAAATGTTTTATGATCGAATATATATAAATACTGCAACTAGAATAGCATTAAGCTCCGTTGATCTGGTTTGACCTTTTCTCTTAATTGAATGTAGAAAAACTATAGTATGACGCTACTCAATCGCTTACCACCTTTGAACGCATTAAAGGCCTTTGAGGCCGCCAGTCGGCATTTAAATTTTAAATTCGCTGCCGAAGAGTTACATGTCACTCAAAGTGCAATTGCGCAGCATGTCCGTCATTTAGAAGAAGAATTAGGAATAAAGTTATTTGAGAGACATTCGAAAGGCGTAAACTTAACAGCGAATGGTCGAAAATATGCCGCGAGCATTACTCAGGCTTTTAGTTTAATTTTTGAGGCAACTCAATCGTTTCACCATTCAAATCAGCAGATTACATTGAGTGTTACACCAACTTTTGCAGCGAAATGGTTAATTCCTCGATTAAATCAATTTAGACAATCTCATCCTGATATTGACTTGCAGATTTTGGCTACAGAACGAGTTTCCCATTTTCAAAATGATGCTGTTGATTTGGCAATTCGTTATGGTAAACCCCCATTTGGTACAGGTTTAAATACTGAATTACTGTTGCAAGACACCTTTATTGCGGTGGCAAGTCCTGAGTTAATCAAGTCACTTAAGCTATCAAATCAGGAATCTTTAGAGATCAGCACCTTAGACCAGTTCACCTTATTACATGATGCACATAATCTTTGGCCGCATTTTATTGAGAAATTAAAATTCAAGAATACGCAAAATCTATTTAAAAATATCCGCTTTAATCAGACTGCACTTGCGATTGATGCAGCTATTGCTGCTCAAGGAATTACTTTAACCCATCCAATATTTGTACATTCAGAGTTAGCGTCTGGAATACTTATTAAAGTTTTTCCACAGGAGTTAGCCATGGAAACAGGATTTTATGTCGTTTATCCACGTCATACCGTTGGTGCTGAAGCCTTATCGAAAGTTCATCATTGGCTATTTACTCAATTTGATCAGCCAAAAGCATCTGATTAAACTCGTGTTGAAGATGAGGCTTAGTATGTTGATATTAAAATATTTTTTAAGTTCATAGTTAATTTAAAAAGATATTCAGTTTTTCTTTATAAAAAATAAATTCGCAATTTTCACCCTATTCTATACAGCATAACAAAATTCAAAATCTTTTATAAAAACATGACTTGTTAACAAAATTAATTATATATTTTATATATAAATAATAAGAATAATGATTTATATAATTTAATGAGAATCATTATTGATAATTAATTATCCATATGTTACTTTTTGTAACGCTTTTCCGTCCGTAACAGGTTCAAAGCAATAGAAAGGCAGAAAACCGATAGCGCGCATTTTTTATTATGGAATTAATCTTATGTACAACTTCTTCCCTTTGAGACATGCATTTAAAATGCATCCTCTAGTACTTTCTATGGCTTTAACTATTCCATCTGTTGTTTATGCGGAAGAAAAAACAGAAACAGTGGCTTTACCAACAATCAAAATACAAGCAGAAAGTGAAAATTCAGCGATTACAGAAGGGACACAAAGCTATACAGCCAAAAGTACAAATACTTCAACAAAATTAAACTTGTCCCTTCGTGAAACACCTCAATCTGTCAAAGTTTTAACACGTGAATATTTAGATGACCGAAACATTGATTCTTTTCAAGATTTAATGAATACCATTACAGGTGTTTCAACCTCGCGTACCGATGAACGTCAGTCTGTTTACGCTCGAGGCTTTCAGGTCGATTACTATTTAATAGATGGAATGCCGAGTACTACAAACTTAGGTGCAGGTGACCTTGATTTAGATATTTATGATCGTGTAGAAGTTGTTAAAGGTGCAAATGGACTTACCACAGGTGCTGGTAACCCTGCAATGGGACTGAATATGGTCCGTAAACATGCCAATGCAAAAGAATTGACGGGTAATCTGAGCACTTCATTCGGTTCTTGGAATGCATGGAGTAGCTCTGCGGATATTTCTACTCCACTGAACGAAGATGGTTCACTTCGTGGACGTATGTTCGTCAAACATGCTGATGAAAAATCCTTTATGGATTTTTATGAAAAAGAACGCAATGTATTTTATGGTGCGATTGATTACGATTTGAGTGATAAAACTAGTATGTCACTTGGCGCAACTTATCAAGAGTTACAACGTGATGGTATTCGTTGGGGAGGCACTCCAGCATTTTATGATGATGGAAGTCGTACTAACTTTGATCGAAGCTTAACGGTAACTGCACCTTGGACTTTTTGGGATGTAAATACCACAGCAGTATTCGCCAATTTAAAACAGAATTTATTCAATGATGTTAATTTAAATGTTGCATATACCTTTCGTAAAGAAGATGTAAATACCCTTCTGCTTTACACTGGAGGGCAAGTAAACAAAGCAACCAATACCAGCCCACTGAAAAATAAACCTGATCCTAAGACAGGTAAAATCACAGATAATGTTTCAGTATATGGCTCTGAAGCAAGGAATGAAGAAAATAACATTGATCTTTTCATCAATGCGCCTTTTACACTATTTAACCGCCCACAAGAAATAATTATTGGTGGTTCATGGAATAGAAATGAGAAGACCAAGGATATTTTTGGGGGATCCAATACTAAAAATGAAATCGAGAAATATTTAGGCGGTCCGCTCGACTATAACAATATGGCACAACCACTACTTCAATCTGTCATTTTGAATGGTGTAAATGCTCTGAATCAAACGACTCAAACTTCAGCTTATATTTCTGGTAAATTTCAAATTCTCGATCCATTAAAAGTGATTGCAGGTACACGTTTATCTAATTGGAAATATGAGTCTGAAAATGGTGTAGGCAATCGTGAATTTAACAACGAAGTCACGCCTTATATTGGCGCTATTTACGATTTTGCAAAAGATCACTCAGTCTATGTCAGCTATACAGACATATTTAAACCGCAAAGCCGTAAAGATGTAAATGATCAATATCTAGATCCTGCGAATGGTAAAAACTATGAAGCAGGTTTGAAAAGTGAATGGTTTGGTGGACGTTTAAATACAGCTTTATCACTATTCCGCATTGAACAATCTAATTTTGCTGAAGCAATAACAGGACAATTTATTGTACGTAATGGTCAGCTTACAAATGAACAAGCTTATCGTGGTGTAGATGGAGTTGAAAGTAAAGGCTTTGAATTTGAAGCAGATGGGGAAATTAATGAACACTGGGGCGTTAATTTTGGTATTGCTAATTTTGAAGCAAAAGATGCAAAAGGTGTAAAGGTTAATACAACGAATTCACGCACAACATCTAATCTATTTGTGAAATATAAAGTAGATCTATGGAGTGCTGGACTAGGTTTAAATTACAAAAGTAAATACTATACGGGTACTGGAAATACACGTATAGATCAAGATGCTTTTATACTTGCTAGTGCGATGTTAGGTTATCAAGTTGATAAAAATATTAAGCTTCAGCTGAACGTTGACAATATTTTTGACAAGAAATACTACGAAGGTATTGGTGCAAACTCTATGAATTGGGGTACACCAAGAAATGCCACATTAAGTGTCCGCTATAATTTTTAATCCATTTTAAATTAAACCCTCTATTTTATTAGAGGGTTTCTTCTATAGTCTTGCTATATTGGATATTTAAGGTCTCATTTTACGATAAGTATAATGAAATTAAGCTATCGCACACTGCGCAACAGCCAAAGCCTCATCCAAATCCGCTTTTAAATCGTCTACATGTTCAAGTCCTGCATGTAGGCGCACCAAATATCCACGACTAGGCAAATGACTTTGAGTGCGATAAGGTGTTCCAACTGGCAAAATCAGACTTTCAAATCCACCCCATGACAAGCCGATGTGGAAAAGCTTTAAAGAATCAAAGAAAGCCTCAACAAAACACGGATTGTTTTGTTTTAGGTAAAAGGAGAATAAGCCTGTAGAACCAGAGAAGCTCTGTTGCCATAGTTTGTGATATGGATTCATTGCTAGAGCTGGGTGATTTACCACATCAATTGCAGGATGTTCATTTAGATAATGAGCGAGTATTACACCATTCTCTTCATGCTGTTTTAAGCGAACGGCTAAACTACGCAACCCACGTGATGCTAGATAAATATCATCTGGACTAGTCGTTTCACCAAAAAAGTGAACCACTTTATTTAATTGCTCTATGGATGCTGCATTTGCTGTTGCAGTCCCCATTAGAATGTCAGAATGCCCACCAATATATTTTGTGACAGCCTGAATTGAGACATCTGCTCCATGTTTTAAAGGTTGAAAAAACAATGGCGTTGCCCAAGAGTTGTCTACTAAAACCTTGGCATTCATTCGATGGCTTATTTCTGAGATTGCGGCAATATCGCTAATTTCAAAAGTAATTGAACCTGGTGACTCTACAAAGACCACACTGGTTTTTTGATTAATTTTGTTGTTTAACTCATCTAAATCACATGAGTTAAAGTATTCAACATGGATTCCCAGTTTGGGCAACATACTGTCTGCAAAACTTCGTGTTGGCCCATAAATATTATCAGCAATCAGAACATGATCACCTGCTGCAACAAATGCCATTAATGCATGAGTACAAGCCGATAGTCCAGATGGGAAAACCATGCATCCTGCACCATCTTCTAATGCATTAATTGCACTTTCAAAAGACTTTGCTGTAGCAGCACCAAAACGGCCATAATGTTTATAAACACCACCATTTTGCTTATGATCTTCCCATTCTTTAAAACTATCGACGACGATAGTTGAACCTCGATAAACAGGTGTGTTCACCAAACCATCAAAACGCTGAGGAGTTCTTCCCAAATTTATGACTTGTGTACAAAAGTGATTCATAGCAGCACCAACATGATTTCTAACAAATATTTCTACAACCAATAATAGATAAAATGCATAGAATTTTTATTTTAAATAAATCACTATTTTTCTAGTAAATTAGAATTTAAATCTATATTTAAACATATAGAAGGAATTCTATTTTTATATTGAGATGATAAAGTAAATATTCATGATATGGCTGGGATATGTTCAATGTGTTATTGAGTAGTTTTTTAAAGTCATTTACTTAGAAAATATGGCTAGCAAATTTATTTTTTACATGTTGGTTTAATTTTCTATTGTGATAAAGGGAGATAGTACAATTCTTTCTTAGTAAAATACGGAACAGAGGAACCCCTAAAAATATAGACTATTGAAAAATTCGCTCTGATTTTATGAAAACACATCAATGATCAAAGAAAATTTAAAGGTAATTCAGTCGTATACTTAATTTGCTCCATCGCAAAACTGGAGCTTACATCAGTAAGACCAGAAATTTGAATTATTTTTTTATAGACTTTGTCATACTCAAGCACATCGGGTACAGCGACTTTTAACAAATAATCAGTCTCTCCAGCCATTCGATACACTTCTATAACTTCATCGATTGTATGGATATGATTGTGAAATTTTTCAATCCATTCTGCATTATGTTGTGCAGTTTTAATAAAAACCATAACAATCACATTGATATTTAGTTTTTTACGGTCTAATAAAGCAACTTTAGCGCGAATGATGCCTTCTTCTTCCATTTTATGAATGCGTCGCCAACATGCTGTATTACTTAATCCAATACGATCTGCGATATCGCCAATCGCCCAGGTACAATCTTTTTGTAATAGTTCTAAAATGCCACGATCGTATTTATCTAGCTGTAATTTCATGCAGTTCACTTTATATAAGAAATTAAAAAAATAAGTCACTGATTTATCTATGATTGGAATGATATTCTATTTTTGACAAGATAAATAGATTTTTAATTCTTAATGCTGATTACTTGAAATTCTCATTCAAATAAAGAGCAGTTCAGATAAGTTATGGCTCTATTCACTGTTTTTTTAATACATTGCAAATAAAAATACGGCGTTAAAGCGATTGGAAAAGTTCTTGTAGTGTTTGGATAAACCATGTTCTGGCTTCTATGTCATCTCGATGGTTATACCAATTGACACTTACATTAAACGGTTTAACTGAAAATGGTAATTCAAAAATATTGACATCACCATTACGCGCATATACTTTTGCTGCCCTTGAAGGCAAAGTCACTAATAATTCAGAACTGGTCACAACATCTTGTAAAACACTAAAATGAGGAAGCTCAAGCATGATTTTTCTTTTTAAGCCCAATTCTTTCAGCCTTTGATCAATTTCAATATGACCTGTTGAAGATTTAATAGCAGCATGATTTTCTTGAAAATATTGTTCTAAACTTAGTGTATCTCTTATACGTGGATGGTACTTATGCGCAATGCACATATAGCGTTCTTCAAATAAATTACGTGATTCAATTTTAGGCATAACGGTATAACTACTATTGAATACAGCAACATCTAAAAAGCCTTCAGTCAGCCAGTCTTCTACTTTATGCGATTGAATTTCTTCAATTTCCACCTTAATAAATGGTGCTTCTTTAGAAAGGTATTGAATTAAAGAAGGTAGTAAACATATTTCACCCAAATCAGATAAGCCTAAACGAAATATCCGAGTTGACGTTTTTGGGTCAAAGTATTTAGACGCTGTAATTGCCATTTCAATATCGGTAATTGCTTGCCTAAAGCTTGGGTATAAACTTTGTGCCAACTTAGTCGGTTTGACTCCAAATTTGTCTCGTTCAAATAAAGGGTCATTTAAAAATTTACGTAGGCGATTTAGATTATAGGTGACAGAAGGTTGGCTTAAATTGAGGCGCTCAGCTGCATGACTAATATTTTTAGTTTCAAAAACGATAATAAAAACTTTAATAAGACTTAGATCAATCAATTGTAATATCTCTATTGAATGAGGGAGGTAGACCTCCCTGCTCTAATTTTAGATTTGTAGCGCTTTCACCGCCAATTTTGTTTTTTTCAACTGTAAGTGAATCATTGAAACACTCATTACCGCAATAATACAAGGAATTGATAATGCGATAAAATTATAATTAATGGGCAGACTTAAGCTTAACAGCCAACCACATAAGATTGGCCCTAAAATTGCGCCTAAGCGCCCCACACCTAAAGCCATTCCTAAGCCTGTTGCACGAATATTGGACGAATAAAATTGAGACATATACGCCAATAATAAGATTTGCCCACCAATTGATGCAGCACCTGCAACCGCAATACAAAAATAAAGAATGACCATTGGTAAATTATAACTCAGTAAGATTAATGCGATCGCGCCACTTAAAAACAGTGAGCATAATACTTTTGCCAGATTAAAACGATCCGCTAAGTAGCCACCACAAATTGCACCAAGCATTCCCCCAATATTTAAAGCCAATAGAAAAACCAGACTGGTTGATAAATCATAGCCTGCTTCTACCATCAATTTAGGTAACCAATTACCTAAAGCATAGACCAATACAAGCGCCATAAATACGCTGCCCCAGAATAAGAGTGTCACCATCCCACGATTTTCTGCAAATAAATCCTTGATCGGGGTTTTAGAGGTAGATTGATTGTCTTGATGAAGACCAATTTGAGTCTGAGACGTATAGGTAATATTGCCGTCAATTTGTTTAAGGATCTCAATGGCTTGGTCAGTTTTATCACGGCGCACCAAATAATCAATCGATTCGGGTAACAGCTTCCAGATTATGGGAATAAGTAAAAGTGGTGTACCTCCTAGAATAAACATGATTTTCCAACCAAATTGCGGGACTAACCACATTCCTAATAAAGCTGAACACATCCCACCGACTGCATAGCCACTAAACATTAAGGAAACCAAGGTTGAACGTAGTTTTTTAGGTGCGTATTCAGTCATCAAGGCGATTACATTTGGCATGACCCCGCCTAAACCCAAACCAGCCAAAAACCGAAAGACTCCAAAACTTTGTGGATTATTGGCATAACCACAAAGTAAAGTAAAACCACTGAATAAACAGATACATAAAATAATTAATTTTTTGCGGCTAAATCCATAGCTTTCTAATTTATCACTCAGGCTACCGAAAATAATTGCACCAAACATCATCCCAAATAAAGCAACACTGCCCAGAAATCCAGCCGTAATACTGTCAATTTTCCATTCTGCCATCAACTTGGGTAAAGCAACACCGTAAATCACTAAATCATAACCATCAAAGATAATGATCAATGCACTGAGTAAAATCACCCGCCAATGAATGGCTTTTAATTTGGCATGATCAATAATTTCATTTGCATTTATGGTTTGCATAATAGACCTCCCTGGTCATATTGTCCTGTTTGTAATCTTTGTTGTTTAAGTCGTCATTTCAGTGTGTTGTAGTTGTTTTGCTAATGCTGCTTTAGCTGTCTGAATATCATTTTCAAGCGAATGCTGCCACAACCAGTCAAAACGCTGTGCCAAATGTTGGCCTATTGATTCAAAATCAGGATATTTCGATGAATATAGCTCATAGATTTCACCTGATTCACGCGAGGTATTTTGAACTTTCACGGCGCGCGCTAATCGAACTTGCTCATAGATTTCAGATACAGCTTTGATAGATTCAGATGTCAACTCAGGGTTTTCTAATAATTTAGCTAAAATCAAAGCATCCTCTAAACCTTGTCCAGCACCAGCACCTTGATGCGGTAACATGGCATGAGCAGCATCGCCAATCAAAATCACATTATTGTTTTTGTTTTTATAGGTTTCTAAAGGTTGAATTTCATGTAATGCCCAAATGGTTGGTGAGTCGATCAGATCCAATAATGCCTTACAACTCTCGCTCCAGTCTGCAAAATCAGCCAGCATGGCTCGTTTTGAAACAGGGGATGTCCATGGTGTATTCTCTGCTAATACGGTTTGCGTGCGATCTGACTTAAACGCGACAATGTTAATTTCTTCACCCTGACGGATTGGGAAAGTTAAGATATGTTTATCTTTCCCTAAAAGCATTTGTGGTACATCGGCAATTTCGGCATCATTTCCCAGTTTTGCAATGGCTTGCTTAAAATCTTGAAATTTAATAATTCCACGATATGCCCACGTCCCTGAAAACTGAGGTTCAACACGCGCTAATTGATTAGAGTCAAGCACATGATTTCGAACAACTGACCGAATTCCATCACAACCAATCACATAATCAAATGTAGTATGTTGACCACCGATAAAGTGAATTGTCGCTTGTTCTTCATCTGCCTCTATTTCTTGTACACGTTTATTAAAATGTACATTTGTTAAAGGCACTAACGGAATTAAACGATCGAGAAAATCTGCACGATGTACCGAAGACTGTCCAACTTGTGGCGCAATCGATGCAGATAGATACTCATCGGTATAACCATTACGCCATTGAAACCAAATATCGGTGTATGGTGCCTTTACCTGATCTGCAATAGATTCATACTCTTGGCTTAGACCTAATAATTGAATGGCTTTAACTGCGTTGGCACCAAACGAAATCCCTGCGCCAATCTCGGAAAACTGTGATGCGGACTCAAAGAGATGTACATCTAAATGTTTATTTTTGACCAATTGAGTCGTGAGTGCTAATCCCGCAATACCGCCACCAATCACAGCAACTCTAATTTTTTTGTCCATTTTTAGCATTCCTTACTAAATTGCTTAGAATTCTATAATTGGTTATTTTTTAGAATAAATCCAATTTATATTTTTAGGTTTGTACTATCTATTTTTTTGATATTTATTTAAATAAATCTCTTTCATAAATGAAAAAGTGATCATGTAGCGTGAATCATATTGCGATTGAAAATCCCTTCTCCCTTTGGGAGAAGGCTAGGATGAGGGGGATTTTATGTTGATTTTTAGCTTTAAAAAGGTTTTATGAAATAATCTTAAAATATTGATATAACTAAACTAGTTTAGTTAAAAACCCACAGTCCACGAGAGTTGTGCTGTACGTGGTGCGCCAAGAAATAAATAGTCATCGCCTAAGAAACTCCCCGCATCGCGCCAGTATTTTTTATTAAACACGTTATCAACATTAAATCGAAGCGTATTGTCATAACCATAAGCACGGAAGTTATAAGCTGTACCTACATCAAACACGCTATAGCCTGATACTTTTACTGTACCTGTTTTATTGGCATATTTACTGCTGCTGTATTGCATGCCAGCCAATAAACGTAAGCCATTCACTTGTGGTACTTGATAAGACAGATGATTAGCAAAACGAACACTTGGTACATTCTGAGTTTGATGACGTTGATAATCAGCCACTTGTATTTCTTTTAAACGTGAACGAATCAAAGCTAAAGAAGAGGTTATATCTAGATTTTGCCCTAAACGTCCTTGTAAGCCCAATTCTAAGCCAAGGTTATGTTGCTTACCATCCGTGACAAAGTAATTGCTTGAGTTGGTGTATTGATTGTCTTGGGTTAAATCGAACAATGCCGCGGTAAACAGTAATGTTTGCCACTGCTGCTTAATCCCCAATTCATACTGAGTTGAATTTATCGGTGCTAACGTTTTAAAAGCATTACCTTCAATACCTTGATCAGGAATACCAGTCGCAAACCAAGGGGCTTGTCCACCATCACTTAATCCTTTGGCATAAGAAGCATAGAGATGAGTCTGTTCCCAAGGTTGATACATCAACGCAAACTGCGGTAAGAAACGATTGAAATTCGTCTCTCGGATGTTGTTTGCATCTTCATCATAGGCATTTTCATTTAAATGCATCAGCCTACCACCCAACAGCATTGACCATTCAGTGTTAAAGTCAATCTGGTCAAGTAAGTTCAATGCGGTTTGTTGACTGTCTAATGATTTATAATGTTTACCTAAAGTTTTATCAGTAGGCGCATACGTTATAGGATCATTATAAATATTTCCTGTACCGACCAATTCATTGATTGCATTATATTGTGTATGCCGTTTCCCTGTATGTGACAGTTCTAAACTTAGCTTATGCTGCCAAGCCCCAGTGCTAAACTTGCCGTTTAATCCTGCTTTAAATTGATTGGTTAAGAAGCTGTCATCAGGATTACGGAAATCATAAATATCATAGTTACCATTTTGGTCAAAAGTATTACCTAAACCTGTCGTTTGGCAAGTACTGCTATAACAACCCCACGGAAATGCTGAATAATCATCAATCACGACACGGCTTTGTGCAGCAGACAGATTTGTTGTCCAGTTGTCATTGACTTGGTAAATATATTTTAAGCTGGCATTTAGACTTTCATTGGTCACTGGTTTACTCCAGCTTTGATAGCCAAGTAAACGATCCCATTTGACGTCAGTCGGTACGGTTGTACCATCCAGTAACTGATAACCTGCGACTGAGCGCTGATGTTGACGCTGTGATTCAATGTCAAATTCTAATTTTGAGCGATCTGAAATCTTCCAGTCTAATGCCAAAGCGCCAAATAAACGCTGTCCATCTGCATGCTCAACATAAGGATGAATTTCTTCTTTGGCCAGATTCACTCGATAACCAAACTGCTGCTCTTCTCCCAACCAGCCACCCAAGTCAGTTGCGACACGATTGCCACCATGACTATCTACTTCAATGGTGATAGCATGAATGTCTTCTGGACGTTTAGTGACATAATTGATGACACCACCCGGTGTTGACATTCCACTTTGGATTGCACTTATACCCTTTAGAATTTCAACTTGTGCTTTGTTCTCAAGCGCCACATTTTGCTCACCACGCAACAAATTGCCATTGAGTAAATAACTTGACCCTAAATTTAGGTTAAAGCCACGCATAATAAAGTTTGGATAATAACCAATGGGTGCATAGCCATCACCGATGGCTGCATCATTTTTAACAATATCCGTCAGGGTTTTTGCATGTTGGTCAGCGATAAGTTCTGCGGTGACTGTACTGATAGATGCAGGGATCTCAGCAAGATTTTGCTGAGTAAATCCTGATAAATTTACCTTGGGTTGATAATAAGCAGTTGGTGTTGTTTCTTCTGTTTGAACGCTTACTTTAATCGTTTTAAGTTGCTGTGTATTTTTTTCAGTATCAGCATGTGCCAATGCTGAACTTAGTCCTAGACATGAAAATGAACCAACTGCCAGTAATGCTTTTTGTAAACGAGAAAATGGATACGTTTTCACAGTAATTGTCTAACCCCAAAGATAATCTTACAGCCTAAATTTATGCGCATGAGTATTCACAATTTTCTTCGATTGAACAAGCATTTCTATAAGATATTTAAGCTTTAAAGAACACTTTGATATGACCTTGAAAATAAATAAGCATCTTAGAAGAAAAATTAAAACTTCGCTAAAGCATCAAGATGTTGCTGGAAATCACCTTCCGTTCCTGCAGCATTTACATGATCGAAGTAATCATACCAACCACTTGCTTGAATACCTGTTAATAATGCATCTCGTGCCTGTTGATTTGGAAAGCGCCAAATCCCCATAAAGCGATGATGACTACTTTGATCAACGGCAGTATCAATCTCGGTGAGTGTTAAAAGCTCAACACCCATACTAGACAAGCCTCCCATAGCCGCGCCAACATCAGCCAAATATTGTTGACGCTCTTGTACAGGTAAAGTTTGCCAAACTGCATTGGGTGTATAGAGTTCAATTAGATAGTGATTCATGATTTTTCCTTGATTTAATTCAACGTTTTATATCGATAATTTAAAAAGATTTTTATACAGATATTTTATCAGCGCTTATCAACAAGATTTTTCGCCACTTTCTCAAGTAAGTCTGTTAATTGCTCACGTTCAGCTTGGGTTAAACCAGCAAACAGGCTGGCAATCCAGCGACTATGCTGATCAAACACAGTTTTTGCGACTTGTTTGCCCTTTGCCGTCAGCTGAATACATAACGCGCGACGATCTTCTGGATCTGCGTGACGTTCTACCAATTGTTCACGTTCTAAACCATCCAGTAGTCCAGTGACTGTGGCACGGGTAATTCCCGCTTGTTCAGCTAAAGTTTTAGGCGCTACAGCATCATTAGCTGCATCAAGGAGAAATAAAAGCACAAATCTCCCTTCAGATAAGCCATAAGGCGCAAGCTGTGCGGCACAGTCTCGATCAATACTTGAAGCGAGTGAAAGCGTTTGAAAACAGAGTTGCAAATTTTCAATATCTGCCATTTTACGGCGTTGCGCTTCATGCAAAAGCGCGGTGTATTTCTGTTCTAGATTCATTTAGTATTTAGCCATATAGTATGATGACTAACTATATATTGAATATTTTAGCTGTGTCAAGATAGATTCTTTACGAGAAAAAACAGTGCTTAAATTGATCGATTTCAAATGGACTAAAACAGATTTTTTCAGATTAATTTTTATGTTTAATTTATCTCGTCTTAAATCGATAAAATATTTCTTAGTGTTATTTTGAATAGGATAAAACCTAGCTCATAGAGCTTCATAATTTATTGAAATATATCGTTAAAGTTTAATTTGTTCATCAATTAAAATCTATTCAATATTGCCCTTTCAAAGTGATGAGACGCCCATTTATTCGCCGTAAAGTAAGGCTTAAAACTCAACAAAATAAGTCGCAATCATACGATGTATATTCCAAGTCAATATTCATCACTTATACATTGTTACTGCTGATCTAGGTCTATGCATTTTAAGATGAAACCAGATATTGATCTAAATTTTTAAGGGAAAAATCGATGATTTGCACAAGCATTTGTTCTGAATAACCATCTCTGGCTTGAACGGATAATCCATGTAGCACTAGTCCGTAATATTGCCCTAATATTTCAGGATCAGCATGTTCTAATAATTGTCCATCTGCTTTCGCCTGTTTAAAACGCTTAACCAGACTTTGACCACGTTCAATACGTTGTTGCTTCATCCAGTCTAAAAGGCTTTGATTTTCCTGACTTAATACACTTGCAGATGACACAACCATACAGCCATATGAATGATTATTCTGGGTATAAAGTTTGATTGCTTCTTGAAATAATTGGCTGATCGCATCCTTAATATTTGCTTGTTGTAAAGTGTGGATCGCAAAGCCGCCTTCATTTTCTTCGTAGTGTATAACAGCTTCTCGAAACAACGCTTCTTTAGAGCCAAAGGCTTTATAAATACGCGCTGAAGCAATACCTAAGACCTCGACTAAATCTGACATCGAAGTCCCTTCATAGCCATGTTGCCAGAAAAAATTACGCGCTTGAATCAGTGCTTTTTCTCTATCAAATTCTCTTGGTCTACCAGCCATAACGACGCTTCAATCCGATTTAGTGTTTTTTATTATCATTCGAAAAAATAAATTTCGCAAATAAATCAATAGGATTTGTTGGAGAGGCTGCCCTTTTTTAGATTCTTTTTAAAAACTTGTTGTTTTTATTCAAAAGAAAGCCTATTGTTTGTCGATCGACAACCAATTGAGTTTAGCTATGCAAACCATCAAAGGTCCAAGTATTCATCTCGCACAATTCAGTGATGATATTTTCCCATTTAATAATTTAGAGAGTATTGCTGCATGGGTTTCCGATAAAGGCTTTAAGGCTGTACAACTGCCAGCATGGGACAAGCGTTTATTTGATGTTAATTTAGCAGCCACAAGCCAAGATTATTGCGATGAAATACAAGGAGTTTTACAGAATAATGGTTTAGAAATTAGTGAGTTAACGACGCATATTTTTGGCCAACTTATGGCTGTGCATCCAGCTTATGATGCTTTATGTGATGGTTTTGCACCTTCACATTTACATGGAAATTCAGTAGCTAGAACTCAATGGGCTGAACAACAAATGTTGGCTTCTGTGCAAGCATCTGCCCGCTTAGGTTTGCAAGATATGGGAACTTTTTCAGGTTCACTGGCATGGCCTTATATCTTTCCTTTTCCTCAACGCCCCGCTGGACTTATTGAAACTGCTTTTGATGAACTTGCACGTCGTTGGATGCCGATCCTCAATGCTTGTGATGAACATAATGTCAATCTGTGTTACGAAATTCATCCTGGCGAAGACTTACATGATGGCATTTCCTTTGAAATGTTCTTAGAACGGACACACCACCATCCACGTTGTCAGATTCTTTTTGACCCGAGTCATTTTATTCTGCAACAACTGAATTATTTGGAATACATCGATATCTATAAAGATTTTATTCGGATGTTCCATGTTAAAGATGCGGAGTTTAACCCGACAGGTCGTCAAGGAATGTATGGGGGCTATCAAAATTGGGGAGATCGTGCAGGTCGATTCCGTTCTACTGGAGATGGTCAGGTTGATTTCAAAGCAATTTTCTCAAAATTGGCACATAACGACTATCAGGGCTGGGCAACTTTGGAATGGGAATGTTGTTTAAAAAATAAAGAGGATGGCGCAAGTGAAGGTGCTGAGTTTATTCAACAACATATTATTCATGTTACTGATAAAACCTTTGATGATTTTGCCGCAGCGCCTGTCAATCAATTGCAAATAAATCAACTTTTGGGTATCTAAGGCAGAGATTGAGAATTCACTATGACAACCATTACAACACATGAAAATTTAGTTGATCAATTTCAGCATCATTACATTCATATAGACAGTAAAAAACTTCATTATGTCTCTACAGGTCGTGGTCCTGTTGTATTACTTATCCCCGGTTGGCCACAAACATGGTACGCATGGCGAAATGTAATGAGCGTCTTGGCGGCCAACGGTTATCAGGCAATTGCTGTGGATCCACCGGGAACAGGATATTCTGTTCCGCTGAATGGAAGTTATGATACGGGGCGAATTGCGACAATTTTATCCAGCTTAATGTCAAAACTTGGACATGATACTTATTCAGTGATTGGTCACGATATCGGGATGTGGATTGCTTATGCACTTGCAGCTGATTTTCCCCAATCTGTTACTTCTCTGGCTGTGACTGAAGCTGTTATTCCCGGATTGGCAACGCCACCGCCTATTTTTGTTTCAGCTGATGAAAATATTTTTCTATGGCATTTCATGTTTAATCAAGTGATGGACTTACCTGAAGCTTTGGTCAGTGGACGTGAAGAAACTTATCTTAATTATATTTTTGATAAGTGGTCGTGGCATAGAGATAAAGTCGCCGCTGAAACGTATATTGAGGCTTATAAAGTATCGGGACGTTTAACGGCAGGTTTTAATTACTATCGCTCAATCCCGGAAACCATTCGTCAAAATAAAATCCGCGCAACTAAAAATCTAGAAATGCCTGTATTGGCGATTGGTGCAGAACAGGCAACCAATGAGGCACCTTATGAAACCATGAAAAAAGTTGCACCGCATTTAACCAGTGCAATTGTCAAAGATTGTGGTCATTTTATTATGGAGGAACAACCCGAAGCGTTTTGTTCCCTGATTTTAGAATTTCTACAACAGGAGCAATAAGATGCCTTTAGACCATCAAATTGCAGACTGGCTTAACGCTAGACCTGTTGCAACAGCTGCAAATACACTTTGTGAATTAAGAGCGCAGGTAAATCAGGACATCATACAACAGCAAGGTATTGAGCGAGATCCAAGCTATCAATCCAGTTTTTGGATTACAACTTCTGATCAAGCTCAAATCCAAGTTCGGGTATATACGCCCTATGCTTTGGTGCAGCTACAAAGCAACCCAGCTTTAGTATTTGCCCACGGTGGTGGATGGTGTTTGGGGAGTTTAGATGCATGGGATCGTTCATGCCGTTTACTGGCAGAATCAACACAGCATGTTATCTTTTCAGTGGATTATCGCTTAGCGCCTGAATTTAAATTTCCAGTACCGCTTACAGATTTTTTTACAGCACTTCGTTATATTCAAGAACATGCTTTAAGTTTAGGGCTTGATCAAAATCGTATTGCTGTGGGTGGTGATAGTGCGGGCGCTAACCTTGCAGCAGCTGCATGCTTACTCGCTAAAGCGCATCCAGAAATCCAGATTAGTCAACAACTGCTGTTTTATCCAGCCTTAGATGCCACGATGCATGGTAAATCCTATGAAACTTATGCGGATGGTTATGGCTTAACCACTGCAACAATGGCGTATTGTTGGGATCAATATTTAAATAGTGATTCTGACAAAACCAATGAGTTGGTGAGTCCTCTACTGGCACAATCATTACAAGGCTTACCTGAGGCAACAATTTTTGTCTGTGAATATGATCCACTGCGTCATGATGGCGAACAATATGCTGAAAGATTGAGAGAGGCTGGAGTCTTGGTGAAATTTCATTTTCTAGCAGGAATGATTCATGGTGCAATTCATATGACTGCAATCACAGAGAAAGCCAACGCTATATACGATAAGATTGATTTATAGGTGATTTTGATCATCGTGAAAAAAGGAAATCGCATGATTTCCTTTTTTGCTATTTCAAAAGTATCTGAATGTTTATAAAAACAGAACTGATATACGCATTAAAAAGACTAACCTAATTCAGCCAATATTTTATCTAGGGTTGCATTCTGTTGCTGCCATTTTGGCTGTTTATCTTTGTCGACAATTAAAGCGCGAACACCTTCAAGAATATCACCATGTTCAAACCAGATATCCTGTAAATTTCGTTCCAGCTGCATACATTGTTGTAGTGACAATCCCCGTCCCAAGTATTGCAGTCTTAAACTGGTTTTTTTCGCCACCCAAGAACGTTGTTGCAAAGTGCTTAAGACTTTGCTTGCCCATGCTTGATGCTGTTGATCTTTTTCATTTTCAAGACTTTTTTCAATATCTTGCAAATTTTCAAAGCCAAAATGCTTACGAATGTTCTCGACCGATGCACTGAGTTCACTTTCTACAGGGCGGGTAATAAATTTAGAAATTATCTGTTCAATATTGTCTTTGCTTAAATTGCTTGATTGGCTCAGCGCATCAAGTAAGTCATTAAATTGTTGGCTAGGAACATGATAATCAATCAAATCTAAATATAAGGCATCACTGCTACTGATTTGGTCACCTGTGGTTGCCAGATAGACCCCAATATCATCTAAACGTGACAAGAAATGCGTTGCTGCAACATCAGGAAAGAAACCAATCGCTGTTTCAGGCATGGCAAAACGTGATTTTTCACTGCTAACAATAATATGACAGGCTTGTGCCAGACCAAAACCGCCACCTAATACATAGCCGTCCAACAATACCACAACAGGTTTTTTAGATGCGCGAATGCTATTCAACATGTCATATTCAGCAATAAAATAGCCTTTATGTCCATCTGTACCATTTTGATAACAATCATAAAGATAACGAATATCACCACCAGCACAAAATGCTTTTGGGCTATTGGATTTGATCAATATTGCTTGAATGCCAGCATCATTTTGCCAAGTTTCAACTTGTATACGGATACCATTGATCATATCCAAAGTCAGTGCATTCAGGCTGGACACTCGATCTAAGGTAATCACACCCAGAGCTGCGTTCTGTTCGATAATTAAATGATTTTCAGTATTCATCCGATCTTCATCCTGTTATTGATTTTTAAAGTTGGCTTGGCGTTTATCAACAAAGGCTTGCATGCCTTCTTTTTGATCCAAAGTAGCAAAAATTGAATGAAAGGTTCGTCGTTCAAAACGTAAACCTTCCGCCAAACTCACTTCAAAGGCACGATTAATTGATTCTTTGATCATCATTGTCGCCACCAATGATTTTTCAGCAATTTTTTCTGCAGCACTTAAAGTCTGGGTTAAAAGCTCTTCGGGGCTAAACACACGGGCAACTAAACCACTCAGTTCTGCCTCAATAGCCCCCATTTGTCGAGCGGTTAAACACATTTCCATCGCTTTGGCTTTACCTATGGCAAGGGTTAAACGCTGCGTACCCCCAATGCCTGGAAGTACGCCTAAAGTGACTTCAGGTAAGCCAAATTTGGCATTATCCGCACAGTAAATAAAATCACACATCAGTGCCAACTCACAACCGCCACCCAAAGCATAGCCACTGACAGCTGCGATTAAGGGTTTACGACGTTGTGCAATTCGATCGGCAAGGTTAAAAAAATCGTCAAAATAAATATCGGGAAAGTTCAATCCCGCCATTTCTTTAATATCAGCGCCAGCGGCAAAGGCTTTCTCTGAACCTGTCAGCACCATACAGCCAATATCCTGATCTTTTTCTAAATCATCTAAAGCTAAATTTACTTCTTGGATTAATTTTGAATTTAATGCGTTTAAAGCCTTTGGGCGATTGAGTGTAATTAAACCTACACCTTTATGTTTTTCCAGTAAAATCGTTTCAAATTGCATATTCATTTCCTTATCTGTTTTATCTCATCATCTGATACACAGCGATTAACTCTATTTATAAACTTCGCGCAATCACTAAACGCTGGATGTCACTGGTACCTTCATAGATTTGGCAAATACGTGCATCACGATAAATTCGTTCAATTGGAAAATCTTTTAAATATCCATAGCCGCCGAAGACTTGTAAAGCTGCTGAACAGACACGCTCTGCCATCTCTGAGGAAAATAATTTTGCCATTGAGGCTTCATTGAGACAGGGCTTGCCTGCTTCTTTCAATCGTGCGGCATGATGGACCAATTGACGAGCTGCTTCGATTTCTGTTGCCATACTGGCCAAACGAAAAGCGATTGCCTGATGTTCAAAAATCGGTTTTCCAAAAGTAATCCGTTCTTTGGCATATTTGCTGGCTTCTTCTAAGGCCGCACGTGCCAAACCCACCGCTTGCGCAGCAATACCAATACGACCGCCTTCCAGATTAGACAGTGCTATTTTAAGCCCTTCACCTTCTTGACCTAACATTAAGCTTTTGTGTACACGCACATCAGTCAATGCAATTTGGCAGGTATCTGAAGCATGCAATCCCAGTTTTTCTTCAGTCCGAATCACTTCATAGCCAGCAGTTCCCCGTGGCACAATAAAGGCACTGATGCCTTTTTTACCAGCACTTGGATCGGTCACTGCAAATACAATAATTACACCAGCATTATTTCCTGAAGTAATAAATTGTTTTGCGCCGTTAATAATCCAATCCTCACCATCTTTGACAGCTCGGGTTTTCAGTGCTGCTGCATCAGAGCCAGTATGCGGTTCGGTCAATGCGAAAGCACCAATCATTTCACCTTGTGCCAAAGGCAATAAATATTTTTGTTTTTGTTCTTCACTACCAAATTTAGCAATCGGAACACAACCGACTGAATTATGCACACTCATAATGGTAGAGGTTGCGCCATCGGCCGCCGCAATTTCTTCAAGTGCAAGGACATAGGCTAAGTTACCAGTATCTGAACCACCCCATTGCTCTGAAATCAGCATCCCCATAAAGCCCAATTGCCCCATTTGTGACAAGGTTTCTTTGGGGAAAATGCTGTGTTTATCCCATTCCGCAGCATTTGGTTTAATTTGTTCTTGGGCGAAGCTTTTCGCCATGTCCTGAATCAATAATTGTTCTTCAGTAAATTGCATTTCATATTCCTTAGCATCATTTAACATCCTACATTCGGTAAGTTTAGCTTGTCTAGGATGATCCTTACTGGCTTTATACACTTAATTGTTGTTTAGCAATTTCTTGATTTCGCAGTAAAAAGCGTTGAATCTTACCACTTGGAGTCTTGGGTAGTTCTGTGACAAATTCAACTTGTCTAGGATAAGCATGGGCAGACAGACGTTTTTTGACAAATTGCCCAAGTTGTTCAGCCAATTCCTCAGACGGTGTTTTATTTTCAGCCAAAATCACAAAAGCTTTAACGATTTCTGTTCGCTCTGGATCAGGTACTCCAACAACAGCAGCTTCAATCACTGCCTCATGTTCAAGTAATGCACTTTCTACATCAAAAGGTCCAATACGATATCCAGAGGTGGTAATCACATCATCACTACGTCCAACAAAGCTCATACTCCCATCTGCATGTAATTCAGCAGTATCACCGGTCAAATAATAATTTTTGATAAATGGTGATTTACGACTTTCTTTATAGCCACCAAACCACATCATCGGTGATTGACTGATATCTACCGCTAAAATTCCAGCGGTATCGGCAGGCAACTCATTGCCTTGATCATCCACCACAGCGACACGATAACCTGGACTGGCAAAACCAGCAGCGCCTGCACGGACGTCATGGCTTAAACCATGATGGTTGCACACCACCATGCCCACCTCTGTCTGTCCATAATGATCAAAAATAGGCGCATCAAGCACTTGTTTAAACCAACGAAAAACTTCTGGATTTAAAGGTTCACCAGCACTGCTCACAACACGGAATTTACCCTTTAGTTGTGCCATTTGAGCGGGATCCGCGGCCATCATCATCCGATATGCCGTAGGTGCACCTGCCAAATTGGTAATTTTATAATCATCAATAATTTGACATAAACTGTCTATGCTAAAACCACCTTCATAAAACAAAGTGGCATGACCTAACAACAAGGGTCCAGTGATACTGTAATAAAGTCCATATGCCCAACCTGGATCAGCAATATTCCAAAATGCATCATCTGCACGTAAGCCGATCGCATCTTTCATATAGTTGCCAAAAGCAATTAAGGCTTTGAGAGGAACTTCCAACGGTTTTGCAGGCCCCGTGGTACCTGAGGTAAACATCAGTAAAAATGGATCTTGAATGCTTTGCATGACCAGATCACATTGCTCAGCATATAGATTGAGTTCTTTCCAAAAATCTAAATCGCCTTGTTGTATAGCATGACCCTGTTGATCAGCGACAGTCATAATTTGTGGACACTGTGCAACTTCATCCAGTTTGCTACGATTGCCGATATCGGTCACAACCAATTTGCTTTTTGCCAGCTGAACTCGATGTTCAATCGCCTTTGGGCCAAATGCAGTAAATAGCGGTTGATAAACTGCACCAATTCGCCAAGCAGCGAGAATCACCACCAATAATTCGGGAGTTCTTGGTAATAAACCAGAGATACGATCACCGGCTTGAATACCCTGTGACTTTAAAAAATTGGCAAACTGACTCGACCATTTTTTCAGTTGAGCAAAGGTATATTGCTCTTTACGACCATCTTTAGCTTGCCAATATAGGGCAACTTTTTCGCGATCTGCTTCCGCATGTCGGTCACAGCATTCATAACAGGCATTCAGTTGATCGACTGAACCTGAGAGCATTTCTTTAACCGCACCATCTAAATTAAATGTTTTAGCAACATCCTGATAACTCAACATATTATATTCTCCGGCCTGGATTTATTGTTATTCATGACACGAGTGAATCTATTGGTTTTTCACCACCCATGGGTGGTGAAATTGACTATGCTTCGATTGATGATTTAGTTTCTTTAGGCAAATATTGCTGAATAATGCTGGAAAAATCGAGTTGAGCATTACCTTGCATACACAGTTGCTGATAAAGCTGCTGTACCAAACCACCTAAAAGCAAAGGTTGTTTGACTTGGCCTGCGGCTTCAACAGCCAAACCCAAATCTTTAAGCATCAGTTGAGAGGCAAAGCCATCACTATAACCACGTCCAGCAGGTGCATTTGCAGAAATACCCGGCCATGGGTTACACACTTCCGAGCTCCAGCAACGACCACTTGAACTATTGATTACACCTGCTAATGCTTGTGCATCGATACCGAGTTTTGCCCCGAGCGCCATGCCTTCAGCCACTGCGGCCATTGAAATGCCTAAAATGAGATTATTGCAAATTTTAGCAATTTGTCCTGCACCCACTTCACCACAGTGCACGATGTTCTTACCCATTGGTGCAAGCACAGATTTTACTTGTTCAAAAGCTTTATCATCAGTTCCTACCATAAAGGTTAGCGTACCTGCTTGAGCCCCGATCGTGCCACCTGAAACAGGTGCATCACAAATTTGAATTCCTTGCTCTGCACCAATTGCAGCAATGTCTTTAATAGTTTGTGGATCAATGGTACTGCTGTCGATACATAAGCTGCCTTGTTTAAGCACAGCAAGTACCCCATTTTCACCCAAATACACCTCTTTAACATGCTTTGCGGCTGGCAGCATGGTAATTACCACATCTGCATTTTCTGCTGCTTTCTGTGGACTATTACAAGCAATTCCACCTGCTTCAGTGAAATGTGCGATTGCAACATCACTTAAATCAAAGCCATAAACCGTCAAACCTGCTTTGAGTAAATTATGGGCCATTTTACCGCCCATATTGCCTAAACCAATAAATGCAATATTCATCCTTGAACTCCTGTATTAACGCAAGCTGATGGTGGTATTCACTTCACCTTTTTCTTGTGTATCTTCGAACCAACGACTGGTAATGGTTTTGGTTTGAGTATAGAACTGTACTGCTTGTTTACCATAAGGCCCTAAGTCCCCTAATTTTGAACCTCTTGACCCTGTAAAGCTAAAGAATGGAACCGGCACAGGAATTGGAATATTGATACCAACTTGACCAATATCAATGGTGCTTTGGAAAGTACGCGCTGTTGCACCACTTTGGGTAAATAAACCCACTCCATTCCCGAACGGATTGGCATTGACCAATTCAATGGCTTGTTCAAGCGTATCAACATGAATAATGGCTAAAACAGGGCCAAAAATTTCTTCTGTATAGATGCGCATATCGGTGCTGACTTGATTGAATATGGTTGCACCAACAAAATTGCCATTTTCGTAGCCTTGGACTTGTACGTCTCGACCATCGAGTAAGAGTTGCGCACCTTGTTCAATACCGCTATTAATTAAATCCATAACCCGAGCTTTAGCACGGGGTGAGATCACAGGACCAATATCTGTTTGCGGTTCATGCCCAGCATTGACTTTCAGTGTTTTGGCTTTTTCAACCAATTCATCCACCCAGTTTTTAGTTTCACCGACCATGACAGCAACTGACAATGCCATACAACGTTGTCCAGCCGCACCAAATGCAGCACCAACTAAAGCATTTAAGGTTTGTTCTTTGTTGGCATCTGGCATGACCACGACATGGTTTTTTGCACCCATCATCGATTGCACACGCTTACCATGCTGACCCGCTAAGTTATAGACATGCGTTCCTACTGCTGTCGAACCTACAAATGAAATGGCTTTAATGTCTGGATGCGTACATAGACGATCTACCACTTGCTTGCCACCATGTACCACATTGAGTACACCAGCAGGTACACCTGCTTGTAATGCCAATTCAACCAGCATCATGGTCGATAGTGGATCTTGCTCAGACGGTTTAAGTACGAAGGTATTGCCGCAAACAATCGCCATTGGAAACATCCACAAAGGGATCATGGCAGGAAAATTAAACGGGGTAATTCCAGCACATACACCCAATGGTTGTTGCAAGGTATAAGTATCTACACCACGAGCTACACCTTCAGTATATTCACCCATTTGCAAGGTGCCAATCGAGCAAGCATGTTCAACCACCTCTAAGCCACGTTGGATATCGCCTTCTGCATCAGCCAAGGTTTTACCTTGTTCTGCGGTCAAAACACGGGCGATATCTTTCATATTGTCACGAATCAAATCTTGCAGTTTCAGCATGATACGCATACGGGCTTGAATCGGTGTAAAACGCCAAGTTTTAAATGCTTCTTGTGCAGCAGCAATTGCAGCATCAACTTCGTCTAGAGTTGCCATTGGGACACGACCAAGTACCTCTTGGGTCGCTGGATTTAGAATGTCTTGCCATTCAGTAGTATTTGATTCGGTAAATTTTCCATTAATTAATAATTTAGCCGTCGTTGAATGAATATTTGACATTGTGTTCATAACCTCTCCATAGGCAATATTTTTTGTTGTTACATTCTTAGAAAATAGCCAAAAGCAGTATTTTCATCAGTGCTGTTTCAAATCAAACTAACAAAGAAAATATAGATGACCAATAGAAATTAACGCACAATGAATGTGCAAATATGCACAAGGATGTCATACACAATGAAAGTCGATTGGGATCACCTACAGTTTTTTTTAGTTTTAGCGCGTGCCAAGACGTTAACCAATGCAGCTCGTATTATTGGGGTCGAACACAGTACCGTATCTAGACGGATACAGGCGCTAGAATTAGCTTTAGGAACACCGTTGTTTAGACGCGAAGCCACAGGTTATGAACTAACTATGGAAGGCTTGGCGTTGGTGCCCCGTGTCGAGCAAATGGAGCAAGCTTTTTTGCAAATTGAAAAGCCCAACTTACCTTTACAAGGACATGTGCGAATTGGCACACCAGAGGGTTTTGGAACAGCATTTTTAGCCCAGCTATTGGCAGAACTGTCTAAACAATATCCTTTACTCACGATTGATCTTATCCCAGTTCCAAAAATGATTAAGCTGTCGCATCGTGAAGCCGATATTGTGATTTCCATCGATCGTCCTAAGTCAGGACCTTATATTATTACCCGTTTAACCGATTATTGTCTTAAAATTTATGGCAGTAAAAGCTATTTAGAAAGTACCCAAGCGATTAAAAAACTTGAAGATTTAAAAAACCATCAGTTTGTAAACTATATTGACGATTTAATTTACAGTCCTGAACTGTATTGTTTAGAACGTCTGCCATTACAGCTCAATGCGAATTTTAGAAGTAGCAGTATTTTGGCCCAACAAGTTGCTGTGAGTGCAGGTGCTGGATTGGCAATTTTGCCAAAGTTTTTGGCAGAAAATAAACCAGAACTTAAACAGGTGTTACAAGACGAAGTTCGTTTTATTCATACCTTTTGGATGCTAACTTTAGTCGATTTACAGCATGAACCGCGTATAAAATTGGTTTGGGATTTTTTAAGAACACAAGCTGATAAATATCAAAATTTATTGATGGATTAGTTATTATTTTGTTGTTAATGATATTCAGGAATTACCCATTTCATCAGCAGTATAAATTTAAGCCGTTGAATGATTTATCAAATATCATTTTGAAAAATAAAACCCAAGACGAATCTTGGGTATTTCACTTAAGTTATCAATAAAACACGTTTAACTTGCTAAGCCAACTGCTTTAGCACGTGCCTTATGTAATTTCTTATAACTGTCAATAAGTCTTAAATGACGATCAAGCCCTTCAAGCTGCATACTGGTTTCAGTCAAACCATAAAAACGCATACTGCCGTCTAGAGAACCAATAACTGCATCCATTCGTTCATCACCAAACATACGACGGAAATTCGCTTCATAGTCATCTAAATCCATGTCGTCATCTAGTTCAACTTCAAGCATCACATTCATACACTGATAGAACAAGCCGCGTTCTACAGTATTGGTATTGTATTGCAGGAATTGTTCAACTAAATCTTTGGCTTCTTCAAACTGTTGTAAAGCAAGATAAATCAACAGTTTTAACTCAAGGATGGTCAGTTGTCCCCACACTGTATTATCATCAAATTCAATACCAATTAAAGTCACGATATCAGTGTAATCGTCAACTTCAACTTCTTCAAGACGTTCAACTAAAGCTTCCAGTTGTTCATCATCTAAACGATGAAGATTTAAGATATCTTCACGGAATAACAATGCTTTGTTGGTATTGTCCCAAATTAAATCTTCAACCAAATAAATTTCAGAATAATCAGGCACAATGATACGGCAAGCTGTCGCGCCTAAGTGCTCATAGACGGCCATATAGACTTCTTTGCCCATTTCCTCAAGAATGTTCAACATGGTCTTTACTTCTTCAGCATTGGCATTTTCACCCGCACTGCTAAAATCCCACTCAACAAAGTCATGGTCTGATTTTGCACTAAAGAAACGCCAAGACACCACACCACTTGAATCGATAAAATGTTCAACAAAATTATTCGGTTCAGTCACTGCATTACTACTAAAGGTTGGTTTAGGTAAATCATTTAAACCTTCAAAACTACGACCTTGTAACAATTCAGTTAAGCTACGCTCTAAAGCAACTTCAAGCTTAGGATGTGCGCCAAACGATGCAAATACGCCACCTGTACGTGGGTTCATCAACGTGACACACATCACTGGAAATTCACCACCCAACGATGCATCTTTAACCAAGACTGGAAAGCCCTGTTCTTCTAGGCCTTTAATGCCCTCAACAATACGCGGGTATTTTGCTAAAACATCTTCAGGTACATCTGGAAGTGCAATTTCTCCCTCTAAAATTTCACGTTTAACCGCACGTTCAAAAATTTCAGATAAACACTGCACTTGAGCTTCCGCTAAGGTATTTCCTGCACTCATACCATTGCTTAGATATAAGTTTTCAACCAAATTTGATGGGAAATATACAACTTCTTGATCTGATTGGCGTACAAACGGTAATGAACAAATCCCACGCTCAGTATTACCTGAGTTGGTGTCATACATATGTGTACCTAACAATTCATTGTCTGGGTTATATACCTCTAATGTATATTCATCCAATATTTCTTTAGGTAGCGCTCCATTTGGTCCTGGTTTAAACCATTTTTCATCTGGATAATGTACAAACTCAGCATTGGCAATGTCTTGCCCCCAAAACTGGTCGTTGTAGAAGAAATTACAATTTAAACGCTCAATGAACTCGCCTAATGCCGAAGCCAAGGCGCTTTCTTTGGTTGAACCTTTACCATTGGTAAAACACATTGGAGATTGCGCATCACGAATATGTAATGACCATACATTTGGAACAATATTTCGCCATGAGGCAATTTCAATTTTCATTCCCAAACCTGCCAGAATCTCTGACATATTGGCAATAGTTTGCTCTAAAGGTAGATCTTTACCTTCAATATAAGTTGAGCTTTCTTGTGCTAAGTTTGGCATGAGCAATGCTTGTGCATCTGCATCAATACTTTCAACTTCTTCAATAACAAATTCAGGACCTGTTTGGATGACTTTTTTAACGGTACAACGATCGATCGAACGCAAAATACCTTGACGATCTTTATCTGAAATATCCGCAGGCAGTTCAACCTGAATTTTAAAAATTTGTTTATAACGGTTTTCAGGATCGACAATATTGTTTTGCGATAAACGAATATTATCTGTTGGGATATCACGAGCTGCACAATACACTTTGACAAAGTAAGCAGCACATAAAGCAGATGATGCAAGAAAATAATCGAAAGGACCCGGCGCAGAGCCATCACCTTTATAGCGAATGGGTTGATCAGCAATTACTGTAAAGTCATCGAACTTGGCTTCTTGTCGAAGATTGTCGAGGTAATTGACTTTGATTTCCATGTGGGCACCTAAATATTCTTATGTGTTGGCATGGACACATAAAATTTAAATATTGAAAAATAAGCCGAATCACGGAGAAGAAATTGACTTAAAACGAACTAACCTCAACTGAGGTCAGTAATAATGGACGCTATTATAGAATTATTTTACACAATTGATAACTTTAGAATGGAAAGATTGAAAATACTTTAAACAAAAGCCATTTCTAGAAATGGCTTTGTTGATTAAAAATTTTTACAGCCGCGCTTAAAGCACTGGAATGATCGAAGGAAGCATGTCGTGAATGGTCTTACCATTACAGGTATCGCCAATTGCAGACATTTTCCATGCGCCATTGTGGCGATAAACTTTAGCGATAATCAAAGCAGTATATTTACCTTTTGCTGAAAGGTTATATTTTGCGATTTCAGTATTGGTATTTGAGTCGACTAAACGACAAAATGCATTTTCAACTTTTTCAAAAGTTTGACCACGGAAACTACTAATTGTAAAAACCAGTGCTTTGACTTGTGGTGGAATTTTGGTTAGATCAACATGAATCACTTCATCATCGCCATCACCAGCACCTGTACGATTATCCCCTGAATGCCAAATACTGCCGTCCTTACTTTTTAATTGTCCAAACCATACTGCATCAAGTGGTTGGTTGTTTTCGTCAAAAATAATGACAGACGCATCAAGGTCGATTGAATCACCACCACCGCCACCAAAAAGACCACCTAAAAATCCGCCACTCTTAGCCACATCCCAGCCTGCACCAAGATAAATTTTGGTCAAAGATGAACCATCACCTTTTTCTAAAGAGATTTTTTGACCTTTTACTAAACTAATACTCATGTGTTTCCCTCATAGATTTAATTGTTTCTATTTAAATTTAAAGCTGAAGATAACCATGTGAGGTAACTCTTGCGATTTCGGGAACAAATAATGACTTTGCCATTGCCCCTAAACTTAAGCACCATACCTTCACCACTGGTAAAACTGTTTAAAAGATTTCCAACAATTCCGCGGTTTTGTGAACTTGGCATACCAATGTTGTAACTTAAAGACGAATCCCATGCCACAACATGACCATTATCAATGGTGGTTTCTCCGTTCTGGGTACTGACATCGACTTCCATCAAGGTACCACAGCCTGAAATACACAGTTGTCCTTGTCCAGATGATTCCATCACCACAAAACCACCTGTATCACCAAAGAATCCACCACCTAAATTTGCTTGAATCTTGGCTTTGACATTGACATGTTCTGTTGCTGCAACAAAAGCCCCATCAGATAAAGTGTATTGCTGAGGTCCTATGTTAAGAATTTGCATATCACCATCTATGTTTGGAGAAAGCAAACACTGTCCATGACCAAATGATGCTTTGATTTCTTGCTGAAACAGCGATTCACCTGTGGTAAATCTACGCATAAATGATTGAAATAATCCGCCGCGTAAATTTCCTGCCAATTCTAAATTTTGCTCAATCATGACCATTGCATCAGATTCACAAAATATTTTTTCTCCCTGTACCAAATCGACCAATAGAAATGGTTCTGGACTACCTACAAGTTCAAATTTAGCCATCGATTGCCCTCACTTTATCGAATAATGTTTTTATTTTTCGCTTCTTTTAACCACAGTGGAAATTCCTGAAGCAGTGCATCATACAGTTGCGCTTCAGGCATACTTTGAATATTGCTCATTTCAAAAAAATTGCAATTATCTACTACTCGCCCATCCATGGTATCGAGTTGTTCCAACACACCATAGTTACGGCCGCCGATACCCACGAACTGCCAAAAAATAGGAAAACTGGACGCATTTTTAAGAATATTTTTAATCTTTTTACTTTCACTGACCCCGCCATCTGAAACAAATACCACGTATACCGGTAAATGAGATGGATTTTCTTGGGTAAAATATTGGATCACGGCTTCAAGTACAGCGGGTTCATTATTGTAACGTGCACCAGCTTTCCACTTTGGATGACCGCCTTGATCTGTATTGACAAAATTTTCTAAGTTGTTCAAGGTTACATCGCTTAATCGCAATGATTTTTCTGCAAATGCCCAGCACTCAAAACTGCCATCATCATCAAAATTGACTGCCAAGGGCATAATTCGGTCAAGTACTTTTTGCACATCACCTTTTATATACTGTTGGTGCATTGAACCAGAATAATCGAGCACCAAAGCTACGCGAGCTTTTACATCGAGTAAATTATTTTTTTCTAAACTGATCAAAGACTTTTTAGTAATGTCTACCAAATGTGGTGCTGCATTTTGGATTTTATCCAATACCACTTTCTTTTTCAGATCAATCGTAGATGCGCTATTGCTTATCGATGTGTTTCCTACTGATGGATTTCCAGTTGATGGTGCTGCACTTTCTTCAACTTCTCCCCCAAAGTGCTCAACCAAAGCCTTTAAGCCACCATTAAAGCCTTGACCAATGGCAGCAATACGCCAAGCATCACTTTTAAAGTAAATCTCAGTCAACATCACAGCTTTTTCTTGGCTAAAATTAGAACCATTTAAAACATAACTGGCAACAACCTGACCCTGTTGATTAGCTAACTCAACCTGAATCGATTGTATATTTTGGATTTGAGACTGTTCATTGGCTAAGGTTGCACAAATAACAAAACGTGACGTTCGTGTTGCGTCTATCTTGTTTAAATCAAAGGTAAAGTTATGTATGTTGCCTTGAAGCTGATATTGAACTTCGCTTTTCGGAGTCTGTGGCTGATTATAGAAAGTCATATAATCATCATGGAAAAGTTTATCGTTTGGCGCAATACCAAAACTAGAAATATCGATTTCAAAAGGTGCTTGAACTTGTACACGTACTTTAAACTGTGTCTCTGTCTGCAACAATTGGTGAAGTGCCAGTTTTTGGCCAGTGATGAATTGCATTGTTGTTCTCTATTTAGTACTTGAAAATAATTTTTACTGTGTTCATAAATGAACCGATTTAAACCGAATCACTTTCAAGTACTAAAAGATAAATCTTTTAGTACTGATTTTAAAAATTAAACTGCAACACCATAACTTGCAGCCAAAGCGCCTAAGCCGCCGTTAAAACCTTGACCAACTGCTTTGAATTTCCACTCGCCGCTATGACGGTATAATTCACCAAAGATCATCGCAACTTCTGTACTACCGTCTTCAGATAAGTCAAAACGAGCAAGTTCTTCTGCATTGCTATCTTTGTTGATTACACGGATATAGGCTTTGTCGACCATACCGAAGTTTTGACCATTTTGTTGGCCTTCATGAATGGTTACAGCAAATACAATTTTAGCCACATCTGCTGGAACTTTAGATAAATCAACTGAAATTGTTTCGTCATCACCATCACCGTCACCTGTACGGTTATCGCCGTTATGGTTGACAGAACCACAAGGAGAAGTTTTTTGGTTAAAGAAGATGAAGTCGCCATCTAAACGAACTTTGCCATTTTCACCAGTCAGAAAAGCAACAGCATCCAAGTCAAATGCTTTACCATCTGTCACACGAGGATTCCAGCCTAAACCTAAGTCTACTTTATTCATTGTAGGCGCTGTTTTAGACAGGTTGATGTTACCGCCTTTTGATAAATTAATAGCCATTTTTAGTTTCCTTTGTCAGTTGTTGTTTCAAGAGATTGTTTTTTACTATAAGAAATTGATGAGATCACTGCCCAAACAATAAACGCGACACCAATCAGACCTGTTACGACTTCAGGTACATGTAAGCCTGTACCACTTGCAAGCATAATGAATGCAAGTGCACCAATCGCATAATGCGCGCCATGTTCTAAGTAAACATAAGCATCAAGCGTACCTTTTTCTACAAGGTAAACCGTCATCGAACGCACGAAGATTGCACCGATTGCCAAGCCCAGCATAATAATTACCACATCACTGGTAATTGCAAAAGCACCGATTACACCATCGAAACTAAAAGACGCATCAAGTACTTCAAGATATAAGAAGCCACCGATACCGCCTTTGATAATTGTACCTGTTACGGGTGCACCATTATTTGAACTGGTTTGTTCAGTCGCTTGTTCTTGCTCATCATCATGTGAACCGCCTTCAAGCAAGTGTCCGATCACCTGAACACCAACATAAACCACAATTCCCCAGATCCCTGCCATAGTTACAACAAGGCGAGAAGATTCAGGTACAAAATTAGCCATAACCAATAATGCACATAATGAGATAAACACTGAAATCGCTTGAATATTGCCTAGATCAGCGAGTTTTGACTCCAACCAATGGAACCAATGCTCATCTTTTTCATCATCAAATAAGAAGTTAAGGAATACCAAAAGTAAGAACATACCACCGAACGCTGCAATTTCAGCATGGTGTGCCATGAGCTTTTCAGAGTAGGTTTTTGGATCGTTCAGCGCAAGTTTTGCAACCTCTATCATGCTCATGTCTGCAGTGACGCCAACAATGAGTAATGGAAAGATTAAACGCATACCAAATACAGCGATAACAATACCGACTGTTAAAAATAAGGTTCGCCAGAAATGATTCCAGTGTTTAAGTACCGAAGCATTTACTACAGCATTATCAAACGATAAAGAAACTTCCATCACTGCAAGAATCGCAGTAATTGCCAATGCCTTGAACATGGTCATTAGGCCGGCTTGGGGACCATGTGTAAAACCCCAATACGCAGAAATTGCTAGACAAATGATGGTAAAAAGAATCGAAAAGCGAAAATGTTTCATCCATTGAACTCTTATATTAGATGCTTATACCGAACTGTTGGCACATTGCGCTTAAACCGCCAGCATAACCTTGTCCTACAGCTCTAAACTTCCACTCACCATTGTGGCGATATAATTCACCAAAAATCATGGCAGTTTCTGTTGAATAATCTTCATTCAAATCGAAACGAACAATTTCAGTATTGCTTTGATCATTTACCACGCGAATAAAAGCATTTTGAACTTGACCAAAATTTTGACCGCGACTTTCACCTTCATGAATGGTGACTGTAATCGCAATTTTTTGAACATCTGCAGGTACTTGTGCGAGGTTAATGCGAACCGCTTCATCATCACCATCACCCGCACCTGTACGGTTATCGCCTGTATGTTCAACAGAACCTTCAGGTGAACGTGTTTGGTTATAGAAAATGAAATCATGTTCACCACGGACTTTACCGCTTTCGCTTAATAAAAATGCCGAAGCATCTAAGTCAAAATCTGTTCCGTCAGTTGCACGCGCATCCCAACCTAGGCCGACCAAAACTTGGTTTAAACTTGGGTCAGTTTTGCTTAAAGATAAGTTGCCACCTTTGTTTAATGAAATTGCCATTTATATTTCCTCTACTTTATTGCAGTGTGCATTGGTTGTTTAAATATATGTAGTCGATTAATTTTTAGAACCATGTGTCCATCGGAAACCGAAACCATAATGTTCATCTAAATATTTTTGATCTTTAAAATAACGAACTTCTCGGTTGGCTTGTATAGTGCCATTGTTATTCTTTAATTCTACAATAGAACATGTTGTCAATTGATTACCATCCGTCAAATGAACTTCAATTTCAGGTTGGTCTGGGATCTTAATGGTGACCACGCCATCCGTTGCTGCCCATTGCGCAGCACCTTGATAAATATAAGCATAAATCACAATACGTTCAATTTGATCCCACTGATTACCATTAATGTGCAGATTTTCACCCTGTACAGATGAACCAGTACGATCATCGCCATCAAGCTGAATAAATGGTTTGATCTCAAAACGACCAAAACGATTGCCCAACGGTTGTACTAAATCAATTTCACCATTTTTAAGTTGCACCATCGCGCCAAGGTCTAGATCGATTGCACTTGAACCCGATAGTTTCTGAAAAAATGATTGGGATTTGGGTTGGCTTTTATTCCAGTTTAAATTGACTGAAATTTTTCCAAAACCATTACCTTTTTTGCTTAAATTGATGCTTGAGTTGTTTTTATCCAGTCTAATTTTAGACAAATTAATATTTGAATTTGTAGGTGTAGGTGTAGGTGTAGGTGTAGGTGTAGGTGTAGGTGTAGGTGTAGGTGTAGGTGTAGGTGTAGGTGTAGGTGTAGGTGTAGTATTTTTCACTTCATCGGCAATCACAACACCAAAGTTTTCTGCCAATGGCTTTAATCCGCCATTAAATCCTTGGCCAACAAAGCGAAACTTCCATTGGCTGTTATGTAAATAAATTTCTGCAAGGATTAAGGCTTTTTCAGTTCTATTCTGAGTATCCAAATGTGCGGTCGCAATACGCTGTTGTGCTGCATAAAGTTCAATATCAATCGGGACAATATTTCCAATGGTATTTGGTTCATTGATCGTGACACAAATAGCGATTTTTTGAATTTGTGCATCTAAAAGTGCAGTATTGATTTTTAATTTGGTGAGATTTGGATTCTTCGATGACGATTCTAGCAAAACCACACTTTGATTGGGTGTTTGACGTTGCCCATAAAAAATCATGTCCTGATCACCACGCACTTTAAGCGTGCCTTGGGCAAGTAAATACGCCGTAACATCTAATTCAATCTCAGAAGAAAAACCTGTTTTAATACAAATTTCAATATCCTGAGCAGGTATTTGAATATTTCCACCAGCAACCAGCTGCATAAACCCTCCACTTTATAGATATATTATCGCTTTTTGATAAAATGAGTTTAAAATCATACGTTATTCAAATGAAGTTTTTTAAATGAACTTTCTTTATAAAAAACAAATAAAAATAGATGTGTTATGTTTTACCATAAAAATGACTAATCTCAAGTGTTTCAGTGTTTTTTTTCTTGAGGTTTGATTACTTTTACAAAATATTAAAATTAAATATTGTATCACTACGGGGAATTGTTATATTTTCCAGCGCATCAGATTAATCGCTTTAAAAACTTCGTTATTCTTTATAAAAATTTGAGATTAAATTAGCCGTGCTACAGCAATATAAAATTTGGATCGCCGAGTGTTATTCCTGTCAAAATGATATGATTCAATTACTGAAAAGTTCGAGTATATCAAAACAACTGACTATATTTTGTTCTCATAGCCGTAATCGCCCCGAACTTGCCTTAAGTGCTGATGTTTATCTTCAGCAACCTGCCATTTCAAAGAGCGCTGAATGGTTATTAGAACAATGTATTGAACATAATATTCAACTGCTCTTCTGTGGAAAACATAGCCAACATATTGAGCCGTTTAGAGCCCAATTTGAACAACATGATATTCAGTTAATTACTGGTACACTCAGCTTAGAACAGCATGAGTTGATGAACAATAAATACCAGTTTACCTTACATTGCGAAGCGCAAAATTTATCTGTCATTCCTGCGTTATTAGCAAACTCCACAGAAACGCTGAAAAGATCTATTGAAACATTGCAGCTACAACATAGTGAGATCTGCGCTAAGCCTGTTTATGGCGTCTATGGTGCAGGCTTTGTCCGTTTACAGAATCATGTGTCGTACTTTAAAAACTTTAGCTCACCGACCAAATGTAATACTCAGCAATTTATAGAGGCATATAGTCAACAGGAAGAGCCTGTTGAATATCTGATTATGCCTTATTTGGCTGGGCAAGAATGTTCAGTTGATATTGCTTGTAGTCAAGGAAAGATCATTGCTCAAGTAACTAGAATCAAACATGTTTATTTTCAAGAGTGTTTTTTGCAACATCCTTGTCATCAAATTTGTATAGATTTAGTCGATTATTTTCAATGTGATGGACTAATTAACATCCAATTTAAACAAGATGAAAGCTTACAATGGCATATTCTTGAGATCAATCCACGCCCTGCTGGTGGTTTTGCTTATACACAACATACGGGAGTCAATTTGATTGCCGAACTGATTGCTGAAAAATTAAATTTGAATTTAGTTCGAGCACCACACCAATCGCCTGTTAAAGCTTTACCGATTGCCCATAGTATAAAATTGGATTTGTAATATAGATGAAGCATATAGATTTAAGTCGTGGGCGAATCACTGTTCAAGTTAACCAACAACATAGCCACTGGGCTTTAGATGATTTATTAGATTTTGCAGAAAGAATTAATCCTAAAAGAGCATTTTTATTTGTTTCCAAAGTATTGGGGAAACATATTCCTGTCGCACCCTCTGTCATGCAGCGCAGTTATAGCGATTTAGCCAGTTTAGTACCTACAGATTTGGCTGGGCCAATCTGTGTCATTGGTATGGCTGAAACAGCCGTCGGTTTAGGTGCTGGGGTTTATCGTGAATTAAAAAAACAACATGGCAAAAATGCGATTTTCTTAACCACAACACGACACCCTGTATCGACTTTACCTACGTTAGGGCTTTTTCTAGAAGAACATAGCCATGCACAAGATCAGTTTATTCTAAGCAGCCATGATCCAGTTAAACATCAGCAAGTGATTGATTCAAAGACTTTGATTTTAGTTGATGATGAAATTTCGACTGGAAAAACCTTTAAAAACCTGATCAATAGTTTAACCAATTCCGGTTTGCAGCAAGTTGAACGCGTGATCTTGGTCACGTTGGTGAACTGGGCCGAACACAACCTTGCAACGGATGAGCTTGATATCCCTGTGGAAGTGGTTTCATTATTGCAAGGGAATTGGCAGTGGCAAGCGAATCAACACAATATTCAGATTAATATGCCCAATGTCAGCTCCACTGAGCAACAGACACAGAAAATTATTGCACCGAATAATTGGGGACGTGAGCCAGGTTATTTAGAATGTACGCCATGGGAACATATTCACATCAATCATCCAGGTGAAAAAATACTTGTGCTTGGTTCAGGTGAGTTTAGTTGGGTCCCTTTTCTTATTGCAGAACAGTTGGAACAACAAGGTGCTGAAACTTATTTTAGTTCAACAACCCGTTCACCAATCATGCAAGGACATGCGATAAAAAGTATTTGCCAGTTTCATGATAATTATGGGCTTAATATTCAAAACTTTGCTTATAACGTAAAGCATCAAGAATTTGATCGGGTGCTTTTGGTGATTGAAACACACCAAAATAGTGTAGACCCAAGTTTGTTTGAACAAATTAAAAATTTGGAAGTGATCAGTTATGAACCCTAAACCTTTAGTCTTTGTCGACTTGGATGACACTTTATTTCAAACTTATCGAAAACAGCAACCAACACCACAACATCAAATGGTGACTACGGATGTTTCAGGACAACCGCTTTCATATATGAGCCCAAAACAACAGTCTTTTTTGAATTGGTTGCTTGAATCTGCTGAAGTTGTGCCAGTGACTGCTCGTTCAGTTGAAGGCTTTAAACGTGTACAAATCCCTTTTCAATATGGTGCGATTTGTTCCCATGGTGGCACGATTCTAGGTCAGAATTTAGCCGTGGATACAGACTGGTTTGATCTTCAGAAACAACATGAAATTCAACTCAATGGCATACTGACTGACTTGCCAGATGCTTTGCATGACTATGCCAAAGATTTGGGTGCAGTCAGAACTTGGACCTTGGTTGAAAATGAACTGAGTATTTATTCTGTTGCAAAGCAAAAGCAAGCTGGTGTGTTATTTTTAGATCAGCTTGTTGAAAAATTACCTAAAACGCTACTAGAACAATGCTATATCCATATCAATGGCAATAATCTGGCGATTATTCCACATCATGTCAGCAAACAAAGCGCGGTTGAGTTTTATATTCAAAAACATGATCCGCAACGGGAACGTATTATTTTAGGTTGGGGCGATAGTCTATCAGATGCTGGATTCCTCAGCTGTTGTGATTGGTTTGGAATGCCGAAAAGCAGTCAGTTGGATAAGTTTCTCAATACACAATTAAGCCATGATTTTGATACTAAAGGATATTTAGGTCATGTCTAATGCATTGATTACACCACTCAATCCAATCTTGAGTAAACTTGGCTTTCACGGTTCATATCGTCCCGAAGATGTCACTTTTTTGATGCAGATTGATGATATTGAACCAACCGCAGTTGAAGAAAAAGAATATCTGATCCAGTCAGGAAAAATGCACTATTCACAAATGATCAGTGCTGAACATCCGCCAACGGATGAACAGATGCAACATTATCAGTATGCCTTTGAACAAGGTGCACGGCGTCTTGCCGAAGAAGTTCAAAAAATTGGCAACAGTTTGATGCAACGTTTTCCCAAACAAGAGATTGTTTTGGTGAGCTTGGTTCGCGCTGGTGTTCCTTTAGGTGTATTACTCAAGCATTACCTTGAAAAGCATCAGCCTTGTTATCACTATGGTATTAGTATTATTCGTGATCGAGGTGTCGACTTTGCTGCACTGCAAGCGATTATTGAACAACATGGTGCTCAGAATATCGTTTTTGTAGATGGCTGGACAGGTAAAGGCGCAATATGCAAAGAACTCACAAAAAATCTACAAGATATTCCTGAGCTCTTTGATGAAAATTGGCAGATCCCGCGTTTAGTTACCTTGTCTGATTTGGGCGGGTATTCTTGGTTAAGTGCCAGTACAGATGATTGGTTGATTCCATTTGGTATATTGGGTTCTGTGATCTCTGGATTAACTTCTCGGACGATTCTAAAAGAAACGATTGAACAGCAAGATGCCCGTAAAAATTGCTACCAGACACAAAAATGGCATAGTTGTTTGATCTATGATCAGCTAAAACCTTATGACCTTTCTGTCAATTTTATTGAGCAAATACGACTGTTGATTGAACAAAACCCAACGGATAAACAGGTGAACTGGAACAATCAAATTCGTTTAGCACAACAGCAGCAATGTGCAGAAACGATTGACTGGATTGCAGTACAATATGCAATTCAAAATATTAACCATATAAAACCCAGTATTGCTGAAGCAACACGTGCAGTTTTAAGACGCGTACCTGAGCGAATCTTATTGAAAGACGAATCTAACCCTCATGTACAATTATTATTACACTTTGCACGTGAGCGAAATATTCCAGTCGATATTTTGGGAACAAAATTAGGTCCTTATCACGCAGCAACATTGATAAAAAAAGTAGAGAAAAACAAATGAAGCCACTTTTACACGCCATTGAGCTTGGCGCGACCATGTATATTCCTGCAACACATGAACAATTGTGGGAAGTTACCCAAGGAATTAAATTTCCGCAGATTAAATCAATTGCGGTATGCCTTGAAGATGCTGTACTTGAATCAGATGTCCAAACGGCGATGGTGAATTTAAAACATTTATTGCAAAGACGACTGGATGAACCCAGTTTAAAAGCCCCTGCCATTTTTATCCGCCCTAGAAATATGGAAATGGCAAAGCACATTGTCGACTGGGATCTAAATCAAACATTTAATGGCATGATTTTGCCTAAGTTTAATGTATTTAATCTAAAAAATTGGATGAATGTATTACCTGCCAATTTGCAATATATGCCAACCCTTGAAACCAAAGAAATCTTTGATGTGGCACACAATATTGAACTTTACCAAGCCCTTAAATATGACTTTCATAAAACATTATGTTTAAGAATTGGTGGCAATGACCTCTTGTCCTGTTTAAATTTGCGTAGACCCAAAAACACCACGATTTATCAAACGCCCGTGGGCATTTTGATTTCACAATTGGCGGGATTATTTATTCCCAATGGTTTTCAGCTGAGTTCGCCCGTGTGTGAACATTTTGAAAATACACAGCTATTGATGCAAGAGCTTGAACAAGACATGAATAATGGAATTTATACCAAAACGGCAATTCACCCTGCTCAAATTGGTCATATTCATCATGCCTTACAAGTTCAACCTGAAGAGTTTCATGAGGCTCAGTTAATCTTAGCCCACGATGCTAAAAGTGTATTTAAATGTCATGGTTCAATGATCGAACCTGCAACCCATAAAAACTGGGCTGAAATGATTTTACTCAGATATAAAACTTTTGGTTTAGTCAAATCATCGTGTTCAACACATGACAAAATATTGGTGGTATAGGCCTGATTTAAGGGTTGAAGCAGCAAATTATGCTTCAACCATTTGTACTACAGCTAAACGACCGCCATCTTGTTTAGAAAATAAAATTTGAACACCATCTTTTAATTCAATTTTACCGCCAATCGGGATCAGCGTTTTATTGGCAACATCGGTAAGATCAGGCATATCTTCATTGACCAACCACCACACATCATTATGTAAAACAAAATACCCTTTTCGCTTGGTCTGTTCTGCGGTCAAGCGTTCATTCGGTGCAATCATATTATTGGTATGCCATGCGTAAATAGATTGGCCTGTCCACACCATTAAACGATGATTATCAGGTCTAAAATTACCTTGCTGCCGTGCTGAGTATAAATTGAGAATGGGTAATTTTCCTTTAAACGGCGTATGGCAAAATGGACACTCAGGTTTAGTGGAATTATCAAACACATACCACTTTTGACCACAACGGTGATTATGACAAGGCTGAATCAAATCCACTGTTTTAACCAAAGCTGTTTCCCAGTCGTTGGCTGAGGGACGTTTGGCAGGATCATGTAACCCCTCGACAAAGCTTTTCATAAATAATTCAGACAAATACGGTCCAGTCACTGTAAATGGTACTTTTGCAGGATCACCCCACGGCTGCTGACTGACTTTAAGTTGAGTCGTTTTCACCTGATTACTATGATCTGTTGGGTGCTCAATAAACAGCGCTTTTTCACCCATTCCCAGCGTTTCATCCTTTTGCGGATCATTCATATCATGAATTTTTCCACCTCGTAACGGATGTCGATAGAGCAAATACATATAAATCAATACCGCCAAAGCATGTTTATCTGTCGCAATACTGGGTAAATAACGATCAGGATTGTCTTTGGATAAATGGCTGGTGCGTACCACTTCTGGCGCAATAAAATCAGGAGTACCGACAACGTCTGGTGGGTATTTTCCAGGTACCACCAAACCATCAACGTCGATAACGCTGGCACTCCCAGAAACAGGATCAACTAAAATATTTTTATAAGATAAATCTGAGTGGGCCAAACCCGCAGCATGCATACGGCGTACTGCGCGGGAAATTAGAATTCCTATTTTAAGGTAATTTAGCCAAGTACCTTTTTCTTTATCGTCGAGAAATCTGTTTTGGTTATTTGCACTTGCAAACCATTTTCCTTCTTTTTCTTTACCTTTGATCTGCAGAAAATCATTATTTTTTGAACCATATTCAAAGAAAAATTGTTTTCTATAGGTTGGGGCGGTAATCCCAAGCAAATTATTATATTCAACTAAACCATCTGGCCAGCAGAAAATATTCTTCCAATAATCCCCACCAATCCCATTAAAAATACTTTGCCATTTATTGCCTACAATCTCTTTTAAACGATCTTTTTGCTGCTCAAAGGTGGCTTTAGATTCATAAAATTTATTCTTTTCTTTACTGAAAAAGCACACCACATAGCTACGATCAGGTGAAAAATATACATCTTTCATTGCACCTGAACCGATAATTTCATCTACAAATTCTATTTCACGTCCATCAATGGTGGTACATTTAATAATTTTTGCTGACATACTTGCCACCTTACACTATATTCTTCAAATACTTAGATATTATTTATACAGATGTTGTTGAATGCTTATTCCATAACACGGCCATGGTACGATCATCATGATGCCCAGCTGTAAAGAAATGCATCCATTCTAACAAAGCAGTATCAGCTGCTTCATTCTGCAGCAACGGATCCAGTTCACGGTATAAACTTTGCCATTTGTCAAAATTGGATAAGCCAGAATCTGTTTCAAATTTTGGATCTGAAATACCATCTGTCATCAACATAATCGCATGGGTATCTTTAAAGCAGCCTATTTTTAAACGGTTTGGAAATTCTGTTGCAATACTCAGATCTAGAAACTTAGTCTGTCCTGCATATTCACCACCATCTGGAACATTCATCAGACGCACATTGTCCTCGCTATATATTGCGATTGCACCGTCTCCCACTGAGAATGCACTGATAAAGGTTTTGTCAGCTAATTTACATACGACCGCAACCAGCAATGTGGTTGAAAAATCTTTAGTATTTGCTCCAATCTGCTCTGCTTGTAATTTGATTTGGTTAATAATTGATTTATAAATTTCATAATATACATGATGAAACTGCTCATTTAACTTCTTGGCAACTGCAACAGTTTCAGCATCCTGACTGCCCACTTGCCACTTTTCTAAATCAGCAATCAGGCTTTTAACCGTGTGTGGGTTTAAATATTTTTTAAACTCATTTTCAACAATCTCTACCGCAATTCGAGAGCCTTCTCTGGAGTATTGCGCACTGCCCGCACCATCTGCCACAGTCAAGACCGACCAAGGTGTATTGTCAATTAAGGTAATGGAAAAATCGTCATCTCTAAATAAGCCTGCGTGTTCATGTGAACGACCACGACGACTTGCAGCGATAATTTTATAGTCCACGGCATCAATTAAGGCTTGATCCAAATGTGGCTTGCTAAATTTTTGCCCAGACTCAGGTTCAATGACTTTCCATAAACTACGTGGGTCTGCAATGATATTCAACCGACACTGGGCGGAGCGTGTTTCTCCATCAGCGATAAACTGAAAAGAAAATTCGATTGAATCTGCTTGTTGTGGTTCACCATGAATACCTTGTGTGGCTTCATCGAAATAAAAGCTGCTATCTGGAAATTTAAAGCTTTCAGATTTGAACGTTAATTGATTGACATCATGTTGAGAAATCACTGAAATTTGAGATTGATAGTGTTGTCCAACTCGGGCATTTTCAACCTGAAATTTAATGTCTTCATATTTACTTCGTCTAAACACAGATTCGATCTCTAATCTATTCTTCTCAGTTTCAGAAGATATTATTTCAGGGGTTGAGTTTATATTTTCAGAATCGATTGTCGGCTTGATTTCTAAATTGGGTTCAATTGTAGGGGCTGATGTTTGCGCGACTTGATCTGCAACAACTTGCTGTTCAACTTGTAGGATCGGTGCCAGTTGCAATGTTGTGTGAAGATCTAAAGTGATATTTTGCGTTTCGGAAATTGCTCCAACTGAGTTGGTGTTTTCAGATGATGTATGGAGTTGATCCACATTGACTAAAGAATCATCACAATTTTGTTGAATATTTTCATCAAACTTGACTTGGTCATCAACTCTAGCGTGTTGATTGGTTTCTGTTTGCTGATTAAGACCGACTCGCTCTTGAACATTCTTTTGTAGAGTAGCTTGAGTTGTATCCGAGCATATAGTTTCATGCTGAGACTGTGTAGCAGATGCGTTATCCAATAAATCAGCTTCATCGATATTGTTCAAACGCGGTGCAGCTATCTTCACTTTTTCCAATTCATTGATGAGTTTTGAAAGTTGTTTGAGATTTTGCGGATCACTTAATAGAAATTGTAAAAATGTCTCACTGAATTCAGCGGGATTTTGTTCCAAAATCTGCTTTAATTTGCATACATCACTGTCCATTTTACCCTCTACTCATTTTTCTATTCTATTCTATTCGCTTGGTCACTTGGTCACTCACCAATCACGATGCACTTAAGCGTTAAGCGATATAGATTATTAATATTGTTCAATGCAGCAATGCTTCAATAATCTATTCATCAACCGATAAAGCCTAACCTTGCCCACGGGTTAAATCAAAATCTCCATCACCAGACGAGAAACTGATTTGTCGACGACACCACGGGCAAACCACAGATTCCCGATAGCCGTCATAACACATCAAATTACCGCATCCACATACTGCAAAAGCGGTCTCAGAAAAACAATGTGGACATTCAGGGAAACCATCGAGTTCAGCCGTATTGATCTGCTTATTGGATGCATTATGATCTGACCAAGTAAAATACTCCTCAGATATCGCACTACAGGTATCTAACTTAAAATTATAGATATTGATATTTAAATCAGCTGGACCTTTGTACTGTAAGTTACGTATATATTTGATGATATAAGGTTTATTCATCTTTTGGCAGCGACCCACAAATATCGCACAATGATCATCAGCTTTATTTTTTTGTAGAGATAATGCATCTTTTGCCAAGCGCATATAACGCTCATCAATTGGCAATAGGTCATCTTTTTGTTGATGGCTACCAATACTGATACTTTGTGACACTACAGAGGCTGTGATCCACTTACACAAACCTTTGACATATTCTTGATTGATCTGATCAATTGAAATGGTATTTTCAGTGATCTTACTCAACACTGAAAAATCAACATCTGCACCTAGACCAATGGCGACGACAGTCGCTTTATGCGCATATTTGGTATTCCAACGTTGAATTGCCTGATCATATTCATCGGTTGGACGACCATCAGTAAATATATAGACCATTGGCTTCCAGTCGCCTTTGACTTCACTGGTGGTTTTCATCACATAACGATCAATTTCCTGACCCAAATGATCTAAAGCTTTACCCAAATGTGTCCCACCACCCAAGGGCAAATTAAAATGATTAAAGGCAAATAACTCAGTTAAAGGGACCAATGTTCTGACAATCCCTGCATATGCAATTACTGAAACATATACAGTTTCAAGCGCATAAGGATCTTTCCTTAAACTGCTTAAAATAAATTCCACACCCTCTTGAACTGATTCAAGCGGCTGCCCGACCATTGATTCAGAACAATCGAGAACAAAAAATACCGGTAAACGGCGCATAACTTCACCTACATTATTTTTATCATATTATTCACATATCTAAATCAAACAGATAAGCGCTGATCTATTTGATTTAGTATTTTTATCGTCACATCATATTCAGTTATAAAACCAGCTGAATTTCGGCGGGTGGTGGTGGTAAAGAAATTGAATCGGATACTCCTGCACTACTGCTACCAGCAACCACACTTGCAGAAACCCACTTAAAGAAGCTGGCAAAACTATTTGAGTCCATGGTGTCTAACACAACCACTTGATCCGTCAGTTGTAGCAAAGATTCAGTTTTCGCTTTTGGCCCCGCAGCACAAGCGACAATCGTGGCAAAGTTAAGCTGTTTAATTGTGGGAACGATTTGCTGATAAGCATAGACATCTGAGGGTGAACCATCTGTCATCAAGAACAATAACGGGCGCCAATCACCTTTAACATCATTGCTACTTTTCTGTACATTCTGTTGTACTTCCTGAGCCAGTAATTCCAATGCTGCACCCATAAATGTTGCTCCCACATTGGGTACATCTAGATCGGGAATTTGAACTTGATCTAAAGGGGTAAGCGGTAAATAAACTTTTGCTTCAATATCAAAGGTGATCACACTTAAATACACGCTTTCAAGCGCATAAGGATCTTGCCTTAATGCACTGAGCATCGACTGCAAGCCAACATTCACCGAGTGAATTGGCTCACCACGCATAGAGCCAGATGTATCTAATAAAATATATACAGGTAAACGGCGCATTATATTCTCATTTTTTAACTATATTTTTTTAACCAATCCACGAAATTATCCGCGGGTGATGCATTACCGACCGCATTAAATTTCCAACCACTATTTTCTCTGACCAGTTCAGCAAATAATAATGAACGTTGTTGATCATATTGACCGATACCTGATAAATCAAAACGCACCATTTCTTTGCCAGTACCATCGACAGCACGAATAAAGGCATTTTTCACCTGACCAAAATGCTGATTATTTTTTGCACCATTGTAAATTTGCACAATAAAAACAATCTTGTGATATTCAGCTGCCAAGCTATTTAATTTGACAATAATTTGCTCATCATCGCCGTCGCCAGCACCTGTACGGTTATCTCCAGTCAGCCAAATTTGCCCTGAACGATGTTTTAAATTATTAAAAAAGATAACATCACTATTTTCGAGTGTGGCTTGACCTGCGGCATTCCAGCCCAGATCTTTTACTTTTCCACTGGCATCACATAAAAATGCCACCACATCTAGATCGTGTTCTTCGCTCTTTGCACCTGAAAATAATCCGCCTAAAAAGCCTTTCTTTTGCTCAGTGATATCCCAACCGAGTCCAATCGTCACTCGTTCTAAATCATGTTTAGATTTTTCAAGGCTGAGTCCTTGACCTTTCGCCAATGTAATTGCCATGCTAGTTTCCTTTATTTTTATAGAACCACATTCACTTCAGGTGGTGGTGGTGGAAGATCATTTAAACCTGTGACTTCTTTTTGACCTGCATCTACTTTTTGGCTACCTGTAGAAATACTTGCAGAAACCCATTTAAAGAAGGCTTTAATGGTATTTGAATCTGCAGTTGCAAGTTCTACCACAACTTCTGTAATTTGTTTGAGAATACTGCTATCTGCATTATGTCCCGCAGCACAAGCAATGATCATCCCTGTCTTGGCTTGTTTTAGTTTTGCAAAACCTTTAGTCCAATCATCCGTTGGTGCACCATCTGTCATAATAAAAACTAAGGGTTTCCAGTCACCACGGGTATCAGGTGTGGTTTTTTGCACTTCCTGATCAATTTTATCTGCCAGTAATCCCAGTGCTTCGCCCAACTGTGTAGTCCCCGTTGCCTGTAATTGAGGGGGTTGAAACATCGCAATTTCAGTTAATGGAATCAGTTGTTTGGCTTGTGTATCAAAGGTAATAATAGACAAATAGGCTGTTTCAAGCGCATAAGGATCTTGTCTGAGTGAAGAAACCAGTATTTCAACACCATTTTTAACGGCTTCAATCGGTTCACCATGCATCGAACCTGAGGTATCTAATAATAAATATACGGGTAATCTTCTCATTTGTTTATCTCTGTTGAATGTCTCGTTAATTTTTAATCTTTATGCATATGTTTATATAAAAAATTGAACTAAAAACAAAGCTTTTTATCATTTTTAATACTTAATTTTTTCCTCAAATATCAAATTTTGCTTAAATCCCCTGTTTTTTTATTGAGCTTATCCTGACATATTATTTGTTTTATGCTGGGTGATATTTTAAAAATAATCGCAGAATTCTAAGCTATAATTGTTCCATTACTTACCTTAATCTGAATCCTCAGATTTTAAAGCCCAATATGTCAAAAAATCTCGCAACCCTGATTGGTTTAAGTGCCATTTTACAATGGTCTTCTATTGTCGGTTTATTGAAAAAAATTAGTTTTAGTTTGGGCGCTGAATTGGCTGTGCTGCTGATGTATACACTGAGCACGTGTATTTTATTAATATTTTTTAAAATCCCAAATTTAAAATTGATTTCAAAAAAATATCTGATTTTTTCTACCTTATTGTTTGTTATTTATGAATTATGTTTTTCTTATGCCATTGCACTGGCACAAACCGCCCAACAAGCCATAGAAGTTAGTCTGGTCAATTACCTGTGGCCGGGCTTAACTGTGGCGATGCTGATTCTCTTTAAAGAAATTAAATTTAATGTCTTTGTTATTGTCGGTTTAGCCATCAGCTTAAGTGGAATTATTTTGATTCAAACTGGGCAAGGTGCTTTAACTTGGTCCAATATTTTATCCAATATTCTCGAAAATCCAATCAGTTATATTTTGGCATTTGTAGGGGCAACGCTGTGGTCCTTATATTGTGTCATTACAAAAAAATATAGTGATGGGCATAATCCAATTTCATTTTTCTTTGTGGCGATCAGTATAGTGCTGTGGACTAAATACTTGTGGTCACATGGATTAAGTCTAAATGCAATTCCAGAAGTTGAACTTACAACAATTGGATTATTAGGTATTGTTTCAGTGGTGATGGCCTTGGGCTATGCCGCTTGGAATATTGGCATTATCAAAGGCAATATTACGATTTTGGTGACTTTATCTTATTTTAGTCCAGTCATCTCAACTTTGATTTCAATGTTTATCTTACAAACCAATCTACCAACAGAGTTTTGGTATGGTGTGATCTTGGTGACTTCAGGCTCTTTGCTGTGTTGGATTTCGACAAATTGGCAACAATTAAAAGACAAACTATTCAGTGTGTTAAATTAAATGCTTGCCGGTTAGCAAGCATTTTAAATAAATACCATCCAAGCAATCATTCAACAGCTTAAGCTGCATTTAATCCAGATGGAATGATCAACTCAGTAAATGGCCCCGCTACTTTAGATTCAATTTAGGGGGGCCATAAATCGCTTAACTTGTTTGCCTAGAGTTATCTGCAAGTTTAAATAGACAAATAACCTTCACGTTTAAGATCCGCTGTCGTACTCAGAATCGCTTTACGTAATGTGGTCACGATAAAGTCTACATGTTGTTTATTTAAAATTAAGGGTGGCGACATGATATTCATATGACCAACTGGACGAATAATTAACCCATCTTTCTGGCAATAATCGGCAATTCGAGAACCTACATTGACTGAACTTGGGAAAAGTTCCTTGGTTTGCTTATTGGCTAAGTTTTCAATACACATCATAAATTTCTTACCACGAACCTCTCCGACAATGTCTAAGTCAACCAATGTGTGTAATTGATCTTCAAAATATTGACCTACATCATTGACATGTTGCAGTAAATTTTCACGTTCGATAATTTCAATATTTTTTAATGCCGCTGCACAAGAAACAGGATGACCTGAATAGGTAAATCCATGGGTAAATAATGCACCATCCGCCTGAGGCTTACCAATCACTTTTGCGATATCATCAGATATAATCGTTGCACCTAAGGGTAAGTAGCCTGAAGATAAGCCTTTGGCACAAGTAATAATATCTGGAACGATATCAAACTCGGATTCTGAAGCAAAAAAGTGCCCTAAGCGCCCAAACGCAGTCACAACTTCATCGGACACGTATAAAACCCCATATTTATGACACACATCAAGGGCTTTTTTATGATAGCCCGGTGGCGGTACAATAACACCGCCAGCACCCATGATCGGTTCTGCAAAAAATGCAGCGACATTTTCTGGGCCCAATTCCAAAATTTTATTTTCTAACTCTTGTACCTTTTCATTGCAGAACGCTTCTAAGCTTTGACCTTCCGCTCTACGGTATGGATTTGGGCATGAAATCTGGTGGACCAATTCACGATCAATATCAAAACCGATATGGTCAAACTCAACACCAGTTAATGACATACTGATATAGGTACTGCCATGGTAGCCATCTTTACGCGAGATTAATTTTTTCTTGCTTGGTTGACCGAGTTGATTGAAATAAAAGTGAATGACCCGTACCGCGGTATCATTGGCAACTGAGCCACCACAGCCAAACAGTACATGATTCAAATTTCCAGGCGCCAATTCAGCCAGTTTTGCAGATAATTTTGCAGCGGGTATCGAAGTATGGTGACCAAATGCAGAATAATAAGGAATTTGCATAATCTGTTCTGAAATGGCATCGGCAATTTCTTGACGCCCATAACCCACATTGACGCACCATAAACCACCAATACCATCCAGATATTTATTGCCTTCAGCATCAAAAACATAACACCCTTCACCGTGTGCAAGAATCATGGCACCTTCATCTTTAAAGGTTGCAAAGTCAGTCCATGGATGAATATGGTGATCTTTATCTTTTTTCCAAACTTCTGTAATTTCTGTTGTTGATAACTGCTTCATAAGATAACTCCTTGTTAAAATTCTGCTTTTATTTGGTCAAACTTTCGATGGATTCTGGTTGAAAAAGTTGTCTTTTCATCACCAATTTGATCCAAAGAATACTGATGATTGTGGTAAAACCAATCACGATTCCGACCCAAGTAAATATTTTGACTCTCAAATCTGGGGTAGGGACAGCATAGAAAATCGTAAGTACCATCCCGATAATGCCAATGATTTGCAGGAATGGATAAAATGGTGCTTTATAAGGTCTTGCCATCTGTGGGTAGCGTTTACGCAATACAATCACGTTGATATGTGCAATCACATAAGCGATCAACCAAGAGATACATGCTGCTGTTAACAGAACCTTTATCACTTCAGTTTCACTCTGTGATAACAGCATTGGTATCATGATGATGACAGCAACAAATACAACGCCCACCCAAGGCACATTATTCTTCTGATTGACTCGGGAAAAAATTGATAACACTTGTTTATTGCTTGCCATGCCCTGCAACATACGCGGCAAGGCAGCTAAAGTCGCATTTAAGGTACTTAAGGTGGCGAATAAAGCACCAATCGCAATAAAGAGTAAGCCTGTCGGACCAAATACCGCCGTTGCATATTCAATATGCGGGGTCAAAGAATTAATCAAATGCTCTTGGGGTAAGAAATACAGTGCACCCACGCCATATAAAGAAATGGTGATAAAAATCGTGGTTAAACCGATATACATCGATCTTGGAATATTTTTACTGGGATTTTTGGACTCTTCGATCATCGGAACAACAAACTCGACCCCGACAAATCCCCAAAAAGCCAACGCAACCAGTGCCACGGTATTTTTATCAAAAGTAATTGTATAATCAACCACTTGTGTATGCGGATAAACCCAACCGCTGATCGCAAATATACCGAGCAAAAGTAATAAAACCACCATGACAAAAGCTACGGTATTTTGAACTTTGGAGAAGATATCAATTTTCAGCAGATTTAAACCCACTGAAATAAATAAAATCAAAAAGCCAATGCCAAAATAGGGAACATCCAGTTTAAATATTTTTTTGATTACATCATCGATTAAAATCAGTTCCGCTGAAACAGCAAACATCGCCACTAAAATATAACCACAAAACACCGAAAGCATTGCGGGTAAATGCCCTGTTGCGACTAGACTATAATCACTGATACTGCCACTTTTAGGGATTAATAATGCCAACTCTGCAAAAGAGGTCGCATAGCTCAGCGCTAAAAAGAATCCGATAATCAGCGGAATAAAGAAACTTATTCCGCTTAAGCCAAATCCTTGCAAAATAATCACCATCACACCTTGTGATAGCACTAAACCTACTGCAATGGCGATCAAGTTAAACAAAGTTAACTTTTTTGCATTCACCTGTTTTGCCTGATCGATTAAACGACTTCCTTGCTTATTGTTTTTTCCTGTCATGTGCTCCTCCCTCCTAGAGTGGGCATTAAACCTTGAAATTTAAAACTTATTTCATGCAGTTTTTTCTTCTTTATTGATTAAATTTCTTTGAGTTTTATCTTGATATTTTAAATACTGACGTTGAATATCAATATGGCCTGCCACGCGTTTTGCATCATGCCAAACACCCCAAATAAAGCTTGAACCACGCCCAGATAAATAAGGCAAACCAATAAAATAAATACCGGGTTCTGTTGAGACGCCAAGCTTATGGTTGGGCCGCCCATTTGCATCAAAAGCATTGACTTCTAACCAACTATGATCAAAACCAAAGCCAGAGGCCCAAATAATTGAAGTGATTCCTGCTTGGGCTAAATTAAGCTCTAAAATAGGCTGTTGTATGCATTCAGCATCATCTAAAATAATCCGAGCTTCAGGCTCCTCAGGTAAATCTATACCTGTACGCTGAACATAGGCATCAGCAGCATCTAAAAATTCAAAATAAGCTTTGTCACCGTCGGCCAATGACTGTTGCAAATCATTCTGAAAACAAACGCGCTCAGCTTCAAATTGCATCGTCATCCCCAGTAAAGTGATGCCTTGTTGTGCGAGACGTCTAAAATCAATGGAATGCCCACCATGTGCACCACTTACAGCCAAACCTTTCAACGGCCCTGTATCGGTTTTAACGCTATCCCATCCGCCCAACACTCCGAGCCACCAAACATTATCGCGTTGACGATAAACACGTGGTGGACGTTCATGCGCTCCCACAGACAAATAGACTTTTTTACCAGCACGATTTAATTCATCTGCGATTTGAATACCTGAAGAACCAGAACCCACTACTAAAACAGCACCCTCGGGGATTTGTTGTGGATTTTTATATTGATCTGAATGGATTTGGTATAAATCCGTTTGCTGAGGCGCAATCGAAGGAATAATGGCTTTTTGGAAAGGCCCTGTCGCTACAACAACACGTTGTGCTGTTAAAGTGCCTTTTGAGGTTTCAACAATAAAACCCGCAGCTTGCGCATTTGCTTGGACCTTTTTAACTTCAACATTGCTATAAATCGGTGCATTAAAGCGCTTGGCATATTTTTCAAAGTATTCAGCAACTTGGTCATGATGTACAAAACTATCTGGATCAAGATCAAATTCCATATTCGGAAAGCGATCGTGCCAACAAGGTCCATTCGCTACCAAAGAATCCCAACGGCGTGTACGCCAAGCTTCTGCAATACGATTTTTTTCTAATACTACATGTGGAATTTTAAGCTCTGTCAGGTGCTCACTCATCGCGACTCCAGCTTGACCAGCACCAACCACAACGGTATCTATTTCTAATTTATCTAGACTCATCTTTTTTCCCTTGTCAGATCGAGGAACGTCCTTGCAACAACAACTCTTTTGCTGAATAGACATTTACCAACTACAGCCAATCACATGTGTTTGCTGCAGATTTCTTGTTCAAAAAATGAATAATTCAAACTGCACAAAACATGAATTAAGAAAAATATAGGCAGCCGAGCAGCAAAGCGAAAATAGAATATCCAAAACAAGTGCATCAAAAAATCTGAAGCCACATAATAAGCGCATGAAATTAATGGAAAAAATAAAAAAATTACAATTCTTTTTAAATTTTTTTTATTACTACGGAAAAAGTAAATTACTAGAAAGGAAAACACAAATTGTGAGCGCTCACGAAGTAAGCATACTAGAGAAACATCATAATTAACTGAGGATTGAGCTGTGAAACATACCCGTATTCGAACATTTAATACCAAGAAAACTTATCCAGAGCAGAATTTAGACAATGACCTATGCCAAGCTGTGGTTGCACATGGGCGAACAGTTTTTCTTCGTGGTCAAATTGGACAAAATCTGGATACATCGGAAAGTGTTGCGATAGGTGATGTCAAGGGTCAGACCGAACAGGCGATGTACAACATTGACATGCTACTCAAAGAAGCTGGGGGAGAATTGGCTGATATTTGTAAAATTACCATATATATCGTTGATCCACGTTTCCGTGAGGATGTTTATCGCGTTGTCGGTAAATGGCTTAAAGGCGTTTACCCTGTCTCAACAGGCATTGTTGTTTCCGCATTGGCGCGTCCAGAATGGCTTGTCGAAGTTGATGCAATCGCCGTTATTTCAGACTAAAAACAACCAAGATATGAGGGAAATATGACATTTTCAATTATTGCGAGATGTAGTGAAACTGGACAGTTCGGTGCAGCGATTAGTTCATCCTCTCCAGCCGTTGCATCAAGATGTATACGTGCCAAAGCTGGGATTGGTGTTGCAGCAAGCCAAAATATAACTGATCCTCAATTGGCCAGCATTTTACTTGAAATGACCAAATATAATATATCGCCTAAAAATGCGATTACAGAATTAACTAAAAATACCGATTTTATTGAATACCGCCAATTAACTTTACTTGATGCGGTGAATGAGCCTTTTGCCTATAGTGGGAAAAATAGCTTAGGGATTTATACACAACATATAGGGAAACATGCTGTATGTGCGGGTAATTTACTTGCAAATGAGAATGTTACTCATGTTATGCTCAAACACTTCGAACAAAGTAAAGGCACATTAGCTGAGCGTTTACTTTATGCATTAGACGCTGGAAAACAGGCTGGTGGAGAAGCAGGAGCAGTACATTCTGCTGGTCTTTTGGTTGTTGACAAATTGGAATGGCCGATTGTTGACTTACGCGTGGACTGGTCAGATCAACCCATTTCCGACCTTATCGCACTATGGCAGATATATGAACCGCAAATTGATGATTATGTTTTAAGAGCTTTAAACCCGATCAATGCTCGCAGCTATGGTGTTCCAGGAAATGAATAAATTTTTCGAGGGTATACAATGGAGGTGTATCCAAAGTGTTAAATCGAATTTCTTTAAGACAAATGGAATACTTTGTTGCAACGGCTGAATGTGGCAGCATCATTATTGCTTCGGAGAAGATACATGTATCCTCTCCGTCTATTTCTGCCGCAATCGCACATATTGAATCAGAATTACAAACCCAATTATTTATTCGCCAACATGCCAAAGGCTTAATCCTCAATACTGTTGGTAAAAGTGTGATGTTGGAATGTAAGAAGATCTTAAACCAAGCTTCAAGTTTATATTCTCTTGCTGCAGAATTTTCTGGTTCCATACGTGGGCCGTTAAAAGTAGGCTGCTTCCCTGCTTTTACCCCGATGATCTATGCCGATATCATCAATGGATTTTCCAATTTATATAAGCAAGTTTCTTTAGACCTCTACGAAGATGATCAACAAGCACTTCTAAACGCGCTTATACGTAATGATATTGATCTTGCTTTAACTTACGATCTCAATATTGATGAAAATATTATTCATTTTGAAGCTTTAACGAAATTGCCACCCCATGTATTGGTCAGTGAGGAGCACCCTTTAGCAATATTGCCTATTGTAAGTTTAGAAGAACTTTCACAGTACCCGATGATTCTTTTAGACATGCCCTATAGTAATGAGTATTTCTTATCATTATTTAGAGCTCAAAATCTTACGCCCAATGTTGTGCGTTCTTCAAAAAATATCGATGTCGTTCGTTCAATGGTTGCCAATAATATTGGCTATACGATTTTGAATGTTCGCCCGAAAAACACCTATAGCCTTGATGGTAAACGTCTGGTACGTATTCGTATTGCGCATGAACATCGCCCGATGTATATCGGCATTGCGACACCGAAAAATGTACCCAAAAATATTGTTGTCGAAGCGTTCATTAGTCGTTGTAAAAGCTTTATCTCTGATCACTTTATTTCGGGCATGAGTTCGCCGCACTTCTACGATCCCTATAAAAAAGCCCAAACACAAAAGGATTCCTCAGATGTCTAATCTGTCGAGTATTGAATTACTTAAAAAACTTGTTGCATTTGATACGACGTCCTACAAAAGTAATTTAGAACTGATCATGTTCGTCAAAAACTTACTTGAACCTGCGGGAATCAGTATCACTTTAAATTTTAATCCAGAACAGACCAAAGCCAACTTATTGGCAAGTATTGGTCCTAAAGATCAAGCTGGTATATTGCTCTCTGGACATACCGATGTGGTTCCAGTTGAAGGACAAGCGTGGAGCACCGAACCTTTCCACGCTGTAATCAAAGACGATAAAATTTATGGGCGTGGTACAGCTGATATGAAAGGCTTTATCGCCTGCGCGATACAGGCCATGTTAAAAGCAGCACAAATGCCAGAATTGGCTAAACCATTGCACCTTTGCCTTTCCTATGATGAGGAAATTGGCTGTATTGGTGTACGCGGAATTCTTGGCCTACTCTCTGAATTAATTATTCAACCAGAGCTTTGTGTGATTGGTGAACCTACCAGTATGAATATTGCCACAGGCCATAAAGGCAAAGCAGTATTTAAAGCAATTTGTCGTGGACAAGAAGGTCACTCCGCTTTAGCCCCGTTATATGTCAATGCGATTTATTGTGCTCAAAATGTTGTTGAGGCAATTACCACCACACAAAAACAGATTGCAGAAGGTCCAATTGTCGATATGGGCTACGATGTGCCTTATACCACTGTACATGTCGGGAAGATACAAGGCGGTAAAGCTTTAAATATCGTTCCCAATGAATGTGTTTTAGATTATGAGATTCGTAATGTTGCAGAACAAAATACGGATTCAGTTCAAGCGAAAATTTTTGAATATATCGAGCAAAGCCCTTATGCAAAATTTGTCAGTTTTCAAGAAATCAACCAATACCCTGGACTAAATACCTCAACCACTATTCAAGCGGTCAAATTTTTACAAAACCTCCTTGATTCAGCAACCGCATTACAGAAGATTTCATTTGGTACAGAGGGTGGATTATTTCATCAACAATTAAATTCTGCTGTTTTAGTTTGTGGCCCCGGTTCTATTCAAGTTGCGCATAAACCTGATGAATATATTGAAATCGCACAGATGCAACAATGTGATGCATTTTTTGAACGCCTGCTCAGTCATATTAAGCGCTAAGATGCGGCTATTGATTTAAAAAGTTAGTTCAAATAATAAGCGACACCTTACAGATCTTTCATAAATAAAAAATGATCATGTGTAGTGAATCATATTGGTATTGTGAAAGTTCCTTCTCCCGCTGGGAGAAGGCGAGGATGAGGGCACTTTTAAGATGATTTATGGTTTTAAAAAGGACTAGTGAAAGAAGTCTATTTAATTTGTTTTTTCTAAACCCAAGGCTTGTATAAAACAAATTCACAAAATTGGCGAAAAATAATACGGTTAAACCTACTCTATCGCTAAAATTTTAAGGAAGATGAATGAAACTAAAACAGGATTGGCTAGAACATCGTGTGCAGATAACACTGCCAAGTTATGCCTTTATAGCCGGACAATTTTTCAACACCACGCAGACCTATAAAGTATCAAATCCAGCCACTGCTGAGTTTTTAGTCAATATGTCAGCATGTGATGCCAATGACGTTGAACAAGCAGTCCAACATGCGAGAAAGACCTTTAACAGTGGTGTCTGGTCTCGGTTAGCGCCACGTGAACGTAAGCAAATACTCAAAAAGCTTGCTGAACTTATTCGTGAAAATGCTGAAGAGCTTGCCTTACTTGAAACCCTCAATGTAGGTAAACCGATTCAGGATTCACTGCATGTTGATATTCCAGGTGCAGCATCTTGCTTTGAATGGTATGCAGAAAGTATTGATAAAATTTATGATGAAATTGCCCCTACAAGTGTAGACCAACTGGCGATGGTCAGTCGTGAACCCATAGGCGTTGTCGCTGCTGTGGTCCCGTGGAACTTTCCGCTTGATTTGGCAAGTTGGAAACTTGCACCTGCCTTAGCGACAGGAAATTGTGTTGTATTAAAACCCGCAGAACAATCACCCTTTACTGCATTAAAACTCGCTGAACTCGCAAAACAAGCTGGGATTCCAGATGGTGTATTACAAGTAGTTACTGGCTTAGGACATATCACAGGTCAAGCACTTGGACGCCATCCAGATGTTGATTGTTTAGTCTTTACAGGATCGACTGAAACGGCAAAAAAGTTTTTGGCTTATTCTGCTGAATCGAATATGAAACCTGTTTGGCCAGAAACAGGTGGGAAAAGTGCTAATATTATTTTTGCTGATGCTGATTTAGATAAAGCGGTCGATAAGGCGATTTTTGGTGCATTTTATAATCAAGGTGAAGTGTGCTCGGCAAATTCACGGATTTTATTAGAAAAAAGCATTTCACAACAATTTATAGAGAAATTTATAGCCAAAGCCAAAACACTTAAGATTGGAGATCCTCTAGATCCCAATACCACGATGGGCTGTTTAATTGATCGTCAACATGCAGATAATGTCAGAGCTGCTATTGATCAAGCCAAGGCTCAAGGTGCGCAATCTCATATTATTCCGTTTGATTTAGATGCTGCTTTAGATCCAGCCACCTATGTGGCACCAACCATTTTAACGGGTGTCAATCCTGATTTTAAAATCTTTCATGACGAAGTTTTTGGTCCTGTGGTTTCAATCACAACTTTTGAAACCCAAGAAGAAGCAATTGAACTTGCCAATCACTCCATTTATGGATTAGCTGCCTCAATTTGGACCCAAGATATTCAGAAAGCAATTCTTCTGTCTAAACAGCTTTTAGTTGGCACCGTTTCTATCAATACAGTAGATGCTTTAGATGTCAGTACTCCATTTGGAGGATATAAACAGTCAGGTTATGGCCGTGATTTATCTTTACATGCGATTGATAAATTTACACAGTTAAAAACCACATGGATTCAATTGTAAATCCAAAAGAGCACTCAATCCGTCAAAAAGAAAGATTGAGTGCTCCTGATGCTATAAGGAAAATTTATACAATATAGCGTTTGCTTAGCCCCCATTCTGCCAATATTCGACGATAAGTTGTAGATGAACGATCTGCTTCAAAATGTGCTTCCATTGTAATATCTAATGGAAGCTCTTCTGGTTTTTGACTCTCTACCATGTCCTGATCTTCTGCAAAAATTTGCGCATTAAAATCGTAAACTGCCTGCAAGTCACCTGTGGTATCAAAATTACGGGTCAGTGGTACAAATAAGCGGGTTTTGTTATGTGATACAGGACAGCAAGCATTTAAAATTTTCAACACACCCTCACGTGGAAAATCAACCTTTAATACTGCTGAAAATGGTGGGTAAACATCAAAAATTCGTTTCCATAAAAAACCCTCTGGTGCCAGATGCTGTAAGCCATGTGGGTAATTGCTCACATTACTGACATATTCAGTATGTAAACCATAGTCTGTACGCTCAGTGGTGTATTTGGGTACAACAGGATTTTCAGCATCAGCAAAAGACTGCTGATGTACCCAAGCAAAATGTGCGACATCAATAAAGCCTTCCAATTGCCGCCCGCTTGAGCCTGCAATGTCTACAAATGGTGGCAGTACAGGCTGATGCTCAGGATCATCCCAAGTATCTAATATTGGAAAGTTTGCATAGCTTTCATCACGACTAAATAAACTTGTCCAAACCAAACCATATTTTAACACTACAGGAAATTTGGTGAGACTAAAGCGCTCTGAAATATTTGTCAGGTCTGGTTGTGCTGGAATTTTTGTACATTGACCTGCTGTGTTGTAATGCAATCCGTGATAGGGACAGACAATCTCTTCACCTTGCACCCAACCTTTGCTGAGTGGTACACCACGGTGCGGACAAATATCACGCACCAACTGAATCGCACCACTTGCAGTTTGATAAAGCGCCATTTTCACATCGAGGAGTTGTACTTGCTGTGGGTCTGTTGTGACATCTTGCTCACGTGCGACAGGATACCAATGCTGAGCAAGTATTTCCCAGTCTTTAGGCTCAAAACCACTACATTGTGGTTGACTAAATAAGTTCAGAACTGGAATTGCATTCATACGAAACTCACAGAATATATATTTAATGTCATGATCTTATGCTGTGATTTCAGCATAACGCTCAGCTAAAATCATGGCTGAGTTTTAAATTACGAATTTTGTCTAATTCTGTCTATTAGAATGTTTTGCTTATCTCGTTCTAAAAAATAGAACACCTATCTGAAAATTATTTAAAAAAAACTCATCATTGGCATAAAAATCGCTTAGTGATCTGTGATTTTAGCGAGTTTTAAATTTCCTTGATTTTCATTGCTTAGGAATAAGTCCGTGAAATATAAATAATGGACAGCCCATATGCCTGTGAATACAACTTTTTCACGATTTTCAGATTATTTTATTGCCGTTGCCAAGACAGGCAGCTTAAGAAAAGCAGCAGATCAACTCTATATTTCCGTATCAGCGGTACATCGTCAAATCGCACTCGCTGAGGAAGAGTTTGGCATTGATCTGTTTGAACGTTTACCCAGTGGATTAAAACTGACGCTTGCTGGAGAGTTACTCTATGCGGATTTGATTAAGTGGCAAAAAGAATTTCAATTAACCCGTAATCGTTTTGATGAAATCCAAGGACTTTCTCGGGGAACAATTGATTGCGGATTGATTTCTGCACTTAGTGATGGCTTCGTTTTAGATTCAATTCAATATATGTATGACAACTACCCTTGGATTAATTTTAATTTTCATATCCAAGACAGTGAAACTGTGTCAAATATGATTATGGATGCTGAAATTGACTTTGGAATTTTATTAAACCCGAAAGGCCATCATCAATTAGAGGTTTTATCTTTTGTCGAAATCCCAATCGGTTTTGTTTTACCTAAAGATCACCCTTTAACAAAAAATGAGAAAGTTTATTTGTCAGATAGTGTCAACGATAAACACTTAATTCCTGGCGCTCCTTTAATTATTCATGATTATGTGCAGACCTTGTATAAGCACCATAAATTTAGCCCACAGCAGCACTTAGATTGTAATGACATTCGAATGATTATGTCATTAATTCAAAAGAATTTAGGCATTGGTTTATTGTCATTTATTGATGCATATCCATATTTAGAGCGTGACGAGCTGGTTTTTAAGCCGATTCGAGAAAAGGGTTTATATCCATTAACACTGGCTTTATGTGTTGCGCCCAAACGACAACTTTCACGCGTATCGCAAATTATGATTAAGCATCTTATTGAACAAATCGAAGCATTTAAGCTCAAGCTGATCCCTTATCAATAATCAGGTTTGGGTATGTTGTAATACAAATCATTGATTTAAAGAAATGAACAACAGCCCCTTAAGCAACAAAGCAAAGACGTGTAGCTGAGTGATGACTAACAATAACTCCCTAAACATATATGAATCAAAAGCATTAGATTTCCGATGCTGAATTTAGATTCAGTAATTTAAATTCAGCATCGACCTAGCAACATTTAATCTAAAGGATTTCCGATAATATTGCTGATAATGCCACGCATAATATGTGGGCCTTGTTCTTGACGTAAGTCTTGATACCACGCTTCGGTCACGGCCTCATCTTTCATATGGGTCACATCACAGCGCTTACGTGCACGTAATACCAGCTCATTGGCACGCTCATTACGTTTATTTTGATAACGTTTTAAGGCATCCTCTAAGCCTAATGTATTGATTTGCAAAGCGCGTGCTAAGTAAATTGCATCTTCCATGGCTTGGCAACCGCCTTGACCAATATCAGGCGTAGTACTGTGAGCTGCATCCCCCATAATCACCACCCGCCCTTTATAAAACTGGGTAAAAGGTTCAATATCATGAATTTCTACTCGATTGGTTTTTTGCTCATCAATCGCTTCAATTAAGTTTTGAACGGGCTGGCACCAGTCCTTAAAATATTGTTTAAAGAGTGTTTTATATTGGGCTTTACTGTTTTCTAAACCTACAGGCAATGGCACATCAAAAAAGAAGTAAAACCGTTGCTCTGCCACTGGCATAAGCGAAACACGTTTTCCCTCTCCAACAAAGGTGGTCCATTGATCTGCTTGGGCAAATTTATCTGAAATTTCGACTAAGCCATTCCAATTAACATAACCTGCATAACGACGTTCAACCTGTTCACCCAGTACATATTGGCGCGTCAGCGAATGTGTTCCATCAGCACCAATTAACAATGCTGTGGTGACTTCACTGCCATCTGCAAACTGAACTTTTATGTGTTGATCTACTTGTTCTAGTGCAACCATTTTTTTCCCAAGATGAATATCCTCACGGCCAAATTCATCCATCAACATGTTTTGTAAATCTGCACGGGAAACTGGATAAGGCCGTTGCCCAACCTCTTCAATCAAAGGCATTAAACTAAACTGAGTCATGTGCTCACCAGTTAAGCCATCGATATAGGCTAAATGATCCATTTGACCACCAAGTTTAGCAACTTGATCCGTTAAGCCTAAATAGTTTAAACACTTAACACCATTTGACCATAAAGAAATAGCAGCACCTACAGCTAGAATTTGTTCAGTTTGTTCATAGATGGTGACCGTATGTCCGAATTTTTTTAGTGCAATACCTGCGGTTAATCCCCCCATACCTGCACCGATAATAGTAATCTCCATCTATTTCTCCTCTGTCTGTTTCTTTAACACTTATAACTAAAATGCTAAAAACGTGCCATTTATATAAAAATCACAACATTCCTTAAGCAAAGTTGGCATAGGCTATGCATGATGAGGACGCTAAGATATTGTTTTTATGAGTGCTTATTGAACTTTAAGTGCTGATATCAATCAATAAAATGATATGAATCGTAATATGAATGGTAAATAAATATGGCAACTTTACTTGCACCAAGTTTTGAGCTTCCTGCACATTTGCAACAATACAGCAATTTGGCAGATCCCCGAATTGGTACAAAAGTACTTGAATGTTCAGATGATTTTTTTGCAGAAGCACAACGAATGTTGCAATTTAATCCACCCATTTTTGTAGAAGATAAATTTGATGATCACGGCAAATGGATGGATGGATGGGAAACCCGCCGTAAACGCCATGCAGGCTATGACTGGGCAATTGTTAAATTAGGTGTTGCTGGAAAAATTACAGCATTTGATATTGATACCACTTTTTTTACGGGGAATTACCCTGCTTCTGCTTCAATTGAAGCCTGTTATGCACCAAATGGGGACTTAAGCAATGCACTATGGCAACCCATTCTAGATAATTCTGTTCTTGGCCCCAGCCAACATCATATTTTTGACATTAAAAATTCAGCAGTCTTTACCCATGTACGCTTAAATATTTTTCCTGATGGTGGTATTGCACGATTTCGCGTCTATGGTGAAGTGCAAATACAGATTCAAGATCGCCAACGTACATTAGATTTACTGGCACTTGAAAATGGTGGACGCGTGATTGCCTATAGTGATGCCCATTTTGGTCATCCTCGTAATTTGATCAATCCGAATCGTGGGATCAATATGGGGGATGGTTGGGAAACCAAACGCCGCCGTGCACCTGGATTTGACTGGTGTATTTTGGCACTCGGTCAAAGTGGTGTAATTGAAAAAATTGAAATCGATACCGCACATTTTAAAGGTAATTTCCCCGCTCAAGTATCGATTCAGGCGATATATATTGAAAATGCCACTGATCCACAATTGATTCCGCAAAGTATGTTTTGGCCATTTCTACTCAATGCTCAGGATATGCAAATGGACCATATTCATGATTATGTAGCAGACATTTTAAAACATGAAAAAATTTCACATATTCGTGTCAATATGATTCCAGACGGTGGCATTAGCCGTATCCGATTATGGGGTAAAATTGCAGAGTGATTTTATGAAATACATCCAAATTCAGCCATTAACTGCTGAAGCTTTTGCAGCATTTGGTGAGGTCATAGCCTGTGCTGGCAATGACTTTTTCCATATCAATGGCGCGCATACGGAACGCTATCATGCTTTATCCTTGGCTCAAGCGGCTAATGCTGAAGTCGGATTAAGTATTTTCCGTAATATTCAAAAAACCCAAGTGCCTTGCGAAATTCAAATGCTTGAACGCCATCCAATCGGTTCACAGGCATTTATCCCGATGCAAGGTCAATCCTTCTTGGTTGTTGTTGCAGCGGCTTTAGATCAGGATCAACCTGATCTTGATCATATTTATGCCTTTATAAGCAATGGCCAACAGGCTGTAAACTATCGTGCAGGCACTTGGCATCATCCGTTATTAACGCTTGAAGCACCCAGCGACTTTGCTGTAATCGATCGGATTGGTGAGGGTCACAATTGCGATGTTTTTCAATTTAATGAAAATATTGTCCTGACCTTATAATCACCATTTCATAACAGCAAATAAAAAATGCATGGATCAAAACATTCACACTAAAAGTGCTGAGAAGTACTGAGATAAGACTTCACCCTAGGTTATAAAAAACCAGCGCGGCATCATTCAGTGTTGCGCTGGTTTGGAAATTTATCTTAAGCTTATCTCAATCCTATTCATGCATTTAAAAACATGATCATTTAAAGATCATTTTAAAAATGATATTTAATTAAAGCACTGACATTATTTTCATCTTTGCCTGAGATGCCGTATTTATTATTCCAAACAGAATACTCAACGCCTAAATACAATTTCGTATCTGGTGAAATATGTTTACCCGCATTCCATTTCCACTGGGTGGTCCAGTTTAACTCACTGGCATGATCATCTTCAGCGGTTGACCAATCCAGAAAACCATCAACAAGAAAATCTTCTGATGCAATTTTGAAAGGCACACCAAAAACAAAAGTCAGCTGATAATCATCATTTGTGTTCTTGTAATTGTCTGCTTTATAAAAGTTTAGTTGTGCATATTGGAAATATGGAATCGCCAAATCTACCCCGATCCCATACAAATAATTGTTAAACCCTTCACCGCCTTCCCATGTTGTGGCAATAAGAACGTCTTTGATTGGCCCTGCTTCTAACTTATGCCCTGAAATCGCGCCTAAGCTCAATCGTGGTGAAACTTCAAAATAGGTTTCATTGCCTGAAACATCATTATTGGTACGATCCGCAAATGCAAAGAAGTCCCCATATTTTAATTTGGCTGCATATTCAAAAGTAATGGTCGATTGATCATCTTCCCGAGCAATTAATTCATAATTTTTTCCATATAATCCAGTAATGCTAAAGTCTTGCCAAATAGGCGCAGCATGAGTACTAAAAGCGGTGCAAACGAAAGTTGAAAGCGCAGCAAATTGTGTTAATTTCATTTTATAAATTCCCCATCAGAAATAGCGGTAAACACCTGCGTGAATAAGCAAAAACAAAGCCAATTTTTTACACTTGGTCAAAATTTCATAAAAAAGCCCAAATCAATGGGCCTTAAAATCATGAAAAAAACGAGTTCTATAAATCTAGTTCTATAAAAGCTAGCTTCCACGATACGTGGAATAAGCAAAAGGGCTAATTAATAGAGGAATATGATAATGTTGTGCAATATCAAGGACTGAAAAATGAATCACAACTTTTGGGAAAAACGTTGCTAAGGCTAAACGGTCAAAATATTCAGCAGTATAAAAAACCAAACTATAATCCCCTGTTTTAATGCCACTTAAATTAAAATCTGCTACCCGCCCATCTTCATTGGTCCTTGATTCTGCAACAATATTGTCTTGGCTATCTAATATTTTTATCAGAACATTTATGGCAGGTTTGCCAAGATGCGTGTCTAAGATATGGGTACTGATCATGTTATTTCCTTTCTAAACATTATTTTAATGCAATCAATCATTTAAGCTTTCATTTTCACTCAGTTCTTGATTGAGTCTTAACATTGCAATTTCACCAAGTTGTTGTTTAACAATACGCTGTTCTGTTTCAGGATCATTTAATAAACGATATTTCAGTGCTTGTAGAATTTCAGTCTGATCTAAGCCCATAGCACGAATTAAAAAAATATGACCAAATTTCTTTTCATAAGCAATATTGCCTTGCAATAAAGCATGTTGTGTTTCAGTGCTCTGTTTTATTGCTGATTGCTCTTGATGAGAAAATGCTTGCTCTTTTTCACTCAGCACAGCCTGAGCCTTTTTTTCACCGATCCGAGGGTGTGTCGCTAATGCATTTGCAATTTCTAACCATGTCCAAGTTGAGGCTTGTGCTTTTGCAAAATCCATTAACGCTTGAGTGTTGACAAATGGACGTTGTGACAAAATTTCATCTGACCAACGTTGAATGTGCACACAATGCTTGAGCAAGGTTGTAAGCTCTTCTGATGATGCTTGATTAAATTCTTCTATTTTCACGAATAATACCTATGCTTGAGTTCGCTAAAATTTTCAAACACTTTTATATAAACTTTGCTGCGCGCTTTACTGCATTCAATTAAAAATAAAGTGCTTACCTTAAAAGCCACATCCTCATAGCGACAATTATGCGGCTGGATGGTGTTTAAACCAATGTTCAGCGATATCACCGCGACGACAGATCCAGACTTTTTCATGTGCCTGTATATAATCTAAAAAACGCTGTAATGCTTTAAAACGACCAGGACGTCCCAGAATACGACAATGCATTCCAATCGAGAGCATTTTCGGCTCAGTTTCACCTTCTGCATAAAGCACATCAAAGGCATCTTTTAAATATTGGTAAAATTGCTCGCCACTGTTAAAACCAGCAGGCGCGCAGAACTTCATATCATTACTTTCTAAAGTATACGGAATGATCAGATGCGGGCGGCTTTGGCCTTGTAAATTGGTTAAGCTTGTCCAAAATGGCAAATCATCACCATAGTAATCGCAGTCATATTTGATCTGTGGAAATTCAGCCAATAATTTACGTGTATTTGGGCTATCTCGCCCTGTATACCACCCCATTGGTGTAGTGCCAAACAAGGTTTCTAGAATGCTGATCGCTTGATCAATATGCTGACGTTCCGTTTCAATATCTATAGTTTGGTAATTTAGCCAACGCTGTCCGTGTGAAATCACATCGTAATGGGCTTGTTGAATGGCTTCCACAATATATGGATTACGTGCCAGTGCCATGCCCACTCCAAATATGGTCATGGGTAAGTTACGCTTTTTAAACTCTTGATGAATACGCCAGAATCCTGCACGAGCGCCATATTCATACATCGAATCCATCGACATATGCTTGTCAGGAAAACTTGCTGCTCCCACGATATCAGATAAAAACTGCTCAGAACTGGCATCACCATGTTCGATATGGTTTTCAGCACCTTCTTCATAGTTAAGAACAAACTGTACAGCTATTTTGGCTTGATTGGGCCATGCTACTTTAGGTACTTGACCGTGATAGCCAATGAGATCTCGTGAATAGGGAGTATTTTGGATTTGGTCTATTAAGTCTTGCCCACGTAAATAAGTTTTACTCACTCAAACCGCCTTTAAACTTTTCAATCACCATTTTTTAGTGTGAATGATCAAGCAGTTTTTATGCCAATCTCACTCATGTTTTAGTCAACGGGTTGGAAAGTTAACTGCATGTGATGACTTTTCCCATTGAAAATATAGTGGTGTTTTCCAATTTGAAAACTTTGATTAGGTTGAAGAGCACTTTCCTGCTGAGTACGTACAATCATCGTATTACTTTCATTCGATTCTTTTAACAAGAATTGATAAATTTTATCCGTCATCTCTGCATCTAATAATTTATGCTGGATTCTATTTTGTAGATATTGATCTAAACGTTTTGTATAAAGTTCTATAAGTTTTTTATCACCAGAACTAAAAATGCGATCAAAATTATTTAAAGAAGCCACCTCTTTATTTACTGAGCTTAATCCTGTGGTTTTAATTGCACCCACTTCAAATTGATCAGTGCGTTCAAAAACCAGATTCAGACTTTCGAGATTGTCTGAAAAATTTGCATCTTGTTGTGAATATTGTTCATAGATATCACGAAAAAGTTTTTGATATTCATAGGATATAGATGCGTAATCATAAAGATTAAAGTATTGCGTCTTACTTACATCAGCTAAGTATTCAGCACATTTTTTCCCACATTGTTGTTTTTGTTGTTGACTGATTGCATTGGTCACTAAGTACTGTGTATAAAATTGATGCGCATCATCTAGATATTGAATCTTATGTGTCCATTTATATTTCACCAAACTTGCATCACCTGCAGCAAGGTAGGTTTCATATCTCAGGATTTTTCTCTCTTTTGGTAAATCTTTCTCCCATAAGTCACGATATTGATTCAAAATTTTAACGCCCGATATGGTGAAATCAGATGCAGCTAAAGCACAATTTTTATCTTCTAAATAACCCAAAAAATCTGAAACAAAAATAACATCCATCGAATACACATCTATTTTTTCAGAATTTGAACGATTTAAAAATTTATGCAACATGTTAAGAGGCATATAGCTTTCAAGCCCCTTACATTGTGTTTCAAGAGGTTGCGCAAATTGAGTTAAATCTGACTTTAAAGCCACAATATCGGCATATGTAGATACAGGTATAAACATAAAAACCGTCAATAGAGCAATTTTTCTTATTATAAAATTCATGCTGTTAATCTCATTTTATTTAAAAATAAAAAACTCTGTATTGTCTAATTGATGATTTAACAATGCATAACGAAAATCACGCATTAATTGTGATGATAATTCTCGCTTTTGCTCTACCAGCATTTTCAATAACTGTAAAAACTGACCATGACTAAATACCAGTAAATGATCATGTTGATAATGTGCTTTTAATGAATCCAAGTGCGAAATAAAGTCCGTAACGCGTTGATAAAAATTGGCAAAAGATTCAGCGCCTTCACTTGTCACTAGGTTCACATCTGCTTGATTCCAATAATCATCAACCCAAGGTTTTCGTTCTTGTAAAGTGGTATTTTTGCATCGCATATCGGATAAGTAAGAAAACTCCTGAATATCCAAAACTTGAGGTGTAATCTGATCTCGTAATAAAATTGGTTCAGCTGTTAGACGTGTACGGAGGAATGGAGAGATAAAAATCTGCTTTGCTGGTGGTAAAACATCAACAAGTTTTTGCGCTTGTTCATGTCCAAATTCGGTTAAGGGAATACTTGCATGTGACTCAGTTTTACCGTTTACATTACCTAAACTTTGCGCATGACGGATTAAATAAATACTCATAAAATTCTCTTACCTCACCTTTATTTTGAAAATAATCAATAATTTTTAGTCAATCAATTTACAACTCATATTTCAATCATCATTTTTGAAGATTAATCATCCAGAATTTTGGTTAGAAAAATTTATCGGCTCCATAATTAGTTTTAACTTATTGTCTGAAACTATAAAACTATAAATGTGCTGACCTAATTGATAACTTGTTACACTTTTTCTTTTAGTCTCATGTGTACCTAGATATTCAACCTTTGTGTACAAGTATCTGCTTTCTTTGCTTAAAATCTCATATATATTTTCTATCATGCGATCATCAAGAATATTGTTTTCAATACGATATTTTATATAAGCATCTAGTTTTGCATAGAAAATATTTTTAATGTTTCGATCATCAATTTTAAAAATGAATTTAAAGTTTTCAATTGATGCAATTTCGAAGGGGAAAGAATTTAAACCTGTTTTTTTTATATATTTGATTTCAAAATCATTAGTTAAATCAGATATTTCTTGAAGTCGTGTGATCTGCTGTTCTGTTTTTTTAAAATTTTTATAATGATGTTGAAACAGATCATGATATGCCATTAAAATACCTACATAATGAAGAGGAAGATAAAATCCATGATCTTCTTTTAGATATACATAATCTTTACATAACTCTCCACATCGGCTTTTCTCATTTTTTGAAATAATATTTCTATTTAAATAAATATTAAAATTTTCTTGAGCTTGTTGTAATTTTTGGTTATCCATCGTCCAAGAATACTCAATTAAATTAGCATAACCTGCTTGCCTATAAACTTCATTATCCAACATTCTCTCTATATCATATTTATCTTTAAAATATTTTTCTTTAATTGAAATACCATTAGCTGAAAATTTACTTGCTGCCAAAGCACAATTTTTATCTTTTATAAAAAGTAAAAAATCTGAATTAAATATAAACATAAGATCATATACATGAATATCACTTCCTTTTGAGTCATTTAAGAAGTTATTCAAATTTTTTATTGGTCTATAATCATCTTCATTTTTACATGCTATTAATAAATCTTGGCTTATTAAATTTAATTCAGACCGCACATCAGCATACGCAAATTTATTCATCCCTATAAAAGCAATAAAAATTGCTATTTTTAATACTCTAATCATCAAATTGGCCCTTATATTTTTCTCTTTTTTGATATTTTAAAAATCATCTTCATTTTCAAAAGGCTTCTTTCATCAGCTCTTTTTTAAATCATAAATTAACATAAAAGCCCCCTCATCCTAGCCTTCTCCCCCAAGGGAGAAGGAACCTTCTATAGCTATATGATTCACTCCAGATGATCATTTTTAATTTAGCAAAGAGGTTTAAAATTATGAGTTAAATAAGAGTTTCTCTACTGCTCTTCGGTTTACTAAACCTTGTACTGTTTTGCCACCAGCTTTGATCCAAACATCAAATTGATGACTGGTAGCGTGATAATCAGAGGCATTCAATAATTTTAATAAGGTTGAGTTTTTAAAAGCACCAATACCAATGTTATAGCTCAATGAAACCAATGCATCAAACTGATTTTGATTTAACGGCACATTTACAGCAGCAGTTACTGCTTGCTCAAAACGTCTAAGGTCATATTGCATATAGTTTTTTGCTTGTTCAATGGTACAAGTATCACCATACTGAACAGCTTTTCCATGCGGATAAATCGTTGTTCCATAACCGATGGTACACACACCAACACCATCATCATAAGCTTTAAGCTCTAATCCCTCAAAACCACAAATCAAATCCACGCCTTGAGGACTTACCTGAGTAATTTGATCTTGTGCAAAGCCAATGACATTCGTATCAGAATCAATAGCGACACCGATATTTGAATTGGAATAATCAGTCCTATGTTTATTCGATTTATGCTGTGATTTATTAAATAAGGCGTAAAACCATTTGGACCAAAAATGAGACATGAAGAAGACTCTGAAAATTGATGTGATATAGATTTAGTTTATATTCTATACAAAGCTTTATGCTGAAATATAGTGGTGTTTGATTGTCATGTATTTTTAAACAGAAGTGCTTAACTGATACACAGTAAAAGCGGTAAAAAAAATCCATTTATTTCATTTGTTGTTTCTTTTCATCGTCTAATTCTTCTTGTGTACAATATCTTGGAACAATTTTCATTTTTGGTATGTCAAAATACTCATCACAAATTTCTTGACCTGCCTCATCTTTTCTACGATATAATTTTTTCTTTTGTTCTTCAGTCATCGAATCTAAATAATTATAAAAGTATAAATTATCAACCACTTCAGGCTCGCCATATGAAGTCCCTAGATGAACAAGAAAAGATTCACCTTGATTCTTTTGTTCTTCACTACAATCAGCGGTATATGAATAACTGACACTGGTCTCAGCTTGAAATAAACTTCTGATTGCATTATGCATCGGATAAGGTCCAACCAACACACCATTGATACTGATCGCATCTTGAAATCTTTTTTTCGGTGATTGCTCGCCTATGAGTTTTCTATTTTCTATACTTTGTGGGGTTTCTATTAGATCTAAAGAATGTGCTGGATTCGGTAAATAAAAACCGAACATTGATATTTTCTTGTCTAATAGTCGCTCCATTAAACTCACACCGATATCATCATATATATAGAGATTAATTCGATTAATTGGATCTACAGTTTCGACAACCCGATAGTTTTTGCCTAAGGCTTGAAGCCAAGGCTCTACCCCTGAGCTCATATAAAGCTCTGTACCATTATAATTAATCGAACAACCTTCTACTTTAAACTGATGCTGTGAATTTAATTCCTTTACAAAACCTTCTGCTTCTGTATTTGCAGTTGACTGCCCATTACTACAACTGATACACAGTAGAAGCGGTAAAAACAGTGCTAATTTTTTTTGAAATAAATCCATTACCTTTTCCCACCATTCATCATATCCAAGCCTTTTAAGACAGTTTTACTCGATTCTTCAATCTCAGCTTGGGTGGCTTTGCTACCAATCTCAGCTTGGACCTTTTTAGCGCCCTGATAAGCACCTTGTCTTGCCCCATCCCAGCCTTTTTGAAACATTCCATCACTGGCTTGTTTTACCTGATCTTGATGTTGTCTTGCCCATTGTTTTACGATTTCATCCATCCAGTTGCAACGACTCGGGTGTCTAAAATAACTTTTTGCAGCATCTAAAACCGCCTGCTTGTTTGATGCTGTGGGTTTTTCCGACCAATCACGCCATTTTGTCCCCACATCGCGTACCGCAACGATGGCTAACTTGGCGGCCAATAAGTGTAATGATTTTCCCGTGCCATCTTTTCCGATTTGGGTGTGACTTGGGTTATCCCCATGAATAATGGGGTTCATGCCTTGTTTAACACTGACGATACCCTCTGCATTTTTTAAAACAGTACTTGCAGTCCATTTCAGCAAAAATGGAATCATGGATTTGATCAAAGTGTATAATAACGCGGCTTGGCTTTTAAACTCAGTCAACGTTTTTGCCGCCTTTTTCGCTAAATCGATATAGCCTGCTTCATATAAAGCACACAATTCATCTCTTAACTCTAGGTAGCGAAACCAAATTTTAGTTAAATACTTGTCTTTGCCTACTGAGTCAATAGTGAGAATAAATTCCTGAATCACCAAGTCAGTCAGACTCCGTTCACCAGAGACGATACCTTTATATTCACTCAATTCCTTTATAGGATCCATTAACTCACCCAGTGTCCCACCAACACTTGCAAATGTATCCCAACCATCAAAAGTTCCGGTCACCAACGGAATTTTATCATAGCTGCTAAAGTCATTTTTTCTTAACACACCATGCCTTACATCCGTATGACCATGTTTAATCAGTGCAATCTCAACAAAATTACTGTGTGAAAAAAAATCTTCCAATACATGAAAAGCGTTGCCTAAATGTCGCAGTGGTATATCAGAATCACTATTCTGTTGCATACTTTCTTCTAACTGCCCCAACATATATTCGAGTGCTGTTGGAAAGGTTGAGTCCGTAGAATCCTTAGGCGTATTATCAGCAATATAATTCTTTAAATTAAATTGTGCAGATTTCTGATCATTGTTGGTTTTAAAACTTTTATCATTAGGTTTAGGATTAAAATCTTGGTCAATATGGGTATAAATATCTGCGCCAAAGGGATTATCGATATGCTCCTCAAAACGATATACCCCCAATATATTCACCCCATCTTTTCCTGTTAAATCACGATATAATCGGTGCGGTAATGATGATTTCGGAGAATACGAGACTAAGGCTAACGCTTTATAACGTCTTTGATTTTTTTTACTCAGCTTGTCATACGGTAGTTTCTTTAACATGTCCTGCATTTGTTTTCTATATTTAGCAGCATTTTCATTGGGTAATTCTTTTAATTTTACGAGATCGCTAGCAACATCTTTATCAAAAAAATGATCATAGGCCAATATTGCCAATAGATTGCTAATCAAGCGACGTGTCGGACGTATGGTGATAATTTTGCCTTGACCATTGACAGGTACATCTATTTTTTTATTTAACACCGCGCCACAAACCAGTTGTGAATGATCTCTTAACCAATTTCCAGCATATATTGCAGCGACAGAATGTCTATTAAAAATTGGTTTATCTGGGTTAAGTTCACCAATCGCTTCTTGTTCAATTGCTTGATGCCCATATTCAATACGCTTGCCTTTATTGTCCTCTTTCTGAATATATTCGCCTTTTTGAGTATTGATCGTCCCTCTATTGGCTAAAATTTTGGCTTGCTTTGAAAATTTACCATCACCAGCACCAAAGTATTCATATTGCACATCAACCACTTCATCCATTTGAGCAATAAAGTCTGCATGCATTCTTGCAGCTCTTTTGCCAGCTGTTGAGGTAATTTTTAACATTCCTGAAAATTTTTCAGAGGTAATGGTTGCAAATTCAAATTCAGTATTTGCGCCCTGATCTTTTCCTTCTGTCAGTTGTCCTAAATTATATGCATAAACTGCGCCCTCATCTCGTGCTGCATCAGGATCGAGTTTGTCTATTTTTACTGGGATTTTTAAAATATCCCCAATATAAATAATATTCGGGTCTGCAATCGCATTAAGTGAACATAGCACCTCTACCGTAGTCTTAAAACTTTCTGCTATTCCAGCCAGTGTATTGCCTTTCTCAATGATATAGAGATTATAACTGTCCTCTAAGGAATACTGTCCGCTTATACGTAGATGATCATCGATGTAATGTCCATACTCATGTAAAAGTACGATATATAGCCGTTGCAGATTGACATCATTTTCTAGTGCAGAAAGAATGGTATCTGCTGCAACATATATTTTCTTGTCTTGATGATTAAAACCAGCAGCATGACCATTGATACTTTTAGCCGTCACAATATGTTCAGGCGGTTGAATTACGCCATTTTCCAAATCCGCTTTAAACTTTAAATACAGACTGTCTGGAATATCAAAACCAAAAATTGGCGCAATCAGCGCAATAAAGTTTTCGTCGGAAAAGTCTTTTGCCAATACTACAATTTGATCATGCGCATAGGTACTTTCTAATGTCGGTAATGCTGCGTCTGGATGTATATTAACGATAGGCAATAGCGGTAATACTGGACTCACTTTAATCCCGCTTTGAAACTTTTGTTGCCCAGACTTTACTTCAAACATACGATCTGTTTCGCATAAAATCCCTGCACCGTTCAAGATAATCCTTGACGATCTGCCTGTAATCTGAACTTCTTTCGGGCTATTGATTTCAATCTTATCTTCTGTCGAAGATATCGTGATCCCAAGTTTGGCAAATAGTTCTAAAGCATTTGCCTGCGCATGAATATTAAATTTTCCCTGTGCTGCGATAATGTTGATGCCATTCATCACTGAAAATAAACTTATTTTATTTTTGGCATGTACAAGCCAGTTCTTTTGCGAGCTAAAGTTAATGCTGTCACCAGCAATTTGATTGATTTGGGCATCCGCAGATAAATGGATATTTTCAGGGGTACTTAAAGCAATTCCATCTTGTGAACTGAGTAAAAGCACAGCTTGATTAAATTTGGCAATTTCTTGTTGGAGCTGTTGAGCAAATATTTTAAGTTGTTCAACTGACTCTATTTCATCGGTCTTTTGATTTTTGGCGATATCACTAAGTGCTCTACTTTTGCTTTGACTGCCTTCAAGTTGTTTCTTGGCAGGCGTTGCATCAAGATGATCGCCTTTGGCATGTTCTTGTTGATAGGTCGATAGTAATAAGCCTTTCCCTGCACGTACTGCTCCCCATTGGTCTGTTCTTAGCTCAAAACCTTCTCCGCGCCCTTCACTGGTCTCGGTTTCTTTTGGATGGCTGAGATTACCCAAGTTAAGTTGGCTGGCTCCATGACTGCTGTGTAACTGACTGCTGATCTGGTTGGTGGTATCATCAAAGCGCAGTTGATTAAACCCATCAGATTTATATTCCTTAGTTTTGATCCCTGAAAGTTTTTTAGTATCAGGTAGCTTTCCTTGGTCATCAAACTTGGTCGGATAGCGATACCCTTCATGAATTCGTCCCACCACAAAAGGTCTATCAATGTCACCATCACTGAAAGAGATCATGACGATCTCTCCAACCCTCGGTAAGAATCGTACCCCATAACCGTCACCTGCCCATGGCGTCAATAAATCCACCCAAGCCGAGTCGGTATCATTATGGTTTGAGCCTGCGCCACCATCATGTTGGTGATCTTCGTGACGAGTAAACAAGAAATTAACCTTGATCTGACCTCGTTCATTGACATAGATTTCCTCTCCGCTCGGTCCGACTACTCTCGCTCGCATTGGATATGTAGTTGGTCGATGCAAAAGTGGGTTGTATTCAGGAAGAATTGTAATATTACGTCGTTGTAGGATGAGTTGATTGGCTTGGCGTTCTTCAATGTGGTTTGTTGTAATATTGGCGGTTTGCCAATGGCTTTGTTTGATTAAAGCATCCACTTGATGACTGAGATCTTTGGGTAAGTTGTTCTGGTTATAGAACGTCTTGGAGATAATCAGAAATTCGTTATTGGATGAATCCTTTTGATCCAATCGAAAATGATCATTCAGCTCAAACCAATAGCCAACCTGTGCATCTCGTACTGTCGATACAGCAGTAAATTGTTTAGCTTGTGCGTCATAGTAGTTGCTGAGGTTTTGGTTAAAGCGCTCTACTTGACTGTTGCCTGATGGCGTTACTCCATCTTCACCATTGAGGTCTTGAGTCCATGCAGGACTCAAGTGCCATACTTGTTCTAAACCTAGGCTAGCGTTATCGTAGTTGCCACTATGCTGATGCTTACTTAAGACATTGCCTGCACCTTCTTCTATATCCAATATATCAGCTTGCCAACGTTGAATATGCACCGCAGTCGATTGTAGAGAACGCAAGCCTGTAAAAGCGATGATCGTGTCTTGCTGTTCTACAGCAGAACTACGCTGAAAGCGGATAGTGCAACGTTCTAAACTTTTGTATTGAGTATTGTCATCGATTAAACGAAGTTTTTGTGCTTGAATTTGTTCTGTTGAATGCGTAACTTTAAGCTGTGTTTCATCAATTAGCCAACTTATCCCTTCACTTCTCATTAAGCGAGTTAAAAAATCATAATCGCTTTCAGATGCCTGTATACAAAGTGGTCTGACATCGTAATCTTTGGTTAAACCATTGAGGTCCAAAGTTAGACTTGAGGCAAATAACGAACTGCGTTGTATCCATTCAGAAAAAAGTATTTGAATGATGTCAATAATCGACTTTGACATAAACACACGGCTATTTCTGCGAAACTTCCAAAGTGTGGTTGGGTCTTCGACTGTGAGGCGATAAATTGTCAGCGCACCATCCGAGGAACCCAGCTCTGCTTTAGTCACAATCCCAGAAATTCGATTGAGCTCAGATCGATCATTGACGATATCAATCGCTACATGAGACCCTATAAAGCTCTTCAACATGATATTTGATCGTGTCGAAAGACATATCAATAGTAAATTTACCCCATCATTTATGGCATGTGTACCATCGATACGTTGTAAAAACACGTGGGCAGTCAAATCTGGATTGTTAAATCGAATCTGCAAAGCACGTTTTTGAGCATTTAATCCAAATTTTTCCAAGACAAAATTAATATTATTGAACATGATCTATTGTGTATTTATTCTAAACAAGTTATCAACATATAATAAAAAATCATATTTTGTCTACCATAAGAGATTTTTCATATGAATTCCAATTTATTGATTTTTTAGTAATTTCTTATAAATCACAGTATATATTATGAAATTTAATTTATTGTATCATTTATTATCACTTATCAATTTTATAGTGAAATTTATAATTATTTATATAAAGTTAGGATCAGTTGACAATTCGTCTATACAAAACTCCTTTTCAGCTAAAAAAGGAGTTTTAAGATATTGGTTAATAAGGATTAAAACAAGAAATAACGCTGTGCCATTGGTAATACTTCAGCAGCGTCACAAGTTAGATGTACACCATCTGCACGAACTTCATAGGTTTCAGGATGCACATCCATCACTGGACAATAGTTATTATGTTTCATGTCTTGCTTAGTGATGTTTCTGGTATTTTTACAAGGTGAAATTAACTTCTTTAATTGTAATTTTTCAGCAACACCAAGTTCAATTGCGGCCTGTGACAAGAAAGTAATACAGGTATTATGCACGCCTCTTGGATATGCCCCAAACATTGGACGGTAATGTACCGGCTGTGGTGTTGGAATTGAGGCATTAATATCCCCCATTGGCGCTGCCGCAATCATGCCACCTTTAATGATCATTGATGGCTTTACCCCAAAAAATGCGGGTTTCCACAACACCAAATCAGCAAGTTTCCCTTCTTCTATAGAACCAATTTCGTGGCTTAAACCATGAGTAATGGCGGGATTTATTGTATATTTTGCAATATAACGCTTCACCCGATTATTATCATGATACTGATTATCGCCTTCTAATGGCCCACGTTGCACTTTCATTTTATGCGCCGTTTGCCAAGTGCGTAAAATCACCTCACCCACACGGCCCATAGCTTGAGAGTCAGAAGACATCATTGAAATTGCGCCGAGATCTTGCAAAATATCTTCTGCGGCAATCGTTTCGCGACGAATACGACTCTCAGCAAATGCGACATCTTCAGCTATCGCTGGATCTAAATGGTGGCAGACCATGAGCATGTCTAAGTGTTCATCAATGGTATTGATGGTATATGGGCGGGTTGGATTGGTTGAAGATGGTAAAACATTTGCCTGACCAATGGCTTTTAAAATATCAGGTGCATGACCACCACCCGCACCCTCAGTATGATAAGTGTGAATAGTACGATTTTTAAATGCCCCCAGTGTTTCTTCAAGGAAACCACTTTCATTTAAAGTATCAGTATGAATCGCCACTTGTACATCATATTCATCTGCCACAGTTAGACAATTATCAATTGCAGCAGGGGTAGAACCCCAATCTTCATGCAATTTCAGCCCCACCACACCCGCTTTAATCTGCTCCGCAATCGGTTCAGGTTGACTCAAATTACCTTTGCCCAATAAGCCAATATTCATAGGTAAATCATCAATGGCTTGCAGCATGGTTGAAATATGCCATGGCCCCGGTGTTACTGTTGTTGCCGATGTTCCTGCAGCAGGACCAGTACCACCACCAATCATGGTCGTTGTCCCTGACATTAACGCTGTTTCAACTTGTTGGGGGCAAATCCAGTGAATATGGGTATCTATTCCACCTGCTGTAAGTATTTGCCCTTCTCCGGCAATCACTTCGGTTGCCGCACCCAGTGGAATGGTAATATCGGGTTGAATATCAGGATTGCCAGCTTTACCTATTTTCCAAATTCGCCCATTTTTTAATCCCACATCGGCTTTAATAATTCCCCACCAATCGACAATCAATGCGTTGGTAATCACCGTATCGGCAACATCTACTGCAAGTAATTGAGATTGTCCCATCCCATCGCGAATAACTTTGCCACCACCAAATTTAACTTCTTCACCATAGGTGGTGAGGTCTTGTTCAACTTCTATAAAAAGTTCGGTATCTGCTAAACGTACTCGATCCCCAACGGTAGGACCAAACATTTCAGCATAAGCTCGACGTGACATTTTCATTTTGATTATCCTTTTAGTCCAACTTACCCATCACACGCCCTGCAAAACCATAGACTTCACGTTTTCCTACCAGCGCAACGATTTCTACATCACGTCGCTGTCCCGGTTCAAACCGAACCGCTGTACCAGCCGCAATATTTAAACGAAAACCTTTGGCACGTTCACGATCAAATTGCAAAGCATCGTTGGCTTCATAAAAATGAAAGTGTGAACCCACTTGAATCGGCCGATCACCTATATTTGACACTGAAATTTTCAGTACTTCACGACCGACATTCATTTCAATATCACTATCAGGTGTAATAATTTCACCAGGGATCATATGCTTATCCTAATTTTGAAGAAGTGTTCTATACAATCGGTTGATGGACTGTGACGAGCTTCGAGCCATCTGGAAAAGTAGCCTCTACTTGCACTTCGGCAATCATCTCAGGCACACCCTCCATCACATCATCACGACTGAGTAAGGTAGTGCCAAAATGCATCAATTCACTGACAGTCATTCCATCTCGCGCACCTTCAAGCAGTGCTGCGGAAATAAATGCAATAGATTCAGGATAATTGAGTTTTAATCCACGTGCTTTGCGACGTTCTGCAACCAAACCCGCTGTAAAAATCAGCAGTTTGTCTTTTTCAGTAGGATTGAGTTCCATATGTATTTCCTAAAGTTCTCACATTTTTTTATGCAAAATATGTGCTCAGTTTTAAATTAAACACGCAGATTTTGTTTCTAAAAGGTGATCTTTAAATGAATCAAGTTCGCCAAATGCGTGGAAATGCTTCATCCAAATCAAACCAATATCGCCTTAATCTGGCGCGAATTGCTGCAAAAGCATCATGACAATGTCGAACATCATCGCCTAAAAAACGTGCACTGATGACATCCCCCAATAAGGTTAACCTTACAGGCATATCCATTCGCATCATCAACTCACGAATTAAATCGATATGTGCCTCTAAATAAATGTTTGCTCGGAATTTTTCAGGAGGAACTGCCCATAAACTCCCCATAACGGCATGATTATTCATTCCTAAACAAGAACTTAGCCAACGATCATTGCCTTTAAAACTCAATGTGTCTGCCAGCAGTAATTGCTGATTTCGCCATAATTTAAAATGACTGTGATAAGCACCAGATTGAAATTTTTCATCTCGAGCTTGACGACCAATTACCAACATATCCCAACCGATAAAGCTTGCTGTTTGATCAAGCTGAATCAATGTTTCTGAGTGGGCATTGGCACCATCAAATAACATGGTTTCTTGAGGAAGCCATTCAAACACAGCATTGTGTTTAACTAAGATATGGATATGTTGATAAGCTTGTTTGCCATTGGTCCGATACCATTTACCAGCACCTGGGGTTGTGACTAAGGCATGGGCAGCAGCATCTACACTGATCTCAAATGTTAAATGATCACCGCCTGCAATACCCGCAGGCGGATGGACAATAATCGCATGACAAATTCCAGTTTTTTCTGGCCACAGCATCTTTTGCACACGCACAGGTCCAAAATGTCTACGATGCGCCAATACCGTTCGCTCAGTTTGCGCCTGAAAACCCAATTCGAGTTTGGCATACCAAAGGCGCTGATCAGGAAGATGTTCTACTAAACTTATCATGACCGCCTTTATAAATTGATATCCGCAATTAAGCGCTTAAACATTAAGCCAAACCAATAACGGCAACGATTGCAGCCAAAGTACCAATAATTTTCTTGCCATATGGAACGTACTTTTTGATAAAAGCACCAATGCCTAATCCACCCGCATAGATCAATGCCATTGCTGTCACCATACCTAAAATCAGTAAGCTGGCATGACCTGATTGGCCTAATTCAGCACCATGTGCAACGCCGTGAAAACTTGCCAATAGAACTGCTGCGATAGGTAAAACTTGATTTGTTTTTGTCCAAAGTGCAACAGCCAATAAAATCAATGACGCAATGATGCCGTACTCAGCAACTGGTGATGGAATAAATCCTCCGCTACCGATCATAAAGCCAATCACCATCGCTAAAGCTAACCCAATCAAGCCGAAAAGCTTCCAGCGTTGATTTGCCGTCCACATCAATACACCAAATGCGACTGCCATCATCAAATGATCTAAACCTGTAAATGGGTGAATAAAGCCTGCCCAAAAACCGCTATGGTGATCATGTCCAGGATGAGCCAAAGCCAATACAGGTAAATATGCAGCACAAGCCATCAGACTGTGTCTTAAAAAACGCATTCGAATTCTCCTTTGATTATTTTCAATTCAAATAGTTACAATTATTTTTAATATCGCGACTAAGCCTTAAATAAACCTTGTTTTTCAATAAATTCAATGATTTGCTTTAAACCATCTTGAGTTTTCATATTTGAAAATAAAAAAGGTTTATCACCGCGCATGCGTTTTGCATCTTGATCCATCACATCGAGATTTGCACCGACCATTGGGGCTAAATCTGTTTTGTTAATAATCAATAAATCCGACTTGGTAATGCCGGGACCACCTTTACGTGGGATCTTTTCACCACCCGCAACATCAATCACATAAAGGGTTAAATCAGATAATTCGGGACTAAAGGTAGCGGCTAGATTATCTCCACCACTTTCGATAATAATCAGCTCTAAACCATCAAATTTTTCACAAAGATCATCGATTGCAGCCAAGTTAATTGAAGCATCTTCACGAATTGCAGTATGTGGACAACCACCTGTCTCAACACCAACAATACGTTCTGGTGACATCGCTTCATGACGAGTTAAAAAATTAGAATCTTCTTTGGTATAGATATCGTTGGTCACAACCGCCATATTATATTTGTTGCGTAAAGCAAGGCATAAATTCAGGGTTAATGCTGTTTTACCTGAACCAACAGGACCACCTATTCCAACACGTAAAGGGCTACGTTCTGTCATCATTTTTTCCTTTTCTATGCTTCATTCTCAATAAAAAATAGCGAATGAAACGTGTCATTTATGATCTGAATAATCGTGAATATAAAGTTTCATGCGACATACTTAATATCGCATAATTGGGCAAGGCACTACTTAACTCATCATCTTCTAAGGCTAAGGCACGCACTACCGCTTGAGGAATTAAGCCATGTAACTGCCACAAAATTCTTTGACCACTCATTTGCCCTAAAGGGACAGTTTTAACCGCACCTAGCACTTGGTTTTCTAAAACAGTAAAGCTATATGCTGTCAGGACATCCACCAGATTAAGTTTTAATGTCCCACATAAATGTGCGTAAACAGGGACAAAACCAAACTGCTTTTTAATCTCAGGTTGCTGTTTTAAAACATCACGAATCCAAGCATTCAAAGAAAATGCCAACTGCTGAGATTCAGCCCGTAATTCTTTCGACTCACGGCTCGCTTTATAAAAGTTAGCCCAATTTAAAAATTCAGCTTCGTCTAAATAATGTTGCATCAGACGTTTTAAAACGGGGAGTTCAAACCTAACCAGCAACATTTCCAGTACTTCTTCAAAATAAGCAATACTGCTTGCTTCATCATGAATCAAGCCTTGATCAATCGCACTTTCCACCCCTTGCGAATAACAATATGCACCTATAGGTAAAGCTGTCGATGACAGGGTCAATAGACTTAATAGTTGCGATGCATTAGTGATGGACATGATGTAAAGCCTTAATCGGGCTTAAACGATGATCATGCTGATGTTGTGCATATGCACCACTTTCAGGTTCAAATGGATGTTCAACTTCATCTACTGTCAGCCCTAAACCTTGGATCATTTCTGCAAGGACATGATCAGGTTCAAAATAAAGTGCTGTTGGAGTAAGCATTAACGGAACATGGCGATTTCCCAGATGATATGCAGCTTTAAGTAAATCAAAACTATGCAGTGCCGAAACTTGCATTAATTTTTCAGCTTTGGCATCTACACGTAACACTTCACCTTGTTCAGTTGCAATATAAGAACCACTACGCAAAATGCCTGTACGTGGTAAATCCGCACCAATATCGTGCCCATTATTTAAAGTTGCACGAAAACGGCTCTTTTGCCGAGTATCAAAAGTCAATTCAATACTTTCAGCCTCAATGTTTGACTCTATATGGTCTAGACGTTGCGTATAAATTTTCATATTGATCCACTTTTCTATGGCACTTGATTTAAAATGTTCCAAATTGATGCCAAAATTTTATTCATAAATATCGGTTTGCATTAAATTAAAGCATTTATCATGCCAGTTTTTAGAATCGTAAGAATTCAAACTGCATCTTATTTAGAACGCCAGCCTAAAACCTGAGATCAAATTTACAGGAGCGAGATTTCAATAAAAAATCAGAACAATTAAACGTTACAAAATAAAACCATAATAAAATTATGTGTATTTCACAAAAGCTTGAAATAACACACTTTTGATCAACTAAAATTCTCATGGACAATTTGCGACTAACAGCGCAATGTGTTATCAATGAATAAATAATCAGACAAAAAAGGGAGAAACTTATAATGGCTTATCAACACATCCTTCTTGCTGTAGATGACTCTCCTATTTCTTATGCTGCACTTGAACATGCAGAAAAACTTGCACTTGCTTTTAACTGTAAAATTACTGTGATGAGTGTGATCGCAGTTGATCCTTTTAAAGGCGTCGATTTTTATAAAATAGCGCCTGCTGTAACTCAATATTTATTTGAAGCTGAAAAAAATGCTTTAGCACGTTTAAAAGATATTCAAGAAACTTTAGTTCACCATGGTGTAACAACAGTAGATACCAAAGTGGTACGTGAAGTGCCTCCTGCTACTGGAATTTTAGATGTTGCAGATGAACTCAATGTGGACCTTATTGTAATGGGTTCTCATGGACGTACTGGTCTGAAGAAATTCTTCTTAGGGAGCGTTGCACAAGAAGTGTTGTCGATTTCTCCACTGCCTGTGTTGATTATTAAATCTACCCAAGAAGAAGCTTAATTTTATTTGAAATGTTAATTAAAAAGGTGTGATTATGACTTATCAAAATATTCTTGTCCCAGTTGACGGTTCTGACATTTCTTTTTCTGCATTAAAACATGCTGCTGCGATTGCCAAAGCCTTTGGCAGCAAAGTCACTGCGATCAGTGTCGTTGCTGAAGACCCTTTTGCTGCTGCTGATTTTTACTATTCGCCAGATATGTTAAAAGATTACATTCAAGAAGCAATTAAAAATGCGGAAGAAGGTTTGGGCAAAGCCAAACAATTGGCTGAACAGCAAGGTGTTCAAATTGATACACAAGTCGTGAGAGACTCGGTTGCAGCTGAAACCATCATTAAAACTGCTGAATCATTACATACAGATTTAATTATCATGGGATCGCATGGTCGCAAAGGCTTCCAAAAGTTTTTCTTAGGCAGTTTTGCGCAAGATGTACTGGGTCAAACCAAACTTCCTGTATTGATTGTTAAACAGTGATTGATTAGGGTCTATAGACAGTTCATAAATGATTTGCGTTGTAGACGAATTGTCAAACGCCCCTAAAAACCAAATAAATAAAACCCAGTTTAGCTGGGTTTTATTTATGCAATGTCCAGATCAAAGATAACTTGGAAAAATTATTAAACCGCGATAACTTTGACTAAAATGGTTTGAGATTCTTCAAAATCATCAAAAATTTGCTTACGGCTAAGTTCTTTGGACTTTACTTTAAAATTATGATTTTGATAGTGGATGACCTCAGGTATTTGATCAAAATAATTTCCTTCGGCTTCAATACTTTCTTCAAATAAGGCTGTGCCAAGCTGATATTCTCTACTTTTTAAGACAACATACTTAACAGTCGTTTTCATCATTCGCACTCCATTTTCATATGCACTTTATTTTTATTTATATCACTTTTTGACGCGTTTGAAATATAAAAATTCATCATATTGCATAGTAATTCTACAATTGGCCCAAAAAAGGAAAACCCACCTGTTGAGAAGTGGGTTGACTGCATATTTACAGACTTTACGCTGATTATTCTTTTAACTTTCTGTGATTGTTATTTGATGCTTATTCTTGGTTTTTGTTGTTTTGTGCCGTCATTATGGCAAATAAATATGACAAGCTTATTTCAACTCAGCGCTCTTTTGATTTATTTTGTCTTTAATAAACCATACAAGCTAATATTATGATTTATATATAAAAATATCCGAAAAACAATTAAGTTCATGGTTCAAAATGCTTATTTTTTGTTTGGTTTTCTTGCAAATTCCCTCAATTCACTTATAGTTAAATTATTGAATATAAATAATTAATTTAGAGTCATACCAATGCTTTTAAAACAATGTTGTGATCTGCTTGAAAGAAAGAATTTAACAGTCGCATTTATTGAAAGTGCAAGTTCTGGTTATTTATCCAGTCAATTTTCGATCTATAAAAACAGTGGTGCAGATATTTTATTAGGCGGTTTAGTCAGTTACGACCCCTCTATTAAAATTTCAATTTTACAAGTTGATCCATCCCTCATCAAAAAATATAGCGCTGAATCAGTTGAAGTGACTAAAGCAATGGCAATTCAAGGGAAAAAGCTCTTTAGCGCTGCAGATATCATTGTCAGTTGTACGGGCTTACTTAAACCTGGTGGGAGTGCTAGTATTGAAAAACCAGAAGGTACTTTCTTTATCTCAATCTATTATCAAAACACGTTGTCGAATTTTAAATATTTTATTGAAGGTGAGCCGTTGACTCGTTTAAATCAATTAACTGAAAATGTAGCAAAGGAAATATTAAAAATCTTAAATTTTGTTTAAGATTTATGCTATGCCTTAACTGAAATACAAATTACTGAAATATTTAATTCACTTTTTAACTAAAAAGCGGTAAATTTTACATAGATTATCAACATATCAATAACACAAATGAACTTATTAGGAAGCGGTATGAAACTTCAATTTGCGGTAATTTCTTCTTTAGCATGTTTAACTTTGGCGGGTTGTGCTGGCTCTTATCCAGAAAGAGTTGTTACAAAAGGCCCTTTAATCTGTGAAGCAAATGAAGTTTGCCCTGAACTTTCTATGCGTTGGAAAGATGAAGTCCGTGATGGCTTTAAAATCACAGCAGAAATTAACAATCCAACAAAATATGATATTACCCAATTTGTCTTCTTAGTGGATGGTCAGCCATATACATATTCAACCATTAACACGACACAATACGCGGGTACAGTTTCATCAAACTCGATTAATGTTCCAGTCAGTTTTCTTAACTCATTCCGTAATGGTAAAGAAATCTCACTTAAATTGGTAACCAACCAGGGTGATGTTGAACGTTCAATCTTAAAGGCAGATGGTCAACAGTCTTCTGCGTATCTCACTTTCTTAAAGGGTTATACAGGTCAAATTGTTACTCAATAAGACTGAGCAGTATAGATATAAAAAACCAGACAAAATGTCTGGTTTTTTTAACTTAAAATAATGAGCTAAGCCCATTAAGCTAAATTTGTTGAGCAATAACTCTATTAAGTAAAAAAACAAATCATTTGAAATTTACTATAATAATTAAAGGTATTTCAAAACTAAAATACCCTCTCTTATCTCAAATATATTTGCTATTTAGGTTCAATTGGGGCAAATGGTGCAACCACATCCGCATTTTGTGCACGATGACGCATAAAATGATCCATCAATACAATGGCAAGCATGGCTTCAGCAATAGGTGTCGCACGCACGCCCACACAAGGATCGTGACGACCTTTGGTGAGTACATCTGTATCTTCACGATCTAGATTAATGGTTTTCCCTGGTGTAGTAATACTTGCGGTTGGTTTTAACGCAATCGCTACACGGATGGTTTGGCCTGAAGAAATACCACCAAGAATACCACCAGCATGATTGGCTAAAAACCCATCTGTGCTAAGTTCATCACGGGTTTCATGACCAAATTGTTCTGCAACTGCAAAACCATCACCAATTTCAACACCTTTCACCGCATTGATTGACATCATGGCATGGGCAATATCAGCATCTAAACGATCAAATACGGGTTCACCCCAACCTACAGGTACTTTTTCTGCAAGGATCTCAAGCTTTGCACCACAACTGGTCCCCTGTTCACGCAATGATGTTACCAGCGCTTCAAAACGTGGAACAGCATTGACATCACCACAGAAGAACGGATTATTCGGAACTTCATTCCAATCTAAAGCTTGTGCTTTTTCTGTACCAATTTGCGTCACATGCCCACGAATCACAATCGCAAATTTCTCAAAAAGAAATTTCTTTGCAATCGCACCCGCTGCCACACGCATCGCCGTTTCACGTGCACTTGAACGACCACCACCACGATAATCACGGAAACCATACTTTTGTGTATAGGTGTAATCTGCATGGCCTGGACGGAAAGTTTGCGCAATATTGCCATAATCTTTAGATTTTTGATCTGTATTACGGATCAATAAACCAATTGAAGTTCCTGTCGTTTTACCTTCAAAAACTCCAGAAATGATCTCAACCTCATCTGGCTCTTTACGCTGAGTGGCAAACTTAGAAGTGCCCGGTTTACGACGATCTAAATCAATTTGTAAATCTTCAGCAGATAATTCAAGACCCGGTGGCACACCATCAACAATTGCCATCAAGCCTACGCCGTGAGATTCACCACAAGTCGTTACACGGAAGAGTTGTCCAATACTGTTACCTGCCATGCTTACGACTCCTTAAGCTTGAATAGATTGAATAAATAAATCACGGAATGTACGACATTGTTCAGCAGTCAAAGCAAAAATACCTGTACCGCCTTTTTGGAACTGTAACCAGTAAAAATCAATGGTATTAAAATTCTGTTTCATTGCCCATTCTGAGTTACCTACTTCAATCACGATTAAACCGTCTTCAGTTAAATAATCAGCAGCTTGAGCCAACATTTTTCGAACTAAATCCAAACCATCTTGACCAGCAGCTAAAGCAAGTTCAGGTTCATGATGGAATTCATCTGGTAGATCAGCCATATCTTCGGCATCCACATACGGTGGATTTGAAACGATTAAATCATATTGATTTTCAGCTGGAATTTTGGCAAACAAATCTGACTCAAGCAAAGCCACCTGATATTGCTTATTGTGATGCTCTGCATTAATAGAAGCCACTTCTAATGCTTCTTTAGAAATATCAGTCGCATCTACTTCTGAATCAGGGAATGCATATGCCAACGCGATCGCAATACAACCTGAACCCGTACACATATCTAAGATACGCTGTGGTGTTTTTGGATTTGGGTTTTCAGGTAAATTATTCACGCCTGCACGCGTTTGTCCATTTTCATCTAAACAATAAGGTGCAAAACGGTTTTCGATCAATTCAGCAATCGGTGAACGAGGAATTAACACACGCTCATCAACATAGAATGGCTTACCAAAGAAATAAGACAGGTTAAGTAAATAAGAGGTTGGAATTCTTTCATTTACACGACGTTCGAGTAGATTTAAAAACTCAGCTTTTTCACTTGGCAATAATTTTGAATCTAAAATTTCAGCATCCGCCTTCCATTCCAAAGAAAGCGTTTGTAAAACCAAGGCAGAACTTTCTGCGAAATAATCTTCTGTACCTTGACCCAAATGTGCATCGTATTGACGTAAAGCTGTAACCCCAAAACGAATAAAATCACGAATTGTTGATAGGTTTTCAGCAGCTTCCTGTAAATGTTCAGGGCTAATAGTCGGTCGATCCACTTAAGGTTTCTCCAAGGTCATATTTTTAAACGCCTTATGATACCTTGTTTTGCATGACATTTATAATGCTTTACGACAATTTACTTAGCAATTATTTTATAGCGCAATAAAGCACTATAAACGATAGCTTTGTTTCTCTAACATATTGGCTCTATTGACTGTTTGTTTGAGGGCACAATTGTAATACTTCATTTTATAATCATCAGAAACTGATTTATTCGACTCATCACACTGCTGGTCTCGAAGTTTAAACCATTGTTTCTGATATTTCTTTTGAGCTTTCTGTTGCTTGTCTGTATACAGATCCAGCGTCTGTTTAAATAATGATTTCAAACGATCATCCTGCTTACTCAACTCTGTTTTCATACAGCTGGCAAGTGTTGCCGAGCTTGAACCTGCCGAATTCATACAGCTTAAATAGTCTGAGCTATAACCGATCGCCTGTGTGTGCATCGGCAATAATATAACTAAACTGATACCCCAATACTTTAAATACATTCAATTCCCCTATCCCAAAATCATTATTTTAATTCAAAAACTTTTAATCCAAAGAACTCAGGCACTGATTAGCAACAATCCCCTCTGCAAAAGAGTGTAAAAGATTTGAAACTAAATACAATCATTGTAGATTAATTATTGTTAAAACTTGATTTAAAACAATCAACTTTGTTTCACCATGTCACTCGTTTTTTAGATTTATTTTCAAGCCTATTGTTGTATATTTTTAAAACAAATCAATCTGCTTGGTTATAAAATATAAACTTATTTGTGGCAAAATTGCTGAGATTGAGCGCTTAACTTGAAATTGGGTCATTTCACCTTTATATATACAACAAGTTTTTAAATATTTCTGAATTTAGTCAATTTATGAGCTACAAACATAATAACCTCATGGCGATGCGTCAGTCATGGTGGGATGATGAATCCACTCCAAATGTCAAAATTGAAAAGCAGTTTTTTCAACAAACCCTCTCTGAGCAAGGTGTTTACGAAGCGCCTTCTCTAGACGATGTAAAATATTTTTTCTTTAGCTTGCCCAGCATTATCATTGTTAAAGGCTATGCACTTGGTTTTACTAATCAAAGCGTTAAAGATCTGATCATCAATTACATTGCTTCAAATAAGCAAGGTTTAATACTCCGCAAAGAGCTTAAAATCCAATTTAGAATGTAAATTTTAATATTGCTTAGGCTATTTTGATGGAATTAATTTAATTCCCCCATTCAGCGAATTGAACTGTTTAAATACAGTCATTCCATGTAATATTCCTTACAATTAGTCATCTTTTTATCTTTTCGAATCTCTTATAAAGGATTTTATCTTCATGTCAGATCAGAACGAAAAGCTCAAACAGTTAAAAACCTCATCAATGGATCGTCGCTTATCAATTGCAAAAGCATCATTATTGGCAGGTACACGCTGGGCAGCTTCAAGTGCGAGTTCAATCTTTTCAAGTGAAGAAGAAAAAGAAAAAAAACGTAAACAAGCTATGAAAGAACAAGCCAATTACCTTGTTCAAGAAATTGGCAAGCTAAAAGGCTCAATTGTTAAAATCGGTCAAATGATGGCGCTTTATGGCGAGCATTTTTTACCTGAAGAAATTACTCAAGCATTAAACACTCTCAATAATCAAACAGTTGCCCTTGCATGGCCTGCGATTAAAGAGCAATTGGTCAGCCAATTAGGTTCAAAACTCAACGATCTCACCATTGATCATGAGCCGATTGGTACCGCTTCTCTGGCTCAGGTTCACCGCGCAACACGTAAGTCAGATGGATTAGAGTTGGTTCTTAAAATCCAATATCCAGGTGTAGCCGACGCCATAGACTCAGATATGAGCCTATTTCGAAATATGCTTAAATTAACACGTATGGTGCCACAAACCCGTGAGTTCGATCAGTGGTTTGATGAAGTGCGTGAAATGATGCATCGTGAAGTTGATTATAAAGTTGAAGCGGCAACAACCCGTCGTTTTGGCCAGCGACTTAAAGAAGATCCACGTTATGGCGTGCCACAAATTATTGATGACTATTGTACCAATCAAGTCTTGTGCATGACCTTTGAACGTGGTGTACCTATCAACAGTCCTGTCATGCTGTCTTTACCGCAAGAACGACGTAATCTTTTAGGTGAAGCATCACTTGAAATCGCAGTTCGTGAATTGTTTGAGTGGGGAGAAATGCAAACCGACCCGAACTTTGGTAATTACCTTGTTCGTTTGGGCAATGGTGAAGAGATAAAAGATAAAATTATTTTGTTAGATTTTGGCGCTATACGTCAATTCGATGACCAATTACTTCGCGTAGCTTGTAATTTAATCAAAGCGGGTTATAACCACGATGCTGAAGCAATGGTCAATGCGATGTCGGGCTATGAGTTCTTTGATGCAATGCCTTTAAGCATTAAACCCGATATGGCAAAAGTATTTTTATTGGCAACAGAAGCATTTAGTACACCTTTAAATAACCCAGATTTACCCGCAGGTGTGATGGATCAACATAACCGCTATGACTGGAAAAAAAGCCAGCTACATAGCCGTGTGATGCAACGTGCTTCAAAATCAATGGCTTCACGTTACTTCAGTATTCCACCAAAAGAATTTATGTTTATCAGTCGTAAATTTATTGGTGCTTATACATTTATGACGGTGATTGAAGCAAAGACCAATGTACGTAAAATGATTGTACCTTTTGTTTAATCTTTTTAGTTTTCATACACGTTAGACGAGATTGTAAACGTTTTTAAAATGTCACTTTTACCAATACCCAACAAATGTTGGGTTTTTTTATTTTTAAATAAACAATAAAAATCAAAATATTAATAACAAATATCTCATTCACTCTACCACTCATCTAAGGTCAATCACTTTGTCAGCTTTGACATAGTTTTTTATTTTTATGCATGTCAGGATTGTTGTATACCGACACTAAAATACAGGGACTTCGGCATGACCAATATGGTAAATAAAGCTCAAGGTTTGGGTTTAAATCTAATTACAAAAATTGCAGGTAGTGATTTACTTGATCAGTTTAAATTGCGCAAATTTATCGAAAGATCACTTTATCAAGGTTCTAAAGCCGGTTTTAAAACCTTAAGTGCAACACAAAAAGCATTTAAATCAGATTCAAATGTAACCAAACAACGTCTACCTAATCAGCAAAAGTCCCTATTTGATCTGAGTTTGACTGAAGAACAGCAAATGACGGTGGATGCCATGGATCAATTTGCGTCCGAAGTACTTTATCAATTGGCCCATCAAGCAGATCATGACGAAAAGTTTCCAGTTGAGCTTTGGCAACACAGTACCGATTTAGGTCTAAATTATTATGCACTGCCTGAAGCTTTAGGCGGTGTTGCATCTGAAAAAAATATTGTGAGTAATATTTTAATTGCCGAACGCTTGGCTAAAGGTGATTTTTCACTTGCTGCAGGTCTGCTCTCTACTTTTAGTGTCATCAATGCAATCACGCAATGGGGTTCTGAAAAAGTTCAATCTGTTTATTTAGCAAATTTTGCCAATGATACCGATATTCAAGCGACTTTTGCAGTACAAGAAGCAACCCCTGCATTTAATCCCTTACGCTTAAAAACCAAAGCGACTGCCAACAATGGACAATTCAGCATTACTGGAGAAAAAACTTTAGTGCTGTTGGGTGCAACAGCAGATTTATTCCTTGTTAGTGCTGACTTTAAGGGTCAAGCGGACGTTTTCGTTGTAAAGCGAGATCCAAGTATTACAGTGAAAAAATCACCGGCAATGGGTTTAAAAGCAACTGAAACGGTAACTTTGAAGTTTGACAATACCCCTGCCCAACGTCTAGGTGACGACGATTTTAATTACGCTGCATTTTTAGATTTAGGCAATCTAATGTGGTGTGCAATGGCTGTTGGTAGCTGTGAAGCGGTTAAAGATTACAGTATCAAATATGCCAATGAACGTACTGCATTTGGTGAACCTATCTCACACCGTCAAAGTGTGGCATTTATGATCGCAGATATGGCGATTGAAATTGATGCAATGCGTATGCTGATTTTAAATGCTGCCAGTCTTGCAGAAGCAGGACAACCCTTCCATAGAGAAGCGTATTTAGCCCGTCTACTTTGTGCAGAAAAATCTATGAAAATTGGTACAGATGGTGTGCAAATTTTAGGTGGACATGGTTTTACTAAGGAACATCCGGCTGAGCGTTGGTATCGCGACTTACGTGCAACTGCCGTTCTACATTCTGGCTTACACGCTTAACTTAGAAGATAAAGGATAAAAATCATGAATTTACAAAATCCAAAAAAATTCCAAATGCTTTTAGATCAAGCACACGAAACTGCATTGAATGTTTTACGCCCAATTTCTCGTAAATACGACAAAGCAGAACATGCCTATCCTAAAGAACTTGATATGCTGGCTTCTTTACTGGATGGTATGAACGACGGTGGTGATGGGCTCAATGCAGGCGCTGCAATTAATAAACGTGGCGATATCGACAGTAATAATAAAAATGGCACCAATATGTCGACTGCCTTGGGTGTAATCGAAATGTGTTATGGCGATACAGGCCTACTGCTGACCATGCCTCGTCAAGGGCTAGGCAATTCAGCGATTGCTGCCGTCGCCAATGATGAACAGCTTGAGCGTTTTAAAGGGACATGGGCTGCGATGGCCATTACTGAACCTGGTTGTGGTTCTGACTCTGCTGCGATTCGTACAACTGCAACCAAAGATGGTGACGACTACATTCTGAACGGTGAAAAAATATTTGTCACCTCTGGGGATCGTGCTGACTCGGTTGTGGTTTGGGCAACTTTAGATAAGAAATTGGGCCGTGCTGCAATTAAATCTTTTGTTGTACCTAAAGGTACACCCGGCATGAAAGTTGAACGCCTTGAACATAAACTTGGTATTAAGGCATCCGATACAGCGGCAATTAGTTTTATTGACTGTCGTGTCCCTGGAGCAAACTTACTCGGCAATGCAGAAATTGATGTAGCCAAAGGTTTTGCAGGGGTGATGGAAACCTTTGATAATACCCGTCCACTTGTTGCAGCCATGGCAGTGGGCTGTGCCAAAGCGTCTTTAGAACGGATTAAAGACATCTTTAAAGATGAACTAGATCCCGATTATGCAACTCCATATTTGCAAACATCCAATTTGGCTGCACAAATCTATCGGATGGAGGCAGAATGGGAAGCTGCACGCTTACTCACCATAAAAGCCACATGGATGGCAGATAACAAAAAACCAAACTCTCGCGAAGCTTCTATCGCCAAAGCAAAAGCTGGACGTATTTGTAATGAAATCACTTTAAAATGCGTAGAGTTGGCTGCCAGTGTGGGTTATAACGAAGATGAATTGTTAGAAAAATGGGCGCGTGATTCAAAAATACTAGATATTTTTGAGGGAACGCAACAGATTCAACAGCTGATTATTGCCCGTCGAGAATTGGGTAAATCTTCGAGTGAATTAAAATAGTATTGCAGCAAGACCTGTAAATTTACTTATTTACCACTATTCAAGTGGTAAAGTTTTGATCAGTTGAATTTTTAACTGATCACAAAAGGTAGAATTTTTGTTATAAAAATTCTACCTTTTTTATTTTCATTTACTTATGTACCAAATTAGAACGATACAAATACAAGACAATCCGTCGATCGCACAAGTTATTCGTGAAGTATCTAAAGAATTTGGCTTAGCACCTGAATCAGGCTTTGCTGTAGCCGACCCGATCTTGGATGATTTATATCAGGTATATGCTCAACCCAATGCCCAATATTGGATTATTGAGGATGCAAATGGTCGCGTTGTTGGTGGCGGAGGTCTTTCACCATTACAAGGTGATGCAACTGTTTTAGAGATTCAAAAGATGTATTTTTTGCCTGAACTTCGTGGTTTAGGATTTGCTAAGAAAATTTTAGAAAAGTGTTTTGAATTTGCACAACAACAAGGCTTTCAGTCTTGTTATTTAGAAACCACTCAAGATCTCTGGCAAGCCATTAAACTCTATGAGAAGTTAGGCTTTGAGCATTTATCACAACCTAAAGGTAATACTGGTCATAGTCATGTTTGTGAAGTTTGGATGCTTAAAACATTGCTTTAACGCACCATAAGCTTGTTCAATTCACTTTGGTCGTATTTTCATTACTTTCAGGACATTACACAATGCTATTATGGTCTAAATCACTCGATATTTTGAGTGATATTTCAATACGACTTAAAAAAATGGATGATTGGCAAAACAGTCATTGAAATTGCTTAATGGTGATTTACAATGAAAAAGTTTAGATAATTTAATTTTTATGCGTAGAACATCATCATTTATGAGTATTGTGTGAAATTAAGGGAATGTATAAACAATGTTGTATTTGGAAGATTTAAATATTGGTGATCATTTTAAAAGTCGTGAGTACGAAATGACTTTAGATGAGGTTTTAGAGTTTGCACATAAGTATGATCCGCAAGTTTTCCATACTGATGCTGAAAAAGCCAAAAATCACCCGATTTTTAAAGGACTTGCTGCAAGTGGATGGCATACCTCAGCGGTCACCATGCGTCTTTGGACTGAATGCTTCCCTGTTGCTTATGGCTTAATTGGTTCAGAATCAAGTTTAAGATGGCCAAAACCCACGCGTGTGGGCGATAAAATACATGTCGATGTCGAAATTGTATCTATCCAGCCGTCTAAAACCAAAAATGATCGCGCAATTGTGACCTATGTAACACAAGCAAAAAATCAAGATGATGATGTATTGCTGATTTCAACCACTAAAATTGTGGTATTTAAGCGCAATTTTGATGCACATTAATCCTAAATTTGTCTTACAATATTTAAGGGTTTTTCCATATCATGACAATATGATTAAACAAGTAAAAACAATGTTCAGAGCAATGGAAAGCACATGAAAACAGTCTCAGCTCGCCAAGATCAGGGAATTCCTGGTGTTTATGGACTATTATTATTAGATATTGTTTCTCGTTGGGGATATAGCGCAGAGACACTTTTCGCACCCTTTAATTTTACCAGCGAGCAGTTAGCAGATCCTGAGTGTCGGATTCCGACACCACTTGCCAATGAATTGATTAAACACGCATTAAAACTTACAGGTGAAAGCACCTTAGGCTTTCATCTTGGTACACAAATGCGTATCTCCATTCATGGCTTTATTGGTTATGCCATCATGACAGCACATGATATTACCGATGCGCTTGTCTTAGCCAACCGTTTTATCCAGTTGCGTATGCCCTTTCTACAATTGTATTTTTCGACTTTTGGTGAAAAAGCCACACTTCAATTGCAATGTGATATCGAAATCGAACCCTTACGCACAGAAATTGTGATGGGGCTAACCTTTGGTATTATGACCATGGCAAAAGCCTTAACTGGTATTGATTATTTGCATGGCGATATCGACTTTGATTTTCCCAAGCCTGATGGTTTTGACAAATATATCGAGAAACTGGCAAAGCAATACAATATGCGTTTTGAACAGCCACATCTCATTGCAAGTTTTGACAAATCCTACTTGGGCTTAAAAATGGTAAATGCTGACCCGATTGCCAGTCAAATTGCGATTAATCAATGTGAAGCAGAACTTTCAGCTTTGGGTGAAAGACGCCGCTTGGCAATGCGTGTACGTGATATCTTGACCCATTCGGAACAGCATTATTTAAGTATTGAAAATGTCGCAGATCGTCTGCATATGTCAGACCGTACATTAAAGCGTCAGTTGGCTGCCGAAGGTACTTCTTTCTCTACACTGGTAGATGAAGTACGTTATCGCCATGCCACATCGTTACTTTCCCGCACTGACTATACACTGGAACAAATTGCAGATGAACTCGGATATAGTGATGTTGCAAACTTTAGTCGTGCATTTAAACGCTGGAGTGGCCGTAGCCCAAGTAGTTGGCGCAAAGACCCATACTTATAATGTGATTTATCACGATTATTTGTTTCGATGAATAAGTTTATCAGTATCTCTGCTTTCTGTTTTGATTAAAAAACCTGTATAACTCGTGCCAAAAATAAATTGATTAATGGAGTCATTATGAATCATCCTTCAGATTTGAAATATGCAGCAACACATGAATGGGTAAAAATTGAAGGTGATCTTGTGATTACTGGTATTTCTGACCATGCTCAAGATGCTTTAGGCGACTTAGTCTACGTTGAAGCGCCTGAAGTAGGTAGCCATGTGGTTGCTGGGGCTCAGGCTGGTGTAGTCGAATCCGTTAAAACAGCATCTGATATTCATGCGCCTGTTTCAGGTGAAGTTGTAGAAGTGAATACTGCTCTTGAAGATGATCCAGATTTTGTGAATGACGACCCGTACGGCAAAGGCTGGATTTATAAAATTAAACCAGACAATATTGCAGATGTTGAAAAGTTACTCAGCAATAGCGAATATGAAGCTGGGCTTTAATCTTTAAAATCCTAATGCTTAAAAATAATGTTTAAACACAAAAAGATCAGATGATTCTGATCTTTTTGTTTAGGTCGTTAAATAAGCTATATCAAGCTGTCTGCAACAAATCCTGTTTTGAAAGCTGCTCTGCAACATCCAACAACAATTGCTCCGTTTTATTCCACCCTAAACAACCGTCTGTAACAGATTGACCATAAGTCATATCACAAGAGATTTTTTGATTACCATCCACCAAATGACTTTCTAGCATTACACCACGTACTTGGGTTACATGTCTTTCTTCAATGATTTGCTGTAAAACCAACGGTTGCTTTAAAGGATCTTTACTACTGTTACCATGACTACAATCAATCAGCAATGCAGGTAATTTCCCTTGATGCTGCTGGCGGATCTGTTGGATCGATTCTGCATCATAGTTTGTGCCTTTATTTGAACCACGTAAAATGATGTGTGCTAAAGGATTACCATGACTATGTACAATACAAGGCAATCCCTTTTGACCCATGGCAAGAAACTGATGAGGATGGCTTGCAGATTGAATTGCATCTAAAGCAATTTGAATCGAGCCATCTGTACCATTTTTAAAGCCAATACTAAAAGGCATATGACTTGAAATTTCACGATGAATTTGTGATTCGCTGGTGCGTGCACCAATTGCACCCCAAGCCAATAAATCATCAAAATATGCAGTTGCCATAGGGCTTAAAATTTCACTGGCGATTGGCAAGCCTTTTTCAATAATTTGTAAATATAATTGGCGTGATTTTTCTAAACCCAATTGCATATTGGCAGACCCATCTAAATTTGGATCGTATAAAAACCCTTTCCAGCCTACTGTTGTACGTGGCTTTTCAATATATGCACGCATCACTAGAAAGATCTGATCTGACATTTTTTCTTGTAATTGTATTAAGCGATCTGCGTATTCCAATGCGGATTTTTCATCATGAATAGAACATGGGCCAGTAATCACCAACAGGCGATCATCTGTACCATCGAGGATATTTTCAATTGTTTGACGTTGCTCGGCAATTTGTAAAGCGAGCTTATGTTTTAATGCAAATTTTTCTTTTAACTCATAAGGCAAACTGAGTTGAGTTTCAATGGTTTGATTTTGTTGTAAAGCAATATTTAGTGCATTCATGATGTATTCCTTTGGACTCTCTAAAGTCCGAACTTTTATTTGAGCGTATGGGATCTATTCAAATGGGCGATCAGGTTTTTCACTTGACCAAAGTAAGTCCAATAAAAGTTGCTAAAGTATACGTAGTTAAATTTCATCATGACATTCTCCAAAATCTTTACACTTAATTGATTCAAAATATTTTTAACATTCAGATATAAAAAAACCTGATCGGTGTTGCCGATCAGGTATTAACTTTGATGGGCAACCAATTCATTGCCCGAACGACTTCAGGCAATTATCTAAAGAATTGCCAGAAATAATAAGAAGTAGCGATTACAGGTTGCTTTTTCATCTTTATGTCGTTCATAAAAATCTATATTGAATTTACAATACCTGTAGTCTGTAGACTTTTCAAGCCCTTTTTTAAAGTTTTTCTATATTTTATGTATGGAATACAAATGATTGAGTAAAGACATAATTTAACCCAATCATTGTTGTTAATCCAAAGCCCCTTACTGCAACATTTCTTGTACTTGTTCAGCACAAATCGCTTGGCTAAATAAGAAACCTTGGCCAAATTTACAGCCCACGGCTCTTAAATTTTCAAGCTGCTGAATCGTTTCAATCCCTTCTGCAATAATATCTAAAGAAAGGATTGGACCTAATTTTGCAATCCCTTCCACGATCGCTTTAATTGACTTTTCTTCATGCATACGATTTACAAAGTTATAGTCAATTTTTAAACTATCTACAGGGTAATCACGAATATGCGTCATCGATGAATGCCCTGTTCCAAAGTCATCTAAGGCAATCCGCACACCTTCTTGTTTAAGTTTTTTCAATGCACGGATAACATATTCATAGCCACGATCAGCCAAGACATGTTCAGTAATCTCGACTTCAACAAGATGATGTGGAATGGCATATTGGGTCAAGCGCTTTAATAAAATTTCGGCATAATTATCCCGCATAAACTCTACAGGTGAAGCATTGATTGAAATCGGTACAACATTAAAGCCTTGCTTGATCCAATGAGAAATATCTGTAAATATTTTATCGTGCATGGTTTCGCTGATTTTAGTCGCTAACTCAAAATCATTAAATGCTTCAGCAACAGTCGCAGGTAAATAAACATTGCCCTCTACATCACGCCATCTGAGTAAAGCTTCAAAACCAATAATTGAGCAATCATCCAGTTTCACTTTAGGTTGATAAAATGGTTCAACTTGATTGTTACGGATAATTTGGCGCGCTGTATTTAATTGCTTGGCTTTACTTTGGGCAATTTCAAACATGTCTACACCAAACATACGAATACCACCACGACCACGTTCTTTAAGGTCATTTAAAGCAGCATCTGCACATTTCAACAATCCTGAGCCATCTTTGGCATCGTGCGGATAAATTGAACCGCCGATACTCATACCACCATTCAGCAATTTACCACTATAAGTAATAGGCGCATCGAGTTGTTGTAATAATTTTTTGGAAACAGCCTCAATCTGTGCATGACTTTCCACATGGTCAATCACTACCGCAAACTCATCACCCCCAAGTCTTGAGATATAGGCATTCTCATCTAAACAATGCGCAAGGCGTTTAGACAAAACCTTGAGTAAATGATCACCAGCAGAATGACCCAATGTGTCATTAATATGTTTAAAATGATCTAAATCAATCAGTAACAATCCAATTTTGCTTCGATTTTCTCTGGCTTTAGAGATTGATACCTTTAGCCTTCTTTTAAATGCACGACGATTCATCAAACTCGTCATTTCATCAAATTCACAGATCACTCTGAGTTTTTCTTCGGCAATACGTTGTTTGGTTATATCTCGTGAAACACATAAAATACTGGTGGTTTGACCATTTTCATTGACAACAGGGGTTAAAATATTGTCCCAATACATGGTTAAATTACCAAAGACACTTTTACCTGCAAATCTGGCGTTTTTCCCTTTTGCCGCTTCTTTAATGGCTTTTTTACCCTGTTCACGCACTTCTGGTGGCAATAGTCCGAGCCATTCCATACCAAAAGTTTTTACTTTTTCTTGTCCTAGTAATGCAATACAACCAGATTTGTTCATATGTGACACATAACCATCTGGTGTAATAATTTTGATACAGTCGACACTGACATCAAGCATATCTGTATTGGCTTTTAACGACTCGCTGGTTTCACGTAATAACGTTGCACGTTCATGAATATTGGTGCAGGTTATAGTCCAATCAAAAAACTGTTGTTTATAAACCGTACTTTGAGCAATCAGCAAAAACCATTGATAGTCGCCATTCACATGACGGATACGACATTCTTTTTCAAAACGCTGACCAGTTTTCTGCGCTGTTATCCAAATATTATAGATATGTTCTGCATCATCAGGATGTAAGCATTTAATCCAATCGGAATCGCAAATATTGTGCGTATCTACACCAATAAATTCTTTTAATGGGGTATTACAATAGCCAATCCCCAATTTTGTCACCCAAATAAGGTGTGGTATCAGATCTAATGCTTCTTTGACTTCATTCAAAATTTGTGCAGATCGAGGAGTTATAGACTTTGGAAATGAACCCACCTGATTCAAACTCGAATGCAAAGGTAAATAAATGCCTGCCATAAATTAATCCTATCTATCAACGCAAAAATTAAGATAAACCATTGTTCAAACTTATATGTATTTTAAATAACCACAGATTCTTGTATAACCCAAGTGTCGAGTCGTTATTTTTTTAAAAAAACCATGTGATATAAGTCACACTTTAGCCAATAAGTTTAAATTGTATACAATAATGTTTATAAAATCTATTCTTTTAAGTTTTTAGGTATGTTTCAAATTTATGACAAACCCATGTTTATTTAAATTATCTTTAAATATCAAACTAATAAATAAATTTTATATTTTGTAATATGAGAAAAAATCCCCCTGATATGATTTATTCTAAAGAGACTCAATTCCATGATCGAGTTCTGCACTTATTTACAATAATCTTAACAATATTCATAAAAAAATCAATCATTGCGTAATTTTCAAGCATATTAAAGAAAATTATTTTAAAAAACTAAATAAATAATCATCGTGATTAAATCGCATAATTATTGAACAAAAATTTAAATCATTATCATTTAATAAATATATTTTAATTTAAGCAATTTACCTAAAATAATTTAAAGGTAATTTTAAATAACGAATACCATTTATTTCAGGCTCAGGAAATTGACCTGCATTCATATTGATTTGAATGGCTGGAAGGATCAATTTCGGCATAGCCAATGTAGCATCACGCTGTTCCCGCATCGTAATAAAGGCTTGTTTAGTCACCCCTGTATGGATATGGATGTTTTCTTCACGTTGGCTCTTAATGTCTGTTTGGCAATGATAATCTAGGCGTGATTCAGACAGGTAATCATGGCATAAATATAACCGAGTATGCTCTGCTAAGCTAAAAATTTTCATTACAGAATCATAAAGTTGTGCCGCACTGCCCTTTGGAAAATCACAACGCGCTGTGCCATAATCAGGCATAAACAAAGTATCACCAACAAAGGCGGCATCACCAATCACATAGGTCAAACAAGCTGGGGTATGACCAGGCGTAGGGAGATTATATGCCTCTAGCTCGCCAATCTTAAAAATCTCATGATCTTTAAATAAATAATCAAAGGAATGCTGTGCTTTTAAAGCCTGATAATCAAGATTATAAATTTGACTAAAAATATCTTGAACAGTCACAATTTTTTCACTCATGGCGATTTGACCACCTAATTGTGCTTTTAAGTATTGCGAAGCTGTTAAATGATCTGCATGTACATGTGTTTCAAGAATCCACTGCACTGTAAGGTGATGTTTTTGAATATACTCGATAATATGGTCTGCATGTGTTGTCGATGTTGTTGCAGATGCCGCATCATAATCCAATACACTGTCAATAATGGCACAGTATTGAGTTGCAGGATCAACCACCACATAACTAAAGGTATTACTGGCTTCATCAAAAAAATCTTGTACAAATGGATTCATAAAAAATTATGCTCCTGTCACTTTGCGATGAATCAATACGCCAAACAGCATGGCAACAATAAAATATAGGGCTTGATAATAACCTAAACCAATCAATGTAAATGCTGGTGCTGGACAAATTCCAGCAATTCCCCAACCTATACCAAAAATGAAAGCGCCTGCAATTAACTTTGTATCGAGTTGGGTATTTTTTGGTAATTCGATCACTTCATTAAACACAGTCACAGGATGACGTATCGCTTTTTGAAAAGGAATAAATGCGACTACAATTGCGCCGATCATCACAAAAGCCAGACTTGGATCCCACTGGCCAAATATATCTAGAAAACCGATGACTTTTGCTGGATTCGACATCCCCGAAAGCATTAAACCTACAGAAAATAGCCCGCCAAAGATAAATGCAAAGATATTTTTCATGATTAAGCTCCAATCACATGACGCATCACATACACTGTGATAAATCCAGCCAGCATAAAGGTACAAGTCGCAACAATTGAGCGTTTAGACAAACGACTTATCCCACAAATTCCATGACCACTGGTACAGCCTGATCCTAATCGTGTGCCAAAACCAACCAATAGACCTGCGATGACAAGTAAAATTGGGCTTGTCGTTAGCATCACGATTTCAGGATTAAAAATCACTCTATAGATAAATGGTGTGCTGAATAAGCCCAATAAAAACCACAAAGCGGGTGTTTTAAAAATTCTGTGTGGATTGAGGACTTGTGCAATTAGACCACTTATCCCAGCAACACGACCATTTACAAATAAGTAGCCAACTACAGCCAGCCCAAGTAGGACTCCACCCAAAAAGGCCAGTATAAAATCATGCATTGCTTTAAATCCATACAATATATGTTTTTATAATATATAATTATTTAAATTAATCAACCTCATCTTCAGATAATGATATATAGAAATGTGCAAATCAAAGTCATAACTGCAAATATAATCGCTATATGATTTGCTACAGGATTGTACAGCCTAATTTTTAGTTTTGATTAAAAATCCTCGAATGGCTTTAATTATATTTATAATGAATAATCAACAGCTTATTGTTTATTCTAATTTCTAATATTTTGCCAATAGACTTCGTTTATCAATCCTTTTTTAAACGATAAATCAACATAAAATCCCCTCTTTCTTGCCCTATCCCAAAGAAAGAAGAAACTTTTAATACCAATATGTTTCACTCAACATGATTTTTTTGTTTATCAAACAGATCTAATCTTAAAATTAATTAAATTCACTCAATACTTTGTCTACAAACCATTTAGGGAAATACTCGACAACAGGATTTAGTTTTAGCACTTCAGCCTTTTCGATCTCTGCAATAAAAGCTGCTTTTTCACCGTGAGTTGAATTATCAAAAATATATGCACGATCTGAGGCTTCAATTGCCAACATCAATAAATCTAAACTACGGTAATAGCGCTCACAAATTTTCTGTACAGGCACAGCATGACCACCTGTAGCGACCCGATATTGCACACGTCCAATATTAATTTTAGGGTCAACGGTTGCCACATAGTACAGATACGTTTTAAAGCCTTGTTTCTGGGCTTCACGTAGAAACTCAACTTTGCTGATATGCGACATCACAGTTTCAAAAGTGAAACTCATTTTTAACCTTAAAAATTCCATCCGAATAAAATCGATAATGCGTGCGCAAAGATAGGAGTCGATTTCATCTCGGTTAAATATAATGAGTCCATCCACAATTTGTGGTTTTGAGGATAATAGCGGCACGACTTGGTCATTCTTTTTACGTTTTTTTTGTTTTAAAAATTTCAGTAACGCTGCGCTAGATAAATCATGATGATAATCATCTAAGCATAAACTTTGAGTCGCAGATAATTGTTTTTCAAGCTCATCTGCATTTAAATATGCCCCAATCTGATGGGGCGCTAAATAGTCTTTAATTGTGCTTTTACCTGATCCGTTTGGACCAGCAAACATTCTTATTCTCGGCTGTCGCATATAAAGTTATGCCATCACCTCTTGTTTCTTTTTACGTTTTAACACACTGTGTTTAAGCTTGGGAACCACATAGGCAGAAGATAAATCTTCAACAACTTTGACTTTACCATTGCTTTGTTGGACTAGCTGTTGATCTTTTACATAAGTGATTGTAGCGTTTGACTGACTTGCATGATTAAATGCCGCACTAAACGCATCGATAGCAAGCACTGGAATCGTTGCTTCCTCACGTAATGTCGTCTTCATTGCTGTAAATGTCGTCATGTCAAATATCCTCAGCTTGATTTTTAGCTGTAGTTACATCTTAACATATCACTTATTTTTGTCTATTTATTCAACTGTAAGTAGAGAAAATCTAGTTCTGTAGAAAGTTAAAACAGAATGTGAAGATATATTCACAAAATTGATTTAGAAATTCATCAAAAAACATAAGCTAAAAGCCATACGACATGCACTGACACAGTTATACTGTATTAAATAATGGATGGAACCTACCGATGTCTAGTGATCTTGAAATTGATGTAATGCGTGAATCAGCTGCATCAGTCGTGACTATTCTAAAATCTTTAGCCAATACAGATCGCTTACTCATTTTATGCCATCTTGCTCAAGAAGAGTTAAATGTTTCGCAAATAGAAGAAAAAACTCAGATTAATCAACCGACGCTTTCTCAACAATTGATGATGTTACGTAAAAGTGATGTTGTTTCAACACGTCGTGATGGGAAGCAAATTTATTATTCTATTAAAGATCAAAAACTGACAGTGGTATTAACAACCTTATATGATTTGTATTGCCCACAGGTTTAATACACATCTTAGCGTCTAGATAAATTTAAAATAAAAACAAACAATTCAGTATATAAGTTAGCTGTCGCTATTTTTCTTAGCATTTTTTCTGCATAATATATATGAAAATATGCTAATGAAGTTCCAATGGCTGCCCCAAAAGTTCAACTCAGTAAAATACTCCCTGCATGGCAATGGCTGCAAGACTATAATGTCCCTAAATTTAGGGCTGATCTACTTGCTGCTTTAATCGTCATTGCAATGCTTGTACCACAAGGTATGGCTTATGCCATGGTTGCTGGGTTGCCTCCTGTGACTGGTTTATATGCCAGTATTTTACCCATGATCATCTATGCCATTGTTGGTGGCAGTCCAACGCTTTCTATTGGTCCTGTTGCACTGATTTCCATGATGACCTTTGCTACACTTGAACCGCTCTATGAGGTAGGTTCGCCTGTATATATTCAAGCCGCATGTTTATTGGCACTTCTCGTCGGCATACTTTCAAGCTTACTGGGAATTTTTAGATTCGGCTTTTTAATCCGTTTAATCAGCCATCCTGTGATTAAGAGTTTTATCATCGCATCCGCAGTATTGATTGCACTCAGCCAAGTTAAGTTTATGCTCGATGTTCCCTTAAAATCAGGCAATATTATCGAGTTTATTCAAAGCATATGGCAATACATTAGCTTTACCAGTATTGAAACTTTGATTTTTGGTGTCTGTGCCATTCTGTTTTTGATTTACATCCCAGTTTTTTTTAAATCTAAGTTATGCCAATCTTATGCACATTCTCTACAATTCTGGGTGAAAGCACTGCCCTTGGTTCTGGTGTTTATTTCGATTGCGTTAATACATTTCCTGCATATAGACCAATTTGGCATCAAAACCGTAGGTGAGATTCCTTCGGGATTTCCACCAATTGCCATGCCTTACTGGCGCTGGGATTTGGTGATCCAGCTTTTACCCGGTGCAGCCATGATTACCATGGTGAGTTTTGTCGAATCTATTTCTATTGCACAGACCACAGCATTTCAACAACGTAGTGAGCTCAATAGTAATCAAGAGCTGATTGCACTGGGTTTAGCCAATTTTAGTGCAGGTGTCACATCAGCATTTCCTGTGACTGGCAGTTTATCACGTACAGTGGTCAATGCAGATGCAGGCGCAAAAACACCTATGGCTGGTGTGTTATCTTCAATTTTTATCGTGATTGTGAGTTTATATTTTACCGGTTTATTTAAACAACTTCCTTTAGCGATTCTCGCTGTCACCATTATGGTATCCATTTGGAAATTGGTTGATTTTAAACCTTTCATCGAAACATGGCGTTATTCCAAAGCCGATGGGATTGCCATGTGGGTCACATTCTTTGGGGTGTTGTGTATCGATATTTCAACAGGTTTGATTATTGGTATTGTTTCTACATTTTTATTGCTGTTATGGCGTATTAGCCGTCCGCATATTGCCGTCATTGGCTTAGTTGAAGGCACGCAACATTTCCGCAATATTTCAAGACATGATGTATTGACCAGTACCAATATTGTGTCTATTCGTATAGATGAAAATCTAAGTTTTTTAAATGCCAATACCTTAAAAGAATTTATCATTTTAGAAGTCAGTAAACACCCAGAACTACATCATGTGGTGATCAATTGCTCAAGTATTAGTAATATTGATGCAAGCGCTTTAGAAACTCTGGAAGAAATCAACAGTGATTTAAATAAATTAAAAATCCAAATGCATCTCACGGAAGTCAAAGGTCCAGTCATGGATCGTTTAAAACAGTCCAATTTAATTAAACAGCTTAGTGGAAATATTTATTTAACGCATTACCAAGCCATGCATCAATTAGATGCCCAAACTTTTAGTTAAATAATCGTTTAAATTATCAACATTTTTTATTATGATTGCTGAAAAAGCTATATATTTTTTAATATCTTAATTTTTATGGCGAAATTGTATTATTTAAGTTTTCGCTTTTAGGTATAGAATACGCGGCTTGTTCATCGATTTTAGACCAGTTTAGGCATAAAGGTTCAACATGTTTGCTGTCCTAGCACGTTTAAGTTTAGTTACTCGTATTCTTATTGCCATTATTCTTGGTTTTATAGTTGCGTATCTATTCCCCAATTCAGCCCAATATTTCATTATTTTAGGCGAGCTTTTTATTAAAGCATTAAAATCCATTGCACCAATTCTTGTATTTGTCTTGGTTCTCTCATCGATTGCTAACTTTAAAGTTGGCGAAGGTGCGAGTAACTTAAAACCAATTCTGGGATTATATGCAATTGGAATGTTACTGGCTGCGATAAGTGCCATTACGATAAGCACGATGTTTCCAAGTACTTTGGTTTTTGCACATGCAAGCGAAGTGACTTTACAGCCACCGGGTAGCGTAGCAGAAGTATTAAAAAATCTACTCCTTAGTTTTATTACCAATCCAATAACAGCTTTACACGAGGCGAATTTTATTGGCATTTTAGCTTGGGCTGTAGGCTTAGGTGCGGCACTTCGTCACGGTTCAGAAACCACTCAACAAGTGATTACAGATATTGCGGATGCGACGAATGCCATTATTCGTGTGGTGATTGCTTTTGCTCCTGTGGGGATCTTTGGCTTAGTTGTTGCAACATTTGCGCAAGCAGGTTTAGAAACCTTAAAAAACTACGCGCACTTAATTGCTGTACTTGTTGGTACCATGCTTTTTGTAGCCCTCGTCATCAATCCATTGATTGTTGGTTTTGTGATGCGTAAAAACCCATATCCTTTGGTTTTAAAATGCTTAAGAGAAAGTGGAATCACTGCATTCTTTACCCGCAGTTCTGCGGCAAATATTCCAGTAAACCTTGACTTGGCAAAACGCTTAGGGGTAAATGATACTACTGCTAACGTTGCGATCCCATTAGGTGCAACAATTAACATGGCAGGTGCAGCGGTAACGATTACCGTGCTCACCCTCGCTGCTGTGCATACACTTGGTATTCAAGTTGATATCGTCACTATGGTGATCTTATCTGTGGTTTCTGTGGTAACAGCTTGTGGTGCATCTGGTGTTGCTGGTGGTTCTCTGTTGTTAATTCCCGTGGCTTGTGGTTTATTTGGTATTCCTTCAGAAATCTCAATGCAAGTAATTGCAATTGGTATGGTGATTAGTGTGCTTCAAGACTCAACAGAAACAGCATTGAATTCCTCGACTGATGTCTTATTTACAGCAGCAGTTGATCTTTCTAAAAAGTAATATACAAGGTATATGAATAAAAAGAAGGAATTATGCCTCTACAGTATTTGCCCGTTTGGATTCAACTAGGTGCGTTTATGCTTGCAGTCAATGCAGGCATAATTAATGTGCTTGGTTTGATTACCGTCCTTCATCAATCCATCTCTCATATGACGGGCAATGCCAGTTTATTTGCGCAAGCACTGATTCATCAACAATACGATCATGTGCTTTACCTTTTCTTGGTCATGCTCAGTTATGTGATTGGATCAAGTTATAGTGGCTTTATTTTAGGTAATAGCAATTTTAAACTGGGTCGTAGATATGGTGTTCCACTCAGTCTTGTCAGTGTGTTTATTTTGCTTTGCTGGTTATTTATTCCTTATTATCCAAAATATGCTTTACTTTGGGCAAGTACCGCAATGGGAATGCAAAATGCCATGGTCAGCCACTATAAAGGCACCATTATTCGCACTACACATCTTTCAGGGGTTTTAACTGATCTTGGTTTGGCTTTAGGCTATCTTTTTCGGGGACTCGGTATTGAAAAGCGCCGTGTCACATTACATTTATTGATTCTTTGCGGATTTATTCTGGGTGGGCTGATTGCCAGTATCGTGTATCCTTATTTACAATTAAATTCATTCCTTATCCCTGCTGGATTAAGTTTAATACTCAGCTTAACGTATTGGTTTATTTATTTTCGGCATGGTTCGAAACACATTTAATGGTTGGTTATTGTTATGGTCAAAAACGCATTACAAGCACAGTTACTCAAAGCTGGCTTAGTGGATAATAAAAAAGCAAAGAAATTGTCAAAGCAGGCACAGCACGAGCAACGTACTGGTCAGAGTAATGAAGCTGAGCTTAAAGCTAAAATTGAACAAGACAAACAAGAGAAAATCAGTAAAGACCAAGCGCTGAATCAAGAGAAACAACGCATTTTAGATGAAAAAGCCTTAAAAGCTTCAATTATCCAAATGATTGGTCAACATAAAATCACAGATACAGATGGCGATGCGATCTATCAATTTATCGATGGTTCGGTTAAGAAAATCTATATCAATCAGCAAGTTTATAATGCCTTGGTTTCAGGCAGTTTGGTGATTGCACATGACAATAATGATGCCTACGCAATTTTACCCAAAGCTTTGGGTGAACGTATCAATGAAAAAATGACTGGATTTATTATTGTCAATAATTCTGAGAAGAATGAACAAGTGACGGATGAGGAAGATCCTTATGCTGCTTATGTTATTCCAGATGACTTAATGTGGTAATCCCCTGTTCTATTTTTCAGTTTATATTTTTAGAAATTTCATCAGCCTAATGCTTCAATCATTAGGCTTTTTTTTGATTTAAATAAAAAAAATTCAGCATTAAATTTATTTTTCATCCATGCACTTTTCCTCAAAATTTCTACATAATTGTGCGCTAATCTTACGCGAAATTACATAAACGGAACGATGCAACATGCACCGTACAAAACTTTACTGGGGTACATTGAGTACTTTAAGCCTTGCAATATTCGCCATCACCTCTGCAAGCCTTGCAAATGATGAAACAATATCTGCAAATAAAACCACTGAAGCGACTCAACTTAAAGAAAATGAATCACCAAAACAATTAAAAACCTTGGTTTTTGCCGCTGAACAAACACCTGCTAAAGATCCTGATATCAGTGCGGTCGCTAAAACCATTGTGACACGTGAAGAAATGCTGCAATTCGGCGATCAATCGGTCACTGATGCTTTAAGACGTGCAGCAGGTTTTCAAATGCCAACACCTGGGCAAGGACCACGTGGATCAAGCGGTTCAGGCAGCATGCGTTTTCGTGGTGGTGGCGCACCAGTATTTTTGATTAATGGTGAAGCTGTACAAGGTGGACCACGTGGTGGTATGTCTATTGTTGACTCAATTACGCCTGAAATGATTGAACGAATTGAAATCACCAAACAACCTAGTGTAGCTCAAGCCTCAGTTGCCTCATCCGCAGTGATCAATATCATTTTAAAAGAACCCTTAGACGATGCTGGAATTAGTCGCAATGTGAAATTAGGATATGGCATCACCCAATCGGATCAAAAAGAAGAACAGCGTAAAAATATCAGTGTACAAGCAGATGGGCGTAATGGTGCATGGATTTACAGTGTTTCAGCCAATCAAATGTGGAATGACAGCAAATCAAGCACAGAAATTGAAAATATAAATGGTACACGCCAACAAATACGCACTACCAATCGTACAAATACCATGTTTGCACCACGTGTTGAATATCAAATTGATGATCAACAAAAACTGGTTTCAGAAATTTTTTATCGTAAGAATGAAAGTGATGGCTCTAGCAGTAATCAAGTTCAAAATGATAAAAATGACAGTATTCGTTTAAATACCCGTTATGAGCGTAAAGATAAAGGTGACTCAGACAAAGTCCGCTTGTCTATTGAAAAGCAAAATGAAACTGAATCCACTCGTTCCAATCAATACAGTTCTTATATTGATGAAACTGTGAATGAATACGGCTTAGCCTATGATGTGGTACGCAAGTTTGACGAAAGCAAACAAGTAAAATTTGGACTTGATGCGCGTGCCAATGCGCTAGCAAGCAATATTGCTGATACATTAGATGAGCAACGTTACGCACTTTATTTGGAAGGCAGTTGGAAGTTTTCAAAACGTCAAACGCTTACCGTGGGTGCGCGTCAGGAATGGTTAGAACGTTCAGGCTTGGTTGAATACAGTGATCAAAACCTCAGCCCTGTGCTTGCACACCGTTTAGACTTTAACGATCAATGGTCTTTGCAAACCAATGTTAGTCGCGCCTTTAAAAGTCCAAATAGTAACAATCTCATGCCGACTGTTTCCATTTCAACAGATGCTGATGCAGGCTCTATCAATAACCCAGACCGTGGTGGTAATCCCAATCTTCGACCTGAAAAAATCACCGCACTGGAAACAACCTTGGGTTATAACACTACTGCAGGTGGCGTAAATATTACGGCTTTTCATCGAGATATTGATGACTATATCGAAAAAGTGATTCGTCAAGAAGGCACACGCTTTGTTGAACGTCCGTATAATCAAGACCAAGCAACAACCTACGGTGTAGAAATTTCAGGTCGCTATGCTTTAAAACAAACCGAAAATGGTCATTCATTTATGTTGAATGGACAATTATCGACGGTACGCGCCAAAATCGAAGATACCGATCATAATACCCGTTTAGCCAGTGATGTTGCCCCTTATACAGCAAGTACAGGCGTTTCATACAATTACCAGCCTTGGCAATTGGCAAGCAGTATTAATCTAAGCTACACGCCTGAATTTACCCGTGCTTTAGACAATCTTCCCTATGATCGTACAACCAATCAACGTGTAAATGTGGATATTAGTGCGACAAAACGCTTCCCTAAAGGCTGGGCAACAACACTGAGTGCTCGTAATATTTTGAGTACAGACTATAAAGAGCGCTTAAATAATCAAAGTGATGGTGCTTTATATGAAGCTCGGGTCAATGATGCTATTCCAAGCTTCTTGTTCAGTGTAGAGAAAAAATTCTAATTTTGATTAGCATAGATATATAAATCAAAGTCTTATTAATTATTTACTGATAAGTAATGAGTAGATAAACATAAATAAGTGATCAATTTAAAAACCGAAGTTTTAAAAACTTCGGTTTTTTTTAATCTGATTAAATATAAAAACCACAAATAATAAAACAGAGTAAACAGACGGTTTCTGCGATTTCTATACTGGCACCAATGGTGTCACCCGTAATCCCATCGATTCGTTGAATAAACTTATAGCGTAGATAAATCAAGGTCAAAATAAAAATCGTCGCCGTCACTAAACCAACCCAGACAAAATAACCCGCACCCAATAAACTGATACCAAAAATGATCATTGCCCAAGTTTTAGGGATATATTGAGCAATCGACCAGCCTAAGCCCTTTTCACGGACATATTCAGTGGTCAGAAATAAAAATAATGGTGTTAAACGCCCTAAAATAGGAAATAGAATCAAAGCAGTATAGTGTTGTTCCTGTAATAACACATACAGTGCAGACCATTTAATCAAACAGATAACAATTAAACTCAGCACACCAAACGGTCCACATGCTGGGTCTTTCATAATTCTTAAGGTATTTTCTTTATCACCAAAGCCACCGACCCAAGCATCCGCAGTATCCGCTAAACCATCTAAATGTAAGCCACCCGTGAGCAAAATCCAGATGACCAGAATAATGGTACTGAGTAAAACTACAGGCAAAACATGTAGAAAACTGGCAACGGCAAACAGAACCAAACCAATCAAAAGCCCAATCACTGGATAAAATAGCAGTGACTGACCATTTTGTTTTGGCGAAGGCATATTTTTTAAATAAACAGGGAAAATCGTTAAAAATTGCAATGCAATAAAAAATGGGGTCATTTATTGCTCTCCAATAACTCTAACTGCATGGTTTCGCTGTCCAACATAAAGCGATTTAATTGCCCAAGCTCAGCAGACATTTTTAAAATATCATCAAGAGATTGTTGTAGCGCCATACATTTTAAAAGCTTAATCACACCACCATGCGTCACAATCAAAGCTGTTTGACTTTGTGTAATCAGCATTTGCTCTTTGATCGCTTGTAATGCTTGCTTAATTCGATACTGAAAATCTAAATATCTTTCAGCATTTGGTGGAGTATAACGTGTCGGAGATTGCCAAAAATTTTCCAATAACTCAGGCGTTTTTGCATAAATCTGCTGTGTTGAAATACCTTCCCAATCACCAAAATGAATTTCTTGTAATCGATGATCTTGCATTAGTGGTATTTGAACTTGTTCAGAAAGTCTCTGTGCAAATGAGAAACAGCGCTTTAAAGGCGAGCTAAACATAAAATCCCATTGTGTTTGCACAGAGGATTGATCATAGGAAATGGTCTGGTGCATTTGTTGCCAGCCCAATTCTGTCAATTCATCATCAGTCGAACCACGCAAAGTATGATTCAGCGTAGTTTCCCCGTGACGTAATAGATCAATCCTCAATTTCATGCATATGCTCTTTTTGAATTATGAATAAATTTAAACTTTCTCGCCAATTACCGCAGCTTCAGCAAAAGTGGCCATATTGTTATGTAAACTACATGCCAACTTAATCACACCCAAGGCAGCACCCGCACCACTGCCTTCCCCCAAACGTAAATTAAGCTTTAATAATGGATCAGCATTCAATTCTTGTAATAGGCGTTGATGCCCATATTCAGCAGACTGATGACCGAACAACATCCATTGTCGAACTTCAGGATTGAGTCGTACCGCGACTAATGCCGCCACAGAACTAATAAAGCCATCGACAATTACAGGCATCCCGAGTTGAGCACAGCGAATATAAGCTCCTGTCATTGCAGCAATTTCTAAGCCACCTACAGCACACAAAACTTTAAATGCATCATTTTCAACATAATTTTTATGTAACTCAAGTGAATCCTGAATGATATTTTTTTTATGAATCAACTGATCAGCACGAATCCCCGTGCCTACACCTGTCAGTTGCTCAGCAGGTTCATTTAATAAGAAACATGCAATCGCAGAAGCGGAACAGGTATTTCCAATCCCCATTTCTCCAGCAATGTAAATAGAAGCACCCTGTGCAATGGCTTTTTCTACACTCTCACGCCCCAGCGCCATGGCTTGCTGGCATTGTTGCTCAGTCATTGCCACTTGTTGAGCAAAATTGGCAGTCCCTTGAGCAATACTATGACGCTCAACGCCTTGATATTGGTAAGCCTCACCCACTGTGCCACAATCAATGACTTGTAAAGTCGCAGCATATTCTTTAGCAATCACACTGATACAAGCCCCACCCGTTGCAAAGTTTTGCAACATTTGGCGCGTTACAGCTTGCGGATATGCTGAAATATTTTCAGCCATTACCCCATGATCACCTGCAAAAATCGTGATCCAAGGTTTATCTACATTGGGTTTTGAATTACTTTGCAAAGCTGCCAATTGCACGGCGACATTTTCCAAAACAGACAGCGAGCCTGTTGGCTTGGTCAATTGTAATTGACGTTCTTCAGCCTGTTGTTTTGTTTCTGCGTTTGGCACTTTACATGCTTCTAACCACCAATTCATTGTTGCTCTCCATCTCGTATTTTAAAAATTCATTGTTAATCGTTAAAATGCTCAAGTTTATATGATAAAAATCACAATATTTATCCTTTTAATAACATCGGAAAACCTGCGATGCAAAACACTACTTTATCAGCTATTTGACCTAATAGTTGATGTAAACGTCCTGATTCATCAACAAATTTTCGGGTTATTTCACCCATTGGTATAACACCGAGCCCTGTTTCATTGCTAACTAAAACAATTTTAGACTTTAATGTAGGTAGAATTTTTAGCAATTTTTCACATTCGATGCGCTGAAGATTTGAGTCCTCAAGCATCAATAAATTACTCATCCATAAGGTTAAGCAATCCACCAAAATCACTTGTTCTTGTTGATCTATGTGTTTTAAACAATCGGCGAGGTAAAGTGGTTCTTCAATCAGCCGCCATGCATCAGGTCGTTGTGTCTGATGGTGTGAAATACGTTGTCGCATTTCATCATCCCACGCTTGCGCGGTAGCAATATAAACAACTTGTAGATTTGAGTCTTTTGCGATCTGTTCAGCTAATTTACTTTTGCCTGAACGCGCGCCACCTAGGATTAATTGCAACATAAATTTGACTCCCAAGATCCATCTGTTTTCTTCGGATTGAGTATAAGCTGATGTAACGTAGCTAAAGGCCCCTGTAAGACTTGTGCTTGATATATACCAAAATTAAGCTGATCAATGCCAATTTCAAAACTTTTTTGATCAATCGTTTCAATAGCCTTAAATATTTGTTGCGCTTTAAATTCAGCTGGATACAAACCTAAGGTGATATGCGGACAATAATCTAAAGCAGCAATTTCTTGGCTTGAATGGGATAATAATTGTCGAATATTGCTTAGGCTATTTTCATGATCTTGAATTTCTATAAATAAAGCACTGCTAAAACTATTTATTTTTCCTGTTGTTAATTTAAAACTATTTAACTGGTTTTGGCTCAAAATTTTAAGCTGTTGTTGAAATTTACTTTGGATAAAATCATCATCAAATTGCTTTTTATCTTCGGTTAGAAAGCCACAAATATATAATGTGATATGAAATTGGCGTGTATTGGGGTGCAATAAATAGTTTGAGAATTTTTCTGTTAAATCGCTTAAATAAGCCAATAATTCAGGATGATGAATTTCGATATACCATAAGGCGTAGTGTTTTCTCCCTTTGTGCCAGTCGGGATAATCATGTGTCTCAGTTGGAGTTGTTAAACTTTGAGAACCTAAAAACACATCAAATTCACATTAATTTTAATGCTTCTATTAAAGCACGTAATCATCATGTTTAAATCTTGAATTGACTGAGTGTTGTTCAATTGAAAATGAATTTTATTCAGTCAGATTTTATGATTGCTTGATAAAAATCCAACATAGATTCAAAGTAGTAATCTGCTCTTGCCAGCATGGTCTGATTTGGCGCTTTAATATCCTCAATCAAAATCGTTACTCCCCCAGCCAAATCTGCTGAAGTAATCCCATTTTCAGAATCTTCAATCATCAAGCTGTGTTGCGGATTTAGATTTAATAACGTGCAGGCTTTGTTAAAAATTTCTGGGTGTGGTTTACCTTGTATCACGTCATCGCCACAGACCAACAAGGTAAAATAATGATCAATTTTTGCAAGTTTTAAATATTTTTCAGCAATTTTTCGGGTACTAGATGTAGCGACAGCCAATCGGATATTTTGAGATTGCAAATAAGTTAATATTTCTAAAAGCCCAGCTTTCACTGGTACGCCTTGCGACAAAATCATCTCAAGTTCAATTTGTTCAGCACGTTGCCGAATGTGCTGGTAAGGGATATCTTGACCATAAAACTTTTGTGCTAAGTGTTCTGAGCTTAACGCATTAAGCCCTAAACATTGCATCAAATAATCTAAGCTAAATTCTACACCAGTGATTTCCAAAGACGCTTGTTTTAACACATCAAACCTAAGCCGTTCAGTGTCCAGCATCGTACCGTCCATATCAAAAATAGCAGCTTGAATCGTATGTTGCTGGAATTTCACAGTGTTCCTTTTATAAACAGATTAAAAGGGAGAAACCAATTCCCCCTCAAATTTTATAGCAATCTATTGAATACTATAACATTGTTTCAACTTTAAATAATCATAATAATAGCTGTTTGCTTTATAGCGGGCATAATCACAATCTTTTTTAAAAGCAATCTCTTTTTCGTTATAGAGCATTTTTAACAAAGTCTGCCCTTGCGAATTCTGATAAATATCCCACTGTAAGTTTGCTGCCATCGGTGAGATATCTTCACCACGCCATGCACTATTTGAATAATTAAATGTCTGCGTCAAGGGCACAGATTGCATCATCCCCTTTAACTCTAAGCTGGTTGCTAAAGGGATAATGATTTCAGCATGAGCAAACCTTAATACAGCAGCATTCTTTTGTGTGTTGCTCATAACATCATCAACTTGTTTAAATAAATCCTGCTTGAGTGACTTTGCAATATCTGTTGTCACAGCTTTGCCTGTATCAAAGCTTGGACCCTTACTATAGAAATCATTGGCATCGTTATATTGCGCATAGAACTTAGCCGCTTCGGTTGGCATATATTTTTTAAAGTTTGTCGCACCAAGCTCGTCTTGCATTCCGCCAGTAATTGAATACAACTCGTACACATAAGCAGCAGCATCTACTGCACTGGCAATGGTATTTTTCCCCTTTCCTTTTTCAGTAATCTGTTCACCTTTAGGGCTTGTTACAGTGAATGATCCTGAATTACTAAAGCTATAGCCAGTTTGACCAATTTTTTGAATAAACGCTGTTTTAAAAATTGGGTTTAATACTTCTGTTGCGATTTTTTGCGCATTAGGATCTGCACTTAACTCTTTTATTTTTTGTTTTAAGTTAACGTCATTCTCTTCAAAATCTTGATATTTTAAACTAGCCGCATAGACTGTTTTGTCTAAATCCGTTTTGACATTGGCCAAATCGTCTTGTGCATTTAAACTATGAAAATACAGATGAAAGCGATTTACCCCGCCATCGACAATACTTGGTATAGAGGTACTGTTGAGGCTTTGATAGCTTGCTGGTGTAATTGCAGTCTTTAAACTTGGTTGCTGTTTCAACAATTCATTGGTAAAAAATTTAGCACTGTCCACCGCACGATCCACACCCGAGCTAACGATCTGTACAGATTTACCTTGTTGACTGGCTTGATTAAACAATTGTGGTAAGCGTTGTAATAAGCGATCGGCAATACCCTGATGTTCTTTAATACCTACAGAAGTTTCGTTGCCATAGCCATACTGGCGTATACCTTCCACTCCATAACCCAATAGAATATTGGCTTTCATCATGGCTTCTAAATCAGCACCCAATTGTTCACCCAATGGCGTTAAGGCATTTTCCTGTTTTGCTTTTAACCACATGTTGTATAAAGCTAAATCATATTTAATACTCGATAGACCTCGTGAACCATGTCGAGCAACTAATTCTGTAAAAACTGCGTGATAACCTGCTGGTGTTGCTTCATAACTGCTTAGTTTCTGCTGGGGCTGATAGGGTTGTTTGGTCTGTAAATATAATAATGTATCAGCTTTAGGTGGGACGACAACAGCTGAATTATCATCATGATCATTATTACAGGCTGTTAAAAATAATCCTGAAGCAAAACAAATGATTAGCGAATGTTTAATTTTAAATGGTTTCATCATTGAAATATCATATTTGATTTAATGCAGGCAAACTAATCAAAGAACATGACACTGGTATGACCATCCTCTATTTATTCCATTTAAAAACAACAAAATAAAAAGACAGCAATAAGAAAATACTAACCAGTAAATAATATGGGAAGATAATGTTAAGTTGGTACAACCCTGTGCTCATTAATGGTGCAACAACCAAACTGAGCGCTTGCGCCATGGTGCATAAAGCAGCAATTTTAGTTTGCAAATTTATCGAAACTGATTGTGATGCACCTGTGGTAAATGCCGGCATTAGACATGCCACAGCGATACCATAAAACACATAAGCTAACTGAAAAATCACGATCTGCTGGGTATAGATTGACAAGATCAGCCCAATCAGCATTGAGCTTAATCCAACCATTAAAAGCTGTGTTAACGACCAGTTTAACCATTTAGAAATCGCAATTAGACTAAACCTTTGCGCTTGTCCTTTATTAAAAATCTGCGGCAGTTTATCTATTCGATGCCGTCCTATAAGACTCCCTATATGAAAGCGGTACATATAATTGGGATTGGATAGATTCCAATGGAATCATTAACAAGATCAAGCCTTGGCTAAACGCAAGTTGTGTAGATTTTTGCTGATATTTCTCCAGTAAAATTCTACTTCCTGTTTCTTGTGACTATGCATTGATTAGGTGCTGCATCGCCAATCGGCTGGCAAGCTCTTTCATCTGACCATATCCTCTGTACAAGACTTTTTACTGCACTAAAAAGATCTAGAAATTTGATTTATGCTTTTCTTGGATCATGTAGCTCTACTTAACACAAAATAATGATAATATTCTCATTTAGAATTGAGAAACTTCATTTTAAGAGATTATTTAGCAATTTTTATCAATCTATAACTTTACTAGCAGATTTTAATCTATGGCTTATTTATTGATTTATAGTAATATTTATAATGGAAAAATAAAAAGTAGATTTAACGATATCCATGAATTGTGTCGCTTCTTTAAAATGCTATTTCATCTAGATCTTGTCGAAGCAAATCTCCCCCAATCAATCAGAGCGATACGATTTAGCAAAAATTTTGTCCATAGCTAATATAATATCGCTTGTTTATTTTGGTGAATGCCAAAGTAACTGAGGTACAAAATTACAAGTTTGATCTAACCAACACAATTTTTCTTTACGATCCAATCGATCATGAGCGCCCATGAGGTGTAATACATATCGATCTAGGTCACTGGCATCAATTGGTTTTTCACTGACTATTCCTTTAGTCGGCATATGATCATACCAAAGAATAATTGGAATACGGTAGCCAGCCTCAGTATTTGCACTATGCCCAGCATAGTTCTTAGCATGCCCGACTTCATTGCCATGATCTGATAAAAAGGTAAAAGATCTAAAATCAGATTGGGTAGAAATTAAAAGATCAAATAACTTTGCAACAATCCAGTCTTGGTAAAGTATGCTGTTATCGTATTCATTGCGTTTTAACTGAATTAAATGATTAATCTCATTTCGTTCAAGTTTTTTTTCAACCTCATCATTACTAGAATCATTAAACTTAGAAAATTGTTCTGGGTAGCGCAACTTATAATTTGGGTGTGAACCAATGAGATGCAGAATAATCAATTTACGAGGATCTGGGTCATCCAATGCAATTTTATAAGCAGGCAGAATATTTTCATCTAATGACGTGCTACTACGACCTGACTTTTTATTGATAAAAACAGCTTCATCTGCATATGACGCAAAAAGTGAAGAGATATAAACATCATCTTGGTTACTAATCCAATAAACTTTAAAACCTGCTGCCTTAGCATATGCCATAATATTTTCAGGGGCGTGATCATCCATTGCATTTCGCGTACCATCATTAAACAAATAACGTAAAGATTGAATAGTAGATGATGCTGGTGAGTAACCACGACAAAAGACTTTGAATTGATCACTCCGTTGAGTTAACTCAGGTGTTGTATTTCGTGGATAGCCACATAATCCAAAATTAAAACTGGTAATGCTGTCAGTTAAAACTATGGTATGTGTCTGCCTTTTATTCAATTTACCACTAAAATCTAAGCGCTGTTCTGCATTCAATGTCCATTCTTTATGTATCTGATCATGCTGTAGAATACGCTGTTTGAAATCTTGAATTTTGCCATAGTATCCATACCAAAATGGCAATGGATGTAAAGCAATTGAAGGCTTAATCGCATAGCTGGCAGTACACAGTAAAAATAACAAACCTATAGCATAACGTCCTAATCGATGTACTTTCTGATCATGGAACTCACGCGTATTAAAATATTTAAATAAAATAAAAAAATATAAAATCAAAGCGCTTAAAATCAAGCCAACAAATAGAATAAAAAAGCCAAAATGCAGTTGAAAAAATTCTAAACTTTCATTCAATGTTGTATTCGCGATAGATTCAATAATTGAATATGCTTCAGCATCACTATTGAACACCAGCCAACTTACTGAGAGTAAACTGGTATGAAATATAAAAATAAACCACCAAATGATTGAAAATAATTTCCAAAATAAATTTGGTTTTTTTGTGGCTTGAAAACACAACCAACACCCTGGTAGTGATAAAAAGGCCAAACGAACACTATCCGACCAACTCCCAGCTAAACCTAATAACAGTAAAGTGATCAGTGGTAGTGCAAGTAGATACGGTATAAAAAACATGCGTTGCCAGCTTACTGGTATTCGATTAAATCGCTTCATTGTCATTAGAAAAAGTAATGTTGAATGAGTGCAGCAACACCAATAATTAAAAAGACAAGTGCGCCAATTTTATGAATGAGTGAAATTGGAAGCTTTTCTGCAAGTTTATTACCAATAAATACGGCTGGAGCATTCACCAACATTATTCCTAAGGTGGTACCTACAGTTACCCAGCCGATACTGTCAAAACGAGCAGCTAATGCCACAGTCGCTATTTGAGTTTTATCACCAATTTCTGCCAAAAAGAAAAGCACAAAGGTTGCGCCAAAGACACCATATTTTTGCCACTTATCGATACTTCCAGATTCATCATCTAGCTTATCTGGGATTAACATCCATACCGCCATCCCAATAAATCCTAGAGAAACAAGCCACAATAAGACAGTCGGACTAAGAACAGTCGTAATCCACTGCCCGAGTACGGCAGAAACACCATGATTTACCAGTGTCGCAAGAAATATAGCGATTAGAATAGGAATAGGTTTTCGGAATCGTGCAGAAAGCAGTAGTGCCAATAATTGGGTCTTATCTCCCATTTCAGATAAAGCAACTACAGCAAGAGAGATTAGGAAAGCAGATATCATAATAATTTCTCTGGCTAGCAATAATTACCAATGATTTATTACTCTTGCTAGCCATAGCAGAGTTATAAATCAAAGGTCTTGCCAACAAAAAGAAATCTATGATCGGAGGATCATTTGGTTCTTTGCTATGATGACCATGCTAGTTTAAGCAATTATGTTGACCATCACCTTTTTACCTGAGGTAAAAAGCGGCTACTCCCCAATGAAGTTTTTTTATTTTAGTAGAATCAAGTGTAGTTTTCAATCATACTTTTTAGATAAATTAAAAGAACTCATTCCTGTTTGATTACACCGTCTACTCACCGCATATTCCTATAAAAATATTTTAAATATTGATCAGTAACAAAATTGCAAAGTTATGAATATATTTAGCTAGAGGGAAATAATATTAAAAACGATCAACACTCATAAAAAACATTTAAATTCAATAAATTAAACATCCTCAATAAATCAAAAAATGACCACATTGAGTGAATCAGATTGGTATTGAAAGTCCCTTCTCCCTTTGGGAGAAGGCTAGGATGAGGGGGATTTTATGATGATCTATGGCTTTAAAAAGGACTTATGAAAGAAGTCTATTATATGATATTTATTTTTAAATAGCGGCCATTGCGAGCACGCATTGGTCGCATAAGCATGGCTTTAATTTCATCCTACTTGGCGCTTTTATCGAAAACAAAAAAGCTCATATTATAAGATTATTATTCAACAGTTTCAGCCATTCTAAAGAACCTTTAATCAATGTGACAAATATAATTTATTGTTTTTTTAAAATAAAAATCAAATAATTTTATCTGAGAAGTATAAGATGTATTATCTTAATTTTAGATACAAAACTGAGCTATAGATTTTTATGTTGGAACATAGCGATATTAATTTACCGGTTATTATTATTGGTGCTGGGATAGCAGGAATCGCATGCGCTAAAAAATTACAAGAAAATGGTAAAAAAGTTACCATACTCGAAGCGAGGTCTCGCACAGGTGGGCGCATAGATTCATTGCAATCTGATGCTGATGTTTTTGATTTAGGTGCATCATGGATTCATGGCGTTGAAGCTAATCCGATCTGGGAAATTACCCAAGAGAATCATATAGCAACAACTATATTTAACTATGACAAATCGCAATATTTTCATGAAAATGGGTTGTTATTTTCTGACAAAGAAGTCCAAGAGTTTGAATCTTATGTAGAGGAAATAGAAAAGCAACTTTCTCAAACACAAACGCAATCTGCCCTCAAGGCGACTGAAGAAATAATTTCTTCTTTACATTATTCAGGTAATACATTTTCAGAAGATTATCTTAAACAATTATTATTTAACTTTTTCAATCGAATAGCAAATGACCCATTTGCGACAAATCTTGAGCTACTTTCATCAAATTACAAAAATTACGAAGGTTATTTTGATGGTGATGAAGTTATTTTTCCCAATGGCTATGCCCAAGTTATAGACGTGCTTTCAAAAAAAATCGACATTCAATTCAATGTTGATGTAAAAAAAATCATCTGTGAAAATGATTATGTCAAAATTATTGATTCCAATGATAATTTTTACATAGGTTCCCGTGTAGTGGTTACTGTCCCACTTGGAGTTTTAAAGAAAAATCATATCGCGTTTTATCCTCCATTGCCTCATCACTATACTCAATCTATTCAAGATATTGGATTTGGATCCTTCAATAAAGTATTTTTTGAATTAGAACAACCACTTTCTTTTAGATCCAAAATACAGATAGACAAGATAAGTGATTTCTATTGGAATGAGCTTGGTTGTTTTAATATTCTAGACTTATCTGGAATTTATAAAAAGCCAATTTATTTAATGCTGTTTGGAGGAAAGCAATCTGAGTTTATTGATAATTCAGCGGATAATGAAATATCAAAGTTTATTTTTAGTAACTTGCAGAAACAATTTAACAATATTCCCCATACACCTAAAAAACTCATCGTTACACGTTGGGGCGCCGACCCTTATAGCTATGGTTCTTTTAGTTTTCCCTCACTAAAGCACAGTGAGGATATTGTTAAAGTGTTGCATCAACCAATTCAAGAAAAAATCTTCTTTACTGGTGAACATTGTAGCTTGAAATATGCGGGTACGGTTCATGGCGCATATTTAAATGGCGATGAAACAGCTCAAAAAATATTAGCTGAAGTTTCAATTATTTAAGTCTAATCTCAGCCATGAAAAAACCTCCCGAGGGAGGTTTTTATAATGTTGTCTAGAGTTAGGTGCATTGATAATAGACTTCTTTCATAAGTCCTTTTTAAAACCATTAATCAACATAAAAGCACCCTCATCATAACCTTCTCCTAAAGGGAGAAAGAACTTTCAATACCAATATGATTCACTCCACATGATCATTTTTTGATTTATGAAAGATCTTTAATGCTATTGGCTATTTTTTTGCTCAAAACACTTATAAATTAAAGCGCCAATCACAGCGCCAACAATTGGAGCAACCCAGAAAAGCCATAGTTGACTCAGTGCAGCCGTTTCAGCAAACAAAGCCACTGCTGTACTACGTGCAGGATTGACCGAAGTATTGGTGACAGGAATACTGATTAAATGGATCAAAGTTAATGCCAAACCAATAGCAATAGGTGCAAAACCAGCTGGTGCACGTTTATCTGTAGAACCGAGAATTACAATTAAGAAAATAGCAGTTAAGACAATCTCAATTATTAGTGCAGAAAGCAAAGAATATTTTCCAGGCGATAAGTCACCAAAACCATTTGTTGCAAATCCACCTGTACCAGTGAATCCTGCTTGACCTTGTACAATCAAATACAATATAAATGCCGCGAAGATACCACCTACGACTTGAGCAATGATGTATGGTGCTAAGTCTTTTGCATTAAAACGACCGCCAACCCATAAACCTATACTTACTGCGGGATTGAAATGTCCACCTGAAATATGACCTAATGCGTAAGCACCAGTCAGTACAGTGAGACCAAACGCGAGTGCAACACCGACAAAACCGATACCCAATTCTGGAAATGCTGCAGCAAGTACTGCACTACCACACCCTCCAAAGACCAGCCAAAATGTTCCAATAAATTCTGCAAAATATTTATTCATGTTCATTACTTTTCTGTTCAATAAATCCAAGCGGAATTTAGCAAAACAAGTCACACTTTTAAACAAAAATATGAATTATTTTACAAAAAACATAAGTAATTGATGAAATGACGAAATTCATAATTTTTATAAAACAAACCCTTCGATTGAAGGGTTTGTTAGACAAATTAAAATTCCAATTCAGAGGGGGAAGAAGGAATGATTTAATAAATCTATTGGTAATTTTTAACATGTATATAGATTTATACAATCTTATTTAATAGAACACAGCATTCTAAAAATTTTAAGATCAATCAAAAAGCCCATCTGCGAGTGAGCTCTTTAGCCGATTTATGGCAAAGAATTACTTATTATTAAAAAGCTGATCTGTTATCTTTTGATCAACTTTACTTCGATGTCCATTGTTAAAATATCGATCTACATGGCATCGTTTTGTATTTGTATCGCAGAACACCCCATTTGAGAAAATAAATGCAGAGTGATCAAAATCGCCTTGTGAGAAAACTTTATTCGCTTTTTGGGTTCCTAAATATTGAGCCGTAAGTGATTTTGATACACCTTTGTTATTTACACAGATATATTGATCACAAATCACACCTTTTTTAGGTGAAACTAAACTTGTGTTGGTTTTAGCAATCACTGGAAAACTGATGATTAAACAAGCATAGCTGATGAGACTCAATAATCCTTTAGAAATTTTCACTTTTAAACCTGCAAAACAATACAAAAAAATAAAGGAAAATTATAAGATCAATTGGATTTAAGATATACAACAATTACGTTTAAACCTATATAAGAAAACACATTAGGCTTCTTTTATAAGGTATTTTTAAAATGATAATTCAACATAAAAGTCCCACATCCTCGCCTTCTTTCAAAGTGAGAAGGCGATTTCAATAGCAATATGAATCACTCATTATAAACATTCATTCAGTTTAGAAGTAATCTAGAGATATTATGATTAACAGCAGAATTATCGATAAAATCAAATAAGTATTGATATTATTAAAGCTCTTAAGATAATTTAACATTCGTCATTTCCCATAAGAATTTAATAAAATACTATATGGCTGACAGATAGATAAAAGACTAGGAAAAGAAAAGCAGACAAAAAAATACCATCGATAATAAAATTGGTTAAAAATGTTGCACGATGAAATTTAAATAAACTTGTAAAGCCAATAAATTAACAATTTTATATTCAAAAAAACTTAAATCACAAGTTAAGCTAATAAACAGTTTTAGCTATTTTAAATAAGTTCATTTTAAAAACCAAAATTTAGATTTATTGGTGATATAAAACTTTAAATCAGTGGTTCCACTAACGCTCTTCACTTATTTATTTAAAATTTAGCGACGTAAAATGACAATTAAGTATTTTTAGAAAATGCTTGGAATCAATTCAATTCATCAAGTTTTAAAAAATAATTCCTTTTGTCAGGTCTATCATTTTT